>Ga0137442_1000020_pt1 | contig 89300 bp, 77 predicted proteins | sample EasRivERMGT266_2_FD_102329 | JGI IMG/M metagenome (GOLD analysis project Ga0137442, IMG submission 102329) | Soil microbial communities from meander-bound floodplain in the East River, Colorado, USA - East River MetaG ERMGT266_2 | ecosystem: Environmental > Terrestrial > Soil > Floodplain ... | reverse complement strand
TAGCTTGCCAACCAGCGCCGCTTCGCGGCACACTACGCCGCTCCGCGGCTACTTCCTTTCGAGTAGATTTATTTGTGAGGCAACGTATCACTCTTCGAGTAGGTTTTGTTATGAGGCAACGGGACATTTGAAATTTCAGATTCCAAATTCCAGATTCCAGATTCCCAGATTCCAGATTCCAGATTCCAGATTTCAATTTTCGGCAGCTCAGTGACTGAGTGCGTTGTGGCGTTTGAGGATTTCGAGAGTCCGATCGATCGGCAAGGCTTCGACGGTATGGCCACGCCCAGTCATGGTGGTCGCGCGAAAGAGCGAGTTGTAGATCGCCTCTTCCGTCGCTTCGATCACCGCGAGGAACAACGGAGACATAGCATCATTTGATAGCAGCGTGACGGATCTGGGAGCGCGAGTATTTGCCCCGGTTCGAATCCGCAAATCAGCCGCAGTTGAGAAGGCGATCGCGTAATCGCCACTGCCATTCGAACCCGCGGCGCCGGTGCGCGCCAGACCCATCATCGCGCGCGCGGCGAGCCGCTGCAGATTGCGGTGATCGATCGGCGCATCCGTGGCAATCACGATGATGACGGAGCCATCGGCACTGTTGGCCGAATTTGAGTTTGCCGGATTGTCCGGCCGGGTGCTTCTGACAACCAATTGCTCTTTCAAGTAGTATTGTCCCAATTCACGGCCCACCGGGGCGCCATTTATCGTCAAAATACCGCCAAAATTCGTCTGCACCAGCACTCCGACGGTGTGTCCGCCGAGTGACGCCGGCAACTTTCTTGACGAAGTTCCGACACCTCCTTTGAACCCGAACGCAACCGTACCGGTGCCCGCTCCGACGCTGCCTTCCTCAATCATTCCGCCGCGCGCGGTTCTGATCGCTCCAAAGACTTCGTCGCGGCCCACAACCCGTCTGCGAATGTCGTTCAGGTAGCCATCATTGGTTTCCCCGACCAGCGGATTGATCGACTGCACACCTTCGTTCCCCGGCAGTCCAAGCATGTAATCGATCACCGCGTCGGCCACGCGCGGAACGTTCAGCGTCGAGGTGAGCATGATCGGAGTTTCGATCTCGCCGAGTTCGTTCACCTGGGTCGAGCCGGCGAGTTTGCCGAAGGCGTTTCCGATGAAGACGGCTCCCGGAACCTTCTCGCGAAATAAATTTCCGCTGTGTGGAAGGACAGCCGTGGCGCCGGTGCGAACGTTGCCATCTCGAACCACTGTGACGTGCCCGACGGTTACGCCGTCAACATCCGTGATCGCGTTCAATGGCCCGGTCGGAAGAATACCGACGATGACTCCTGCCTCACGCGCGCGCGGCCGCCTGGCCTCCTGTCCTTCCGACAAGTTGGGAAGAAAAACGGCAGTGGCAACTAATGCGAAGACAAACGCTGAGAGAGTAGTGGCGTATCTGTTCATAAACACAAAGTGACAGCGGAGCTGCTTACCAGATCGCTCAATCCAGGGCCAGAACCGCAATCACTGCGGGGATGATTAGCCAGAGCAGTCCCTTAACGAGGAAGAACATGAACCCCCAGAAGCCAAGTCGTTTGATGAACCTCTTAACACTCACCTGCAATCACTCCTGCCCTGAGGAACGAAGATAAATCTCGCTGCTGTTAGTCGCGCCCGCGACGGTTTGTAACAGCGAGCGAAGGAATATGTACATCACCCAGCACTCGACTGCAAATGGCGGAAACCCGAGGAAGCCGAGCACCGGCATCTCAAAAATCTTGACGTTGCCAAAGAACGGAACAGTGTAAGTCCATTTCGCTATTGCCCAGTAGTTCCAAAACTCCCACAACACGCCGCAGACCAGACCGCTCGCCAGCAAAGACCAGAGTCTGCGCCAATCACCCCGTGCCAAGTCGGCAGAGATCGAGGGCTGGCCGCGCAAAGCATTGATAGGATCCAACAATAGGATAAGGGACAGCCAGATAACCGGCGCAAACCACTCGGAGGGAAGAACCAGTGGGATGATTGCCCCGGCCAGGCCGGCAATAGCAAGCAGAACCAAGGCTGACTTCGGAAACTTGATCGTTATGCGCGGCTTTTGTGGCTTGAACACGATGGCCCCAAGCAGCTCCGCCGTTTCAAACATCGCGGGCGAGATCGTAGCGAAAGCCCAGTCGTAGCCAAACCGCCGCAGAAAAAGATTCGGCTCAAGATTGTGATAATGCCACCACAGTTCGAGGTCGGATTTCCAAAACCTTGGCGCGTTGTAGAATTCAAACAGCCACCAGCCGGCAATCGAGACCAGCGCTATTACGACGAATTCAAGCCGATCGGTCATCAGCATCGATCGCCCTTTGAACTTATAGACCAGTGCGTCGATGAAGAGTATGTAGCCAGTCCAGACGACGGGAGTGAACCAGTGCCCCACAAACTGATTGCCGCTGAACAGGAGGACTTCCGCCACCACAATGATGACGATGCCGGCGTAACCGTGGGGCGCAAATCGCATTTTGCTGCTGGCGGCGTTCATCGTTCATAGTATTATGTGCCCGACATGAATTCAGGACAATCGTAGAGTCCGAAGCTGGTTCAGTTTCGAAACAGAAGGCCCTACGGCGCTGGTACCGTCCAGGGTCGCTGTTTCTGCCATTCGTTTATCCTGAAAGTCTCGCTGCTGAATATGAAGCTTCTGCTCAAGTTGATTCTCGTCGTTGTCGGGGTTTTGCTGGCCGTCAATTCGTTAACGCTAAACCAGGCCGCGCGAATGCACACTAACGGGGTTTCATCATCAGCCGCCGCGGCGCTATCTACCGAAACTCTATTCAAACAAAAATGCAGCAAGTGCCACGGGGCCGACGGCTCAGGCGACACGTCTCTGGGTCGAATCTTTGGGACTCCTGATTTTACCGACAGCGGGTGGTGGGCCAAGCACCCCAATACGGCCGAACATGTTCGGGTGATCACGAAAGGCAAGAAGAACATGCCCGCGTTTGGGAAGAAATTGACGAGAGCACAGATCGCGAGTCTCGCCACCTACATCCAGCGTTTTAAGCGATAGAAGGAAATCACCTGTTGCGCTTGTCCAGATCGAGCGGCATCCTGCTTCATCCAACGTCTCTGCCCGGCAGTTTCGGCATCGGTGATTTTGGCGACGAAGCGCGCGCCTTCGTCGACTTCCTGACAGCCGCGGGCCAGCATCTGTGGCAGGTTCTGCCGCTGGGGCCAACCGGCTATGGGAACTCGCCGTACCAGTCTCTGTCAGCATTCGCGGGCAATACCCTCCTGATAGCTCCGCGCCAGTTGATCGCCGACCGCTTGCTCGCGCCGGAAGACGTGGCCCGTCCGGAGTTCCCGGAAGATCACGTCGAGTTCGAAGCAGTGCGGCAGTTCAAAGACGAACTGCTCGGGAAAACATACGAGAATTTCAAACGAGAGTCATCGAGTAATCTTCGCGCGGAGTTCGAAACGTTCTGCGAAGTTTCCGCCTGGTGGCTTGATGACTATGCTTTGTTTCGCGCCCTGAAAGACGCGCAGGGTGGGAGTGAATGGACTGCCTGGGATCGCGACCTGTCTGAGCGACGACCCGCCGCTCTGGAAAACGCGCGCGATGAATTAAGAGATCCAATCGCTGCCCAGAAGTTCTTTCAGTTTCTGTTCTTTCGACAGTGGAAAGCGCTGCGAGATTATGCCCGGGCGCGCGACATCAGAATTATCGGTGACCTGCCGATCTTTGTGGCCCATGATTCGGCCGACGTTTGGGCCCATCGCGAGTATTTCAAGCTCGATGATAAAGGAAAGCCAACCCTGGTCGCTGGCGTGCCCCCCGATTATTTCAGCGAGAGCGGCCAATTCTGGGGAAATCCGGTTTACGATTGGGAACGCTTGCGTGCCCGCGGCTTTGATTGGTGGATCGACCGCGTAAGTTTCGCGCTCGAGCAATTTGATTTTCTGCGCGTCGATCACTTCCGGGGCTTCGCCGCCTGCTGGGAGATTCCCGCCCACGAGACGACTGCGAAAAACGGTCAGTGGATTCCCGCGGCAGGCCGCGAGGTTTTTGCGGCTTTGACCGGCGCGCTTGGCGATTTGCCATTCATCGCAGAGAATCTCGGCGTGATTACGCCGGACGTCGAAAGCCTGCGCGAAGAGTTTGGCTTTCCCGGCATGCGCGTTCTACAGTTCGCCTTTGGCAGCGACCCGGCGAACGTCCACCTGCCGCATAACTACACGCGCGACGTGGTCGTCTATACCGGCACGCACGACAACGACACGACCGCAGGTTGGTTCGCAAGCCTCAGCGAGACTGATACGAACCAGACAGAGCGAGACTTCTGCCTGGAATATGTCGGGAGCACTGGCACAGAGATTAATTGGGACTTAATCCGCGCCGCGCTGGCTTCCGTTGCCGACACGGCAATTGTCCCTTTGCAAGACGTGATTGGGATAGGCAGCGAAGCCCGCATGAACTTGCCGGCGAGTGAGGCGGGCAACTGGATCTGGCGATTCCGGCCTGAAGCGCTAAATGAAGATATGGCCGGCCGTCTGAGAAAACTAACCGAAACCTACGGACGAACTTGATCCAAAGTTCGGAGTTCCGCCTTTAGGCGGTCGCATGCCGCGTGAAGGCGGAACTCCAAACCAACTGCTTGAACAATATGATCTGGACGGCTATAAACATTGGGCTCCTAACGGAGTCTTTTAGTTGCAACTGCTCGCGATGAAGGGTGCAAATATGAGAACAACAACTAGATCGATGCTCTTGGTATTAATCGCGGCACTGCTATTCGCCGCGTGCGTAAAGGGTCCGGAACAGGGCAACAACGGCAGTTCCGCGAAGAAAGGCGGCCCGGTCCGTATAGGCATTTCCATGGACACGCTGAAGGAAGAACGTTGGCAGCGCGACAAGGCCCTGTTCGAACAACGGTGCAAGGAGGCCGGCGCCGAGTGTGAAATACAAGTCGCCAACGGCGATGATGCCGTGCAAACGAAACAGTGCGACAACTTCTTGACCAAGGGTGTCGACGTCTTGATCGTGGCGCCGCACAACGGACAGATTGCCGCCTCGATCGTCGAAGCCGCGCACCGGCAGAACGTTCCGGTTATCAGTTATGACCGCTTGATTCGCAACTCAGATGTGGATCTCTACGTCGCGCATCAGGTCGTGAAGATAGGACAGATGCAGGCCCAGTACGCGCTGGATCATGCGCCGAAGGGAAATTATGTTTTGATTGGCGGTTCGCAGACGGACAACAACGCCATCCTACTGGTCGAAGGCCAGATGAGCGTCCTCCAGCCCGCCGTAGATCGCGGTGACATCAAGATCGTCGCCAAACAATACGCGCGCGAATGGCTGGCGAGCGAGGCGCTGCGGATCGCCGAAGATGCGCTCACCAAAAACAACAACGATATTCAGGCGATTGTCGCTTCCAACGACGGTACGGCGGGTGGCGCAATTTCAGCTCTGCCGCCGCAACTGATTGGAAAGGTGTTGGTCACCGGCCAGGACGCCGCGCTCGACGCCGTGCAGCGAATCGTCGAAGGCAAACAGACGATGACGATCTACAAACCGATCCAGCCGCTTGCCTTCAGCGCTGTCGATGCGGCGATCAAGCTGGCGCACAAGGAGAAGGTCGACACGAAGGACGCCATCAACAACGGCAAAAAGGACGTTCCTTCGATCCTTCACCAACCTCAGATTCTGGACAAGAGCAACGTGATGGACACAGTCATCAAGGATGGCTATCACAAACTGGAAGACGTTTATAAGAACGTGCCGCGCGACCAGTGGCCGAAACAGTGAGCAGTGAGCAGTGAGCAGTGAGCAGTGGGCGAAACGAGGACCAAAGATCAAAGTTCAAAGATCATGGTAGCTCCCTTACTTGAGATGAAACAGATCACGAAGACCTTCCCGGGCGTGAAAGCCCTGGATGGCGTGAGCTTTGATCTCAATGGGGGCGAGATTCATGCGCTGGTTGGGGAAAATGGCGCCGGTAAATCGACCCTGATCAAGATTCTCGCCGGCGTCTATACGCACCCTGAATACGGCGGCCAAATCTTTCTGGATGGTGCCGAGCGACGCTTTGCCAGTGTTCGCGATGCTGAAAAAGCCGGAATCGCCGTCATCTATCAGGAACTTTCGCTGGTGAAAGACTTGAGTGTGGCTGAGAACATCTGCCTCGGTCGCGAACCGCGCCGCTTCGGCGTCATCAATTGGGAAAGACTTTATAGCCGCGCACAGAAACTACTCGATGATCTTCACCTCTCGATCGACCCGCTCACGCCCGTGCGCAACCTGGGAATTGGGCAACAGCAACTGGTCGAGATAGCCAAAGCGCTGTCGCAGGACGCGCGTATCGTCGTGCTGGACGAACCGACCGCGGCGCTGACTGACGCCGAGGTCGAAACGCTCTTTGGCATTCTGAACAAGCTGCGCTCGCGCGGCGTCGCGATGATTTACATTTCGCACAAGCTGGACGAAGTCTTCCGCATCAGCGACCGCATCACGGTGCTGCGCGATGGCCGGACCATTGGAACTGACGTCTCGCAAAGCCTCGACGAGGGCCGGGTGATCGCGAAGATGGTTGGACGCGAGGTCGACCAGATTTTCCCTGAAGCCACGCACGTCCACGGCGAGGTGGTCTTTGAAGCGCGCAACGTGACGGTCGAGGACCCAAGCGTACCCGGCAAGCTGCTGGTCGATCGTGTGGGATTCACCGCGCGGAAGGCCGAGGTGCTCGGCATTGCCGGCCTAATGGGATCGGGACGAAGTGAGTTGCTCATGGCAATTTTTGGCGCGCATGCGGGCCGCAAGTCTGCGGAGATGTTTATCGACGGCAGGCCGGTCCAAATCAACCAGCCCTCAGACGCGATCAGGCACGGCATCGGCTTTGTAACAGAGGACCGAAAGCGCTACGGGCTCATTCTCGACCAGACAATTCTCCGGAACATGACGCTGGCCGGACTACGCAAGCTGTCGGGCCGGTTCGTGACTAATGAAGATCTTGAGGCGGTCGCCGGAGAGCGCTCGTCACGTGAACTGCGCATCAAGGCAACTTCGGTTTTCACGATCGCGGGAACATTGTCCGGTGGCAATCAACAAAAGGTCGTTTTGGCAAAATGGTTGTTGACGAGCCCGCGAGTGCTGTTTCTCGACGAACCGACGCGCGGCATCGATGTCGGCGCCAAACAGGAAATCTACGCCCAGATTAATCGTCTGGCGGAAAGCGGTCTGGCCATCGTTTTGGTTTCATCTGAACTGCCTGAAGTTCTCGGACTCTCAGATCGAGTGATTGTGTTGCATGAAGGGCGAGTAACCGGAGAGTTCACACGCCAGGAAGCAACGCCCGAAGCAGTGATGTCGTGTGCGACGGGTCATGCGCGGCGGGCGGCGTGAGAATTCAAAGCCGGGCCCTTCACCACCGAGACGTGGCGCGACCGATTTGCAAGTGAAAGGCGATCCACGAAATCACACGAAGTTCACTAAGCCATTTCGCGTTGTTTCGTGTGGTTTCGTGGATCGCTAAATCTAAGGAACCAAGCCCAGCGATGAGTTCACAATGATCCAACCCTCAAACACTCGAGGCAGGTTCAAACTCCGCACCACCGCGCTGCGGGCGTACACGATGCTGCTGGCACTGATCGTAATCTGGCTTTTCTTTCAATGGGCCACGATCGATCAATACCATCCTTACGGCCTGTTTCTCGGCGCGGTTAACTTCTCGAAACTCTTGCAGCAGATGGCGGTGACCGGCGTGCTGGCTGTCGGCATGTTGATGGTAATTGTCTGCGGCAACATCGACCTTTCGATCGGCGCTATTGTCGGTCTTTCCGGTGGCATCGCCGCGATGTCTCAGGGGCGCGGGCTGGTTGTCTCTCTGGCGGCAGCCATCACGGTCGGATTATTGATCGGCGCGATCCAGGGCGCCCTGGTTGCTTACGTCAACATTCCCGCGTTCATCGTGACGCTGGGCGGATTGGAAGCCTGGCGCGGAGTAATCCTTAAGCTAACCAAAGGCGCGACGATCCCCGTCGAGCTGCCGTTCTTTCGCTCGCTGGGTCGTGACTTCATCGATCCGCGCATTGGTTTCGGTCTCGCCATCGCCGCCATTGCCGCGATCGCTTGGATAAATATTCGACGTAATCGAGCCCGACAACGTCACGGGTTGAAGACTTTGGGCGCCGGCGCGATTGCGCTCCGTATCATGGTTCCGACAGTCGTCATCGTACCGTTCATCTTTCTCATGAACCAGGCGGGAGGCGTACCGATCCCGGTTATTTTCCTGCTTGCGGTTGCGCTCGCAGGCTCGTTTCTGACCGCGAACACGATCTTTGGCCGCTACCTCTACGCGATTGGCGGCAACGCGGACGCCGCGCGGCTCTCGGGGATCAATTTGCGTCGATACACGCTCGCGGCCTTCTGTTTGATGGGAGCCCTCGCCGGGTTAGCTTCGATTCTGCACACCGCACGCGTCGGCAGCGCTTCACCGGATGCAGGTAACTTAATGGAGCTCGACGCCATCGCTTCGTGCGTCATCGGCGGCACAAGTTTGATGGGTGGGCGCGGTACAGTCTTCGGAGCAGTTCTGGGTGCGCTGATTCTGGCTAGCTTGGATAACGGCATGTCGCTCTTGAATGTCGAGAACTGGGCCCAGTACGTGGTCAAAGGCGGAGTGCTGGTCGCCGCGGTTGGGTTCGATATGTTTGGGCGAAGAAAAGCGTAGCGCGTGAACGATGGTTCGAAAGATAATCTGGTTTGCGCCGTCGATCTCGGCGGCACCAACTTGCGCGCGGCGAACATCGACCGCGATGGGCGAATTCACGAGCGCGTGAAGACTGCATCACCCGGATCAAAACCAGCCGCAGAGGTTGTGTCCGCTATCGCCGCGGCTGTGCGAGAGTGTGAATCCGAATGTGCGAAGCGCGGCGCGCATGTCGGTGGAATTTCAGTCGTCATCCCGGGATCGGTTCACGTCGGAACCGGGGTTGTCTTAAACGCTCCCAACATCCCGTCCCTACCAGGATATGAACTCGCGCCCGCGTTGGCGACAGCGCTGGGCCGGCCGGTGTTGCTTGAGAACGATGCGAACGCCGCAGCCCTGGGCGAGCTGTGGCAAGGCGCGGCACGCGCGTGTCGCACGATCATTTGCCTGACGCTCGGGACCGGTGTCGGTGGCGGAATAATACTGAACGGCAAACTTTGGCGTGGCGCTGATGGCACCGCCGGTGAACTTGGTCACACCAGCGTAGAGCCTTTCGGTGGCGTGAAGTGCACATGCGGCAACACCGGTTGTCTCGAGGTTTACGCTTCAGCGACCGCAATCGCGCGCCTGACGCGCGAGGCGCTGGCCCAACACCCGAGTTCCCTTCTGAACTCAATTGCGACGGATGATCTGACTTCGGAAGAGATTTTTGGCGCCGCCACCGCGGGTGATGAACTCGCGATCGAAGTCTTCCAGCGTGTGGGCGTCTCTCTCGGCATCGCGATGGCGAATTTCGTCAACATCTTCAATCCGGAAATGATCGTCATCGGTGGCGGCGTATCGGCCGCGTGGGAGATGTTTGCTCAGTATGCGCGCGCAGAAGTTACCAAGCGGGCCTTTCCTGTTCCCGCGCAGCGATGCCAAATTGTGCGAGCTGAGTGCGGTGACGATGCCGGATTGATTGGCGCTGCGTGGCTTGCATTTGACCGCGAGCGGGGGTGATGTCCGACAAACTTCAGTTTGTCGTGCTCTTGGGATAAGAGTAATTTGGGAGATCGCGACAAACTAAAGTTCGTCGGACAATTTATGCCCGCACTAATCATTCACGGCCACTTCTATCAACCACCGCGTGAAAACCCGTGGACGGGAGTCGTTGAGGAAGAGCCGAGTGCGGCGCCTTTTCATGACTGGAACGAGCGAATCCATTCTGAGTGCTACCAACCCAATAGTTCCGCAAGCATCCTCGATCCTGAAACGGGCGAAAATCGGATCGTTAATAACTACGCGAACATCAGTTTCAACTTTGGACCTACCCTGGCGAGTTGGCTTGAACAAAATCATCCGGACACTTACGCGCAGGTTATCGCCGCTGATCGCGAAAGTTTACTGAAGCGCCGCGGGCACGGGAATGCAATTGCGCAGGCTTATGGCCACGCGATCCTGCCTTTATGCAGTGAACATGATCGGCGCACACAAGTCCGCTGGGGCGTGGCGGACTTTCGACACCGCTTCGGGCGCGCTCCAGAAGCGATGTGGCTTCCTGAAACGGCGTGTAATGATCAGGTCTTAGCCGGGCTGATTGACGAAGGCCTGAGGTTCGTCATTCTGGCGCCGCATCAGGCCGCCCGCGTGCGGGCTTGTTACAGAACCGGGAGCGGTAGCGACCGGGTAGACAGCGCAGATTGGCGCGCCGTGAATGAGGACAGTATCGACACAAGTATTGCCTATCGCTATTCTCTTCGCGATGCTTCGGGACGATCGATTGCTGTCTTCTTTTACGATGGGCCGACGTCACGCGCAATCGCTTTTGAAAACTTACTGCGTTCCAGCCGAGAATTGGCTGATAGATTTGTTGCTCGTAACAATGGATCCGGCGAGTTGGTAAATATCGCGACTGATGGAGAGACCTACGGCCATCATAGTAAGTTTGGCGACATTTGTCTGGCGCATGCGCTCAAAATCGAAGCGCCGCAGAGTGGTTTCCAGATTACCAACTACGGTTCGTATCTCGACGAACATCCGCCGCAGTTTGAAGTTGAAATCAACAATGGCCGGGAAGGTGAAGGCACTTCGTGGAGTTGCCACCATGGCGTGGGGCGTTGGATACGCGACTGCGGTTGTCACACCGGCGGCGGACTGGGGTGGAATCAACGATGGCGAGCGCCCCTAAGACACGCGTTGGATTTGCTGCGAGATGAGAATGCCGCCCAATTTGAAGCGACCCGCGGAAATCTCTTTCACGATCCATGGCAGGCTCGTGATGAGAGTATCGAGCTAATCCTGGATCAGCATCGTTCACGAGAAGCCTTTCTTTACGATCATGCGGGCCGTTGGTTGTCGACGGATGAGCTGTGGCGGGCGCTTACGTATCTTGAGCTACAGCGGATGCTCGTCTTTGTGTATACAAGCTGCGGATGGTTCTTTAATGACATCTCGGGAATTGAAACGATTCAGATTTTGAAGTACGCATGTCGGGCGATCGACTTGATGGAGCAGTTGGGATTGCCTTCGGTCCGCGGACGCTTTCTGGAGATTCTGGCGGAAGCGAAGAGTAACCGGCCCGAACTGGGCTCCGGCGCAGACATCTACCGGCAGTTGGTTGAGCCGTTGAGACCTGTTACGGATCCCCGACTCGTCGGGGTAGTGAGCGGGTGAGTGAGAAGCCGCAAAAACCATGAGCCGCAAAAAGGCACAAAAAGCACCGATTCAGAAAAGCACGGCGACCGTTGGCGAGGTGTCAGAAGCTCGCGCGTCAGCAAGGGCTAAGACTTCACGCAAAGGCGCAAAGACGCAAAACACCGGGTCGCTAAAGACGCTTCATGAGTTCCCACCCACACTCGGCGACATCGATCTACATCTCTTCGGCGAAGGCAGACACGAACGCATCTACGAAAAGCTTGGCGCCCACCTGACAACGCACGAAGGCAAACCCGGAGTCGCATTCGCGGTCTGGGCCCCGAATGCAAGAAGCGTTAGCGTCGTTGGTAACTTCAATGAGTGGAACGGCACTAAGCATCCGATGCGCCGAATGGGAAGCTCAGGCGTGTGGGAACTTTTCATTCCGGGCTTGCGAGAGGGTGAGTTGTACAAATATGAGATCAAACACGGTCGACGCACTTTTCTCAAGGCCGATCCTTATGCTTTTACGATGGAAGTCCCGCCGGAAACCTCTTCGATTGTCTTCAAACCGAAATACAAGTTCCGCGATCGGGCATGGATGAATAAGAGGAAGAACCGGCAGGCTTGGCGCGAACCGCTTTCGATTTATGAAGTGCATCTGGGTTCGTGGCGGCGGATTACGGAAGAGAACAATCGCCCACTCAGTTATCGCGAGATGGGGCCGCTGCTCGCCGAGTACGTTTTAGAAAGTGGATTCACCCATGTCGAGTTTCTACCGCTCAAAGAACATCCGTATGGCCCCTCATGGGGTTATCAGGTGAGCGCGTATTTCGCGCCGTCGTCTCGTTATGGCACGCCTGATGATCTTCGTTTCTTGATCGATCATCTGCATCAGCGCGGCATTGGCGTAATCATGGATTGGGTGCCCGCGCACTTTCCGAAAGACGCGTTTGCGCTGGGGCGTTTCGACGGCACGGCGCTTTACGAACACCAGGATCCACGCAAAGGCGAGCATCCTGACTGGGGCACTTACATCTTCAACTATGGCCGAAATGAAGTTCGAAACTTTCTAATCGCCAACGCGTTGTTTTGGCTGCGCGAGTTTCATCTGGATGGATTACGTGTCGATGCAGTGGCGTCGATGCTTTATCTCGATTACAGCCGCAAAGAAGGCGAGTGGGTGCCGAATGAATTTGGCGGCCGTGAAAATCTGGAGGCAATCTCTTTCATCAAGGAGCTGAACGAAGTAACTCACCGTGAGTGTCCCGGTACTTTGATGATTGCCGAAGAATCAACCGCGTGGCCGGCAGTGAGTCATCCTGTTTATGCCGGCGGGCTCGGTTTCGATTTCAAGTGGAACATGGGTTGGATGCACGACACCCTCTCTTACTTTCAGACGGATCCTCTGTTTCGCGGTGGCAATCACAACGCGCTGACCTTTGGTTTGCTGTACGCATGGAGCGAAAACTTCATCCTTCCCTTCTCTCACGATGAAGTCGTGCACATGAAAGGTTCGCTGCTGAACAAGATGGCCGGCGATGAGTGGCAGAAGTTCGCAACTCTACGCGCGCTGTACGCTTACATGTGGGCGCATCCCGGCAAGAAGCTTTTGTTTATGGGCGGCGAGTTGGGACAGTGGCGCGAATGGAACGAGACGGAGAGTTTGGATTGGCATTTACTGGAAACACCGATCCATCTGGGTGTCCAGTTATTAATGCAGGATCTGAACAAGCTGTACAAGAAACACGGCGCGCTTTGGGAAGCAGATAGCGAGGCTTCAGGCTTTCAATGGATCGAAGTCGACAACGCAGCCGAAAATGTCATCGCTTTTCGTCGCATCGCGCCCTCGACCGGAAAAGAAATCATCTGTGTTGGCAACTTCTCACCCGTCGTGCGCGAAGGCCATCGCCTGGGCCTTCCGCGAGCTGGTACGTACAAGCAGTTGCTCAACACCGATCACGAAAAATATTGTGGTGGCGGATCTGGTGTGGTGAAGAGCATCAAGGCCGAGAAGGTCTCGGCGCATGGGCTCGAGTATTCGGCGGCGATCAGTCTGCCGCCGTTGGCGACGATGTGGTTTGAGGGGGCGCTGATTCGTGCGACCGAATCTTAGGCATCGCGCTTTCTACCATGCCAGTGCTTCAGGCGCTGTTGCGAACAAGTCGCGCAATTCCTGAATCAATCCTTGCTGTCTTTTCATCTCTGCCCAAACCGTGGGATGACCCATTCTTTTTAAGGCTTTTACAAGATCATCCAGACGTTTCTTGGACCTTCCGGCATTTCGCTTCTCGATATATTCGACTAATCGAGCTCTATATGACAAGTACGCTTCCCTTCGCGCCGCTGGTAACAAATCTCGCTCGTTCAGTCTAAGAACCGTAATAGTGTAGTCAGCGCGCACATACTCGATCGAACCAAGTGGTGCAGAGGGAAGAAAGTAAAATGTATCGACGAGGTCAAGTTCCATGAACACAAGAGCATTTTCACGACGCGGGTTGATGCAGGCTGGTCTTCCGCGTGTAGGCGGAATGATCGGCTCGCCTACCCTTCGTGTGACATCTACAAGGTTACCCGTTCCGTATAAGAGCACGGCGAAATGATTGTTCTTGCGACCATTACAAGGACCACAAGCGTACAAATAGTTAGGCCATACAAACGTACTCTCTGGGAATAAGTCTTTTGGTTTGATGTGCTCTACTTCATCGGCACTCGAGTCTTCGCAGTATGCGCAACGCTGCGCTCCAGAACACATCTGTGAAAGCGTCTTACGAACGGATTTGAAGGTGGGGTTGTCTGCGCGGTTCTTTTGAGGGAACAGTGTTTTTGCTGATTGTACTCTGGCCTCGTAATTGGGAAGAGCATCAATCCTTTGTTGAAATCCTCTTAGCTCTTCTCGCGTATGGCGTGGTAGCGAAGTTTTACTCAGCTGCAGCATGTTCCTTTTCCGGAGGCGTGGATAGGTCGTGTGCGGCGGTTGGTAGGGCGGCTCGAAGTTCAGACTGTTCTCGGATCTCACTCTCTGTTAAGCCTTGATTCAATTCTTTTCTATTCAGTTCCGCAAGGTGCTCTAGAAGCTTCTTCGATTCATCTGACCTAGCAATATCTTCACCGAACATCTCGGTACTGTATGCGTCCAGCACATTGCCATAAAGCAGACGATCGAGATCCGTTCCAGTAACCATCCCTCCCTTTTCTTCGGTGCCTGGCCTCGGGAGGCGCCAGACCGATCCAACGGTCGCCGCCTGACAAATCAGAGGGCTGTGAGTTGTGACGATAAACTGAATATTTGGAAAATGTTCCCTTAACCACACACCAATCTTTCTTTGCCATGAAGGATGCAGATGTGCATCAACCTCATCAATCAGAACAACGCCAGGGGCTGTTATCTTGGTTCGATCGTCAGCGGAAAAAATGTTCTTGATGTCATAGGTTCTGGAGAGTTGACGGATTAACTCGAAGGTCATGCTTAGAACAGATCGGTACCCATCGCTGAGTTCCTCAACCGATAAAAGGCAACCATTGCCATCCATGAATTGAACGCCATCGGAGGAGATTCGGTCTAGATATGCCTGATGGGGTAAGAAGCCGGGCTGATTGACAAACTCTCTAATACAGTCAAGCAAATCTCCCTCAGGGTGTGATTCAAGCTTCTTGAATTGAAGATCTTGAAGCCATCGAACGCATTCCGTTAACGCGACATTCTCACCGAATACCGACAAATGTGGCGCAAGCTTCGGATTTGAATAGAATATCTTTTCGTAGTCTTTGTCTCCGCCGGCGAACCGACGAAAAGGTCCGTATGCAGCAGAAAACCATCCGACGCCGGATCCCCAAACATGTCTGTTTGCTGTTAATTTTACCTTCTTGAGCTCAACATTCCCATTTGTTCTCGAGAAGGTTAGCGGCACCGGAAGGAGGGTTTTTCGAATAACGGGACCAGCACCAGAAAACTTATCAAGCGAGCGATCATAACTAACATCAAGTCTAATTATTCCCGAATCTTTTCCGCGCGCCAACCAATCATCCCAATCTTGGCGGAGCGCCGCGGCCTCGGAAGGTCCAACCAGCGCCAACGCCACGGAGCGAAGGAAAGTGGATTTCCCAGAGCCATTATCACCAATTACGACATGCCAACCGCGCTCTGATCCACGCGGTATGCTCCAGTCCAAATGCCTGATCGCTCGAACGTTAAATATTCGTATTTGCCTTATGAACATTGCCGTCCCGTTCTCGCCAATAATACTCGATCGAACGGTGATATCAAGACTCCGCAACGCAGATTGTCTAAAACGGGCGATGAACTCACTTCAAATCCATATGCTTGATGGGAACCAGGCGATGGCCGAGCATGTCTACGGCAGCTTGGCTTTGTGTTAGGACGATGTAACCGATCAAAGGCTCGTACTCACCATCGGCGGGTTTCATGTCGACAAAGGCAACTTCGTTGAGGATTGCACGAAATCCTTCTATTTGAATACGAACTGGCCCACGTACTTCGGCCCGGACAATTTCCTGAGTAGCCGTCTCAACTTCGATTTCTGTGCCGAACTTCAGATCCCCGAGTCGATCCTTCCATGCGCTCGGCAACACCATCAAAGACGCGCCGGTATCGACCAATGCATCGCACCTCAGACCCTTGGAAACATCGGAAGCATTGTCGATTTGTACCGAGGCGATAATTCTACCCATCGTTCTCTCCTTGAACTCAAACTATACACCACCAGATCAAGCCGCAGCGAACATGGGTCTTAACTACTGAACCCCTTAGACTAACGTCACTCTGCTGCGCGTTTTGGATTGGGCGAGTCATCTGTATTCTCACTCCGATGACGAGACGCTTTCTTAACCGCAGAGGTCGCTGAGGAATTCGCAGAGGAACGCGGAGAAGAAGATTTCCCCTGCGAACTCTGCGGAAACCTCTGCGGCCTCTGCGGTAAATTCCGACGCGCCTTGGGCTATACTCACCGCGTATGAACGATTCGATCGACTGGGCTGAAATTCGCAAACAATTTCCGGTAACGGAAAAGCTCGCTTATCTCAACAGCGCGGCGGCGGGGCCGGTATCACGCAAGTCATTTGAAACTGCTTCCGGCTACTACGAAAAGATGATGAACGATGGCGATGTGCATTGGAATCGCTGGCTCGCCGATCGCGAAATGATTCGAACGAAGGTCGCCCGTTTCATCAACGCCGAACCCGAAGAGATCGCCTTTACGACCAATACTTCGGCGGGCATGAATGTGATCGTGGATGCGCTGGAAGATCGCGGCGAAGTCATCTCCAGCGAACTTGAGTTTCCCGTTACCACACTCCCCTGGATGCATCGCCGGATTCCGGTTCACCTGCTGCCGGCGACGGACGGCGAAGTGCGAATCGAAGATGTCCGCAAGGCGATGACGCATGACACGGGAGTCATCGCACTAAGTCACGTCCAATTCTCGAACGGCTTTCGAATTAATCCGGAAGAACTCGGCGAAATAAAAGGCAAACACGCTCTGGTCATTAATGCCAGCCAATCGGCAGGCGCATTCGATCTCGATGTGAAGCGGATGAAGGTCGACGCGCTCTGCGCGACGGGTCACAAGTGGATGCTGGCCGGGTACGGATCGGGCTTTGTCTATCTCAGCCGCGAGCTGCTCGAGCAAGCGCTGCCTCGTTCAATCGGCTGGCTCAGTGTTGAGAACCCTTTCGAGATGCGCAACGACGAGTTTGTTCCGCGTCACGACGCAGCGGCACGGGTGGAGTTGGGCTGTCCGCACTTCGCGGGAATTTTTTCGTTGGGCGCGTCGGTTGATCTCATAAAAGAGATCGGAGCGGCCAACATTCAGGCGCGTGTACTGGAGTTGAATACCTTTCTGACTGAGCGTCTCAGCGCAAGCGGATGGCGGGTCCTTTCGCCGATCCGGAACGACGATGTTCGTTCAGGTGAAACGCTGATTGAAGTCGAACGTCCCGGTGAATTGGCCCGCCATCTCTTCCGACGCAGTGTGGTGGTGACCGAAAAGCCGCAAGGCATTCGCGTCGCAACTCATTTCTTTAATAACGAAGCAGATGTTGAGAGATTGCTCGCCGGAATGAATGAAACCCGCGGCTGAAACTGAGCCCTCCCTGACGGTCGGGCAACTGCCCCGGCGAGCAATCGCCCGCCTCTAAACGGCCGCTTTTTTCTTTGCCTTCTGTTTCTGCCGGGTGGGCGGAGTTGCTGGAGGTTTTGCGAATTGCTCGCGACAAAGCTGGAGGAAGGTTTGATGGATCGGCGATTCGTAGCCTCCAACCAGGCGAGCAACGCCGAGCTGCCAGTTGATTTGCGCGCCTTCGATCCACCAGCGCACCAAACTTCCTCTCGCGACTTCTTCCTGGACTGATTGTAAAGGCACGATGCCGACGCCCATGTCTTCTTCCACCATCCGCTTGATGGCCGCCAGCCGGCTCAATTCCATTGTCACCTTCAATTTCACCCCGGCCTGCGCAAAAAACTGATCGATAAGTCGTCGCGTGTTTCCACCTCGCTCTCCGAGGATCAGCTTCTCGCCGGCGAGCGAATACGCACTCGCAATTCTCTGCTTCGCCTGAGGATGCCGAGGCGAGGCTATGGCTACCAGATAATCTTCATTCAGAAGTTCGGTATGCACGCCACGCGCTTCGACCGGCAGAGACACGAACGCCGCGTCAAGCTCTCCCGCCAGCACTTGTTGCACCAGCAACTCGCTGGTCCCGGAAACGACCGAAGTCTCAACGCGCGGATGGGCCTCACGCAACTCTCTCAGAATCTGCGGTAAAGGATCAGCGCTGACTCTCGCCGAAGCGCTGCCGATGCGCAGCCGCCCTCGATGGGCGCCAGTCAGCGCAGCGAGTTCTTCCAGGGCCGCGTCATGCTCGCGCAAGATCACATACGCACGCACCAGCAGTTTCTCGCCGGCCTCTGTAAGGATCACCCGTCGCGGAGCACGAATAAAAAGCTGGGCGTGGCTCTCGGTCTCCAGTTGCCGAATCTGCATGCTAATCGCGGCCTGCGTCACATGAACGCGCACGGCTCCGGCCGTAAACGTACCGGTCTCAGCTATAGCTACGAACGCCTTGAGTTGCCTGATGTCCATAATACTGGCCGCATCAACTAGGATTATTACGTGGATAAGATCTTTTAGTTTCCATTATAGCTAGGCCGTTCCTAGAATAGAAATCTTTAGGGCCCCTGCCGACATCGAAGAACGCATGACAACAACGCAACCACTCGTAGATCTGCTGCCGCGGAGGCACGTTCCGCCGCGCGAGCTGGTGGTGGGCGTGGACGGCGGCGGAACACGAACCCGCGCCGCAATTCTTGACGGCGGCCGGGTGCTGGGCGAGGGCACGGCAGGCCCGTCAAACCCTTTGCGCGTGGGAATTGCCAACGGCGCCGCGGCTATTCGCGACGCGATTGACAGGGCATGCGCCGCGGCTTTGATTCATCGGGGTGAGCTTACGGCTGCCGGGATTGGTCTGGCGGGCGTCAGACGCAAAGACATCCGGACGCGAATGCGCGAAGTCCTAATCGAGGTGTTGGGGATCAAGAACATCGAGTTGATGACTGATGGCGACATCGCTTTGTATGGCGCCACTGATGGCGGAACGGGGATCGTGGTGATCTCAGGGACAGGTTCTATCTGCTGTGGAGTTAATCGCCAGGGCAAGCACGTCTTTGCCGGGGGCTGGGGGCCGGTGGCCGGCGACGAAGGAAGCGGATCCTGGATTGCGCGCCGGGCGCTTCAGGCGGTAGCGCACGCAAGTGACGAGCGCGGGCCCAGGACAACATTGACCGCAGTCGCTTGCGAATACTTCCAGGTGAGTACACCCGATGACCTGGCAACGGCGATTTATGCTCCGACGATCACCAACGATCGGATAGCCGGCTTTAGCAAGCGCGTCATTGAAACCGCGCGGGCAGGCGACCCGGTGGCTATTAATATTTTGACTGAAGCGGGAAGAGAGCTCGGCAAAGCAGCAGCAACGGTAATTCGCAAATTGAAAATGGAGCAGGAGCGCTTTCAGGCAGCTTTCGTAGGAGGCGTGTTCGCCGCGGGTGAACTTGTGATCGCGCCTTTGCGCGATGAAATAGAGCGTGTCGCCAGGAAGGCTTATATTGCCGCGCCCAGATTCTCTCCAACAGTCGCTGCCGGCCGGCTGGCACAAGAGCACCTGCACGGATTGCCGGTTGCAGTCTGAGCGCGAGTTTCGGTACTTTCAACAAGACTTAAACATCCGAATAGCGTCCGCTTACTGCCTTTCTCGAAAATGTCAGAACCTTTTGAGGCTACCCCGCTAACTGAGCAGGAGAATCCGCGCACCGCGCAAATCAGTTCCTTACCAACTGAAGAGATTCTGCGACTGATGAACGACGAAGACACGGGGGTGGCGGAAGCTGTCGCCCACGTCTTGCCTGAGGTCGCGCGGGCCGTCGACGGAATCGTCGCCCGACTGGATAAAGGTGGCCGCCTCTTCTATATCGGCACGGGAACATCAGGAAGACTCGGCGTGCTCGACGCCGCGGAATGTCCACCGACCTTCGGAGTGTCGGCTGATTTGGTCCAGGGAATTATCGCCGGCGGTTACGAAGCTTGTTACGGGGCGGTCGAGGCATCCGAAGACGATGCCGAGGCCGGCGCCGTCGACTTACAAGCGCGCGGGTTTACTACCCACGACGCACTGGTCGGCATCGCGGCATCGGGACGAACGCCATACACGGTTGGTGCCGTTCGGCATGCGCGAAGACTCGGGTCATTCACCGTGGCGCTCACCTGCGTGCCCGACTCTGCTATCACGAAGGCCGCTGAGGTCAGCATAGTTCCGGTCGTGGGTCCGGAAGTAATCGCCGGCTCGACGCGATTGAAAGCCGCAACGGCGCAGAAGATCGTGCTCAACATGATCTCAACTGCGGCCATGATCCGGCTCGGCTATGTCACCGGAAATCGCATGACGAACGTGCAAACGCGCAACGCCAAGTTGCACGCGCGGGCCTTGAGGATTCTGATGGCAGAGGCCGGCCTGGACGAGAACTCGGCAACTAAGACGCTGGCCGCGACCGGGGGAGATCTGCCGGTAGCGCTGGTAATCGCCATTGCAGGATGTGGACTGCCTGAAGCTAAGAAGGCGTTGGCTGCCTCCTCTGGAGTTGTGCGAAAGGCCGTTGAAGCTCTCGGGATGAAGCAATAATCTGGCGAACGATTGTTAAGCAGAGGATGGTTTGAATCTCCCTTCTCCCTTTGGGAGAAGGGCCGGGGAAGAGGGGCGTAGCTGGGCGGCTCAATACTCAAGCCCTCTCCCCCAACCCTCTCCCAAAGGGAGAGGGAGTCAAGACAGACTGAAGTCTGTGCGACTCGTATAGACCGGACCAATGAAGACGCTCGATCTCATAATCATCTTTGGTTATCTGATTGGCATTGTCGTGTTCGGCAGTTGGTTTGCGCGAAAACAGCAAACCACCCGGGATTATTTTCTGGGGGACCGCGCGGTGCCATGGTGGGCCGTGGCAGCTTCGATCGTCGCCACCGAAACATCGACGATCACGTTCATTTCGGTTCCGGGAATCGCCTTCGCGCGGGGCGGAAACTTTCAGTTTCTGCAACTGGTCTTTGGATATCTTCTCGGGCGAATCGTCATCGCCTTTCTTTTCATTCCTTCATATTTCCGCGGCGAGTTGTTGACCGTCTACCAACTGCTGGATAGACGTTTTGGCTCGAAGATCAAAATGGTGGCGGCGTCGCTTTTCGTTATCATGCGGAACATTGCCGACGGCATTCGCCTGTTACTGACCGCGATTGTGCTGGCCGCCGTTTACACGTCGTTTCAGCCCGCCGCCAACGCCGAGACAATCACGATCGTTTCCGTGGTTATCATCGGGCTGGCGATGATCGTGTTCACCTATTACGGAGGAATGGAAGCAGTCATCTGGGTCGAAGTGGTGCAGCTCGGCATCTACATTGCCGGCGCGATTGCCGCGGCGGTGATTCTGGTCAACTCGATTGACGGAGGATTGGGCACGGCGCTTCAGAACGCTACTCAGTACCAAAAGTTTTCGCTCTTTGATTTCTCTTTTGATTTCACCAAGACCTTTACTTTCTGGGCCGGCCTGCTTGGAGGCTGCTTCTTGACGATGAGCACGCACGGCACCGACCAATACCTGGTGCAGCGCTATCTGTGCACCGACCGCCCCAAAAAAGCCGCCGCGGCTTTGCTGGTCAGCGGTGTGATCGTACTGGCCCAGTTCATCGGTTTCCTTTTCATCGGCGTGCTGCTGTTCTCGTTCTACCATCCGTATTCCGATCCTGGTTACGCTGCCGCGACGGTAACTGCCTTTCCTTTCTCAGGTGGCGATCGGGTCTTTCCGGATTTCATCACCAAGCACATGCCCAGCGGTCTTTCAGGACTGGTGGTGGCGGCAATCTTCGCGGCGGCGATGTCTTCGTCGCTTAATGCTATTGCGGCCACGGCAGTGAACGATCTTTACAAGCCGTTCAGGGCCAATCGCGATGACCGGCACTATCTAAAAATATCTCATGTGCTGACTCTGGTTTGGGGAGTGGTGCAAATAGCCGTAGCTCTCCTGATGCGTCATCGAAATCGTTCGGCGCTTGATCTGGCGCTTTCCATTGCCTCGCTGATCAATGGACCGGTGCTCGGCGTGTTTTTGGTGGGAACGTTTCTGCGCCGGGTCAGCGAGCCCCCAGCGTTGATCGGCATGGGCGCGAGCATTATCGCGATGCTTTACATTTTCTTTGCCACGAAAATCGCCTGGACGTGGTACGTATTCATTGGCAGTACGATCACGCTGGTCGTTGCCGGGTTAGCGAGTTTCGCCTTCGCGCCGGCTCCCAGAAACAAGCAGGATGAGTTGGCGCCCGAGGCCGGGGAAAAATAACAATAAACTAATGACTATTCATAAATCCTCATTTGGCAGGTCCGTTGTCAGGCTGATCGTGGCTGCGCTCCTGGTGGCGTCGTTTTATCAACCGGCACGTTTGGCCGCCTCAACCCCTGCGCCAGTCGTGACTGCCAGGACCAAACCCTACTCGCGCAAAGCATCGTCGGATGCCCTCAAATGGGCCGACAAAGAACTCAGGCGGATGTCGCTGGAACAAAAGATCGGACAACTGATTGCCGTAGGTCTCAATGCGACTTACCTGAACCAGGACAGTTCCGCATTTAAGGATCTTCGTCATCAGATTGTGGACAATCACGTCGGCGGGATCATTCTTTTCCGCGGACCGGTGTACGAATCTGTGATGCTCGTCAATCGGATGCAGCAACTGGCAAAGCATCCATTACTGATTTCGGCAGATCTCGAAGCAGGCGCCGGAATGCGCTTTGACGATACTGTCAACTTCCCCTGGAACATGGCCGTGGGAGCGACCGGAAATCCCGAATACGCGCGCCGCCAGGGCGAGCTGACCGCGCGCGAAGCGCGGGCATTGGGCATCCAGCAAATCTACGCGCCGGTTGCGGACGTAAACAACAACGCCGCCAATCCGGTCATCAACGTTCGTTCGTATGGTGAAGACGCAGCGGAAGTCGGAAAAATGGTCGGCGCGTTTGTCGAAGGAGCCCAACGCGCCGGCGTAATGGCCACCGCCAAACATTTTCCCGGGCACGGTGACACGGCCACGGATTCGCATCGTGGTTTGCCGCAGATTGATGTAACGCGCGAGCGCCTGAACACAGTCGAACTGGTTCCCTTTCGCGCGGCGGTCAACGCCGGGGTGGGCGCGGTAATGGATGGTCACATCGCCTTACCGCTGATCGATCCGACAGCGATCACGCCGCTGCCTCGCGATGTGAAGCTGGGACCGATCGAAACCGAAGAAGAACTTGTAGTCGAGAAAGGAACGATGCCCACTACGCTTTCACCGGTCATGAACAAGATTCTGCGTAACGAACTGAGTTTCGATGGATTGATTGTGACCGACGCGATGAGCATGAGCGGCCTGACGCTTTACTTCACTCAGGAAGAGGCCTCAGTGCGCGCCCTGGAGGCTGGGGCCGACTTGTTGCTGAAACCTGCCGATCCGGATGCGGCCTTTCGTGGCGTCCGTGACGCCGTGAAGAACGGAAGGTTGACAGAGAAGCGGCTCGAAGAGTCCGCGCGAAAAGTGCTCGCAGCAAAACACGACCTGGGCCTGGTGCAGCAACGTATCACCTCGTTGGATGAAATTGATCAGGTTGTTTCCGGCAAGGACACCCTGAAGCTGGCGGAAGAAATAGCCGAGCATGCCATCACTCTGGTGCGCAACGATGCGAAGTTGCTGCCGCTGAATCTTCCGGCCAACGCGACTATTTTCAACCTTGCGATAACCAATGGCGACGACCGCCTAATTGTTACTCAACCCTTTGTCTCAACGTTGGCGCGCTCCGGGAGAAAGGTAGTAACGGTCGTGCTGGACGATCGCTCATCTGAGGCGGAAGTGAAGAGGGCCCTGGACTCTTCGGGCCGCGCGGATCTCGTGATTGCCTCGCTCTATGGCCGCGTGCGCTCGGGTCAGGCCCGCAGCGTGGCTCTGCCGGAACCAGGCAGTAGGGCGCTCGACACTCTGATTGATCGGAAGACGCCGTTAATCGGAATCAGCTTTGGCAACCCTTACCTGCTAAGCAGCTTCCCCAAACTGCAAACCTACGTGGTCGCGTATGGCGACATGCAGAGTCTCCAGGAAGCCTGTGCCGAGGCGCTCCTGGGCCAAAACGATATCAGCGGGCGCTTGCCCATCTCGTTGCCAGGTCTGTATCCGCGCGGGACTGGAATCCAGTTGCCGGCTAGCAAGAAATAGCACAAGCTTTGTTGACGGTTTTTTTGGTAGAATCCGCGTCGTCAACCCGAGGGACAGTAATGACGAGCGAACAACGTCTTGATCGCCTGGAAAGGATAGCCAAGTTATTCGTGCGGGCGGGACTTCGCGCCAGACGGAATATGAAGGAGCAAGACGAGAAGATCAACATCATCATCAACAACCAAATAGAGCACGATGAACGGTTTGCCAAAATGTCCCAGTCAATGGCGCAGACCCAGAAGGAACTTTCCCAGTCACTCGATCGCACTAGCGCCGAGCTTTCCCAGTCAATCGGGCAGACGCGCAACGAGCTTTCTCAGTCAATCGGGCAGACGCGCAACGAACTTTCTCAGTCATTGAACGAACTAGCCAAAGCTCAAACACATACTTCGCAACGTCTTGATTCGCTAATTGAGATTGTTAGACGGGACCGTAACGGAAATTCCAACTGAGAGATCAAATCAAATGGCTCCACTTTCTCTGATCTCTCGGATACTTGGCCTCCTTTTACTCATAACCGTCTCTCATCAGGCTCTCTTCGCCCAATTACCACTTAGTAATCCCGCCGCCCTCGGCATGTCCGCCGAACGCCTGGCCCGGATGGACCAGGTGATCCAGGCTTCGATCGAGAAAAAGGAATTGCCGGGCGCGGTAGTGCTCGTCGCCCGTCACGGCCGGGTCGCGTGGCGAAAGGTTTACGGTGCGCGCGCGGTCGAGCCCCAACGCGAGGCGATGACCGCTGACACGATCTTTGACCTCGCCAGTCTGACCAAAATCGTGGCCACCGCGACCAGCATCATGATCTTGATCGAGCAGGGCAAAGTGCGTCTCAGCGACCCGGCCGTTCAGTTCATTCCCGAAATGAAAGGCGGCGGACGCGACGCAATCACTATCGAGCAACTGCTCACGCATACAGCGGGGTTCGCTCCTGACTTCGACTTGCGAGAGCGTTGGACCGGATACGACGAAGCGATCAAGAGGCTCTCCACAGAGCCCTTGCGCAATCAACCGGGTGCGCGTTTTGTCTATAGCGACATCAACTACATCACCTTGGGCGAAGTCGTGCACCGAGTTAGCGGACAGCCGCTGGATGAATTTGGGCGCCGGAATATTTTTGTGCCGCTGGGGATGCGCGATACGGGTTTTAACCCCGACGCGCGACTGAAGTCGAGAATAGCCCCGACGGAAAGACGGCGCGGCCAAATGAACTACCTCGGTGACAGTGGCGAGAACGCCGGGCCACAGGGCGAGCAATGGCTGCGCGGGCAGGTGCACGATCCCACTTCGTTTCGCATGAACGGAGTCGCTGGACACGCCGGTTTGTTTTCGACCGCCGACGACCTGGCGATCTTTTGCCAGATGATTCTGAATGGCGGGACTTACAACGGCGCGCGAATTCTCAGCCCGATGGCGGTCGCAACCATGACGCGGCCACGAGCAATTGCCGAAAACGGATCGGCTCGCGGACTTGGTTGGGACATCGCGACCACTTTCTCGACGAACAAAGGCGATCTGTTTCCGCTGGGCTCGTTCGGCCACACCGGATTCACCGGCACCTCGATGTGGATCGACCCGGCGAGCGATTCGTTCGTGATTTTTCTGAGCAATCGCGTGCATCCCTATGGGAAAGGCGACGTCGGTCCCCTGCGCGGGCGCGTCGCTTCGATAGTCGCTGGTTCAGTAGTTGACACTACCGTCCTGAAAGCCCGGGAGGGATCGGCGAGGGCCGCGGCTGAGTTGCTCGCCAGTCTGGCCCGGTTGAACTCAAACGGCGCGCGCGCGGCTGGCAACTTAACCCCCGTGGCTGACGCGCAAGTCCTAACCGGTATCGATGTGCTCGAGCGTGACGGCTTCAAACAACTCGCCGGCTTGCGGATTGGTTTGGTGACAAACCAAACGGGACGCGACCGCGCGGGTCGCACGACCATCGACGTTCTTTTCAAAGCGTCGGGCGTGAAACTGGTCGCGCTCTTTTCACCTGAGCACGGCATACGCGGCCTCGCCGACGAAAAAGTCTCAGACACCAAAGACGAGCAGACAGGACTCCCGATCTATTCCCTTTACAGCGAATCGCGTCGCCCGCAGGCCGAGCAACTAAAGGATCTCGACGCCCTGGTCTACGACATACAGGACATCGGCGTGCGCTTCTATACCTACATCACGACGTTGGGTTACGTGATGGAGGAAGCAGGCAAAGCCCGGCTGCCAATCTTTGTGCTCGATCGTCCGAATCCAATTAACGGCACCGACGTCGAAGGTCCCGTAGCCGATCAGGACAAACTTTCCTTCACCGCTTATCACACAATTCCGGTTCGTCACGGAATGACAATCGGCGAGTTGGCGCGCCTCTATAATGACGAGTGTAAGATCGGCGCCGACCTGCGCGTCATCAAAATGGAAGGCTGGCGGCGCGCGATGTGGTTCGATGCCACGGGCCTGGTCTGGATCAATCCGTCGCCAAACATGCGCAGCCTCACCGAAGCCGCGTTGTATCCAGGCGTGGGACTGCTGGAAACTACCAACCTGTCGGTCGGCCGCGGAACTGACACGCCCTTTGAAGTGATCGGTGCGCCCTGGTTGGACGGGCAGAAGCTGGCGAGTTATTTGAATGGGCGCAGAATTGCCGGCGTGCGCTTTATTCCCATCCGCTTTACGCCCAGGTCATCTGTCTTTAAGAACGAGGAATGCGGCGGCATCAACCTCGTGATTACCGATCGCTCGCAGTTTCAATCTGTTCCGGCCGGCCTGGAGATCGCGGTCGCGCTCCACCGTTTGTTCCCGGTGGACTGGAAGGTCGACGCTTATTCGCGCTTGCTGGTTAATACAAACACGCTCGAACGCTTGAAACGCGGTGAGTCCCCGGCCGACATTCTTCGTTCGTGGGCTTCCGGGCTTGAAAGCTTTGGCAGCGCCCGAAGGAAACACTTGCTTTACCAATGAAGTGAAGGACGCAAAAGAATTTCAGTAACGAATCAGCGGGAATGCTCTATAATCCCGCCAACTCGAAGCTCGGGGTTATCAAAAAAAGGAGTGTGAACCATGACACGACAGCAGTTGTTGCAGCAAAGAATCGACGACGCGATTGGCCAGTACGCAATGTTGAAGCATCCCTTCTATCAACTTTGGAGTGAAGGAAAGCTCAGCGACGCCACGCTGGCTGAGTACGCCAGGCAATACTATGCGCACGTCCGCGCCTTCCCGACATACGTCAGTGCCGTCCATTCCCGTTGTGACAGTCTGCCGGTTCGACAGTTACTCCTTGAGAACCTGATCGAAGAAGAACGTGGCGACGACAACCATCCGGAGTTGTGGCTGCGTTTTGCCGAAGGCCTGGGAGTTAGTCGGGACCAGGTTAGAACAGCCGAGCTTTTGCCCTCGACCAGAGAATCTGTGGAGAGTCTGAAATCGCTGACTTCGAACGCTGATTATCGACTTGGGGTGGCCGCGCTCTATGCCTACGAGTCTCAAATTCCAGAAGTGGCCAGGACGAAGCGAGTTGGCTTGAAACAGTTTTACGGAATAGATGACCCCAGGGCCGTGTCATTCTTTACCGTGCACGAGTCGGCGGATCAAGTCCACCGTCAGGTCGAGATGAAAATCCTCAGTGACGCGTGCGACACCAACCAGGCCCGCGACGAGACAGTCGCAGCGGCTCAACAAGGCGCGAAAGCTCTTTGGGATTTCCTGAGCGGCGTTCATGAGGCTTATGTTAGCAGCTAAGCTGCGACAGTTCGCCCGGGAGAATCTCTGTCTCGGATCAAATCCGCAATGCTCAATGAAGGGCCGGTGACCCTGTCTCTTCTGACCGTTCACCGATCGGTGGTTTTCGTGCCCTCGCACGATCGTCTCTAGTGTGAACTCACTGGCAGCACAGCATTTGCCTCGAATAATGATCTAGAGCAGGGCAGCAAGACTTTCTAAGCCGGCAGTACGACAGTATCACTGCATCATGCAAGTATTTCCCTTGCAGAGTGGGCATCCAGGGCGACGATTCGAGTCGCCAGTGCGTTTGGTCTGGGGCCTGCTCGTCCGAAAATCTGTAGGAGCATCCATTATTCTGAAAAAAGCTGGCAGGCTAGATCATGAAGGAGTATGATGCCCCCGCATATCAAGACAGTTTATCGGACTAATAAATTCTTTTAGTTTTGATTGTAGGTCTCGCCCTAATAGAATTACCGGCCTTCCCGCATGTGGATCGGCAAGGCCGTCGGCAGCGGCCCGACTTTGGTCTGAATCATTTTCCAGGTAAAGAGGAAAAATCATGAGACACCACCTTCAGGTTCTGCGCGCTGGGTTTGCGGTACTTGCGCTCTTTAGCTTCGCCGCGATCGCTTCCGCCCAGGAAATCACGGGCTCGATTGTCGGCTCTGTCAAGGATGCCAACGGTGCCGCCGTTAAGGGCGCGACCGTCACGGCCGCTATTCCCAGCCAGGATAATAAGGTCATTCGAACTGTCACTACAGATGACGATGGAACTTTTTCGATTCCTAACGTCCCGACAAACAGCTATTCCATTACGGTTGAGGCTACAAACTTCAAAAAGTCCGTTCAAACTGACATTAAAGTAGACGTTGGCCAGCGCCGTCCCGTCGAGGTGACACTCGAAGCTGGAAGTATTCAAGAGACGGTGACGGTGACGGCGGACGCAGTTGCGGTGGAGGCTACTACGCCTACGAGCTCAACGTCCATAAGCGGTGACCAAGCCCGTGAGTTATCGATAAATAATCGCAACTGGATTCAATTCGTGACGTTGGCTCCGGGTGTTTCGAACAACCTTGCCGATCTGGTTCCCGTGGGAAGCTTTAGTCCGGATGGGTCGCCAGCGATCGCTTCTATATCAGTAAATGGCGCTCGGCAAAGTCAGAACACCTTTACAGTTGACGGAGCCGATATCACCGATCGTGGATCGAACATTACCCTCCAGGCGTTTCCCAGTGTGGACTCGATCGGCGAGCTTAAGGTCCTTCGCTCGATGTATCCGGCTGAGTCCGGGCGAAGCGGCGGTGGCCAGGTAAACGTCGTTACGCGAAGCGGCACGGACAAGTTTCACGGTGCCGTGTTTGAATTCGTCCGGAATGAGATACTCAATGCCAGTTCATTTCTAAACAACCGTACTTTTCCGCTTGGGCGAGACTCGAACGGAAGGGCGAAGAAGCCCCCTTTTCGTTACAACAACTACGGGTTCACTTTCAGTGGTCCGATTTATTTCCCTAATTTTGGTGAGCATGACCAAGGAATGTTTAAAAAACTCCGGAAAACTTACTTTTTCTTTTCTGAGGAACAAAGGAAAGACCGACGTTATTCGAGCCTTTCTGGTCTCGTGCCGTCGGCAGGAATGCGAAACGGGGTCTTCACGTTTCCAATATGCTTGAGCGGCACGATCTCAGGAACAACCCGGACATGCACGCAGATTCTTCCGGCCGGACAGTCAATAAGTTCGGTAGCCACGATTAACTCGGCTTCCCAACAATATCTAACAAATATTTTCCAAAGGGAACCGCTTCCCGTTGCGGGGACTTTTTCGGTTACCGCACCCGCAGTTGCGACATTCGACTTTAAGCAGGAGATCATTAAAATCGATACTAGCTTCACTAAGGACTGGACTGCTTATTATCGCCATCAGCGCGACCAGATTCCGTCCCTGGCTCCGAATTCGGTCTTTAGCACACCCTGCAACGTGCCGGGCGTGTGTCCGGGAGATACGAATGCCCCGGGTCGGACGCATACCTTTCAAACGACATATGTTGTGAGTCCGAAAGTCATTATTGAAGGGCGATATGCATACGCCTACGGATCGATTGACGTTCGCACCGCCGGGCTGATCGCGGCTGCAAACTCGCCAATCGGCGTTGCAAAACCATACGACGTGCCGGATGACCGTGTGCCTTTCGTTAGTCTCTCGAATTTGAGTACGCTGCAGGCGTTTGGGCCCTACAACAATTTTTCATACAAACATGATCTAGGCGGAAGCGTGACCTGGATCTCTGGGAACCACACGTTTAAGTTTGGTGGCAACTTCTCGAAGTACCGCAAGAACGAAGACAACGGTCTCGGCGGGACGGGGCAGGGGTCTTTTTCCGCGTTTTTCAATACCACCGCGGCTAGTCCCACACGGGGCACAAATTGCGTAAATGCATCCAATGTCGCGATTGCTTGTCCGACAGGTGCTCAAACAACTGAGCAGAATTTTGCGAACTTTTTGCTTGGCAACAACGTCACCTTCACACAGACGAAATATCGGCTGACGGCCGACTTCAGACAGCGAAATGTCGAAGCCTTTGTACAGGATGAATTTCGAATCAAGCGCAACCTCACGTTGTACTTGGGAGTGAGATATTCTTTCTTTGGTGCGCCTTATGCCGCCAACGGGTTACTTTCCAACTTTGTGCCGGAGTTATGGAACCCGGCGCAAGCCCCGCAAGTGACCTTTAACGGCAACAGAGTTTCGGGTTCCGGTAACTTCTGTAATGGCATAATCGTCAATTCGCAGAATTATCAGACCGGCCCATCATCGTTCCAATGTACGCCGACCGCCTCACCCTATGGCAAGTATATTTATAAAGCGCCAAATAAGAACTTTGCTCCGCGCTTCGGAATCGCCTGGGATCCGTTCGGAAAGGCGACAACCGTAATTCGCGCTGGCTATGGCATCTATCATGAGCAAACTCTTTTGGGCCATATAGAAACGCATCTTGGAAGCAACCCGCCGTATCAGGAAACGATAACTATTAGCGGTGGATCTGTAAGTCAGCCGATTCCAACAGGTACGATTCCCGCTGTGACCGCTGCTCTCGGTCTTCCTGCCTTGATACGGGGCGTTGATACCGATTACAAGACGCCGTATATGCAGCACTGGTCGTTTGATGTCCAGCATTTGTTTTCACCAAGGACCATACTATCGGTGGGATATTATGGCTCGAAGGGAACGCACCTGATTGGCGTTACTGATATGAACAATCTCCCGCCGGGATATGCGTTGACCAAGACCTGTGCTCTAACCGCTACGACCACCGGACCGTGTCAGGCGCGGGATGCAGGTGGTATTCCGATACCTTTTCTTTCGGGCGCGGCATCGCTAGTCCTGGATCAGATCCGGCCGTTCAGGGGCTGGCGCGGTATCTCGATCATATCGCCGAAATACAACTCGAATTATCACAGTTTGCAAATTTCGGGGACTCAGCGCCTTAGTGGACTCTCGCAGGTCCAACTCGCCTATACATGGTCCAAAAACCTTACTGACAATCAGAGCGACCGATCAAACGCGGCGCAAAACAACTACGACACGAGGGCTGAATACGGCAGGGCCTTTTTGGATCGGCGTCACATTCTGACCGTCAACTATATTTATGAATTACCCTTCTTTAAGAAGCAACACGGCTTTGCGGGCAAGTTTTTGGGAGGGTGGCAAGCGTCTGGTATTGTCACGTACCAAACCGGTCTGCCGCTCACACCGACGTATGCGGGTTTCGATCCTGCCGGCATCGGCTTTTTGAATGCGAGCTCGCCCGCCGGCGGACGCCCGTTCGTTGTCACCGGAGCCGATGGGAATGCAGGCCGTCACACTTTTGAAGAGTGGTTCAACTATGGCGCGTTCCAGTCTTCGACACCGGCGAGTTATCCGGCGGTGCCGGGAAATGCTGGTCGCGGTATAATAGACGGCCCTCCTTTATTCCGCGTTGATTTCACGATGACGAAGAATATCAAGTTTGGCGAAACGATGCGGCTGCAGCTTAAGGGCGAAGTCTTCAATTTTCTAAACCACACCAACTATACGACTGTTTCGCTTGCCGCAGCGACTCCGCATACTGTCAATGCTTTCGGCGTACATTCGGGTTTTGGAACGATAACAGGTACACGTGACCCCCGAACAATACAATTGGGTGCGAAGTTTATCTTCTAGCTCAGCGCCCATTCGTTTTCGGTACCGAATGCCCGCCGCGAAAACGTGCGGGCATTCGCACGTTTGGCCAATTCGAATGTTCTGTTGGGAAATCGACGCCGGTGCTACAATGCTCCCGCGGTGACCATGAAAGCTAACGAACTCTTGAGAGATCGACGCGAAGACATTCTGCGCATAGCCGCGCAACACGGAGCGAACGAAATCAAGGTTTTCGGCTCAGCAGCTCGGGGAGATACTACCGCGGACAGCGATTTCGATTTCCTCGTCGAATTTGAAGCGGGGCGAAGCCTCCTGGATGTAACTGCTCTTTGGCAAGACCTCGAAGAACTTCTGGGACGCAAAGTCGATATTGTCGAGCCTGAAGGCTTGCATTGGTACATCCGCGATCGTGTGCTCAAGGAAGCCGTGCCGCTGTGAAGGACAACCGACTTTACCTCATACATATCAGCGAATGTATTAACCGCATCGAAGAGTACGTGGCCGAAGGTAAAGAGTTTTTCTTCCGTGATGCAAAGACTCAGGACGCAGTGCTCAGGAACTTGCAGATCCTGTCAGAGTCCACCCAGCACTTGTCGGCGGTTCTCAAAAATGCTCATCCAGAGATTGCCTGGAAGAGAATAGCCGGGTTTCGCAATATCCTGGTTCATGATTATCTGGGTATTAATCTTGTCCGTTTGGGAAATTGTCGAGCGGCACCTGCCGGGACTCAAAGAGAAGATAGATGAGATCGTGGCTTCTCCCGGTGAGACGTCTCATTAAGCCGGGCAAGGTTAGTCATGACAAACGAAGAAATGCAGAAAGCGATGGAGTTCATCGTTAAGATGGATAGGCAAACCACTATCAAGCTTGACCGCCTCGGCAAGAAAGTTCGTGCCATAAAGGTTACGCAGGGTCGTTCCGAGAAAAGATGGGAGCGAACTGAAGAACGCATTCGCGCATTGCTTGCCAAGGCCAAAACCACGGAACGAAGAATCGCTGCTTCGCGACCGAGGAGCGTGCCTTTGCGCAAAACTGCAGCGGACAGGCGCCTCAAGGCTCTAGCGGATCTGGTAGAGCGTCAAATCAGAGAACGCCGCAACAGGAAAGCGTGAACGATGCACATGCGATGACTACGCTCTTGAGACACGCTCGCCTCGTCCTGCCAGATCGAACTACTGAAAGCGCCGGCCTCTTCATTGAAGGCGGGCGAATCTCGCGCATTCTTGATCCTCAATCAGACGCATCCGTCAAAGCTGACTCTGTTATCGATCTCGACGGCCTTACCCTCTACCCCGGATTCATCGACCTCCATATTCACGGTGCCGTCGGCGTCGACACTATGGATGCAACGGCGGATGATCTGCTCCGCGTCGCGAAATTCCTGGCGCGCCAAGGGGTGACCGCATGGCTGCCGACGTTGGTACCCGCGGCGCAGGAGCAATACGCGCAAGCGATCGACGCGATCACCGAGGTAATTAGTCAGCAAGAGTCAAAGTTCGCGCCTTCGGCGCTCGGTGCGGACGGGCCGTCCGCGCTCCCAGCAAAAGTGGCGCGCGTCCTTGGCGTTCACTACGAGGGCCCGTTTGTTAACAGCGAACAATGCGGAGCCCTTCATCGTCAGCACTTCCGAACTTTCAAAGACCCGGCCGACCTCGACGCGCTTCCCCGGATCAGACATGACGGCGCCATCCACATGATGACTCTCGCGCCTGAGATCGACGGCGGCGTTGAGCTGGTCAGCGAACTTCATCGGCGCGGATGGATCATTTCAATCGGGCATACGCGCGCCGCGGTCGTTGTTCTCGATCAGGCATTGCAAGCAGGCGCCCGTCACATGACACACTTCATGAATGCGATGCCGCCGCTGCACCATCGCGCGCCCGGGCCGGTGGGATGGGGCCTGACTCATGACGAGGTGACTTGCGACGCGATCGCGGACGGCGTCCACCTCGACGCTTCCATACTCAAACTGATTCTTCGCAGTAAGACTTCGGAACGGATTTCTCTGATCAGCGATGCTATTGCGGCTACCGGTCTCGGCGATGGCGAATATCAAATCTGGGGCGAGAAGATTCAGGTTCAAAACGGGAGAACGCAAAACGCCCGCGGCAATATCGCCGGTTCGGTTATCACCATGCTGGATGCGGTGCGAATGATGCGCTCGCTCGGTGTTTCTGAATCCGGGTTGGCGCGCATGGCGTCATTGAATCCAGCGCGCCTGTTGGGAATCGCCGACGATTGCGGATCGATCGAGGAAGGAAAGCGCGCGGATCTTGTTGCTCTCGATCGGGACGGCAACGTGCGGCTGACGATTGTCGGCGGGCGGCCGTCAATGAACGAATGATAAATCTCAAATATCTCAAATGATGAATGAAAAATGAAAAGGACTGAGCCGATTTTCCATATGTCATTTGTCAATTCACACGTGTCATTGAAAAGAGACCGCAAAGAACAGAATGGGCCGCGGCTTACCCCCGACCAGCAGCGCCGCCGGCCCCAGGTATAGACCAGGCGCCACTTCCCTCACTTCGTCGACAATGCTCCGAATTAACGGCGGGTTTCCGGGGCCGGAATAATCCAAAAGGAAACTGGGCTTTCCATCCAGAAACGACGGCTCAAAGCGTGTCTTAAAAGGAAACCACCTCATTTTCTTGAAGAGATTGACGCGGTTAATGCCTTCGCCCAGATCGTTACTCTGACTCTCGAACGATTTGCCCTCCCACGGAAACAGTGATGACGTGCCCCAGGCCCGCAGCAACCAAGCTACCGGGCCGCGGGCGGGAGAGCGCCAGGCCAGCATCGCGCCCTTTGCGTCCCCGTTCAGATCCGAGATGGTCGCGGGTCTCTTGCCCTCGCGATAAAGCTCGTCGAGTTGTTTGAAGTCCATCTGACGAAGATCGGCAAGTTTCAGTGCCGTGGTTTCCTCAATTGCGGTTGCGGTGGCGCTCATTGTGACCTCCTCTGGCGCTTGAATATTCCGTAACAACCTATGATTACGAGCGTCAAGCCAATCAGGATGTGCAAAATATCATCAACCCGTGTCCAAAGAAAATAGTTTTTCGGCGGCAGATTAAGATAGCTCGCCAGCGCCTGGTAAAGATCGATCAATCCAAATCCGGCGTTAAAGAAACTTATGAGCCACTGCCTGCGGGACGTTAAGATAACCAGGCCAATAACGCCGAAGATAATATGAAACACATTGTAGGCCGGCGCTCCGCTGGTGAGACTCTGCTGGGCCGGAATCATAAACCCGGCAACGCCGGCCAGGATTAGTACCGGAGCGAAGATAGCCAGGGTTATGTAGTTTATATTCTTCTTAATGATGCGCCTCGTTAATGATGCGGCCCGCTTTCCATGTATAGTCCGGCGCGTTGATAGGATTCGTCAAGCAATTCGACCCTGTTCCGACAATTCCGGCCCGAGGAAGTTGTATACCCCGGCCCCTCCGCAGCAGACATCGCTATCCTTCAGGGGTGCGAGGTTCAACTTCGGAGTCGGCCCAAACCGCCACATCCGCCCGCGTTGGTAATGATCGACGAGTCGGTCTCGCCCTACCAACCATAACTCTCAGCGAGCAGATCGGGTTGGCCTAACTCGCTGGTTGCTGTCTTTTGGTGCGAAACCCATTCACCCAGAATCCACAGGCGATCAACGTGGGAAGCACGACAGTAGCTTGCAGCAAGAAGGACACCACGTCGTTAGCCAGTTGGCCGTCGTACCAAAGTCCTCTGGCGCCCACAATCGAGGCGAACAGCGTAACCAGCAGGTTCGCCCAGGCGGGGAAAGCTACGCCCACGGCAAGCCGGCGCAGGCCTTTTTCGCCATAATGCAAAAATTTGAAAGTCCAGGCGACCGTGATGAGCCAAAGTCCGCCGAGAGATCCAGTCAAATGTGGGGTCAGCGACTCGCGAGGAATGCCGACTTTGACCGCGCCTGTGAGCGCGACAACAGCCCACAACCCCAGTGCCATTGACACAAAAAACAGAAGAGCACCGGACAGTGCCAATCGTTTCTGAATTTTCTCCATCATCGTGTCCTCCAAAACGATCTGAGGGTCCAGGATTGTTCGGATCAGATCGTAAACCTCAAGACCTATCGTAGAATCGAGCCCGTCGATACGACTCATCGAGTAATTCAACGGGATGACAAACTCGCAAAGGTATTCCCGCCAGACGCGCGCCAGCGGCAATTTGCATGTGACAACCGGCGTTGCCGGTCGCCAGGACTGTGGCGCCGCCGTCCTGAATATTCCGTAACTTCTCTGCCAGCACCTGTTCCGACAATTCCGGCTCGAGCAAGTTGTAAACACCGGCTCCTCCACAGCAGACATCGCTATCCTTCAGTAGTGCCAGGTTCAACTTCGGAATCGCCCAAAGCATTTGTAAGGACGCCGCCGCGCCATGTTGTCCGTGAAGGAGATGACACGAAGCGTCGTAGGTAATCCGCTCAGGCCCAATCGCGGCGCCGTTTCGAAACCCGATCGCTTCAAGCTGTTGCCCAACGTCACGCACACGCGCGCTGAAGTCGCGGGCCCGCTGGGCGTATCTCTCGTCGTTCTCAAGCAGGTGCGCGTACGAGGCTAGCATGGCGCCACATCCACCCGCGTTGGTAATGATGGGCCCGTCGCCCGCGCCAAACGCATCGACATTCTCTCGCGCCAACGCGCGGGCGCCATCCAACTCGCCGGCATGCGCATGCAACGCTCCACAGCAAACCTGATCAATCGGCGTCCGGGTATCGCAACCGTTTACTTCGAGCACTCGCGTCGTTGCTTCATTCACTCGCTGAAACAACCCCTCGGTCACGCAGGATTTGAAAAGGAGGACTTTCTCAGCGTTCGGAGCGCCGACATCTTGTCGGCGGTCTGCGGGCATCCTGCCCGCCTCTGTCACCCGGTCGCTACCGCTCTCGGTTCTGTAACTCTCGTTGGTAACAGGCGATGAGCTGTCCAGCAAAGTTAAGGCAAATTCAAACTCTGTTGAGATGGACTTCGCGAGCCGGGTGCGCAGCATAAGCTTCGCCAAACCGGAATCGCGAATAAACCGAGCCAGCCCGAAAGCGATGCGTAAGCGTTTGGGCTTCATCCAAACGTGCCGCAGCACGAATTTCAGAAGTCCGTAGACGCCTCCGGGCTTTGGTTGTGCTCGCGCAATTTCCGCTCGCGCAGCCTCCAGCAGGTGCCCATATTCAACCCCGGCCGGACATGCAGCCTCGCACGCTCGGCAACCAAGACAGCGATCGATATGACTTTCAAAGGTAAGCGACTGGACTGCCAGCCGTCCCTCTTCCACTGCGCGCATCAGGTAGAGACGTCCGCGCGGACTGTCATTCTCGTCACCGGTGACGACATAGGTTGGGCACGCTTCGAGACACAGCCCGCAGTGCACACAGGCGAGAAGTTTTTCTTCTTCGGATGCCAAAGCAGTCGCGAGGTTGGATATTTGAGCAACGGCCATGCTTCTTTTTTTAAGCTAAGCGGCTGGCGCCAACTCTGCTTCATTCTGAACAACTACAGTTGGATTGGGATTAGAGTTGGGAATTGGCATCTTCTGATCGGCAAGGAGTGCAACGTGCTCTTCCATTCCCCACTTCGCCTTATATAGACAGTCTTCGATTGAGTGACCAACGCCGGTGAAGCCTTCAAGATCAGGCGAGTAGAATCCGAAGAAGTTTGGATCTGACGTGGCCTCGATAATCAGTGAATGCTTAAGATCGATCATCGTCGTCAAGTCCTTTCCTTAATCCCGGGAGCTGTCATGATCGGCCATTACGAACACGATAAACATACGCACCTTCTACGTAGGTGTCATCTACCCTGCTTCTGGCTAATCGTACGCCGTTAGCTCCATTTGGAATTCGTATGGCTCTCTTTATCACCTTAACGAGTTGGTCATTGGGGCTGACTACAGAAATGTCCTGCATTGAGATCGATGGTTTTGCGAGCGCTCTAAGGGCGCTCTGAATGTCCGTGTACGCATTAGCCTGGCCCCTCTGATCAACCAAGGGTGTTGCGATGTAGAGTCTCCAGTCAAGCACCTCCGGACGCAAGAGCCAAAATGCTGCCTCCACCAGAAAATGGGAGTCAATGCTCCTGAGCTCGTCCAGCAACTTCCGGCCATCCTCTATGTCGCTCTCTACCAATGACGCTGTAACCATCTCAAGACTCCGTGCTTGTTGTTCTCTACCGCTGCATAAATGCGTTTCGCTGCTGCGGCATCGTGACGTTCGTACCGACTCGCTTCGCTCCAGTCCTTCACTATAGCCCAATTGACGTCGAAATCCCGGTCTCTGCTCGTCTCCAGGTCAAGGGCTGCTTTAAGCCCTGAAACTTTGATGAGCTGAGTCAGATCGTGAGTATAGCTGTCGAGAACGAGCTTCCTATCAGGAAAATCGTGTCGCTTCGTTTTCTTGGCTATGCAAGACTTCAGGGCGCACTCGACCGCATAACCCGTAAGATAGTAAGCGCCGTCATAGTACTTCTGATTGAGCAACGCCTTAGCTTCTTTAAGCCTGACCTCAGCTACTGTCTTCAGGTCATTCCGGTTCACAAGAGCGTTCTACAATCTCAACTCAACCCCGTCAAGCCATATTTGTTGTTGCAAACTCAAAAGTTGTTCCGAGCGCCTAATACCCCACCGCCAACCCATCACTCCTTCTCGGATCAGTCGCACGCAACCGCACTCCGGTCTTGCCTCGTTTATCTTGCAAGATCAATCCGTTTTGTTATCATTCCTTCATGGATTATAGCAAGATCATCACAATCGAACCGGGAAAGCGCAGCGGCAAACCTACTATTCGCGGAACCCGAATGACTGTCACGGATGTCCTGGAATACCTCGCCGGCGGAATGAGCGAAGCGGAGATTCTGGCGGACTTCCCCGATCTCACCGCTGAGGACATCAAAGCCTGTCTGGCATTTGCGGCTGAGCGCGAGCGTAAACTTGCCACGCTCCCAGAACATGAAACTGCTGTTTGACCAAAATCTCTCGCCGCGCCTCCCACATCTGCTCGCTGACATTTATGCTGACAGCGTCCACGTGAGGGAAGTTGGTCTACGAGACGCCGACGACTCCGTCATTTGGCAGTACGCCAAAGCTAATGGATATGCGATCGTTTCGAAAGACTCAGACTTTCAACAACGGAGTCTGCTCCATGGCGCACCGCCGAAGTTCATCTGGTTGCGTGTCGGTAACTGTACGGTCAAGAGAACTGAAGATTTGTTGAGAAGGTATTCTGCCTCGATACATACTTTTGATCTCGACGACTCAAAGTCTCATTTGATGCTGCCTTAGTTCATATCAGAAATGGGTTGATATATCGATGTCCACGTAGTCCAGGATAGGAGTGTCCCCGCAGAGTATTTCTATTATTATCCCTCGAAATCTTATGTAGCTGCCCTTGTCGATACGACGCATGAGGTCCGTCATTACAAGCGGCATGTTTAGCATAACTAAGCCGTAAGTCATATCCCCGGGTTCACCAACCAAAACCCGTAATATTCCGGAATTGAATTCAGCGCTTCGGAATACACCCTCCCATTCGACCAGATAACCGACATAATTCGACGCTTCGTCTTTGTATTTCAGCTCTTTAAGCGTTTCAAAGAATTTTGTTATACCGAGAGGAAGCTTCGGAACGTTTAAGAGTTCCCGAAGGAGGAACGGCCTGCTTTTGTCGCTGTCTTTAGCATCGAAATCCTTCGCCGAAAATCGGCGGGCGACTGAATGATAATGAGGCCGATCCATGAACGGGTCATTTAGAGCATCAAGCAACGGTTTCAAGTAAGCTTCACTATTATCGACCCTCTTTTGTCGTCGCACATAGACTTCTTGGGGTTCAGCGATACCTGGCAGTTTGAATGGACCAAAACGAATGTAATGATCGGCGCGTTCACCTAGTTCCTTTTGATATTGTCTGCCGCAGACGATTACTCCGGCCGTCGCTAATTTTGAGATTCGTGCGCATCGATCAACGGGAGGACCATACGGATCATCTTCTAGATGCTCAAGAAACTTGAGGAAGAAAACCTCACCGTAATCAGCCGCAGCCTTAAACCTGTAATTGCGAAGTACTTCATCTTTCTGAAGCGCGTCTAGAAACTGCTCGCACTGTAGTACAGACTCAAACGTCGCAAGGACTTCGTCACCAATTCGCTTTACAACAGCACCGTCGAACTGTCGCACGCAATTCTCTACCGATCGGATAAAGCGATAAACGTTGCCGAGCCAGATCTCAGGTTCTGTCGACTCTTTGAGGGCTGTTGAATCGCTAAGGTCGATAAACACAACGGCAGCGGTTCGAGCGGACTTTCGGATCTCGTTTCCAATTTCCTTCAGTTCGGCTTCGCGAATTTCGCGACGCGCGACGAGATCATCAATGTGTTTCTTATCCGCCATGTTCAGCGCCCTTCGGCTTACTAATACCCAACCGCCAACCCATCACTCCTTCTCGGATCCGTAGCCCCCAGGCGAATGCCTGTCTTTTCTTCAATCATGATCCCTTCGGCGTCGCCGAGATAACGCGGCCTGGCGAGTTTGTGGCCGCGAGAGGTCAGGGCGCTCTGCGTGTCTCCTGACAATCCGTAAGGTTCGAAGACCAACTCGTCCGGCAACCATTGATGATGAATGCGTGGTGCGTCGATCGCCTGCTGAATGTTCATGCCATAGTCAATCACGTTTGTGATCACGCAAAGCGCAGTATTGATTATGGTTGGCCCGCCGGGGCTGCCTACGGTAAACCAGAGACTGCCGTCTTTGCGCAGTACGAACGTCGGCGTCATCGCGGACAAAGGTCGTTTGCGCGGGGCGACGGCGTTACGCTCGCCCTGAATTAAACCATATAGATTTGGTGTGCCTGGCTTGGCGGCGAAATCGTCCATCTCGTCGTTCATGAGGAGACCCGTACCTTTCGCAACCACGGCCGAGCCGTACGAATTGTTCAGCGTGTAAGTGTTCGCGACCGCGTTGCCTTCCGTATCGACGACTGTGAAATGCGTCGTCTCTTCTGATTCGTAACCGACCGGCTTCCCTGCCTTCACTTGCTCACTCGACGAAGCGCGTTCGGGATCGATTGTGTTGCGCAATTGCGCCGCGTACTTTTTGTCAATCAAACCCGCGAGCGGGACTTTCGCAAAATCTGTGTCGCCCATGTACTCGGCGCGATCGGCAAAGGCGCGGCGCATGGCTTCGGTCATCAGGTGATAGCGATCGGACGACGCCCAATCCATTTTCTTGAGGTCATAGCCTTCCAGAACGTTGAGCATCTCGATCAGGACGGCGCCACCCGACGAAGGCGGCGGCATGGAAATCACTTCGTAACCGCGATAATTGCCGCGCAAAGGCTGGCGTTCTTTTGCGACGTATCCGCGTAGATCATTCAGCGTGAGCAGGCCGTTGTGGCGTTTCATGTCCGTCGCAATCAACTGCGCCGTCTGTCCCGTGTAGAATTCATTCGGCCCGCGCTGCTGCAAACGCGCGAACGTGGCGGCGAGATCGGGCTGCACAAACACATCACCTTCGTTGTAGAACTTCCCGTTGTTTAGATAGATGCGTTTTGTCTCGGCATATTTTGAGAGGTATTCACGACTTCCACGCAACGAACGCGAAAGATTGTAGTTCACGGTAAAGCCATTGGCGGCCAGGCGCCGGGCCGGCTCGATCAACTGCGCCCAGTTCATTTTGCCTGACCCATATTTCTTCAGCGCTAACTCCATTCCGCGCACCGTGCCGGGAACGCCCGCGGCACGATAGCCTTCGATCGAGCCGCCTTCTCCTTCGATTACGTTGCCATTCTTGTCCAGATAGATATTCCGCGTCGCGGCCGCGGGCGCCATTTCGCGATAATCAATGGCCGTGGTGCGTCCGTCTTTCAACCGAATCATCATGAAGCCGCCGCCACCCAGATTGCCCGCGGCCGGATGCGTTACTGCCAGCGCGAAGGCTATGGCAATCGCCGCGTCGACCGCGTTGCCGCCGCGCTTCATGATGTCGACGCCGACGTTCGAAGCAATCTCGTTAGTCGAAGCCACGATGCCGTGACGCGCGCGGACCGGTTCGCGCGAAGCGGCGCTGGTGGTAGTAAATGACTGGAGAGAAGGCGGTGCGACTTGCGTTGAGCAAACGACCGCGATCAGGAAGACCGGCAGCAGAAAGCGCAGAACCAGGAAAAGTTTGAATCTCATTTCTTTGTCTCCAGATGCGACCAGTCTTTCTTGAATATCTTTGCGCCTTTGCGTCTTTGCGAGAGATTGCTCACGCAAGGCGGCAAGCCGCAAAGAAAAACCGCAAACCTTAAGTTCCGCGGTCGAATCGTCCCGGCGACAGCATATTGTTTGGATCGAGTTGAGCCTTCACTCGCTTCATTAACCCAGTCACCGAACCAAAATCGCCCCAGGCATCAAACTCATTTTTGATTTCGACCGGCGCGCTTTCCAGGACCAGATTGCCGCCAAGACTCGTAGCTCTCTGGCGCAAGCGTTCAAGCACCCGCACGGTTTCGCGATGATACACCGGAGCGCGCGCAATTGCGCGCAGCCGGCCATCGCCCAGCCCAGCATGCCAACGAAACGCTACGTGCGAAGCTTCGTCATTTTCAACCTCAGCCATGTCAGGCAGAAAAGAAACCAAGTCTGTCGGTCGCAATCCCACGCGCCAAATCAATTCGTCCTCAGACTTCAAAGGCGCGGCGCTCAGGTTGCGCCAGAGCGCATCGTCTTCGTCGTGGGTTGTACATTGGTTATTACCTTCGCGCAGGACTTTGAGGGCCTGCGCAGTCTGGGCAACCACCGATCGCGGCGATCCCATAAAACGTACCATCAAGAGTAAGTCCCGCCCCTTCCCTGCCTCCAGGCTTCCAGCAAGGCGGCGAGAAATCAATTCAATGGCTACCGGAGAAAACTGACCGGAGACTTTGCGGCCAGCAGTTACTAACGATGCGAGCGTTCCAGACGCAACGATGGTCCGGCTCTCGGCAGGCTGCGGGCGCAGCTTGAAAGTCAATTCCGTGATCAAGCCCAGCGTCCCATAGCTTCCTGTAAACAGTTTGCACAGATCGTAACCGGCAACGTTCTTGACGACCTTGCCTCCCGCCTTGATGGCACGACTATCCGCCAGCACAACCTTCATCCCAATCACGAATGACCTGGGCAAGCCAAAGCCGAGGCTGTGCGTTCCGCCCAGCCCCGTAGCGACCACGCCACCCAGCGTAACGCTTCCACCGTTGGCATCATCGGGCGGATCAATCGGCAGCCATTGCCCCGCTTGCGCCAAGTGCTTTTGAAACTCGCTCAAGGTAACGCCGGCTTCCGCGGTCGCCACGAGATCGGCGGGCTCATGACTGATGACACGAGTCATCCGACGCGTTGTTACGATCAGGTCGGAACTGCTCAGAACGTTGCCGGCGTCAATCCACGTCCCGGCGCCGGCGGGAATTACAGACAAGTGCTCGCTGCTTGCTAATCTCATCACCTGGATGACTTGTTCACCCGACCGCGGGGCGACTTCAAGCGAACGATTGAGAGTGGTTGGATCCGAAAGCCTGCGTGCGTTTTGATCGCCAACCATGCGCGAGATTTCCCGAGCAATGCGCGCTTCGTTCATTCGAGTAGCAAGGAGGGCTTGCTTCTGCGCGGCCCGGTCGCGTGGTATGTCCGACAAGCTTGAGGTGGTCGAACTCCTCGACGTTTCGCCCCTTTGCAGGTGAGCTGCTGTCGCTCGCAATGGCCCGGTCGCTACCGGCTCTGTAATGCTGCTGGTCGCCACTGCGCGCGCCTCCCCGCAGCCGCGAGGCAACGGAATGATCTTTCCGGGATTGCAGAGACCGGACGGATCAAACGCGGCGCGTACTTGCAGCATCGCCTCCATGTCATCGTCGCTAAAAATCAAAGGCAGGTAGCTGCTCTTATCCAGGCCCACTCCGTGTTCACCGGTGATCGACCCGCCGGCGCGCACGCAAGTTTCCATGATCTCGCGCCCGGCCTGGCGCACACGTTCAAGGTCGTCACCGCGGCGCAGATCAAAGCAGATCAGCGGATGCAGATTGCCATCTCCGGCGTGAAACACATTCGCGAGTTGCAGGTTGTAATGCGCACTGATGCGATAGGTTTCCGCAAGCACTTCCGGGAGGCGCGAGCGCGGCACCACGGCGTCCTGAATCATGATGTCGGGACTCAAACGGCCAACCGCGCCGAACGCACCTTTGCGCGCGGCCCACAGTTTTTTTCTCTCGATCTCATCAGTCGCACGACGCACTGAGCGCGCGCCATGCTTGGATAGGATGGCTTCAGCTTTTTCAACGTCGTCATCGATGCCGGCTTCCAGGCCGTCCAACTCGAGGAGCAGAACTGCCTGGGCATCGATCGGCAAGCCGGCCTTGAACACACTCTCCTCTACGGCGCGGATGATCGCGTTGTCCATCATTTCCAAAGCGGCCGGCAACATGCCCGCGGAAATAATGGCCGAGACCGCGCGGCTGGCGTCATCGACGTCGGTGAAGTCAGCCAGCAACGTCCGCACGGACTGCGGAATCGGCAAGAGCTTGACCGTCGCTTCGGTCGCGATGCCGAACGTTCCTTCCGAGCCGACAAAAACGCCGAGCAGATCGTACCCGGCAGCGCTGCCGCCGAGATCGACAATCTCGCCATCGGAAAGGACCACTCGCGCGCCAACCACATGATCGGTTGTCGTGCCGTACTTCAAACAATGGATTCCGCCGGCGTTCTCGGCGATGTTGCCGCCAATCGTGCAAGAGGGCTGGCTGGACGGATCGGGAACATAGTAAAGGCCGTAAGGCGCCACAGCGCGCGAAAGGTGCGCGTTCACTAGTCCCGTCTGCACCACAGCCAGGCGATTCTCGATGTCAATCTTCAGAATCGCTCGCATGCGGGCGAGTTCGATTACGACACCCCGATCGATTGCGAGCGCGCCACCGGAAAGACCCGTCCCCGCGCCACGCGGGGCAAAGCTCACCCCTTCTTCCGAAAGCAGGCTGAGGACTTCCGAAGTCTCTTCGGTTGAAGTGGGAAAGACTACGGCGCGCGGAGGGTGCTTGTGCTGGGGCAAGCCATCGCATTCATAGACTAGCAACTCTTCGGGTTCAGAAAGGACGTTGTCACTGCCGACGATCGCGCGAAGCTCTTCGAATAATGCGTCTCGGGCTTTAGTTTTTTGAGTACTTGAGGCCATGCTGAGAGCCATCGTCGAGAATCTTTGTCGTACGTCGGCGAATGAAGTGGATCATACACTAAGCGTCCGATCTGAAGAGAATGCATGAGGCTCGGGGTGATGTCGCAATTCCTCTTTGCGCCTTTTGATTCTCTTTGCGACTTTGCGCGAAATGCATTTCTTGTTGGTGCCATTTCACGCAAAGACGCCAAGGCATACTTAAGTCGCAAAGGAACGTTAGTCTATGACACTGCCGGGCCCCGGTAGATCCGGTAAGCAAGATAGATCACAAAACCTGCCAACGCGGCGAGGCCCGCCTGATACGCCTCTCGCAAAGTACTGTTCGCCATCAGCCACACGGCCAGTATCAGCGCGGCGCCCGCGATGATCGTCCCGCCGCGTACTCGGAAACGTGCTGCGGGCATTCCGGCGCGCCGGCGCAGGACGGGCAACGCCGCGCAGGTCACCGCGTAGGTTACCAGCCGTGCTATTGCACTGATGGTCAGAGCCGCGACGAACGAACTCTTTAGCGTCAGCACCAGCATGACGCCGGCGGTGACGAGAATGGCAACATGCGGAGTAAAAAAGCGCCGATGTACTGATGCGAGCAACGACGGCAACTGTCCCTGCTCGGCGATGGCGAAAGGCACGCGCGACCCTGACAGCACAATGATATTCAAGTTGCCCGCGATGGAAATTATTGCGCCCGCGGAAATGATTGCGCCTCCGGCTGTGCCCATAAACCTCTGGCCGGCATCGGCGAGCGGCTTGGTTGAACTCGCCAATTCAGGAAGCGTGCCGATACAAACGACCTGAATCAAAATGTACAAGCACGCAACTACCGCGATGGCCAGGAGCATAGCTCGCGGCAAGTGCTTTCGAGGATCACGAATCTCGCCGGCCGGAATCGCGGCCATCTCAAATCCGGTGAACGCATAGACGAGCAACAACACCGATTGAGAGAACGCGCCCGTCGACGGCCGCGCGCCCAAAGCAAAAGCATGAGGGTTAAGAAAGAAGAGCCCGCCCGCGATGAAGATGAGCATCGGAATGAGCTTGCCCACCGTGAACAGGTTGCTGGCAATCGCCGCTTGACGCACCCCAAACACATTGAGGGACGCCAAACAGATCACCACCGCGGTGATTAGCAACGCGCGCGGTAAAGTTGTGTTTGCGGCCGGCCAGAAGAAAGCGAGATAGGCGATCATCAGATTGCAGTTAGCGGCGAACGCCGTCAGCCGCGCCAGCCAGATCAACCAGCCGACCTCGAAAGCTACTGTTGGTCCAAACGCCTTGCGCGCGTAAAGGTAGGGCCCGCCGGTTTCGTCAAAGCGGCTGCCGACTTCGGCGAAGCAAAGAATGATCATCGTCACTACCAGCGCGCAGACGACGAAGGCAATCAGGCTGTACGAGCCGATAAGCGCGTACACCCTTGACGGCAGACCGAAGATCCCGGCGCCGATGATGCCGTTTATGACGACCGCGAGCAGATCCCACTTGCGTATGCCGCGGACCAGGCCTTCCGTTGAAGTCTTTGGCGGTGCTGGTGAGTCTGTTTTCATGAAGGATTGGGTACAGGACTGGCAGCGGCAGCGACCGGATCATTTCCCATTTGTCATTTCCAATTATTTGACATTTCTCATTGGCCATTCTTCTCCGTGTCCGTTCGTGTGATTTCGTGGATCGTTCTTCATTTCTCAACCAAGCGCACGATCCACGAAGTCACACGAAGCGACGCGAAATAAATCCAGCAAAATGGCCAATGAAAAATGATAAAGGTCGAAAATTCCGGACGCTATTGCCCGCACTTCGCGGCCAGCGCCTCACGCGCAACTTCTTTATCGTCAAAATGAAAAACTTCGCGGCCGATGATCTGATAGTCCTCGTGGCCCTTGCCGGCGATGAGCACCAGGTCGTCGGTTCGGGCCTGGGCGATGGCATGATTGATCGCGTCGCGACGGTCGGTGATCTTTTCGTAAGGCTTGCCGGTCTTTTGAATTCCCACTTCCGCGTCGGCCAGAATCTTATCTGGATCTTCAGTGCGCGGATTGTCGGAAGTAAGAATCACGACGTCGCTCAGAGAGCCGGCAGCTTCGCCCATGGGCGCGCGTTTCGATTCGTCGCGATCACCGCCACAACCAAACACCGTGATGATCCTGCCTTTCGTAACCTCGCGCGCGGTGCGCAGAACATTCAGCAAGGCATCGTCGCTGTGCGCGTAATCGACGACAACTGCGAAGTCGCCCGCGTGCGGCACCCGCTCAAATCGTCCCGGCGCTCCCGTGCACTTCTCCAGCGCTTTCGTGATTACATCGAGGCTGTAACCGAGAGCGAGACCGCTTCCGACCGCCGCCAGCGTGTTGTATATATGCGGGGGCCCGACCAGAGGCGAACGAAAATCCCGTTCGCCCGCTGGCGTCCGCAAGCGGAAACGCATGCCGGCTAACGAGAATTCCGGATCGCGCCCGGTCACCTCGGTATCTGTCTTCACCGCATAGCGAACCACGCGCAGACCTTCCTTCTCAAGTCGATCAGCCAGTTCGATACCGTAAGGATCGTCAACATTAATGACGGAAGTCTTTGGTCGCGAACCAAGCCGCCCGTCGAACAGTCGCTGCTTCGCGTACCAGTAGTTCTCCATCGTCTTGTGATAATCCAAATGGTCGCGGGTGAGATTGGAAAAAACCGCCACGGCGTATTCAAGTTCGTCGCAACGATGAAAATCCATTGCCTGTGAAGAGCACTCCATCACCGCAGTCTGGCAACCCAGCTCGACCGCTTGCCTAAGCAGTCGCTGCATGTCAGTTGCCTCCGGCGTGGTGCGCCCGGCTTTCTTTCGTTCTTTGCCCAGCCGGTATTCGACCGTACCGGTCATGGCTACCGGCTCGCCCGCCGCTTCGGGAATCGAAGCGACCAGATAAGCAGTTGTGGTCTTTCCATTTGTTCCCGTGATGCCAACCAGTTGGAGTTCGCGCGAGGGATGATGATGAACCGCGGCCGCTGCCAGGGCCATCGCGCGCCGGATATCGTCAACCTGAATCCAGGCCGCACCGAAATCCGCAGGTCTGTCGAATTCTGAGAGAATACCCACGGCGCCCTGTTCGATTACTTGGGGCACAAACTTGTGCGCATCGAACAGCTCGCCGCGAATGGCGACGAACAGACTTCCCTGCTTCGCCTGACGCGAATCGTGCGTTACGTCGGTCACCAACGCGTTCTCATCGCCGTTCAGTTTGCCGCTGACCGCTTTGGCGATTTCGTCGAGCGCTACTGCTTTCCGGTTTTCGACTCTGGTTTCATCGCTCACAATTTTGAGTTGAATTCTACGTAGTCAATCGGGAAAAGTCATCCGGCAGCCATTCTGAGCATCGATTCAATCCAAGCGATAAGCGCCAGTCATTACTGGGAGCGCGGGCGCCCCCAGTGAACAGGCAAGCATGAATGTCTACAAGACAAGCTGGCGCACTAGTGTCCTACTTTGATAAGCGGTGTTCAGAGTACCGACTTTAGTCGGGTTTTTGTTAGGCGAGAAACAGCCCAACTGAAGTTGGTACTCTATACACCGCTATCCAGCTGGACACCTCGGAACCGAACGATTAGGATTTCTCGTCCTGCAAATCTGAAAGACAAGATTGGTGAAATGATGATAGGAAGAGTTTCACTCGCACTTGGGATCAATTTCGTGATCGTGAATGGACAGATCGAGGTGGATAACGGTCAACGCATTCCGGCACTGGCGGGACGAGTTTTGCGCGGACCCGGGTATTTGATCCAGAGATGACCACCGATCTGCACGAATGGAAAAAGCCAAACTAAGCTTGTGATCTGGCCTATCTTCAAGTTTTAGTGAGGACTAACGATGTTTGGATGGGAGTTCGGGTTTGTTCCACTTTTGATAAAGCTTACCCAGACGGCGTCGCGCTAACAAAGTTTTTGGATTCTGCTCACCCTGCGAAATCTTCAATTCCTCGAAACTTTCCCGCAGCAGGCGTTCCGCTTCATCAAAGCGGCGCTGGATCGTCAAACACTCACCGAGCGCACTGTTAGCCAAAGCAGTCCAGTAGTGTCCCTGGGGCAGCGATTCCTTGCGGATTCGAACGGCCTCACGGAGGACTCCCTCCCCTTCTTTTGGCTGGCCCGTTTGAGTCAAACTCAAACCTCGAATCATCAGAGCGGTGGGATAGTGGTCATAATGCTTGCCGAAACTTTCCCGGTAGATGTTCAGAGTTTCATCTGCCTTGCTTAGGGCCTCCTTATAGTTTTCTTGTTGATACAACAAGATGGCTTGATTGCGCAGGTTGTCTCCTAACCATAGGTGAAGCGGATTTAGTCGCCTGCGAAAAATCGTCTCTGCGTCTCGCAGGTTCGCATCCGCCGCGGCGAACTCTCCTTTCTCAGTCAGAAATCCACCAAGGATAGTCAAAGCAAAACCGAAGTCGGGCGCATCGATCTGTCCACGCTGGCGGTACTCTGCGACCGCTTCGCGAGCTGTTTGAAGGGCTTCCTCAAATTTTCCCTGGTCGGCAAGGGTCGAGGCCAGAGTGCTTCGCGTTAAACCGATAAAATAGTGAGACTCATTTGGCATCTCGCGGCTGAAAGCTAACGTCTCTCGGAACAGCGACTCGGCTTCTTTAGAGTCACCCTGGGTCCTGCGCAAATAGCCGAAATTATTTAGCGCCGCCACCAGGGTATCCACCTTGAGAGTTCCCCTCCTTTGTTCGTTTCGCATAAGAGGCAACACTCGGCGATAAAGTTTTTCAGCTTCTGCCAGCTCTCCTTTGCTAAGAAGCAAATCAGCCGAAAATGCCAGCGCGGCAAGCGTTTTGGGATCATTCTCGCCGTAAAGCCTGGTTTGCAGAACGACATATTTCTGCAGGTGTTTGTTTGCTAAATCGTATTTGCCCTGGAAGGCATAACTCCTGGCGATGATTTGCTCTAAGTCGGCTCTGAGTTTCGGCTGGCTCGCGAACTCTTCGCTTTCGAGACGGCGCGCGGCTTCGTCCAGCACGTCGGTCATGGTGGTTTCCTGACCGCCCTGCCGCGACGGGCTAACAACTGGATTCGTGTAGTTGAGCAGCCGCTCGAGAAAGGTGGTGACGCTTTCTGCCCGGGCCTTTTCGAGCCGCGCCTGGTCGCGCTCGCGCGCCGCGCGCCTGCCACGCCATGCCGACAAGTCCGGCAACGACTGCCAGCACGACCACAGCCGCAGCCGCCACGCCGACCTGGTTGCGCGCGACGAACTTCGAGGCGCGGTAACCGAAAGTGTTCGGACGCGCCGTCACCGGCAGACCGTCCAGGTAACGATGGATGTCATCGGACAATTGTGCTGCCGATGAATAGCGGCGCTCCGGCTCTTTACGCAAAGCCCTCAGCACGATGTTGTCTAAATCGCCTCGCAATCGGCGACGCAAAGCGTCGGGCTGTTCCTGGCGCGCCTTGCTGACGGATTCCGGCGAGATCCTGGTGACGCCTTTTCCAGTGGTAAGTTCTTCGACACGACTGACCGCTGTGCTGGGTTTTTCCGGCGCAGTGTCACAAACGAGACGTTCGATCTCTTGCGGTGAACTGTCGACGAAGTGATACGGCGCGTGTCCCGTCAGCAAACGATAGAGCACCACACCCAGGCTATAGACATCACTTGCGGTCGTAATGGTTCTGCCGCGAATCTGTTCCGGACTCGCATAGTCGGGAGTCATCAAACGCGCCATGGTGGCGGTTGGCGAGATAGTGTAAGTGGTCAGTTCAGGATTCAGCAGCTTGGCAATGCCGAAGTCCAACAACTTGGGCTCGCCTGCAGACGTGACCAGGATGTTGCTCGGTTTGAGGTCACGATGCACGATGAGGTTTTGGTGCGCGTACTGCACGGCTGCGCAAACTTTACTGAAGATCTGCAATCGGTCTGGCGTCGTCAGTCTGTGTTCGTCGCAATACTTGTCGAGTGGTTCGCCCTCAACGTATTCCAGCACAAAGTAGGGCAAACCATCCTCGGTCATGCCGCCATCGATTAAGCGCGCAATATGCGGATGCTCGAGCGAGGCGAGAATCTGCCGCTCGTTGCGGAAGCGCCGCAGGATATCCTCAGTATCCATGCCCCGTCGCAGGAGTTTGATGGCCACGTGCTTTTTGAATTGGTCGTCATCACGCACGGCCAACAAAACGACACCCATGCCACCGCGACCGATCTCTCGCACGACTCGATAATGGCCGATGCTTTGTCCTACCCGGGAACCTGTCTCAGTGGAAAAGATTTCTGAAGCCGAGGCCAATGCGGGCTGTTCTATGAAATGTTCGGCTTCATCGTGAGACTCCAACAACAACTGCAGCTCGCGCAGCATTTCCGCGTCGCCGTTACAGTGTTGGCGCACGAAAGCGGCACGCTCAGCCGGCGGGAGCTCCGTCGCCGCGTGAAAACCCTCTTTCACTTGGGCCCATTGTTCGGGAGTCATAGAGAACCGCCTGCGGTAGCGGGGGCGGGCCGTCAGTCAGGGCGGGCGGTCATGTCAGAACCGCCTGCGGTAGCGGGCGGGCCGTCTTATCACCTCAATCAAAATCCGGTAGCTCATCGCCTTGACCGTTAACGACATAGTCAACCGCCCGCTCAATACTGCGCTCGTTCCATAAGTATCGTTTGCTTCCTTTGTCTCCAATACTACCGCGTCGCCCTTCAGGATGCCTTTGTTTGTGTTGGAGACGACGATGGTTAGGCGCAGCATAGGCTGACTCGTATCGATTGTGCGAGCGGTCTACCGATCCGCGCCCGTCGCCATGCAACCAGGTTCCGTAACAACGGAAGGTGATCAGGTGTGCCAATGCAATGTCTGTATTGTTCCACATGCCGATTGGCCCGCCCGCTCTGATTGCCCGCCCGCTACCGCAGGCGGTTCTGACATGCTTTCACGCTCCGCGGACGATGGTCTTGTACAGCCAGGCCTTTGCCATGGTCCATTCGCGTTTGACCGTTGCGGGGGAAACACGCAAAGCCTCAGCCGTCTCTTCAATCGTCAGACCGCCGAAAAAACGCAGCTCGACAATCTTGCTTTGTCCTTCGTCCAATAATGCCAACGAGTGCAGAGCATCATCCAACGCGACTAAATCGACTTCTCTCTGCTGCGAAAAACTGACCGCCTCATCCAGCGATAGTTTTGTCACTCCTCCGCCGCGTTTCTGCGCGTTCTTCTCTCGCGCATGATCCACCAGGATGCGACGCATCACCTGGGCAGCGACAGCAAAGAAGTGCGCCCGGTTTTGCCACGTGACGTTTTCCCAATCGACGAGTCGAATGTAGGCCTCATGCACGAGGGCCGTTGCTTGCAGAGTGTGATCCGGACGTTCGTCTTTGAGATACGCCTGAGACAGCTTCCGCAGTTCGTCGTAGACCAGCGGCATCAGGCGCGCCGGCGCGTCGCCGTCACCCTCGCTTATTTCGCGAAGGACCCGTGTGACATCTTGCTCTTGGGACATGGCGTTCAACTGCGGGCAATTACATTCAGCCAAAACAGAGGGGCGAATTATACGTCTTTGCCGACCCGAAGAAAATTCTCTCCACCATTTTGAGCCAATCGACCATGGTTTTTCCGCCCTGTGGGTGACGGAAGATTTTCAGTCTAACTACGAATCACGATCACAAAGGAGTGTACGTATGTCTAAGTTGATGCTCGTCGCCTTGCTCATCTCGTGCTCGGCTTCATTAACCCTGGCGCAGGGCGATTATCACAAATTTGAAGTATCAGAAGGCTACTCAATCGCCCGTGCTGATGGTTCTTCCGGTGACCGATTCAATCTTAATGGGGACAAGAAGGGAAAGAACGGGGCCACAGCCAGGGGCAACCTCATCGCCCCGTATCCACGCCCCGGAGTGGATGCCTCGCCCGCTTCCGCCCAAAGCAAAGTGGTTTGGTCCGGTTTCTATATCGGCGCCGACATCGGATTCGCCAGTACGCGGCTCAGGGCGGGGCCGGGGGACGCGACGGGCCCGATGTTCTCTCCCTTTGAGAATGTCATCTATCAGCTCACCAACATCCGCCAGCCCGGGCTGGGAATCGTGATCGTTCCGTCAACGACTAGGGGAATCGACGACAGCAATCGGCAAATGTCGCTGCTCTACGGCGGCCTGGCCGGCCGCCAATGGCAGGCGGGCTCGTTGGTGTTTGGCGTCGAGGGTGATCTTCACGGAAGCGGGGGTTCGACCGGCGTCGAAATTACGCATTCGATTCCACCCACCCTGAACAGCCCCACTTCGACTGTCACGCTCAGGCGGGAAGCGCGAACCTCCTATGACTGGTCTGCGCGAGGCAGATTTGGCTACGCGTTCGGCCGCAACCTGCTGTACGCGACCGGAGGCGTCGCAGGGGCCCAGGTGCGATTAAAATCCGAGAACAGTTATTTCATTCCATCCGGGCCGGCGGGCGTCACCGGCTTCGTGACACCTGCGCTTGGCCCGATCGTCATTACCGCCACTGAACGGCGCATGATGATGGGATGGACCGCCGGACTGGGCGGCGAACGCCAGATCTCGCGGCGGCTAAGCCTGGGACTCGAAGTTCGCTACACCGATTCCGGGTCGAAGATATTCGATGGCGTCACGCGATGTGGCTCGACGACATCCGCGTCATTTTTCGGCGGGGTCAGGCTCCCGACGATCCCGGAAATCATTCGCGGCGAATGCCCGGGCGTGACGCGATCCGCCCCGACACTCATCGTCAACGACACCAGTTTTCCCGGCGGGGTGCTCAATCCCCTGGTCGATCCCACACCCGCCGCGCTACCCGGCCCCACGAGGATTGACCTAACTAACTTGCGCCTAAACCTTCGGTTGATCTTCAGGTTTTGAAGCGGCACGTCAGACGAGTCGCGTTCGACCAGGACCAGCTAGTCCACCTTTAGTTTCGGCAGAGCCATGTTTTTGCAATGTCCCATTCGCGTTTGGCGGTGGCGGTCGAGATGGCCAAAACGTCGGCCGTTTCATCGATCCTCAAGCCACCGCAAATGCGAAGCTCTACGATCTTAGATTGCTGTGGTTCGTCCATGCTCCCCAGCTAGATCGCTCCGACGATGCTTCTAAACTGCTCTTCTGTGAAAGCGGGCAGCGTCAGCGAACGCACGTTCCCCTGAGAACCAAGGGTTAGAATTGCTTTAGCCGCAGTTTCGGCGTCGGGCGCTTCGATGACGCACACCAGATCGTACGGGCCCATCGTTAGGTAAGTATCCTTGATCTCGACGCCCATTTTCTTGAAAGCTTTTCGGCCGCATCGAGCCGCTTTGGACTTGCTTTGACTTTGGCAATTCCCTGCTGAGTCCAATTGAGCAGAGTGATGTAAGTTGGCATGCGTGTGTCTCCTTTGGAGTGCGGTGACTTGTCACCGCTTTTTCATTAAGCCCTCCCTTACGGTCGGGCTACTGCCCCGCCTGTCTAACGGGAATACTAACTCAGATCTTAATAATGATGCGCTTCCGATACAGCAACCACATCAAAAACAGCCACACGAGAATAAACGAAATGGCGAATGCCAACGATGCCCTATGTGGCGACAGCCAGGCCGCGAATGTATGGCTGTAGATATAGCTTTGTAGTGCCTGGCGGGTACCGTCCGGCCGTGGCACTTTGATCAAGGTCAGCGTGCGTGCCATCAAGCCGCTGCCCACAAACAATACCAGCGCGTTCACGCCGAAGATTACAAAGGGTTTCGTCCAGGCCTTATATCCTTTGATATCGATGAGCCAGTAACACAGCGCGAGAAATTGCAGCGCCAGTCCGCCGGAGAAGAGCACATACGAACTGGTCCACAAGGATTTATTGATCGGAAACCAGGCGTTCCAGATCCAACCGACAATTACACAACACACACCGGCGATGAACATGTGGGTGACTTTTTCAATTGGTGTTCTATCTTTGGCTCGGATCAGATTGCCAGTCAGCACCCCGAACAAAGTCGTCGCCAGCGCGCCCATGGTGCTCAGGAGTCCTTCGGGATCGTAAACCCTTCCGGCCCCCCTCCAGATGTGCGGACCAAGGATACGTCGATCGAGGTACGAAGCCAGACTGCCTTCCTTGCTCAAGTCACCGGCGTAATAGCCGGGCGCCGCCACGTGCGTCATCAGCAACCAGTAAACGACCGGTAACGCCAGGGCGATGATCGCCTGCGTTCGTGGTCTGGTTTTTAGAAAGATGATTGAAGCAAAGAAGTAGCAGACCGCGATACGTTGCAGCACTCCGGGAATGCGAATGGTCGAGAGATGAAAATATGGAAAGCCGGCGAGAAACTCGCCGAGCAGAAAGATGATCGCGGAACGGTAAAGGACTTTGAGGAAGAGCGCGCGACGGCTGTCCCCGCGGTCAATTCGCTTCCCGAAAGCCAGCGGGATCGCCACCCCAACGATGAACAGAAAGAAGGGGAAGATCAGATCGGTCGGCGTCCAGCCGTTCCACGCGGCATGTCCCAGGGGCCAGTAGATATGCGCCCACGAACCGGGATTGTTCACCAGCACCATCCCGGCGATGGTGATGCCGCGGAAGACGTCGAGCGAGACGAGACGATTATCTTTATTGAGCATGAATCAGTTCATCCACAGATTACGCAGATTACACAGATGAGAATGCAAAAAGAGTCAAAATAGGGGCGATGAAAGAGCATGGTCAGTTCATTCTTTTCCGAATCTGCGCAATCTGTGTAATCGGCGGACGCACTCGCTAACGCTCCCGGTTCGGTACTGGCGCCGGCGGCCGCGTCCCCAATCCAAACTCTTCCGGATTCGGCAGCGTCGAAGTTGCTTCGTACCTTCTCAGTACTTCATCCATCGCGCGACTCTTCGTTAGCCAGATCGAAATCATTTGATCATAGCGAGCGGAAACGCTGTCCAGCCAATACGACCGATTCTCTGCCAGCCACTGCCCGCGATAACCTTCCTTCAGGATTGAAAGTTCTTCAGCCATCTCGCGCAGATTGTTGTAGATTGCGCCGGAATAATAACGCAGCTTCCTGGTCTTTGATCGATCGCCAAGATTCAGATACGCGTCCCAATACTGCTCGCTGAACCTTTGCATCACCTCCATGCGCCGCCCCAGGTGATCGAATCGCTGCGCCGCAAACTTCATGGCCGCGATCGCCGAAGCGTTGCGCCGCGCACGGCTCTCGTTCCTGCCAAGTGATTCAGCCGTTTCTTCTACCAAGAGACGCATCTTCCGAGTTCGCTCCGCCAGGTTACGCGACGTATTCTGAAATTGCGTGGTGAAGGGATCGCGCCAGAAAAGCTCATCCGTGCTGCCGGCACCCAGCAGCGGGCCGACACCGCCCAGCGCGCGTTCCGCTTTCACAAACTGATCGCCGTCGTTGCGAAAGAATGCCCAATCGAAATCGCGATCGAATCTGTCGACATCAACTGCGCCTTCCTGCCATGAGGCCGCCGCGCCCAAAACGATTGAGTACCAGGTAACTTCGAACAACGATTCGCCGTCGTCATCCCAGGTCGTGTTCATCATCCCAAGCGCGCCGGCCTTTTGGCCATCCCGCCCAAAGTTCACGATGTTTTTCGCCGCCGCATCCAGGTTGGGGAAAATCTGGTTCCAGTTCTGCGCGCCCGGACACACAAATTGCTGCAGACCAGCATCCTGAAATGGCTTGATGTCTTTCCAAAAATCATCGCGCGCGCCGTACTGCCAGTTCATCACGATCATGTCTTTGGGAATGTTGCCGATCAGATCGGGATGGTGCAGCGCGATGTCTCCCCAGAACATCAGCCGGCGATTGTAGGGCTTCAAAACATCACGCACACGATTGAGATGTTCGAAGTAGATCGCGCCGACGCCGCGGGCTTTGGCGGCTTCCCGGCTCTGCCCTTCACCGAGTTCGAAAGTTTCGTCGGCGCCGATGTGAAAGAACTGGCCAGGGAACAATTCGTTCAGCTCGCGATACAAATCCGCGACGAGCTTGTAGCTGCCTTCCTGCTGCGGCGAAAGCACATCGCCATAAGGCGTCTCAGCCAGGCCGGCGTACTTCTCCAGACGCAGCGCCTTGTGCAGATGTCCGAACGTCTGTTGTTCGGGAACCAGCTCAACGTGATAGCGACGCGCGTAAAACACCAGCTCGAGTATCTCCGCCGGCGTTAGCGATCCTCCGGCCGGACCAATCAGCGGATGCGACTCGCTGGCGAACGTGTGCTCCATATAGAAGGAGTGCATGTTGAGTTTGAAGAAAGCTTCGGTGCGAATCTGGCGCTTTATGTAATCGACGGTCGGCACCGGGCCGCGACTGATGTCGTCGGAAACAGCGCGCCAGCGCATGGTGGGCCAATCAACGATCCTGACGCCGGGAATGAATGGCGTTTGGGAACGCGAGCCGGATCTTGTGCCTAACTCACCCCGGACTAGTTGTTTGAGGGTTTGCAGACCGTAGAAGACTCCCGCGGCTGATTTGCCCGCAACCACGACCTCATTAACATTCACGACCAGGACATATCCCTCGTCGCTCATTGTCTGAGGCGCTTCGACTGCGGTTCGCTTCAACGCCTCACGAATCTGCGGAAGATCGATTCGACCGATCAGAATCTGGCGGCGAGATCGGCCTCTGCCAATCGTCAACGTCAGACCGGCGGTTGCTTTCAAGTCATCGATGAAATCCTGGGTGGCGAAACGATCGTCGATTGACTGCGCATCAGCCAGGCGTACGCTCGCGTCGCCGAGCGGAAACACATCCTGGGTCAAACTCAACTGTTTCGGTTGTGGTATGACCTGAACAGTCGGCGACTGGGCCCGCACCTGCCCGCAAGCGCACGCCAACACGCAACCAATTGCCGCATGTAAGAGGAAAGTTCGTGATAGAGTTGTGGTCATTCGGTCAGCTCTCGTTATGACGTCCATAAATTCTTATTGATCGCGTTGATGGGACGGACGACTATTTACCTGATATTGATGGCGAATACAATATGATTCGTTGGGCAGCGAAAATTGTCCCGCCGACAGAGTTGATAAATACGCGGCGGACAAGTCCACCGTCCAGACGATCCGCGGATTGAACCCAATGTCTCTAATGCTTCAGGAAATCGCCGAGCAGCCCGCGTCGCTGCGGAAAACAATCGCGGGTGAGCGCGCCAAAGTCCACCGACTCGGAGGTTTATTGCGGCAGCGCGACATCGATCTGATAGTTCTGGTGGCGCGCGGCAGTTCGGACAACGCCGCGTTGTTTGGTCGCTACCTGCTGGAAATCACCACCGGGATTCCCGTCTCGCTCTCGGCGCCGTCGGTTCACACTCTCTACCAGGCGAAGCTGAATCTGAAACATGCCCTTGTCATAGGCGTTTCCCAATCCGGCGAGGGCGAAGACATTAACCTGGTTTTGGGGAATGCCCGCGAGTCCGGCGCGTTCACGATTGGAATCACGAACGAGCCGACCGCGTCCATGGCGCAAGTCGTGGAAGAGACGTTGGTGATGCACGGCGGACGCGAGCGTTCAGTGGCCGCAACGAAAACCTTCACCGGGCAGATGCTCCTCTTCTATATGCTGGCCGGAGCGCTTGCGAAGGACGGACGCTCGATTGATTATCAGTTGATTCCCGATCTGGCGGAGCGCGCCCTGGAACAAAAGACTGCGATTATCGAACTGGTCCAGCGCTATGTGTTCATGGAAAACTGCGTCGTTGTCGGGCGTGGACTGGCTTACGCCAACGCTTATGAATTCGCGCTGAAGCTGATGGAGACCTGTTACGTTGTGGCCGAGCGATTTTCCTCAGCCGACTTTATGCACGGCCCGGTGGCGATGATTGAAAGACACTTTCCGGTAATCCTTTTCGCGCCTCCGGGAGTCATGCTCGAAGGCACGAAGGATCTAATCAGGCGTTTGCGAGAACTCCGCGCGGATACACTTGCGATCACCGGCGACCTCGAAGCGGCGGCGATGTGTTCGCGCTCGATCATCATGCCGCGAGAGATCGATGAGTTTCTGGCGCCGATTCCCTACATCATTCCGGCGCAACTTTTCGCGGCGCTCCTGGCCGAAGCAAAGGGCCTGGATCCGGACGCGCCACGGTCGCTGTCCAAAGTCACGAGAACGCTCTAATTCAGAAATAAACCCTTGTGCTTGGTTTTGCCAAGAGAGGTAAGGTCTGGTTTGAGAACAGATCGAGGAGCATCAACTTTACGCTTGATAGTTACTTGGATCGCGCTGATAATTAGACCCGAAAATGAACGAAGAACCGACGAAAGATCTTCCCAGTAAAGTGTCATTCGAAGAGCGGGTGTTCGCCCGGTTCGATGCGTTTGACGCGCGGTTCGATGCTGTCGACGCGCGGTTTGATACTGTCGACGCGCGTCTTGAGAAACTTGAGTCGCGCGCGTATGACACCAAGCCCATCTGGGAAAGAGCATTGGCGAAAATCATGGAAATGGATTTGGAGGTCGGTGAAATAAAGACGAAGGTTGGCGTGATTGAGACCAACGTTGCAGGTCTGAAGACCGACGTGGCGGTCATGAAGACCAGCTATGCAAGTATCAGGAATGAACTCACGGACGTGAGACGCGAACTCAGGGATGACATCAAGCATCAGCTCCAACTGATCCTGAAGTTTCTGCTTGAAGATCGCTCAGACATTCGCGATGTTGAAGACAGAATCCGACAACTCGAAACAAAGTTGGCATAGGACGTGATCGAGGTTAAACTCGAACCTCGTGAGTCCTGTCAAGCCCACCGACCTCAGTCAACCCTTACAATCAGACAATCACAAATCGTCGTCCGATAGCGGAAAGCTCCTGCGAATACTCGGCGTCGGTTTCGGTCTGGCCGTAACCATCGGCGGCACGATCGGGATGGGCATCCTGCGCACTCCGGGCGAAGTCGCCAGGCAACTTCCCACTCCAACACTCTTCATCTGGATCTGGATCGCCGGCGGAGTCTACGCTTTGCTGGGAGCGATCTCGGTTGCCGAACTGGGGACGATGATTCCGCGCTCCGGCGGTTGGTATGTCTTTGTTCATCGCGCGATGGGCAACTACCCGGGCTTCGTCGTTGGCTGGAGCGATTGGCTTTCCACCTGTGGAACGCTGGCAGTGATTTCTATGGTAGTTGGCGAATACACTTGCGTGCTGATTCCGCGTCTCGCCGGTCGAGACAAATCGGTTGCGCTGCTGGTCGTCCTCTTGTTCGCCGCTCTGCAATGGCGGGGCATTCGTTGGGGCAGCTTCACCCAAAACATTACCAGCCTGCTAAAGACCCTGGTGTTCGCCGCCATCGCCGTCGCGGCCTTTGCTTATGCCGATCGGCATGCAGTGGAACCTCCTATTGCTGCGGCCCATGGCTTCGCATTGTTCGCGGCGCTGATCATCGCGCTGCAGAGCGTGCTCTACACCTACGACGGTTGGTACGGCGTGATCTATTTCGGCGAAGAGGTCCGCAATCCGAAGCGGGACGTAATTCGCTCGATGTTCGGCGGTGTCCTGTCGGTGGTTGCGATTTATCTCGTCGTTAACCTCGCTCTGGTTATGGTGCTGCCGATGTCGCAACTGGCGAAAGAAGATCTCGCCGTGGGCGCCGTGGCGCGGGTCATCTTTGGCGCTTACGGCGACAAGGCGATCAGAGTTCTGGCAATTCTTTCGCTGCTGAGCACGGTCAACGCCTACACGTTAACAGCCCCGCGAATTCTCTACGCGATGAGCTGCGATGAGCTGTTTGCGCGCCGCGCTGCGAAAGTCAACCGGGGCGGCACGCCCACCACTACACTCTTACTCAGCACCATCGCCGCCGCGCTTTTCATTCTCAGCGGCACGTTCAATACGGTACTGGCCGCGCTCGCCTTTTTCTTTGTCGCGAATTACTCAATGGGCTACATTTCGGTTTTTGTACTGCGGCGACGCGAGCCCAACTTGCCGCGACCTTATCGCGCCTGGGGTTATCCCTGGACGACCGCGATCGTTTTGATTGGCTCGATTGCTTTTCTGATCGGGGCGGCAATCACGGATAAGAAAAACACTCTCTGGGCTTTAGTGCTGCTCGCCGCGAGTTATCCAATCTATCTAATCGCGAAACGATTCGCCGCGCCGCACAGCCGCGTCATTAAAGGATCATAACACCCTGGCGTGGCTCGGATGCGCCTGTTCGTTGCGCTGTGTTATTCTCACTCTCGCCTTTTGTGATTTCTAGTTGCGAAAGTGGCGGAATTGGCAGACGCGCCAGACTTAGGATCTGGTACCGAAAGGTGTGGGGGTTCGAGTCCCCCCTTTCGCACCATAAGACAGAGATCGGAAATCAGAGGTCAGAGGTCAGCAGCGGTTAGGATAACGACGAGGCGCACTGACTTTCGGATCTCTGTTCTCTGACCTCTATCTCTACTATGAAAACAGAACTCAAAGAATTATCGCCAACGCGTAAGCAGATCGACATCGAGATCGAATCGGAAGCAGTGCGTGCTGTATACGACCGCATCAGTGATAACTATGCCAGGTCAGCAAACGTGCCGGGGTTTCGCCCGGGTCATGCGCCCCGGGGCGTCGTCCGCACGCGTTTCAAAGATCAAATTCGTACAGAGGTCTTGCGCGAACTGCTTCCGGACGCCGTGCAGAAAGCGATCGTCGAGCACAAACTCGAATCGCTCGGCGAGCCCGAACTGGACCTCGAGAACACCGAAGGGCTCGATCAACTGGGTCAGAAGCCAATTTCCTTTCACGTAAACGTCGAGGTGTTGCCCGAAATCAAACTCGGCGAGTACCAGGGCATTGAGGTGGCCCGCACCACCCGTCCCGTAAAAGACGAAGACCTGGAAAAGGTCATCGATTCCCTGCGCGAGGGCTCGGCTTCGCTTGCGCCCGTCGAAGATCGCGGCGCGCAACTGAATGACACCGTGACGGCCAGTTTTCACGGCAAGTTTGTTGACGAGCCTGAGGCCGAACCGATCAAGGTCGAAGACGTCGACGTCGTGCTGGGGGGCGATGGCGTCGTGGCTGAAATCACAGAGGCCCTGACCGGCACCAAGGCGGACGACGAAAAGACTTTTTCCGTGACTTATCCGGCGGATTTCAGCGCTAAAGGCCTGGCCGGCAAGAAAGTCGAATACACGGTGAAGGTCAGCGCGGTGCGAATCAAGGAACTGCCCGAGCTCGACGACGACTGGGCGCAGAGTCTCAGTGACGAGATTGAATCGCTCGAGCAATTGCACGTGAAGGTCCGCAGCGATCTGGAACAACAAGTCAAAAACGAATCTGATAATCGCATGCGGGCTGAACTTCTGCGCAAACTTGTCGACGCACATCAGTTCGAATTGCCCGAACGTCTGGTCCAACATCAAACTGAGCATCGTATGGAACAAGTGGTGCGCGACATGATCGGCCAGGGGATCGATCCTCGTAATCCGGAACTGCAATGGGACAAGGCCCGCGAGTCTTTACAGGAACAAGCAAGCTACGATCTGCGCAGTTCACTGCTGCTCGAGCGCATCGCTGAAGAAGAAAAAATCGAAGTGACTGATCAGGAGATCGACGACGAGATCAATGCCATCGCTGCCGCCTCAAGACAAACGCCGGAGCAGGTGCGTGATATCTTGACAAAGCAAGGTGGCGAACGTAGCATCGCTGGCAGGTTGCGCAACCGCAAAGCGCTCGACCTGCTAGTGGCAAATGCGCGCGTGACCGAAGAAGAATGGAAGGAAGAAAAACAGGGGCCGGAATAGATTTCCATTTTTCATTTTCCATTTTTCAGTTGACATTGTTTGACAGCGACGCGGGTTTTAGATGGCAAACGACGAATGACAAATGGGACATGGAAAATGAAGATAGCTAACGTCTGAGTCTTGATCTCAGATATCAAATTGAAGAGCACATATGGCATTGATACCAATGGTGGTCGAACAAACGTCGCGCGGAGAGCGCGCGTTTGATATCTACTCGAGACTTCTTAAAGACAACATTATCTTTCTCGGTACGCCGATCGACGATCAGATCGCAAACCTGATCGTCGCGCAACTGCTTTTCCTCGAAGCCGAGGATCCGGAAAAAGACATTAACATCTACATCAACTCACCGGGTGGCTCAGTCACTGCCGGTCTGGCCATTTATGACACGATGCAGTTCATTCGTCCGGACGTGACGACGATCTGCGTTGGCATGTGTGCTTCGATGGGCGCGCTTCTGTTGACTGCCGGAGCCAAGGGAAAGCGCTTTGCTTTGCCGAATTCTCGCATACTCATTCACCAGCCGTCGGGCGGCATGCAGGGTCAGGCCACCGATGTGCGCATTCATGCTGAAGAACTCATACGTATTCGCGAACTGACCTCACAGATTCTTGCCCGACACACCGGTCAGAGTCTCGAGCAAATCGAGCGCGACGTCGAACGCGACCGGTATTTGTCTGCCGCTCAAGCCAAAGAATATGGTTTAATAGATGAGGTGATCGCGCACCGCGAGTAGCGCGCTAGTTATTAGATAGCGCGCAAGTTGCTAACGTGCGCCGGCAACACATAAGGTTGCGCCAGTAGTTAAACTCTTACGGTCTCAACGGAGTTCCCCGGACTATGGTAAGACGAACTGACGACACGCTGCGCTGCTCGTTCTGCGGTAAATCGCAGAACGAAGTGAAGAAGCTCATTGCCGGTCCGACTGTCTACATCTGCAATGAATGTATCGACATCTGCAACGAGATCATCACCGACGACCAGCAAGCTGAGTCCGTAGCCTCTCGTCCACCTCTTCCCAAGCCTGGGGAAATCAAAGCCTTCCTCGACGAATACGTCATCGGCCAGGACGAAACGAAGAAGCAGCTCGCGGTCGCCGTCTATCAACATTACAAGCGCATCGAGCTGGCCCGCCGTCGCGCTGACGTCGAGATTCAAAAATCCAACATCGTGCTGATTGGCCCCACCGGCACGGGCAAGACGCTGCTGGCGCAGACGCTGGCGCGCATGCTCAGCGTTCCCTTCACCATTGTCGACGCCACGACGCTGACCGAAGCTGGTTACGTCGGCGAGGATGTTGAGAACATCATCCTCAAACTTTTGCAGGCCGCGAACGGCGACGTCGAACGCGCCCAGCAAGGCATCATTTACATCGACGAGATTGACAAGATTTGCCGCAAGGACGAAAACCCATCTATCACGCGCGACGTCTCGGGCGAAGGCGTGCAGCAAGCCCTTTTGAAAATTTTGGAAGGCACAATCGCCAACGTTCCGCCGCAGGGTGGCCGCAAGCATCCGCATCAGGAGTTTTTTCCGGTTGACACGACCAACATCCTCTTCATCTGCGGGGGCGCGTTCGTCGGGCTGGAAAAAGTTGTTGAGCGCCGTCTGCGCAACAAGTCACTCGGCTTTCAGGCCGAAGTTAAGTCAGGATCGCAACGTCAGGCCGAAGCACTGGCACGTGTGCAACCGGAAGATCTGATCCGCTATGGTCTGATTCCGGAATTCGTCGGCCGCCTGCCGGTCTGCGGAGTGCTGCATGAACTCGACGAAGCAGCGCTGGTCAAGATTCTCACCGAGCCGAAGAACGCTCTGGTGCGGCAGTATCAGAAGAAGTTCGAGTTCGACAGCGTCAAGCTGCGCTTCACCGACGATTCACTGAAGGCGGTTGCCGGGCAGGCGTTGCAACGCAAAGTCGGCGCGCGCGGCCTGATGATGATCCTGGAAGAGCTTCTGCTCGAGGCGATGTACACGCTGCCTTCGCAAAAACGGATCAAAGAATTCGTGATCACCAGTGAAATGGTCGATCGCCGCCGCGCGGTGCCGGGCGAAGGCCTGGCCGGCGTGGATGACGCCGCTGCTTAAGTCAAATCGTGCTCCGTTCGCCTACGTGAGCGGTTAAGGCATGACAGTCGAAACTTATTTGCATTAGATTGACGTGCGGCGCGCGTGACAAGTGCAAGTTTGAGTGCCCGCATCCTACAAATTCTCCTAAGTCCAGCCAGCAAGGCCGGCAATTGGGCAAGCTCTCCGCAGATTCTCTCGGGTACGAGGGAATGGCGAATGATCAACTCTTTACGTTAGGGAACGATTTCGAAGGTAACCGTATTGGATTTAGCCGGTTTTTCTTTGCCCCAGAAACGGTGCCACATGGTGAGTTCGTAGTGACCCGGTGCGAGCGCGTCATACCATTCGTTCAGACCCAGGGAACCTATTAGTTCGGGTTTTCCAGGCTCTAAGCGATGAAAAACCCTACTCCCATAGAACGGCTCATTGTTATCAACTTTTTCGAGTCTCTTGCTGAGTCCCTCCGGATAATGAAGAAGTTTTCCATCTTTCAGTAGTCGAGGCCGCCACTGAAAAACATAGTTTCCGCTGCTGATGTCGACGTCCGTAGTGTTTTCCATCCTATTAGTGAAAACAACTTCAATATTGATCGGGTCTCCGACTTTGAAATGATCGACCGGGACATCGGTGAAGGTTTTTCGACTATATGCAACCAGCCTAATCGTCACTTCAATATTCCGCGCTGCCAGGTCAGGTTTTTTCGCTGAAGGTTTATCGTTGGGCTGCTGACCATGCGCGACAAGAACGCCCGCCAAAATCAATGTTACAAACAAGCCGCAAATCCGAGCGGTGTACTGTATTGTCTTGTTTACCCTGTATTTCATTCTGTCGTGACCAGCGAAATGGTCGATCGCCGCCGCGCAGTGCCGGGCGAAGGCCTGGCCGGCGTGGATGACGCGGCCGCTTAGCTTGGCGGGGTTACTGCAATCTGGCTAAGACTTCGGCTTCTTTGTCCGCTGACAACTGTCCTACCCAGGAGTCTGTTACGAGCCCAGCATTGTTAACGAGAATTAGAGTGGGTGTTGCTCTGGCGCCTACTGACGCAGGTGAAGCTTGTTTCACATCCTCAATCGGCACGTTTATGCTCTGCAAGTATTCCCTGGCCTGCTCGACATTCTGAGGCAAGACGGCTATCAGCTTCGTACCGTTTGAGGATACTGTCTTGCTCACCAGGTTTTGGTAGAAAGGCGCGCTTGCTGAACAAAACTTGCAGCCGGTGGAGAGCACCAGCAGCAATGTCCGGCCATTCCTCGCCCAATCTACATCGATCAGGTTGATCCTGGTTCCGGCTGTAACACCCGGGACATCGCGTGCGGTCGCGGGCGACTTTAGAAGAAACCGCTTGATGATCGCTCCGCAAATGACCAACGCGACGACGATGATGCAGATGTTAGCGACCAGTTCAATTCTTCTTAACAGATGGTCCTTCATTCTTCGTGCTCCGGAGCTTTGCTTCCGCTACCAGCTTGTCAGACTTCCACTGATTGATCGCGGCGAGGGCGACAATTTGACGCAACGAATCCTGAAGCTGAAGCACCGCGGCGGTCGTACGCTCCTCATTCTTTTCGGCCAGCTTCTTAAACAAAGATGTTTCGAAACCCGTGCGTCCCTGGCCGGTATCCAACTCGCTATGATTGGCGGCGATCACCAGCTCGTCGAGCACATCAAGAGCCAGCTCGTCCTTCAACGAAATCACCGCTGACGCAAGACTGCCTAAGCTAGTAAGCACAGGATCAAAGTCGCGCTTGGTTCCGAAAAACGAGGCCGGTACTCCCGGCGGCGGAGCGAACGGAGTTACGTCCGCCTTCTTAAGTTGCCTGACCGCTTGATTGATCGAGTCTCGGGCGCATGCGTCATCGTTCTTCGCGGCGCACTTTCCCGCAATCACAGGAAAGACCCGCAAAATCGAACTGGCTTTGACCAATGACTCGGCCAGTTTCTGCGCGCCCGGAATATCGCCCTTGTTCGCCAGACTAATGGCTTGCTGAGCATTGAGTGTCTCCAGAAGTTCGGTTTTCTGCAGGCCTTCCGCGAGCTTGTCAATCATCTTGCGCGCTTTGGAGAAGTCTCCGCGACTGATTACTCTCCGGATAACCATCTCGTCCGGCTGAGCGCTCTCGAGTTCACTTTCTACCTGCTTCTCGTATTTGGCTTTGTACTCTTCTTCGATGCTTTTGGCCGTGGGAGGCGAAAAGCCTTCGCCGGGCTTCCTGCTGCGCTGTTCCAGATCCAGGAACTGTGGCATTAGTTCTGGCGCATATTGTTTGAGCAAAGGGTAAGTGTGCATCAGAAGAAGTCGAGAGCCAGTGATACTACCGGGGACCTGCTGCTCAAATAGCGCCCGGCTGTTTAGCACGTATGCGACGTATGCTTTCATAACGGCTGGTCCGGGCCGTGCAACCTGAACTCCCGCAGCATTTGTGAAATAAACCGAAGGGTATATAAGTCTGCCGAGAACGAGTGTCGTCCTTGCGACGCCCCCGTCTCCAAAAGACAGATGAGTCGCGTTCAATCGCTCAATGTAGTGAAGGATAACGCTATCCGCCGCCGAACGATCCCTTTCGGCAAGCTGCTCGATTGCCGATAGAACTCCCATTTGCGTTGGATCGGCATCTATCGCATGAAGGACATAGCGCATTCCCGCTTCATTATCACCCTGCGCCAACGCTTCCCGGGCGAGAGACGCATACTCCACATGTCCCTCAAAGGCGCCTAACTGAGTTTCACCTAATTGGACTAATTCACTGGCTAGTCTCCTGTCTCTGCCTGCGACTTGAAGTATGCGTTGGCGCACCACCCTACGCGCGTGATCTAATGAGGTTGGCAATTTCGGCGGCGCACCTACTCGCAGTTTTCGCGACCCGCTCCGCTCATCCTCTTTTGGAAACGTCATCTCATACGCTTCACGCAATAGCTCTTTGGCCCACTCGCGGTCATGCACCCAGGCTGCGTCGGCAATTTCCGCTTCTGCCAGGGCCCGGGCCAGTGGTTCTTGAAGTTGCTTAGCTCTTGCGAAAAGGCCTTGAAGATCAGAGACCAACGAAAGCTTCCGCATGGCTTCGTTCTCGATCGGCTTAGACTCCTGGCCGTGACTTGGAAAAGCGGCAATAACCATGATCAATGACAGAAGCATCGTTTGGGTCAAGTCTCCGAATCTGAAATTATTACCAATCATTCTCAGCCCTCCGTTGCGAAGTAACTATTGGAAGCGGACGCCCGCCTGAACTGCCAAAACTTCAATTCACACTCATCGAACGCAAACCTCTTCTCAAAGCGGACGAGTCCCCAGCTCTTAGGCAAACGATAGCTACATCGCATGTGGATAGGAATCTACGGCATGAGCCAGCCGATTCCACCGCCATCATCAATGCTTGTGTCGCAGCTGCCAGCCGCTTCGTAGAGTTCACACTGCTGATTTGCAAACATATCACTCACTGGGTTGTTATAAGTGTCTGTGTCGCACTGGTTTGTTTGCTGGCTGCACACATACATGAAATTGCCAACTGAGCTTCCGCAACTGACTACTGTTATGCTTCCGTCACCGTCGTCCCAACTACACATGATTCGCAGGCTGGATTGTGCCGTTCTGAGCGAATACGACGCTGCTAGGGTCAGCACCAGCAAACACAGAACTCTCGAACCGATTTTGAAGAGAGGCCTGGAAATTCGTTTCTTATTAAGCATATGCGGGTTCTCCTTGATTGGGAAAATCAGGTTAAGGTTTGCGGCCGTGAGAGGCTTCGCACTCGGGAGCTTACTTCGACCGCCGGGAGTAAGTGAGAACGTGGGCATTCTATTCCTCAAAGGAGCGTTCTCGCCAGCCTTTTTTCAAGTTTTTCAAACTATTTTTGGTGATGAAAATTGCAAGCCAAGCTAAATGCCTTACGTTTAGCCGTTCTTGTTTGGGTAGCGCGCAACTGAAAGATAGTTTACAATCAGCGCAGTTGGAAAACAGGGGCGAGACGACAAAGCGGCTCGCCCTTATTTGCAGCGGTGACGGCGACATCAGCTAATCTGCGAGAGCAGGCTTATTCGTCGTTTATTTAAGCGCCCCAAACAGTTTTCTCAGGAGTTTCTTTCTTTCGGAATCTATTCTCAGCACTAAAACCATGGAAGAATATTCAGACCGCACCCCTTCAGACATCGCCCGCTATCCAATGGTGCCGATTCGCGATGTCGTGATCTTTCCTTTCACCAAAGTTGCTTTCAAGATTGGCCGCCCCGGTTCAGTGCGCGCCCTGGAAATGGCGCTGGCCTCTGATCGCACTATTTTTCTGTCTACACAGCACGACGCCACGATCGATGAACCGACGCCGGAACAGATCTACAACGTCGGCACGATAGCGCGCATCCTGCAATCGCAAAAGCAGGAAAACGGACAGATCAAGGTCGTCGTCGAAGGCCGCGAGCGCGCCACGACGATTCGGGTTGAAAACAACAACGGCGCTTTCACCGCTTTGGTTCGCCGCGCGCCGGCGGTCAGTGAAGAAGGTGTGCGCACCGATGCGCTGGTCCAGAAGATCGCGCAGCTTGTCGAACAGCATTTGCGCCTGGCGCCCGACGTACAGCCGGATGCTCTGCAGACCGCCATGCGCAATGCCGATCCGGCACATATGGCGGATGCGCTCGCGTCGCAATTGCGCATCCCGGTCGAGGATAAGCAGGGACTGCTCGAGCTCTTCTCAGCCCAGGCGCGTTTGGCTCGCTTGATTGAAATCCTGGAAATCGAGCTCGAGAAACGGCAGCTTGATCGCACGATCCAGACCCGCGTAAAGCGCCAGATGGAGAAAGCCCAGAAAGAGTACTACCTCAACGAGCAGATCAAAGCCATCCATAAAGAGCTGGGCCGCAAAGATGAGCGGGCCGAGCTGGACGAGCTCAAGAAGAAGATTGAAGACGCCGGCATGACCGAAGAGGCCAAGGAAAAGGCCCTCCAGGAATTGCACCGTCTGGAAGCTATGCCGCCAATGTCGGCCGAAGGCACGGTTTCGCGCACTTACATCGATTGGCTGGTCAGTGTCCCGTGGAAACAGAAGTCAAAAGAGATCCGGGACCTGGCAAAAGCCGAAGAGGTCCTGAACGAGGACCATTTTGGTCTCGAGAAGATCAAGGACCGCATCCTCGAATATCTCGCCGTACGCCAGTTGGTGAAGAACCCTAAGGGATCGATTCTCTGCTTTGTCGGTCCTCCGGGAGTGGGCAAGACGAGTCTGGGTAAATCGATTGCCCGCGCGACCGGGCGCAAGTTTGTGCGGCTCAGTCTGGGTGGCGTACGTGACGAAGCTGAGATCCGCGGACACCGGCGGACGTATATCGGGGCCCTGCCCGGCCAGATCATTCAGATGATGAAAAAGGCCGGGACTGTAAACCCCGTTCTGCTGCTGGACGAAGTCGACAAGCTCGGAACAGATTTTCGCGGCGACCCGAGCGCGGCCCTGCTGGAAGTTCTCGATCCGGAACAGAACCACATGTTTCAGGATCACTATCTGGACGTCGAATACGATCTAAGCAAGGTCTTCTTTATCGCGACGGCGAACGTGCTGCACACGATTCCGCCGGCGCTCCAGGATCGCCTTGAGGTGCTGCGTCTTTCCGGTTACACCGAGCGCGAGAAAATCGAGATCGCCAAGCGTCATCTGGTTTCCAAACAAGCTGAGGCCAACGGTCTGCGGACGGAGCAGTTTGAATTCACCGACGAAGGAATCCTGGAAATCATCCGCCACTACACGCGCGAAGCCGGGGTTCGCAATCTCGAACGCGAGATTGGCTCGTGCTGCCGCAAGATCGCCCGCAAGTTCGTAGGCGAGAGTGTCGCCGCGGATTTCAAAGATGAAATTAACGCTGCCCGCTTGCGGGAAATGCTGGGACCGATCAAGTTCCGTCAGCAGGGAGTTGCAGCCGCAAGTGAAATCGGCCTGGCGACGGGTCTGGCCTGGACGGAAGTCGGCGGCGAAGTGCTTCAGATCGAAGCCACCCTGACGAAAGGCCGCGGAGTGGTTACGCTCACCGGTAAACTGGGCGAGGTCATGCAGGAGTCCGCACAGGCCGCATTGACTTGCATCAAATCGCGCGCCGAACGACTCGGCATTAACCTGGATTTCATTCGCAAGCGCGACCTGCACATTCACGTTCCCGAAGGCGCAATTCCCAAAGACGGACCCTCAGCAGGCATCACGATGGCCGCATCAATGGCCTCAGCATTGATGCGTGTCCCAGTGCGCAAGAATGTCGCGATGACCGGCGAAATAACTTTGCGCGGACGAATTCTGCCGATCGGCGGCGTGAAAGAGAAGCTTCTGGCCGCGCATCGATTTGGCATTGACACAATTATCCTGCCGAAAGAAAACGAGAAGGATCTGCCCGAGGTACCCGAAGAAGTCCGCAACGCGCTGACTATCAACCTGGTCGAGACGATCGACGAGGTGATCGCGCTGGCTATGGAAGATCAGGCGCCCACACCGGTTGCTCTGGAATCAACAGCGCCTTTGTGGACGACCGAGCCACCGCCGCAGGGTTTGCAAACACCAGCCGAGCAGTAAATTCGGCAACACAATATCAGTCCTATAGGTCCAAGAGGTCCTATTTCTATCTTTCAACAAACAGGAGCAAACGAAAATGAGCAAGCAAGAAGACGCAGATCTGATTCTGAAACTTTACGAACTTCGCCGCGAACCGGTGATGCGCGAAGCACGTAACTGGTTCTTCAGTTTCAACCCTACCAACGCCGCCGAATACATGGAAGCGATGATGGGCGAGCACAGCGGACATCTCCGCATGGTCATTTCCTACTGGGACATGGCCGCATCATTCGTAAATAACGGAGCGATTGACGAGCAAATGTTCAATGACGCGAACGGCGAGCACCTTTTTATCTTCGCTAAGATCGAACCGATTCTCGAAGAGCTGCGTCAGCAGTGGAATCAGCCTGATATGCTGAAACACTTTGAGACGCTCGTCCGGCGCGTCCCGGAAAACAAAGAAAAGCTGGCAGCCATCCGAGAGCGGATCAAGATGATCTCGGCGATGATGGCTGAGCGCGCTAAGGCAGCAAACGCATAGCCCAACCGAAGTTTGAAGGTCAAAAGCAATCCGAGGCCGGCGTGACGCGCCGGCCTCGGACCCTTCGGCTTTCCTGCGGAATGAAGATTACCAGCGCTGAATTCCTGAAGAGCGCCTTTCAGGAAGCCGATTGGCCGCAAGACGCGAAGGCCGAGATCGCCTTCCTGGGTCGCTCGAATGTCGGCAAATCAAGCTTAATCAATTCATTGCTGGGCGTTCGCGGGCTGGCGCGCACATCAAACACGCCCGGAAGAACTCAGTCGCTGAACTTCTATTTGATTAATGAACGGTTTCGTCTGGTTGATTTGCCCGGCTATGGTTACGCGCGCGCGCCGAAGGCATTGAAAGCGGAATGGGGCGCCAACGCGGAAAACTTCCTTGCCAAACGCGCGCAGCTTGTGCTATCAATTCACGTCGTCGATTCGCGTCACGAACCCTCGAAACAGGATTTGCAACTTCACGAGTGGCTTGAGCACCATCAGAAGCCAAATTTGATCGTCGCCACGAAATCCGACAAGCTCTCGAACAATGAATTGCGCCGAAATATCGATCGCGCAAAACAAGCGCTCAAAACAAATCAGGTTGTGATTTATTCGGCCACCTTGAAGCGCGGACGAGAGAAAGTCTGGAGTGCAATCGAAAAATCGTTGAAGGGCTAGGGGATAGAATCGGCTTTACAGCGAGTTCCTACTTGCGATTTTTTGGCTTTTGTTTAGAATTAGACATTCTAAATAATAACTGCGGCACCGAAGAGAAAAACCAGGCACATCGCCCGACCTTGGCTGAACCTGAAATCTAACCTGAGACCACGCAATCCCCGTCAACCGGCATCCAAATCGAGCGACTAGTCATATTGTGGATTCCGACCTCTGGCGGTAATGTAGGTTAGAACTCAGTCATCGCGACGGGAAGCCCCCACACGAGATTCCTAACTTAACCGCGAGGAAAACTTTCCTTTGGACCGGCAGAGTTGAAATCAAATTGACAGAATGGGAAACCCTGAATCCAAAGGCTCGGCGAAATTATTGCCGGGCACGAAAGAGCTAATATGGCAAACAAAAGACGCACGAACAACGACGGTGGCAACGATAACGGTGGGGGCATAGCCACGGCTGAGGCCCCCGAGGAAGCCGCCTTGAACCAGGATGGCAGCCAAGCCGTCTTCAATCTGTCGGATCTCAAGGAGATGTCTATTTCCGCGCTCACGCAGGTGGCGAAAGGTATGGATGTCCCCGGCGCTACGGGGATGCGCAAGCAGGAACTGATCTTTAAGGTCCTCGCGGCGCAGACCGAAAAAAGCGGGCTCATCTTTTCCGAAGGTGTGCTGGAAACCTTACCGGACGGCTTCGGATTTCTCCGCGCGCCGGAATACAACTACCTGCCCGGGCCCGACGACATCTATGTCTCGCCATCGCAGATTCGTAAGTTCGACTTGCGCACCGGAGACACCATTAGCGGTCAGATTCGTCCACCGAAAGAAGGCGAGCGATACTTTGCGCTGATTAAGGTCGAAGCGATCAACTTTGAATCGCCGGATATGGCGCGCGAGAAAGTTTTCTTTGACAACCTGACGCCGCTCTATCCCGATGAGATGCTCAAAATGGAAGTCGGTCCCGAGAATCTGTCGGCGCGGGTCATCGATTTGGTCACGCCGCTGGGCAAAGGCCAGCGCGGCCTGATCGTTTCCCCGCCCCGCACCGGCAAAACCATGCTGCTGCAAGCCATCGCCAATTCAGTGACGCAGAACCATCCGGAAGTGACTCTGATCGTGCTACTGATTGACGAGCGCCCCGAAGAAGTAACGGACATGCAGCGATCGGTTCAGGGCGAGGTTATTTCATCGACCTTCGACGAGCCGCCCACGCGCCACGTGCAGGTGGCCGACATGGTGATCGAAAAGGCCAAGCGCCTGGTCGAGCACAAACGAGACGTCGTGATCCTGCTCGATTCGATCACGCGTCTGGCTCGCGCGCATAACGCAGTCGTCCCGCCCAGCGGTAAGATTCTCTCTGGCGGTATCGATTCCAATGCGTTGCAGCGACCGAAGCGCTTCTTCGGCGCGGCCCGCAACATCGAAGAGGGTGGGTCGTTGACAATAATCGCGACGGCACTCATCGACACCGGCTCGCGCATGGACGATGTGATCTTTGAAGAGTTCAAAGGCACCGGCAACTCCGAAATCCACCTCGACCGCCGGCTCAGCGACAAGCGTCTCTTCCCGGCCATCGACCTGCAGCGTTCCGGAACGCGCAAAGAAGAGCTGCTGCTTAGCAAGGAAGACCTGGCCCGCATCTGGGTCATGCGCCGGGTGCTGAATCCACTCTCGCCCGTCGAGCAGATGGAAGTCGTGCTCGAGAGACTCGAGAAGACTAAATCCAACGCTGAGTTTTTGGCGTCAATGCAAAGCTAGGCAATTGATCTTTGGACTTCGATCTTAGTGCTTGGACTTTTATTTGATGGAGATACACTGCTAATTAGAGGCCAAAGTTCAAAGATCGAAGATCAAAGTTCTCAGCGGCCGCTGCGCATTGCCATCCTTTCATCTGAAGCAGTCCCTTTTGCCAAAACCGGCGGCCTCGCCGATGTTTCCGCGGCGCTGACCAAGGCGCTGCACGCCGAAGGCGCCGATTCCTTTCTCATCACCCCGCTCTACGGTCAGGTTGACCGCGAACTTCTCAGCAGCACCTTCATAGACGATCTTGAAGTTGAGTGGCGCGGCAAGCGTCCGCGCATTCCTGTCTGGCAAAGTGAAGCACTAAACGCGCCGACCTATCTGATTGACGCGCCACATTATTTCTCGCGCGGTAAGATTTATGGCGAGGTAGATGACTTTGAACGGTTCGCTTTTTTTTGCCGCGCGGCGATCGCCCTGCTGCGCCGTCTCGGTGATGCGCCGGAGGTGGTGCACTGCAACGATTGGCCCTGTGGTTTCGCTTCGGTTGAAATGCGAGCACGCCGGCAACACGAAGAGTTCTTTGCGAATACCCGAACTGTTTTTTCCATTCACAATCTCGCCTATCAGGGAGCATTCGATCCATCGGACCTCTGGTGGCTTGGCTTTTCTGAATACTCCGCCGATTTCATGCTGAAAGGGGCGGCGTCGGCCCTGAAAGCCGGAATTATTGCCGCCGACGCGTTGTCGACTGTGAGTCCACGTTATGCCCGGGAAATTCAGAATCCCGACCAGGGTTATGGCCTCGACTGGTTAATGCGCGCGCGCAGCGATCGTCTGATAGGAATCACTAACGGCGTCGATTACGACGTCTGGAATCCTGAAACTGACGCGGACATAGCCGCGCCCTTTTCCGTCGACGATCTGAAAGGTAAGCGCGAATGTAAACTCGATTTGCTGCGTCGCTTTGGTCTGCCTGAAGAACCTGAGCGCCCCATTATCGCGATAATTTCAAGGCTGGTAGGTCAGAAGGGTTACGATTTGATCCGTCAGGCAGCCAATGGAATTCTCGACACTGGTGCGTTTTTTATCGCGCTGGGCGCGGGCGCCCGTGAGTACGAAGATTTTTTGCAAAGCTGGCATGACGCGGCGCCAAATCGGGTCGGCATCTATAAGGGCTACGCCGGAGAACCCCTGGCGCACCAGATTGAAGCCGGCGCCGACATGTTTTTGATGCCTTCGCTTTACGAGCCGTGTGGACTGAATCAGATGTACAGCATGCGCTATGGCACCGTGCCGGTAGTACGCGCAACCGGCGGGCTGGATGATACTGTCGAAAGTTATGATGGGAGGACGAATAAAGGCAATGGTTTCAAGTTCGGACCCTATTCCGTCCCGGCTATGCTTGATAAAATACGCGAAGCGATTTACTTTTATAGTCAACCTGATGTTTGGGCAAAGATACAGCGTAACGGGATGACCACGGATAACTCATGGTCGGCCGCGGCAAATAGGTACCTTGAGTTCTACCGCGAAATTGCCGGCAACGGTCGGAAGCAGGTTCAGTCTTAGCGTTAGGCCGAAACTAGAACTCGTTAACACACCAAGGAGTCCAAATCTAAATGAGCGAGCATGTTAAAGAAACCAGTGATGGCGCTTTTGAAAATGACGTACTGAAATCGGATCGCCCGGTTTTGGTGGATTTTTGGGCCGAGTGGTGCGCGCCATGTCGCATGCTTGCACCTACCGTCGAAGCTGTGGCTGAGAAATACGCCAGCAACGCGCGCGTTCTCAAACTAAACGTCGACGACAACCCTTCGGTCTCGCAGCGCTTCGGCATCAAGGGCATTCCCACTCTGATTCTTTTCAAGAACGGTAAAGAAGAAGAGCGCGTGGTCGGCGCCACTTCAGAGCAGGCAATCTCGCGCATGCTGGATAAGCACGTCGGGGCTGCCACCGTAGCCTAATCCACGAAAGAACGAGGCGCGGTTTCGGTGCTATTGCCACAGCCGCGCCTGTTTTGTGTTTACAGCAAGGGTCCCGGAACCGTTTCGGATTGCCGCTGACTTCTGACCTCTGATTTCTGACTTCTGATCTCTGATTATGGTTATCGCAGTTATTGGCGCCCAGTGGGGCGACGAAGGCAAGGGTAAGATTGTCGATCTGCTCGCTGAGCGGTTCGACGTCGTAGTTCGCTATCAGGGCGGCCACAACGCCGGGCATTCAGTTCAGATCGGCGATCAGTCTTTTGTCCTTCACCTCCTGCCATCGGGAATCGTTCACACGGGTAAGACCTGCGTGCTCGGCAACGGCATGGTGATCGATCCGAAGGCCTTCTTTGAGGAAGCCGACCGGCTCATGGCGCAGGGCATCAGCATCACTCCGGAGCGCGTAAAGGTCAGCAGCCGCGCCCATCTGATCCTTCCTTATCATCGCGCGCTGGACCATACCAGCGAAGAGCGCCTGGGCAACGAAAAAGTCGGCACTACGCTGCGCGGCATCGGCCCGGCGTATGAAGATAAAGTCGGCCGCCGCGGAATTCGCGTCGCCGATGCCCTGGTTTCCGAAGTGTTGCGTTCGCGGATTGAGCGGAACCTTGAAGACGCTAATCGAGTCATCGTGGCTTATGGTGGACAGCCGCTTGATGCAAATTCGATCTTTGATGAGACAACGGCGATGGTCGAACGCCTGGCGCCATTCATTTGCGATACCAGTCATTTTCTCAACCTGGCTGCCGCTCGCGGTGATTCGATCCTTTTGGAAGGCGCGCAGGCCACGCTACTCGACGTAGATCACGGCACCTATCCGTTCGTGACTTCATCGAGCACGGTAATTGGCGGGGCCCTGGTCGGCACAGGGCTCGCTCCTCGGCACCTGACCGGCGTGCTGGGAATCGTTCGCACCTACACGACTCGCGTCGGTGAAGGACCGTTTCCGACCGAAATGCTGGACGGCGAGGCTGAGATGGGACAACTTATTCGCGAACGCGGACGCGAGTATGGAGCTTCTACCGGCCGGCCGCGGCGTTGTGGCTGGTTCGACGCTTTCGCCACGCGTTACGCGGCAGAGATTAATGGATTCAGTTCGGTGGCCCTGACCAAACTCGATGTCCTCGATGCTCTTGATGAAATCAAAGTATGCGTCGGTTACAACCTCGACGGCCGCAGATGCGATTCCCTGCCCTCGGTCTCACAAGACCTGCGCCGCGTCGAGCCGGTGTTCGAAACGCTTCCCGGTTGGAAGAGTTCAACTCTCGGCACGACGGAAATCAGCGCACTGCCGCCGAACGCGCGCAAGTATGTTGAATTTCTTTCTGAGAAGATCGGAGTCGAGATTGGGCTGGTATCGACGGGACCGGAACGCTCGCAAACTATCATAGTTCAGGATTCAACGCTTGGCGGATGGCTAAGAAAATAGCAAGCCACAAATAAACACGGATTAGAAGAACAAAGACAATTAGCCACAAAAAAGCGCAAGAAGCATAAAACAGAATCCTGTTTTGTTCTTGAGCCTTTTGTGCCTTCTTGTGGCTAACGCTTTTTCAATTCTTATCCGCGTTCATCGGTGGCTTGTTGGTAGTGGGTCAGTTTGGTTGTGGCACGTGCATCTTGCACGTGATTCACGGGCGGGACGCCCGTGCCACTTTTTCAAACTGACCCACTACCGGCCTGTTTGGACATTGGACTTTGCGTTGGGTAGAATCGGTTACCTCGCAGCAGCACGATTAATAGTGGGCCGATAGCTCAGTTGGTAGAGCAACTGGCTTTTAACCAGTGGGTCGCAGGTTCGAGTCCTGCTCGGCTCACCACTTTTCCCGAGGAAGACAACAACTTGCGGCCATCGCCGACGATGGCCGTTTCCCTTTTCTGCTCATTCAAGGCGTTCAGCCAGAAGTCCGCAGCCGCCTGCCCATCGTGCCCATCCTAAAGCCCGGCGCGGGCGTGGTTACCACGCGGGCTCACGTTCATTACGTAGTGACAGAATATGGCGTCGCAAATCTCTACGGCAGGAACCTGCGCCAGCGGGCGAAGGCTTTGATCGGCATCGCCCACCCGGCCCACCGAGAGACTCTCGAGCGAGAAGCTTTCGCGCGCTTCCAGATGTTGTATGACTGAACCGGAGGTTACCAAGCTCCCGCGCATCTGCTGAGCGGTTCGTATCGCAAAATTCCGCGCTGAACTGCGTGAAATTGCGGACTGCCGCTCGAAAGATTCGCTCTACTACGGCGCCAGGCTGGAAAAATGCAAGGAGAAAGCTGCTTCAAATACACAAGAAAGAAACATCGCGAAAGGCACGACTGTTGCTCAAGCAAATTGCGGTTGTGAGCCGACTTTGCGGCGGCTCACGCTAATACCCGGATAGACCGCAATCATCGCAAGGAGATCAAATGGGTTCGACAAGTCAAAGGACGAATATGCTGCCCGGGACCGTGCCGGTTCCCGGTGCAAAGTGCGAGACGGAGGCGATCGGCAAAATCGAATCGACCCGGCAAACAATCATCGACGCGGAGCCCTGCTATTGCCCATATTGCCGCAGCCTCGTCCGCGCCGCTCGGAACATTAGCCCGCTGGCCGCAATTGATGTCTACAGTTTGCCGGATGAAACCGACGTACTGCACGCGCCGGACTATTCCCATTGAGCGCGAACGCGACGGCGGCAATTGAGGATCTGCGCCTAATCATCTGCCTCGCATGGAGGCAGATCGTCAGGCGATTGTTGGGTAGTGGTCTACTTTGATAAGCGGTGTTTCGGAGTACCGACTTTAGTCGGGTTTTTTGTTAAGCGAGAAAAGACCCAACTGAAGTTGGTACTCTAAACGCCGTCAAATCAGGACACACTGATTGTTGTTCCCCGGCGCAACTTCCCGCCAGTGACCGTCATAATGAACCGAGGTGAATCTTATCTAATCCTGGGCGGCGGCGGGATGATTGGCGCGCAGGTCGTGCACGCGATTGCCCGCAAGTTGCACCCGCGCGCGGTGGTCATTTGCTCGCGCGAACTGTCCGAGGTTGAGGAGATCATCGACCACTGCCGGAGTGAGTTTCCCGGCGTTGCGTTCGTCGGTTTTGGCGGTGACGTGTTCGTCCGTGCCGAGTGGAACGCCGACGGTGAGCATTGCCGGCTCTCCAGATCACAGTTGATGGAGTCCGTCGAATCGCGCGCGGCGATGTTTGACGATGTGTTCCACGACTTCGAAGCGGCTTACTCTCGCTCGCAACTCGCGCAACTCATTCTCGAACACAAACCAGACGTGGTTGTCGACAGCGTCAACACTGCGACGGCCATCAGTTATCAGGATGTCTACACGGCCTCTGAAATTGCCAAAGGCAGTTTTGACGCACTCAAAAACAAAATCAACGGGCGCGAGCCATTTGATCGGGCGGAGTCCGCGCACCTGAGCGCGCTCGCGGGCAGAGATTTAGAAGCGCTCTTAATCTCGCAATCCATTCCGCAGCTTATTCGTCACGTCCTCATCATGCAGCGCGCGATGACTGAAGCGGGAACCCGGCTCTACCTTAAGATCGGCACGACGGGAACGGGCGGCATGGGGCTCAACATTCCTTACACGCATTCTGAGGACAAGCCTTCAGCCCGGCTGATGACGAAGACTGCTTTAGCTTTTGCGCACACCGGACTGATGTTTCTGATGGCCCGCACGCCCGAAGGGCCGATCGTCAAGGAATTGAAGCCGGCGGCGATGGTCGGATACAGCAACATCAGTCGCCGGATAATCTGCGAACGCGCCAAGCAGGGCGGACCGCTGCATCTGTTCGCCAGCCGCCGCGAGCCTTTGGGCGAGACGCTTGAGTTACACGAAAGTGAGGATGCATACGAGCGCCTGGCGCCGATGCGCATGGTCGTGGTGGATACTGGCGAGAACGGACTTTTCACGAAGGGTGAGTTCGAAACCATTACCCACATGGGCCAGATGGAATTCATCACTCCCGAAGAGATCGCGCGTCAGGCGGTGCTCGAGATCAAAGGGAGCAACACCGGCTATGACGTCATCGCCGCCGTTGACAGCACCGTGATGAACCCAACATATCGGGCCGGCAACCTGAGACATCTGGCGCTGGAACGGGCCGACGATCTGGAACGCCAGTACGCGAGCGAGGGCGACTCGCCTTCAGTGGCGCTCGGTTGGCTGGGACCGCCTGAGATCGGAAAACTCCTCTGGGAAGCTTATCTCTTGAAAACGCGCTTTGGCACTTTGACCAACGTCCTGGCCCAGACGCCTCAGGCACTGGCGTCCGAAATCTTCTCGCTGTTGGAGGGCGATTCCAACCTCCGGCACACGATCAACTCGGTCGGCTTGCCCATCCTTACTCCCGATGGCGAAGGATTGATCCGCGGACCCTACATACGCATCCCCGAAATTCCCGGCGCGAACAGCGTCAAGCTGACCGCGGAGGGCGTGGACAAGTGGGCCACGAAGGGCTGGGTTGATCTGCGCCCGCAGAACTTCGAGCGCTGGCGCGAACGCTTCTCGATAATGTCACGCCTGCCGCAGCGCCTGGATGAGCAGGGTTCCGCTGCCGTCAAGCGTGAGGCCTATCCCTACCTTGATATACGCGTCGGTGCCGTGGTGGCCTGGATATTCAATAACGAGATTCTCGGTTACCGGATCAAGTGAGCCAGGCCATGAGTTGTTAGACCGCGGGCTCATGTTGGACCATCCATGCGAGGCATACGCCCGTGACCAGCCCGAGGATGAGCCCGCCTACGGCGACGATTCCGAGATACACGAGAGCGCCCCAGAGCCCTCGGAGTGCGGGCAATCGTGAAACTGGGTCCGCGAGCGCTGAAGTTCCCGCGGCGAGCGTCCACCCCAACGCACTCGCTACCACCCACCAAAACGTCTTGCGGAAGCGCGCGCGCAGGATGATCGCCTGCCATCCGCCCGCGATGAGCCCGCCTACGGCCACGGCCACAAACAGCGAGTACCCGACGTTCCGTCCGGCTGTCTTCGCGATGTCCGTCACCAGAAACGGCGCCGCGAGTCCAACGACACACGCCAAGATCCAGGCGCCCGACTTGGGGAGCATGCTTCGTATCACACGACTTTGCATGAGTCCGATGCCGGTTCCCATTCCCGCACCAACCAGAACTTGAGCACCTCCGATGCCGACAGCCTCCCCGGCTAGTGCGAGCACGATGATGATAGGAATTCCGAGTAGCCAACCGAACCACGTGGCCCGGACCCATCGGAGAACGAGGCTGCGGTCAATCGTCTTGTGTTGATTCATCGTTGATCCACGTGGTCTAACCTCAGTTGACCGGGCGCGGTGATCATATCGCTACGGAGTCTGTCGGGAAAGTCCAGGAGGGACGCAATGTTCATAGAGAAGAGTCAGCCCTTCCTAACCGTAGCCCATTTATGGGCGGCAGAACAGCCGTTTCGCTCCTTTCGGAGCTTTGAATGTGATCTTGGAGTCAACCAAGTTCGGGGTCAGGCTAGATGCCACCGGGGCGCTAGCCCGACCGTAAGGGAGGGCTCATGTGTTATTGGCGGGTAAACTGAGCCCTCCCTTACGGTCGGGCTAGTGCCCCGGTGATTGATAAATTGGGCGAACTTCTGAGACAGCACACTAGAATTCCTTCAGGCTCCCGATGAATCTACCAACCAGCGAAGATTTCGAGATCATTGGCACCATCGAACAGATCAAACCAATCGCCGTCGGCAGCCGGATACGCGAGATAGCCCGTTTGCGTAAGGTGTTTGGCGCCGGACGCTGGCGCAAACTCAAAGGCGTTGCGACCGTGCGGTTTGAAGATGGTACAATTCAGCGCGTCGAGCTCCACTGGTATGAGGCACATGGCATAGGCCGCAAGAAACTGAAGATTAAGGAGTATCTCGACTAAGGGTTATGGAAGCACCAGATTCAGTCGATTCGTATGTTTTGTGCGTTGACAACGGCGGCTATCCGGAGTCTCTCGAGGTGCGCAAGCTCTACGCTGTGCTGCCGGACGAGCCCGCTGCGGCTAATGATTACATTCGCGTGATCGATGAAACAGGTGAAGATTATCTCTATCCTGCGAAGTATTTCGTTCCCATCCAGCTGCCGCCCGAAGTCGCCAAAATTCTGCCTGTTGGAAATTGGTGAAGCGAGGTGGGGTGCAAAGATAGAGGCCATGCATTTTCCATTGCTGGTTCTCCCGACTCGTTGTAGATTCAACCGGCAACGCGGGCGTGGCGTTCGAGGGATTAGTGCGGCGAGACTCTGGCAGAAATTCGTCGTCTTCATTATTTGGGTAACGATATAGTTGACTCACGTACTACCGATTGACTACGAGGAAGTCGTTTGCGAATACGTCGGTTAGTTCACCGATCAAGTTGCGGACAGTGTTTGCAAAAATATCAGTAAGTTGTAATCCTATGGCTGCTCGTGACCATACAGTGCCGCTGACAACTCGCGAGTCCCTGCCAACCCCAACCGTCACGGCTCTGTCAAGATCAAGGGACACATTGAAGGCGTACAAGTCGAAGCTGCCACCGCGTTGATTCCGGACATTCGGCGGGAACTGCCAAGGCCCATGTAAGCAGGTAACCATGGCTTGCAAAAGCACCGAGTCATCATCGTCCGAAATACGGACTCCGGCCTTGCGTAGCCGAGTTTCGATGTCTGCTCGCAATTGGTCTTGGTTTAGCCTTCCATCGTCACCTGATACGTGAATTGTCACCTTTACCGTAGGAATGCCCCGCAATCCGTCGCGGTCGGATTGAGCGTGAATCACTCCAAGAAAAAGCAAGAGAATCGGAAAAGCAAAAAGAATACGTATTCTCATTAAGGCAACCTCCAAAGTGCGTGTAGCTTACTACTACAGGCCGAACGAGAACAGTCAAAACATACCCCGCTAACTCTACTCACTTTTCGGTTCAGCTGGTATCGCCGCGAGGAAGACTCTGAACTCTGGATCTGAAACTCCTTCCAGCATTTTCAGTCCTTTCTTGAGTAACAGCGGTTGTGCAGGAGTATCTTTTATTTCCGTGCAAGGATCTTCTGCACCCATTTGCCTCATATCAAGCGGACATCTGTGTTTCCTTGAGACAGCTCCCTTAGGTTTCGACATCTTCAGTGAGTTATCGGCCAAACGCTCAATCTGGAAGCTAACGCTTTGACGCCATGTCGCCGGAGTCCTGCCCGGAGCGGCCAGTATGTATACGTCCAACTGTCGGCCGTCTTCACTCACTTCAAGCCGGATGTGCGGATCGTTCTGATCATTTTCGACAATTCGACTGTGACCCTTGCACGGTACGCATGGCGTTTGTGTCCACTTAACCCCCGAATCGGTTTGCACCATGAAAGTTAATGCCAGGCAGAAAAGCATCAGGCTGTTCATTGGTCTCCTCCTTCAACATGTCGCTTCATAACTGCGAACGCGGAAAGCTATTGGCAAACCTTGCCGCCGCCAGCCAGTATGACCCTGCGCTCATCATCATCTCTCGGATCCCGGAGAGCGGGATGTCGTCGCGGTAAGCACTCCAGGAAGGCGGCGCAACTACCGGACCCACGCTTCGACTCCAACCGCGCATGACGTCCGCTATGTGGAAGATGGTTCGGTGAGGCGTTCGCAATCCGAAGCCAAAGTCCCGTCGACACTCGTCTTCTCTGAGACTCGACAAGAAGTCCAAAGCCCGATTGTTGCACCAGAGCTCGTACTCAATGAGAGTAAAGATCGTCTCGGCGCAATCCGGCATCGTCTCGCTTTCTGGTTTTCTGCGGTCGAACATGCTAAGTATCTATCAAAACTCCCCAATAATATCGCCAAACGCAGCAATATGCATCACGTGGCTCAAGAAGCATTTGACCAGCGGGCTAACCTGCAGTCTTCGCTTCACAGAAGACATCGAACAGACGCAGCGCCCGATCGCCTGTCCTGAAGGTTGGAATGCCCGCAGCCTGGAGCCGTGCGGCCATAGGGTCGTAAAGGCTGCCGGCATCGACGACGGCTACCCAGGGCTTTGCGATTTCATCATTCAGACGCAACAGCCGCTGCACGACCGAGTCTTCGCGATCAATATCTTCATGGTGGCCCTCGCCGCGCGCGAGTGTGTTCAAGGCGGGCGTCATCGGCACACAGCCGACAATTCCAACATCAACATTCTCGTCTTCCATTACTGCACGGACGGCCTGCTCGTATGCAGCGTCGTCCGCCATCGGTGTCAGGTCGAGTGGGTTGTGAGCGTCAACGACCCGGTCAATGCGGCAGCGCTCGAAGACCGCTCGCAAGCAGTGCGTGGTTCGTTCGCCGAATGTTGGCAGGGTGAAGTTGCGGAGATTGTCGGCGAAGGCGACGCACTCGAAGCCGGCGTTGGAGATTGCGCCGAGGCGGCGGCCCGCAACCTTCTTGCCCAACAAAAACGTGAAGAGCCGCGTCAGGTCTTCGAAGTCGGCGAGACTTTCGGCTACGACCACCCCGGCGTGCCTGGCCAGCGCGCGCGTGACCGCATAGTCGCCGGCGATAGAAGCAGTATGGCTGGCAGACGCCTTTGCGCCCGCGGGCGTGCGGCCCGCGCGATAGAGCACGGCCGTCTTACCACGAGCAGAGATCTCTTCGGCGGCCTTCAGGAACTTGACCCCGTCGAGCGGCGCGAAGCCTTCCACGTAAACGGCGAACACTTCAAGCTCCGCATCGTCTTTCAAATAGTCCAGGTAATCGCCCACGGTCAGGTCCATCTGATTTCCCAGCGTGATGTTGTACTTCGGGTCTATGCCCGCGAGTCTATCCGCTTTAGCGAGGCCAAAGGCGCCACTCTGCGAGATCACCGCCACGGGAGACTGAAGCATTGTTGAGGCCGACCCATTCGACGTTGACAGCTTATGTTGCGGGATGAACATCGTGTCACAGCGTCCCGGGCGCGAACGTATGCCAAGACAGTTGCCCCCATTGATAACCGGCCCGCGCCAGTCGGTCTCACGCGCCGCGGCGAGCGCTGCATGCATTCGTGAAGCGAGCAGTTCGCCGCCACTTTTTTCCTCCAGTCCGCCGGGAATCACCACGATGCTCTCAGCCTTGCGCGTCTCGATGACCTGGGCGACGGTTTCCGGTACCTGGCTTGCCGCAACGCTGACAACTAAGAGGTCAACTCGCTCGGGCAGGGATGCGATGTCAGGGTAACAACGGCAACCTTCCAGACTATCCGTTCCCGGCTTGACGATGTAGAGCCGGGTGCGGTCGAACCCTTCGCGCAAAAGATTGTTGACGATCACGTGACCGGGATTGAGTTTCTCCGAAACGCCGATGACGGCACACGAACGCGGTTCGAGCAGGTGTTTGATCTTCTCGACGGGACGTAGGGCGCCGGAGACTTCCGGAGCGTGACTAAGCTTTACAAGCACGTCAAGCGCGATCAGTTCACCATCGCTAACGACCAGCGGATTGATTTCAAATTCGCTGATTAGGTGTCCGAACTTGCGCCCGAGCCAAAGGAGTCGATTCGTCGCTTCGACCAGTTGGTCCAGACGCAGGCGTGGCTGCTGTCCTCTGGGCGGGTTGGTGATAAGCCGGGTGATTGCGACATCGCGAAGCGCGGAACGAACTCTGTCGTGAAAGCAGTTGTCAATTCTTAGTTGCGTGTTTGACCCGGTCGCTACCGCTCGCGGTACTGACAAGACAGACCCGGTCGCTACCGCTCGCGGTACTGACAAGACAGACCCGGTCGCTACCGCTCCCGGTACTGACTCGGTTAGTTCGCACGAGAGGATAGCCACATCGCGACCCGGCTTGAAATTCTCAGCCAGGAACTCTGTATAGACGCCGCCTGCGCCTACGGTGACGACGGGACCAAAGTCGGCCGTGCGGCGCAGACCCAGCAGGAGTTCTCCTCCGAGCGCGGCATCGTAAGCGACGAACTGGTTGACAGTGAAACCTGCCAGATTGTTTCCGCACAGTCGGGCTGACATCGCTTCAATTGTTGAAGCAATCGCTTCGCGCTCATTCGCGACGATCGCGACCCCACCGAAATCGCTTTTGTGCAGAATGTCTGGCGAGACAACCTTGACGACGACTTTGTCGCCGCTGAATGAGTTCCAATCGGCGCCACGAGCTTCCTGGGCGTTGCGAACGAACCTGGAAGGGCAGGTCTTGAAACCCAGAGCCCTGAGGACTTCGAACCCATCAGTTTCGAGCAGAACTGAATCATGACGCTCGTGCGCCGCGGTAAGAATTTGCGAAATCCGCTCTTCATCAAACAAGGTTAGCTGCCTCTCTTCGCAATGGCATTAAGTTAAGGACTTGTGACTAATGTCCGACAAACTTCAGTTTGTCGTAAGGCTCGCAATTCAAAAACCTCGACAAACTTAATAGCCTCTTGCAAAATTCGGCCGCGCAGCGGCCATTCGAATCCCAAAGGGATTCAAGGCGGCTACGCGGCGTTGTTCTCCTGCGACCTCGTGGGCCTCAATCATGGAGTTTGCAAGTGGCTCTTAAGTTTGTCGGACATCGCTTAGCTTAATGCTGCCTCTCGTCCGGCGCGAAAGGCCCTGATGTTGGCTTCGACCACGCGCTCGCCTTTGCCGCCAAAACTCTTCTGAATGAAGTGTTCGATGGTCTCTGGCTTGATAGGTAGCAGTCCCGATGCCGCGCCGACCATGACCATGTTCGTCGCGCGAATCGACCCGGAGCGGCGCGCGATTCCTTCGCCGTCGACGAGGACGCTGTGCGGTAGTTCGCGAATTGTCTCCAGCAGTGCGTTCAGTTCGGGGTAGTCCGGGATGTTAACTACGGGGTTAGTCGAACTGACCAACGTGCCGTCCGGAGAGAGGTAAGGCAAATACCGCAGTCCTTCGAGCGGCTCGATGCTTAGGATCATTGAAGCGGAACCGCGCGCTATGAGATCGCTGGCAATGGGTTTGTCGGACAGTCTGAGGTTGGTGACTACTCCGCCACCGCGCTGAGACATGCCATGAACTTCGGACTGCTTGACCGAGAGTCCTTCGCTCATGGCCGCCGACGCGATGATACTTGAAACAGACAGCGTGCCCTGGCCTCCGACGCCGGCCACGATGATGTCGTATTTCATACTTGCACCTCGGCTGCCTCCGGCACCGGCGCTTCGGTTTGAGTCTTTTCCTTCCGCTTCTTCCGCACCGTTTCAACGCACTCACGCACCATGACGATGACCGACAGTCCTTTGTGCTCAACCTCGCCGCGAATGATTTCCGCGTTTCTACTTTCGTGCTTCGGATGGGCGTTGAGCACTTGAAAGTGTTCAGGCCGCACACCGAGCGCGACAATCAATTTCTCGAGACGAGACGAAGGCAGGATGGTAGGCTGACCGCCCGTCATCGCGATGGTCTCGTTGTCGAGGATGATGAGGGTCATGTCGGTGCCGGCCGCAACCGCGTCCATCAAGGCCGTGACGCCCGAGTGCAGGAAGGTGCTGTCACCGATCACTGCCACCGCGGGCCGCAAGCCTGCATCTGATGCGCCTTTCGCCATGCCGACAGAGGCGCCCATGCAGACGCAGGACTGAATTGCTCCATAGGGCGCGAGTGCGCCGAGCGTATAACAGCCGATGTCGGCGGTTACCGCGGCGCCGGGGAATGGCTCGAGTGCAGTTTTCACCGCGCGATAGCTGTCGCCGTGCGGACACCCCGCACAGAGTTGCGGCGGTCGAGCAGGCAGCGTGGTGGAAATCGCAATCCCTTTGCGGATCGGGAGACCGAGCGCAGCGCGCACAATGTCCGGTGTCAACTCACCGTCCGGCGGGATGTGGCCCGACTGTCTGCCGCAAATCTCAGCACGCGGCGAGACGATCCCGCGCAACAGTCTTTCGAGAAAGGGTTGGCCCTCTTCCAACACCAGCACGCGTTCGACATGTCCTGCGAGGCGCCTGATCTTTTCCACCGGCAGCGGATAGGCGCCAACGTGCAGGTGCGAAGGCTCGATACCAAGGTCGTCGACGTTCTCGAGAAAATAATTTCGCGCCAGACCGGTAGTGATGACTCCGAGCGTGCGATCATTTTCATTGAGCGTGAGCGCATTATGAACACAGGTTTCGGAATAGGAGAGGAAATCAGGCTGCCGTTCAATGAGCGAGCGCCAGCGGCGGCGCGCGTTCGCGGGGAGGAGCGTCCACGCTGCCGGGTCGGCGGGTTTGCTTACCGGATTCTCAGTACGCGCAGCCAGCAAACGAACATTGCTGCGACTATGTGCCAGTCGCGTCACGAGCCGAATCATCACCGGGATGTGGAACTTCTCAGAAAGATCGAAGGCCTCGCGCGTCATCTGGTAAGCCTCCTGCTGATTGGCGGGTTCGAGGCAGATGATGCGGGCGAAGTCGGCGTAGAAGCGGCTGTCCTGCTCGTTCTGCGAGCTGTGCATGCCCGGATCGTCAGCGACGACCAGCACCAGCCCGCCACCGATCGCGACGAGCGCAGAGTTGATGAATGGATCCGCAGCCACGTTCAGACCGACGTGCTTCATGGCGACCAGCGCGCGCCGGCCCGCGAACGAAACACCCAGCGCTTCTTCGTAGGCGGTCTTTTCGTTGCTGCACCAGGCGGCGTGTGGTCCACCGTGTTCGCGGGCGTAGACCAAAAGGTATTCGAGCAGCTCGGTCGAGGGAGTGCCGGGATAGGCGTAAGCGGCAGTGAGCCCAGCGTGCACCGCCCCGATAGCGACGGCCTCGTCACCTAGTAGCACCCTGTCCGTCAATTGTTCTCCTCTGCAACGCAGGTTTGCGTGGCCATTGATGCAGAGAGCAATCACCGTTCCTGTTAGCTTGGTGGGGATTTGGGCGGAATATGTGAGTTGGGAACCAGCCGTTGCGGAAAAAGACGTAGCCCGTAAGGACTCTTCCCTTAAGAGATGTGACCGCTGTCACAAACCGGGGCCCCGAAGTTTCTGGCACTGTCAACCTCATATCGGCACCCGGGTCTGTTTCTCTAAAACTCAACCGTCGGATGTTCTTAGCAAGTGCAGATGTCCGGTTTTCTTAGCTAATGAAGTGTCCGGTTTTGTTTTTAGTCATAGAGTCAAATATTCAATAGTAGTGGCTGTGGGACTGTGGGAAAGTCAGGCCGC
>Ga0137442_1000019_pt1 | contig 92024 bp, 67 predicted proteins | sample EasRivERMGT266_2_FD_102329 | JGI IMG/M metagenome (GOLD analysis project Ga0137442, IMG submission 102329) | Soil microbial communities from meander-bound floodplain in the East River, Colorado, USA - East River MetaG ERMGT266_2 | ecosystem: Environmental > Terrestrial > Soil > Floodplain ... | reverse complement strand
TTCTTCGCGCTCGGTGGTGATTCAATGCGGATTCTGCAGGTGCTCTCAAGAGCCCAGGAAAGAGGATTGAAGTTGTCGGCCCAGCAGATCTATCAGCACCAATCTATTCACCAGTTGGCACAGCAGGTTGAGGCAGAACAGGTACACGAGGACACGAAGGCAAACAGTCAAGCCTTCGCTCTCATATCCCACGAAGATCGGCTGCGGCTACCGGAAGAGGTCGAGGATGCTTATCCGCTCACGAAACTCCAACTGGGTATGGTTTTTCATAGCGAGTTGAGTCCCAAGACGGCGATTTACCACAACATCAACAGCTACCACCTGCGGGCTGCGCTCGACGTTGGAACTCTGCGAAGAGCTGCGCACCAGCTAGTTACCCGACACCCGGTGTTGCGCACTTCTTTCGATCTGAGCAACTTTAGCGAGCCGCTGCAACTGGTGTTTCGCAAGGTCGAGGCGCCGTTGCAGGTTGAAGATCTCGGCGGTCTGTCACCATCGGAGCAAGCGCAGGCAATCGATGATTGGATAGAAGTCGAGAAGAGTCGGTACTTCGATTGGCAGCAACCGCCGTTATTTCGTCTGCACATACATCTGCGTGACGAACAGTCATACCAGTTCACATTGGTCGAGCACCACGCGATCCTAGACGGATGGAGCGTGGCGAGCATGCTCACAGAACTTTTTCAACTCTATTTCTCGTCGCTGAGCGGGTTAGCGCCGAAGACCGAACCAACGCTTGCAACTTCATTTCGCAACTACGTCGTGGAGGAGAGAAAGGCGCTTGCGTCGGATGAGTCCCAGCGGTTCTGGGAACGCCAACTGGCTGACGCGACTCTGTCTAAGCTACCCCGTTGGTTCAATCCCGAGCCGAATGACGGGCCACCGCAAATTGAGATTGTCCGCGTGCCCATCGCGGCGGAAGTCTCCGCGGGACTGGAAGAATTGGCACGCACGGCAGCGGCGCCGATGAAGAACGTCTTGTTGGCAGCGCATTTGAGAGTCATGAGTTTGCTGAGCGGACAGCGGGACGTTGTGACTGGTTTGATCTCGAACGGTAGACCGGAAGACGCCGACGGGGAACGGGTGCTGGGACTCTTCCTGAACACGCTGCCGTTCCGCTTGAACCTTGCGGGAGGGACATGGCTTGATTTGGTGCGCCAGACATTCGGGCTGGAGGGCGCGATGATGCCTCATCGCCGCTATCCGCTCTCCGAGATGCAAAAGATGCGCGCCGGTCAGCCGTTCTTCGAAACGGCTTTCAACTTCACGCACTTTCACATCTACCAAGAGATTCAGAGATTCGAAGGCGTGGAGATTCTGGACGCTATTGGCGTGGCTGAGACCAACTTCACCTTGCTCGCCAATTTCGACCGGAATCTTCTTTCATCGCAGATTGAACTCACCTTGCATTGCAATGTCACGGAACTCAGCCGGCAGCAGATCAGTGCACTGGCGAGTTACTACGTACAGACCTTGACTGAGATGGTTCGCGTGCCCTTGTCTGATTATGATTCGGTCTGCCTGCTTCCGAACGCTGAGCGAGATCAGATTCTTGTGGGGTGGAACAATACGGCGAGAGAGTACGCCCGGGAGAAGTGTCTGCACAATCTCTTTGAAGGGCAGGTAGCACGCACTCCAGACGCGCTCGCTTTAGTCTTTGAAGATCAGCGGTTGAGTTACACAGAACTAAACGAGCGCGCCAACCGCCTCGCTCATTACTTGCGGCGGCAGGGGGTCGGCCCGGAAACTCTGGTGGGCGTGTTGATGGAGCGGTCGGTGGAAATGATCGTTTCGCTTTACGCTATCTTGAAGGCCGGGGCGGCTTACGTGCCGCTCGATCCCACCTATCCGCGGGAGCGCCTGCGGTTCATGCTCGAAGACGCGAGGGTGTCCGCGCTCATAACGCAAAGCCGTTTAGCCGAACTGCTGCCTGATGGTAATACTCAGACTATTTGGGTTGACTCACAGTCGGTGGAGATCGGCCGCGAAAGTCCTGAGAACCCGGCGACCGGAGTTACACCGCAGAACCTGGCCTATGTCATTTACACGTCGGGCTCGACAGGTCGACCAAAGGGTTCGATGATCTCGCATCAGGGAATCTGTAATCGTTTGCTTTGGATGCAGGATGCTTATCAGCTCAACGGGTCTGACTGCGTGCTGCAAAAAACGCCGTTTGGTTTTGACGTGTCGGTGTGGGAATTCTTCTGGCCTTTGCTCGCCGGCGCGCGGCTGATCGTGGCGAAACCAGAAGGGCACAAGGACAGCAACTATCTCGTTAATTCGATCGTCAAGCACGGAGTCACCACACTGCACTTTGTTCCGTCCATGCTCCAAGTGTTCCTGGAAGAGAGCGGAGTTGAGGCTTGCAATAGTCTGAGGCAAGTCATTTGCAGCGGTGAGGCACTCTCGACGAAATTGCAAGAGCGTTTCTTTGCGCGCTTGGGGGCCGAGTTGCACAACCTCTACGGGCCGACGGAAGCTTCTGTCGACGTGACCTACTGGACTTGCCATCGGGAGGACAAACGGCCGACAGTTCCCATCGGTCAGCCTATCGCCAACATACAAATGTACGTGCTCGACAAGGCACTGCAACCCGTGCCGGTAGGTACGGCGGGAGACGTGTACATTGGTGGCGTAGGTTTGGCGCGCGGCTACGTGAATCGTCCAAATCTGACTGCGGAACGCTTCATCCCGAATCCCTTCAGTGACAAACCGGGCGGACGGCTCTACAGCACCGGTGACTTGGCTCGCTACCAGCCAAACGGTGAGCTTGAATTTCTCGGGCGTTCCGATTATCAGGTGAAAATTCGCGGCTTCCGTATTGAACTCGACGAGGTAGAGGCAACGATAAAGCAGCACCCGGCGGTCAGAGAGGCGGTCGTAATAGCTCGCGAGGATTCAGTGGATGATAAACGTCTCGTAGCTTACGTGGTTGCTGAGAAAGTGCAGTCAGCCAACGCGGCTGACCTGCGGCTCTTCTTGAAAGAGCAGCTTCCAGAATATCTGGTACCAGCGGCGTTCGTGTTCCTAGAGGCTCTGCCCTTGACACCGAACGGAAAAATTGACCGGCGTGCGTTCCTACCGCCGAATGAGTCCGACCTCAAGTCAAGAGACCCTCACGTCGCACCGCGGGATACGCTGGAACTGGGGATCGCTCAGATATGGGAAGAACTGCTGGGCGTTTCGTCGGTCAGCGTAATCGATAATTTTTTTGACTTGGGTGGCCATTCGTTGCTAGCGGTGCGTCTGATGGCGCGCATCGAAAAGCAGTTCGGACACAAACTTCCACTGTCCACGCTCGTGCAAAAGGCGACTGTTGAGCAACTAGCTGCCGCGCTTCGCCAGCAAGGCAAGGGCAAGTTGTCGTCACCGTTGGTGGCAATACAGCCCGCTGGTGGTAGACGACCGCTTTTCTTGATTCATCCCAGCGGTGGGAGCGTACTTTGCTACTTGCCGCTGTCGCGTCATCTCGGCAGGGAACAACCCTTCTACGGTTTCCAGGACCCGGCGATCGACGGCGCCGAAGAACCGTTCCGAAGAATCGAAGCGATGGCCACGCGTTACGTCGAAGCGTTGCAGGCGTTTCAGTCGGCGGGACCGTATATTCTCGGCGGCTATTCATTCGGCGGCTTGGTGGCGTTTGAGATGGCGCAGCAACTGAGCAGACGTAGGGAGCCCGTACCCGCGCTGATTCTGCTCGACAGCATGTCAGCCAAGAGCACCGCAAACCTTCTCAACCTCGAAGTGCAATTGGGGATCGACGACAGCTTGATGCTCGCGCTGGACGCGAAAGAGCAGGCGCTCCACCTCGGCAAAGATTTTCCGGTGACGCTGACCGACTTCGACCGGCTCACGTCGGACGAAAGATTGGCCAGCGTGTGGCGCCAGATAAGCGACCTCAAACTGTTGCCTCCCGAGATCGGCCTTCGCGAGGTGCGGCGTTATCTGCAAATTCATCGCGCCCGGAGAGAGGCGATCCAAAACTACCAACCACAGAAATTCCATGGGCGGATCGTGCTGTTGCGAAGCAGCGAACCCGTGCCAGACCATCTCGATGGGTTGGGGGAATCACTGAACCCGAGCCTTCTCAAGAAGCTACGCGATGAGCAACAGAAGGTCTACAAAGAACCTGCGTATGGTTGGGACAAGTTGGCTGTGGATGCGCCCGAAGTGCACACCGTCCCTGGTGATCACTATTCAATGCTCAATGAGCCGCACGTGCGTAAGCTCGCCCGGATCCTAAAAACTCTAATTTACTGAAGCACTGCCGACCGGCGGGCGACGTTCTCTAATTCTCCATCGCATAACCTTTCAGAGCAGAATCGTGCACGAGGAGGTCCATGACCCAAGACTTCGGGACGACGACTCAAGGCGTCAACGCTATCCTGGCCGAGCGTGAAACTTCGCCGGCCGCCTCACATCTAGTCCGGCTGTGGGGCAAGGAGTGGGCCGCATGGCGCTGCGTGTGTGTCCGCGGCGCGGGCTTCCCTTCGGCGCATGTCCTGTCACTCGGCGTCGAGTCGTGCGCCGAGGCCGCTGATAATTTCATAAAAGCTCAAGGAGGGGAGTTGGCGGCCCAGCAAGCGGCGTTGGGCGCTTTCGATCGCGCGTACCAGGAAGCGCCCACGGCGCCGCGCCGGCACGACCCTTTGGTTCGCGCGAGGCAGCGCATTAGGCAAGGCAAAGTACCGGATCCATCAATTGCTCCTTTGTCGCCGCCGATAATTGCGGCGGTCGAAGAGTTTCGTTGGGCTACTGAACGCACTCACGCTGCGCACGCTGAGTATAGGCGATCGTTTCAGGCGGCTTCTGTCGGAATATCACATGCAATTCGAGAAAGGGCCAGCGATGAACTTTTCCGGGAAGCAGTGCTTTGGCAGAATCGTCGCGCATTGCACACCGGCCTGGACGCATTGCTGCGTCTGCCGCTGGAAGCTTCCAGTTCGAAGCAGCGACAGTACGAAAATCTAATAGCTAGTTATTTACAGCGCTACTCTGTGAAGAACGATACCATCGGGTTCTTTGGTCCCGTAGGCTGGGCGAAGGTCGTTCCTAATTCGCCTCTCATCAACGTGCGACCCGGAAAAGAATTGCTCGAGTCTCGGACCGTCTACTTTGAAGGCTGGCTAATGGATGCACTTGTGCGGGTGTTCGGTCGGGACGCGGCTCTCCTGCCGTGGATTGCGCCGCGCCGCGTACCGTTCATTGACATTGACGCTGCGAACTCGACGCTTTACGTGCCGGCGCAGGCGCCGATGAGATTGCCTGGGCCGCTCATCCGCTCGCTGGCCTTGTGTGATGGACAACGTGTGGCTAAACAAATCGCAGTCGAACTATCGCAAGAACCCTCTGGCTTTGCTCGGGACGAACGGCAGGTCTATGAGGTGCTGAGAAAGTTACGGGATCGCGGGTTGATTTACTGGTCGCTGGAAATGCCCTGGACACCAAACGTTCCGGCAGAATGGCATCTGGAAGCGAGCTTGTGGCGACTGGTCCGGCGCATCGAAGACGACAGATTGCGTCAACCTTTGGAAGATGCCTTGAAGGAATTGGAGCAGGCGCGCGATCAAGTAACGGCGGCCGCAGGTAACGCCTCGCGGCTGGACGACGCGTTGGAGAAACTGGAGAAGAGATTTGTTCACTTGACCGGCACCGGACCGACACGTAAGGCCGGCCAGACGTATGCCGGACGCATGTTGGTTTTTGAAGATTGCCGCCGCAGCGGACAGGTGGAAATTAGCGAAGAGATGATGGTGGAACTTGGCAGGCCTTTGTCTCTCCTCTTAAACAGCGCGCGTTGGTTTACGCATCGGGTGGCTGGTGCCTACCGTGCCGTATTCCGACAGTTATATACCGAACTGGTGCGAGACACCGGGAGCCCGACCGTTGATGGCTTCATTTTCTGGCAGCGCGTACAGCCGTTACTGTACGATGACCAGCAACGTATCGCCAATCAAGTCGTCGCTGAATTTCAAGAGCGCTGGCGCAGGGTGCTTGGCATTGAGGACGGAGCGCGGCGCGTCGAATATTGCAGTGAAAAGTTACGCCCGTGCGTTGAAGGATTATTCAAAGCGCCACATGCCGGTTGGCGCCTGGCGCGCTATCAGAGTCCCGACGTGATGATAGCGGCGTCGAGCACCGAAGCCATCAGGCGAGGCGACTTCCTCTTCGTCCTGGGCGAGTTACATATGGCGGTGAACACGATGGGCAGTTTTCTGTTTCTAGGCCAGCATCCAGCGCCGGAAGAACTCTTCACCGCGTTCGATAAGGACATCGCCGAGCCTCGTCTGGTTGCTCTGCTTCCGAAGAATTGGCCCGGCCTGACAACGCGCACGCGAGCCGGTCTGCATTCGCCGAAAGACTACTACTTGGAGTTGGCGAATGGTTCCCAACCAGTGAGTGATGAGCGAGTAATCCCGCTCGGGTCGTTGGTGGTGGAGGAAGAGGGAGGCGAGCTCTATGTCCGCACCCGCGACTCGCGGCTGCGCTTTGAGATTGCTGAAGCACTCGGGGACGCCCTTTCCTCGGTTACGTTCAATGATTTCAAGCTCCTGGGCGCCCACCGCCACGCGCCGCGCGTCACCATAGACCGTCTGGTGGTGTTGCGCGAGACTTGGCAAAGGGCGGCCTCTGAGATGGGGTTCGCATTCGAGAAAGATGAAGCGGAAAGATTCGTCTCGGCGCGACGGTGGGCAAGAGAGTTGGGAGTGCCGCGGTTTGCGTTCGTGCGGGTACCGGTGGAACTCAAGCCGTTCTATGTAGACTTCGCCAGCCCGATCTACGTCGAGTTACTGGCAAAGCTGGTGCGACGGACAAGGGAGGCGGGAGGCGGGGAAGCCGGGCGAGAGCAGGTGACGGTGTCCGAGATGCTGCCGGGGCCGGACGAAGTGTGGTTGGAAGATGCCGAGGGGCAAAAGTACACGAGCGAGTTGAGAATCGCCGCTCTCGATCTTCTTGAATGTCGTGCGCAGTCGCCGCGAAGCGCTAAGACTGATTGCTTAGCAGTTCTCCGAGAACCGGTTCTTACGCAGTAGCAGCCTTAATCATTAATCGAATGTGAAAATGATGATGCTTAGCGCTTTAGAAATTGAGGGTACAGTTGCGACCGCGCCTGAGAAATTGGCGGCACATTTGCCTACGCACCTCAGCCCCTTTTACAAAGACGGATGGGCCGTGTGGCGCTGGATCTGTTTGCGGGGGACTGGTTTTCCTGCCGACTTGGTAATGAAGCTTGCCGCTCCTGAGTGCGCAGTAGTCGCCGACGGCGTGGTTGAGGCCGAAGCGGAGGCAGAGAAGGCCAGGTGTGAGGCGCTCGCGGCGCTCAAACGCGAACAACCCGAACGCGCCGATAGGCGACATCCGCTCGTCAAGGCCGCGCAACAACTGAAGAAGGGCAGAGTCCCGCAAGGGTTCGACGATGAGTTTGCGACGGCGACAGGCCTCGATAAGTACAAGATGATGCATGAGCGGGCCAAAGCCGCGCGCGCGCAGTATGAAGAGGAGTTTCAGAATGCAGCCGTCCGCGTATCGCAGGTGATTTACGAGGCCGCGTCCTCCGAGCGTTTTCGTGAAGCACTGCTTTGGCAGAATCGGTATCTGGTGAACCACACTATCGCTTCGCTCCTTCGCATGTCACCTGACGGTAAGGAGCGCAAAGCCGATGGCCGTAAACACGAGAGGCTGGTTGCGAGCTACTTGCAACGCTACTGCGTGAAGAACGATACAATCGGATTTTTTGGCCCTGTTGGTTGGGGAAGAGTTGTCCCCTATCCGCCGAGAATTACTCTGAAAGCCGGCAAAGACTTTCTCGCCAGTCGTACTGCTTATTTCGAGGGTTGGATGTTGGACGAAATCGTGCGCGCAATCGGCGGCGATCCTGCCCTGTTACCTTGGATTGCTCCGCGACGCATGCCCTTTATTCATTTCGACATTCTGACTGGCACTCTTCACGGACCCATGCAATCTCCAACAAGACTGCCCGCGCCGCTCGCCGCCCTACTTGCGCTTTGCGACGGAGAGCGCACTGCGAAGGACATCGCAGCGCGCGTGCTGCAAATGGCTTCGAGTCTCGTGCGCAATGAGCAGCAGGTCTATCAGATGCTCCGCCTGTTGCGAGATCGCGGGCTGATAACGTGGAAGCTCCAGGTTTCCTGGATACTGGATGTGCCCTCAGAGTGGCACCTGGAAGCAAATCTGCGACGACTGCTTGATCGCATTGAGGATGAAACAGTGCGGCTTTCGCTGGAAGCGGCTTTGTCGGAAATGGAGGAGGCACGTAGGGCGATAACAGCGGCCGCGGGCAACGTGCAACGATTGGACAAAGCGTTTGCTCATCTTGAAGAGAGATTCACCTACTTAACAGGCACCGAGGCAACACGCAATGCCGGCCAAACTTATGCCGGACGCACCTTGCTGTATGAAGACTGCCGCCGCAACGTCCAGGTTGAAATCAGCGAAGCGATGCTCACAGAATTGGGTAAACCTCTTTCGTTGCTGTTGCAGAGCGCGCGCTGGTTTACATACGAGGCGGCGGGTTTGTTTCGTAGGGCCTTCAAACAGACGTATGACGATTTGGCACGCCGCAACGGAAGCAGGACAGTCGACGCGGTTAGTTTCTGGCAGCGCGTCCAGCCATTGCTCTACGACGACGACTCACGTCCGACCGAGGGTCTGGCGCTCAAACTTCAGCAACACTGGGCAGACATTTTGTGCCTTTCTGAAGACCAGCGACGGGCCGAATATAGCAGCGATGAGTTGGGATCGCGCGTCAATGCCGCTTTCGGCACCAAGCAGGCGAGGTGGAAGGCCGCGCGCTATCAGAGTCCCGACGTGATGATCGCGGCGTCGAGCACCGAAGCCATCAGACGAGGCGACTTCTTCTTCGTTCTGGGCGAGTTACATATGGGAGTCAACACGATCGGCTCGCAATTACTCTCAAGTCAGCACCATGCGCCAGAAGAACTCTTCGCCGCACTCGAGTATGACATGCGCGAGCCGCGCTTGATACCTATCACCCCGAAGAACATGATTACTTCGCGCAACTATCCCATCTATGTGACCAAGAAGGATTATCGTCTTGAATTGGCAAGCGACACGCCCGGCTTGGACAATGCCCGAGTAATCCCACTCGGGTCATTGGTGGTGGAGGAAGAGGGAGGCGAACTGTATGTCCGCACCCGCGACTCGCGGCTGCGCTTTGAGATTGCTGAATCATTCAGCGACGCCCTTTCCTCGGTTACGGCCAACGATTTCAAACTCCTGGGCGCTCACCGCCACGCGCCGCGCGTTACCATAGACCGTCTGGTGGTGTTGCGCGAGACTTGGCAAAGGGCGGCCTCTGAGATGAGGTTCGCATTCGAGAAAGATGAAGCGGAAAGATTCCTTTCGGCGCGACGGTGGGCAAGAGAGTTGGGAGTGCCGCGGTTTGCGTTCGTGCGGGTACCGGTGGAGGTCAAGCCGTTCTATGTAGACTTCGCCAGCCCGATCTACGTGGAGTTACTGGCAAAGCTGGTGCGACGGACAGGGGAGGCAGGAGGCGGGGAAGCCGGGCGTGAGCAGGTGACGGTGTCCGAGATGCTGCCGGGGCCGGATGAGGTGTGGCTGGAGGATGCCGAGGGACGAAGATATACAAGTGAGTTAAGAATCGCGGCCCTTGACCTCGCCAGGTGACTTTCCGAGGATTCCCGTCGGTGCTCAGAAACGGAGACGGAGTAGCTAGTTATGAAAATCATCCTTTTTCTTTTTCGTTATTCACAGCGTTTGGTCATCCTGGCGGTAATCGCCGGTGCAATCAGCGGCGCCTGTAACACCGGCTTGCTGGCGCTTATCAACGCGGCGCTGACCGGCGGCAGTTTTCCGGCGAAGCTGGTTCCAAGTTTCATTGTCCTGTGTCTGATGGTCGGAGTTTCGAGGGTCGCCTCGGAGCTTTTGCTGACGCATCTCGGACAAGCAGCGCTCATCAATTTGCGCATGCAACTTAGCCGGAAGATCCTTTCGGTCCCTTTGAGAAAATTGGAGGAACTCGGCGCCCACCGGCTCATGGCGTCCCTGACAGACGATGTGCCGAACATTACAGGTGTCGTTACCACTGTGCCCATCCTTTGTATCAACGCGGCGCTGGTGGTCAGTTGTCTCATCTATCTGGGTTGGCTTTCCTGGCCCGTACTCTTGCTGGTTTTAGGTTGCATGGCCTTGGGAATCGTCAGTTATCAGATACCAGTGATGAGGGCGATGCGTTATGCGAGACTGGCGCGTGAGGCGGCGGACGCGCTCTACAACCACTTCCGCGCGTTAACCGAAGGCATCAAGGAGTTAAAACTTCACGGTGAGCGGCGCGAGGCTTTTCTCTCGCAGTCGATGCAAGCGACTGCAGAGTCGCTGCGGCGAAGCAACATCGCCGGAATGACCGTCTTTACACTTGCGTCAACGTGGGGGCAGCTTTTGATCTTCGTGGTTATTGGTGTGCTGCTTCTTGCTATGCCTGCCCTGACGGGTGTGACTGCGCGGACGTTGACCGGTTACACGCTGGTGATTCTCTACATGATGACGCCGCTTCAGGTCATCATGAATGCTCTGCCGACATTGGGACGTGCCAATGTCGCTCTCAAGAAAGTGGAAGACTTGGGATTGGCGCTGGACAGTTATTCGACAGAGGGTAAAGCTCTTCCCGCAATCAGCTCCGAGCCTGTCTGGGAGAGACTTGAACTGATCGGAGTTACACATGCCTATCACCGAGAGGGCGAGGACAGTGACTTCATCCTGGGACCCATAAACCTTACCATCAACAGAGGGGAAACGATCTTCATCGTCGGCGGTAACGGCAGCGGCAAGACTACGCTCGCCAAACTTCTGATGGGACTGTATGTCCCCGAAAGCGGCGAGATTCAGATGGACAGGCATCCGGTCACGGATGATACGCGCGAACACTATCGCAGATTGTTTTCGGCGGTGTTCTCCGACTTCTTCCTGTTCGAGAGTCTGCTGGGACTCAACAGCCCGCAACTTGACAGCCGCGCAGAGGAGTATCTAAATCGGCTGCAACTCTCGCACAAGGTGCAGATCAAAGACGGAGCATTCTCTACCACCGAACTGTCACAGGGACAACGCAAGCGTCTTGCGCTGCTGACCGCGTACCTTGAAGACCGATCTATCTACCTGTTCGACGAGTGGGCCGCCGATCAGGACGTGTACTTTAAGGAAATCTTCTATCTGCACCTGCTGCCGGAATTAAAGAGCCGGGGTAAGACTGTCATCGTAATCAGTCATGACGACAGGTACTACCACGTCGGCGACCGGCTTATAAAGCTTGAGGAAGGCAAACTCTCTTGCGATCAGCAGATAGCGTTTCCTCAAGAAGTACCGGACAGCTTTGTTATTGCCCACGGGCAATGATCCGAACCACAACCTGCGGAGCCGGCGCCATCCCAACAAGCGCCGGCGAAAATCAGTTAACTTGAAGGAGATAGTTATGAGCATGGATGAAACAGAAGATACAACCATCTACAAAGTTGTCGTCAACCACGAAGAGCAATATTCCATCTGGCCAGCGGACCGCGAAAACGCGCTAGGTTGGCGGGATGCCGGCAAAACCGGACCGAAAGCCGAATGTTTGGCTTACATCGAGGAGGTCTGGACCGATATGAGGCCGCTCAGCCTCAGGAAACAAATGGAAGAGAGGGTGGGTCAATCTTAGGGCTGCAAAGTCCAGCGCATCAGATCGGGTTAATTCATTAAGGCAACTTCGATGACTCAGGGTAAGCCGGAAACAACTCGTTGGTTGTTCTTTCCCCGCCAGAACCCGAAAGCGAGTGTGCGTTTGTTTTGCTTTCCCTATGCGGGCGGCAACTCGCTTGTCTTTCGCACGTGGCCGGATTTTCTCCCGCCGTATGTGGAGGTCTGCGTCCTGCAACTGCCCGGCCGCGGCCCGCGCATCAACGAACCTGCTTTCACGCAACTCCCGGCCCTGGTGCGCGCCGCCCAGCGGGTGCTCCTACCACACATGGACAAGCCGTTCACCTTCTTCGGTCACAGCATGGGCGCGATGATTGGCTTTGAGCTGGCGCGCTATCTGCGCGAAGAGAACAAGGCGCTTCCGCTGCACCTATTCGTTTCCGGTCGGCGCGCGCCTCAGGTGATTGATCCGTCGCCTCCCACTTACGATTTGCCAGAACCGGAATTCATCCAGGAACTTCATCGTCTCAACGGTACTCCGAGAGAAGTGCTCGAGCACGAAGACTTGATGCGTTTGGTGATCCCTATCCTGCGAACAGACTTTGCCGTTTGCCAGACTTACAATTATCAGGCCGGCGCGCCGCTTGATTGTCCGATTTCCGTTTACGGCGGCCTGCAAGATCAAGGGGTGCCGCGCGCCTACCTCGAGGCCTGGCGTGAGCAGACCAACGCCGCTTTCAAACTGAAGATGTTTCCCGGTGATCACTTCTTCATACATTCCGACCAATCGCTGATTCTCCGCACATTGTCGCAGGAACTCAATCAGTATTGAAGGTAGGCGGTTGAACGCCTCTTAGGCAACCACGGGCTGAAGGAATCCCACCAGATTGATGGCGCCTTAAGCGTGTTCGAACATCCGGTGCTACATCGCTGCCAGACGGCGAACAGTAATACCGCCGTTTACATTACTCAGATCGATCCGCGCGCTGCCGCGTCCAAGTATGCCGGTGAGATAGCTGCCAACAGTGTGGTTTACTTTTAAGCCGAAGTCGTTCTTGATTTCACCGTTCATCGTACTTGCCTTGAATTGCACGTTAGCGTCTGCTGGGGCAGTCAGGATTACTTGACCATTTACTGATGATAGCGACACTGACGAAGCTTCGTTTCGTGGCGCGAGAATCACTTCGAGGCGTCCGTTGACCGTGGAGATGTCAACACTGCCGCCGATGCTCCGCAAGGTAAATCCGGCATTGACTGAGGAAGCTTTGATACCACCAATCACGCCGTCGATCTCAGCAACGCCGTTCAGCAAATCGATCTTATCGAGACGCACATTACGCGGCACGGTCAGCGTGTAAGAAACTTTGGCCGGATTGTTGTAACGGCGTTCATCGTCGCTCCAACTGAGATTCTCGTTAGCGTACTTGGTTGTGATGCGGATGACGTCCAAGTTGTGATCAATGTTGATGTCAGCTTCCGCTAGACGTTCTTTCTGGTATGCGCTCTTGACCGCATCGATCTTAATCTCGTTTCGCTCCCAGGTTGTGATACGAATGGCGCCGGCAAAATTCTTCAAACTGACGGTGCCGTTGGCTGCCATTGGAAAAATACGGTGAAACTCTTCAGTCGCCTCTTGATTTTCATCCGGTGGTGGCGAGAAATCGGGCGTTCGGAATGAAGCGCTGGCAATGAGCGCGCATGAAAAGCTGATAATCATCGGCGCGTCCAATAAGAATTGTCTAGTCATCGGTGTTTCTCCTTTGCAAAAATTTCAGTCCTGGTCTAAGTGTCTCTTGTGCACGTGCGAGCTATTTGATTAGCCCTTCAACAAACTTCCTGGCTTCCGGGTCGGTGCTTTGACTGAGAAAGTGAGTTGCAGCTTGACGCAGTGTCAATGATGGATCATTGCGCGCGACATCCATGAGTTTCCGCAAAGCATCTCTCTCCTTTGATTCACTAAGCAAGACAAGCACTTGGGCTTTGATTGCCTCGTCATTCTCCATGTCGTACATTTGGATGAGGCTCTCAACGACCCGCGCGCCTCCTCTCACACCGAAGAAGTAAAGGGCTTGCTTCCGACCTTTCGCTGTTTTTGCTTGCGCCGAAATCTGTCGGAGAATCTCGGTCGTGCGCTCTCCCTCGTGTTGCGACAAAGCGAAGAGAGATGCGCCGATGATTGTTTCATCGTCGGAGTTCGTGGCCAGGTTTCCCAGCAAACTAAGAACCCTCTCGTCCTTGCTGTTCTTCAAGCCGACAATCGCGGCGACGCGGATGCGCGTCTCGACTCCGCTTTGGGCGACCTCTTGAAGAAGAGGCTCCGCTTTCTCACCGCCACGCTCTCCGAGCAAGGCAACAGCACCCTCCTGTAGTCCCTTGCTGGCGCCGGAATTAGCTTTGAGAATTGAAGAAGTGATAGCTAAGGCACGCTCTGGATCCGATTCGAAAAGACTTTGCAGGGCCACCAGCCTCAACTCGGCACTATCGCCATTCTGAACTTCGTCAAGAACGAGTTTCGTGTTCCCGAGTTGTGGGGCGATCTCGATCCTCATCGCGCGGGCGTCATCTTTCCATGTTGATCGCGGAAACTCGGCCTGCAGCCGCTTGAGGACCTGATCGGCTTCTCCTATCTGACCTTCTTTTTTGAGCGCCAGGGCGAGCCAGTATAGTGATGCGTCAATCTGCCCGCTTTGAGGGTATCGGGTGGCGAGTTCTTTGAATTTCTCCGCCGCCTTTGCCCACTCCTCGTTCGCAATTAGATTCCTGCCCTCCTGGAAAATTGTCGTTGCCGCATCCGGCGTACTCGCCTTCTGGGCAGAGGTCCTACTACCTTGTGCCAAAGTGCCAACGGTTGTCTCGCCAACCAGAGTTAACATCAGAGCAGTAATCATAAGGCAGATCTGGAAAACAATCCTCACGCGTTTCCTCGATGAGTTTTGGTTCGTCTTGGCAATCATTTTTCTTTTCCTTCAGCTATAAGAACGGGAACATCAGCTAGCCGATGTAAGCTTGCAGAGTTGCGATAATCTCCCTCTCTCGAATGCGTTGGCCGATCAAGCGCAGATCAGTCGCTGACGCTCTATCCTGTAAGTTCGCAATATCGAGGAGAAATGGCTCCAAACGACTTAGTAAGTTCTCGGTCAACACTTCGCCTCTGGCTCCTGCGTTACGTCGGAGCAAAATATTATTGATAAGTAGTCTCCGCGACAATCTTCTCTCATAGGAGATGTCATAAGTTGACGCTCCATCTCCTCGTATGATGTTCCGCAATGAACGCAACATCACTTCGGACTTTTCGAGGTGTCTGGCGGTTTCACTGTCGAGCAAGGAACTGAACTTCAAACGCCTCCGCACTTGATCATTCATCGCCGCGTTGAGCGCCAATAACTCTCCCGCGTTCGGCTTTGGTAACGGCGCTCGTGCCAAGTCTGGATTCCTATCGTTCCGGCTGGAATTGCTGTTAGCGAGCAAGCGTTTGCTCAAACCGTCGCGCTGTCGAATCCTTTTTGGAGGAGTCAGATCAGTATTATCGCTGCCGGTGACCGGAGTGCCTGCAGACAGTGGATTGCCGCGTTTGATTTGGTTTTGCAGAGGTGAAGCCGCCCCGCCCGGCTGCGAAGAAACAGCGAGATCCTCGGACCTGCTACGGTGCGAAGAAAGCAGCCGCAATAAGCCAATGCCGATGCCGATGAGGAGTAGACTCAGTGCAAACACGAGGCTGAAGCGCGGATAGCTAAGTGGTCCGGAAAACCAGAAGCGAGTTGACACAACAGGCGGCCTTGCGTTGACCGCCTTCTCTTTCTCGATACTTGCTCGCACGGCTGACCAAAGCGCGGGGGATTCCTTAACCTCGTTGAAAAACCCGGCGTACATTTCCTGTTCACGCTGCAACTCGTCATAGACTTGGGCGCACGCTGCACATCCTGCCAGGTGCGCCGTGATGAAGCCGGTGGTTCGTTCGTCGAGTTCACCCTCGAGATACTCTTGAATGGTGTCCAAGCATTGTTCACACTTCATCGCTCACCTCCAGAAGGGGACGCAGCAAGCCGCGCATTTCGACTTTCGCTCGATGCACGTCGGTCTTCAGTTTCGGGATTGAATATCCTGTAATCTCAGCAATTTCCTGGTAGCTTTTCTGCTGCAGGACTTTGAGCGTAAAAGCCAGACGCTTATCTTCGTCCAGGGTACGCAGTGCGCTGAGAATAGCTTGATGCCGCTCCTTACTGAGTAGTTGATGGTCAGGCGCCACCTGATCACTCTTTGTCTGAGCGACGATCGAAATCTCATCAATAGAGTGATCAGCACCGCCTCGATGCGAGCGAAGCGACTTGTGCGTGACGTTTCGCGCGATGCCGTAAAGCCAGGAGGAGAATTTGGAATCGTCGCGGAGTGATCCAATGTTTTTGTAAGCACCCAGGAATGTTTCCTGCGTCAGTTCTTCGGCTAATGCACGCTGACCGACCATGCCGTAAATGAACCGAAAGATAGAGCGAGCGTACCTTTCAAAAAGCAGACGAAAGGCTTCGCTATCACCACTACGCACGCGAGCTATCAGGTCTTCAGCGCTGTTCATGAGCGTTCCGCTATGTGCGCCCGGTCGCCCGATCAGACTTATCACATCAGTTGCCAGCCGCTTCATCATCTTATCTTATCAACCTCACCAGACAAGGTCTTGGTTTCACTCCGGCTGTTAGGTGTTCGATTCGCCGGCTCTTTGGCCGAGAAACTGTGCCGAAACAGGTAAGACATTTTGATGAAAAACGTTTGGCCGTTGCGGCGGAAGCCCGGTTCCAGTTGAGCCGTAAACGGGCTGAATCCGTTGTAGTTGAGATTGTTGTTATATCCGACGTAAATGGATGTCCCCGGATTGGGCGTCCATCCCAGGAGGAATTGTCCGCGTACATTCGACGCCAACGTATCGTAATCAACACGTGCCCGCGCAAAGATGAACCTTGTGAACTGATAAGTCGCGCGCAAAGCGTAGATGTTAACGTCAAAGGCCACGCCATCGCTGTCGTTGCGAGTCAGCTTGCTCTTCGTGTAGAAGAGCGACATACGCAACGCGTTCGTTGGCTGGTATGTGAAGGCCGACTGAATGTTTAAAGCCCTGCCGGCTCCCGGATCAAGAGGCGCGCTGGGATTGGCGATGGCTGCCGGACTAACGCGCGGGAAGCGTGGCCCTGCGCCGAAGTCAAAGTCGAACTGCCCCCAACCGTAACCAAAGAAAAGATTGGTCGAATACTTTTTACTCGGCGTGGTCCCACCGGAGACGAAGATAGTTCTTTGCGAAGTCGACCGTTCAGGGTCATTGCCGGCGAAAGTGCCCGCGCGTAAGGCAGTCCGCTTTGGTCCGAACTCTTCTTCAAAAAGCCGTTCATAGCCGCCGTTGACTCCGGCAGAAAGAAACGTTTGATGACGAAGGTTGAGCGTTCCCTGCGTTTCGTTGTTCCAGTATTGCATCCGACCCTGCCAATCAAATTGAACGGCGATGTTGTTGGAGATGCGACGTGAGATGATCCACGCTTGCGGCTTTGGCTCGGAGTTGTAGTACAGCAGGAGGTCCTCGACATTGGTATTTGTACGGCGAGTAAAACCTACGTCCGCGCGGTAGAAACGCGTGCGGCCCAGACCGCTAAGATTGTAGCCGAAGTGTCGTCCGGTTTTGTCCAACTCCCAATAATAGCCCAACGCATTTCCGGTGCGATAGATGCTTTGACCCAGGTCAGGATCAAAGAAGAAGCGCCGCGAAGTCATGCCAACCACTTGAAAAGAGAGGGTCGTTTGCGGGTTCAAACGAAACCGACCGTCCACACCGACCAGTTGATTGTGCTTCTCGATGAAATTGTAAGTCGTCGCGATCAGGCCGAGGCTCGACTCTTTCCCGATGTCACGCTTGAGGCGCAGGACTCCGATGTAAGCATTCTTACCCAGAAAACGAAAGTTGGCAGGGTCTAGGCGCTCTTCCGCGCTGAAGCTCCCAGGTGCGTTGTCTGAAGCCAAAAGGAGGCCGAACGTGTTGCGCCCGCGCTTACCGCTGAGTTTGATTGCAATGTCAGGATCAATAATCGCACGCGTATGCACCACGTTAAGCGGTGTGCGAAAGATATCAATGCCCTCGAGAAAGAAAGGGCGTTTCTCCTCGAAGAAGATTGGGAAGCGCTGGTTTGCGGTGACGACGGTTTCATCGGCTTCCACCTGGGCGAAGTCCGGGTTCACGGCGAGGTCAAGAATCACAGTCGGCGTGATGGCGAATTTTACCGTTACTCCAGGATCAAACTTGAGCGGTTCATTGACAAAGCGCCCGGGATCTCTAAGCGACGGATCATTTTGCAGGGCTGAAATGGGTAACGAACGCACGCGCCTTCCGGTTTCTGAAAGCGTGATGCTCGGAATGATTTCTAATGTCCGTTCGGTGAAGATATTCTCGGGACTTGTTATTCGACCCTCCTGGTTGAGTTGTCCCGAACGGTCGCGTGAAACAGGCATCCAGGTGTCCTGCTCGTTGTTGAAACGCTTGATGACCCGAACGGCCTGAACACCCCAAAGCTTACCGCTGCCCGCTTCATAACGCAGCGACTTGAAAGGTATGGAGACCTCGACTGTGTAACCATCTTTGGTCATGACGCCCTTGGACTCCATCACAATATCGACGCTGAAATCATCGCCACGCCCTTCGGTAAATATTCCGTCGCCCTGAACGCCCAACGCATTGAAGTACAGTTCGAACGCGCGGCGTTGATCATTGAATGTATCAAGAAGGATCCCCACGAAATCATCGTCAAAGATGGCGTCGCGTTTCGCGACCGTCGCGCGCACTTTGGCCGGATCATCATGAGCGATGAAGCCCAGATAAAGGTTACTGGAATCATAGCCCAGCAGCACTTCCGTCGGTTTTGAGGGCGGAGTATTGTCGCCGGGCTGTATCTGGTAAAAGTCTTTGAGGACCGTCGCATGCCGCCAAACTTCTTCGTCAATATGACCGTCGATTACTGGTGCTTTCTCAAACCGGTTGAGCTTCACTGGTTGGGCTTTTTCGGGCGGCAATACCACAGAGGGCTTTGTGGAGGCACGGGTCGATGCCGGCGACCGTTCTGGCGTGGGCTGAGGCGAGGACGTCGTTGACTGCGCGCAGACGGCAAACGAGGTCAGAACCACCATAATAAAAAGCATCAGCGGCTTATTCATAGCGAAATCCCCCAACGTCGACAAATCGATTAAATTCCTCAGCTAAAAACTAAGTACCTCGGGCGAGGAAAAGGTTTCACCCAGACCGCGCTATGGTCGCAATTAGCCCGAAATCTTTCCCTTCGACCTCGTAATCAAGGCTGCCCGGAAGCGTTCGTAGGCAGGTTCGAATTACGGGTTGGCGACGCGCGATGGGTAACCGGCGACTTTGAAGCTGCCGTCCTTCCGGCATTTCCGCCTGAGCACTCTTGCATTGTTTTAGCGATCTGATTCCTCGGAGGCCCCTTATGAAAAGAAAGATTCTCTTGTTGGTGCTGGTCTGCTCCTTGGCTTTGTTGGTTAGTGGGGTGAACTCGGCGAATCACGCTGCGCCTGAAACTGTTTCACCGACACAGCAGCATACCGAGATCAAGATCGACCCGAAGCTCTTCGATGAGTTCGTCGGACAGTACAGCTTTGTCGACGATCCTGACTTTGTCCTCTCTTTCTGGCGCGAAGGTGACCGGTTCTTTCTGGAGGCGAAATTGACCAAGGCAGAGATTTTTTCCGAGAGCGAAACGAAATTCTTTCTTAAGGTCGTCGATGCGCAGGTTACGTTCGTGCGCGCGGCTCAAGGAAAAGTAACTGGACTGATCTGGCACGAAAATAACCGGGACAGTCAGGCAAAGAAAATCAGTGACCAGCCAGACATCGAACTTCTCCAGCCTTTTGATAAGCGCGAGGAGATGATTCCGATGCGCGATGGCGTGCGTCTGCACACACTGATCTTCACGCCGCATAACGGCGCGGACCGGCTGCCCATACTCCTCAATCGAACGCCTTACGGAGTTGGGCAAACCACTTCCGATTTCATCAATCGTACCTACAAAGAGTTAGTAAAAGACGGTTACAGTTTTGTGCGGCAGGACATTCGCGGCCGTTACGGGTCGGAGGGACAATTCGTTATGAATCGACCGCCGCGGGACAAGAAAGATCCCAGGTCGATTGACGAAAGCACTGACACGTACGACACAATTGATTGGCTGGTCAGGAACGTTGCTCGGAACAATGGCCGCGTCGGAGTGTTCGGTGTTTCCTATGGTGGCTGGCTTGCGGCTGTGGCCACGCTCAACCCGCATCCGGCGCTCAAGGCTGCTTCGCCGCAAGCTCCAATGACTGACACGTATCTGGGCGACGATTTCTTCCACAACGGAGCTTTCCGTCAAACTTACGGATACGAGTATGTGACCTCGATGGAGTCGTCAAAGGAGAACACGGATGTCACGCTCGATAAACCTGACGCCTACGATTGGTACCTCGGCTTGGGATCCCTCTCCAAGATCAACGACATCTATCTTCACGGCAGGCTGCCGACATGGAATGCCTTCGTCGAGCATCCGAACTACGATGACTACTGGAAGGCGCGCGCCTCGGAACGTTATCTCACACAGACGCCGGTTCCAACACTCGTGGTTGGCGGTTGGTGGGATCAGGAGGATCTGTACGGCACCCTGGCCACTTACGAAGCACTGGAAAGGCATGATCGGGAACACAAGAACTTCCTGGTCCTTGGTCCGTGGAATCACGGCGGTTGGAACAGCTTTGGAAGGACACTCGGGAACCTGAATTTCGGCAGTCCTACTGGGCTTTATTATCGCCGAGAGATTCAAGCGCCCTGGTTCGCGTACTTTCTCAAAGACAAAGGAAAGCTGAGCGAACCGGAGGCCGTCACATTTCAAACCGGGTCCAACAAATGGACCTCTTCCAATCGATGGCCGCCGAAGGAAGCAGTACATCGCAATCTGTTTCTTCGCGGCGGTAAAAAATTGTCGTTCGAGAAACCGGTGCGGAACAAAGAGGCAGAGTTCGAGAGCTATGTGTCGGATGTTGGGAACCCGGTTCCTTACCGCAAGCGCCCGATACAGGTGACGTACGGCCCCGGATCTGAATGGTATACGTGGCTGGTCCAGGATCAGCGATTTCTGCACGGCAGGACCGATGTACTAGCATGGCAGACTGATGCGCTTGAAAACGATCTAACCATAAGTGGTGACATCGTTGCCCATCTTTTCGCGTCGACCACGGGTTCGGATAGCGACTGGGTCGTAAAACTGATCGACGTTTACCCTGACGACTATCCTGAAGATAGTAAGATAGCCGGATATCAATTGATGATTGCCGATGAAATCTTTCGGGGGAGGTTCCGTAAGAGCTTTGAAAAGCCCGCGCCGATTGTGCCCAATGAGGTGAACGAATATGTGATCGATTTACACGGCAGTAACCACTGCTTTAAGAAGGGACATCGGGTGATGATCCAGATCCAGAGTACCTGGTTTCCGCTCTACGACCGCAACCCGCAGAATTTCGTCGAGAATATCTTCAAAGCACAAGCATCGGACTATCAGGTTGCCACGCAAAGAGTTTACGAATCCGCCCGCTATCCCTCACATGTGACTTTGCCGGTGATGAAATCAATTGTGGGAGTGGCTAAGTTTCGTTCGATCGAACGGCCGCTACGTCAAACAAGGCATCGCTACTGTTCAGCGAACAACGGAGGTTAACTGACCGGGATCATCTTCTCATCGAGTTCCCAGTATGAGATGCGCCGGTCGTGGCCCTCAAAAGCAAGAGCGGCCGCAAAATCAGAGCCCAGGTCAATAGACTTCAACAACCAGCGCGACGCCTCAGTTTGATCCCACTTGGTTTCGAGCAGTGCTGCTGGTTCGTCGGGACCAAGCGTTACCTCAAACTGATCGAGTGGCTGCGACAGTCCGGTGCTCTTCGCTTTTATGAAGGCCTCCTTTCGTGTCCAACAGTTGAAAAAAGCCTGAGTTTGCTTACTAGCCGGAAGCGAACGCAACCGGGCTACTTCATTGGCCGAAAAGAAGCGTTCAGCGATCTGGTCTGAGACAAACTCGGGGCGGAGCTGTTCAAGATCCACGCCAATCTCGCATCGACGTGCGATCGCATAGAGCGCAAGCCCTCCGGAATGGGCCAGGTTGAACTTTAGCTCTGCGGCTACTGCCGATGCGTTTGCGATAGAAGGTTTGCCATGCGGCCCATAGCTGAACCGGATTTCGGACGGATGAGCGGGCACGTATCGGCCGAGGGTGATCCTCAGGCATCCTCTCGCAGCGACAAAGCGATGGCGGTCGATCTGAAAATGAAACCGATCGGCCCGGGCCCTCTCGTCTAAAGAAAGAATCTGCCGCAGCCTCTCCACCGTCGTGTCCGGAAGGTCAAGAGTTGTGCGCCAGACGTGAAGATCGTGGTCGCCAAGCACTATATGAGAAGGCGGTGAAAACCACGAAAGCGCATTCCGTGATGTTGGGCTCTCCATTAGTATGTCAGGAACTGCAGCTATCCATGATAGCGCCCTTCCGGGACTTTACACTGATTACAACGCCGAAGTCTCATCAATGCAGAATCAAGGAAGAGTCTAGCTCGGCAATTCAACAGGGGGCGCTCGGCTGGCTTCTCCGTACCTAGACTGATCACGAAGCAAGCGAATCATCCGACCACGTAGTGCCTACGGGTTTTATAAGGCTTTGGAAGCCGAAAGTTAGCACAAAGAGAGCACGGCGAATATCTCAATGCTTTCGCTGAATCAGTTGTGTGTCGTGTAGAGAAAAGGGGGCTAGCGGTCAAGTGAAGCGCAGTGCCAGTAGGATTCAAGACAAACTATTCAGTGCGTCTGGCTGACAATTGGCCGGATGCTACGCTAGAATGCCACCTAATGAAACCTCGATTCACCGACACCTTATTGAGAGAAACGAGAACCGCATAGCAACTGACAGCAAGGGGAATCAAAAGTGATTCCTCGCACCACTCCTAAACGTCACCGTCGATGTCAAACTCCCAAACCCATCAGCCTGCATCGGCTCAACAGTATGGGGATGGACTGACGAGCTTCCACGTGCGCAAATAGAGGTCTTCCGATCTCTTGCCTTAATAGTTCTCATCCCCTACATCGCTCGCGCCGTTCTTGCAAATGAGCCCGGAGTGGCGACAATGACGAATGGTCAGGCAACAGATGCGGACGATTACGAACGCCTCCTTTAGTTGGATGCGATATCGAAGCTTCCACAAGCTGCCGTGAGTGAACTTGGTCAGTTGCAATTCCCCTAAGCGCGTACGTATTGCGCCTGAGGAGTACAATGAAAAAAACTAAAACAAAACAAAAGTGGTGGAAGCTGCGTGGCGCCGATAGCCCTCCTGCCGAATACAATGAATGTTATCTTCGAGCGCTCAGGCGCTTGGCGGTCACCCTGAATTGCCACGCACCACGGAGTTCTCCTTTCAACACAGCCTCACGCAAGAAGTCCGACCTCGAACTGCAAGACATCTTTCGACAAAAGAAGATCGGATCCATCGATGCAAACGCGGCGCTCGTGAATCATGAGCTGATCGAGCGTCACCAGGAACTGGAAGACTTCGATCAAGCCGAAAACCTTTTCTATGGCGATTTCGATTTCAGCTGCCCGCGTGGATTCAAGAATATCGTTCGCGTCACCCATCGCTCGACACCCGCTTTTCGGAAGTGGAGCTTTGAGCGACTCCTTTGGCCCACGCTTGAGACACCGCAGGCGGAGGCTGAGCGTCTTAAGAAACGAGCCGGCGAGACTGACGCCGAATTCATGATGTCGTGCGCCTCGAATTATCTCCTGAAGAACTTCTGGCACAATTACGTTCATCGACAAATTCAGGATTTGTACAGCGAAGAACGACATTACTCACACAACATCTCGACCCTGCTTTATTACTTTCTCTACTATTTGAGCAATTACAGAAATGACGAGCGTGTTAAGTGGGACTTCTACAGCCGGTTGACTCTGGACATCGAGCAGCTTTTGACTAATACGCGATCATTCTTGGACTCAAGCTATCGGCTGGCGTTGCTATTCTCGGATGAGCGGTCGCGGATCCCGGGTCGGAGACAGAAAAGCTTTGGTAAGTTTGCAGACTGGGACCAGGGAAATAACAAGCCATTCGACTTGCCGCTTAGTTTCATGAGCGAGCTTGTTCCTTGGGGACTCACGATCAGGAGAGTGCGCGACGATTATGTCCACCGAGGCCACGAGGCACTACCTTTTTGGGGCTCCGACGACGTTTTCTTTTATCCGTATCTGTCTGGTCAAAAAGTGAGCCCTATGCCAGATCTCTTCTATAGATCGGACTCTGCATTACAAACCGCGGAGGATTCTATGAAGCCGATCTACTTGAGAAAGTTTGTCGTCTACGCTGTGGCGCCGATCTTTGCAGTAGAACAAGTGTTAGGTCGCTATTTTCATGATTTGTTCAGTTCTAAATATGGTCCTTCATCTCTTGATGATTTCGCCTGTCCGTTTAAAGCCAATCCTAGTATTCAGGCACTGTACGAGCTAGTGGGTCAAAACAAAGAGTGTCTGGAGCGCGAGATATACAAGAAGACGTATTTCATTTGAGGATCTGCTTGACAGGTCTTAAGCCATGGAATGTTCGAGCAACTTATGAAATGTGACAGTCGATAACGGGTCTTCATGCCTGTCACAACTAAGGCACAACGGGGTGCTTGGAGTGAAGAGAGTGTAAACGGTGTAAAACCCCAACCGGGCAGAATCTTCAACAAAATGCACAATAGTGCGAAAACGTCAGGGAACTGTTGATCGTGTCTGAGTCCTACCTGCGGAGCCAGACTGGACAGCATTGGGTTGATGAAGGAATTCACTGCGGGCAGGACTGCCCGTCTTACACGGAAACAGTCGTTAAACGTACAATAGCGGGCGGGCCAAAAAGAGGCCATCAGATTTCTTGGCGTTTCGCTAAGCCCTGTAGATGCGTAATATAGAGACAGTAAGCCCAATTACTGAGCCAAGCGGGCGTAAACCTACTGTAAGTTTATCCTATACCGATAGTTACTGAAAGGACAGTGGTTTAACGGACTGGGAATTCGTTCCCTCTATTCCCTGTATTCCCGTTGTTCCCGAAAGAGTCCCCAAGGAGTCCCCAACTCTGTTCAGGCGGTGTGAGCAAGTAAACTGCCTTGTTACGTTTGGGTTGAGGTAGATCTTAAAGGACTTCATTTGAGCGCTACCGCTGAAGGGACATGTAGGCCGGTTGATTTCCTCATGTCATTGACGAAGGATAAGACCGCAAGTCTCGATGCGAATGTGCGCATCTTAAATGATCTGCCCGCTTGCGCCAGCAATAGAGCAAAAAGTTCAATTTATTCGAGGATCGCTCGGCCGGAAATTTGTTGAAGCTCGGTTTCGACTACTTTATTACCCGGCGTGAAAGTCATCGGTAACGTCGGAGACATTTTCCAGCGTCTCGACGGCGCACCTGGAGCGACCTTGTACGTCAAAGAAACGCCCCACTTCACTTAGCGCCCGCGAGCAGTCGGCAAACTGACATCTGCGCTGTCTGAAGGTCAGGTGGAAGAGATTTTTACGCGCAATCTGTTTTGAAACAACGGCTCGCCCCAACACTTTCATGCCGTCACCAAAGTACTCGCGCAGGATGCAGCGATCAACCACGAGGTCTTCTGTCCCGGACTCAACTTCGATGCCGTGAGACTGTTCGTCAGGCTTTGTCAATCCGGTGCGGTTCCCGTCAATGACGAGGTCCGTAAAAACTACCCGGCGGCAGTTGTTCCGCAAGATGAAGACACCAGTCACCGGTCCTTTCCGTTGTATCTATTAGCTTCACGATCGATTTTGGCCCTTCACCCGTCACCATGAGATCCTGCACACCGTTGAGGTCCAGCGACCACCGCCCACCCGGGACATTGACGCGGGAGACGCGATAAGTGCCGGCCGGAAAGAGGATGCCACCTTGCGGCGTAAACTGGATTGCGTTGTCAATTGCCGCTTGGATAGCCGCCCGATCATCTGTGACCCCATCACCAACTACGCCGAAGTCTTTGACGTTGTTTAGCATAGCTTCTCCTGTTCGTGCATTTGTCGTTTTGGACCTTAGCTTCTCTTAGCTACTGCAACTCGACAATCAATTAGCGCCTAACCTTGGCTTTTGCCCTATCACTTGCGGCACGGTTCTTTGCTTCAAAAGGTAGCGCGCCAGCTCCGTGCTCTCTGCTTCGGGTTGATCCAGGCAGCGGAAGGCGCTCCAGCTCAAGCTCGATCGCTTCGACAGAGATGCGATCCAGCCGCTACGCGATTCTGTTGTAGCGATATAAGATATCGTAAAGGCTGTCCTTGTCGCTGCTGGCGTACTCACGCAACTCCCTGTACTCCTGTGGGTGTTTCACTTCCGGAGTCACATGGACATCGATGTCGTTCGCTGCGCTGTGCGTGGAAAAGCCCGGCGACGGAAAATTGACACTGGTGAGCGCGACCAAATCAACGGTGCTCAACCCAATCTGATCTATGATGATCGGGTCGGCTGGCGCCCAGGCTGCGTAAATGAGGTCGATTCCCAGCGTGACCACGACCGCAACCGCCACTACGATCAGCGCTACTTTTATTCCAAGCTCTTTGAGAGCCTCAAGCCCCTCCTTGAGATGGTCTTTAATGAAATCCCACTCCTTTTCAAGGATGTGTATAAAGGCTTCGGAGAAGGTGGTGATCTGCTCGTTGTATGCCTTACGGCTGTCTATCTCGTAGCCTGTGACGGACATCGCCAGGCCGAGAATGTCCTGCTGATGCGAGAACAACACATCGTTCATGATCCGAAAATTGCCGGAATCCAGGTCTCCAAACTCTCTACCTTTGCCACCGTTCAGGAGCTGGAACCCGCCCAGCGAGCCATCCGCCAAAAGAGGCACGGCTATGACGTGCACCCCGACTTCGTCGGAGCCGAGAAAACCCGGTGATGTTTCTTTGCGCGCGATCAGTCTCTCGGCGACGATTTGGAAACGCGCACTCGCCGGGGGGACAACATTGATGAACTCCGTATTGGAGAATATCTGGTCGCCGATCAACTCCGGAATGCCGCTAACGTTGGGCATAACTATTTGAACTGTGTAGTTGCCCGGCGGCAACTCCTTCGGAACTTGGAACGTCAGACGATCGCGTACACGGCAATCTCGGATCAGCCTATTCTCACCGTTGATAATTTCTTTGAGAGGTGTGACAAGGTCGCCGAACACGTGCCCTTTCACGTCTGCAGTCGCGCTGCCCGGTGACTGGGCTACGAGGCGAACTGTGATGTCAGTACTGATGAAATTCACTCCCTCCAACGTCACACCATCTCCCGCCTCAATGTCGAGCACCCGCAAGCATGTTCCATCCGATAGAAAGTTGCCGGGGCAGTTATTTCTTTGCACCTGGCAGTTTATTTGCACGTCTTCACCGACCAGGGTGGACTCGCAGCGCTGCTGCAACTCCGCAGGCTCGTAGTCGCCAAGCCCCAGCGGCGGCCTAAATTCGAAGGTCCGAATGTCGTTCATACGGCAGATCCGAAGCTGCACGTCAAAGCTCTCTGGAGTGCCCGGATCGAAGAAACGGTTTTGGCCGGGCCTTTCTGTCTCGAGTCCGTTCGGGTTGTTCGACACCAAAACGCCAACCTGCTGCGCCAGCTCTTTGGAGACAGCTGCAGCCAGCGTAATCGGATCTATCGGGGTATTGAGGTCGTTTGTGAGTGACGTGTCGAAAAGCCGTTCACGCTCGTTGCTTGAGAGTGAGTCAAAAGACTTGACCGCGCAGGATAGGATGCCCTGCAGCTGCGGCGGCAAAGAGCGCAGCACGTCGAAGGCGCTGTCCTCGAGCGGATTGGCCGCCGCTCGTTCTTGCAAAAACCGGCGCGACAAATGGAAGAAGGACGCCGCCAGCGCGCTCGGGACGCGGTTGTTGGCGAGTAGCTTCTCCAGCTTGCGCTGTCGGCTCTGCTTCGGCTTAGCACCTTGCACTACAGGTATGCATTGGCCTGGCGGGAGCGGTAGGGTCTCGCATTCTTCGAGTGGCGACGGCAGGCACGTCGGCTCATTCGGCAGCGGCGCGTTGCAGCCGTAGATGTTTACATCACCCTGATTTTTAATGTGGATGTCCACGCGGCACTCTGATAAGTTTTCTCCGGAGACGGGTGCCTCTTTGGTGTTGGTGGTCATGATCTTCTCCTCTACGTTTCGGTTGGCTCGCCCAAACAAAGCCAGATTGTGTATTGTCATGCTTCAAGGAATTCGGGTGCGCCTAACGTCCAGAGTTGACCAGACAAGGGCCACTAGTCGCTGCAACAGCCGCTGGCATTTAACGCGCTTTCGCGCGAAGCGACGCGCCGATTCATTCAAGGCGCATTGTCAAACCCAAGCGCGCGCGACCCTACAAATAGTCTTCTTTAGCCCAATGCATCACCGGTCTTGACCAACCTCGAAGAGCCCAGGTCTTCGACTCTTACCTGTTAACGCGAGAACTCGGCCACAAACCTCTAATGTCTTTGCCAGAATTCTTCCTTTGAATGGAAATTCTTGCGCTGGTACAGATAACGCTGGTGTATAATGCGCGCCACCTTAGAGGTAATCCCCGGCTCGTTTTTGGTGGGATCCCGATGACGCCCTCGCCTCATCAAATAACCCAACTGCTCAAAAACTGGAGCAATGGTGATCAAGCCGCGCGCGACCAGTTGATGCCTCTGGTCTATGAGGAGTTACGTCGCATGGCTCATCAGCACATGAGGAAGGAGCGTCCCGGACACACGCTGCAAACCTCGGCGCTGGTCCATGAAGCCTTTGTCAGACTGGTTGATCAGAGTGAGGTCCAGTGGCAGAACCGCGCGCACTTCTTTGGCATTGCCGCCCAAATGATGCGGCGCGTTCTGGTCGATCATGCGCGCAGCCGGGATTATGCCAAGCGCGGCGGTGATGTCCGCCATATATCTCTGGACAAAGTGGCGATTGTATCTGAGGAGCGCGCCGCTGATGTTGTGGCCCTTGACGATGCGCTAAACGGTTTGGCCACCGTCGACCAACGGAAGAGTCAGATAGTTGAACTGCGTTTCTTCGGCGGACTGAGCATTGCGGAGACAGCCGCGGTCTTGGCAGTTTCACCCGGCACGGTGATGCGCGATTGGACTCTAGCGAAAGCATGGCTGCGCAGAGAAATGACCGCTGACAGAACATAATAGAGATCAGAGCGCAATGGTCTCAGAGATTCGTGATCCTCGCGTTACGTAAGAAGAGCAATGCGTAAGCAATCGACCATGGTGCCGTAGGAACGAAACGTTCATAGCCACGAGCACCTTTCGATATCTGGTAGCCCATTTATGGGCAGGGCCAGAACATCGAGATCCTAACGGAGATGGCTTTTCCTCTATGGCAATACGTCTATAAACAATGTGCCTATGACTCCCGAACGCTGGCAACAAATCGATCAATTGTTTCACTCCGCACTCGAGCGCGATTCGGGTGAGCGTGCTGCGTTTCTCGCGCAGGCTTGTAATGGTGACGAATCTTTGCGTCAGGAAGTTGAATCATTGATCGGGTCTCATGAACAGTCAGAAAGTTTTATTGAGGCGCCGGCAAGTGATATCGCCGCTGAGTTGCTCGCGGTAAGCGAGGCCCGGTTGACGGCCGGAGAGTCTGTCGCTCACTACCAGATTGTTTCTCTGTTGGGCGAGGGTGGAATGGGAGAAGTGTACCTGGCCCAGGACGTAAGATTGGGGCGCCAGGTCGCGCTCAAGCGGCTGCCGGCGCAATTCACCCTTGACGCGGAGCGAGTGCGTCGCTTCGAGCAAGAGGCGCGCGCCGCCTCGGCGCTGAACCATCCCAACATAGTTACCATTCACGAAATCGGACGTTCAGACGCGACTCACTTCATCACCACCGAGTTTATTGACGGCGAGACCTTGCGACAGCACATGGCGCGCGGCCGCATGAAGCTCGACGAAGCGCTCGATATTGCTGCGCAGGTGGCTTCGGCTCTCGTGGCGGCTCATGATGCGGGCATTGCACATCGCGACATTAAGCCTGAGAACATCATGGTGCGTCGCGATTGCATCGTGAAGGTGCTGGACTTTGGACTGGCCAAGCTCGCTTCGCAAACCGCTAACTCAGAAGCGCCGGCAAAATCGCTGGTAAAGACAAACCCGGGGATGGTGATGGGCACGGTTCAGTAGATGTCACCGGAACAGGCGCGCGGCGATGAGGTGGACACGCGAACAGACATCTGGAGTTTGGGCGTCGTGCTCTATGAGATGGTAACAGGCCGTGTACCGTTCGAGGGCGAGACTCCCAGTCATGCGATCGTGTCGATCCTGGAAAATGAACCGGATCCATTGACGCGTTATTCGGATGTGCCTGCCGAGCTGGAAAGGTTTGTCCTTAAGGCGTTGCGCAAAAACAAAACGGAGCGATACCAAACTGCCGGCGATCTCGTGGTCGATTTGAAGGATCTGAAACAGGAATTGGAGGCCCGGCTAAAGGGGACTCTTGAGCCGGATGCGTTTGTAGTAGCGCCCCCAGGCGGGTGGTCGAAAGGCGCGAATAGCGCGTCGCCTAAGAGCAGTAATACAAGTACTCAGCCGCCAGATTTGAAATCAAGCACTGAGTACTTGATTGGCCAGATTAAGGAGCACCGAATTGCCGCGCTATTTGTCACTGCAGCAATACTCGTCGGGCTTACGTCTATTGCTTTCTACTTATACCGTGCCAGAGGTCATATTGCTTCAAGCGAGGAAAAGATAAGTTCGATAGCAGTACTGCCTTTCGTCAACACAAGCGGTGACCCGAATGCCGAATACCTCTCGGAGGGACTCAGTGAAAGTCTCATTAATTCCCTCTCGGAACTACCGGGACTGAAAGTCACCGCCAGAAGCTCCTCTTTCAAGTACAAGGGTAAGGAGGTTGATCCGCGGGAGGTGGCGCGCGCGCTGGGCGTCGAGGCGATTCTGACGGGGCGCGTCTTACGGCGCGGCGACAACCTTTTAGTCAGCGTCGAGTTGATGGACGCGCGCGACGCGACGCATGTGTGGGGCAAGCAGTACGACCGCAAGGAGTCAGGCCTGCTCGCGGTACAGGCGGATATTTCTCGCGAGATCGCCCAGGCGCTGCGCCTGCGTCTGACCCCCGTCGAGCAGCAGCAACTCGCCAGAGGTGAGACCGTCAACCCACAGGCTTATGAACTGGTGCTCTTGGGTCGCTTCTATCGCAACAAGGGAATGACAGAGGACAGGAAGAAGGCCGTCGAGCACTTCCAGAAGGCGATAGCCGCTGATCCTACATACGCGCTCGCTTACGCCGAACTTTCAATAACCTACAGTTCGCTTGTCAATGAGAATATTCTCGACCCGAAAGTGTTTACGCCCAAAGCCGAAGACGCGGCCCGCAAGGCACTAGACTCGAGTGAGAGCCTCGCTGAAGCGCATCTCGCCATGGCAACGATTAAAACAGATGCGTGGGACTGGTCGGCTGCCGAACGGGAATTCAAGCGCGCAATTGAGTTGAATCCAAGTCTTAGCAGGGCGCACATCAAATACACTTTTTTTCTCATCATCCAGGGGCGAGGCGAGCAGGCCCTGGCTGAGGCCAATCGTGCCAGAGAGCTTGACCCTATCTCAAGTGGCGCCAACTCGGCGGTCGTTTATGGCCTGATATTGACGCGTCATTACGATCAAGCTCTTGAAGCTGTGAAGAGAATGCTCGAGTTGGATCCGAGCAATCCAAATGTGCACACTCTGCTCGGCCAAACTTACGAAGCGAAGGGGCTGTATCTGGAAACGGTTGCCGCCTATCAGGAAGCGATCCGGCTGGGTGATCGGAGTCCGGATGCGCAAATCGCGTTGGGCGCTATTTACGCGAAGGCAGGACAGCTTGAAAAGACGCGAGCGATTCTCAAGCAATTAGAGAAGGGAAAGGAATACGTCTCGCCCCTGGGGTTCGCAATTCTTCACGTTGCACTTGGCGAGCTGGAGCAGGCGTTCGTGTTGCTCGAACAGGCTTACGCGGCTCACGATCAACAGTTAATCTGGCTGGGGGTTGAAGGATCGGGTGAGGGGGTCTTCGCGCCGCTGTCCTCCGACCCGCGTTTCGCGAAGCTCATGCGACGTGTTGGCCTTACGCCTTAAGTGTTTGCAGAAGCCGTCAGCAATGAAGCCTGAACAGCGGCAACAACTCGACAAGCTCTTTTATTAAGCCCTGGAACGCGAGACGGAGGACGCGACGACGTTTTTACCTCTGCCAGCGCCCAAGAAAAGCGTCACGTCTTCAGAGGCCATGTAAGCTATAGAAGCGCGCGACTTACGAGTGACTGCCAATTTACTGAGCGAACAGTGCAGAGGTTTGAAATCGTCAAGACTCTTCAGCGTTGAACTGGTCAACAACTGAGTGTGGGGAAAACTGTGTCGGTCTTAAGCCGAGACTGGCGGTAATAGGCGTATACTGGCGCAAACGTAACGGGCTGCGGTCCGCGGTAAATGTTAGTTAATGTCGTTACAACGTAACAGGCGCACTGTTAGGTTGCAGGTTTCATAACCCCAAGGTCGGCGGCTTGGGGCCGACTCTCTCCTATGCTAACGCTTGTTAGGTCGAAAATTGCTCGTTACGAAAATGGAGACAAGATTGGGGAATTCGCGCAAGGGCATTCAATTCGAACAAAAAGGACGTTCAGGGCTCCTGAGTGTTTTGGAGCATTCGGTAAGTCTAAGTTGGGCAGTCGCTGGGAACCCCTCGCCTCGGTGACGACGCTACCTGCGAAAGACCGCGCTGTCGCGCGGTCTTTCGCATTGTGTTGCGTTTCTTGCAGCGTTCTAATCTACTAGCTTCTGCTCAAGATGACGGAAGTATCGACCGACGAAGCGCAATCCTTAGACTTGCTGGCAGTTTTTGAGCCGAACGAGAGGAGAGACCCCACTTGCGAGATGATGCCGACAGCCAAAGGCTGCGTTATGGAAACGGAACTAACATCTGGGCCTCTTCCCAGCCGGCGCGAATTGATCCAGCGGTCTCCGGTTTCCCCTGAGAAACTCCCCGCCGTAATGCCTCTGGGTTTCAGTATGTGATTTTGGTGACGAGGAAAGTCATTCTCTGATATCTTCCTGTCGCTCGCTCCTTGATGTCGGCCGGAACGCTATGGAGCCAAGAGCTTCAACACGGAACATGAGAGCGATCACAGCCTATAGAGGATGTGGTAGATGTGATGATCGATAACGGGTCTTGAATGCATGTCACAACTAAGGCACAACGGGGTGCTGAGGGTGTAGAGAGTGTAAGTGGTGTGAAGCACTAAGCTGGCATAATCTTCAACAAAATGCAGAATAGTGCGAAAACATTAGCGAAGTGTTGATCAGGTCTGAGTCCCCCCTTCGGCACCATCAACTTCGTATTTCCTTAGCAAAAACGTGTATTTTTGGTGGTCAGGAACAACTAAGGTACAAACTTTTCAGGTATGGTCTTGATTTATAGGCGCGTAGCTCAGTGGTAGAGCGCTGCTTTGACACGGTAGGGGTCTCCTGAAAGCTGGCTCGGATGACATGCTGCAAACGCTCGAGCGACTCAAGGGCGGACAGCGGGACCGATATATTGTGACTACTCTGAGAAGCCTGGACCAAAACGGCGATTTCGAAACCGCCAAAAGGCTGGTTGATAAAAATGAGGATCAAGGCGCTCGTGCCAAGTTCGTCAGTTTGCTTCAGTTTCGTGCACTCGCGAAGCTTGTCGAGAAAGGTGAACCAGAACGAGTTGCAGCGGACCTCTGCGGTCTCAGTTCTAGTGTCCTGTCTCTAAAGTTTGCCGGATAAATGCCCGGCATCGTTTATCGGGTATTCTTTGCGTTTCTTGGCGGCTTTGCGTGAGATTATCCCTGGTAGAATATTCACTGAACTTTAGAGTCAGTACACTAGCTTGCAGCGGAGCCTCCTCAGATTAGGCTTGGCGAGATCTTGTTTTGCGCAACATCAGGACACTGCGGCTGAAGCGCTAATTAACGAGGCGATCGCAGATATTCGCAAACACGGCGATACCGCTATCCAGCCATACCTCGTTCTAAGCGCCGTCGAAATCCTTGCTCCCTTTGACCCGGCTAGTGCCAAAGACAAACTGCGTGAGGCGGTTCAGCTATTCAATTCAGTCAGCGAGCCAGAGGGAGTCAAAGTGTTGTTACGGTTCAGTGAAACCTTAACCCTGGGCGATTTTTCGGCGCCATTTTCACTTCAGGTCCCAGGGGTGAAGTTCTCGACGCTCTCCTCAGCGGTTCGGCTCGTGTCCGCCGGTCCGTCCGTGAAAGTAGCCATTCTTGAACTAAAGGATGAAGGTCTCTTGAGTGAAGGAATCCTGGCCTTAGCATCTTCGCTGATGACGAGGCCGCCATCTAAAAGCACTTCCATAAGGCAATGAAGAGAGCATTTGTAACGGTTGAGCGTGCGGGAGTTTTCATTTGTATTTCCGCCGCCGTGCTATTGGGGTCGTTCATGCTGAAGCGCTCCCTCTTCACAAAGGCGGGAACTGCCCGCAGCGTTGGCATTCACCTTAATGAACCTGTTCCACTGCAAATTATCGACTGGTCGACAAGCCCGCTCACGCTCCTGTTGGTCATGGACAATTCGTGTCGCTTTTGTTCGGCGAGTGCTTCATTCTATCAGCGCCTTTTGAGGGAAACATCGAACGGCAAAGGACTACGTGCCGTAGCAGTGTTGCCCCAACCAAACCCCGAGAGTTTTGAGTACCTCAAGCAAATCGGCCTCGATGTCAAGGATGTGGCACAAGCTACGCCAAAATCGTTAGGGCTACCCGGAACTCCGTCCATGCTTCTTGTTGATAAGACTGGAATCATTCGAGGCATGTGGGTTGGACAGTTGACGCCGCGCGAGGAAGCTGGGGTGATGGACATCTCCTGTCCCTTACTACAACCAGTGATAGTGCAAAGACACGCTAGCCGACCCAACGCGAGGGCAGTAGGTCAGCGTTTAAGCATAATCTCATAGCAGACTCGCCAAGCGTCGATCACGATCCGTCCCAAGAGGTTTTGTAGTTCGATTTGAGTCGCTGTGGATTCGGACTCCGTTAACTATTTGCCACCCATCTGATGTCGCTCCATTTTTCTCAGTAGAACCGCAAAGTGTCACCTTGCTGATGGCCCAAAGCGGGCTCTGTCCCGCAATTTGTCCCACAGATTTGGTTTGTTCCAACTACCTGGATGGAGCACTACCGTACACACGGTAGGCGTCTGGGGTTCAAATCCACACGCGCCAACCATGTCCAGACTCAATTGCTTCAACGCGCACACCTGCTCCTTCGCTGCTCTTCGGGCTTCCCCACGATTTGCCACGTTAGCAATGGCGGCGCTATTGACTACCATGGCAATCTCGCCGTCAGGGCATAGGGGCCGGACAACTAACCCGCGGCACCTCCCTTTATAGGCTGGATCTTTAGGGCCATCTCAATGCTCGATTTCAGAGCTTCGTAACTCTTATCCGACATACGACGGCCGTTGATAAATACGGCCGGCGTAGAATCGATGCCCAGCCTCATTCCTTCTTCGATATCACGTTGCACCGTCTCGGCAAACTTTCCCGATTCCAGCGCCCCGTCGAACCGGCCGCGATCGAGAGCTAATGCACTGGCATACTCTTTTAGCTTGGTCACGCCCAGGGCCGATTGATTGCGCATTAGTATTTCAACGTACTCCCAGTATTTGCCCTGCTCGCGGGCAGCCTCGGCGGCCTCTGCTGCCTTGAAAGCGTCGGCGTGTTGGCTGAGCGGAAAGTCGCGGGCGACGAGCCTTACTTTATTACCATACTCCTTGACCAGACGCTCGAGCGTCGGTTGGGTGGTGGCGCAACTCGGACACTGATAATCCGTGAACTCCACGATTGTCACCGGAGCCGCGTCATTCCCCAGCGAAGGCTGGTCAGTTGTCGAGATGGAAAAAACCGGTGGCTCAGGAGCGGCCAGAAATGTCTGAATCGAGGCAACGGCGCGCAGCTTATCAACATATGTGCGTTCAGCTCTCCGTACCTCAATTTGCTGCAAATAGCGAGTGATTGATTCCTTTGTCTGGGTGAAGTCTCCGCTTACTCGGTCCTTATTCTGATCGTAAAAAGTGCGGGCGTCTTCTTCGGTAACAGTTTTTGGCTTGACCTCGGCATCGAGGAGGGCATTCGTGGTGATCTTTCTCTTTTGTGCTTCCTGCACCAGAAGTGTGTCGTTGATGCTCAGGTCAAGCTCGTCCTTGCGTAGTCTGAAGACCCGCTCCTGTAGATCAAACACGATTGGCTTTAGGGAATCTTCTACGTCACCGGATGTGATCGGCTCGCCGTTGACAATTGCCAATACGCGGGCACGTTCCGCCTGGTCTCGTGGCGGCGTCGCTTCCGGGACCAGCACCTTGGTTTCGATAGCCTTGCGCAGCCCTTCGGCGAACCTCTTTGCCTCCTCGCGCTGTCGCCGATCCCTTAGGTATTGGAGCACATCTTCCCGGGCGGCTTTGAAGTCGGACTTGATACGCGTCTTGTTCTGGTCGTAGAAGACTTGGGCCTCTGTTTCTGTCGGTTCTTTTACCTTGGCGACAACCTCTTGTTCGAGCAACTTCGTGGTAGTAATTCCGCGGCTTTTCGCTTCAATCGCCAGCAGTTTTGAATTTATTTGGAGGTCAAGCTCTCGCTGACGCGCTTCGATGACCTGGCGTTGCAGCTTAGTCACCGAATCCCCAGTCGCTCTTTCAACGTCCTTGCGAGTAATCCGAACCCCGTTTACGATCGCCAAAGCCTCGGGCAAGATTTGCGATTCACATGCGCAATCCTCGACGTTCTTACTCGGCTGAGGCAGCTTTTGCGCGGTGTCGCCAGCTGTTCCAGTTGTGTTTCTCGTTTCCGTCACAGTTGGCGTCTGAGGCCGGACCGACGTCGTCAAGGCGATCAACGAAACCACAAGCGCGTAGAAGAGTCTGCTCATTTTCTTCTCCTTTGATGTACTACCGACAATTGCACCACCTGTCCGTTGGTTAGCTTTGCGCCAACGGCCCTGCAAGAGTTGTGCTAAGCCCGTTTCCAGCTTTGCCTCTCCGGTGAAGGCGTTAAGAATCTAAAATGAGCAAATATCCGCACTAGTGTGAGGAATTCTCCTCTTTGCAGGACTTTGCGGGGTGTGATAATCCTCGCGACTGTTGATAGTGTGTGGTATAAATGAGGTCTCACAAACTGTGAACGCGAGTTGCAGGGATGTTTGCAACTTCTCGGGGATATTTGGGTGGTACGGGGAAAGAGGTCGTCCCGATATTGGGGGATTTCTCTTAGGTATTTCTTTCAAGCCGGCCCGGTTGAGCGGAAGATTGCAGTTGAGAGCTGACCGTTTCGAGGGATCGGTCCAGGTGCGGGGGATCGTAGGTTGGCGCACACACAGGCCCGCGCGAAGCTCAATAAGAAAGACTTTCGTTCCGCAAAAGACTGGCTGGAGGCGATTTCAACCCTCCATTGGCATTCAACCTTCAATTAGCAAGGGGCTTATGACGGTTTTTTCGAAGGTGTTTCATACTGGGACACCAGACTGGAGTTTCATCGGTGAAAAAGGGACTGAACCTCCGGCTGATCATTTTCTTCACGGCGCTGACACTGGTGCTGACCGCTGTAGTGATCGTCGCCTGGGAGCAATTATTGCGGCCACCCTACTACGCCTGGGTCGCCCGGAATTATCCCGGCTCGGAAAACGCCGAGAACCGTTACAAGATTGAGCAACGCGGTGAACACTTCTTCATCTCGATGACGGTCGATGTAATCGTGGTCAGCATCCTGCTCGCAGTAGTTAACCGACAGCAGAGACGGCTGGTAGAAGCGCAAGAACGGCTCGCGCACAATGAGAAGATCGCTACCCTCGGGCGGGTCGCGGCCCAGGTGGCCCACGAGGTGAGGAATCCGCTCTCCGGCTTGCTGCTCTATTCGCTACACCTCAAAAGTAAAGTGGCTGGTGAACTGCCCGAGGGCGAGTTGGAACTCATCGACAAGATCATCGACACGATCAATCATCTGACCAGCACGACACAACAGATTCTCAACTTCGATCGTCCTGTCCAACTGGCGCCGCGGTGGGTCGATCTCAATCGCGTAACCGGCGACGTGATTGAGCTTCTCAAGTCCCAAATATCGGCAACCGGAATCGACGTCGAGCTTGATCTCTGTTGTCCAAATCTCATGGGAATGCTTGACGAAGCGTCTATTAGCGCGGCCTTACTCAATCTGGTACTCAACGCGATCCAAGCGATGCCCGATGGCGGCCGGTTGACCATAACCAGTGGTTCTGATGGAGAGACAATCTGGGTGGTAGTAAGCGATACCGGCTCGGGAATTTCGCCGGGGCGACTCAGACACATCTTTGAGCCGTTCAATACGACGAAGAGCCGCGGACTGGGTTTGGGTATGCCCTACGCGCAAAAGATGGCCGAAGAACATGGGGGCAGAATCTCGGTTAAGAGCCAATTGGGCGAGGGTACTCAGGTCAGAATCGAATTGCCGCGAGGAGAGGAGCGGGGAAGTGAACGCACATTTACCCAACAGGATTTTGGTGATTGACGATGAGAAAAGCGTTGCGGAGGCTCTCAAAATCATTCTCAGTGAGTCAGGCCACGAAGTTCTGACCGCGCATACTGTGTTTGAGGCAACAAAGATCTTGAGCGATCGCAACTGTGATCTGGTCATCACTGACTATCGCTTGTCGGATGGCACCGGGATTGACTTGATCACCCACATCAGGAGGGAGACTCCCGATACAGAAGTCATCCTAATGACTGCTTATGGCTCGCTCGACATAACGATCGAGGCCATCAAACGCGGCGCGTATTATTATCTCGAGAAGCCCTATACGCCGGATCGTTTGCTTACGCTGGTAGACCGTGCCCTACAGTTTGCAACCCTGACACGCGAGAATAGAACCCTTAAGCGCACGCTCGCAGGCGGTAGCGAAGCATTCGGAATGATTGGCCGCGACCACAAAATGCGCCAGATTATTGAAACGATACGCACGGCCGCGCCCTCGGACGCATCTGTGTTGATTGAAGGCGAGAGCGGCACGGGAAAGGAATTAATCGCCACGGCTTTTCACACCGAAAGCCATCGTGCGTCTCGTTCATTCATCCGCATCAATTGCGCGGCGATTCCACATGAGTTGATTGAATCGGAGTTGTTCGGCTACAAGAAAGGCGCATTCACCGGGGCGGACCGCGATAAGCGAGGGCTGATCGAAGCTGCCAGCGAAGGCACACTGCTGCTCGATGAAATCGCGGAAATGCCTGCGCATCTACAGACGAAGCTGCTGCGCGTGTTACAAGAGCGTAAGCTGCGCCGGGTCGGCGACGAGCGGGAGATAGCTGTCAATTTTCGGCTCGTGTCGGCCACCAACCGCGACACATCGGCCCTGTTGGCAGAAGGGGTCTTGCGGAAGGATCTTTATTTCCGCATCAGCACAATCAAAATCAAAGTGCCGCCTTTGCGTGAACGGCTCGATGATGTGATCCTCATGGCCAAACGCTTTCTCGATCGCTACAGCCGGCAGTACGACAAAAGCATTCGGGACATCTCGCCGGAGGCCGCTTTGCGTTTGATTCGCTACGACTGGCCCGGGAACATACGTGAACTGGAGAGCGTTATCGAACGGGCCGTGCTGTTTTGTCCCGGGGACGTATTGACGCCGGGCTGTCTCCCGGAAGATTTCCAGAGCGCGCAGACCAGGAGCGGCAGGTTTGTTATTCCGCCCATGCTTGCCATGGAGGATATCGAGCGCGAGGCGATCATGCAGACTCTCGAACGCACCAGTGGCAATGTGAAGAAAAGTGCCCAGATTCTCCACTTTCCTCGCCCCACGTTTTACCGCAAGCTGAAGAAGTTCGGCATCAAAGTTGAAAGGTAATTACAACTCAGGGGAAGGGTCGGGCGTCCAAAGGTTCGTTGAGGGGGCCCGGGCCCGTGATCGCGGACGCTTTGTCTAGTAACGGCTGGTGCCCTTTAGTCAGTTTTAGTGTATTTTTGCGAATTGGGTGCTAACAGTTGTACTGTGGCAGAGTCAGAACGCAACAGTTGGGCGCCCAGTTGCGTAATGGATCCGCCACCAGCACAAGAGGATGAGAAGTTTTTGATTGCCCGAGAATAATCACTGTGCCCGATCAAGCACCTCACGAAAAGGTCAGTATTCTGGTCATTGACGACGAGCCGGCCGTGGGCGACGCGCTCAAACTTGTCCTCGAGTCGAATGGCTATGAAGTTGTCCTGGTAGAGAAGGGGCGCCAGGGGATCACCCAAGTCAGCAACAGGCGTTTCTGCATCTGTATCGTCGATCTCTTCCTTCCCGACATTTCGGGTCTTCAGGCAATTAAGTCGATTCGCGACCAGCAGCCCGAGATCATAATCATAATGATCACAGGACAGGGGACGCCCCTCGCCTTCGCTGAGGCCCGGCGACTGGGCGTTGTTGGAATTCTCGCAAAACCTTTCCGCCCCGCCGATATTCTTCAATTGATCACCAGAGCAGTGGCCAGCTAAGAGCGATCGCTCTCGATACTCGACCCGTTCTTCGATTCCAATCTCGTTACCTCAATAAGAAACCTGAAAAACCATTGCCGTCGCTTTCTGCTCACTTCTTGCACACCCAAAGATGATTCAGCGTGAAGCACGCCCGGCCCTGCTTGTCTCACCTTGAAACACACGGGTTGCTCGCGCTGCAAGCTAATAGTCAGAAGGCAGCAAGCGATTTGCCTTTTCTTGAGCGGGCATGCCTCTTGCAATAGTCCTTGCCAAACTCGTTCGGGCCTCTGTCTCAGGAATTCAGGAAGTCATGGTCGTTGAGGCGGACGAGCAACAGGCCGACACGGTTCTTTTGCGCACTGACGAAATGAACGTCAAGTTCAAAGTATTTTGTTGGTTGCTAAGCCGGCTGCCGAAGACGGTTGCTGGCATCGGTCATGAGCCTAGAGTATCGCGCCAAAGCATTGCCGAATCTTCAGGAGGAAAAGAGATGAAGCCCAAACACCACACTTACCATCGGAGCAGGAGGTATCCCTTCCTGCTCGCCCTGTCAACGTTGGTGCTGTTGGTAATGGCGGCTGGCGCGCAGGCGCAATTAATAATACCCGAACCATTACCGGAACCGATTCCGGCTCCGGCACCCACTCCAAACTGTGAGCGCACGATTAAGGCCGACGTGGTCGCGCTCGATCAGGCGATCATGTACAACCGTCTGGGCACGATTAACCCTAATGGCATGATCTTCGCGCTTAGGCGCGATGTCGTGGCGATCGATTCGCTGCAGGGGATCGTGGCGGGCAACGTGATTTTGCGCGCCAACAAACGGCCGCGGCCAATCGTCCTGCGCATGAACATCGGCGATTGTTTGCAAGTCAACTTCACTAACCTTCTTTCTCTAACCCCAAGGTCTTCCAACAACCCGCCCAGTGATGACCAGCCCGCGACCCGCTCGGCTGGGGTACACGTGATGGGTATGGAATTGGTCGGGAGCATCAGTTCCGACGGATCCAACGTCGGCAACAACCCGCCCAGTTTGGTGAGTCCCAACGGCTCGGCCGTATATACCTTTGCCGCGACGCGGGAAGGGAACAATTTGATGTACAGCACGGGGACCACGACTGGCGGCGAGGGCGATGGCGGAACGCTGGCCGAAGGCTTGTTTGGCAGCGTCAACGTCGAACCGCGCGGCGCTGAGTGGTACCGCTCGCAGGTTACCGCGGTGGAAATGACGGCGGCGACAATCGGCACCACGGCCAACGGTCAGCCGAAGGTCGATTTCAACATGTTCAAGATGCTCGATGCCAACAACGAGATCGTGAGCACGGACCTGAACGCTATCATCACTGGCCCCAACAAGGGACGGTTTCCGGCTGGAACCTACCGGCCCAACGCAACCGAACCCGATCGCGACCAGCCATTCCGTGAATTTACCGTCATTTATCATGACGAAGTTCAGAATGTGCAGGCCTTTCCGCAGTTTCGTGATCCAATCCTCAAACACACGCTGCACAGCGTCGAGGACAAGTTCGCGATTAATTACGGTACTGCCGGCGTCGGTGCTGAGATTCTGGCCAACCGGCTGGGTGTCGGACCGATGTTCAATTGCACTGAGTGCAAGTTTGAAGAGTTCTTTCTTTCCTCCTGGACCATCGGCGATCCCGCGCAAGTCGTGGACATCCCGGCCAACACCACCGACGGCGCTGGCAATTTGATCCTCGGGCGGAAGGCCACTAAGGTCCTGTATCCTGACGATCCATCCAACGTGCATCACAGCTATATCGGTGACCACGTGAAGATGCGGGTCGTGCACGCCGGACCGAAAGAGCATCACATTCACCACCTGCACGCGCACCAGTGGCTGCAAACCCCCGACGACGACAACTCGACTTACCTCGATAGTCAGGCGCTCGGACCGGGTTATGCATTTACTACTGAAATTGTCCACGGCGGTTCGGGAAACCGAAACCAGGTCGTAGGCGATTCAATTTTCCACTGCCACTTCTATCCGCACTTTGCGGAAGGCATGTGGGAACTATGGCGCTCGCACGACGTGTTTGAGGCGGGAACAGTGCTTGACGGCAACGGCATTCCGGTTGCCGGCGCGCGCGCGTTGCCCGATGGCGAAATCATCGCCGGCACGCCGACACCGGCGCTGGTGCCACTGCCGACGCTGGCGATGGCGCCGATGCCCACGGCAAGCGTGCCAGGCTATCCCTTCTTCAATCCGGCTCTGGCCGGTCACCGCCCGCCGCACCCGCCGCTCGATACGATCGATGACGGCGGTCTGCCGCGTCACATCATCACGGGAGGGACTTTTACTCACAGTGAGACCCGTCTCGATTTCAGCAAAGATCTGGTGACGGCCATCGCACTGAAGCTTGCCGAAACCGGCACGGCATCTGAAATAGCCGCCATGCAATACCACGAGGTGCGTCTGCATCCGAGCTTTATGCCGGATGGCACGCCCGCTAATTTCATTCTCAATGGGCTCCCGCGGAAGCCCGGCGCCCCCTATGCCGATCCCTGCATCGACGACAACGGCAATCCCGCTGGCGTTCCACGGATCTACAAGGCGGCTGCGTTTCAGTTTGACATGAAACTGAATAAGGCCGGCTGGCACTATCCGCAGTCGCGCATTCTGTCGCTGTGGAAGGATGTAGCCGCGACCAAGGCCGGCACCAGGCCGCCCGAGCCGTTTTTCTTCCGGGCCAACACCAATGATTGTATTTCCTTCTATCATACCAATCTGGTTCCGGGGTATTACGAGCAGGATGACTTCCAGGTGCGCACGCCGACCGATATCATCGGCCAGCACATTCACCTGGTGAAGTTCGACGTGACTTCGTCAGACGGTTCAGGTAACGGCTTCAATTACGAAGACGGGACCTTCAGCCCCGACGAGGTAAACGAACGCATCGCTGCTATTCGCAAACAGAATGCATGCAGCACTACGGCAAAGGATGGCTCACTGGCAACAAGCATCAAGTGTCCAAAGGCCAAAAAGCACCCGTTCTTTGGCACGCTCGGCGCGCAGACCACTGTGCAGCGGTGGTTCGCCGATGACACACTCAACAACAATGGGAAAGACCGTACGCTCCGTACCGTCTTCACCCACGACCACTTTGGACCTTCGACTCACCAGCAGGCCGGTCTCTATGCCGGTTTGGTGATCGAGCCGCAGGGTTCGATCTGGAAGAATCCCGAGACGGGCGTCCAACTTGGAACCAGCACGGTAGATGGCGGACCGACGAGTTGGCAGGCTCTCATTATCGAGACCGATCCAACGTTGAGTCACCGCGAGTTCATGTTTGAGTTCGCCGATTTCCAACTGGCCTATCAGGCCGGCGCGGGTATCGGTGTGGATGGTAAACCGATTGCCGATCCGCAGCGGGTGATCAATCCGCCGATCACGGCCGAAATCGGACTGCCCTTCATCGTTGAGAACGGCATGATTTGTCCAGGTGGTGTCCCGGCGCCTTGTCCGGAAGCCATTTCGGCGAAAGATCAAGGCACGGCGAGCGTGAACTATCGCAACGAGCCGGTTCCGTTCCGCGTCCGCGATCCACAATCGAACACGCAGGCGGCCGGTGCTGCTGGTGATTTGTCCAAGGTTTACAAATCAAACATCACCCGCGCCGATCCGCTCTTCAACGTTCAGCCCACCTTCTATCCGGCGTTGACCAAGGGTGTGCAGCCGGGTGACCCGTTCACCCCGCTCCTGAGAGCCTACGAGAACGACAAGGTTCAGATTCGTATCCTCGTCGGAGCGCATGAAGAAACGCATAACATGACCATCAACGGCCATAAGTGGCTGCACGAGCCTGGCACGCCGCAGGATCCGCTGGCGGTCAATAACTCCGGCTTCCGAAACTCGCAGATGGCCGGCATCTCAGAACACTTCGAGATGCTTACGGGTAAGGAATCCATCATGGGCAACCGGCCCTCTATCGATTACCTGTACCAGAACAGCGCCGCAGTCGACGGACAGTGGAACGGCGTCTGGGGAATTCTCAGAGTCTACAACGGTCGAGTCTTAAAACCGACCGACCTGGTGGCGCTTCCCAGCAACATCGAAGGCGCCGCGCCCTTGACGACTAACGATACGTCGTTCGCCGCGGATCCAATCCCGGCGGGTACCACCGACTATCTGGATTCTACGGATTCCACTGTCCTAATGGATAGTACGGTCACGACGGATACATCGCTCATGTCGGATACCATGGTCACGAGTCTGTCTTCAACCCAGCTAATGGCAGAAGGCCTGATTCAGCAGGAACCCATAGTGACGTCACTCTCTAGTGAATTCGCGACGGGTAAGACCTACGCGACCGGTGTCTGTCCGGGCACTGCCCCGAGGCGGAATATTCGGGTGACCGCGGTTAACGCCTCGGCGCTTACGGTTGCTAACGTCAATATGCCCGGTACTTTGGTTTACAACAACCGGGCCGGAAACGGCGGAATGCTAAACGATCCGACGGCGATCATGTACTTCCGTAGCGATGACATTGACGCCTATGGCAAGGTTAAGCCGGGAGTGCCGGTTGAGCCACTCGTCGTGCGTGCCAGCGCCGGTGAATGTATCAACTTCACACTGACTAACGGCCTGCCCAAGACGTTGGCGGATCTGGATGGTTTCAACACTATGCCGAACCTCCTCTTCCACTTCAACGCTAATCAGGTGAAGCCTTCGAGGCAGGTTGGTCTACACCCGCAACTGGTCGCCTACAACGTGGTGAACAGCGACGGGAAGAACGTCGGCTTCAATCCCAACCAAACGGTGGGACCAGGCGGCGTCGCGAGGTATAGATGGTATGCAGGCGATGTCCAGATCAACGGCACCCAGCGGATAGCGACGCCGATCGAATTCGGCGCGACTAACTTGATATCATCCGATCCGATCAAGCACAGCAACAAGGGTGCAGTCGGTTCGCTGATTGTCGAACCGGTGGGGGCCACATGGATCGAAGACGCAGGCTCACGTGCACAGGCGACTGTGACCAAGCCTGATGGTACTTCGTTCCGTGAATTCGTGGTTCAACACCAGACCGACATCAACATGAGGTTCGCGGATGGATCGCCGGTACCCCTTCTCGGCGGACCAACGGGTGTGGAAGATCCGGAAGACACAGCGCAGAAGGCGATTAACTATCGCACTGAACCGCTGTGGAAACGGATGAATTACGCGCCGGAAACTCCGTTCACAACAACACGTACTTTCGACTTCACCAACGTGCTCACAAACGCGCAGGTAGGTGGAGATCCGGTGACCCCGGTGTTCACCGCTCGGGCCGGCGAGCAAGTCCGGTTCCGGATTCTGAATGCCAATGGACACATGCGTAATAACGTGTTCAACCTGCACGGACACTTCTGGCAGGACGAGCCCTACGAGAATAACTCAAAGGTGATTGGCAACAATCCACTGTCTGAGGTCAAGGGCTCCCAATACGGGGTCGGCCCTTCTTCTCACTACGATGTGCTTCCGAGTAATGGCGCCGGTGGTGCTCGCCGCGTGGCGGGTGACTATCTGTACCGGACTCAGGAGTCCTTCATGTTCGATGGCGGACTGTGGGGCATCTTCCGCGTCACTCCGTGACGCCTGATCCCTTGGTTGCGTTAATGCGCAAAAGGGGAACTTCAAGGAGTGCAGCTTGCCGCAAGCAGGCTGCACTCCTCTTCTCGTAATTACCTGATCGGCGAGCTTGAAAAAGTGGTGAGTAACGCGCAAGATAGGTGTGCCACGTTGCTTAGTTTGAGAGAGTGGTACGGCTTCCCCCGGCTGTGAATTACGCATCAGATGCGCGCGCCGCGAGCAATGGTTCTTTGAGAAATGGAGGGGTCATGTTGCATTTATTACATCGTTCTAATTTCCGCACTAGCGTTCTGCTTTGCTTCATCCTGACACTTTCGTTAATTGGTATTCCGGCTACGTTGCTGACCACCGGCGCGTCTGCGAACGGGCGAATGCCCGGATTCGCATCGCCCGCGCCTCTGGCAGCAAACCGCACGAAACCGCGTGGGCCGGGCGCCGCCTACGGTGCTTTGCCGCTGAGCTTCGAAATCAACCAGGGACAGACCAATGGACGGGTCAAGTTTCTCGCGCGCAGCGCGGGTTATCTCCTCTTCCTGACTTCGACTGAGGCGGTCATGGCCCTCGACAATCCGGCCGCACACCGGAAGGGAAAGGAGAATCGCGAAGCGCGCAATCGCACTGACGAGGGTGAGTCCGGTGAGATTGGGGTTGCGCCGGCGCGGTCGAATCGAGAGGCGCGCCTCATTGCAAACGAGAACGAGCCGAGGCCGCCACGCTCGATCGTGCGAATGAGATTGCAGGGAGCGAATCCCTCGCCGCGCATCGAGGGCCTGGAACAGTTAACGGCCACCAGTAACTATTTCGCCGGGCCCGATCCAGCGAAATGGCGCACCAATATTCCCAGTTACAATCGCGTCCGCTACGCGGAAGTCTATCCCGGGATCGATATGGTCTATTACGGCGACCAGCGCCAGCTCGAGTATGATTTTGTCGTGGCGCCGGGATCGAATCCTGATGTCATCCAAATGACCTTTGCCGGCATTCAAAGCTTTGAGATTAGCCGCATGGGAGACCTGCTGTTGCATACCGCGCAGGGGGACATCCGGCAGAGCAAACCGGTCGCCTATCAGGAAGCGAATGGCGTCAGAGAGGAAGTCTTTGCCAGTTATGTTCCGAATGGCGTGGGCCGCGTGGGGTTTCAACTCGGCGCCTACGATCCGGCCAGACCGCTGATTATTGATCCGGTTCTGATCTATTCCAGCTACCTCGGAGGCAGCGGCTTCGATCAAGGCTACGCCATCGCGGTGGACTCGCTCGGTAATGCCTATGTTACCGGGAAGACTGCGGCCACCGACTTTCCCACCACGGCCGGAGCGTTTCAAACCAACTATGGGGGCGGGGATGCGTTTGTTGCCAAGCTCAACCCGGCGGGCTCAGCGCTCGTCTATTCGACGTATCTTAACGGCGCCAGCGGTAATGGCATCGCTGTCGACTCTACCGGCAACGCCTACGTAACTGGAGAGGCCGGGCCGACTAACTTTCCCACGACGCCCGGCGCTTTCCAGACCTCGCCCATGGGTTACGATGCCTTTGTGACGAAATTGAATCCGGCAGGCTCGGCGCTGGTGTACTCGACGCGCTTTGGCGGTAACCTTGATGACTTTGGCCGGGGCATCGCGCTTGACGGCGCGGGTAACGCCTACATCACGGGGTGGACCGTGTGTCGCTCAACGAGCTGCACGTTTCCCACCGTCAATGCTTTCCAATCGAATTACGCCGGCGGAACCAATGACGCCTTTGTGACCAAGATCGATAGCAGTGGTTCAGCTTTGGTGTATTCCACCTATCTCGGCGGCGGAAAGATCATCAACGGCACTGAGGACTGGGGCGAGGGAATCGCGGTCGACAGCGCAGGCAGCGCCTACGTAACGGGCTATACCTACTCGCCCGATTTTCCCGTCACCGCCGGCGCCTTTGATACTGCCAGAGCCGGACTCGACGCTTTCATTACAAAGTTTGCTCCGGATGGGGCATCGCTCGTCTACTCTACGTTTCTAGGCGGTGCAGGCCGCGAACTGGGTCAGGGCATTGCGGTCGACGCCGGTGGTAACGCTTACGTCACTGGATTAACCGAGTCATTCGACAGTCCGTTTACGTCGGCGTACGAAGGCTTCCCCGTCACCGCGGGGGCCTTTCAAATCAAGGGCAGCTACGATGCGTTCGTTACCAAGCTTAATCCACAAGGCTCAGCGCTGGTGTATTCCACTTATCTGGGCGGCAGCGCCGGCGTTGATCGAGGATGGGCGATCGCCCTGGACGATGCCGGCTGCGCCTATGTTACCGGCGATACCACCTCCAGTAATTTTCCGACCTTCAATCCGATCCAGGCGGCGTACGGTGGCGGACTGAGGGATGCCTTTGTAACAAAATTGAATGCCACGGGTTCCGGGCTTGTCTATTCGACATTTCTTGGGGGGACCCTAACAGACGAGGGCCGGGGCATCGCCTTGAATCGAGGCGACGCTTATGCGACCGGCGATACCTCTTCTAGCGACTTCCCGACCGCCATCGCTGTGCAGGCCAACAATGGGGGCGGACTCAACAATCACGACGATGCCTTTGTCGTGAAAATCGGGGATACCGGACCAACGCCAACTCCGACGCCGACGCCGATAGCGACGCCAACCCCGATACCAACTCCAACACCAACACCAACGCCAGCGGCGCTGTCGCTTTCATCGCTGTCGGTGAATCCGTCAAGTGTGATCGGAGGCAACCCTTCGGTGGGAACGGTCGTCCTGAGCGGCGCGGCCCCGACCGGAGGCGCCGTGGTCACCCTGGCCAGCAGTAATGTGACAATTGCCACAGTTCCCGCGAGTGTCACCGTTGCGGCCGGCGCAACCAGCGCCATCTTTACCATTACTACCAATCGGGTGACGGCCACGAAATCGGTGACGATTTCCGGCGTCCGCGGCGGACTGACAAAGACGGCGCTGCTCACGGTCAACGCGGTCGACACGATTGCCATACAGCGCGCGGAATACGTGCGGTCGAGGAAGCAGTTACGCGTCGACGCCACCAGCACCGCGCCAACCGCGACGTTGCGCGTCTATGTCACGGCGACCGGCGCCTTCATTGGTACGATGACAAATAACGGTGGCGGCCGCTTCAGCGCTCTGTTGTCGTGGCCGGTAAATCCGAAGAACATCACTGTGCGAAGCAGTTTGGGGGGGGCGGCGTCGAGAGCGGTTACGCTCAGGTAGAGTTTTGCGACGCAACCATTACTGGGAACGCGGGCGCCCTCGCCCGCATCGCGAACGCGATTGGCTCGAAGTAGTTCAATGAAGTGAAGAATTTGAGCTGTGCACGCTTTGCGGGCGGGAGCGCCCGCGTTCCCAGTACAAGCTGGCCCATTTCTATCCAGAATGAACTGACTCCCGAACCCGAAAGCAGCTCAGCAAAAATATTCGCACCGCTAAAGTGAATTTCCGCACTTTCATCCAGGACTTCTTCTCAAGGTTGATTCATACTGAATCACCTGGCCACGAGGGTGATTCACGCTGAAACAGATTAGGGATCCATTTCAGTGAATTTCGCCCGTTGGCGGTGGCGTGTGTGTGGGCACAATGTTTGCTCAGACACAATCGCACCAGGAGATCGATCATGGGCCAGCATAAACGGGGGCCAATGTGTTCGGTTTCCTGGCAGGCGATCAATGATGCCTTAAGCGATGAAGACAGATGAATGATTTACGATGAAAGATAAGATGAAGAAAGACCCTGGCCACCATCACTCTCCACGGCTCATTATCTTCATTGCGGGCATCCGCGGTCTGGCAGATCCCTGTGGGTCAGAACGCTTGTAAGCGACTCACGGGCAAGTAAGAACCTGACGGCGCCGCGTCCAAACGGGGTGCGGGCCCTTAAACGACGAGACCAGAAAAATGAAGTCCTCGAAAGAATCGGAATCAGCTTTCCGAACGCCGGATCTAACGCTCGCGAGTTTCTTGCGGTGCCGCGGATTCGAGATCGCGGCCTTAAATCGGCAGGACGGAAAGACGAGCTTTGTTTTTGAGGACTCGACGGAGCTCCGCAGCGCCGTACTGGAATACGCGAACAACGGCAGTGTCGCGGTGCGCACTTTTTGCGGCACGATGAGGGATCTAAAGGCCATTACCAGATAAGAGAGAAACGATGGAGGGCGAAGATGAACCCACTTACTATCGAACATTGCGGACCTGAGAGGCCTGAAGGGGTCGAGAGTAAGCAAAGACCTCTGATGAAGCTGGCGCGCTGTGTCGTTCACTTCCTGTGTGGTTGTTTCCTAATATTCGGTGCGGTAGCGGTGCAGGCCCAAGAACCGGCCAAGGCCCTGCCGGCAAAGCCCGCGCCTGAAAGTTCGCCCGCTAAAACGGTCCCCGAAGCGTCTGCTACGCAGAAGGTCGTCGAGCAGGGAATCTCGATCGAGTTCACCGTCGATCCGCAGAAAGAAAAGGCGCTGAAACCCATGGCCGGGGAAGACTCGGTAGTCAAATTCAAAGTCACCGACACCACGACCGGCACGCCAGTCAAGGGTCTGAGTCTTTCGGTCTGGATGAGCCTGCGCGCAGGGGAGAAAGCGCCCGACATGAAGCAATGCCGGGAAAGGATTCGATCGTTCATGGGAGGCACACTGCGTGAGCGTCCCGACGTTGACCTGAATTCTTACTACATTCTTGCTTTGAATAAGAGTTCTGACATCTCGGTTATTGATCCGTTGCTTGGTTTTGGTGGCAGCAAGCTGCTGACCCTCGTAATGCTGAAGAGCCCGGGCGAAGACTGGGTCCTAAGTCGCGACAGAGAAAAGCTTTTCGTGACCTTGCCCCTCATCAATCAAGTGGCGGTAATCGATACGCGCACCTGGACGGTTGCAAACTACATCGACACGGGCGTCAAGCCGACGCGTATTACCTTGCAGCCCGACCAAAAGTATTTGTGGGTTGCCAACGACGGCAACAACGGAGACACGAGCGGAGTGACGGTGATCGATGCCGTAACGCTTAAGGTGGCGGCGCAGATCTCCACCGGAGCCGGCCGCCACGAGGCCGTCATTAGCAGCGACGACCGCTTCGCTTTCATTTCAAATCAGGAGAGCGGAACGATCTCAATCATTGATGTGCGGAAGCTGGCGAAAACGGGCGACGTCAAAATTGGCCCAAATCCTGTTTCGATGGCGCTGTCTGAATTGAGCAAGGCAATCTATGTAGCGAGCGAGACGGAAGGGACCATCGCGGTGATCGATGAGCAGAGCCAGCGGGTCCTGGCGTGGATGAAAGCGAAACCAGGTCTGCGCTCGATTCGGTTTGCGCCGGGTGGACGGTATGGTTTCGCGGTCAACACCAAAGAGAACACGGTGAACATTTTCGATGCGGCTTCGAATCGCATGCTGCATGAAGTAAAAGTAGGCAAGGCTCCTGATCAAATCACTTTTAGCGACACATTTGCTTTCGTCAGATCGCTGGGCACGGAAAGCGTCGTCATGCTTCGCCTGGCCACGCTGGGGACGGACGTCGAGATGACCGAATTTCCCGGTGGCCAGATGGCCCCGGAGAAGGCGTCCGCGCCGGTGCGGGCTGATTCGATCGTGCTGGCCCCCGAAGGGAACGCCGTGATTGTGGCAAACCCGGCGGATAAGGTCATCTATTACTACACCGAAGGAATGGCGGCGCCGATGGGTAACTTCCAGAATTATCGACGCGAACCGCGCGCGGTGTTGGTGGTCGATCGCAGTTTGCGCGAAACTAAACCTGGCGTTTACTCGACGACGATCAAGTTGCCGGCCAGCGGAAAGTACGACGTAGCTTTTTTGACCGACTCTCCGCGCATCGCGCACTGCTTTGAGGCGGTGGCCGAACCAAACCCGCTCTTGAAAGAAGCAGCGCCCGTGGCCCTGCGCATCGAGCACCAAATCAAGGAACTGAAGATGCCCGTTGGCCGGAACTTCCCGCTTCGATTCAAACTCATTGATACCGCCACCGACAAGCCCAAAAACGATTTGAACGACGTGCGCGTGCTGACGTTCTCGGGCTCCTGGCAGCGGCGCGACATTGCGAAATCAGTTGGCGACGGCATGTATGAGATTTCTCTAAACCTGCCGCAACCCGGCGCCTATATACTGTTTTTTGAATCTGCCTCGATGGGCGTGCGGTACAGGGATTTGCCTCAACTGATGGTTCTGGCAACCGAGGAGAAAGCCGTGCCCGCCTCCGCCCAACCGAGCGCCGCGCGCAAGCCGTAAACCGTCAAAGAGCAACTGCAGGCGCACCGTCGTTCAGATATTGGAGATTGACGAGATGAACAAACCATCGATTCTGAAGAGAGCGGCAAGATGTGGCACGCGCATCTTGCGCGTGATTCACGGGCGGGACGCCCGTGCCACACTATACAAGGCAATCGTGCTCGCCATCGTGGTGGTCGCCTGGGCCGTGGTCGAGGCGCAGGCCCCGTCAACGGCCAGCGGGCTTGACCAAAGCCTTCAGCAAAAGAAGACTCCGCCAAGGGTTGTGAAGTCTTACGTCTGCCCAATGCATCCCGAGGTGAGATCAACCAGGCGCGGGAAATGCCCGAAGTGCGGGATGGATCTGCGGCTCGCGCCTGCTGAGACGAGTTCCGCCGCCAGCGCTGGTTCTAATGCAACCGTGAAAACCGGACCCGCTGCCACAGAGGCAAACCAGGCCGGCGCACCGGATAGCTCGGGGGCCACGAGAAAGATGGTCATTCCTGACGTTGAAGTGCTGGATCAGAATGGCAACGAGCTTCATTTCTACAGCGACCTGATCAAGGGAAAGACCGTTGCGATCAACTTCATTTTCACTAACTGCACGACCATTTGCCCGCCGCTCGCGGCCACGTTCGCCCGAGTGCAAAAGGAAATGGGCGACAAGGTGGGCAGGGACGTCCACTTCATTTCAATCAGCGTCGATCCGCTGACGGACACACCTGAACGGTTGAAAGCCTGGGGCGCCAAGTTCAAAGCCGGACCCGGGTGGACGTTTGTTACGGGCAATAAGGAGGAGATGGACAAGCTGCTCAGCGCGCTGGGAGCATCAGTGTCGCGCCGCGAAGACCACTCGCCGACGGTCATCGTTGGCAACGATCTCAAAGGCGTATGGACGCGCACCTATGGCCTGGCCAAAACAAGCCAAATGGTGGGGTTGATCCTGAATGTGATGGAAGGAAAAACCGACGAATCTTCAGCGAAGGAACCAGGCAAACAATGAAAACGAAGTTCTTAAGTGCGAGCATTCCCGCCCTGGCCGTCATATTAGTCACGGCGCTTTCCGGTCTTGCCCAGGGTCAGTCGCCTCCGGCGCGGCCGGCGCCTTCTCCTCCGGCTTCATTGGCGAATGAGAAAACCGTCATGGGAGAAACGCCTTCACCCGCCAGGAAATACTTTTCAGACGTAGAGTTGCTCAATCAGGATGGTCAGAAGGTGCGGTTTTACAGCGATGTGCTAAAGGACAAAGTTGTGGTAATCAATACTTTCTTTACCACCTGTACCAGCGTCTGTCCGCCGATGAATCGGAACATGGAGAAAGTGCAGGAGGTCCTTGGCGAGCGTCTGGGGAAAGACGCGTTCCTCGTCTCAATCAGTGTCGATCCTGAAACCGACACTCCTCCGCGGCTCAAGGAGTATAGTAAGAGGTTTCATGCTCGTCCGGGTTGGGTGTTTCTCACTGGCAAAAAGGAGAACGTCAATTGGGCCCTCTACAAGCTCGGCCAGTATGTCGAAACCAGAGACGATCATACAACCATCATCATCATTGGTAATGAACCGAAGGGGCTTTGGAAGAAGGCTTTCGGCCTGGCAAAACCAAGTGAACTGATGAAGATTGTCGATGATGTGATTAATGACCGATAGGTAAGGCGCGCGGTGAACTGCCCCGCTGAAAGATTTCTGAACTTCCTGGTCGTGGCACGTGCATCTTGCGCTTGATTCACGGGCCGGCCGCCCGGGCCACCTTTTCATCGCAATCGACGCGAGAAGATGATGACTCAACATCGTAAACTGATTCTTGTCTTGCTATGCGCGATCGCAGGCTTCCTGCTATTGAGCGATCGTTCAGCGGTGTTTTCTCCGGTCAAAGCCGGCTCGTTCCCTCGCTCGTTTCAGGGCCAAACCAAGCCCGAGCCGCGAGGGTTGTCGGCGGAAGAAAAGCGTGGCAAGGCATTCTATCTCAGAGGTGAAAGTTCGTCCGGACAAGAGATGACGGCGATGGTCGGCGAGATCGATGTGCCCGCCTCGACCATGACTTGCGCCGGCTGCCACGGGGCCCGGGGAGAAGGCAAGACCGAGGGTGGCGTGACCGCCGGCAATCTCACCTGGTCATTCTTAACCAAGCCTTATGGCCACGCTGACGACGGCGGGCGAAAGCATCCGGCCTTTTCCGAGGGCTCATTCATTCGTACGTTGACCGCCGGTGTCGATCCTGGCGGTAACAAGGTGTCGGTAGCCATGCCCACCTATCGAATGCCGCAACAGGACATGGCGAACCTGATCGCCTATCTGAAACGGATTGAGTTGGATTCTGATCCGGGTGTGACCGAAAAGAGCATCGTGCTCGGGACGCTCTTGCCGGACAAAACCGCCCTAACGGGTCTGGCCCAATCAATGGGCGACGTCTTGCAGGCTTATTTTGCCGAGGTCAATAGCCGCGGCGGTATCTATAATCGCAAAATTGAATTGCGCGTCATGTACGGCGACGCCGGCTCGACCGTCGCCAACATGAAACATCTGATCGACGACGAACAGGTATTTGCGGTCGTGAGCGGCTTGATCGCCGGCGCCGATACGAGCGCAGCGGCCCTCAGTCAGGAAAGGGAGGTGCCGTTCATCGGCCCTACCACTCTGCTTCCGCAAAGAGGGCTGCCGCTTAACCGCTACGTTTTTTATTTGCTGCCTGGTCTCAAAGAGCAAGCGAGGACGCTGGTCAAGTTTGCCGCGAAGAAAACGGATCCAAAAAAGTCGCGGGTGGCCATCGTAAGTCCGGATGCCGATTTCAGCAGGCAAATCGCCGCCAGCATTGAAGATCAGGGGAAGAAGGTTGGCTGGAGTCCGGTAACCGGAATTTATTACCCGCGTGAGAAGTTCAACGCGACCCAGTATGTGGCCGAATTGAAACAACAGGGAATTGACACTGTCTTCCTTCTCGGTTCCGGCACGGACGCAGGCGCTCTATTCAAAGATGCTGAGGCGGCCAGTTGGACGCCGGCGATTTACCTCTTAGGTGCGCTGGTCGGAAAAGACATTACCGAGATGATTCCGGTGAAAATGAAAGACCAGATCTTTCTGGCCTTTCCCACTATTCCCGCGGATATCTCGGCGGCCGGCGCCGCGGAATACAGCGAGTTGATCGAGAAGAACAAACTTGGCTCCGGGCATGCCGCAGCCCAGGCATCCGCGATCGCCGCCGCAAAGATACTGGTTCATGCATTAGAACTCTCTGGTAAGGATCTAAGCCGTGAGCGGTTGGTGACCGTGCTTGAGGGTCTTTACGAATTCGATACTGGCTTAATGCCCAAAATCACGTTTGGACCGAACCGGCGCATAGGCGTATTGGGCGCATACATCGTAACGATCGACCCTGAGAAAAAACTGTTCCCGGCGACTGTGGAATGGATCGCGGCTGAATAGATTGCCGGCCACGGAAACGGGCGAAGCGACCAGTCGAACCGATCACGGTTGCAGCGGTGATAGAACCTCGCGCGAAATTCGAGCGCCGGACTTGGGCGTTAGCTGATTCGAGAACGCAGATACACAGAAACCAGCACCTGCGAGTTCCCACGGCCCTGCTTGCCGGGAGAGCGGTGCTGGCGGTGATGCTTCTGCTATCGCTGCTCTCAGGAGTCGTGCCTTTTGCTGCTTCGTTCGCAGCGCCCACATGCAAGTTGGCTTGTTGTATTGGCAGGCCCGCGCACTCACCTGGTTCCTGCATGGGCGGCGAGTGTGAGACCGCATTCCCGGCGCGCGCGACAACCAGGCACCACGAGCTCAAGAATGCGGCAGCCGAGTCTGAACATCTCTGTGGCGCCACTCACGCGGCGTCCAAGACTCGCAAGCTGCGAATGGCGGTAGCGGCGATGGTCGGCGCCAGTTCCACTCAGCATTCCCATGCCGGCGAGCGCCAGGCTGCGCCCGTCAATCAACCTTCCGGGCAAGCAACGGTGTCGTCGGCAGCCCTAATGACACCCTGTAATCCTGACTGTGGGAGTTGTGTCTGGATCTACCGGAAATAAGCGGCCGCGTAACATCGCAACCCTTTCGTATGCGGATCGCGCTCGTCCACCATCTCGCGGCCGCTCCGCGCTAACTTCCTATGTCCGGATCGGCGCCCTCAGCGCCCAGTGCCCGCAATTGCAGCCGCGCGCGCCTCCTGTTCTCTCCTAAAAAGGATTCCTTAACTTGGATTTGCAGAGCCTGGTGGTCGATCGCTGAGTTGTTCGAAAAGCGAGCGCGCCCCTTGAGTTGCTTATTCGGCATGGCCGAAGGGTCGCGGACAACTGCCGCTCACTTCGGCTGGAGTTCGCATGATCTGGAGAGACTGAAATGACAACCACGAGACATAAACGTCAAAAGCTTATTTTCTTTACAACCGCATCAACATTACGTTCCCTGGAGCAATCCAGGGCGTTTATGCTTTCAGTTCGCTCAATAACTTTCTGAGCGGTAACTACACCAGCTTCCAGCAGGCGTTCGGATTGCCGAGCCAGACCCAGTCGAATCCGAACATTGGTGTGTTTGTTCAGGACGAGTGGCGGGCCGGGTCGGATTTCACCGTCAACGCGGGTCTGCGCTACGACGCGCAGTTTCTACCGAGCCCGATTTCTGCTGATACCAACAATTTCGCGCCGCGCCTCGGAATCGCCTACGCGCCCGGGGCTCACAAAACTGTCATTCGCGCGGGCTTTGGCATCTACTTCGATCGCATTCCGTTGCGGGTCACCTCGAACGCCTTGCAGCGCGACGGTTCGAAATACATTGTGGCGCAACTCTCGCCGACGCAGACGGGAGCGCCCGTCTTTCCCAACGTGCTCTTGGCCCAGCCCTCGACGCTGACCACAAAACCTAATATCACGCGCATCGATCCGAACATCGAGAGCAGTTACAGCGAGCAGGCCAATATTCAGGTTGAGCGCGAGCTTCCCGGCCACGCGTCGATCTCGGTCGGCTACCTGCATTTGCATGCCCTGCGCATCATCCTTTCCCGAAACCTGAACGTGCCGACCGTGCCGGCGTCCGCAGGCATTGCCAACCTGGGCCGTCCCGATCCGAATTGGGGCAACATCTCGCGCTTTGAAGGTTCGGGAGATTCCTACTACCAGGGGCTGGTCGTCTCGTTTAATAAGCGGGCCGCGCGATGGGGTGGCCTGTGGGTTTCCTACACGCTCTCGAAATCCACCGACGACACAGGCAATTTCTTTTTCAGCACGCCGCAAAATAACTTCAACGTGCGCGACGATCTCGGGTTGTCTGATAATGATCAGCGCCATCGCCTGGTCGTTAGTGGCACCCTGGAAGTTCCCCAAAGCAAGGGCGAAAACCAACTCCGCCGCGTGTTGAGCGGCTTTCAGTTGGGCTACATCTTTACCTACGCGTCGCGGCTCCCGTTCAATATAGTTCTGGGCAGCGATCGCAACTTTGACACAAACAACAACGATCGGCCGGCCGGCGTTGCGCGCAATGCGGGGCAAGGCTTCGACTTCGCTTCGTTAGACATGCGTTTGGGCCGGCGCTTTCACTTGACCGATCTCGTCGGTTTGGAAGTCCTGGCGGAGGGCTTCAATCTGTTCAACCGCGCCAACCTCGGGATTCCAAATAACACTTTCGGCTCGGGTACTACGCCGCTGGCGACTTTTGGGCAACCGACAGGAGCATTCGATCCGAGACAGTTTCAGTTTGGATTACGGCTGACCTTCTGACCAGTCGTATGGCGGAGTGATACACCTTAGGGTCTGGGGATCAAGTTCGTGCGCTGGAGCGAGTCTGGAAGTGCGGCGAGAGTGCGGTTGAAGGAGTGTAATGATGAAGGGGCCTGACCTCAGTTCGAATGGCGTCCCGGCCCGGTCACCTGCATATTTGACAGTGCCAGCCAATATCATTCGCTCTTTGCCGGGCTTCTCCAGCCGGTCGCCCAACACTTCCAAGTTCTTCCTTAGCTGTGGCCATAACGCTCGGCGGCTGACGTAACGTCCCCGATCAGGATTTGCTGACGCATTACTGTTTTGGGTCGCAATTGCTCGTGCCCTGGCCGTTTCCGATCCACGCGCCCGGCGAGCCGAGGCAAACGCGAACGCGCCTAAGGCAAGCAAAGCGAACAGAAACACGGGCCAGAGAATTCGCTTTTGTCTCGTTGACATGATTCAGTCCTTTCTTGAGTAAGCCGCCCTGCGATCAACTTATCGGTACAATGGAACCGCCTGCAGTAGCGAGCGGGAATGCGCGCAAGATGTCACCGCACAGTCCCCACCGACCATGCGCATCAGCGCTGAAAGCGTTTACCCGCTCGCTACCACATCCGAATCCATGTTTTAGTCCACTTCTGCCAATCTTGCGAGTTATTTCTTCGTCTCTTCCAAAACAGAACGCGCAATAGCGATCACGGCGTTGGCGCGCGGAGCTTCATGCTCGAAACCACGCGCTAATTCCACCACCGCTTTTTCGAAGTCTTCTGTAGCCAGCGCTGCGAAGATTGCCAGGTCCTGTCCGGGCAGCGGCAACGGGCGGAAGAGAATACTTGCAGCCGTGCGAAAGAACGCATCGCGCAGTCCCGCTGCGATGTCGGGAGGAACAAGCGTCCGTCACATTTGCAAACTTGAAACTCCAGCGCCCTGAAAAGTCATGTACATGTGCGGAGTGAAAATATAAGACGAGAGCAGCGACACCGTATTAGCGTCTGACTGTGGACTGGTGGGCGCGTTTGCCAGCATCGCTGCGTAACGCTGGTCAGCAGCCGCTGAATCCTTCTCCCTCAGGGTCGAGAGAAAGTCGATCGACTGCATATTGATCCCACCTAACACCGGGTCCGCGAACTGCATAGCTCGTTCAGTATCACCGGCATCGAGTAACTGGCTCGCCAGGAGCAGTCTTTGACTCACCCTCTCATCAACGTCAAGAGCATTGCGTGAAGGATTCTTCACGTCTCCAGCTTCCCGTTCCTTCTGTTCTTTGAACTTGCCCAACAACTCCTCACCCAACGCACGATCGCGTTGCGCGGCAAGCCGCATCACTTCTCGACGGATGTTCGGAGGCGACGCCACGGCGTAACCACCGCTGCCTGTCTTACTCTGTTGCTGGCGAATGTCTTGCTGAAGGAGCTCCCGCCCTTCTTTATCCGCGATCTCGCCGGCATCCCAAGCGGCACGAAACATCGTGCGCGCTCGTTCGTGATCACTTTCCCAAAGAGCGTCCGCAATAGTTGCCTGTGTGCGCGCTCGCAACGTCTGGTCGCTGAAGTTACGCGCATCGGCAGCTAGGTTGATTAGGAGTGATTGGGCGTTGGCACGGCGCTCTTTCAGGATTCGTTCGGCTTCGGGATCTTTGGCGGGTTTGTTATTGCCGACTGTGTTTTTCACCACGGCCTTATTCGCATCGTTTTGTTGCGCGACGATAGGTGTAGCGAAGATTATCAAGCAAGCAAGGATCAGTAGGGAACGACAGATCATGTCAACCTTCTCAGCGTTTCTCGACTTTAAGCAGCCGAGCAATCGTCACTGCCAGCTCATTAATCTGTTCCGGCTTTTTGAGAAAAGCGTTTCTCGACTTTAAGCAGCCGAGCAATCGTCACTGCCAGCTCATTAATCTGTTCCGGCTTTTTGAGAAAAGCATCGACTCCTGCTCGCCAAGCTTCAGGTTCGCAATCGCTTCCTGAAAGCATGACAATCGGCGTGCGACGACGGTGCGAGATCGTGCGCGCGCGCTTTATCAACTCCAAGCCGCTGAGTTCGGGAATGTCGTTATCAACCAGAAGCAGATCGTAGTGGTCGTTGCCCGTAAGTTTGTCGAGTGCGCTATAGCCATTGGCGCAAAGCTCCACACGCCATTCATCAGAGGCGAGCATGTCGTTGACCAGTTTGGCTATTTGCTGATTGTCTTCAACGTGCAGAATGGAAATCCGGGACGTGGCCTGCGAGTGACTGGCCCGAACCTTTTTCTTTTTGGCGCGCTTAGGGTGAACTATAAGGTGATGTCTACGCGAGCGAACAGGCGCTCTCGCCCCTGTCTCAATTAGTTCCTTATGCCGACTGGCAATCAAAGTGATTAGGCTTTGATGATGTCTGAATCCGAGTAGGCGCGCCGCCAATGTCACCTTGCCGTCAGTGTCTTTGAGTGCCAACTTAATCAGGTGGGCTTCGTACCTGCGCACTGCATCCTTAAGAGAGAAGCCAGCCCAATCGGGTGGCGCGGGAACAGCGTGAGTTACGAAAAGCGACCGAAAAGCCGTAGCCAACCGCCTAAGAGTAGCCGGTTCCTGCGTCTTTTCTAATAGAACGCCAACGTGATCAATTGTGGCCCACACTTCTTCGTTGGATAGACTCGCACCGAGTAACTCGATAATAGTTAAGGCACTCACTCCCGCACTCTCAAAGTCGCCAACTTGCTCAGCAACGGCAATCGCTCGCTCTAGAGCTGCCCGAGCTTGATCGGAATGATCTAGACGCACCAATGCGATTCCATGAGTAGTTAGCGCTTCAGCCAGCAGTGAAAGCTCGTCGCCCTTTTCAAGTCTACGCACCGCAGCGCGAGCGGTCTTTTCTGCTTCTACAGTTCGACCTTCCGCCAACAACACCCGTGCGCGTGTTTCATCTACTTGGCCCAGATGCACATTATCTTTCAGCCGGGTCATAAGCACCTGAGCACGATCCAGATGCTCGTGAGCGTCTTCAAACTTGCCGATAATCCCAAACAACGATCCGATGTTGTTTTCGACACAAGCCTGGTAGCGTGTATGTCCAGCTTGTTCAAAATGAAAGCTTGCTGCTGCATATTCCATTAGCACGCGATCCGTGTAATGTTCGCGGTTCTCAGCCGCTCCCAGGTCTTTCAACGTGGTAGCAAGGCCGTTATGAAAATGCGCTGCGAGTGAGTGATCAGTCACTTCGTCAAACAAGGGAGCAGTTTCGTTGTAAACGCGTAGAGCTTCATTGAATCGCTGTGACGCTCTTTCGACTTCCGCTTTCCAGATCAACGCTATCGTTCTTTGTTCGATATCGCGTTCGTCGAACTCAGCCAACGCCTCCTGTAGTGTCACGCGGGCCTCATCATAAGCACCGGCGCGCCAGTAACAGACCGCGAGATCACTGCGCGCTTCCCCCACCCTATTTCTCTTGCCTAACTCTTCAAACATCCTGACGCTCTCACTGATCAAGTCCTTTGCCATTTCCTGCGAGCCTTCAATCTGACTGGCACTCCCGAGCCATCCCGTAAGTGCGCCGACACGTTGAAGCACTTGAGCCTTTGCCTCGTCATCCAGTCCCTGAAGCATCGGTCGCGCACCGATGCCTTGCCATAACTCCGCCATAGCGTCGCGTGCCGCGTCGAAATCGCCCGCCGCTTCCTGATGTCTGGCGACCCGACAACGCAGGCTTGCGCGTTCGTTCACGGTAAGGCTGGGGTTTTCTATTTCCTGTAGGAGCGCTTTCGCTAAGTACATGTGAGAGTGACCTTTCTTCGCGTCTGTAATGATAATTGCGTCGAGAGTGCTAACATGCCGCCCGCCCTTTCAGGGCAACCTCAAGTAACCCTTTTCAGGAGAAAAACCATGAGAAGATTTCGAGAACTTAGCATCGCAGTAGTGCTCGCGCTCATGCTCGCTAATGGCGCATTCGCGGGCTCCATTGGCACTGGGCCTGAGCCGCCACCGGAACCACCATCAGCTACAGCACCGGGAAGTATCGGCACGCCGCCAAGCGACGCACAGCCTGAAGTCGTGGCGACCGATCCGATCGTGGATGTCGCGCTTGAACTGATGCAGAGCCTACTGTCGTTGTTCTAACAGTCCGGTTAGTTCAATTCGTTTAGCCGTCCAAAACCGGGGTCTTTGGCGGCCTGGGTCGTGGTGTGCCTAGCGAGAACCGAGCGACTCAGGCCGGAGCGAGTTAGCAAAAACCGATGCGCGGTGAGATTAAACCCCTACTCTCTTTCGAACGCAAGAAGATTTTCACTATTCCTTGAGCGAATATAAAGGAGTTAACGCTTATAGCAACATCGGTTACGGGCCGTGCTGCCGTCAGTTGCCGTCGATTACTGCATTCGGCGAGAGGAGGACGGTCGTCCGACAATCGGACTAACGTCGCGCTCATCTTCTTCCGCAGCATTGCGAAAAGCCTTGAGGACCGTTTGTTGACGGGCAAGGTCACTTGTGCGCGTTTTGGTGAGGCTGGCACCGAGCAGGGAGCTGTTTGTCCGTCTATTGTCAGCCAAAGCCCCGCTATGACTTTGTTGGTTAGCCAGGCTGACGCAGTTGCAAAGACTGACTGCACTGTGTTGGTAACGGGCGAATCCGGAGTCGGCAAGGATGTGATCGCGCGTTACATTCACTTCCGCAGCGATCGAGTCGCCAAGAAAATGGTCACGGTTAACTGCGTAGCGTTTACTGAGACCCTCTTCGAAGCAGAATTCCTCGGTTACGAAAAAGGTGCATTCACTGGCGCCAATGCAGCGCGCCAGGGTCTGTTAGAGGCCGCTGACGAGTCAACCTTGTTTCTTGACGAGGTAGCGGACATGGCGCCGCTGATGCAAGTAAAGCTTCTACGGTTTCTTGAGGAAGGTAGTTTTCGCCGGGTTGGGTCTACGCTACGCACGATCGCATTGTTAATGTCCGAGTGATTGCGGCGACTAACAAAGATCTCGAAATGGCAGTCCGTGAAGGAATCTTCCGAGCGGATCTTTACTATCGATTAAATGTGATTTCGTTTTCAGTGCCGCCTTTGCGGGAACGCCGTGAGGAACTGCCTGAGTTAATTGAAGGCTTTATGACGATCTTCCGATCCAGGTTTCGCCGGCCGGCGTTGAAGCTATCCCATGAGGCGCGTCGCCGGCTTCAGGAACATAACTGGCCGGGAAACGTGCGAGAGCTGCGAAACTCTTTGGAAAGAGCCTGCGCACTGTCAACTGAAGATGTTATTGAGGAAGAACGTCTTGGGCTTGGGCGCAGCGGGAGTTTGCATGTGGTTGCGCGGCCGCCGCTCGTTCATCAATCTCAGTGCTCATGTTACGCAACCTCTTCGGCTCGAAGAGGTGCAGCACGTTCGTCGGTTGTCGTTGGTAGGTACAAGGATGAGATTAGCGGACTTGGAGCGGGCGCATATCTTGTCGATATTGGAAGATCATGGAGGGAACCGAGAACGAGCGTCCGCGGTGCTTGGTATTTCGGCGCGTACGTTGTATCGAAAACTTGCGCGAGTAGGGTTCTTGGGAACAACTAAGGTACAACTGGCTGCGCCAGGGACTGTCAGTGCGGTCGGTGCGAAAGAGGAAAAGACGAGAATTCTTAGGAAAATCAACAAAGGCGCGTAAAACAAGGGAAAACGATGTATTGCTGAGAGTCCCCCCTTCGGCACCAATCATATGGGTTTCTTGCGCATTTTCTGCTTTACACTGTTTGTAATTTAATATTTGTTACGCTCTGTACACTATTTGCACCTACAATCTCGGGCGGGGAAGCGATGACGATGATAGAGAGAGGCGGAGGTGCGCATTAGTGGTGTTTGCGCATGAACAGGCTGATTACAGCTTCCGCCGTTTAACCTGACAATACCTAAGGCATCCATCGTTTCAAGATTGCGTGAGGACAAGAGTCTGGAAAGAAATCGTGCGCGAAACACCGTACAAATCAGCAGCTGCTCGCAAGCGGAATCAGAAATGGCATCCGACGCTCGAAATTGAGAATGAACTAATCCTCTGGCTGGTTAATATTCCTAATTTGAAGGAGACATAATAAAAAGCGAGGCGCGGTCGGGGAAATGCCTGACGGCGAGTCTCCAAGGGCCTTTGCCTCGCTCCCTCCAGTCTCGGCCTCGTCGCCGAATCTGGAACCCGCACGCTCTTCGAGCCGGTAAAAGTCGGTTTATTGCACACCAGCCGGAGCGAGTTCAAGAAAGAGTTTTGGAAGTGAGGCCGCCGTGTCCCACCCCACTTACGACGGCCTCGAGGCACTGGCCGCTCCCGATCGCGCCCGGCAGGAGGCCGTGCCTAACGGAATTACTATTCTCGATTCGCCGAGAATATGAAACAGCGACACGTTGAACCCTTCAAAAATCGGGCTCCTCTAGTTTTATGGCACGTTGTCATCGGTCAAATCCGATTGAGGTCACGCTGGACGCCCCCCGGTTCTGTATCAAACAACGCGACCACTTGGTCAGCTCAGGCCGACGAGCCTCTATCACAAATTCCCTAACACGCCAGCGTCACTCCCAAGCTGGATTTAGCGAGTATGCGGGGCAAGCATTGCCTCGTGGGATTCAGCCTTTGAATCTCCAAAAACGAGCGCACACTATATTAAGCGACCGTTCAATGTCAATGGCTTTTCCGGCTTTAGCTAGAACAGCCGAATGTTCTGCTACAATGGGGAACCGAATTGACAGAAATGGCAAAGAGGAATATTGTCTCGTCGATCTAAACGGGTGGATTCTCACGAGCCTCTGCCAATCTTGCGCACTCGTGATTCAGTTTTTTTGATGGGAAACGATGACTCTGTCCTCCTCGCCCCTGGCTTCTAACTTCCTACGGCACTAACCGTGGGTTCTAGCCGCTCAACGCAGGAGCACGCCATGATGATCACTCCTTACAAACGCCCAGAAAGAAATTTACTAGGATGGTTTGCGTTACCAGTCTTTTCCTTGCTCATCTTCCAACCGGCACCGCAGACAATAACTGCCCGCGTCGGACCGGGTGTTCCGGTGGAGCAATGGCCTGCCGGCAGAGGACCGCTAAAGCCATTCTCATCGCGACAATCAAGCAACTTGATCGTTAGCGGCACAAGGGAGATGGGTCAGGGCGTTCAGATTCCTATCAGGGGGAAGGCGAAGAGTAAGGCTGAGATCATAGCTGAGACCATAGCCAAGACCGGCCCCGCGTTAGAGGAGATCATCATCATGAGCAGCTTTTCCATGCGTGGCTTTGCGAAAGACGGCTGGCCGCTGGTGATTTGTTATGAACTGGAGGAGCAAAGCATCGCCGAACTAACGATCACCACCAAGGATGGAAAGCAGTCTTTTGTCATAGAACTCCAACCGACAAATGGCCGGCCCGCAGAAATAATCCGTCAACTCCCGCCGCAGTTCGGAAAGGAACCCCAGATCGCCCTGTTTTCCTTTCAAGCCTTCAAGAATGGCCCAGCGGGCGAAAGAAAGCCTGCGGAGTTCTTCCTTTGCGGGTTGGGTCTGGGCCCCCATGCGGTCGGATCAATGGTCATCGATCGGCTCCAGTTCCAACCGCCCAGTATTCGTCCGAAGCTGAAGGAGAAGGCCTCTTACAGCTTTCACTCCAGCTCTGACTTCGACACAGTGGCGGCAGAGTTCAGACTCGTGACTCGCTCTCCCGTTCGCGGTGTTAGCTCGCAACTAGCTTTTCGCGAGACGCTAAAAGAGGGAGTCGCGCGTGACGGTTCGGTCACGAAGTTTTGGGACGGCAAGAATGGCAAAGGCAGAATTTCGCAGGGACCGCACCAGTTCTATGTTCGCGCGTGGCGGGGTTTAAAGAGTGGCGCAGACTGGGTGTTCGCTGCTAAAAACCAAGTGGTGACAGTTGTTGAGTAGTGCTGGACTCGTCACTACCTAAAGAGATACTGACATGCCTTCCAAAACCCTGATGGCCTTCAGGCGCCAGCGGCTTGCCCGCGCCGGTCTGGGGTTGCTGGTGTTGGCCGCCGCCGCTTTTGCGCAGTATAAGCTGGCCAATGTTGCGCATCCGGTGAACCTGGAAACAACCGGAAAGTTTTCTCCGGCCACGATCAAGCTCGGGCGGGAAGAATTAGTAATTGAGGGGCCCGTGGTTAACTCTTCGGAAGGGATGCTGCTGTCCCACGATGGGAGGCCGAATGAAACTGTGGATGCCAGGTTCGATCGCGCACGGTTGGATGAGCAGACCATCCGAATATTTGAGAGTGTCGGATCAAAGCCGCCTTCAGCACCCGGCAAGATTGATTACCGGCCAGATGAGCCGAAGATTCCCTTTACCAGCGACGAACCGTGCCGCACGCGGGTCGAATTACGCGCCTCACAGATGCCGGCCGAAATTCACATTTTTCAACTCGGTGATCCGGGCCTGAATCATTATCGTCATCTTGAGATTAGAACAAGAGGCGCAGAACTTGTCTCAAACCTGGTTACTGTATCGACCGACGATTCAGACCTTGGGCCCGGCTGCCAATACTTACTCAGAGTGGGCGACTGGAGTGAGCCGGTCACAAAAGTTGGACTGACATCGATCATGGCTGAAGGCTCCGATCTCCGTTTGTACTTCAGGCCACTCAAGCCAGACTCGAGCCCGTGGGCCGATGCGGGAGGCGTCCTGCGGCTTGATTTGGGCGGTCTGCAGAAGCTGAATCCAAACGATCCTCCACCCTTCCAGGCACGCGCCGTGAGCATCAGGTCTCTCGGTGGGACCAACTCCAGTTCGGTTGCACCTGCCCTCCTAAGCGCCCGGAGCACAGATGACGGCCCGCTACTCAGCCTCAACGATTTGAGGATTGACTCGGACCAACTTCAACTCAGCATTGCCGGCAAAGGCTGGGTGACGACTAATGGAGAACCCGCGACTGTCAATTTCTTAAAGCGCGTGCAGGAAAACCCTATTCTGTTGGCGCTCCTGGCGGCATTCGACACCGCGCTGCTGGCGTGGGTGGCGCGCATCATCTTCAAAACTCCTTCAACCAAGCCTTAGGCGAGGACAAAGTCCATAAGGTTCTTCAGGTCGATCGCTGATGGCGTCAAGGAAGGTTGCGAAGGGTGTCCACTGTGGGGAGCCAAGACTGGACAAAGGTCGGCGGAAGTGTTTCCGGTGGTTATTGCTCTTGCCAGTCGGTGTTTTTAGCTGCAGAATCTCGAAGCGTTGGCAGAGCGTGGCGGCGAATGATCCGTTCTTAACGCCGAGTTCGAACACACCAAATCCAGGAGTCGACGCATTTCGTTTTAATTCTTTGAAGTTTGAACAGAGATATAGCTTTCTTGGAGAGTCCGGGTGATCGAACGCCATCTGGAAAGTAATTTGTGGGTTGCGTCTTGGTGTTCAGATATCTGATTAACCAAGCGCTGCTCGGCTTTCCTCCAATCTTTAAGCAAGTGAAAGATTGCGCGAGTTTCCAATCCCGCCGGTGCCAAAAGCCCCTGCAATGATGTACAGCTCGTTTCCACCTTGAGCTAACTCCCGTTCGAAGTTCTCAAGCTTGACCCGCGGCCCTGGTTATTGTCTGGTGCTTGCGTAAGGATGTTCGTCATATTGAAAAGTAGCGTTGTTGTTTGTGCGGTTCTTCGTTCGGTCTTTGGAGTTGCGTATATGGCGGCGATCAAGAGGGTATTTACACCCTCGCCATTAATTTTTGACGACAAAGCTGCCGAGCGCATTTTCTTGGTTGCAGAAGCTTTGAAACTGTTGAAACGCAGTTTGTGTTGACAGTGGGTGTATTCTAAGAGCTGTGGGACAATCTGTGGGACAATGTCAGTTCCAGGAAAAGTCCAAAACAGAAGTGATTGTAGTTGTTGGAGTTAGTAAAACCCGCGGGCGTAACTCAATGGTAGAGTGTCAGCTTCCCAAGCTGGATGTTGCGGGTTCGATCCCCGTCGCCCGCTCCATTTTTCCTCAGTAAAACTGCGAAGTCCGATCGCTTAGCGAGTCGAAAACGCGACTGTCCCGCAAAACGTCCCCCAGCTCCGTCTGAAATCACAATAACTCCTACACTACGGGCTGTACTGTACATAATACTGAACGCTATGGCGGCAATAACGCCGGTCGAAAGTTTTGTATCCTTCGAGGCCGCAAGGGGCTCTATTTTAGAAATCCCGCAAAAGCTAAAATAAGCTGGCGATAACGCGCGGCTTATTAAAGGGAATGTAATTTGAACCTCGCAGATTGCGCCATCGGACTATGTCAGAAAAAGAGGTCGTTATTTCTGACATTAGCACCATGAAAGTATCTCCCCGCCTGTGCTCTCCGCGATTATGGGTGAGCTGGCGCACGCTTCTTTAGCGTTGGGAGAATCCTGATTGACTTTCCCGCCTTCTGGTCGGCCAAGCGCAGGTCGTACAGACTTTGCAGATTCAGCCAAAACTCCGGACTGGTTCCGAAGAAGTGGCCCAAACGCAACGCTGTGTCACCAGTGACTGCGCGCTGTCCGTTGAGAATAGCGGTAACGCGGTTGGTCGGCACCTTTAGCTGACGCGCCAGTTCAGCCGCACTCATCCCGAGTGCCTCCAGTTCTTCGGCCAACTGCTCGCCCGGATGTATTGCTGTTATTGCCATAAGAGTTCAATTTACGGTCAACACGTTCGCCGGCAAAATTGTTACCACCTTTGTTACCACCATTCCTGAGTTGTTACCACCATGCCGGATCAACGTTGATCCTTTCGAGTCCAAACTTTTTCCAGAATCAGCCCATGCGATATCCACTTCGTTAAATCTCAGGCAACCCGCGACCAGTTCAAGTGTGTCGAAGCATCGGCGATCGGTTTTCTCAGAAAAAGATCTTGACACGATCGCTATTGATACTCTATACAAGAGAGTTCGCGCGATCATCGGTTCGCGCGTTGCGAGGAAGATACTTTCAATGATGACGAGCAGGACATACAAAGAACATTCGACGAAATGGCAGCCGTGCGCCGCCATGTATACGGTCGTCTGTTCATTAGGTCTGAGCTTGGCGTCGGTCTCATTGCGGACCAATATTTTTGGCGGCAGACTCGGACAAGAGACGTCCATAGATAGCCGTTACATTAGGCAATAATTCGCGGGAGCGGCCTCCCGCTCCCAAATCTCAAAGCAAAAATCGCGAGAATTGAAGGAGCGGGCAGCTTCCCTGGGAGGCTTAAAGCCCGCTCCTTTAGTTTTTTGACAATCGAAGTACCTATTTGCGAGAGATGAAGGCAGAGAGCCTTCAACGGATGACGATCTCGGTCCTTTGCGAGAGTCCGCGAGATCGCCATCCTCAGGAGAAGTGTGCCCCGAAGTGTGTTCGCGGTACGTTTACTCTCTGCCTTCATCTATTTTTTAGCACAGATGGATCTCAGATTTGAAATCATTTGGAATCTTGAATTTGAAATTTGGGATCTTGACTTTGCATGTGTGGCTGAGCAGCAAAGGCACCTGACTGTAAATCAGGCGGACTTGATTGTCCTTCGTAGGTGCGAGTCCTACCACATGCACCAGGAATGTTCTAGGGATGTAGGCTAACTGGCAAACCATCGGTCTCCAAAATCGAGATTCTCGGTTCAAATCCGAGCGTCCCTGCCAAACTTTAAGGAAGGCCCGACAGTAGAGTGAGTCAAACAGTCTTGAAAACTGCGGCGGCTAATTACCGTGTACGGTTCGACTCCGTAGCCTTCCGCCATTGCCTGAGTCCGAATCGTAGACCTTGCAGCGGATAGGTTCGGTGCCAGGAAAGACGGGTCGCTGACTCCTCGCCGAGGATGCCCGTACCAATTCGGACCTGTAGCTCAGCGGAATGAGAGCGCGACTCTGCGAAGGTCGAGGTCGCACGTTCAAATCGTGCCAGGTCCACCAAATTGAAATCTTACGGAGTGGCCGAGCTGGAAAGGCGCGAGTTTCTGAAACTCGTTTACGTAGGTTCGAATCCTACCTCCGTAGCCAGTTTGAAAAGTCTGACGCGGAGTACACTGGAGTCGTAAAGCCGCCAGGGACGGGCTCATAATCCGTCGACGCAGGTTCAAATCCTGTCTCCGCAACCAAGCGTAGGACCCCCTAGATTTAAGAGTCAGTTGGAATCAGAACCCCTCGTTTCCTAAACGACAAGTCGCAGGTTCGAGTCCTGCCGGGTTCAACCCGTGAGATAAACCCGTTAGACACACACTCAGTACAAGGCTTCAACTCTATCTCACGAGTTGAACCATGCCGGCGTAGCCCAATCGGGAGGAGGCGCTAGTCTTAGGAACTAGACAGTGTGGGTTCGAATCCCTCCGCCGGTACCAATTCAATTCGTCGCTGTCGTGGCGCAACTGGCAGACGCGCACGGTTGAGAGCCGTGTAGTTGAAGGTTCAAGTCCTTCCGGCAGCACCAACATCTGCTCGCGTGATGCAATCCGGCAGACATCGGAAGCTCAAACCTTCCGTCTTAGAGGTTCGAATCCTCTCGCGAGTACCAATTCAAATCATCTTGCGCGTGTAGCCCAATTGGAAGAGGCGGCTGATTTAAGACCAGCTTTGTGATGAGTTCGAATCTCTCCACGCGCACCAAACATTCGGGGCGTTAGGCAAGCCAGGTTCAAGCCGCTTGATTTTCAATCAAGAGATGCGTGGGTTCGAATCCCACACGCCCTGCCAACTCTGGGCGAATGCTGAACGTGACTACATCTGCGAAATGTCCCGTCACGCTCGTTCCTTGTCGCCCTTCTGTGTGGGTCGTAGCTCAATTGGCAGAGCACCGCACTGTGACTGCGGCCCGTGAGGGTTCAACTCCCTTCGACCCACCCAACTCCAAATGAAAGAAGTATGTCAATGAACATCGTCAAAACCTTGAAAGGAGAAACACCAACATGACGTAGCAAAACAAATCCGCTGCCAAATGAGGCAGCTTAGAAAGGAACATCTCAAAAATGAGCGAAGAAAGAGCTACACGGTATCACCTTCGACGCCGTGAGTTTCTTAACGAAGATCCAGAACTGCCCGCGTTCATCATCGGTGTCGTCGAAGACACCCGCGACCTTCCAGATGACCCTGAAGACACTTGGAAGTGGGGCACAGTCGTTCTCGATCTAGCTGATTGTTCTCGCCGAGTATCATTTGATTTCGACCTGAACGATTCATCCGCGCGAGCAAACAGTCTGCGCAAAATCAATCTGATTGCTGAAGTTGTGAACGCCGTCCGCGACGCAATCGCCGTGGAAGTTGAATCAAGAAATGCCCGGCCCGCAAAGAAGGAAGAGCGGGCTCAAGGGCTCCGGGTGTAGTCGCTCTGAGCACTTGAATCATTCAACCCTTCATTGCCAACCTAAATCCTAAATTCAATGGCGCGCCAATAATCATTGCCAAGAGGCTTAGGCCACCCGCTCTCAATCAGGCGATCGTCGGTTCAAGTCCGACACGCGCTGCCAATTTTCACACGGAACTGTGGCCGAGAGGTGAGGCACCTGATTGTCGATCAGGTCGATGACGGTTCGAGTCCGTTCAGTTCCGCCATGCGTCAGTAGCCAAATCGGAATCAAGGCACCTCTTAAGCAGGGGATTGTGAGTTCGAGTCTCACCTGGCGCACCAATTTCTTCGGGGTGTGGTGTAACGCAAGCATCCGAGTCCTGGGAACTCGTGGTGACAGTTCAACTCTGTCCTCCCCGACCAATTCATTGCCAATTTCCAATTGCCGATTTTCGATTGGCCTCTTCACAGCCGAATCAAATCGGCAATCGCAAATCAAAAATCGGCAATGCCTCTTGCTCCTGTAGCTCAACTGGAAGAGCGCGACGCTTCGAACGTCGAGGTTGCGGGTTCGAGTCCTGCCAGGAGTTCCAAAGGGGCGCAAGCTAAACAGCTTGCGCAACAAGCGGAAGTGATGTAGCTGGAAACATGCGAGTCTTCCAAACTCGCTTCGAGAGTTCGAATCTCTCCTTCCGCTCCAACTATGCGCGCGTCGCCAAGCGGCTAAGGCGCCGGATTGCAAATCCGGTATTCGTGAGTTCGAGTCTCACCGCGCGCTCCAATGTTTATTAACAAATAAAGAAAGGAGGTGCCGAGCAATGGCACTAAATGGCAGAGTTCTACTACTAAACCAAACTTACGAACCACTCGGCACCGTTAGCGTGGCCCGAGCAATCATCATGACGTTCAAGAACACCGTCTTTGTCGAAGAATTCGACGGCGATCGCGTGCTGCGTTCAGCGCATGATGAATGGCCCGTGCCGTCGGTAATCCGTCGTCGCACTTACATCAACGTTCGCCGCCGTCGCGAGCAATCGGGCATGAAGCGCTTGCGAATTTACATGCGCGACAAGTTTCGCTGCCAGTACTGCGGTGAAAAGAAGGGCGTGGCTGAGCTAACGCTCGATCACATTCTGCCGCGTTCGCGTGGCGGAGATAACGCGCCGGTGAACATCGTCACGGCTTGCATCAAGTGCAACAACCGGAAGAGCAATCGCACACCGGGAGAAGCACGCATGCCGCTGTTGACCTCGCAGTCGGCACTGCGCGTGAAGCTCGAACGTGTAGTGCTTTGTCACTATGCAGAAGCACGCTCCGAATGGCGCAAGTACCTGTTCATGGATATGCATGACGATAGTACCGTCATTGAAAAGGTGCATAAGGAGCAAAAGCGGAGAGCGTGAGAAATTCATCGCCCTCCTTACGGTCGGATAGCTGAGACGGATTAGCGCGGGTCTGAAAAGCCCGAAAGGTTGGTTCGATTCCAACTCCGACCACCATTTTCTGCCCGAGTAGACGAACTGACGAAGCGCTGTCTTATTTACAAAAGGGCAAACCAGAGGTTGAAGGTTTAAGTCCTTCCTTGGGCACCAAATCTAGTTCGCAAATTATCGGGGCGTGACTCATCCCGGCAGAACGGTGACTGTCAGGGATCGTGGAGTTTGAAGAGGCGCGTCGGCCTCACGCCCCGGCCACAGAGTGAAAGGCGATGTAGCTCCAACTGGCAGAGCGGCTGTCCCGTAAACAGCGGAGTGTGAGTTCGAATCTCACCATCGCCTCCACGATCTGGCCCGCGTTCCCGGCGTCGGTCTTCTAAACCGAACCTGCAAGAGCTGGGTGGAAAGGCACGAGGTTCAACTCCTCCGCGGGCTTCCAATTTTGAAATGGCTGTGTAGCTCAAGCGGAATTAGAGCAAGCGTCTCATAAGCGCGAGGTTGGTGGTTCGACTCCACCCACAGCCACCAGATTCTTCGGGCTGGTGATGTAACCGAGAGCATAGAAGTCCTGCAAACTTCGCGTGAGGGTTTGAATCCCTCCCAGTCCACCAAATTGCGGCGTAGCTCAATTGGATAACAGAGCGCTCGTCTTGTAAACGAGATGATACGAGTTCGAGTCTCGTCGCCGCAGCCAGATTCAGCTTTTTTGTGGCGTAGCCAAGTTGGTAAGGCACCGCACTGTTAATGCGGCCATGCGAAGGTTCGAATCCTTCCGCCACAGCCAATTCTTTTGACCCGGAGCTCGAGTGACAGAGCGGCGGCCTTTTAAGCCGTGAGGTGCGGGTTTGAGCCCCGTCGGGTCAACCACTTCGCGGTGTAGCTCAACGGCCAGAGCACTCGATCGATAATCGAGCGATGTCGGTTCAATTCCTTCCACCGCGACCAACTTTGTTCTAGCATCGAAGAAAATGCGAGGTCCTAATGAGCAAAAAGAAGAAATCCGCCGTTCGGCAAAAGGTTCTATCTGACCACCAAAAGATTGGCTCCAAGTTAGTCCCTCTTTGGCCGCTACTGTTTCCGAGCGAAGACGTCCGATGGTCGGGACACATCATTCCAGAGCTACTTTGGTTGGGTCTCCTCAATGAGCAGCACGGCTGGCAGTGAGGTGCTGCCCTGTCGCTTGAGCTGGCGCGTTTTAGCGCTCAGGTCACTGGAGTAGATCCGGGTGAATTTCAGAAGAAGTTCGGCCAAGCTCCTAAACAATGGTTCGCAACAACGAGTTCGTATCTAACGCTTTCGGATCAGCTAGCAACGAGCCTTGCTTTGTCGCCGGAGAACTGGAATCAACATGTTGCGCCTCTCCTCTTAAGATCTATGGCTGACAACTACATTACCCTTGCTCGGATCTTTTGCGAACCAATCGAGCGATCGCGAAAGTTTCTTTATTACGGCCTCGGTCAAGAGAAACTTCAAATTGAACATCTGAAGAAGCGACTTGCAGAAAATAATATTAGCGAGGATGACTATCCGGAAATGAAATACCGCGAAGACTGGATTGACAGACAGAAGTACCGATTCTTGACCGAAGTTACTCTCGGAAGTTGGTCTGGGATCGATACAAGAAGAATGGCCGAGGAGGCAAACTGTGTCGATTTCTACAACTATTCGTTCCAACCATTTACTTCCGCCGTTCACAACATGTGGAACCACGTAGCGAAGTGGAACCTGGTGTACTGTCCCACTCCGCTTCACCGTTATCATGGCATGCCGGCGATGCGGCGTCTTCACCCCAGCATCGACTTTGCATTGGAAGGGGCGTCATATCTAGACAAGGCGTTTCTTCTATTCGACGAGAAGACGTCCAATGCGACTAAACATCCATCCGCTTTTGACGCACTCAAACAGGATCTCGATCAGTTTGGGAGATCGCTTCCAAAACAATCCCAATCGAATTAGCCACGCACTAGATAAGGTCTTGCGGGATGGTGTAACCGGCAACATATCGGGCTTTGAACCCGAAGCTGAAGGTTCGACTCCTTCTCCCGCAGCCAATCTTTTCAAACGCAACCAAAGGTACTTCGATCCATTACATCGGAAGGAATTTCTTTTGGAGGTAAATGAAAATGAAGCTAGCAGAAGCACTAATTCTACGCGCTGATTGCCAGAAAAGAATCGCGCAACTGAAGTCGAGACTGCTTATGAACGCAAAGGTTCAGGAAGGCGATGCGCCAGCGGAAACTCCGCAGGAGCTGATCGCTGAACTGGAACGCGCTTCGAGCGAGTTGCTTGACTTGATCAAACGCATCAACAGAACGAACTCCGCGACCGCGTTTGCCGGACCTGGAACAATCTCGGACGCGCTTGCAGGTGTTCAGTATCCCGTACACTAACGTTCTTAGTGTTCAATATACTGAACGTTAGACAATGCTCATCTCTCTAAACAGTTGACCTGTCGGGATTCGCCCAATTTCGGTCGGTTTAATTTGGCGCAATGTCTTTCCGGCACCCGATCGGCTCAATGACTGAACTGTAGGCGGTCTTACTGGAAGGTCTAGCTCCCGAATCAACGCCATCAGGCCTGTGAGCTTGGCAGTTTGGTTAGATGCGAAACTCTGATCGGGCATGTGAAACTCTTATTCTGCGCTATGGATTATGCGAAATCCTTATCGACAGTTTATCGAAAAGATTCGAAAGGTCAGAGTGCGCGAATTAGTTGGGGTGTGATGTTATGAGTGCGGAAGATAACGAAAAGCTAGCATCCGATCTGGCGGCGCTTGGATATCCTGGTTTTTCATATCTGAAGCTCCGGCGTAAGACCAACCCTGCTCAAGTTCTGCTTTCCGCGTTGAGTGTTAAGAACCTTGATTCTCGACTAACTGAGGCGCTGCCTTGGGTCTTGTTGGAGTATCCCGATTTAGACTGGCAATGGTTGGTCCAGGAAGCAGAGTTGAATGAACTTTAAAACAAGCTTGGTTTCCTGAGTAGCGTTGCGCGCAGGCTCGCCGAGAAGTCAGGAAGGGAAGATACCGCAAACCGATTGAGAGAACAGGAGGCGACTCTGGAGCGATTACGCTTGGTACGGAGGAAACGCTTTGCCCCGACTCTCTAACTCAAGTGGAGCGACGTTGGCTGAGATCGAACCGATCTAAAGAGGCAGAGTATTGGGGGCTGTTAACGGATCTTTCGCCGGAGCACCTGAGTTATGTCCCTTAAGCGCTATTGGATTCTGTTTCTTGAAATTCGCGACAGGCGGATTTGAGAATGAAAAGAATAAAGTTGATGTACGCCAAGGGTCGTGCCTTCATGTGCCAACCTCGTGAACTCCATCTAATGATTCATAAATCGCCAGTTTAGGCGAAAACGGCCTCAATTTCCGGCAGACTCGCCATTTCTGACGAGTTGCCGTAATTCGTCCTACTTGGCGACTAAGACCTGTTGTGAGGTATAATTCGTCATGGGTGACGTGTTATGGAAATAAGAACTGAATTTACCGATGATTTGATCCTTCAGGAACTAGGTGAGCGCCTAGTGCGAACAAGGCTGGAGCGAAATCTCACTCAAGCTCAACTAGCCAATATGGCCGGTATTTCCAAACGGACGTTGGAACGGCTTGAGTCAGGTGCCGCCTCGACACAGTTGACTACATTCATCAGAATATGCCGCGCACTCGGCCTGTTACCGCGGTTTGACTCGTTTGTAGCCCAGCCCGTAGCTAGCCCCTTAGAACAAGCAAAGCTCCAAGGGCAAAAGAGAAGACGGGCGTCTGGAACGAGAGTCGAAAAGGCCTCCCGCAAGAAATGGACTTGGGGTGAGTCATCATGACCGCCGCAGAAGTGCGTCTTTGGGGACGAACGATTGGCGCGGTATCGCTAGAGGAAGGTCAAGACTATGTGGCCTTCCAATATGATCCAGACTTTGCCCAAAGTGGAATCGAGATTTCACCCTTAGTGATGCCGCTTAGTGATCGGATCTATACGTTCCCTGAATTGCCACCCGTCACCTTCTGGGGATTGCCAGGACTGCTAGCGGATTCTCTGCCGGATAGGTTCGGTAACGCTTTGATCGATGCTTGGCTGGCAACACAAGGTAGAACAGCTAACGATTTTAACGCGGTAGAACGTCTCTGCTACACCGGAGCGCGCGGAATGGGCGCACTGGAATTTGTCCCTCAAAAAGGTCCAAGGCTGCGTCAGGCAAAGAAAATCGAAATCGATTTGCTCGTGCAATTGGCGTCCGACGTTCTAACCAAACACGGGGAGTTTAGCGCTAACTTCGCCGACTTACATCGTGAAGAAGCATTAAAAGACATACTCAGAGTCGGAACTTCAGCGGGTGGCGCGCGCGCCAAAGCCGTCATCGCGTGGAACCGGAAGACAAACGAGGTTCGGTCCGGCCAAATCGCCGCGGGGAAAGGCTTCGAATACTGGATTTTGAAGTTTGATGGAGTTGCTGGCAACAAAGACAAAGAGCTCGAAGATCCAAAAGGCTACGGAGTAATCGAATACGCTTACTATCTAATGGCGAAGGCATGTCGAATCAACATGAGTGAATGCCGACTGTTCGAAGAGAATGGCCGGCGCCATTTCGTGACTAGGCGTTTCGATCGGCTGCCGAGTGGAGAGAAGCTTCACATGCAATCATTGTGTGCTCTCGCGCACTTCGACTATAACCAGGCCGGTGCTTACTCGTATGAACAAGCTCTACTTACCATTCGGCAATTGAAGCTACCGATGGATGCTGTAGAAGAACAATTTCGGCGCATGGCGTTCAATATAGTGGGCCGCAATCAAGATGACCACGTTAAGAATATTGCCTTCCTCATGGATAAAGAGGGCCAATGGTCACTCGCTCCGGCTTTTGATATGACCTATAGCTACAATCCTTCGGGCGCTTGGACCGCCAGTCATCAGATGACGATGAATGGCAAGCGCGACGGTTTCACGATGGCAGATTTTCGGGCTGCTGCGAAGAGCGCAAACATGAAGCGTGGTCGAGCTGAAGCGATCGTCAAGGAAGTATCTTCCGTTGTAGCCCGATGGCCAGAATTCACAGCTGAGGCGAAACTCGCTGAGGGGTTACGCGAGAAGATTCAGAAAACGCATTGCCTGACTGTTCCCGAGGCTTGAATGCGCTGCGTCGGCCGACAGCAAAGCAGGAGCAACCTGCTCTGAATCGCTGAAAGTTGCGGGTTCGATCCCCGTCGCCCGCTCCACTTCCTTAATAAGATGAAATGAGGCCGAGCCCTTTTTTGACTGTTCTTTGCCTACCGTGTTACAAGAATCATCATTCCGAAGGCGATGAGATCAGTTTGGAAGATGCAAGCGGCTTCGAAGCCCAGGATCGTTCGCGGGCTTGCCGTATTATTTCTGCTCTTTATGCTTGTTGATATTGCGTCTCCGCCTGCTTGTTGCGAGAACGCAGAGTTGCTTAGCGCGGCTCGTGACAACTATTCGCGGTCGGTTGCCGAAGCGCGAGACCAAGACAAGACCATTCCAATCTCAAGTCAATCAGGATCCGAGCAGTCCCCGGATAAGGATTGCTGTGACGAAGACTGCTGTCTTTTCTGCGCACATATGTTGCCGGTCAAAACGCTCGGTGCTGAACTCGCGCTTGATCTGAATTCTCCCTCGGTGGGTCTTAACGAAGCTTTCATTCCTTCGCCTTCCCTCGACGCTGCTTACCACCCGCCACGATTCCTTTGGAAATTTTGAGACAGTTTTAGCCGCAGAGAAGGATAGTCTCTTGGACTATCTCCCGTAGCGGTTTCAAGCTAGCCGATTTTCCGAAAGGTAAGCCGTGATGATCTCCGTTCTAAAGCGGGTTGTAGCGTACGCAGCTGCCCTGCTGTTTTCGTTCTCATTCCTGATAGTTGATCTTGCTGTCATAGCGAAAGCGCAAAGCAAGACAAGTGACTTAGCCGTTTTGGCTCGCTCGTCGAATTCGTCAGCGGAACCAGAGAGATCTAAAGTTAGCCGAACTATCGAACTCTACTTTGATCCTCTTCAGGGCGCTTCGTCGATTGATCTTGTACAGCGTGCTCTAACGTCCAATCTCGAACTTGCTGCAGCCCGGCTGGAAATCTCAAAAGCAAGAGCTCGTCTCCGGCAAGCAGGCTTAAGACCCAATCCAAGTCTGGATGTGGAGCAGATGACTGGGGGGTTGACCGGCTCCGCCGGTGAGCGTGAGACCAGTATTGGTGTCTCCCTGCCATTGGAAGTCGCCGGCCAGCGGCGGCGACGAATTGACCTGGCCCAGGCGCAACTGGAAGCGACCGAAGCAGAAGTGGCAGAGCGTGAGCGACGCCTTGCGGCCGAAGTTTTTCTGGCGTACGCAGAAGCGCTGGCAGCCTTGCGCGAATTGGAGATAACTGACGGCTTAAATGAGATTGATCTGCAAACTACCCGTTTCGTACAAGCGCGTGTCAACGAAGGTGAATCAGCTCCGATCGAGTTGAGTCTTTTGCAGGTAGAAGTTGATCGCCTGAAATCTCGCCGGGCGCTCGTAGAAGGCCGTCTACAAGCGACCCTCCTAGGATTGAAAAATCTCGCAGGTATTCCGTTCAATGAACCTCTTCGCTTGCGAGAGAACCTGTCCACTTCTCAGGGGCAATGGCAACGTCCTGCGTCAGTTGAAGCAGCCATTGAGATCGCCTTGCGGACACGTCCCGATCTAAAGTTGGCGCAACTCAATCTGGAAGTCGCTCGGGCCGGTCTCAGCCTCGCACAGTCGCAATCCGCACCTGATGTAGTTGCTTCAGCGAAATACATACAGAATCGTTCCATCTTCAACGAGACGCCTGTAGGTCCGATTAGTGATCGCGACAAACTGCTTATCTTCGGTGTCTCTGTTGGCCTTCCCGTCTTCAACCGCAATCAAGGCACTAAAGCCGAGGCGGCACTTGCCATCAGTCAGGCAGAACGGCGTCAGGAATTTCTGCAGACTGTCGTTTGTTCAGAAGTAGCTAGCGCATATGCGCGGGCTGAGGCAGTACAGAAATCGCTCACGCTGTTTGACCAGGGTGTGATATCGCGCTCCAACGACAACATTCGAGCTATTCGCGCAGCTTACCAGCTCGGCGAATTCAAGATAACGGATCTGCTGGCCGAGCAGCGCCGTCTCCTCGACTCGCAAAAAGAATTCACCGAAGCATTGGCCGAGCGTTATCGCGCGCTGGCCGATCTTAGAACCGCAATTGGCGCACCCCTAAACTGAAACGAGAGGTAGAAGCAATGAGTGAGAACACCAACGACATTGGATCTGACAAGCCGACGGCCCTTAACGTGGCACCAATAGATCCAAGTGAGTCGAATGTTAAGTCCGTTTCGGTGGAGACCGAACGGTTTGAGCGAGAATCGTCTTCTCGCTGGCTACTGATTGTTGGCGGCGTGGCAGTCTTGGCGATCATAGCCGTAGTTGTGCTGTTGCTATGGTCCAGGCGCACGCCCAAACCTGCTTTAGTTGAGACCCCGCCCACGCTTGAGTCCCAGAAGGAAGCCGGTAAAGAGGATGCGCACAGCCAGGAGGGTGCGATCGAAGTGAGCGACGAGACCGCGGAGCTGGTGGGCATCAAGACCGAGCCGGTCACACGAGGCGAGATCGAGGAGACACTTCCGACCACTGGCAGAGTGTTGGTGGCCCCGAACTCTGAGGCGATCATCGGCGCGAAAGTATCAGGCCGAGCCGTCCGCGTGCTTGTGGAACCGGGGCAAAATGTTCGGGCAGGTCAGACCGTCGTTATTGTGGATAGTCCCCAAATAGCGGAACTCCGAGGTCAGTTAAACGAAGCGCGATCGCGTATGCGGTTGGCGGAACAGAACCGCGCGCGAATCGCGCGCTCGGAGAGTCGTGTGGCGGTGATTCAAGCGAAAAACAAACTCGATCTTGCGCAGACCACGCTGGAGCGCAAGAAACGACTGGCGGCGATTGGTGTCGCAGCAACGCGAGAGGTGAATGAAGCAGAGACTGAATATAGGAATGCCAAGGCTGAATATGACTACCAATCCGGCATTCAGGTAACGCGGGAACAGGAGCAGTCCGTGAGCGAACTGGAACAAGCGCGCGCCACGGTCGCACGTCTCACGCAGTCTTTGACCGCACTCGGGGCAACGGCTTCAGGGCAAGGAGGAACGATCAGCATCGCTTCTCCTATTTCAGGGACCGTAATCGACCGGCACATCTCGATGGGAGAAACGGTAACCGAGGCGAAGGAATTGATGACCGTGATGAACCTGTCCGACGTCATTGTCGAAGCCCGCATTCCAGAGTCGCAAGCAGGAAAGGTTCGTACTCAGCAGCGGATGATTGCGCGGATACCGGGATCTCCTGACCGCGCCTTCGAAGGCTACGTGCAGTCAGTTGGAGATGCCGTTGATCCGCAGTCGCGCACTGTTCAAGTGAGGGCACGAGTCGCCAACCTCGGGACAATTCTCAAACACGAGATGGCGGTGGAGGTAAGACTCGTCACAGGTGGAAAGAAAGGCGCTCTCATGGTTCCTGCGACCGCATTGGTGGACGACGAAGGCGTGAAGGTTGTCTACGTGAAAGAAGGCAACCGCTACGGACGGCGGCCGGTTAGTGTTGGGTCTGTTACCTACCAGTGGGCGGAGATCTTGAGCGGCATCGAGGAAGGTGAGCAGGTGGTTACATCCGGCGCCTATCAACTTCGCAACATGCAGAAGGGTGGCGGCGAAGGAGGAGACGACCATGACGACCACTAAATCGGAACGTAGCGGCTTCTTAAATCGCATTATCGAGTTTTCGTTGCGCAATCGCCTCCTGATTGCATTTGCGATCATCCTCGCCTCGGTTTTGGGATTCATGGCCTATCGCTCGATGGAGACGGATCTATTCCCGGATCTTTCTTCGCCCCTGATTATCGTCATCGTGGAAAACCCGGGGCTCGCCGCTCAGGAGGGTGAGACCTTAATCGCGCGACCGCTCGAATCGGCTTTTAGAAGTCTTCCCAACGTCGTGCGCGTGCGTTCTGAATCAGAGATTGGAGTGGTCTCTGTGCGGACTGAGTTTAAGTTCGGCACTGATTACTATCTGGCTCGACAACTGCTCGCGGAAAGGCTCGCGACAGCTTCACGCGATTTCCCGGCAGGCACACAGCCACCGGTGCTGTCATCAGCCGCCTCGCGACTCGGTGAAGTAATGCAGTTCTATGTGGCGAAAGACGGTGGAGAAGAAGACAAGAAGGAGTTGAAAGAAACTGCCGATTATTTGCTTCGTTACAAACTGCAAACTGTACCCGGCATCATCCGCATCACTTCGCATGGTGGCGAACGTCGCCAATACGAAGTCGTCCTCAATCCCGACCAGATGCGCACCTACAACATTTCTTTGGATGAGGTGATCAAAGCGCTGGGCGAGTCTAATGAGAATTTCTCGGGCGGGTTTGTGACCGGAGCAGCAACCGAAATGGATGTTCGCGGCCTTGGCCGCATCAATTCTCTGGAAGACGTTGGCCTGGTGGTCGTGGCTGTTCGCAATGGCGTTCCCGTGCTGATACGGGATCTCGCTGAGGTGCGCGATGGGTCAGCGGTACGTCGCGGCATCGCCCGTGTCAGTGGCCGCGAAGCGGTCGTGATGACGGTCACTAAGCAGTTTGGTTCAGATACGTTGACTGTCGTCGAGAGCGCGAAAAAGGCCCTCGCAGAGCTGAATCCGTTTTTGCCCGCTGGAGTCAAGACCGTTGTTTTCTTCGATCAGGCAGAACTTATTAACGTCGCTACTAAGACCCTCGAAGAGGCGCTCTTGCTTGGCAGCGCCGCTGTGGTACTGATCATCTTTCTTTTCCTTGGCAATATTCGCTCGACGCTAATTGCGGCCATCACGATCCCGATAGCTGTTGTCATCAGCTTCATCTTTCTCCGCGCTGCCGGTGTCACCCTAAACATCATGTCTCTTGGGGGCTTGGCCGTGGGGTTGGGAATCATGGTCGATGCAGCAATCGTCGATACCGAGAACATCTTCCGACACCTGAAGCACAATCCCGGAGACGCATTGCTGGCCACGCTACGCGGCGCGAGCGAGGTCCGTCGGCCTGCGGCTTACTCGACGGCAATCATCATCGTCGTCTTTTTGCCACTCTTGTTTCTCACAGGCCTTGAGGGAAAAATCCTCGCGCCGTTCGCCATCACAGTTGTCGTGCTCATGGCCGTTGGTCTGGTCTTGTCACTGACATTGACGCCGGCGCTCTGTTATACGCTGCTGAGAAAGGTCGCGCCGCGACTAGAAGAAGATAGCTGGTTGGCGCGTCGTTGCGAGCGCGTCTATGAACCTGTGCTTCGCGGGTCGCTCCGTCGTCCGATGCTGGCTGTAGGTGCTGCGGCCGGCATTTTCGTTTTGTCCCTCGTGTTGCTGCCGTTTCTGGGAACCGAACTATTGCCGCGAATGGACGAAGGCGCACTGCTGTTGCAGATGAATACGCCGACAGGGACAAGTCTTGCTGAGACGGATCGTGTTGCGTCCCAGGTGACGAAGGTACTTCGGGGCGGCCCCGATATCGCCGCGATCATACAGCCCACCGGACGTGCGGAAGGATCAGAAGACCCGATGCCAGTAACCACGGCAGAGCACATTATCCAGCTCGTGCCGCGTGACAAGCGCAAACACACCATTCCCGAGATCGAAGTGTGGGTGCGCGAGCAGCTCGAAAAAGTGCCGGGCGTTTCGTCTTCGATAACGACACCACTAAACATGCGGATCGATGAATCCATCTCCGGCACATCCGCGGCGCTTGCGGTGAAGATCTTCGGAAGCGATCTCGACACGTTGGCGCAGAAAGGAGCAGACGTCAAAGAGGTAATAGAGAAGATTCCCGGCGTCGTTGACCTTCGGCTGGAGCAACTCGAAGGTGTGCCGCAAATAATCATTGCCGTTGATCGAGAACGCGCGGCGCGGTTTGGCCTGAATCCGAGTGAGATAGGACACTCCGTTGAAGCACTATTAGGCGGCACCCAGGTAACGACCGTTATCAAAGATCAGCTCAAGGAGTACCCGGTCGTGGTGCGCCTGAGCGAGGAACGACGCAATACGCCGGAACAGATCGCGAGCCTTCTTATCGACACTCCAACTGGACAGAAAGTTCCGCTCGGAGATGTTGCTGCGGTGCGAGTGCAGCGCGGTCCCGCAACTATCAAGCGGGAAGATCAGGTGCGGCGCGTACAACTAACGATGAACGTCGAAGGCAGAGATATTGGTTCGGTGGTGAGAGACATTGAAAAAGGCTTGAATAGTGTGAAACTGCCTCCTGGATATTTCGTGTCTTTCGGTGGCGGCTATGAACGACAACAGGAACTCTCCGGTCAAATCGCTGCCGCCTTTATTGTCTCGGCACTTCTTGTGTTCTTGCTTCTTTACATAGCCTTCCGCTCGATCAGGCAAGCGTTCTTAATCATTGCAACTATTCCACTGGCACTCGCCGGCGGATTCATCGCGTTGTGGATCACGGGCACCACGCTCAACGTCTCGTCGATGATTGGACTCTTGGCGCATTTCGGACTCTCGGTGCAGAAGGGTCTAATCCTTGTCGAATATGTAAACCAGTTGCGGTCAGAGGGTCACAGTCTTCGGGAAGCGCTCTACCTCGGTGCTCATACGCGCATGCGCCCGGTGCTCATGACGGCTGCATCCGCAGGCTTGGGCGTGTTGCCCATTGCGGTTGGATGGGGTGCTGGTGCGGAATTGCAACAGCCCATGGCCATCGCCCTCATCGGAGGACTGATCACCTCAACTATTCTGACGCTGATAGCTCTGCCCGCGCTTTACGAACTTACCGAAGGAATTCACACTCGCATCAGTAGCTCGTGGACGACATGGCGTCAGGGAAGCGTCGGAGTTCCAGTAACACCTGGTTCGGCGGAGAATAGCTAAGAGATGGGTGAAGTAATTCTACAAGCTCCAAACCGCGCCGACCTGGTTAAGCGAGGTCGCTATCTCGAGTATTTCACAATTGGCTACAACAGCCTTGAAGGGTTAATAGCGGTTGCGGCTGGTCTCTTTGCTGGGAGCATTGCGCTCGTTGGATTTGGTTTCGATAGCTTGATTGAAGTGACTTCCGGAGCGGTGCTCCTGTGGCGACTGCACGCAGACTTAGATGAAGAGCGCCGAGAACGAGTTGAAGCAATCAGCCTTAGAATCGTTGGCGCGTGTTTCGTTCTGCTGGCGATTTATGTGACGTACGATTCTGTGAAATCACTCATCAGACACGAGTCTCCACGAGAAAGCATCGTTGGCATCGTTCTAGCCGCTGTCTCGCTCATCGTCATGCCGTTGTTAGTCAGGGCGAAACGAAAAGTCGCGCGTGGGATTGACAGTCGCGCCTTGATGGCTGACTCCAAGCAAACGGAGCTTTGCACTTACTTGTCAGCAATTCTGCTTGGCGGTCTCTTACTGAACGCGCTTGTCGGCTGGTGGTGGGCCGATCCTGTTGCCGCTCTCATCATGGTGCCAATAATCGTCAAGGAAGGTGTCGAGGGGTTACGCGGTGAAAGCTGCTGTGACGACGAATGCCACTGAGGTGTTCCTTCACCGGAAAAAAACGTCCCCCAAAACGTCCCCCAGCTCCACGCAAATCAGGCACTTGCATGCACGGTATGCGTTCCATGCATGTTGATTTTTGCTGAGCGGTCTTGTGAGTTGTGAAAATAAAGGGGCGGTAATTTTAATTCCCAAGCTGAAAGTTGCGGGTTCGATCCCCGTCGCCCGCTCCATTTTTCCTTTAATAAACTCGCAGAGCCCAACCGACGTCTTCGTCTGCCTTGAGCGCCTGAACGAATTGAGGGCGGCTCAATCAGCCGGCTGTGCGATTCATTTCGACATGGCTAGCTTTCGCAGGTCGGCACCGAGCCGATTCGCAACCGAGGCGTCGTCGTCGTTAACGTTAGCGAAGAGCCGGAGCACGGTCGCCCAGCCCGGCCGCTGGTAGAAACGAAGCATCGCCTCGGGGTCGAAACCAGGCTCATCAATTGGATAGATCAATCCTCGAGCGACGAACGCGTGGAGATCCGGAGAACCGTGGTCCAGGCCTGGCACGTAGCCGCTCGGCCGGCCCGCGGTCACCGCGTCGACGAGTACGCTTGAGTTGCCTGCGAGAACGATGTCCGAAGCGTCAACGTCGCTCATCAGGGAGCTGCTGAAAGTCCGACATATCCGTGCATCGTTTCGCGACGCGATCCACGCGTCGAATCCCACCCAGAGGTTTTTCGGGTGCGGGCGAATCAGGATACGCGACACTCGTGGCTCGTCAAGGAGACGATCGACGAGGACCCGCAGCCGTTCCTCGTTCACATCTTTGCAGAGAAGTATTCCTACAGTGAGGTGTTCAGGGAGCGGACCAGCCGGTATTGGCGCATGATCTTGTCGCCGCCCATGAACCAGGACGCTGTCCATTTGACAGCCCTCCCGCTCGTACGTCTGGCGCGCTGCCTCGCAATGGACCAGGGCGAGGTCGTAACAGAGTCTCGCCAACGGACGTACGGGCATGCCGTGCGTGATGAGCACGGTGGGCACGCCACACTTTCGCGCGGCCAGGTTGAACGCAATACCGTGCGGGTTGCTGTGAGTTGACATGACGGCGAGGGTGAAGCGTGCATTCTGGAAAATCTCGAGATACCGCGCGTAGTAGCCAATCAGTTCAACGACACGCAGCACCGTAAAGAATTGGTACCGCTGGTGCAATCGACGTACTATCCTGAAAATGCGTCGGGCGCCGAGCTTGCGGGCCAACGCCGAAAGGGCCGCGGCATTGGGCCAGGAGCGAAACTTCAACTCAGTCCAACCCAGTTTGGGAAACAGATGGGGCAGGGTCTCGAGGGCCCGGCGCTCGTTGGCAAGGCGGGCGATCCATACAGCCCCGTCCGAGCGTTCACCCGAATCTACCGAGAGAAAGCTTCTTAACCAACCGATGAGCGCGATGACACCAGGGAACGGCGTCCCGCGGGTGCGTTCGATCAACGCCGACAGAATCCGCAAGCTGCGATGTTGGGAAACGACGTAGCGAGCGATTCCGTGAACTACTTCGGCTTCGTCGCAGCGAAGGATGTTACTGATGCCACGAAACAGCAGCCAGTCATGGGCGCCACTCGCGCTCTTTTCCGTAACGACATACGTCTGTACCTGATGGTTCATCCACTCACGCACTCCCCGGGGCGAGCAGCACCTTGAGACGCGAACGCGTGCGCGCGAACTGCCAACCCTGCTCGAACGCTTCGAGCGGGAGCACCGTCTGCGTGAATGACGAAGTGTCCAACGCCGGCAGGAGCGAGAGGGCCTCGGTGAATTCACAGGCGCTGCTACCCACCGAGCCGATCACCGTCTTGTCATAGGCCACGATGCGCTCGAACGAGAAAGTGGCATGGCTGTAGGGAAGTCCGAGGAGCAATATCGTGCCTCCGGCGCGACCCGTCTCGAGGACGCATTCGAGAGCGGACTGTTCGCCGGTGGCTTCGACGAGCACGTCAAAGTCCTCCAGAGAGTCGAGCGCCTGCGACGTAGCGATTGATGGTCCAACACCAGACAAGCGTCGTGGATCCTGGTCGAAGATTGTGACGGCGTGTCCGCGGTGCGCGAGGACCATTGCACAGAGTCGACCGAGCGGTCCGGCGCCGATCACCGCGCATTGCTTCGCTTCGAGGGTGTCACCCCATGCATGAGCAAGACGACCGAGACCCTTCAATGAGACGGCCAGGGGCTCGCAAAGGCAAGCTTTTTGCAGGTCAATAGCAGATGGAACGCGGTGAACAAACCTCGAGGGCACGACGATGAACTCAGCGTATCCACCGTTCTGACGTATGACGCCGAGTTCCGCACGCTGCGCACATCCGATGGGGTTCGCACGGCAGCATGCGTGGCAGAAGCCGCAGTTGTGAATGCACTCGATTACGACAGCGTCACCAACTGCCAGGTGATTGACGCCGGAACCGGTTGCAACGACGCTGCCGCTGACCTCGTGCCCTGGGACGATCGGATAGTTCGCGATCTGGCGCCGGTAGTATCCGAGTGTGCCCGCGACGATCTCGAGATCAGTCCGGCAGACGCCTACGTACGCAACCTGGATGGTAACATCCATAGGGCCGACGGCGGGGATCGCAAGTTCGTCGATCGAGGCTCGCCCGACTCCGTGGACGACGACCGCCTTGCATCTGCCCGTTGGGTATGCCTTCGCGTCTCTCATCGGTTTTTACATTCTGACTTTCCTCGTCTTCATTGATGCTCCAGGAAATTCGCGTCACCTACCGATAACTCTGCGTCTCCGTTTTGATCTGAGTTGGCCCCGCGGCGGGACGCCTGACTTCTCGAAGTCCTCTGAGGAGGTTGGCGATTGTCGACTGATGGACTCGCCTCCGCGCAGCAGGACCACTGTTCGCGTTGTGAGGTGCGAGCAGGCAATGTTCCATGTCGCGCAAGAGACTGTCGGCTGGGAGCGGCTCGATCTCAAAGACGTCGAGCGCGGCCCCGGCAATCCGGTGTTCGAGTAGTGCATCTACCAGGGCCGGCTCGTCAATCACCGGACCACGGGACGTGTTGATGAGGTACGCCGAGGATCGGATGAGCGACAATTCGGGGCGGCCGATCAGATGAAAGGACGTCGGATTGAGATCGCAATGCAGCGTAATGAAGTCGGCTCGTTCGAGCAGCGCATTCAACCCCATCATCGTAAGGCCGGTTTCATCGACAAATGATGCCGGTACTGGCGCCGGATCAGCCCCAAGCACCGTCATTCCAAACGCCCGCGCACGGCGCACGACTGCTTTGCCGATGTTTCCCACTCCAATCACTCCGAGGGTGCACTCGCTCAGCGAAATCAGGTTAGGCTTGTGCCACAGGTCGCGGCGGATGTCGCGAGCCATCCATGGCAACCCGCGCGCGAAGCAAAGGATATATCCGAGCGCTGTATCCGCCACACAGTCCGTGAAAGCGTTGGGTGTGCAGCACACCCTAATACCGAGCTTCGCCGCTGCACTGGTGTCGATTGAATCAATGCCAGTGCCCCACTTCGAGAGCACCTTCAGCCGCGGCGCGGCGCGGAGGACCCGCTCGGTGAATCGATCATCGCCGCAGATCGCCCCGTCGATCGTCGCCACCACAGGGAGAAGTTCGTCCTCGCTCAGTCGTTCGCGCACCTCCATCGTTATCAGTTCCGCCCCTTCGGCCTCCAGGCTCGGCCGGAACTCTTCAAGGACCGGAAGAAAGTAAGGCGCGCTGATCAGCACTCTCCACGTCATACGGGCGCCTCCTCATGGACGACCCGTTCGCCGTAGCCAAGAATGAGAGGATCATCCTTCATGAGAGCTTCGACTAAACACAGATCTTCCGGTGTGTCCACCGCATGAGTGTCCGCTTCTACCTCCACCAAACGCACGCGTTCGCCGTGCTCGATCACTCGGAGCATGTCGATTGACTCGGCCTGCTCAAGAGGGGTGGGCGCAAGGCGCGCGAACTCGCGCAGGAAGGCGCGTTGGAATGGGATGACGCACACCTGCTTGAACACCGGAGGACGCCCGCTTGTCCGACTTGAGAAATCCCAAGCGCAGTCAATCGTCGGAATTGGGGCGCGAGAAAAATAAAGCGCGTCACCCTGGACATTCATCACAACCTTGATCGTGTTTGGGTCAACATACTCCTCCCGACTGACAATCCGGCGGGCCAGGTTCACACACGCCACAGATGCATCCTGAAGCATTGGAGCCACGGCGGCAGCGATCATGTTCGGCCTGATCATCGGCTCGTCTCCCTGAATCATCACGATGATATCGGTCTGCACGTGCCCGGCAGCCTCCAATACTTCGACCGCTTCTGCAACGCGATCGCTGGCCCGTTCGTGCGCAGGCGACGTCATGATCACCGTGCCCCCAAACCCTTCGACGGCCGAACGGATCTCCGCATCGCAGGTTGCGACGTAAACTGCGTCAAGGAGATCGCACATCCCGGCGCGGCGAACAACGTGCTCGATCATTGGTCGCCCGAGCAACGAAGCAAGTGGTTTGCCGGGAAAACGGGACGAACCCATCCGGGCTGGGATCACGGCGACGATCCGGTGCATTGCTCCACTCATGGTTCTCGCATGAAATGAGTCAACGTGAAACCTGGTGACAAAGATAAAGCGACCTCGACTCCCCTCGGGAAGTTGAGTGATGCTACGACCGCGATCCGATTCGAGTCAATAGTTTTCACCTTGCTCGGATCGGCCAAATGAAATCACTCGACGCTAGAGCCCTGAAGAGTTCCGAACTTCTTTGCCATCGACGAACAGTGAACAGGCGAGTCGCTCAAGCGTGATATCCTATACGGTCGCTTGACAATGTTTCGCTTTCAACCGCCACAGTTGTTTTTCTCGAGGAGGGACATGCATTCGCACGTCAAGTACTTCGAAAAGGGGTTGTCCGTTGCGGCCAATGGCGCCTGGGCCGTGTTCAGCCGGGTAAATAAGTTTCGGCCGAGTGCGTCGTTCACGCCACGTTGGTCGGACAAGCCGTTGATGAAATCCTGGGAGAAGACCAAGCCGACGCTCGGCTGGCCGCGCCAAACCGACTCGCTCTGCCCGGTCTGCGTGCGAGAGGCCCGACAGGAGATTCTTGACGGCAAGATGGACCTCAGCGTTCTTCTCAACGAGAAGGTTGGCGAGATCAAGGCGACCATCCTCGAGCGTGACGACAAGATCATGATGGTGAAGGACTGCCCGGTCCACGGCCACTTCGAGGATGTGATAGCAATCGACCCGGCGTTCCTTCGGCATCTCGAGGAGGTGTTTCCTGGCCGCGATATCCGCGCGCATCGCGACGAGCATCTGCACAACCACGGTAGCAGTTCCATTCAGCACGGCCGTGGGGCAGTACTGACGATCGACTTAACCAACCGTTGCAACATGATGTGCGATCCGTGCTTCATGGACGCGAACCAGATCGGCTTTGTCCACGAACTCACTTGGGAAGACATTAAGGAGGTGCTCGATAACGCGATCTCGATCAGGCCGCGGCGGCAACTTTCGGTGCAGTTTTCAGGCGGTGAGCCAACACTCTCGCCCTACTTCATCGACGCCGTGCGTTACGCGCGAACGATCGGTTACGAGGTCGTCCAGGTTGCGACCAACGGCATCGAGTTCGCTAAGCGTCCCGAGTTCGCGAAGGCGGCTGCTGAGGCAGGACTGCGATACGCGTATCTACAATTCGACGGCATCGGGAATGCCGCCAACTCTCACCGCGGCGTCGGAAACCTCTTCGACGTGAAGCTCCAGGCGATCGAGAACCTCTACAACGCCGGCGTCAGCATCGTTCCCGTCATCACCATTATCAACGGTGTCAATAATGAACAGGTGGGACACGTAATCCAGTTCGCACTCGACAATCCAAAGAAGATCGTTTTCCTTTCTTTCCAGCCGGTCTCGTTCACCGGTCGCGACGAACAGATCTCTGACCAGCGTCGTCAGGCACAGCGCTACACGTTGTCGCACCTGGCTCACGACGTGAAGCGGCAGACAGGGATCGGCGAGCCGACGCGCGACTGGTTTCCGATCTCATTTATGTCCACCTTTTCGGATTGGGCCGATCTCGTTCGCGGACCCGATTCGCAGTGGGGCCAGCTCGCCTGCGGTTGCCATCCAGACTGCGGTACTGGAATGGCGGTGATGGTCGACAAGTTTACTGGTGAGGCAGTGCCGATGACGGCGTTCCTTCGGGCCGAGGAGTTCGCCAAAGACTTGACTCAGGTGAACGACGCCGCGCGCGGTCCACTGCTGTCGATTGTCGGGATGACGCTTGCGCTGCTGCGCAACTATGACCCCTTCATGGCGCCGACGCACTTTCGGCTCATTGACCTATTAAGGAAGTTCGAGAAGAAATTCGGCGTTGGCGCCAGACGAACTCACCGCGGCAAGCAACGCGCGGAAACGCTCGGTGAGGCTATTGCCAGACGCCGGACAGATCGCTGGAATTTCCTGTTCATCGCCGGCATGTGGTTTCAGGACCTATTTAACTACGACTTCCGCCGCACCGAAATGTGCATCATCCCGTACGCGACGCAACAGGGAGAGATCTCTTTCTGCGCTTACAACACCGGCGTGGGCTGGCGCCAGATTGTCGAGAAGATGCACATGACGGCAACGCTCGTTAAGTGGTACGAAGAGCACGGCCGCCACGAGATTTTTGCCGGCGGCAAAGACGTGCACCTGCCCTCAACGGCACATTCGCTCATGCTCGATCCGGAAGCGATCGAGGCAGGCGCCCAGACAGATCTGGGGCGGTTGCACATTCCCAGGAATGCTCGCGAGGAGAAGCTGGCGCAGCGTAAGCGGAATCGACAGAGCCCTGTCAGGACTGAGAACGACGCCAACTACCACGCCGCCATGGCCAGCCTGTATAGCGAGCACGTGCTCAAAGAGCGTCCGACGGTTCAGATTGAAGGGCTGAAAAGACGCGAAGACACAGGCAACATAGACCTGCCCTTGGCGCCGGCTGCGGTCTCACGGTAGAAGCCCATGTTTGTTGCCAGGGAAGCTCGCACCTCCCTGAGAACCAAAGAGACGCCGGGCGTACGATGATCGCAATTATGTGCCGGTGCATGCGGCGTGAGATCGCTCTTTGATGGCGCGACCCATGACTCACCAGGACACAATTCTCGATTATCGGATGGCACGCCGGTACAGGCATCAACTTTATGAGGTGAAAGTCCTCTGACCCTAATTGTCCGTTCGAGGGTCTAGCAAGAGGTCAGGTTGGCGGAGCGATCCGACGGCCCAAGT
>Ga0137442_1000018_pt1 | contig 92302 bp, 64 predicted proteins | sample EasRivERMGT266_2_FD_102329 | JGI IMG/M metagenome (GOLD analysis project Ga0137442, IMG submission 102329) | Soil microbial communities from meander-bound floodplain in the East River, Colorado, USA - East River MetaG ERMGT266_2 | ecosystem: Environmental > Terrestrial > Soil > Floodplain ... | reverse complement strand
TAGAGCGCGACGACGGTTCCACAGCCGATCAAGAGAGCCCGGGGCAGGTTGCGTCCCGGCTCGCGTACTTCGCTGCCGGTGAACGTAACATTGTTCCATGCTGACTGAGCAAACAGTGGGCCGACCATTGCAAGTCCCAACAGCATCACCAGCCACAATCCATTAGTACTCGCAAGTCCAGGCTGCACGGAGCTGGGATTCCATCCAGCGTTGGCCCAGGGATTCCACCACGAAGACGCATGCGCGGCGCTGCCGTCGTTCCACCCCAGCAGGAGGCCAACGAGAATCAAGCCGATGAGAGCAGCCGTCTTGGTAAAGGTAAAAGTATTTTGAATGAGTTTGCCGGTCTTCAATCCGCGCGTGTTCGTGAAAGTGAGAAGCAGTACCAGGAGGATCGCCACGAATTGCTGGGTCGAAAGACTGAGAGCGTAACTCCCGAGGTGAATGGGCCGAACGATGTATACGTTCTCTGATACGCGGCCTGTCAGAACGCCCATGAAGTTGGCGAAGGCGACTGCGACTGCCGCGATGGTGCCGGTTTGCACGACGAAGAACAGCGACCAGCCGAAAAGAAAGCCTGTTGCCGGACCATAGGCTTCACGCAGAAACACGTATTGGCCGCCCGCGCGCGGCATCATGGCGGCTAATTCCGCACAGCACAGCGCACCGGTGATGGTCAGCACTCCGGCGATGACCCAGGCGGCCAGCAACCATCCGGGCGCGCCCACCAGTGCCGCGGATTTCGCAGAGACGATGAAGATGCCCGAGCCGATCATCGACCCGATTACAATCATCGTAGCATCGAGAAGACTGAGGCCGCGGACCAGCCGCATAGGTTCACTGGATGTCTGCTCAGTCGAGTCCATAGAGTCATCCCTTCGCTGATTCCGTCGCAGGGCTTTCAATCCACCATCAAAACGCGCGGACGATATGCCAATCAATGCGAAAGATCAATAACTAAAACGCGCTTTCTGCAACCAAAGGGTAGTTGTCGGCGTGTTGGCAACCGCGGGTCCTTATGCGAGTTCTAAGGAACGCCCGTTCATTGCCCGATCATCGATCAGCTGCGTGATATACTTCGATTCCAGATATGGCTGAGTTTATTTGCCGTTTAGGAACGCCGGCGGGCGAGATTATCACGCGTACGGTCGAGGCCCTGGCCGCGAACGAAGCGCGCGCGCGCCTGGAGCGCGAAGGCTTCAAAGTTTTCGCGGTCACGCCGCCAAAAGCTGAAGGCATTGCTTCGTTTACCAGGCCGACCGGTTCGGCGGGTCCTCGGGTCAAAGCGAACGACTTCCTGCTATTCAATCAACAACTCGCTGCATTGCTGCGCGCGGGCATTCCCATCTTGCAGTCGATCACCATGCTGCGGCGGCGCGCTACTTCGGTGAGATTGCGCGCGGTGCTCGAACAAGTGGAAGAGGCGATTCGAGGTGGCGCCGCGCTGTCCCAGGCCTTTGCCGCGCAGGGTGCGACATTTCCGCGAATCTACACGGCTTCAATCCTGGCCGGCGAGCGTTCGGGTGCGCTCGACGAAGTACTCTCGCGATACGTGAACTACATGCGTCGCTCGGTCGGTCTACGACGAAAAATTCGCGGGGCGCTCGCCTATCCGACGTTCCTGCTGCTGGCTTGCCTGGGCATGGTGATATTTCTGACGACCTTCGTGGTGCCGAGAATGTCCGATTTGTTCGCTGGCTTTGGCAACGATCTACCGACGGTAACCAAAATCGTTCTGGGGATCTCTGGTTGGCTAACCGGCAACGTGTTCTGGTTTGCTCCTTTGGTGATTATCGTCGCCGTCTTCGTTTTCGTCTGGTCAAGAACGACATCAGGTCGTCTGACGATCGACGCTTTGATGTTAAAGACGCCTCTGGCCGGAAAACTAATGGTTCAGTTAGCCGTAGCGCAGGCCGCTCGCTCGATGGCCACCCTGCTTGCTGGCGGCATCACGCTGGTCGAGTCGTGGGAGATTGCGGCGGAGTCGATTACCAACCTGGAATTACGCCGGCGAAGTTCGTCGATCCTGCCGATGATTCGCGAGGGTCGATCGTTTACCGAGAGTCTGGAGACGGCGAATTGGATGCCCGAACTGGCAGTCGACATGATTGGTATTGGCGAACGCTCAGGCAGTTTGCGCGAGATGTTGGACGAGGTGGCAACCTTCTACGATGGTGAATCAGAGGTGCGGTTAGAGCAGTTGACGACCACGCTTGAGCCTGCGATCCTTGTCGTGATGGGTGGCGTCGTCGTAATAATTCTGCTGGCGATCTACTTGCCCATTATCCAGTCGATCTCGACCGGGGGAATGATGAGACATTAGGGTGGCGCAAGTTGGCAACTTGCGCGTTGAGTTAGGGCAAGCAGAGGAACGCAAGTTAACAACTTGCACTACAAGATGAAGGAATTCACCGAAGAAAAAGTTGACGCTCCGGTCGCTGACGCGATCAAAAGCGGAGTTTCGCCCGCAGGCGATGACCTGCCGCCGTTGCCTGAAGCGCCTGAGCCGCCAGAGGTACGCCAGGCTAAAGAGCGGGCCCTTCGTTATCGGCTGCCGTTTGTAAATTTGTTGCCGCCGGACGGCGAATCGCCCATAGATTATGTGCTGCTCAGCGAGATCCCGGTCGACCTGATGGTTCGTCATCAGTTCGTGCCGCTACGGCGAGAGAACGGAAAGCTGCACATCGCCATGGCTGATCCCACGGATCTTGACCGGCTGGATGATTTAGCCGGCGCGCTGCGCATGCGCCTGGTGCCGCACGTAGCCACGGCCGGCGCCATCGATGTCGTGCTGCGCAAAGGCGACACGACTCAGCGCGTTTTGGCGGAAGCGGCTTCGGGTTTTCGCATTTCGCTGGTGCGGGAAACTGAGACCGGCGAGGAAGTCTTGGATCTCGATCGGTTGGCGACCGACAGCGAGATGTCGCCGATCATTAAACTGGTCGACACCATTATCTACAATGCGATGGAGTCGCGCGCCTCAGATATTCACATCGAAACCCGCGACACCGAAGTGCAGGTAAAGTACCGCATCGATGGGGCGCTGTATGCGAAAGTCGATCCGATCGATCTCGCTTATCACCAGACACTGATCTCGCGCATCAAGGTCATGTCGGAACTCGACATTGCCGAGCGGCGCGTGCCGCAGGATGGCCGCTTCCGCGTCCGTTACAAGGGACGGAATGTCGATTTTCGCGTCTCGATCATGCCGACCGTGCACGGCGAAGACGCCGTGATTCGTATTCTCGACAAGGAACAGATTAATGAAGAGTTTAAGAATCTGGATCTGAATGTTGTCGGTTTTGATCCGGAAGACCTGCGCAAGTTTCGTCGTTACATCGCCGAGCCTTACGGCATGGTGCTGGTGACCGGCCCGACCGGCTCTGGAAAGACGACCACGCTGTATGCCGCGCTTAACGAAATCCGAAATGAAGAAGATAAGATCATTACGATCGAGGACCCGGTCGAATATCAGTTGCACGGCATCACCCAGATTCCGGTGAACGAAAAGAAAGGTCTGACGTTCGCCCGCGGGCTGCGCTCGATCCTGCGTCATGACCCGGACAAGATAATGGTCGGTGAGATTCGCGACGAAGAGACCGCGCAAATCGCGATTCAATCCGCCCTGACCGGCCACCTCGTGTTCACGACCGTGCACGCGAATAACGTTATCGATGTCATCGGTCGCTTCCTGAACATGGGCGTTGAGCCTTACAACTTTGTTTCGTCGCTGAATTGCGTGCTGGCCCAACGATTGGTGCGCATACTTTGCACGTTTTGTCGTCGTGCCTTTCATCCTTCCGACGACGAGTTGATCGAATCAGGCCTGCGACCGGAAGAGCATCGCACGAGTGTCTTTTATGCAAATGTTGGTTGCGAAGCGTGTAATCACACGGGCTATCGCGGGCGCACCGCGATTCATGAGCTGCTCGATCTCAGCGACAACATTCGCGAAATGATCGTCGAGCGGCGGCCAGGTTCCGAAGTGCGGCGCGCCGCCGAGGCCGAAGGGCTTACCAGCTTGCGCGAGTCGGCCCTGAAGAGAGTGTTTTCCGGCGTTTCGACGCTGCATGAAATAAATCGCGTCACCTTTGTTGAGGAAGTGAACCTGACCGGGCCGCGCTAAAGCGCGCAGTCCTCTGCCAAGGGAAAGACGCTTTGCCCAGTCTTCGGTCTCATGTCGTGTCTTACTTTCGGTTTATCTGAATAAGACACTATCGTTTCCTGCCCCCTTAAAGTAGGCCTGCTTTTCTGTTAGACTGCTTGAGTTTTTCGGCATTGCGGAACTGGTTAGGCCCGTTCGCGTGTAAGGACGTGTGAGGAGCAGGGACCTGGGCCTTTGGGGTCACTTTTCAAAGCTGTTCGTTTCGGAAAGAGGGTTCAATCATGAAATCAACAAACCGTTGGCACTCGATTGTCGCGCTCGTCATCGTCACCTGCTTGCTGGCCGTGCCCGTGACCGCCTTTGGCAAAAAGGGAAAAGATCATTTCGATCGCGGGATGAAATACGAGCAGGCGCAACAATGGGAAAAGGCCGCGCAAGAGTTCACGCTGGCGCTCGCCGCCGATCCATCAAACGTTGATTATCTACTCCATTACCGGCGCGCGATCTTCAATGCCTCGCAGACTTTTATGCAGCAGGGGCGCTCGCTCGCGGAGCAACGTGACTACATCGGCGCTTACAACGCCTTTCGCCAGGCCTTCGGTTACGATCCGGTAAACCAGCTCGCCGTTTCCGAAATGGAGCGCATGGTGCGTCTTCAGGAAGTTAAGGAAGGCGGAAGAAAACCGCCGGCCGGCGGTCGTGACGGAGTCTCGAACTCAGAGCAGGCTGACGGCGCCGGAACTCCGTCTGCGCCCGGAACCGCTCGCCCACAGGAACCCATCATCGCTACCAAACCAGATCAACTGCGGGTAATAATTTATAATAATGACCTGAAACAATTCATACGCAAGCTGGCTGATGAACTAAACCTCAATGTGGTTTTCGATCGCCAGTCATTTGCCACGCCCCGCAACATCGATCTAACTCTGCGCGATGTGACGACGGCAAGGGCGCTCGATTACGTTTTTCTACAGGAGAATCTGTTCTTTCAAAAACTGGATCGTCGCACGATCCTGGTGGCCGATCAGACTCGCCGCCAACAATATCAGCAACTGGTGGTGCGCACGTTCTATATTTCAAACTCGGATCCTGACAAGGCAAAGGCCCTGATTACTCAGGCCTTGCCGGCATCCGTAGGGCGGCCGCAATCGATCGTGGTTTCTGACAAGGACACAAACAGTTTGACCGTCCGCGATACGGCTGAAAACGTCAAGCTGATCGGTGATCTATTGCAAAGCATCGATAAGGACCGCGCCGAAGTTGTGATGGATGTGAACATCTACGAAGTGAACCGCAGTGCCTTGCTGACATTCGGAAATCAATTGGGAAGCGGGAACTTCAATCTTGGCGGATCACCGGGGATTTCGGTGCTCACTTCCAACGGGGCGACGACCTCAAGGGAAACCGGCGTAAATCTCGCCAGCATCATTGGTCTGAGCCCAACGGCCCTGGCGGCAGCGCTGGTTATTCCGCCCTCAGTTTTCAATGCCTTCCAGAGCAAGAACAACGCAAAGCTCCTGGCCTCGACCCAGGTTCACGCGTTCAATAACGAAGAGTCCACGGCCCGCATCGGGCAGCGCGTACCTGTGCAAACGGCGCAGGCTTATCCGTTTGGGGTCCAAACGGGTACCACGACTAACACTCAGACCGGATTTCCCTCGGGCGGCTTTCCGGTAATTAACTACGAGCCAACGGGCTTGACCTTGAGCTTTACTCCCCAGGTTTTTCCGAACCTTGATGTGCAGGTCAAGATGAAGATCAATTCGAAAGACGTGTCCGGGGCCAGCACGCTTACGCCAACATTCATCGAGCGCGAGATAACGGGCACGGCACGCGTTCAAAACAATCGCACGATGATGCTGGCAAGTGTTTCGACGGAAGTGCAATCGAATGGACGGCAGGGATTGCCAATACTCGGCGGGCTGCCGATTATCGGTCGCTTTTTCACCGCGCCGACCAAGGAAAATCGCCAGGTGGACATCGTCATCTCGGTAACACCGCGCGTGCTGCGGGCGCCGGCCGTGACGCCGCGCGACGAAGAGATGAGGCCGAGCGGAACGCTGACCTCGCCCACCACGGGATCGATCGCCACGATGATGATGGAAACCGAACGCGAAGAGCAGATTGCCGCGGCTCGGAGAATTCCGAAAGACGTGGTAGTGCTGGCTGATCCTCCGACGACCTACGAACCGGCGCCCGCGGCCGCAACCGCCAATCAGCCGAGCGCAAACCCGAATAAGACGACAGACGCCGCCACTGCCCAGGCTGGTGCGACAACGCCTCAAACACAGAACGCGGCTATGACAGCCCCGGCGACCGTCCCGGCAAAACCGGCAGACGCAAATCGCGAGGTTACGGGCCCGGCGGCCGAGTCGGGGATGCCTCAGCCAAAAACCGCGGCAGTCACATCTCAAGCTGAGCCGCCTGGGTCAAAGACGATGGATGTAGCCAGCGCGTTGAAGAGCGTCTTATCGCCTACGACTTCTGTGTCCGCAACGGCGTTCAGCGCCAAAGGGGACACAGCCGTGACGCCGGTCAACGAACAGCTCTCGCCCAAGAGTGAAAAGCCAAGGAGTGAAGAGACCGCGAGCGCCAAAGCGAATGATCTCTCGGCCGGCCTTGTTGAATTGAGTCTGGCGCCTGATCAGAGCGAGATGAAAGTCGGAGAAAAGCGGCAGCTCGCAGTCCAGGTTAGGACGGGCGCAGCGCTGGGGCTGGCAGTCTTGACCCTGCGCTTTGATCCACAGGTGATCAAGGTCAACTCTGTTACCTTGGGCAGCATTTTTACCAATGCGAAGGCTACCCCCAATTTGACGCAATCGGTTGATAAGAACGGCATGTTATTGGTTTCGCTGGCAGCGGCTGCTGGTGCGCCGATCAGTGGCGAAGGCGCCTTGCTCAATCTCGAATTTGAAGCCATCGCCGGCGGCGACAGTGCACTCGCTTTCGATCTGGCAAACATTCATCTGGTGGCCAGCGACGGTCGCAGCGTGCTGCTTTCAGTTGAGCCGATTAAGTTGACGGTGAAGTAGTGAAAAACGGACACGGTGACACGGTGACACGGAGACACGGAGAAAATGATTTCGCCGTGTCCCCGCGTCTCCGCGTCTCCGCGTCCCCTTCCGGTTTCTCACTAATCGAGCTCGTGATCACGGTCGCCGTGCTCGCCATTCTAACTCTAGGCGTACTTCCCCTCGTCCAGGTAACAGTCAAACGGCAGAAGGAGCAGGAACTGCGCGAAGCCCTGCGCCAGATGCGCGAAGCCATCGATCAGTTTCATCGTGAGGCTTTGGCGGGTGCGCAGATGCAAGTTAATCAACAGCAGGGACAAGGTCAGGGCCAAGGTGGACAGGGCCAGGGTCAAGGCCAAGGTGGACAGGGCCAGGGTGGACAGGGCCAGGGTGGACAGGGAAACATATTCGCCGATCCCAGAGTCCGCGTCTTCATCACGGACCAGACGCTTTTTACCGCTGATAATATCGATCGCTATCCGCCGGATCTTGAAACGCTCGTCAAAGGGGTTAGCGTCTTGCCGCTCACGATGCCGGGACAACAACAATTCGGCGGCTCTGGGTTGGGTGGTAGGGCGCCTCTCAGCGAACAAAACAATTCGACCATTCCCAAAACCAAGGTTTATCTACGCAAGATCCCGATCGATCCAATGACCGGGGAGGCTGATTGGGTGTTTCGCTCTTGCTACGATTCTGCGGACTCGACCTCCTGGGGCACCGAAAACGTTTTCGACGTTCGCTCAAAGTCAGAGGGGAAGGCGCTCAACGGAGAGAAGTATAGTGACTGGTAAGCCAAGGCAAAAGGAAAAAGTTAAAAGGCAAAAGGAAGGGCGTTGCACTTTTTCCTTTTTCCTTTTTCCTTTTTCCTTGCCTCGCTCGCAGCTCGGCTTCACCCTGCTCGAGTTGATGATCGTGATTTCGATCATCATCATTCTGGCCTCAGTCGCGCTGCCGCAATATCAAAAGACAATCATGCACGCGCGCGAGACGGTCTTGCGCGACGATCTTTTCAAGATGCGGTCGCTCATCGACCAGTTCGCCGCGGACAAAGGTAAACTGCCACAGTCGCTCGATGATCTGGTGAGCGCCGGCTACCTGCGCGAGATTCCAAAAGATCCCATCACGGATGAGAAGGATTGGACGCCGATCACCGGTGAGGATGTGTATTCTACCGATGGCACATCGGGGTTAATCGACGTGCATAGTTCGTCCCCTGACACCTCGACTGAAGGCACGCCGTATAGTGAATGGTGAAAGGCATTTTGGATTTTTGATTTGCGATTTTTGATTTTGGCTCGACACAGAACCAATCGCAAATCCAAAATCTAAAATCGACAATGACTATCGATGCCTGCTAATCCCCTCGACAAACTACTGAAGCCCCGTTTTCCTCCCACGGCCGTGGGTATTGATAGCGGCGCCGCCTCAGTGGTGCAGCTTGATCGAGGTCGCGGCGGATTCATCGTGAAACGTGCCGCCTCGATCAACCTTCCGTCTGAGTTGGTCCGCGCCAGCTTCGACCAAAGCAATATCGAAGATCCGCAGGAGTTAACCGTTGCCCTGTCGGAGTTGCTCACCAGCGCCGGCCTCTTGCGCCAGCGCAAGTGGTCAGTGACCTTGCCCGAAGCTTCGACGCGCGCTGCCGTGATGACCCTGGAAGGCGCCGCCGGTTCACGCCGCGAACTGGAAGAAGTGCTCGAGTGGAAAATCGAGCGCAGCTTTGGCGCGCCGCTATCGGAGTTGCGCGTCGCGCGTGAGCAATTGCCGCCCGATGCCGGTCGTCAGCGCTACTTGATCACCGCTGTGCGCCTTTCGGTGCTGGCGGAATACGAAGCAGTCTTCGCTGCTCTGGGATGGCAAGCGGGTCTGATCCTGCCGCGTCACGCGGGTGAGGAACAGTGGCTGCGCAACGGCCATCATGGTGACGGCTTATTGCTTACCACGCACGACGAGGGCTTCACGGCCGTGCTTATGCGTAACAATCGGCCGGTGACTTTGCGTTCGGTTTTTTGTGAGGCTGAAGAGTGCGACGACGAACTTCATCGCGTGCTATTGTTCTACCGCGAACGCTCGGGATCCAACGGCCAGGGCAATGGCGCCTCAGTTGACAGATTACTGATAGTGGGCGATGGTCTGGACAAACAGCGGGTCGCTGCAATTGCCCAGGAGACGATGGGAGTTAATTTGAAGCCGCTGGGTGCGGCGGATGTTGGATTGGTGATTCCCGCGGGCGATTTGGCTTTCGACCAGATCGCTGCGCCCGCAGGCCTGGCCCGCCTCGCGTGGTAAAGAAAGTATAGGACCGAGACGACCTATCTGACCTATTCTCTGATTGAAACTTTCCCTGCTCCGGCCACGTAAAACCGGAGCTATTGCAACAATGAGCGCAACGATTTCCTTAACAAAGCTGGGCGCGTTGGCCGATGGCGAGCTGGTTCAGAGTGCGCTTGCCGGCCGCGAAACGTCGTTTGAAGAACTGGTGCGCCGCTATCAGAGGCCCATCGCGGCTTACGTGTATCGGATGGTTGGCGACTATGACGCCGCGCTGGATTTAACACAGGAAGTCTTTATCAAGGTTTATAACTCGCTGACGCGCTATCGGTCAGAGTTCAAGTTCTCAACCTGGATCTACAAGATTGCGCATAACGCCGCGATCGATCACCTGCGCCGTCACGCCGTGCGTGACCAGGCGCTGACTACTGGAATTGACGGCGAGCGCCGGGAAGTCTTGATCGAGAGCCGCCGGCTTACGCCCGAGCAGGAGAGCGAACGAAAAGAACGGCGGTCAGAAATCGAATCAGTAGTCCAATTGCTTCCTGCTGCTTATCGTGAGCTGATCGTGCTGAGACACTCGCAGGATTTGAGCTACGACGAAATTGCTGAAGTCACCGGTCTCCCGCTCGGCACTGTCAAGAACCGTCTGTTCCGCGCGCGCGAAGCCATGCGCGATCATCTACTCCAGCGGGGCATCTCCAGTCCCTAGGGTGTCCGACAAACTGATGAAAGCTCTCGGACATAAACGCGAAGACAACTTCCAGGAAGGTCCTATGAAGGTTACGAGCAGCGACCGGAAAGGATGTCAACTCGAAGATATTGCCGCGTATCTTGACGGCGAATTAAGCGGCGCTGCCCTCGAGACTTTTGAGGAACACCTGGAGTCGTGCCCGGATTGCGCCGCGGAACTCCGAGCCCAGCGTCAAATGCTTTGCACGCTCGACTTTGCTTTCAACGAGCCGCGTTCCTTCGAGTTGCCGCGTGACTTTACGCGGGTGGTCGCGACGCATGCCGAGAATAACCTGAGTGGAATGCGCGCGTGGAGCGAGCGCCGAAGAGCGCTGCAATTGTGTGCAGTTCTCGCGCTGGTTTCATTTGCCCTGCTGGGCGCGGCTTCACGGACACTGGTTTTTGATCCGGCCCGATCTTTTCTTCGGGTCACGGGAAGCCTCATTAGTCTGGTGTGGCAGGCCATCTACGATGCCGGCACGGGCCTAGCGGTAATCGTTCGCGTCGTCGGGCGGGCGGTCGTCCTTGGTCCGCATGGCTTATGGTTGTTAGTGGCCCTCGCATTCATCATCTCACTTTCCCTGCTGCCTCTCCTGATCGCCAAATATCATCGCGCTCAAATCACTGAATAGGAGACGCAAATTCTATTCAGATGATTGCGAACCGGCTCTCACCAGAGATTCAAATCAGCGCCTGCGCGGCGCAGGCCTTCCGCAAGACAATCGCACTACTTGGCGCGCTGCTGGTCTGTATTGTCGCGATTCAGGCGCAGGCAGTGCCCGACGAACATCCGGGCGATCCCCAGGCACGAGTGATCGAGGGCGTCGTCAATAACACGGTTTTCGGTCTCGGACAGTCGATCAGGATTACTGGTACAGTGAAAGAAGGCGCGATAGCTTTCGGCGGCGACGTGATTGTCGAAGGCTCAGTTGATGGGGACGTCGCAGCCATCGGGGGTTCGGTGATCCAGCGCGAGGGCTCGCGAATCGGAGGCGATGTGATCGTGCTCGGTGGGATCTACCATCACGGCAAGGCGGCGCCGGGACGCGATCCGCAAAGCGTCACGATCATGTACGCCGGCTACGAAGATCAGTTGCGCCAGATCATGCGCGAACCCTTCAGTGTGTTGCGCCCGCAGTTGTCAGCGGTGTTCTTCGGCACGCGCCTGCTCGCCGTTTTGATATGGTTCATTATTTCCCTGGCGCTTACGGCGGTAATGCCTAACACGGTCAGCCGCGCAGTATCGCGTCTGCAATTTTCGAGCTTACGCGTGGCGCTGGTCGGTTTCGTTGGATCGATAGTCGTGACGCTGGGCGTGTTCGTTAGTTTGCTGATCTTGCCGCCGGTTATCGGGGCGGTAATTTCAATCTTGGCGCTGCTGCTCATAGTTGTCGCCACGCTGTTTGGCCGGGTGGTGATCTCCCTGGCCACCGGGCGCTGGCTGCAGCACCGCTTTTTCCCTCGCCTGCAATCTGAGTCGGTCATGCTGCTGCTGGGCGTGACATTCTGGGTGACCCTTGCGTCCTTGCCCTATGTCTGGCCGCTGGTAATCGCGGGTCTGCTGGTGACCAGTCTGGGCCTTGCCCTAACCGCGCGCTATCGCATGGATTGGAAAAAACCGCGGTCCGCTGAGGCTTGAGGCCTGCGGACTGCATTGCACGCTCTTCGTGTGGAAGATTCGGTAGAGGCTTGTGGTTCCATTCGCAGATTGGACTGATGATGCGCTCGTCGCGGCGGCCGGCGCTGGCGACGAAGCGGCTTTCGAGCAACTGTTCGAACGTCACCGCCGTCGGGTAGCTCGCATCGCGGGCCGCTTTTTCTCTCAACGCGAACAGATTGAAGAGATCATTCAGGACAGCTTTACCAAGGTTTACTTCGCACTAAACACTTATCACGGCAAGCACGAAGCGTCTTTCAGAGCCTGGCTGACCCAGATCGCGGTCAACACATGTTATGACCAGCTGCGGCGTGCGCGGCGCCGATCCGAACAGTCCGCCGGCGATTTCACTGATAGTGAGATGCATGAGTTTGCCGGTCAACTTCGCGCCCCCTCAAGCGACGTCGAAAGCGCACTGGTTTCGCGCGACCTGGCCGTGAAGCTGCTGGCGCGGCTGGGTCCTGAGGATCGGCTGGTGCTTACGTTGTTGGATGTCGAAGGATTCTCAGTGGCCGAAATTGCCGAGATGGCCAACTGGTCGGTTTCTAAAGTTAAGGTGCGCGCGCATCGGGCTCGCGCTCATTTGCGCCGGGTAATGCAGCGGTTCCTGTAGGCTTTGCCGGCGTGTATCAGGGTGATCGCGGAAGAATTCTTGTAACTTCCGCGGGTTCAGGGTCGTCTTTGTTGAGGAAGGCGCTGAAACAGCAGCTGCCGTTGGAGCACCAAATGTTCAAAGCAAATCGGCAAATCGAGGAACAACTTGACCGCGCGGGGCGGGTGGTTTTGCTTGCCGCGGCCCGTAATGATGATGAAATTGAGGCTGCAGCCTCTTCTCCGTATGTCTACACTCGAGTGCGCGCCGCAATAGCTGAAGAGAAGCGCCGCCTTGACGAATCGGGAGGATGGCTGCCAATGCTCTTCGTGGCCCGTCGCGCGATTCCCGCCATGGCCCTGATTGCCGCACTCTCAGGGGTGCTGATGATATGGCCGATACAGCCCAGTGCCCCAACAGGTTTGTACGGGCTCGAAGATGAAGCGCTTTCTGATACCCGCGATCCCGGAGTTGAGCAGACAGTCCTCAGCCGGAATGCGCTGTCGAGTGACGAAGTATTGGGTATTGTGGTTGATACACCGGGCGGGAGAGGTTCTAAATGACTATCACGGGTCGCACAACGCTGAAGATTTGGCTGGTGTTGGTAGCGGTTTTCGTACTGGGTTCCGTTACCGGTGCAGCGCTGACGGGATTGTATAGATCGCGAGCCAGCGGCGATCGCCCGCGTGCCACGAGCGAGCGTTTCGAAAAAATGCGCCGCGAACTCAGTTTGACCGACCAGCAGACCGCGTCTGTGCGCACGATTCTTGACGAAACACGCAATGAGTATCGCACGCTACGTGCCGAGTTGCGCCCACGTTTCGACGAGCCCCGCCAAAAGGCCCGGGCCCGAATTCGCGCCTTGCTGACCCCGGAGCAGCAGCAAAAATTTGACGCGATGGTAGCCCAGCAGGACGCGAAGCATGATGAAGAGCAAAAGTCACGACGGTGAGTGTATCTCGTCCATAGCTCCTGACAATTTCAGCATCCAATCTGTTGCTCCTGACGACGCGGATTGGGAGTTCAGATCTTAAAACTTTTGCAACTAACAGGCTTGGTGAGGCGTAGATAATGGGTACTTTCCAGGCCGAGCGAGAGAAAAACTGTGAAAAGACTATCGATATTCCTGTTGGCGGTTTTCGGCCTGCTCAGTTTGGGCTTTGGCGCCCTGGGACAGACTCCGAGTGCCTCTCCGGCCGCGCCGGCGACTCCAACGATTAGCGGCGTGATCGGCGAGGTCAAGGCGCTGGACCCCGCGGCCAATCAGATAATCGTCCGGGGCGACAACGGCGTACTCGTTACCGTCAATCTCAGCGATAAGACGCAATACAAGCGCATGGCCCCAGGCGCAAAGACGCTGGACAGTGCGACCATCATAACCTTGGCGGATGTGGGTCAGGGAGATCGCGTGTGGGCGCGCTGGAGAGCTGGCTCGGATCAAAAGACGGTGCCAACGCCGCAACTCATTGTGATGAGCAAGGCGGACCTGGCGAAAAAGCAGGAGCAGGAACGCGCCGAGTGGCGCCGTCGCGGTGTCAGTGGCATCGTTGCTTCGGTAAATGCGTCAACTCAGGAGATAACGGTTTCCAGTCGCACGCTGATGGGCGCCCCTCAGGCTGTCATCATTCCGGTGACCGACAAGGTGATGATGCGGCGCTATCCGCCGGATACAATTCCGAAATACAGCGAAGCCAAACCGAGTAAGTTTGAAGAGGTGAAGGTGGGCGATCAGTTACGCGCCCTCGGTGATAAGTCTGCGGACGGTGCCCGCCTGACTGCGGAAGAAGTTGTGTTCGGAACATTTAAGATCGCCGGTGGAACCGTAACCGCGATCGACGCCGCCACCAACCTAATCAAGATTAACGATCTGCAGACGAAGAAACCTCTCACGGTCATCGTCAAACCCGAATCTGTGCTTCGTCGTTTTCCCGAAGGCGGGGCGATGATGTTGGGAGGCATGGGCGGACCCGGTGGCGCAGCTCCGGCCGGTGGAGGATCGAGTGCGCCAGGAGCCGGAGGACAAGGATCGCGACCGCAAGGCGGTGCGCCTGCGGGACCCGGCGGGCCACAGGGCGGAGGATTGCGACCGGGCGGTGGCGGGAACATGGCGGACTTGCTCGAACGGCTCCCGATTATCTCGATCAATGATTTGAAAGTCGGTGACACGGTCATCATGTCGAGCTTGCAGGGTTCAGACCCGACCCAATTGACTGCGATCTCGCTGGTGACCGGCATCGAGCCGCTTTTGACAATCATGGCAGCGCGGCAACAGACCGGTGGACAGGCTGGTCGACCTCAGGGTGTCGATCTCAGCGGAAGTTTTGGCGGCATGTTTGGTGGTATCGGCGTGCCTTAATCACAGCCCTCTGATCTCGCAGTTTTGACTTCAGGGACAACCGCGAAATGCGACTGGTTTCCATTCACGTCGCCCGCGGTTGCTTTTTCTAATAAGAAGAGTTCAATGATGAATATTCGAAGATTACGAACCTGTCTGGCGGCCGTTGTGCTTGTCGCCGCTTTTTCTACCGCTGTCTTTTCACAGGGACGAGCAAGTTTACGTGGCCAGGTTTCCGACGAGTTTGGCGCCTCGATTGTTGGAGCCACGGTGACTCTGACTGATGCGTCAGGTACAGCCAAGACTGCCACCACCAACGCCGACGGCGGTTATACTTTCACCGGATTGGCGCCGGGTAAGTATAAGGTGCATGCGATTGCGACCGGGTTCGCGACTTCTGAAGATGCCGAGGTGGATGTGACGGCCGCGCGTCGCGATCCCCTTAACATCACTTTGAAAATCGCGGCCATTGAGTCGCAGGTCAAGATCAACTCTGAGACTCCGCTGAGCACTGAATCTTCGAACAATGCCAACCAGACGATAATCTCCGGCAGAGATCTCGACGCCTTACCCGATGATCCTGATGAACTGGCGGCCGCGCTACAGGCGTTGGCAGGGCCATCGATCGGGCCGAATGGCGGTCAAATATTCATTGATGGATTCTCCGGCGGAAATATGCCGCCGAAAGATTCGATTCGCGAGATTCGTATCAACCAGAATCCGTTTGCAGCGGAAAACGATCAGCCATCTGGCGGTATTAACATTTTCACCAGACCCGGAAGTGACAAGTTTCGCGGCAGCGCGTCATTTAACTTCAACGATGAGAGTTTGAATTCGCGAAATCCTTTCCAAATCAGTTCGAGCAAACGCACGGCATTTCAGATCCGTCAGATGGGCGGAAGTTTCAGTGGGCCGCTAAAAAAGGGAAAGGCGTCCTTCTTCCTGGAGTTTAATCGGAACGAGACCGATGACAACGAACTCGTCCGCGCCACCATTCTTGATTCGTCCTTCAACCCCGTCCAGATTGGACAGGTTGTTCTGTCACCTCGGCGATTCACTAATTTCAGTCCGCGCGTCGACTACGCCATCAACTCCCGGAACACACTGGTCGCGCGTTACAGCTACAATCGCAACTTGTTGGCAGACCTGGGAATAAATGGCACGTCGTTGCCCGAGCGAGGCTTTGACCAATCGTCCAGCTCGCATGTATTTCAAGTGACGGAAACGGCCGTGCTCAATCCGACGACCATCAATGAAACTCGCTTTCAGTTCTCGCGCAACCGCTCTGAGAGCCTCGGTAATACCGCGATACCAACGCTGAGTGTCAGCGGCGCGTTTACGGGTGGCGGCCCATCAGTGGGACACGCGAGCAGCAGTTCGACGCGCTGGGAGTTGCAGAACTTTACCCAGATTCAAAAGGGCATGCATACCATCAAATTCGGCGGACGCGTGCGCGGTGTCAGCATCGAGGACATTAGTCCAAGTAATTACAACGGTCAGTGGATCTTTACCGGTGGCATCACTGGCCTGACCAGCCTGCAACGTTATCAAAGGACATTGCAGTTGATGCAACAGGGGATGACGCAGGCCCAGATTCGAGCGGCTGGTGGCGGAGCGGCACAATTCAGTATTAATGTGGGCGATCCGCTCGCATCTGTCAGCCAGTTCGATTTCGAACCCTACGTGCAGGATGACTGGCGCTACCGGCCCAATCTAACTATCAGCTATGGCCTTCGCTATGAAATACAAACCAATGCCAATAGCAAGTTTGGATTTGCGCCGCGGTTAGCCGTGGCCTGGTCGCCGGGGGCCGCCGACAGCACGCGCCCGCCGAAAACGGTTATTCGCTTTGGCACCGGGATCTTTTACAACCGCTTCAATGAAGGCTCGACCTTGCAGGCGAATCGTCTCAATGGCGTCAAGGTACAACAGTTCACCTTTGCTGAGTCGGCTAATCCGCTGGTGGCCACTGATCCGGCAACTCTAACCGTCCTAAACTCGTTCCGTTGCCAAGACGGATCCGCCACGCCGGATTGCGTCACGGTCGTGCCTTCCATTGTCGGCGCGTCGCCTTTGCAACAGAGCATCACGCGTATTGCGCCTGATCTTCGGGCTCCAACAGTCTATGTGGCCGGAGGCCAGGTGGAACGGCAACTGCCGCATAACTTCACGATAACTGTCGGCGCTTATGCCATTCGAATTCTGCACGTGATCCGCACGCGGGACATTAACGCGCCAATACCGGGAACGATTAGCAATGCGAATCCCGGCGGTATCCGGCCGAATCCAACCATCGGTGAAGTCAATCAGATCGAATCCAGTGGCCGCTTTCATCAGCAGCAAGTGTTCGTGGGATTCAACAGCCGGCTCAATCCGCAGTTCTCGCTCAGCGGTAGTTACTCTCTGAGCAAGAGCACGAACGATGCCGATGGTCAGGGATCTGCGTCAATGCCCAGAAACTCCTATGACGTGTCAGACGAGTGGGGTCGCAGCGGGTTCGACGTTCGGCATCGGTTCTCGATTTTTGGAACTTACAACAATCCAAAATTATGGAAGCTGATCTTCTCGCCATTCGTGGTGATGAGTTCATCGCCGCCCTTCAATATCACGACCGGAATCGACTCGAACCTGGATCGGGCGTTCACCGACCGGCCCAGTTTTGCCGGCCCGAATCCCAATTGCGCATCTCCGTTCATCAAGTGCACGCGCTTTGGCAATTTCAATCTGTTACCGGCGGCTGGTGAGGCGATCGTTCCGCGAAACTTTGGCCAAGCGACTGGTTCTTTCACCGCGAACCTGCGGATTTCCCGCAGCTTTGGCTTTGGCGATGTGCATAGAGCAGGCGCATCAGGCCAGGGAAATGCTCAGCCCAAGACGGCTGCTGGTAATAAGCCTGGCAGCGGCGGTCCCAGCACTCCGGGCTCACGCGGTCCCATGATCGCGGGCGGTGTCGGCGGGGCTGTTACTGGTGGCGGCGGCGGCGGTGGGGCAGGGAGAGGACCGGGCGGCGGCGGTCAAATGATGGGCATGGGCGGCGGCGGGGCGGCCTCGACTGAAAAGAAATACAATCTTACGGTGTCGCTGTTTTTTCAGAATATCTTTAATAACGTCAATCTCGGACCGCCAGATGGAAACTTGTCTTCTCCGTTGTTTGGTCAGCCACGGAGCCTCGGCGGCTTCGGCGGCTTCGGCGGCGGGGGTAGTCCGAATGCAGCCAATCGTAAGATCTCGTTGAACTTGCGACTTAATTTCTGAACCTTCGCGGCGTCGGGGCGTATAGGAAAGAGACCCGGGTCTCGACTTATTTCTCGGAAGGACGCGCTATGAAGAGATACGCTCCGCCGCTCGCTATTGTGTTCCTGATCGCTTCTGCCGCCTTTGGTCAAGGGCCTGAGGCGGCAAAGTCCAACGGTCCCGGCGCCTCGACCACCACTACCATTCCAGCGCCGCCGGCTATCACCGCCAACACAACACCGCTGGAACTTGCGCGCGCCGCGCTGGCCGCGCAGGGTGGCGACAAATTCAAGAATCTGAAAAGCATGATGCTGATCGGCTCGGCTGATCTCTACCCTCCCAACAGCACTAATTCGATTCCGGGCAAGTTTGCCATCGTCACTGTCGGCGACAAGGTGCGTATCGATATTGACGCGCGACCAATGTTCAACTTTAAGCAGATCTATGATGGACAACAGTCCTACAGTTCCATGCCCGGAGTGCAGTTGCCTCCGGCGAGCAAGTTTGGTCTGCCCGTGTTGGCGAAATTCGACCAGCCTGGATATACGGTTTCTGATTTGCCGGACAAGAAGAAACTGCGTGGCTTTCGCATTGTCGATGCTGAAGGCAACACGACTGACTTTTATGTTGATCCGGCCACGGCTCGAGTGATGCAGTACCTGATTCCTTACAATGGGTACACATTCGGAACTGAGAATTCGAAGTTCAAGGAAGTCGATGGCGTGCTCATTCCGTTCAACTTCACGCAGCGGCTGGAAATGCCCATAGGCGCGTTCTTTGCCGAATACAAAGTCAAAGAGGTGAAGCTCAACCAACCAATAGGCGACGATGTATTCGTGATGCAATAAAGGGCGAACGCTACCTTGATTCGGTCAGGAAGTGGGATCGCTCCCGCTTCCCGATTTCGGGTTTCCGAGACCAGCCAAAAGGATGACAATTCGTCTATTTCTGGATCGCTTCGTTAGTGATGATGTTTGCTTTGTCCCTTTTCCCTCTTCCTTACAATCCTTTCCATAAACTGAATAACCTGCTTGACGAACCGGGATTAGAAAGTATACTTGCTGTGGTTATCGGCTCCTTACCCCCACATCACCGGATGTCTCGGTAATCAGCCTCGGTTTTTCCACCAGAAACCGAAGGAGAATCCCCATGAAAGAAATCGCTGCTTGTCTGTCTCTCTTTGCTTTCGTGGTTTTCCAGAACTTGCCTCTCAACTTTGTTTCAAGTCGTTCTAGTGATGTCCGGCAACCAAGTTACCGGATGAATCAGGTTCAGCTCCAAACCGGTCGTGATCAGAGACACGCGGACTTTGAGAAGGCGAGAAACCTTCTAGTCAAAAAGAATATCCCGTTTGATCCTGACATTTTGTTAACGCGTCATTGGCGCAAGACATTGGAACTCACCTTTGAGCAAATGCCTGAGTTACAAGACGTGCGACGTGGTAGCCGACGGTTGAAGGGAGTGGAGATCGCGCATACGCTTTATCTTCCTGAAAAGGTCGACTTGGAAGGCGATACCGTTATCATCGCGCGGAACCTCGTCTTTGAAGGTAATGACGCGGTTATTCGAGGTCCCTTCAACATATATGTCTATCCAATTGAACAAGTCGGCGTTCTCGGCACTGCTGCCCCAGACGTTGCTCGGGGCACAGGAGCGAGGTTCTTAAAGGCTGGTCTGGGCATTGGTCGCTCTTTGCGGCTACTTCGGGGAGGCAGCATTACGATAGACACTTCCGGTCGTGGCCGGGCCGAGTGGCTCAAGAGTCGGCAAGCGAGGGGAACGGGCAAAGTGCGCCTGCTGGGAGCAGGGTTTCCTGACACAAGAAATGAAAATGGTCGATGGGGTGAAGACGGCGCCAACGGGCCCGCGGGCACGCTGGGCACGACCGGCGCCACCGGCAGCACTGGCACCTACGGTGCTTGTGGAAGCAACTCCACCGTCAACGGCCAAAACGGGGGGTCGGGCGTCGTCGGAGGAGCCGGAACGGCGCCAGTGTCCGGCGGAGTTAATGGTGGCAATGGCCAGAACGCCGGCACCATCAACCTTGATATTCCAGATGGCGACACCGAAACCTATATCCTCCTGGCTAACGGCGGCGGCGGTGGACTAGGGGGAAACGGCGGCCAGGGCGGCAAAGGTGGCACCGGCGGGACAGGTGGCACTGGGGGAAGTGGCGCGAATTGCGCGTGTAATCAAGGTGGTTCGGGTGCCGGAGGAGGTGGAGGTTCCGGAGGAAATGGCGGCCAGGGCAGCACCGGCGGGAGTGGCGGGAATGCCGGCAATGGCGGCAACGGCGGTAATATTACGGTGACTTATCCCCAAGGGTATGACCTAAACAACGTTAGCACATACCCTTACGGTGGCAGTGGCAATACTGGCGCTTCTGGTGGTTCCGGAGGAGAAGGGGGTAACTTAGGAGCAGGGGGCACCGGTGGATCGAGCGGAGGCGCATCAACTTGTGAGAATCAGGGTTGGGGTGGTTCCACGGGCGCGAACGGTTCCGCGGGGGGCACCGGCGGGGGCGGCGCTTCTGGTCAGACTGGCAGTGCAGGTACTAACGGGAACCTCTCAATCACACAGCGCAGCGGCAGCGGCGGCGGTGGTGGGTCGCATTGCTCTTCGGGGGAGTTCTTTCTTCTGGAAGGGGAGGACAGCGATTGTACGCCAATCTTAATCGACGTAGCAGGAAATGGCTTCAATCTTACCAACGCAGCAAACGGCGTCAACTTCGATCTAAACGGCGATGGCATCAAGGAAAGGCTCTCATGGACAGCGGCCGACTCCGATGATGCGTGGCTTGTGGTCGACCGCAACGAAAACGGCGTCATTGACTACGGCTCAGAGATGTTCGGCAACTTCACGCCGCAGCCGACGCCACCACCGGGTGTTCAGAGAAATGGTTTTCTGGCTTTGGCTGAATACGACAAGCCGGAGAACGGCGGCAACGGCGACGGCGTAATTGATAATCACGACGCCATCTTCTCTTCGTTGCGGTTGTGGCAGGACACGAATCACAACGGCATTTCAGAGCCATGGGAGTTGCACACGCTGGCGGAGCTTGGTGTCGAGTCCATCGCGCTTGATTACAAAGAATCGCGCAGGAGAGATCGATACGGCAACACCTTCAGATACCGCGCAAAGGTTTATGGCACGGGTCATACAGACCTCGGTCGCTGGGCTTGGGACGTGATTCTTGTCGCGCAGTGAAATCGTCGCGGTGAACGCGCGCGGGCCATTAGTAGGCAGGTGACGACGACCGCTTTGTTGTCACCTGCCTTTGTCTCTGTTACCAACAAGACAGTTGGGTTGTGGGTCATTTTCAATGCCAGTTCTCAGATGGCACGAGTTGGGGACAACCTTGGACAGGTCGTTAGTCCAGCAACGCGACAATATCCTCAATAGACCAGAGCGTCCTGCGAACGCCGGCAGCCAATCGCGGGAGCGCATCTTAGGGTCTGGTGAATCCGCACGAAGTTGTAGTGCCGACAGTTGGCCTCATTTGCGTCCTGCTTGGATGTATTACTCCGGCTGGCTCCTTTGCTGGTCGATCCTCGAAGGTCTCTAGCCCTCCTTCACCTCGACCTTGAGCAGCCGGGCGAGGGTGTTGGGCAGTTCATTTATCTGTTCCGGCTTTTTCAGAAACGCATCGACTCCGGCGCGCCAGGCTTCGGTCTCGCAATCAGCGCCGGAAAGCATGACAATGGGAGTGCGGCGGCGGTGAGTCATCTTACGAGCACGCTTCACCAGGTCGAGTCCGCTCAGTCCCGGAAGCTCGTTATCAACCAGCAGTAAATCATAACGCTCATCGCCGGTGAGCTTTCTTAACGCGTCGTCGCCGTCCACACAAAGCTCTATTCGCCAGGTGTCACCCGAGAACATTTCATGGATCAGGTTGGCAAGTTGCCTGTTGTCCTCGGCATGCAGAATTGAGACGTGCGTGAAGCCTGGCGCCGGACCGACGATCCGGCTCTTGATTTTCCTGGGTTTGGAAAAGATATGGCGTCGTCGTTTGCGCACGGCGGTCCTGGTCTTGAGCAGTTCTTTGTGACGGCTGTTTATCAGGGAGATAAGACTCTGATGATGCCGGAAGCCAAGCAGACGCGCGGCCCGGGTCACCGAGCCGTTGGCATCCCTCAACGCGCGTTCGATTATTGCCCGCTCACTGTCGAGGACCTTTTCTTTGAATGAGAAGCCTTCCCATGAATGTTCCACGGCCTCACGATTCTCGCCCACGGATTCTCCTAGCGTCTCAATGACCTTGCGGGCGCAGGCGATCAATCGTTTGCCGACGGACGGGTCCTGGGAGCGCTGCAACAGATCGGCCGCGGACTGGTAGATCGAGGTCAATTCTGTCGGAGATGTCTGCGGCGACAGCTCTTCAATAATGCTGAGGTGCGCGCGCCCTGCGCCCTCGAGATCACCGGCTGTCTCGGCCACTTCGATGGCCCGTTGCAGTAGCGCTCGCGCACGCGTCTGGTTACCCATGCGGGCCAGAGCGACTCCGTGGGTGGTCAAAGCTTCCGCCAGCAGCGCTTGCTCGTCGCCCTTCTCGAGTGTATTTACCGCGGAGCGCGCGAATCGCTCCGCTTCGCGCAGACGACCTTCGGCCAGGAGGGTTCGGGCGCGAGTGTCGTCAACTTGAGCAACCGTCTCAACATCTTTGAGTTCGAGGAAAAGATGGCGAGCGCGATCAAGATGACGATGTGCTTCCTTGTGTCGTCCGATCTTGAAGAACAAGAGGCCTACATTGTTTTCGACACGCGCAAGATAGCGATGGTTACCCGCTTGTTCGAAGTGAAAACTAGCTGCAGCCGATTCTATTAATGCCCGATCTAAATAATATTCTCGGTTCTCCGCAGTCCCGAGCCTTGTGAACAGGAGAGCTAGTTCATTGTGAAATGAACCCCTGAGGGCGTGATCTTGAGTTTGCTCTAACAGGGGAGCGGCCTCCTCATAGAAACACAACGCCTGATTTAGTCGCTGTGCACATACTTCGACAATGCCAGCGCGAATGAGAAGGACTGCTTTCAGATCAATGTCGCTGTCACTCAAACAGGCCAAGGCATCAGCCAGATGGATACGTGCCTCATCGAATGATCCTTCGCGCCAATAACAAAGAGCCAGATCCCCACGTGCTTCCGCCACTCGCCTGGATTGTTCGAGTCTGTCGAAGATTTCGCTGCTGCGCGTGATTAGGTTCTTTGCTGTCTCCTGGCTGCTCTCAGCCGGATTCGCGCTCCCCAGCCATCCAGCTAACGCGCCAACCCTGAGCAGGACCTCGGCCGTAGTTGGTTCGTCAAGACCATCGAGTTTCGGAAGGCCGTCACGCTCGGGCCAGAACTCGCTGAGCGCTTCGCACGCGGCTTCGTATTCGCCGGCCTTCTCAAGCTGTTTGGCTAAGCGACAGCAGAGCACAGCGCGTTCTGGAAACGTACGGCCGCGACTTTGCTCTTGAAGAGTTGATAGCTGAGACTGTAAGTTCATGTGAGGTCTACCTTTCTGTATACTTGATAAAAACTGTTCCTATGGATGTGCGGGTTTTGTTTTTTTGAACGAAATCCACCCACATTCTTTGAAACATGCCTTGTCTTGTTCGTTTCAAGAAAGAGCGCACCACCGACCCGACAAACTTAAGGAGAAAACATGAAGAACCTAAGAAAACTAGGTGCCGCCGTCGTCTTAACGTCTGTTCTTGCCCTTTCCGCTTTCGCGGGCGAGATACCGACGCCACCCTGCGCACCTCCTGATCCGGGCGAAACTCATACGCCGCCTTGTGCGTCCGCCCTTGGCGACATGGAAACACCCACGGAGGCATCAACAGCGCCGGGCGACATGGGCAACGGCGGATCGTCGTTTACTGAAATTGCGGCAGATGTTCTACTGAATTTCCTGCCACTCTTTTAGTTAGGACCTGCTCAATCCAAATAAGTAGCTGAGTCTGTCAGCCGGTACCTCCCTGGCAGAAAGTCACCAGTGTGCGCTCTTTGAGATTGCAAAAAAAAAGGAGCGCACACTGTCTGACCGGGAGGGCCCCAACCGCCGCGTAGCATAAACCCAACTTACGCAGAATTCAACCACGTTCTTCAAATATGTGTAACACTCTGACAGGTAGAATGTTCCGTGAGGTTGCAAGTCTGTCCGCAAATAAATACTGTTTGCCCGCTGTGCGTATCCCAATAGTCGCGTCTCGTTTAGGGTTGTTAGTCCGATGTGCGATCCTGGCGAAGCCTAACGTCAACGAATGCACAGACTAGCGCCTGGAGTCTCTCGCGACCTCGCACTGCGACTTGGTTGCCACCGCTTCAAGATAGGTTCACCGAATCTTCGCGGTGAAGCTCACGCTGCCCGTATTATTCGGAGAGGTCTGGCTCAGATTACCAGTGAAGGTCCAACGGATGTTCGTTACGTTGCGATCATAACCGGCTGAGGCTCCGCCTCCGCCGCTCGCTGGTATGTACGTCCACGTAGTTTCGCCGTTGTTTGAATACGCGACCACGACTGTCAGTCCAGTCGTGCCCAGGCTGCTCGTGACTGAACCAACTTTGAAGTCAGTCGATGGGGGAATCGGATCTCTGATTACCAGAGTCTGCGCCGGCACGCCGCCAGTGTTAGTAAAGGTGATCGTGTAAGCGAGATCGGTCCCCGGCACCTGACTCCCGCTGGGACTTACGCCCTTAGTGAGGGCGACGTTGGGTGGCCCTATGACGGTGACATCCTCCCCGGTGCTCGATGCTGAATTGTAAGTCGCGCTCGTCGTGCCGTTGGACGCAGTGCGCGCCGGATCGGTATAAGTTGCCGTGGCAGGATTCTGATAGGTACCTGCACCGACGCTGGCGGGGATCGTTACGATGAAAGTGAGACTCACGCTGCCGCTGCCGGGAATCGTAAATGTGCTCCAAGCGGGCGCGGGCGCACCGGCTGTGGGGTTACTTGTGCTGGGCCGGGTGGCGCCGCCGTTCAGAGTCACTGAACTGGTTGAGGCGTACGTGAAACTGGTTGGCAACACGTCAGAGATCGAAAGGTTGTCCGCAGCGCTGAGGTTTGCCGCATTCGAGACGACGATCGTATAGGTCGCGGTAGTTCCGCTGGGGCCATTATTGACTGTCGCGGTGGAGGTTGTCTTGGTAACTGTAAGAACCGGCACACACTGGGCTCCAGAATCGGCGCCGGGAATCTGACTGCCCGCGATCGTCATAACCGAACCGGTTCCACCGGCAGTTGCTCCATAGGGATCAGACGCCGTCGTAGTTACACCATTCGCTCCGCCGTTCACGCTAGTGCTGGCCGATGATGAGGTCGCGATGAAACCGCCGCCACCACCACCGCCTGGTCCATGGCGGTCGCCCGGCGTTCCATTGGGCGGTTGGTTGGGCCACGCATTACCGCCCTGTCCACCGCGCGCATTGATTGTCAGACTTCCCAAGCCACCGCTATTAGCCACGACCACCACGCTGCCGCCTGCACCCGCGCCGCCGCCGCCATCGTTATCTGCTCCATTTCCATTAGCGCCGTTGGCCGAAATTGTGCCCGAGCCGCTGACGGTAGCGGACATGATGATCACGATACCGCCGCCGGCGCCGCCGCTACTCGCGGTGCCCGTCGAGTTGTTGCGCGAGCCTCCACCACCGCCGCCACCCATAACTATCAGGTTCGCTGCGCCCGTGATTGTGTCCCCGCCGTAACCACCGCGAGCGAGGTTTGAATTCCAGGTATTGCCTCCGAGGCCACCTGCGCCAGCGTTACCGCCACCGCCACCGCCCGAGTTCTGATCATTGGCCGACGTATTGCCGTCGGTCCCTCCCCCGCCGGCATTTCCGGGCGCGCCTCGTGCTGTGCTGCCATTGGGATAGCCCTCGATGCCGGTGTCAGTGACCGTGTTGAAAGTGGAATCGTAGACATAGCGTGGCGTACCAACGATGCCTTCACCTTTGCCACCGTGAAAACTGTTGGTGGCAACATTCCGGAAATCGGTATTACTTCCACCACTGCCACCGTTAAGTTGCCGTGTCCCACCGCCGCGAAAGCCCTTTCCATCGACGCTCACCGTTGCGCCGCCGAGATTTAGGTTGCCCGCCACATCGACCACGAGAACCCCGCCGGTTGAACCATCCCAAGAGGCGGCAGTGAGACCGGAACTCAGTGTGGCGCTCGAATACTGCGGCACGCGCACCACCTGGAAACGTCGCTGACCCCTTGATGAAGTAGCATCCGCGTTTCTGTAGGTATTAAGTAGTCCGTTTCCAGCGCCCGCGCCTCTGATCGGAACTGTGCCTCCGGCCGCTCCTGTGGCAACGACGAACTCATATTTCCCGGCGTTGCTGCTAGTGGAGCCGTGGGCCGGTGCACCGCTGACGCCGTCACCATAAGAATCTGAATTGTTCGAATTGATAGCAGCGTCTTGCATCTGAATTATCAGCAGCAGATCACCGCTGGCGATTGGCGTAAGCGCGCCGGTGGGACTGCCGATGGAAATCGAGGTGGCCCCGGCGCTGGCGTTGGCCGTTCCGGGATAGTAAGTATTAACGACTCCGGAAAGCGTGCCGCCTGGTCCATCCTTGCCGGCGTTGGCGCACAATTGAGCTTGGGTCGCTGGCGAAGCCAGAATTGTTCCCAGCAAGACCGCGACCCACATTGTGCGTCTGAGTGAATTCATCGCAGCTTGCTTCAAGGGGGGTCTCCTTGATTTCCTTGCGCGCCCGAAACTTGTTCCGCCAGACCAGCTTTCGCAGTGCCAAACAAATCGAAAAGATTAGATAGCTTCGATGAGATGGTGAAGTAGAATCCCCGACGGACGGGCAGAATCTGAGCGCCCGCAGGCTCCTTAGCTGAGGTGAAGTTGTAGCCCAGGCCCAGGCGCACGTCGGGAAGCACCCAGAACCCGGCTTCGGTCGCATACACCGTGCGCATCGTGCGCGACGATGGCTGAAACAACATGCGTGTCTCAAGCGCCCAATCGAGCCGGCGCGTTACCAGATACTGCGCGCGTGCCTGAGTCAGAAACGTCAACGTCGAAACAAAAGGAAGCTCGGGCTGTCCGTTAGCGCTAAGGCGCAGGGCAAATCGTCCGTAGAGTTCCAGGCGTTTCGACAATTGATTGTACCCATCGACGGAAAGCGAATCGATGCGATCCCTGGTCGGCTTAAGGGAGGTTGCGTCTTGAATCAGTGAGCGATGCGTGTAGCTGAAGAGCAGGCCGACGCGATCCGACTTAACAGGACGTATTGCCAGTGCGGCCGTGCCTTCCAGCGACGAGTTGCTCTTGCCGCCAAATGCACCGCGCGACCACTGAACTCGTGCCAATGCAGTAATGCCTTCGCGCAGTTTGCCGGCAGCACCGGCGGCGATAACCTGACCGACGCCGCCGCGATCGCGATATTCATAACGCGCCGAGGCACGAAAATCTGAGTTCGGCTGCCAGCCAAAACCGAACGCCGCGCTATTGAAACTCTTATTCGGACCCGCCAGATGGAAGCCTCGTTCGAAGCCCATCTCGAGCGACAGCCCCTTAGTTAGCGGCAGACGATTCTGCAAACCAATCACGGTAAAACTGTCAGTGCCGTTAATCCCGTTTTCGAGTTGATAACGACCCGTCATCGAAGTGTACTTGCCAAGGCGCGTCTCGACGCCGAAGGCCGTTTCGCGTCGCGAAGTCACCTGGGCGAAGCCGGTGCCAGAATAATCACCAATCGGTGTAATCGGCGCGGCGGCAAGCCTTTGCGTAAAGAAAAGTTTTGTCAGAGCGCTCACCTGATAAGTAGCACCCAACGTCGTCTGAGTCGGATAGGTTGGATCAGCGGCACTCAGGTTCTGCTCACGCTTGACCGAAAATTGAAGCTTGTCCGTGAGTTGCACGTCGGCGCCGGCCGTGATCAGATTCGAATCGGTCCGCTTGTCGTTGAGGTCATCGGTGAAGGCCCGATGGTCGAAGCCGAGATGAAACTTGATTCGCTCGTTCAGAATCTGGTCCCAGGCTGCCGAGTAAGTCAGACGCCCGTTATTCACGTTCGCGGTCTCGTTGCGTTCGCTGGTAACGCCGAAATGCAGCGTCGAGTTTGCCCGCGGTTTCATTTCCAAAGTCACTTCGCCGCGACGCGACCCCGGCGTGACTGTTCCGCCGAAGGGGTTGAAGAAGCCCGCCGACGCGTTCACGTAGCGCGCCCGCAGAGTGGAGCCATAGAACGGCAGCGGTTGCGTCAGACTGAGCTGATATGCGCTGCCATCGTGCTTTGTATCGTCAGCGCCGAACCCGTTACCGCTTCCCAGGATCTCGCCCTGGCTAGTGGCCCAGGCCAGTTGAAGCGAACCGCCGCGCGGCAAAGTCTTTTCGACGTCAAAGCCTCCCATCATAAAGTCACGTTCTTCCGTTTGCCGCTGTAGCACGGCGGACAGACCAAGCTTCAAACCAATTCCTTTGAAGTTCTTTCGCGCCCGCGCGGTATACACGGCCGAGTTCAAACTTGAGGCCCGATGTTCGTAGGTTACAACAACCTGGGTAAGGTTAAGCGCGAGGTCGAAAGTCGAAAGATAGCGCATGAAGAACATCCGGCCCGTCATCGCATCGAGATTGTAGTCGACGGAACGCGTTAACGTTTCGCGCGAGATGATGACTTCGGGATTGCGCCGGTCGCGCACCTCGATCACGACGTTTTCCGACCCCGGCAGAATCTCGGAATTGGAAAGTTGCAGGATGCCGAGCGCACCGGCAGGGAAGACATCGCGCGCAAACGCCGTGTCCGGCCGCGCGCCGGTGACCGTTATGAAGTCGCCCTGCGAATTTTCGAGATGGGCTTTTACGCCGGTAAGCTTTCTCGCGTAACCGGCCAGCGGCGCTTCCATGTCCGCTTCGAAGTCGCCGAACATCGCATAAGACCGCTGGTGATCGATGCGGGCATAGAGCTTTGAGTTTGATTGCGCGGCTTCGAATCGCGTTGATGAGTCCCCGAACAGCGGGTACGCGCGATCGAGCGGATCGAGCTGAAAGATTCGATCGCGTCCGGCGGTGCGATTGATTGAACGCTGCGAATCATACGAGAGAGTCAGCATGCTATTGCCCGGGAGTGGCCCGCTGTAGAAAAGGCTCAGACGGCTGCGGAAGTTACCTTGTTCTTCACGCAATCCGACTTCGGGAATGCTCTTGCCAAAACTCATTTCAGCAAAGCCAACCAGAATTGTTGGCCGCATTTCCGAGATTATCCGCACTTGTTCATTGGCCTCGATCTCTCCGGTTTCCGCGTGCAGGCGCGCATCACCCGGCGTGCCGGAACTCGTCAGCTTAAGTACGGCCTCGCCGCGTTCAAGCTGGACCACCAGTTGTCCGCCGACCTGACTGGCCTGATCCAAGAGCGGCGTCGCCACGTTTATCGCTAACGCCGACGGCTGCGCATCCGATTTGTCGGAGATACGCATCAGTTGCCCGAGTGAGGTCTCGATACCGACTTGCCCATCAAGCGCAGGATTGCCCCATTGGTCCAGGGCCTTCACTCGCACCGTCGTAAAATCATTGCCGCCAGATTGGATTTCCGCCTTTTCCGGAACGATCTGAAGTCGACGCGCGGGACCACGGCCCACGACTGTCATTTCTTCGGTCCGGCCGCCTGCTCCGTCCGGGCTGATCGCCGTGCAGCGGATTCGATTCGGACCGGGCTTCACGTTCATTCCGACAAAAGTAAACGTCGACACCTGGTTCTTGTGATCCAGACTGCGCACACCGATGTTCTTTTCTGAAACCTGATCGCCGTTGATTTCGAGCTTGACGCTCCAGTTCAAAGCAACGCGAACTTCGACTTGCAGGCCGGGTGACATTGAGACTGAGTTCGGCGCGGGAGAGAGTATCCGCACTTCACCGGGCGCGATCGCTTCGACAGTCTCAGTCGAGACCATCTCATAAGTGCCGGGTGCGGTGGGCCTTTGTAGGGAAGGCGTCAACGAGGAATTCGGTGTGGGTGACGACTGCGGGGCGAGAGCGCTTGCTGCGCTCGGGACGTCAGCCCGCGGAGCGTCGCCTGGCTGCGTGAAAGCCTGGGTGATGACTTCATCTTTTTGGTTTGTTTGGCTGGCGAGCTTCCGTCTCTTTGTGTCTACCAAGGCAAAATTTTGCCGCAGCAGCGCGCCTCCGCCTACCGGCGTGCGCAGCAAGCGCGCCCAACTCTTGCCCGACTCTCTGCCGCCATCGGTCAAAGCGTAACCGCTGGGCACGCTGACTGGATCGAGCGAGATCACCTGGGGTCCGTCACCCAGCGAAGGGAAATTGTAGAGGCCCGCCGAATCGGTGATCACCGATTGGCCATTGCTCAAATACAGACGCACTCCGGGCGACGGCCGGTCGCTCTCGTCAAACTGCCCGTTGCCGTTTACATCGACGAAGACCCGGCCGACCAGGACCTGTCGTGTTGAGAAGATCCCAGTAGAGACGAAGACAATGGCGCGCGCCGGCGCGCTCTGGATTCGCTCTCCCGAAGGGAAGGTGCCGGAGGCATTTGCCAGATTCTCCTGATCGCCTTCGCGCGCATTCGCGCCCACGCGCACGCGATAAAGCAGCCGTGCGGTGGCGCCGTGCGGGATCTCGGCAATTCGAAACAGCAATTCGCTCCCTTGAATCTCCGGCTCTATGGGTTGCTCTGAGGCGGAACCCAGAGTAAGCCGAGCCGATCCGGTGGCGTAATGGAAAGAAGCCGGCAAGCGATCGTTGATGACCACGCCATTCAAATTCGCAGCCGTCGGATTGTGGACTTCGATGCGGTAGGTGATCGTATCGCCAATCTCGGCGCGCGCGCGATCGGCTGATTTCACAATCTGCAAACCCGCGGGCTCGAACATCGGAACATTCAGCGCCAGGGCCGCGAGGTCGTTAATCCGAACGTCTTCGCGCACCAGATCAAATCCTCCGGCGCTGGCCAGGGGCTGACCGTCAACTGCGTGAAGCGCGAGCGAGAAAAGCCCGGCCTGAGTTGGGCGCAGACTCATCTGTATCATGCGGCTGATATAGCCCTGAGCCGAAACCTTCATGAAGTAATTGGCAGTCGTGTTCTCGCTTCCAATCTCGTCAGGCCCGGGCGCAAAGCTGAAGTGTCCCTGGCCGTCGCTCGAAAATGGGTTTTCGTTCTTCTCATTCGGAGTAAATCCTGCGTCAGCAGGCAAGCGCAGGAAGTTTTCGGCTGCCTGGTCGACAAGAACCTCGACCCGCGCACCGGCAATCGGCGCAGAACTACCGGCGCGGCCGGCAAAGACCAGTCCGAAAGGATTGATAACGACTGTGGCGTTGACGCTTTTGATCGGGGGGATGTTATCGGCCGTGAATGAAGCGTTGTTTACCACACCCGTTCCCGCGACAACGGTTCCGGTAAGACGCGCCCTGAACGTGACGCGAAAGGCCTCGCCGGGATTGACCCGTGCGAAAAGAACCTTGATGTCGCCGTTTTGCACTGAGCCTTCGTCACCGTCCAGAGCATCAGAGAGCAGGCGATCGTTTAGATGTAGCGAGCCGGGCACGTACTCGATTGACGCCGGAAGTTGATCATCAAGCAGGACATTGCGAGCGACGGCGTCGCCACTGTTCCGAAAGGCGATCGCGTAAGTGAACTGACTTCCCATGCTAACTACTGCCTGGCTCAGGCCGTTCACCAATTTACCGGGAGCCAGGTTCGCATTGACCGGGTCCGTCAGATGCGCGCCTTGACCTACGGCGTTGATGATGGTTCCGGTGTCCTCTCCGCGGCCGTTTACTGCATTCACGGCGTTCGAGCGCGCGGTGATATTGATTGTGAGTGTGCTTTGCGCCGGCGCGTCGTTCGTGTCGATTACGGCCAAAAGGCCGATGCATCCGCCGGGCGACAATTGCGGAGAAGTTGATTCGTTGACGCGAACGGGCGTGTCGCCATCGGTCAGAGTTCCGCTGCCGTCGATGTCGAAGTGAAGCGCGTTGAGCGTTGCCGGCGCAGTCAAGTCGAAGCGCGTCAGCGTGAAGGTGTCGGTGTTGTTGCCGGTGTTGCAGATGCGGAACAACCGTGTGACCTGCTCGCGAGGCGCGACCGTATCGGACGGAGCAGTTTCGTCCGGAGAGACTGCAAGCGTCGCCACCGCCAGCACGGTGACCGTGACGACAGGCGAGACAGTGGTAAAAGTCTCGCCCATTTCGTCCTGGTAGCTGGCTTCGGCGCGGTTGGAAATGACCGTGCCGGCGCCGCTTGGATCTTCAAAGGCGCGCGCCCATAGATTTGCTGACGTGCCAAACAGGACTGCTATCAAGCTGGCGGCAACTGCAATTGTTTTGAATAGAGGTTTCAACGTTCTAACCGTCGGGGGGCAGAGAGAGGTTGAGTTTCTAAAAGTGGGAAGACTCCAGTCTGTGAAGGCGCGACGACTGACGGGGTCTGTGTCACGATCCATTCACAGACTGAAGTCTGTGCCACTTGGCAGGCCGTTCTAGTTAATCGAGCGCAAGAAGGTAAACACCGCCGATGCGCCAGGAGCGAGCGAAGCGATGGTGTCGGTGTACTTGGTCGCGCTGACTGTGACGACCGTGCCGGAACCTGAATCGCTGGGCGATCCGCTGTTGGTGGTGTACGTTCCCCAGTTGTTCGGCGCGACCAGTCCGTCTTCGGTGATGACCAGATTGCTGGCCGTCAACTTGACGCAGTTGGCGTCGCCGTTCGAGGTGGAGACGTTGGTGTAGGTGATGTTGTAGGTGATAACCGCACCCGGCACCGGATCAGTGGCCGCACCGACGCCGGTCCCGTTGGCAACCGTGAATGCCTTGTCCAGCCGGACGAATCCGGTGTAGAGGCGATCGATGGTGCGATTGAACGCAGCCGGGGTGGCAACTGAAGTCGCGCGGATGATCGTGTCGTAACCAGTGAGCACGGTGTTGCCCGACGGCTCAGTGATGCGAACGTTGATGTTAGCGGAGGACGCATGAGCAATCGCCAGCGCAACTGATCCGCCACCTGACACGGTGGTGTAGCTGGCGCCACCATCGGTCGAAACCTCGACGGTAAATCCGGCCGGTACTGTCGGCGCGTCGATGGTGAAGGTATCGCTGGTGTTTCCGGTGTTCTGAATCGTGTTGACGTAGACGATCTGACCCGAAGCGGTGGTTACTCCGCCCGGGGGCACGCCGGCGATACCGGTGTTGACGGCCTTGTTGCTGTAGTCGTCGTTATTGTCGGTAGGACCGACGGCCGCGGGCGCGCCGCTCGGGCCGACCAGAACCGCGCCGATCTTCTTGAGCGGGGTCTGCTGAATGACACCGTGGCCTAATCCAGGGGAATAGGTTTCATCGAAGTTGGCGTTACCGTCACCGTTATTTGATGTGCCGTCACCGGACTGGTCTTTGATTGATCCGCCGACGAAGTTCGTGCCAAAGGCGTCACCGATTTCATCCATCTGCACAGAGGCGTCAATCCCGAGTGGGACTGTGACGACCATGGGGATGGGAAGGCTGGTGGCCCCTGCTCCCAGCGAGCCGCCAACGGGAAATGCGAGACGGGTTGCGAGTGTCAAAGGAGATGGCGCGGTGGAAGTCCAGATCGCGGACAGTGGCGCCGTTCCAAGTGCGCTTGTCGTATAGAGCGTCCCTGCGGGAAATACTTGGCCTGTCTTGAGGACTCCTCGCGAGCCCAGCGGGTTCTGCTGCGGTATGGGAGCGATGATGTAAACCGCTGGAGAGCCGTTCAGGGAGACGCTGCCTACCGGGCGCAATCCTGTATTCGTGAGTGTCCACGTGTAGGTTATGTCAGTACCAAGATCAACCGGACCTGCAGGCGCGCTTGTAAGCGTGAGTTGCAAGAGCGCGTCGTTTACAACGGAGGCGCTGATGTCGCCGCGAGCCTCGCGCTGTCCGTTAACTGAAGCACCCGAGACAGTCCGTACTTCATTTGTGAAGGGAGCTGCTACCGGCTGGTTATCGAAAGACGGACCGCCGGCGGCGGCGTCACCCAGCAGGACCTGCACAGTTTGGCCGGCAGTCGCGCCCGCGTTGACACTTACTTCCACCAAAACGTGAATCGAGCCATTCTGGGCAATGAACGCGGAATCCACGGCCCCGCCGGTGAGTAAGGTATCGGGGCCATTGATGGTGCCGCTGCTGTCCACGTCGATAACGACATTGGTGATTGTTGCCGGGCTGCCCGCGCCTAAAGAGGCGCTGGCGCCACCCGCCAGAAAATGCACCTGATCGCTGAAGTTCCCGGTGTTGGTTACCGTGAAGTTGTACAGCACGCCGGTTTGTCCGGCGACTACTGTCGGGTTGCTGCCGGCATCCGGCGTGATCGCCAGACCGGAGACGTTCGAAACAGTTACCGTCACGGTGTTCGAAACAGTGGAGTAGCTGTTCGTCCCGTCAGAATAGGTCGCGCTGGCCTGGTTGGAGATCGTAGTGCCACCGGGCGTCTGCGCCAGGGCTCCGATCGAAAGCGCACCAGCGATCGCCAAGGCAATCAGCAGGCGCAGGAGCGCGGTAGTGCTCAGAAATGTTTTTGGGTTCTTCATATGAGTCCTCATCGATTTGGGTAGGGGCAGGGGTAGGCGGTGAGTAGACGAGCGCGCGCTAGTGGCGCGGTCGTCGTAAGACCGTAGGTTGTTACTTCAGTCGCACCTTGTACGAGGCAGAGAGTTTGCCGCCTTGCGCGAGCGGATCGGCCCACTCATAGCGAATCTCTGTGTACATTGAGACGGGGGCGGGCACGCGCTTGACGGAGCCATCGGCCTGCTTCACTTCGATCGTGGGCTGGGCCGAATAAGACTTGCCACCGTCGATGCTGTAGACAGCCTTCGCGCCCTCAGCTTTTGCACTGTCGGCGACAAAGATCGTGCCTTGCGGAATATGGCCGACGGCTTTGTATTCCAGCGCCGGGGCGTTGCCGCTGTTCTCAGACGTGATGGTCCAATCCAGGATCTCGCCCGGCTTGACCACGGTCGTTTTGTCCAGGGCCAGGAGGGCACTGTCGCGCTCGACCGCACCTGAAAGCTGCATCTTCACTTCCGGTCTGGCCGCATTGGCCAGCATGAAGTGTCGCTGCGCGAAACCGGCAGCGGTGGCCACCATCAAAGTCAGGACGGCCATCAGCAACGCGCTTAATCTCTTCTTTGACTTCATCATTTTGTTTTCGTCTCCTTGGACGGGCTTTGAGGTTGAGGATCGCGGGTTTGCGTAAATCCGAAACTGCCGAAAGATTGCTTCCCACCCTGGTTCGCAGAGAAAAGTTGATCGGCTGGGAGACAATCAACCACGCTTCACTTAACAATCACCGTGCCGCGAGATTTTGCCACTGTCGCGTTTGAGTTAAAGCGAAGACGTGGGGAGACTTGTGTAGATTAGTGAAGAGATTCGGCAAGGACTTTTTGGCATGCAAGAGGCCCTGACGTTTTGTCAAAGGACTGACATTCTGTCAGGCCACGACGCGAACGACCGTTCGCCCGGACATCGCTCATGCGCGGTCGCGTATGAGGTGAAAGTATCGGCCGTTGCTACAATGAGTAAAGCATTGACATCCGTCATTTGAAGAGATATAAGGCTGCTCGCATTAGTTATTGCTGTTCTCGCGTTCGTCAAAGTACCCGACCTTCCGATGTGTTCCTCGTAATCGTTCGAAAAAGGAGATGCCCCCATGTCCCGCAACTCTCGTCGTTCTGTTTTTCGTCGTCCGTTTCTTGATTGTTGTTTGTTATTAGGCCTGCTGCTCGCGGGCGTCGCCGGCCTGACTTCTCTGACGCGGAAGGTCGGCGCAGTTTTTGTCGCGCCAGGTTTCCCTGAAAGCACCAGGGCTCTTAGTCCAGCGATGGTTCCCCCCGCTGCCACCGAACGCGCAATCGAAGCTGGGTTGCGAGAAGCCTACGGCAAACTGCCCATCGGCTTCGAGGCCAATCAGGGCCAAACTGACAGCGCAGTGAAGTTTTTTTCTCGCGGTAGCGGCTACAGCCTTTTCCTCACGCCAACAGCGGCCGTGATGCGCCTGGAAATTGCGGGGCGCCAATGGAGGAATGAACGAAAGAAAGCACTGGTTGCCGACCCCGCCAAAGCCGGAAATCGGAAATCGTCAGTGGTGCGCATGAATTTTGTCGGCGCCAACCCGGCGCCGCGAGTGGTTGGTGTGGATGAGTTGCCCGGCAAGAGCAACTACTTCATCGGCAACAACCCCGCCAAGTGGCGCACCGGTGTTTCCAACTATGCCAAGGTCAAATACGAGGGTGTCTATCCGGGCGTGGACCTGGTCATGTACGGCAACCAGAGCCAGCTCGAGTATGACTTTGTCGTCGCGCCCGGCGCCGATCCGAACCGGATTCGGCTCTCGTTTGCAGGAGCGCGACGTCTACACGTGGAGCGCAGCGGCGGCGACTTAATCCTAAACGTCGGCGACGGCAAAGTCCGCCAGCGCGCGCCTGTCATCTATCAGGAAACGGACCAGGGCAAACAGTTTGTCGCGGGGCGGTACGTTCTGCGCGGCAAGAACGAGGTCGGGTTCGAGATTGAAAGCTACGACCGCACGAAGCCCCTGGTTATTGATCCCGTGCTCGTCTACTCGACGTTCGTTGGCGGCAGCGCCCGCGAATACGCCGCCGGGCTCACGGTGGACCCCGACGGCAACGCCTACCTCACCGGAGTCACGTTCTCAACTGATTTCCCCACGACGCCCGGTGCGTACCAGACGAGTTTAGTAAGCGGCGACGGCTTCATCACGAAGCTCGACCCGACTGGCTCGGCGCTCATCTTCTCCACATACATCCGCGGTGCCACGCCCGCAGGCATCGCGCTGGACGCCGCGCGCAACGTCTACCTGACCGGCGGCGCGTCTTTTAACTTCCCGGCCACGCCCGGCGCCTTCCGCACGTTTATGTCCGGCTTCGCCGACGCCTTCATACTCAAACTGAACAGCGGCGGCAACTCGCTCGCGTATGCAACCTTCCTCGGCGGCAACCAGGGCGAGGGCGGCGGCGGAATCGGCGTGGACGCTGCCGGTAACGCTGCCATCTCCGGCAACACCAACTCCACGAATTTTCCGGTCACGCCCGGAGCTTTCCAACCAACCTACGGCGGCCATCGACCCTTTTACCAACTTTTCAGCGGCGATGTCTTCGTCTCCAAGATCAACGCGACTGGCTCGGCGCTCATCTTCTCGACCTACCTTGGAGGCAGCGGCGACGAGACCAGTTCCAGCAACGCGTCCGGCACCGCGATGGACGCCGTCGGCAACGTCTACGTGAGCGGCGCGACCGACTCGACGGACTTCCCCGTCACGCCCGGAGCCTTCCAGACTACCTATGGCGGCGACAGCAGCCCGATACAAAAAGGCGACGCCTTCGTCGCGAAGTTCAATCCGGTTGGCGTAATCACCTATTCGACTTACCTCGGCGGAGCAGATTATGAGGCCGCCCACGACATCAAGTCGGACGCCACCGGTAACGCATACGTGACGGGCATGACCCAGTCCGTCAACTTCCCCGTGACGCCGGGTGTCTACCAGCCAGTCAACAATGGCGGGCAGGAGGGCTTCGTTACAAAACTTAACCCGCTCGGTTCGTCGCTCGTCTATTCCACGTACTTCGGCGGCCTGTCGGTGGACATCCCCAACAGCATCGCCCTCGACGCTACGAACGGCGTTTACATCGCGGGCAACACGGCCGGCTCGTTCTTTCCGCCATCGCCGGGCTGCGTCTCGCTGCCTTACAAAGGCAATTACGACGTCTTTGTCGCGTCGCTGAACGCGACTGCCACCGCCCGCCCCTTCTTCACCTACCTCGGCAGCTCGGGAAACGACGGGGATGCCGACGTAGCCCTGGACGCAAACGGTTATGTCTATGTCGGGGGCACGGTCGTGACTACTCCGAACGACTTCCCCACCACGCCCGGCGCTTATCAGACGACCAGCAACGGCGACGGCGAACCCTTCATTGCTAAATTCGACACGAACGCCTGCAACGATGCCTGTCCCGATGATCCCAACAAGACCGATCCCGGCATTTGCGGCTGCGGTGTTCCTGATACCGACACAGATGGTGATGGCACCCCCGACTGCAATGATGCCTGTCCAAGTGATCCTAACAAGATCGCTCCGGGAGTCTGTGGCTGCGGTGTTGCCGAAACCGACACTGATGGCGACGGCACACCCAACTGCAACGACGCTTGTCCGAACGATCCTAACAAGACCGCTCCCGGCGCTTGTGGCTGCGGTGTTCCTGATACGGACACAGACGGTGATGGAACGCCCAACTGCAACGACGCTTGTCCGACTGATCCAAACAAGATCGCCGCGGGCCAATGCGGTTGCGGCGTTCCTGACACGGACACAGATGGCGACGGCACGGCTAATTGCATCGATGCCTGCCCATCTGATCCAAACAAGATCGCTCCGGGAGTTTGTGGTTGCGGAGTTCCCGATATCGACACAGACAGCGATGGTCTGGCGGACTGTATCGACAATTGTCCGACCACGGCCAACCCCGATCAGTTGGATGCTGATGGTGATGGAGTAGGCGACGCCTGCGACAACTGTCGCGCGACCGCTAATCCCGCCCAGGAGGACGCGGACCATGATGGAGTCGGCGATGCCTGCGACAACTGCCGCATGAATGCCAATCCCGGCCAGGAAGATGCTGACGGGGACCAGGTAGGTGACGTATGCGATAACTGCGTAAGCACGCCTAACACAGACCAGGCGGACTCCGATGGTGACGGAGTCGGCAACGTCTGCGACAACTGTCGGACGACGGCTAATCCCGGTCAGGAGGACGTTGACGCTGATGGCGTTGGCGATGCCTGTGACAACTGTCGCTCGACGGCCAACACTGATCAGGCAGACGCTGATAGTGATGGAGTCGGTGACGCTTGCGACAACTGTCGCTCGACGGCCAACACTGATCAGGCAGACGCTGATAGTGATGGAGTCGGTGACGCCTGCGACAACTGTCGCACCACGGCCAACTCTGATCAGGCTGACACTGATCATGACCTAGTAGGAGACGCCTGCGATAACTGTCGTGCAACGGCTAACCCGGATCAGGCTGACACTGATCATGACCTAGTAGGAGACGCCTGCGACAACTGTCGCACTACGTCAAATCCGGATCAGGCTGACCTTGATCACGATGGGGTGGGCGACCTCTGCGATTCATGCCGCGGCACGGCTAACTCCGATCAACTCGATACGGATGGAGACGGAATCGGCGATGCTTGTGACAATTGTCCTATGACGTCCAATCCGGACCAGGCTGACGCTGATCACGATGGCGTGGGTGATGCTTGCGACAACTGTCGCGTTACGGCAAACCACGATCAGCTTGATGTCGACCATGATGGTGTGGGCGATGCTTGCGACAACTGCCGTATTACGGCAAATCCGAATCAGGCGGATGCCGACCTCGATGGAGTCGGTGACGCTTGCGACAACTGCCGCCTTACTTCAAATCCGAATCAGGCGGACGCGGACAGTGATGGCGTGGGCGACGTTTGCGACAACTGCCTTGCGAAATACAACCCAGGTCAAACTGATTCGGACGGCGACGGTGTCGGTGACACCTGCGACAATTGCCCGAACACGGCTAACCCGGATCAGCGGGACACCAATGGCGATGGCGTCGGCGATGTCTGCACACCGTTCCAGTTCCCGGCGGATGGACAGTTTGTCGTCGGGGATCTGGCAAACCTGGCCGGTGGGGTCACCGTGTACTTCTGGGGCTCGCAATGGTCGAAGAATAACCCGATGAGCGGCGGGTCAGGTCCGAACGCGTTCAAGGGTTTTGAAGACGGGACATCGCAGCCAACGTGCGGTGGCATATGGACGAGCCGGCCCGGCAACAGCTCGAATCCGCCGTCAACAATACCGCAGTACATGGCGGTGATCGTCTCCAGCTCAATACAGAACAATGGTTCTGTCATTACGGGAGATATCAAGAAGATCATCATCGTGAAGACCAATCCCGGGTACGGCCCGTCACCCGGCCATGCCGGCACTGGTCAGGTCGTGGCGATACTCTGTGGCCCAAGTCAGTTGGCAAGCCTCTTCCATAATCTTCCGAATTCAGATGAGTCATTGAAGTTTCAGCAGGGACTCAAATGGCTCAGTGATGGCGGAAGAGAAAACTGGAGTTCACGTCCTTTTAGCAACACAGCTTTTAGGCTGAGCCTGTAACTTGATAACTAAGCAAGTAATCAGCACGAGGCCTGCTCATGAACAACCATGAGCGGGCCTCTCTAATTCGTGACCAGGAAAATCAGCCACAGATAAACGCGGATCAATTGTGGGCTGACATTCTGTTAGCTTTCGGTGGCCAGGCCGAGGGACGTGGATTGAGTTTCGTACTCGCGCAGTTTGCGATAGAGGGTCCGTGAAGAGATGCCCAGAATGGCGGCGGCGCGTTCGCGGTTTCCGTCGCTCTCGTTGAGCACCCGCAGGATGTGTTCGCGTTCCAGATCTTCCAGAGTCACCGGCGCGGCTTCGGGCGCGGATTGACGAGCAGTCGCCGCCGCCGCATGCGCCACAGGAGTGACGACTGCCGAAACGGGCCCGGAGCTAAGGAAAGGTATCTGGTTGGCTTCTATTATGTCGCTCAGAGAAATCGCGGCCGCGCGCTCCAGGCAATTGCGCAGCTCGCGCACGTTGCCGGGCCATGTATATAGCTGTAGGCGCGCACGGGCTTCGCTCGAGAGATCAAGGCCGGGGCGATTGAAACGCTGTCGATAGACTTCCAGGAAATGGGCGATGAGTTTTGCGATGTCCTCGGGACGTTCCCGCAGGGGCGGCACGTGCAGCGACACGACATTCAGCCGGTAGTAGAGATCGGGACGGAAACGCTGGCGCTCAACTTCTTCAGGCAGATTCCTATTGGTTGCTGCAATCACGCGGACATCGGCGTTTTGATCGCGGGTAGAACCGACGCGACGAAAACGGCCGCCCTGCTCGAGAAAATGCAGCAGCTTTACCTGCATCACCAGAGGCATGTCGCCGATCTCGTCGAGAAAAAGCGTCGAGCCATCCGCGGCCTCGAGCAGTCCCCGGCGCAATGAACTGGCGCCGGTAAAGGCGCCGCGTTCGTGGCCGAAAAACTCGGACTCGAAGAGTGTCTCGGGCAGCGCGCCGCAATTGACGGTAATCATCGGCAGGCTTTGGCGCGAGCTCTTCGAATGAATGAATCGCGCCAGGACGTCTTTACCTGTGCCTGATTCTCCGGTAAGCAGAATTGTCGAATCCGTGCGGGCCGCCGTTTCGGCCTGCGTTACCAACGCGGCCATGCCCGGGTTTTCATGAATGATGGGAAGCACTTCATCGCCGCCGCCCCCGGAGCGGGCGACTGAGCGCAGCGACGCGTTCTGTTTGACCAGCCGCCGCTTTTCGTCCGCCTTGCGGATGATAGCTTCCATCTCGTCGAGTGTCGCCGGCTTGGTTAGATAATCATAGGCGCCATGGCGCATGGCTTCGATGCCGGTGGACAGCGAAGTATCGGCCGTTAGCATGATGACTTCGGGAGGGTCTTCGAACTTTCGAATTTCCCGCAACGCGTCGAGGCCTGAAAGATCGGGCATCATAATGTCGAGTAAGACGACGTCAAAGTCTGCTTCGCGCAGGACCTCCAGCGCCGCTTTTCCACTGGCGGCGGGAACTGCATCGAACTCGGCCCGCCCCAACTGATCGGTAATCAGCCGGCGTAACAGAATGTCATCATCAACGACCAGGACGCGAGTTTTTCGATTCATGTGTTTACAAGGAAAAAGTAAAAAGGAAAAAGTAAAAAGTGAAGACAAAAGCAAGAAGGCAAACGATCGGGACAAGTACTAACGTGTCTAAGAGTTTTTGACCTGATCCGCACTTTTTACTTTTGACTTGATTCCTCCTCCGGACGACGGCGAGGTATCCAGAGTCGAAAACGACTGCCCTCGCCTTCCTTTGATTCCACTGTTAGTGCGCCACCGAGAGATTCGGCCATCGCCAGGCTAATGGCCAGACCGAGACCATAACCTTTCCCAGGCCCTTTGGTACTGAAAAACGGATCGAAAATCCTCGACATCAAATTCGACGAAATTCCGGCCCCCGTGTCCGCTACCTCAATTGCGATCCGATCACCATCGCGAGTCGTGGACAGGCTGACATTGCCTCTGTTGTCGCCCAGGGCATCGATGGCATTGCTAAACAAGTTGTCCAGTATCTGCCCTACCATGGCGTCGTCGGTCGCGACTTCGCCAATGTTCTCGTCGAGGTTGATGGCTAATTCCACGGTCGGGCCGGCCCGCTGCACCGCCACCTTGGCGCACTGTTTGGCGAGCGAGTTAACATCGCATAGGGCCCGCCTGGCTTTTCGCTGCCGCGTCAGATCCAACAAACCGCGAGTGATGTCTTTGCAACGTAAAGCCTGTCGCACAATCTCTTCCATGTAGTAAGTCCACTGATGACTTTCAGCCAACTCCCGAGTCGCGGCCGTCTGGCGCATGTCGCGCATGGTGGCTTCAGCACAGGTCGTAATCGCGGCCAGCGGGTTGTTGATTTCATGGGCCACACCCGCCGCCAATTGCCCGACGCTGGCTAACCGGCGGCTGCGTGCCAACTGTTCCTGCATCTCCGACATGCGGGTAACATCGTTCCAGGTGACCACGCTGACCGATTCGCCATCGGGTTTGTGAATCGGAAACATCGACACCAGGAAGCGCCGCCCGCATTCTGTCTGCACCTCGAAAGCTGTCGAGGGGCTGCGGCTCTCAGCCAGGTAATAGTCTGCTGCCCGCTTGCCGAACAGGAGCGCGAAGGCCTCGCTGAACCGTAATCCGATCACTGCCGCCGGTTGAAGATCCATCAGTTCGGCTGCCCTCGCGTTGCAGCGCACGATCCGCATCCCGGAGTCATGGACAATTATACCTTCGTCAATGGCATCGAATGTCTGCTCCCAGATCTTCTCTCCACGTCGGGCACGTTCCTCGCTTTCGTGCAACGCGTTCTCGGTTTTTTTCCGCTCGGTGATGTCGATTATGTCTGCCACGACGAACGTGCCTTCGTCGGTTTGAATCGGATTGAGGCCGATCTCGATCGGTACTTCGCTGTCGTCCTTTCGCCGGCCATAGAGGTCGCGGCCCGCTCCCATAGCGCGCGTGGACAGAGTCTGGAGATAACCCATGCGGTGATCGGCGTGGGCTCCGCGATAACGCTCAGGCACAAGCACTTCGAGAGGCTCACCGAGCAGCTCTTCTCGCGTGTAGCCGAAGAGTTGTTCTGTCTGGGTATTGACGAGAACAATGTGACCCTGCTCGTTAACCATCACCATGGCGCTCGGGGCTGCCTCTACCACGAGACGGAATCGTTCCTCAGCAGCGCCTAAGGTTTCCACCAGGCGAACGTTCTCGAGCGCGAGCGCGGCCATCGCGGCGAGGTCTTGCAGCAGTTGCTTCTCATCAGGAGTGAAATCATGAGACTCACGATAACCCGCAACCAGCGCGCCCAGTGTCTGGCCACGGGCTTTAAGTGGAGCAACCGCGAGATCGCACACGCCCTCCGTCGCATGCACGGGAAAATCGGCGGCCGGCAGTTCGGGTCTTACTCCGATGCCTTGAAGGACCTTAACCGAGTCGGCTTCCAGAGCGTACTGAGATGGCAGGTTGGCGATCGGATAACTGCGGGGATTGGTATGGTCGACCGTGTAGGTGCGGAAACCACTGGCTGCTTTCCAGGTGACTGTTTTGTCAGCGATCGAGAAACCAAGAATGCTGATCACGTCGGCATGCGTAATGTGACGAACAAGGTCGACAATGGTGCGTAGCGTGGTCGCGCTTTCAGGGTGGGCCGGGGCGTAAGTTACTTCAGCAGGTGCGGTCATCAGGCTCGGAGAACGGGCTACATAGCGCTAAAACCGCAAAGTTATCGAGTGCCTCGCAATTTTCACGCGCAATTGGTCTGCGGTCAAGTCGAAAACGCTTTCTTTGGACTGCGGCGACAATCCCGATTTATCGGGAGACGCCGTTTTAGATCGAACGACGTTTGTGGATCACAAGTTGTCCAAAGCGCCGTCGTAGCCGCGCACCCCCAGGGTCTATTCGACGCAGCTTTGTGCTAACTTCAGTCTCGTGATGGCTCAAATAGCGATCTCAACTCGCGGGGCAAAGCGTATTCGTCAGGGTCACCTGTGGGTTTATCGCAGCGATGTGCGCGAAGCCGGCGACTGTGAAGGCGGAGCGATTGCGCGCGTGGTCGATGAGGCAGGCAACTTTGTTGGACAGGCCTTCTACAGCGACCGTTCTGAGATCTCCTTGCGGTTTCTTTCCACGCGTGAAGAGGCAATCGATCGCGAATGGTGGAGCACACGCCTGCGTCAGTGCGCCGAAAGGCGCGCGTCCACACGTCGGCAAACGAATGCCTATCGTTTGGTCTATTCCGAAGGCGATCTGCTGCCCTCGCTGATCGTTGACGTATATGACAACGTTCTGGTGCTGCAGACGCTGGCACAGGGAACTGAACTGTTGAAGAGCCTGTTCGTTGAAATGCTGGTTGAGCAACTCAATCCGCGCGCAGTCATTGAACGCAACGATGCGCGCGTGCGCGAGTTCGAGGGGCTCGAGTTGAAATCCGGCGTTCTTTATGGCGACGCACTGGAAAAAATCGAGATCAATCAGCACGGCGTTCGCTTCATCGTGTCGCCGCTGGGCGGGCAAAAGACCGGAGCATTTTTAGATCAGCGTGAGAACTATCAGGCCGCACGACACGTCGCGCATGGTCGAGCGCTGGATTGCTTCACCTGCAACGGCGGCTTTGCGCTGCACGTTGCCCCTTCGTGCGAAAGCGTGCTGGCGATCGATATCTCAGGTGAGGCAATCGCCGCGGCAGAGCGCAATGCGGAACTAAACGGGGCGGGCAATGTTGAGTTTCGCACGGCCAACGTGTTTGATGCCTTGCGGGAAATGGAGTCTGCCGGCGAACGTTTCGACACGATCATCCTGGATCCACCAGCGTTTGCAAAAAATCGCGCCACGGTGAAATCGGCCGTACGTGGGTACAAGGAAATTAACCTGCGGGCACTGAAGCTGCTGAAGGTTGGCGGCGTGCTCGTCACCTGCTCTTGTTCATATCACATCAGCGAAGAGCTGTTCCTCGACATCATCGCCGACGCGGCTCTGGATGCACGCCGGCGGGTCCAGATTGTTGAAAGGCGGGGCCAGTCAACCGATCATCCCGTGTTGCTGGGCGTTCCAGAGACACATTATTTGAAGTGCGTGATCGCGCGGGTGGTTGAATAGTGAGTTAGTAAAATAGAATCGACACAAGAAGGCCCGCCGACCTGATGTCCGCGGGCCTTCGAGTTTGTTGGGCAGGCCCTTACGGCTGCATTCCGGGATCGGTTTCTATTACGACCTTCGTTGTGTAGTCCTTGCCATTGACTGACAATTTCAAGTTGTAGGTTCCCGGGTCAATGACGGGGCCGACGTTGAAGAAGCCACCACCGCCGCCACCACCACCGCCGCCGCCACCACCGCCACCACCAAATCCGGGCGGGAGGTTGGCGGGCCGGGCCGGAGGATCTCCGCGCAGGTTCCACTGCACGCGGTTGAGACCGATTTCCTTCGTGCCCGTGATACTGCGGATCACCTTGCCGGTGTAGTCAGAGATCGTGATCTTCACATCCGTTGAAGGAACCGCCTTCAAGTAATAGCTGATCGCCGTCCCGGGTTGTGGGTTACTGCCGCGAAACAGTTTCGCCCCGCCCGTGTAGCGACTCAGGCGAACATCATTCAGCCACTGCGTGCCGGGCCGGACATCGAATAGAAATGCATCCTTGTCCAGGACCTTCGCCGAGGTCAGTTGTTGCAGTGGAGTAATGTCATCCAGGATGAAGATACCGCGGCCGTGCGTACCGATCACGAGATCGTTGTCCCGAGGATGAACCAGGATGTCATCTACCCGGACCGTGGGCAGACCTGACATGAACTGCTTCCACTCACGGCCTCCATCGATGGAAATGTAGAGACCGAACTCAGTGCCCGCGTACAGGAGATCTTTATTCTTGGGATCTTCGCGAACGACATTGACAGTACCGACGGGCGGCAGATTCCCAACGATTGAACTCCAGGTTGCTCCGTAGTCCCGAGTCACAAACAGGTACGGTTTCAGATCGTCAAACCGATGGCCATCGACCGCGAGATAGCAAGTACCAGCGTCGTAGCGCGAAGGCTCGACGCGTGTCATGTGATACATCTCGCCGATACCGGGTACGTTTTTAGACACGTTTATCCAAGTGGCCCCGCCGTCGCGGCTGACCTGGATATTTCCGTCGTCGGTGCCGACCCATAGAATGCCCGGAACGACGGGCGACTCGCCGATGGTCACGATGTAACTAAAGCTGGTGTAACCGTCATTCTTTGAAGCCATCGGATCTTTACCGGACACGCCCATAATGGAAAGCGTATTGCGGTCGATGTGCTTCGTCAGATCCGCTGAGGCAGTCCAGGTGTCGCCACGATCGACTGATTTGAAGAACCTGTCGCCACCTACGAAAAGAGTTCGCGGGTTGTGCGGCGACATGATGATCGGAGTGTTCCAGTAGAAGCGATATTGCGTGCCTGGCGGAGGGGCCGGAACCACATTGGAAGTGGCCGCCAGGGCTCCGAAGCCGCCAAAGCCCTGTTGCGCCGCGAGAGCCGCCAGCGCGGCCAGCGGATCCTGCGCCTCGGGTGTTGGGGAAGGCGATGCGCCAGGTTGACCGCCGCGACGACCGCCGCCTCCACCGCCGCCACGGCGTGCTGCGCGCGGACGAATGTTCACACTGCGACCCGTGCGCATATCGAGGCGATTCATATTGCCGCCCTGTGATTCGGAATAGATGATGTTGTAGTCAGTCGGATCAACTAACGAGTAGAAACCGTCACCGCCGCTAGTGCGATACCAATCGGCGTTAGTGATGCCTTGCTGGTTGCGTGTCTGACTCGGGCCGCCCCACGAACCGTTATCCTGAAGGCCGCCATAGACGTAATACGGCTTGCGCAGGTCGACTCCGATTGCATAAAACTGGGCTGCGGGAATTGTGTTGATGAAGTCCCAGGTTTCGCCCTGATCGTAAGACGCGTTTAGGCCGCCGTCATTTCCGAGCAGGATGTGGTTGCCGTTCTTTGGATCGATCCAGATGGCGTGATTGTCGCTATGCGCGACTCCCCGCTGAAGCGAGACGAACTTCTTGCCGCCATCGGTAGACTTGCTGAAGTTCAGACCGCCGACGAAAACATTCTCCGGGTTACTTGGATCGACGCGAATCTGGCTGTAGTACATTGGCCGATTATTCTCGTTGCTTACAATACGCCAGGTCTTGCCCTTGTCGTCCGAGCGCCACACGCCGGATTTTTTTGGATCGATGGGCGTAGGTGTTGGCGATGCGCCAGGACTGGCAGCGGGCGTTGGTGTTGGAGTGGGCGTCGGGCTCGCACCCGCACCCGGCTCATCACCACCGGTTCCGGTGCTGGCGCCGACTTCCATTTGCGCATACAGGACGTTCGGATTCGATCGCGAAACATCGAGGCCGATTCGTCCCAGCAAGCCTTCCGGCAAGCCGTTCCCCTGAAGCTTTGTCCAGGTCTTTCCGGCGTCGGTGGTTTTCCAAAGCCCCGATCCCGGGCCGCCACCGTTGAATCCCCATGACGTTCGGCGGCGTTGATAAGACGCGGCATAGAGCGTCTTGCTGTCCGATGCGTCCATGGCGATATCAGTAAAGCCAGTGTCCTCGTCGATAAACTTAACGTTATTCCACGTCTTGCCGCCGTCCGTGGTCTTGTAGATGCCACGTTCCTTGTTCGGACCAAACAAGTGACCCAGCACCGCCACGTAAACTATGTTCGGGTCCTTTGGATCGATTAGGATGCGGGCGATGGTTTGCGAATTCTCGAGGCCCATCTTCGTGAAAGTCTTGCCGGCATCAGTGGACTTGTAAATGCCATCGCCAAAGCTCGAGCTTTGGCGGTTGTTAGGCTCGCCGGTGCCCACCCAGACGATGTCCGGGTTGGACGGGGCGATCGCGATATCTCCAATAGAAGCAGTGGAATAATTGTCAAAAACCGGCTGGAAAGTCGTGCCGTTATTGGTCGTCTTCCAAACCCCGCCCGTGGCAAAACCGACGTAGTAGATGTACGGGTTGCTGTCCACCGCGACGATGTCATCAATGCGCCCTCCCATGCTGGCTGGGCCGATGCCGCGCCATACGAAGCGCTTCAGCATCGGGTCACTCGACCAGTTGATCGGCGTCGGCGTCGGGCTCGGGACCGGGGTTGGCGAAGTGCTGCGAGTTGGTGACGGCGTCTGCGCCGCGGCAGCGGTTGATGAAGGGTTTGGGCCCTGGGCGCGCGTCGCCAATGTTCCCAGCGCCATCGCTCCGAACATCAGCACGCAGATCGCGGCCAGTAGCCCGCCGAAGTCGCGAGCAGAACGACACGTCTCTTTCATTTGGGGAAACGTCCTTTCAATCGAGTTGTGGTAAAGAAACTGCGCAGGTAGCAAACTGCCGTCGAAGAAAACTGCTTAGAACCATAATGACGCGTGTAACCCTCGGCCGGTTACACGACTACTATTAAAAACTCGTATCAGGGCGAAGACATTTATCCGATCAGACCATGCTTAGTCAAATGATTCTGGACAAGAAGAGATTGATTGAGCAGAAAACTACCCTGTCATATCTGAATGCTTTTTGACAAAGAGCTGGATAATGGAGCGCGGTTGAGTGCCCCCAAGCCCTTTGCTTGATCGCTTCGCGCAGTTCCTTTCAAAATAAGACACAACTCTCAACACAGAATGCTTGACGATTCAGACTTGCGCGCATAGAATTCGACTGTCCTCGACTGAGAGTTCACATGCTGCCACGTACGCAACGCCAGAAAGAAGTCCTCGATTACATTACTCGCTTTCTGGCGAAGCACGGACACGAACCTTCATATGCGCAGATAGCGCGTTACTTTGGCGTCAGCTCGAAAGCGACGATCGCGAAACATATCTCTGCGCTCGAGAAGCGTGGTTTGATTGAACGCGAACACCAACCCGGACGATTCCGTCTGAGAGTCAAAGTCGAAGAAGCTTCAGCGGACGCGGTATGCGAGGTCGCATTGCTCGGTCGTATTGCCGCGGGCGCTCCGATCGACACGATTGAAGACCAGGACATCGAGATGATCTGCGTGCCGCGCTTCTTATTCGGGCGCGTCCGCCCGGAGCGGATCTATGCGCTGCGAGTCAAAGGTGATTCGATGATTGACGAGCACATCTGTGATGGCGACATTGCGCTAATCGAAAACCGCTCCGAAGCACGCGACGGCGAGATTGTGGTGGCGTACGTCGACCGCGCCCGCGCGACCCTGAAGCGTCTCTTCCGCTTTGGTGACGAAGTCGAATTGCGACCTTCGAATTCGCAGTTGGAACCTATTCGGGTGCACGCCTCGCGAGTTGAAATCCAGGGCATCTTCCGCGGCCTGATGCGGCCAAACGCCTAGCCTCGAACCTTCAAAAAGCCCGGAAATCGCTTGGTTTTCTTGATTGATCTTTAGGCTGTGTCCTGTGCCACTACTGACGCTGGATGAATCTGTCGGTGTCGCTTTCGAACTCGAACCGGCAATCCTCGGGCTTCTTGTCTTCGCGCAATCCGATGAAGACCGGATGCCGCAGGCGCCGGTCCGCGGTCCATTCTGAGAATTTCACTTCAGCTACCAGTTTTGGTTTTAGCCATTGGACCGGTTCGTTGGTTTTTGGAGCATCGACGAACGGACTCGGTTCTGTTTTCAACGGCTGCATCAGTTTATGAATTTGGATCAGCGTGCGCTGGTTGAAGCCGCCGCCAACGTGTGCGACGTAGTGCAACTCGCGTCCGCGGTAGAGACCTACGACCAGCGCGCCAAAGTGTGAACGCGATCCGCGCGGTTGGGTGTAACCGCCAATCACCACTTCCGAACGCACCACCGTCTTAACCTTTAGCCAATCTTTGGTTCGCTTCTGCACGTATGGGCTGGCGGCGCGCTTGGCGATCATTCCTTCCAGATGAAATTTCTCGATCTGTTCGAAGAAGGCTTCGCCATCGCCGGCGATATGTTCAGAGAGTTTGATGAAGCTTGCTGGCTTGAGAATTTGTTGCAGCACCTCTTTGCGTTCGACTACCGGGCACGCCATCAGATCCTGACCGTCGACGTAGAGAAGATCGAAGACGTAGTAAACGATATGGCCCTGGCCGCGCAGCGCTTCGAGGCCGCTCTTGCGTCCAACTCGCGGCTGCAAAAGTTGAAAGCGAGGCATGCCGTCTTTATCCAGCGCGACAATCTCGCCGTCGAGGATCGCTTCTTTGGCGTCGATCTGTTTGGCCGTCTCCGTGAGTTCGGGATACTGCGCAGTCATGTCGAGCTGGTTACGTGAAACAAATCGCGCCTTGCCATTACGGACGAAACAGACTGAGCGAAAGCCGTCCCATTTCGTCTCAAAGATCCATTCCGGACTCGAAAACGGATCGTCGACGAGCGTGGCCAGCATTGGTTGAATAACGTCGGGCATGCGCGCCGCGCGGGCAGTCGAACAAGGGCGGGCTTGTGCGGTAGCGGGATTCTTTTGTGATTTCTTAGCCATTGAGCAGTTTTTCTAAATCGCTTTTCATGAGTACGAGGTCAGTACCGGGAGCGGTAGCGACCGGGTAACGCGACTCGTCCTGACCTGACCTCGCGACAAGGAAACCCGGTCGCTACCGCTCCCCGCACTGACCTCGTTTACTTGCTCTTGATCCTGGGTCTTTGCGTTTGGCCGCTCAGTCACCTTAGTCTAACGAGCGATCGCAATGGTCAGCAAGTTCAGCAAAACCGAAAGTCCGCGGCCCTTCAAGCCAACGAAGCAGCAGTTAATAGAGGCTGCGGGCAAAACGGTCCCCGATGTGATCGGGCCCGACCTGCGAGTGCTCTTCTGCGGGATTAATCCCGGACTGTACACGGCCGCCGTAGGCCATCATTTTGCGCGACCGGGAAACCGCTTTTGGCCCGCGCTGCACCGGTCGGGATTTACGGATAGTTTGTTGTCGCCATTTGATGAGCGAAAACTCCTGGACCTCGGAATCGGAGTTACCAACGTCGTGGCGCGAGCTACGGCCGCGGCGGCAGAGCTAACCAAAGATGATTTCATAGAAGGCGGCAGAAGACTGAGGGCTAGGGTCCGACGACATCGACCGCGAATCGTCGCGGTGCTGGGCGTCGGCGCATATCGCGAGGCGTTCGCACAACCGAAGGCCGTTATTGGTGAGCAGCCTGAGCGAATCGGCGAGGCGCGCGTCTGGGTGCTGCCGAACCCGAGTGGGCTGAACGCGAATTATCAATTGAATGATCTGGTGAGGCTGTTTAAGGAATTGCGATGCGCGGCAGAATGGTAATGTCTAACTTCCAAACAGCAACGTTCAATTCTTCAAGAGGAAGTAAGGATAGCGGCAACACGCGCAACATCAACACCCCACATTGCTGCCGTGGAGCAAGCTACTAGAGTGTTGCCTGGTTCAATTTCGATCCAGCAGGCGATGATCTTTGTTAGAACGGACCGCCGGGTACAGTGTATTCCCTCTCAATGTAGAAGGGAGCACCGCCGCCAACGTCGCAAGTTTCGCAACTATAGTGGCAAGTGGTAGTGTCGGTTGATGGATCGTATTCGTTATAGTAGTAGTCGCACCCACAAGCTACCTGAGAGCCTGCTGGACAGCCCTCTTGGGCTCTAACGACAGGAATTCTCAGTTGAATCAAGCTGAAGGCAACAGCTACAGCCATGATTGCACCCCCGATGAAGTTTACGATTCTTCTTTTCATCCTACTCGTCCTCCTCATTTCCGTTCTTCAAAATTGAGATAAGCCATCCGACGTATGCCGTCACGATTTACTTCAAATCATTTGATGAGATGCCAAAATAGGTTTCGACTTCGGCATTAGAGTATTCGTTTAAGGCTCCCGGCCAAATCTTTTCTACTCTGCCGTTATTGTTAACCACGATCGTCAGTGGCGTCAGATTGAGCTTGTAAGCATTTCTGACACCCGCATCAATATTGGTGAACACTTCCAATATCAGTCCGTTCGCCTTAAGAAAATCACTGGTCTTACTGTTGCTGTCCAGACTCAATCCAAAAATCTGGTATTGGTTGCGATCGCACGCGGCTTTTATTGCTTTCCAGTAAGGAACGGTGCGCTCACAGGCTGGACATTCGGGCTTGAACACCAAAAGCACTGTCTTCGCTCGTGCCGAATAGTTAACTACCTCGCGTTGGCCAGACATCGTATTTGCAGCAAGGGGCGGAACCGGTTGTCCCGGTTTAAGAAACTCTGGTTGTGCACGGGAGATGAGTGCTTTGAGATCGCGGTTCTGCTTGATCAGCAAGGCGTTGGTAATGCAAAGGCCGACGATTAGCACCAGGAGCAATACCTGGCCCAGTCGCCGGCTGCCAACGCTGATTGCGTGGTTTGGAGAAGTAGATGTCGGGACCGTGGAGGCCATTGATGTTCTCGGGACTGAGTTGCAAACAACTGAGAAGTTACTTAGACGGCGCATGATATCCCTCCGAAGTCTCCATGTCAAGCAGCCCACAGGAAAACTTGCAGCAATGCAGAAGTGCCAGTCCGAAGAATATGTTGCATGCGGAGGGTGGCGCACAAACCGATCGATTAGCGCCCTACCCAAGAGAGTTCCCCCAAGGCTCTTTTTGCCTTCTTCGTCGCGAGTCCTTCGGGATCGGTGTTGAGCTGGAAAAAGCATCTCCTTCCACCCGGAGGTGCCAATGTATACTCCTGCCGGTCACCATCCGTCTTGAAGCGACAATATTTTTTGCGAACGGTTTGCTCGCTGCAAATCGTGTGCTTAAATGCACGCCTCAATAACTTCATGATTGATTTTCTTTCCCAACTTAACGAACAACAGCGCGAAGCAGTTGCCTCCAGCGACGGGCCGCTGCTGATCCTCGCCGGCGCGGGCTCTGGCAAAACGCGCGTAATCGCGCATCGCATTGCTTACATAATCGCCGAGCGCGGCGTGTGGCCGCGCAACATTCTTGCGGTCACGTTCACCAACAAGGCCGCCGAAGAGATGCGCAATCGTGTCCACAGGCTGCTCGAAGGACTTGAACTCCCCAGCGCGCCGTTGATTTCCACCTTTCACAGTTTGTGTGTGCGTATCCTGCGGCGCGATATCGAAGCGCTGAAGGCGGGCTACACGCGTTCGTTCACCATCTATGATCAGGACGATGCGGTGCGGCTGACACGCAACTGCATTCGCGATCTTGGTCTGGACGAAAAACAACTGGCGCCACGTTCGGTGCAGTCGGCGATCAGCGCGGCCAAAAATCGCGGCGAAGATGCCGAAGCCTTTACCGCGCGCGCGCAGTTCATCGACGAGCGACGAGCTTCGATTGCGCTCGTGTTTCAGCAATATGAAGAGCGTCTGCATAAGAACAACGCGCTCGACTTTGATGATTTGCTGATCAAGACCGTGCGCTTACTCCGCGACGTGCAGGAAGTCCGCGAGCGCTACAACGAGCGGTTTCGCTATCTGCTCGTTGATGAATATCAGGACACGAACTCTCTGCAATTCGCGCTGATTCGATTGCTGACCGAAAAGCAACAGAACATCTGCGTGGTGGGTGACCCGGATCAATCCATATACCGTTGGCGAGGAGCAGACATCACGAACATCCTCAAGTTCGAGGAGCATTTCCCGTCGGCCAGGGTCATCCGGCTCGAAGAGAACTATCGTTCGACGCAGAACATCCTGGACATCGCCAGCGGCCTGATTCGGCATAACATCCAGCGCAAGGAGAAAGCCCTGTGGACGCAGAACTCTCCCGGCGAAAAAATTCGTTACTTTCAGGCCCTGGACGCGGAATCCGAAGCGCGCTTCGTTGCCGGAAAGATCGAAGAACATCTTCGTGGTGACCGGAACCTCCGCGCCGCGGTCTTGTATCGAACTAACGCGCAATCGCGCGTGTTTGAAGAAGCGATGCGCCGCGGGGGTCTTTCATACAACATCGTCGGAGGCTTTTCCTTTTACGAGCGGATGGAAGTCCGCGACATCATCGCCTATTTGAAGCTGGCGATGAATCAGCACGATTCGATCGCTTTGCAGCGAGTCATCAACACTCCCACGCGCGGCATCGGCAAAATGACGCTGGACGAAATTGATGGTCGCGCGCGCGAGCTGGGCGTTTCCTACTGGGAAGCTATCTCCGATCTGCTTGAGGATGAACGCCGGCTTTCACCACGCGCGTCTGCTGCCCTGGCGAACTTTCAAAGAATTGTCCTCGGACTGGCGGGCAAGGCTGAGAGCGTCGCGGCCGCCAGTGGCTCGATCTCTGACGACGACGAGTTCGAGGACAGCAGGCCGGTAGCGGACGAAGACGACCTTCGGGGCAGTAGCCCGACCGTGAGGGAGGGCTCAGGCGATCAGTTGGTCGACTCGACTTCACCTGTTTCCGATCTGGTCAAGGCCGCGATCCTCGAGACTGGCTACGAAAACGCTCTGAAAGCAGAGAACAACGACGAAGCCGAAGCGCGTTTGGAAAACCTACAGGAACTGGTCAATGCCGCAGTCGACTATGACGAGCAGGGATTCGAAGGTTTGCGAGACTTTATCGACCACTCGGCTCTGGTGGCAGACACCGACCAGTACAAGAGCGATGTCCCGGTAACGTTGATGACCGCGCACTCGGCAAAAGGCCTCGAGTTTCCGCTCGTCTTCATCGTCGGTCTGGAAGATGGCTTGTTTCCGCATTCACGCTCGCTCAGCGAGCTTTCGGACATCGAGGAAGAGCGGCGGCTGTGCTACGTGGCCATGACCCGCGCGGAGAAGTATTTGTACGTTACCCATGCGGTGAAGCGCCGGGTGTATGGCGAAGAACTCGCCTCGGAGCCTTCGCAGTTCCTGAACGAAATGCCGCTTGAACTCATCGAGGACATATCACGAGGAAGATCCTGGCTGTCCTTCGCCCGTAGTTCAAAGGCTAAGGAGGAGGCGGGTTCTCTTGCCTATGAGTACGACGAATCCCCTGAAGCTGAGTCTGGCGAGGTGACGGAATTGGGCAACACTGGGCGGCTGAGCGCCAGACGCCCCGGTAAGAAATATCCGGGCAAGACCTACGACAGCGTCGAGTCCATCGAAGAGTTCTTCCGCAAGCGCGCCACGCGGGTGGGAGGTGACGGCATCGCGAGCGGGAGCCCCCGAACCAATAACCTAGCCAATAACCCAACCAACCAGGGGCCCGCCCCGGCGAAACAGGGTTCGCGCTCCGCGCTCAATGCGGACAAGGATGTCCGCGCTCCCAGCCCCCCTCCCGACTTCCTGCCCGGTTCCTATGTCCGCCACGCCAAGTATGGCCGCGGCCTGGTGCTGCGCCGGGAGGGCTCGGGTGACCAGACCAAGCTGACCGTCAGCTTTCCCGGCTATGGCCAAAAGAAGCTGATCGAGAAGTACGCCGGGCTGCAAAGCGAGGTCTGAAATCGCCAGTTTGGCTGGGATTGACTCGCACTTTTCCTCAGTAATTTGGAAAAACAGCCCTCTTCGGCCCCTTCGCCGAGGATCCTGGAAAAGCCTCGGCTGCAACCGAATTATTAGATTATCGCCTTGGTTAGCGGGTGGACAGCCTTCCGACCCGTGTGTTAGCCTTTTCAAGCGTTACCAAGCGAACCGACTCTAAGGTTCGCTTTTCTTTTGGTCTTTCCAGTCCGGCGTAATTAAGGATGTTAAGCCCTTCTTCGGCTGACTGCCTTCAGTCTCCTAGAGTCGAAGGTCGAGTCACAGTCATTAAGTGACCCGCGCGCCACGTTGCTGGAAAGTTGGCATTTCAACCATCGGATAGGAGAAACCCGAATTGATGAAGTCTACTTTCATAAGTGCAATTAGTCTGCTTCTCGTTTTTTCTGCAATTTCCTACTCACAAAACTACATTCAGCAACAGGATCCCAAGCCAGCTCAGCCACAGGCTCAGCAGCCGGTTCCCCAGACTCAGACGTCAAACCAGCAGCAGGATTCGCAGATTGCCGATCCATCTTCTCTGACCAGCCCTGCAAAGGCGCCGGTCGAGCCGGTCCCGGCAGTGAACAAGGTAGAGTTGGAGCCGGTTGTCGCCGCCCAGACCTACACAGCTACCGCCTATAGTCTGCGCGGAAGAACCGCCAGTGGCCGGCCCGTCAGCCGGGGATTGATCGCCGCCGACCCAAGAGTGCTGCCTTTGGGCACGCGCGTTCGGGTCGAAGCCGGCTCTTTCAGCGGAGAATATCTGGTCGCGGATACGGGTGGAGCGGTCAAAGGACGCCACATCGACATCTGGACACCAAGTACGCGGGAAGCCCTCCAGTTTGGACGACGGGCGGTGAAGCTCACGGTGCTCTCGTTTGGGGGCAAGCGCGCCAAACTCGCTTCCGCATCGGTCGCGAAGCCCGCTTCTGAGTCCGTTCGCCCTCGCCGGGTGAATGCTTTGACGCCCACAACTCCTCCTGTAGTTCAGCAAGACAAGTAATCTTCCAAGCGACGCGGGTAAGCGACAGCTTCTTAGCTCAACTGGGGAAGCGGATTAGACAGAGATCTAATCCCGCTTTCCTTTTTTATTGGTGAAGCAGTTAAGATGCTCTTCAATGTCGCAGCCCACTGATCCTTTGGCGGTTGTGCCGGCCTCGCTCGTCGAAGTTTGGCGCGGCGCGATTGTAGAGTCGCGACATCGGGGGCATCTGACTGCGGTCGACGGGAAAGGCAACACGATCGCGGCGTTGGGTGCGCCCGAGACTGTCACTTACGTGCGCTCGTCGGCCAAGCCCTTCCAGGCCGTTCCGGTAATCGTTTCGGGCGCCGCCGATCGTTTCGGATTCACCGAACAAGAGATCGCGATTGCCTGCGGATCCCACAGTGGAGAGCCAATACACGTCAACACAGTTCGATCGATGCTCGACAAAATCGGACTGGATGAAAATGCGCTGAAGTGCGGCGTGCATGAACCGTTCAGCGCCGAAGTCGCCCGCGAGCTGGCGCGAGCCGGACAACCCCCGAACGTGCTGCAAAACAATTGCTCGGGCAAGCATACGGCGATGCTGGCGCTCGCGCTCCATGTCGGCGCGCCGACGGGTAGCTATGATGATTGGAGCAATCCAGTGCAGCAGGCGATCGCCAAAACCGTGGCAGAGTTTTCAGACGTGCCGGTAGATCAGATCGCGATCGGGACGGACGGTTGTGGTGTCCCGGTCTTCGGAATCTCAGTTCACGCAATGGCGCTCATGTACGCGCGGCTGGCTTCGCCGCCCGATAGTTTCGACACCGCTGCTCGGGACGCTTGCAAACGAATCGTCAAAGCAATGATTAATTACCCTGAGATGGTGGGCGGCACGAAGAATCGCCTCGATACCGAACTTATCAAAGCGGTCGAAGGCCGCTTGATTTCCAAAATCGGTGCTGAAGGCGTCTACACAGTTAGTGTTTTGCCTTGCACTGAATGGCCGAACGGGCTCGGATTGGCGCTGAAGATTGAAGACGGCGACGACAATCGAGCGCGACCGCCGGCAGTCATCGAAGCCCTGCGGCAGTTGCACGTGCTTTCAGAAAAGGAGTTGACGGCGCTGGTTGCATATGCACCCACAGTGATTACGAATCGGCGCGGTGAACGTGTGGGCGAAGCGCGGGCAGCATTCACGCTCGAAATCAAAAGGAATGGCCGGTAAGGCAAATGGCGGAGCGGAACATCCGAAGAAGTTGACTGTGAACCATAATAGAGCACAAACAGATTCAGTTACCGAGGATGCGCCGAACGGGCCCGTGCTTCTCCGCGATAAATATGGCGCCATCGACTACGACTCTTTGCCGGACGTAATCCAATGGTTTCTCGACTATGACCAGCGCGTGGCCGTCATCAAGCACGGAAAAGTCGAAGAACTGTTTCAATGGAAGCAGGAGCAGAGCCGCCTGGCCGGCGAAGATGTATTCAACTTCAATCGCGCCGAGGACCGCCTGGCCATCGGCGTGCTCCAGTCCGTTGCCCATAACCCAACCGAACGCGAGCTACACGGATGGATTGCCCAATTGCTGAACGCCCTCGACAAGGCAACAAAAGCCACGGAGGATGTTTCGGCGGCCTATCAACTCGACATAGGCGCCGCGAGTTCTGTGGTTGGCGAATCGGAAAAGATACCCGCTGCGACCACGCGGACCGACTTTCTGATCAATTGCTGGCTGGAAACACTCTGCACGGCTGAGCTTCGTATCCTGGGTTGGCTGTATCGCGAGTTTTACGCCCGTCCATTTCATCCGGACAACTTCTGAGCACGGGGTCTCCAGGTTCGGCCGTTTTTCGTTCACATCGGCCACTCTCCTGTATTGAAGACCTACAAGTTTAAGTCGAATCAATTTGGGCCGTGACCTCTCTTCATTTCGGATCGGGGAGCGTTCTGTTAGCGGTTTTGTTAAGGGAATTTAGGACTCGCGCTCACGTTTGCCTGTCACGAGGCACTGGCACAATCATTGCTAAAAGATCGCGCGACAAAAGCAAAACGGTAAACCGTAGAAGTAATTTCGGGTCAAGCTCGGTGACAATGGTGCGAGGCGCTTCGGGGGAGGCACCTTACATCTGAAGGGATGGCGGCTCTTTCGGGGGAATGGAGTAGCCAAAACAGTCGACGAGCAAAAAGGCAGGGCTGCTGATAGACGGCCTGGCGAGGCCAGGGGGGGCCTCGCAGGATTTATCAGCAGCCCGCAAGCCTTTTTAGGTTTACGAGCAAGAGGTTCTATGAAAGGGCTGTCAAGAAAAAACTTCTCCCAAGTCGGCCGCCGGCTCGATGATTTGGTTCTCTGCAGTTAGCTCCTCCCGTTTGCCGGAGGGACGCAACTACGGTTGCCACGCCTCGATTCGAGTCGCGCAACTTACCAGAGATCCACTCAACTCTCGTTACCTGGCAGCCAATCCACGCAACACTCCCGAAGCTGCTCGATGCTGACTTTCACTCCCCTTATTGACCGTCCTTTTTGTGCTTTTGTTTGAGCCGGATTCGAATAGCCGTTGACGTGGTCAGTTTTAAGACTGCCAACCATGGTTCTATTTGCGACTCCAGCCACCTGTGGCGCTGGGCCTATGACTATTTCTGGTTATGCGTGGGGGCATATAGTAGCGACTGGTCCTCAGCAGCTGCCGGGACATCCGCTCCCTTGATACTCACCCACGACCCCTGTATCTGGCACAAAAGCATTAACGGTGCAGCAAACGGCGCGCGTCAGCAATCAGCACTCACTTCGTGAGTCTCTGTAGTTGCTTGCTTAAGCCGCTTGCTGTTTCATCCTTTCCGGGCTGAACCGCTCGCCCCGTTTCCAAATAGCTAAGGTGGTCGCCGCCAACTGCCGGGCGATAGTCAAGCGCGCCAAACTGGGGGCCATCCCCTGCGCCACCCGCGTGTCATAGGCCGCCTTGAAAGGGCCGCTGTGACAAGCGCTGGTGGCGGCGTTCTTGAAGACGCGCTTTAGCAGATGGTTATGGTTGCGATTCAAACCGCGCGTCGCTATCGGCTTTGTGCTGCGGCGTAACACGCCATCCACTACCTCGTGGTCAGCGCTGGTGCAGGTCACCACCGCCAACCCAACATAGGTCCAAAACTGCCGCTTGCTGCGAAACCGGTAAGGCGTCCCTACCACCGCCAGTAGCTGCGCCACGCTCACCGATCCCAGCTTCGGCACACTCAGTAGCCAGGGATAGGCTGCTTGCCGCTGCGCTTCTTTGACCATCTCCCGTTTGGCTTCATGCCGCAACGGCTTCAGGGCGGCCAATTGCCGATACAAGTAGCCGGCTCGTTGTTTCGCTCCGGGCTCCCGTAGTTTCTCAAGCCACCGGCCCCGCCGATCCTGACGATAGATATCATGGCCGCCGCAGGCGATCGCGCGGCCGCGATAGATGGCCTTCAGACGATTCATCACTCGCGTTGTGTCACTCACCAGGCTGTCGTAGGTGCGCACCAACTCTTTCAAAGTCCGCACTCCGTTGTCACCATGATAGACCGCTCGCAATGACCCGTTGCGTAACAACTCCGCCAGCTTCTGCGCATCCACTCGATCATTCTTATTTCCGCTTTGCAGCAGTTTGTTGTGTCGCGGATCACAGACCACCACTTCGGTTACCAACGACCGCACTACATCATGCAGCCAGTTCGCCTGCGTCCCCTCTTCAAACGTTACATACACCTTACCGCGCAACTGCTTGAGAAAGCCGCGCACTCGCTCCGCCCCAGTCTCAATCACTGATTGCATCACTACCTTGCCGGCTCCATTCAAGACCACGATCACAATGCTTGCTCGATGCACGTCCATTCCCACATAATACGTTCTCATAGGGCTCTCCTTCCGGTAGCAAACTTGAAGTCTTAGAACAACTCCAAGCTATCACCGCCGGGGCGCCCTTTCATATATAGAGTAGCGTCCGGGTCTGTTTCCAGATTGGCGTGGAGTTCCGGACCCGGTCGCTACCGCTCCCAGTACTGACCTGCTACACTCCTATCCCGCTCTCTTAAAACACGATTCATTACGATTCAAAAAGTGTCTGCATCCAACATTGAAACGATTGTTTCGCTCGCCAAGCGGCGCGGCTTTGTTTTTCCTTCTTCGGAAATCTATGGAGGTTTAGGCAGTGCGTGGGACTACGGACCGCTCGGTGTCGAACTCGCTAACAATGTCCGCGCGGCGTGGTGGCGCTGGATGGTTTACGAACGTGACGATATCGAAGGCCTCGACTCTTCGATCATCCTGAACCGTCTGGTTTGGAAGTATTCCGGCCACGAAGACACCTTTACCGATCCGCTGGTCGATTGCCGCGAGTGCAAGACGCGACTGCGCGCAGACAAGATCGAGGACGGCAAGTGTCCCAATTGTGGATCGAAGAATCTCACCGAACCGCGCCCCTTCAATCTGATGTTCCAAACTCACGTCGGCGCCACGGCAGAGGAGGATCCCGACGCGCTCGTCTATCTGCGCCCGGAAACCGCGCAGGGCATCTTCATAAACTTTCTCAACGTGCTGAATACCAGCCGGCGCAAGCTGCCTTTCGGCGTGGCGCAAATCGGCAAATCGTTTCGCAACGAAGTCACGCCGGGAAACTTCATCTTTCGCACGCGCGAGTTCGAGCAGATGGAGATGGAATACTTCGTCCGCCCCGGCGAAGATGAACCAGCGCATCAGGAATGGATCGACGCCTGTAACCAGTGGTTTGCCGACATTGGTATCTCACGAGAGAATCTGCGGCTTTACGAACAGCCGAAAGAAGAACTGGCGCATTACGCCAAGCGCACTGTGGATATTCAGTATCGCTTCTTTCCCGAGCGTGATGACGAGAACAAGCAGTGGGACGAATTGATGGGTATAGCTAATCGCACTGATTTCGATCTGCGCACTCACTCAAAGAAACCGGAAGACGCGGAAGGGAAGCGTTTGAATCCTGATTCCACCGACGACCTTTCTTATTTTGACGAACAAACTAAGCAGCGATTCTATCCTTACGTGATCGAACCGGCGGCCGGCGTGAATCGTACGGTGCTCGCGCTCCTGATGGACGCGTATTCCGAAAAGACGAATGACAAAGGCGAGACCCGCGTGATTCTGAAGCTTCACCATTCAATGGCGCCAATAAAGGTAGCTGTACTTCCGCTCGCAAAGAACAAACCTGAGATCGTAGGCATGGCGAAAGCGATCAAACGTTCCCTGCAACCCTTGATGCGGGCGGTTTACGATGACACCGGCGGGATTGGAAAGTTATATGCGCGGCAAGACGAGATTGGAACGCCGTTCTGCGTGACCGTCGATCATCAATCCTTGGAAGACGAAGCCGTCACCGTGCGCGATCGCGATACCTGGGAGCAGGAGCGGGTGAAAGTGAGCGAGTTGCCAGGGCACATCAAGGAGAGGCTCAGTCTATGATACCGGCGAGGGGTTGAACCGTCGTTCTTTACTCTCGACCTGTTTGAAAAAGTATTGAGGAAGGCGGTATGAGAAAGCGAACTCTGGCCAGCGTTTGCTCAATGTTAGCGTTGACGATTGTCCTGGCCATGGGCTTCTTCCGCGTTGAGACTCCTCACGATATTCCGTTCTTCGTAATCTATCTTGTAGCGACGCCGCTTCTGCTCCTGCCGCTGACGGCGCTGAACAAAAGACTCCTGGCATGGAGGAAGGCGCGAGGCCGAGACATCGAAGAAGAGCGGCCGTAGCCCGACCCGGGGCCCCCAGACGGGCAGCCCGGCTGGTGTGGGGGCGGTAAGGGAGGGCTCACAGTCAGGAGCCTTGCTGACGCGCGGGCTAATGTCCCATTTCACTTAGCCACCGGAGGAATATGCAAGAAGCATCGAAGAAGACATTGGACAAGAAGCAATTGGCGACATCGTTTCTGAAGCTGGCCGCTTCAGGGAAGTTAGATGAAGCCTATGCCAACGTCACCGCAAACTTTCGTCACCACAATCCTTATTTCCGAGGCGATGCCGAATCTCTGAAGGCGGGTATGGCGGAAGCCCACACAAAGTTTCCCCACACGACGCTTGAAGTGCTGCACAGCTTTGAAGAGGACGACTTGGTCGCGATTCACTCCCGCGTTCGACACGCCCCCGACACGCCTGAGATCGCCGTAGTGCACATCTTTCGCTTTGAAGGTGATAGTCTCGCCGAGCTCTGGGACGTGGGCCAGGCTGCGCCGGCTGACTCGCCAAATGAGTATGGGATGTTCTAAGCGAATCCAATGACCTCAAGGTCGTCGATACGAAGGGGCCCAGCGAAAATCAGGGCACATCCGGCGATTCAGTCTGATCTTAACCTGCATTAAGATCCGAAGGACCGGTACATTTCATATCGCGCCCTCGGCGTTCACAAACTTGATCATTGAGTGAACCTGTGCAAAGGTAACGCATCAATTGAGCGTGAGTGGACATTCTTGAGCAGCTCGAGGGTCTTATGAATTTGAAAAGTCAGAGGCTCGCCGGAGTTTTGGTTACCTTTGCGTTAGTAACCATCTGCCCGGCTCGGGCTGGTATCAATTCTTTTGCCAAAACGGAGCACGTTGGGATTAATAACAAGGCTGAGGCTGATCTCGTAGCCGAAATCAATACCATCCTGGAACAAAATGCATTCGTCGACCCCTATTGCAAGCGTGAAGTGTATCAACTGACGGTTTCTTCTGAAAAGCAGCTGATGCTTTCGACTGCCAGGGAGAAGTCCAGCACCACATGTCCATCCTCAGATGTTCAATCAACTTATGCCGAGGATTTGGGTGACTTAGACAATTCCAACGGTTTCATCGGTGAAGGGAAGTTTGTAACAAGGATCGTTTGCAAGAATGGCGCGAGTTGTGTCACCCGGAGTCTTTCTTGGCCTAATGGTAAGGACCGAACGGTTAATCAGAGCTCGCTGTTGTTCAAGATAAAATCGGACACCCGCAGCGCGAGAGCGTTAGAAGAGGCCCTGAAGAAGCTCCTGGCAGAATTGAAGAAGTAGTATCGTAAACAGAGCTCAGTCGAATCAAAGCCGAACTGATGAAGGGGTTCGTGTTAGGGTTTGGCGACTCACCCTCAATGAAGACCGACTAGATGACCAGGACATTTAGATAGATCTATGACTAAACTTTGTCCTATTTCAAAGGCGGTGCTCCTGTGCTCGCTGGCCCTGGGAACTTCATTTGGCTCCCCGCAGGAGCCGGATTCATGGTCGGGATGGCAGTCAACAAGTTATTCAATTAGCAGTGGAACAGCGAGCGTGCAGTATCGCTATTCACTTAATAACAAGCACGAAGACGGGAAGTATTTAGTGTATGTCCAAATGCGCAATGAAGGTAATAGTGATGTTGAGTTTAATTACTGCATTGATAGCGAAAACCGGAGTTGTACTGCCGCCTCGAAAGATGGAACCGCAAAGCTTGAACCGCACGCCGGATTCAAGACACAAAAGTTAGCGACATACAACCGGATAAGCAACGTAATCCTGTTTGTTAAGCCGCCCAAATCATGGAGTGTGTGGAAACCGATGCTTGGGGATCGAATAGGGTCAGTCTCGAGCCAACTCAACGTCCCCGGCTCTCCGCTTCGTTACCGATACTCGACGGGCGAATCCGAGAGTGGAAAATACTTATTGACAATCCAACTTCACAACAATACTGATAAGACCATGACTCTTGACTATTGCGTGGCTCCCGAGTATGCGCGATGTACAGAAGATGAACGAACTGGAACTACCACTCTGGACGCAAATGAATTTGACGAAATTGAGTATTGGAGCAAGTATTCAACGTTCACTAGCATATGGTATAAGGTTAAGCACAACTAGATTCTGGGTGGTGCTTGCAGGCGTGAATTCCTGGGAGGCTAAAATGAAAAAACCAAGGTGGATTCTATTGGTGCTGGTGGCTATTTTCACACTATCTTCTGCAAGTCCGCCGAACAGCGCCGATGCGGTAAAAAGTCTTGATCCTCAGGCCGGACGTGCCGAACCAGTTCCTAAGAAAGGAAAGACAAAGTGGTGTCGCCTCATGTGTTATCACAATTCTCACCGACCTGACCCCAAATACCCCAATGCTGGTGACTGTCATCAAGCTTTCGGAACATGCAATGACGAATTAAAGGGTCACCTAAAAGCCTATCCTTCACATAGCGGCGACGCCTACGTAAACAACGACGATAGCACTTGCAAGGATAAGTAACATTCCAAACACGGATCGATTCAAAACTAGCGCGCCTTTACGCGCGGGCTTCTCACACTACTCCACCACTTTGATCAAGTGATAGTGCTTCGAGCCCTTACGCAAAACCAAAAGCTGACCATCAATTAGATCTGAAGCAGTAATCGCCTCACGCGCATCGCTGACTCGCCGGTTGTTCACACACACACCGCCGCCCTGAGCCAAACGTTTCGCTTCACCTTTAGATGGAGCCAGACCTGAGATAACCAGGGCATCGCCGAGAGTAAGACCATCCAACTTCGATCTCTCCAGCTCAGTCGAAGGAACGTCCGCGAATATGTCGAGAATCTCCTGGACGCTCAGACCGCTGATCTCTTTACCGAAAAGAACTTCGGACGCGCGCAGGGCTTTCTCTAACGCCGTCTCTCCGTGAACCAGCGCCGTCACGTGACGCGCCAGTTCTTTTTGAGCTTTGCGTTTCTCCGGCTCAGCATGAACACTCTCTTCCAGTTCGCTGATCTCCTCCTGTGATAACCAGGTAAAGAACTTCAGATAAGTGATCGCGTCCCGATCGTCGGTGTTCAGCCAGAACTGATAGAAACGATAGGGCGATGTTAGATTCGCGTCCAACCAGACAGCACCCGCTTCAGTCTTGCCAAACTTCACGCCCGCGGCGGTGGTCACCAGCGGAAACACCAGGCCGTGCGCCCGGGCGCTGCGCAAACGGCGAATCAGATCGATCCCGGCGATGATGTTTCCCCACTGATCGCTGCCGCCCAACTGTAGATTGCAGCCGTGCCGGTCATGGAGGACGAGATAATCGTAGGCTTGCAACAGGGGATAGCTGAACTCAGTAAATGAAATGCCTTCCTCGGTTTCCAGCCGACGCTTGATGGCTTCCTTGGCCAGGAGATTGTTCACGGTGAAGTGTTTTCCGACATCGCGCAGGAATTCCATCATCGTAATCGGAGACAGCCAGTCTGCGTTGTTAATGATGCGAGCCGGATTGGTCGCGGCGTCGAAATCAAGAAAGCGGCTGAGCTGCTCCTTGATGCCCGCAAGGTTTTCTTCCACTTGTTCGGACGTTAAGAGCTGGCGTTCTTTTGTCTTGCCACTGGGATCGCCAATCAGCCCCGTGCCGCCGCCGGCGATCGCTATTGGTGAGTGCCCGAATCTTTGTAACCGGGCCAGACCCATCACCGGCAAAAGCGATCCGACATGCAGGCTTGCCGCCGAAGGATCAAAGCCGATGTAGGCCGTCAACTTTTCCTCAGCCAGGATCTTCTGCAAGTCCGGCGTGGCTTCATGGACCATTCCTCGCCACTGAAGTTCGTCGTATAGGTTCATCTCGATGATTTGCGAACGGGCAATAATACCAAACTACGCCAGATCAGGCTTGCCAAGATGGCTGATATAGAGTATTTGAAGCGACAAATGAACCGCCGACAATTCAATTTCGGACTTCTGGGTACCGCAGGCGCGATCGCGTCGCGACCGTTCCCGCGCTTCACATTGCAACCGCAACTGCGCGTGAATGGCGCGCGCATTGTCGAGCACATCAACGCCCTGGCTGAGTTTGGCAAGAACCCGCAGGGTGGCGTCAGCCGTGTCGCTTACAGCGAAGCCGATCGTCGTGGCCGCGAGTACGTGATGGGTCTGATGCAACAGGCGAAACTCGAAACGACCATCGATGCCGCCGGCAATATGATCGGTCGTCGCGCGGGTAGCGATAGGAACCTGCCGCCGCTTTTGTTTGGCTCGCACATCGACAGTGTTCCCGAGGGCGGAAACTATGACGGTGACGTCGGTTCGCTCGGCGCGATTGAAGTCGCGCAAACCCTGGCCGAAAACAACATCACCACGCGCCACCCGCTCGAAGTAATCATCTTTCAAAATGAAGAAGGCGGCTTGATTGGCAGTCGCGCCATTACCGGCGAGTTGACTGCGCAGGAACTCGATCTCGTCAGCCGCAGCGGCAAAACCATCGGTGAAGGCATCAAGTTTATCGGCGGAGATGTGAACAAACTTTCCACGGTTAAGCGGGCGAAGGGAAGTATCGCTGCCTATCTCGAACTGCATATCGAACAAGGCGGCATCCTCGATACCGAAAAGATCGACATTGGCATCGTCGAAGGGATCGTAGGGATCAACTGGTGGGACGTGACCATCGAAGGCTTTGCCAATCACGCCGGCACGACCGCGATGAATAACCGTCAGGATGCTCTGCTGGCCGCGGCCAAATTCATCGAAGCCGTGAATCGTGTCGTGACCAGCATCCCCGGCCGTCAGGTCGGTACTGTCGGAAGGATTCAAGCGCTGCCCGGCGCGCCGAACGTGATCCCCGGAAAGGTAGTTTTGAGTCTCGAGTTGCGCGATCTCGACGCAGCAAAGATCCAGACGCTTTATCAGAAGATTCGCACCGAAGCAGATCAGATCGCGCAAGCGAGCAAAACGAAATTCGACTTCAAAGAGATCAACGTAAACATTCCCGCGCCGACTGATCCGCGCATCCGCAGCCTCATCAGCGAATCAGCGAAGGAACTGGGACTGAGCACCAAGCAGATGCCGAGCGGCGCCGGCCACGACGCGCAGGACATGGCCCAACTCGCGCCCGTCGGCATGATCTTCATTCCCAGTGTTGGTGGTATCAGCCACTCACCGAAGGAATTCTCCCGGCCAAAGGACATCGAGAACGGCGCGAATGTGTTGCTGGGGGCGTTGATACGTTTGGATAAGGCGAGTATGTAATCTGCAGGAAGCACACAGCAAACGGCTTCGATTAAATTATTATTGACGAAGGACGAATCTTTGAATATGATGCGCAGGTTCCGAGACGACCTAGTGTGAGGTTAAAGGTTGGTTCCCAGAGCCTGCGACCTAAACGCCGCACCCTTTTCGCACCAGCCATAATGCTAGATTTATCCCGCGCGATTGATTCCGAAAGACTGGAATCTCTTTGAAAAGATTTGTTGTCATGGAAGAACCTCACGACAGCGCAGCACCAGTTTACCCGGTTAGTCCTGACTCAACAGCCGAGGTTAAGAAAACCAGTGAGACCGGCGACCCATCGGGCAATCAACCGCCTTCCGACAAAAAGAACTTCCGGGCAGCGATCTGGAAAACCGTTGAGAAACTAACACCTAAGAAAATTCAAGATGTCGCCCAGGTATGGGGCGGCGTAGCCGTCACGGTGGGTTTTCTGATTGGCTTGGTGACTGCCTTTCCGACTGGATTTGGAGCTTCAGTCGGTCTGTACAAACTCGGGTTTATGCCGGCAGGCCTTCTCGGGGAAGGCTATAAGAACCCAGCAGCGGTGAGCAACAAAGAGCGAATCCGTCCGACTACAATTCCTTACGAAATACAAAGGACTCCCGACGCGCCATTCAGAGAAATCGAAACATGGTTGGATTCCGATCACAAGGAAAGGATGACGCTGCGTAAGCTAGAAGGTAGCCCACAGGTGGCCACGATTTCGTCGTCGTTTGAGAACCCGACGGAGCAGTTCGATTGGCCACTAAGTGCGAAGCAAAACTATGAGATTTACGGGTATGCTTTGAAACAAAGTACGATTGGTTCCGCCAACTTTTTTCAAGTAATTCAAGTCATACCCGACGCGTCTCATAAGAAGATCACTCTGGTAAAGCTTCGTTTTAACGAGGGAGATCGGATGTTTGTTACGATTGTATGTGTGCCCCAACCGGGCCAGTCACCGTTAGCCTTCAAAGATTGTTTTGAAGGTGAACCGCCAAAATAGGAGGTGAAGAACATGAGGTCAAGGAAGATGTTTGTTCTGCTTGCAGTGCTGGTTTGTTCAACCGTTCTTACTAGTTCTTCATCGGCGCCACCGACCAGTTATAAACTCGAAGGATGGGTTCTCAATTCTCGCAATGAAGGTGTCAAAGACGTCGTCGTACGCGTCATTTACGAAAATAAGGAGAGGGTCAACTCCCCAGCTACCAATGAGAACGGACATTTTGCCGTCGATTTTAAAGACCTTGGTAATTCCATCGACGTCTATTATGACGCCAAAGACGCGACGGTAGAGTCGTTCCGCCTGGTAGGCATTTCAGGTAGGAGACCTCATACCTTTTCAAAAGTTCTAGTGGACAAAGCGACTGCTCGTACCTTTTCCGAAGCTGATCAGGTGTTTACAACCGCAGCCAGCGTAAGTCATGTTGGATGGTTAGAACCAGCCACTGCCCATGGAATTCAGACCGAGCAGACGCTCATGCTGAACTATCTGCGAATCGATACAAAGGCTCAGCCGGTAAGTATGCAGCAGTGGCAGTACTTGCAGTTCAAGCAAAGGCAGACGAGACAACTCTATGGCTTGAATCCGCAGCCGCTATGGAATGCTTCTCACGATCCAATTCCGATCGACCCTCCAGAAGGTTACTCCAAGACAAACGCGACAAAGCTAATTGACCAGCTACGCAAAATGCAGGGTGTTTCTATCGATCCTAAAGTGTCTTCAGAGGCATTAGCTGAAATACTAGTCAAGGACTCTCAGCAACCAAAGTCGCGCCCGAATGAATTCCGGGAGCCTGATGTCAACAGAAATGCCAATTCGCAGATCAAGAATGATAATCGTAGCTTTCCCGGAAATCTTAACAAACCGTTTCCTACACCCAAGCCGTAACAGCTGAGCAACATTCAAGCTCTACCGCCAATCGCACCACTCCCGATCCGCTAGGCTCCACCAATCCATGCCGATCGGTTGGCCGTCGGGTGGATCGCTCGGGCGGGTGAGGTTCATCTTCTTCGGGTCTTCCTGAAAGCGTCTGATCTGGTTCGCGGCGTAGAACAGATATGCTTTTTGGTTTTCGTCACGCGTAAGATCCGGCTGAAGACTTAGCCATCCCTTCAATTGATCCAGTTTGAGTTCGGCGATAGCACGCACCTGGTTCGACGCGCGCTCGCTGGAAGCGAGTGACATAAGTTCCATCAACAACACCATGTTCACCGCGCGCTGAATCTCTGCGTGGTAGCCCGTACCCACCGGCGCCTTCCACGTCGCCGCGAGAATCTTGTCCAGGACTTCGCCAAAGCCGGGATAGCGAGGGTCGCGCGCGTGAAACTGAACCAGGCGCGCCGCGCGTTCCTGATTGAGCAGAAAGTCAGACACGTGGTTGGCAAGTCCTTCGACCGGTGCGAGCGCGTCAAATTGCGGCGCGGTGCGAATGCGAAAGTCTTCGCGCGTTCGTTGATAACCAGGAGGCCGCGGCGGAATCAGGCGTAACAGTGATTCAGGCAGCGCCAACGCCTCGGGCTTGAGCGTACCGAGTACCGCGGCCAGCGCGCGTCTCTGCTCTTCGGGCGAAATGATTTGCGGATTCGTGTCACCTTTGCCGCGCAAGCTAAAGGTGTAGTCCTCGCCGCCTACCAGTTTCGCCGTCGCTTCGACTTGATAGCGGTGATACATGTACAGGGGCACCAGCACGTCCTCGAGTGTAGCCATCGGCGCGCCTTCGCGAATGTTATTTTCACCAAAGCGTCGCAGCCCCGCTGCCCGCACCTTCATTACATCGGCGAGTCCATCGATAACATTCGCGCCGTTGTCCCAAAGATGGGCGACAGAGCTGGAAGCGCCGGCCGGACGCGCGTCTTGATCGGTGAGATACATCAAGCCGCGTTTGAAGGCATCACTGAGAATCTTGTCGAGCGCGGCACTTTCATCAGCGCCCGCGGGAAAATCCTGATAGCCATAGGCGATCGTCACCTTGTCCCATTCACCAATCCCGCGCGCGTACGCGTCGGATATATCAGGAATGCCGTCGGGGCCAAGCTTCGCGTAAGGCGCGGGATAGTCCATCACCGATGCGCGACCCGTCACGCTCGCCGCAAAGTTGTGTTGCAGTCCCAGCGTGTGGCCGACTTCGTGCGCGGTGAGTTGCCGCAAACGCGCGAGCACAATTGACTCCATCATCTTCGCCGTTTCCGATTTGCCTTTTTCATAAGGCGCGAGCAGACCCTCGGCAATCAGAAAGTCCTGACGGTCACGAAGTGAGCCGAGCGAAACCCGGCCCTGAATGATTTCTCCGGTGCGCGGATCGTCGAGCGCATTGCCATACGACCAGCCGCGCGTCGAACGATGCACCCACTGAATTACGTTGTAACGCACGTCCATGGCGTCGGCGCCTGCCGGCATCACCTCGACGCGAAACGCGTTTCTGTACCCGGCGGCCTCGAACGCTTGGCTCCACCAGCTTGCGCCTTCGATTAGCGCCGAGCGAACAGGTTCCGGCGCGCCGCGATCGACGTAGTACACGATTGGTTTCACCGGCTCGCTAATCGCCGCCGACGGATCCTTTTTCTGCAAGCGATGATGATTGATGTAGCGCTTGGTGACGGGCTCGCTGATCGGCGTAGCAAAGTCCATGTAGCTGATTCCGAAATAGCCGGAGCGCGGATCGTTAACGCGGGGCCTGAAACCCGGTGGGGGCAACTCGACGAAGGAATGATGCTCGCGAACGGTGATGGCCTGGGGCATTGGCGTCACTTGCCGCACCAGCGGACCCGGTTCTTCACTGGTGAACGTGAGCGTGGTTTCAACTTCCGTGTTCTTCGGAAAATTCTTTGTGTTCGCGAGATAGAAGGCGCAGCGCGTCGGATCCAGACGGAACGTTCCCTGTTGCAAACGCTGCAGCGTGCCGGGAATTTGATGAACGTCGCGCAGATAGAACGTGGACGCGTCGACCAACGCGCGACCGCCTTCTTCAGCCGCGACTTCAAATCCCCACAACGTCGATTCAGCGAAAGCGTCCTTCACCGCGCGTCGCTCATCCGCATTATCAGTGGTGGCGCGGAAGCCGTAGTTCGGGGCTATTAACAGTACGCGGGGCCCGATTCGCTCAAAACGCACGATGTAGCTTTGTCCCAGCTCGCCGCGATCAAGTCCGAGATCGTTTGACCCAATGCCGGCGGGAAGAGCTTCAACGTAAAGAAACTCGGAGTTCCACTTGTCGATCTCTAGCCAGACTTTGCCGGCTTTCGCGTCCCAATAGAAGTTGAAGTAGCCGGGATACTTCTCCATGCCGGCGACTTTTTCGGTGATGGTAGGCGTCGTTTTTGCGGAGTCCGGGCGGCCCTGCGCAAAAAGAGCCGAACTGACAAGCAGGAAGACGAAAAGCAGGGGGATAAGACGTTTCATTCTGAGTCTCCTCCGATTCGCACGGTCATTCCGATCTTGCGTTGGGAAAAGGTGCATCGGGACGGACTTCTTCAATTAATTATCAGCAACTCGTATTTTTGTTTGACCCAAGGGCGAGAATTCTACTATCATTCGCCCACCTCGCAAGTTAATTATTGATTTTCTCAAGTCGACTCGCGAATTGACAGGCTGGTCCCAGAGCCTGCGACTCAACCGCCGCATCCTTCTAGTTCCAGCACTAGTTGTTAGCTCTTGGCTCGTGATCTTTGGCTCAAGCTTCTTTTGAAAGCTTGAGCTCCATGTCTAGTATTTTGGGAGGCATAGCGATGTCTTTATGGCGCATTCTGGTAAATAAACTGACTAGGCATTCACTCTATCACCTGTTTATTCCCCTGGCTGTGGGTTTGATCGCCGAACAGCTCAGCGACAAATTGTTCGGGGGAGTTACGCGTTGGATCGGTTTCTTTTCCGGCGTATTTCTTTCTTACGCCGTAATAATGTATTTCTTGATTAAGAAGGACACCAGAAATCGCATTGATGAAGGCGCGCTGGCAAAGCTGCAGGACACTCTTAATTGCGCCAAGAACTACTACGGACTTAGCATCATTCCTCTAGCAGAATGGTTTGATCCCACCATACAGGTGTACCTGGCAAAACTGCTGAACCGTAAGTTGGAGCCTGACGATTTTGAACACGAACGAACTTTGCTGTTCTTCTCAAACAGGGAATACAGGAGCGCGAGGGCAGATCTGGTGGATGAGAATCACTATGGCAAATGTCTGGCACACATGCATAGGGACTGTGACATTCCCCTCTCATTTCTCCAGCGAAAGGAAATTTTCGCTCTCCTGGACAAATTGGAGCCTGATGAGAAGGAGGCTCTTGGTTGCTACCCCCGTTGGACAAATTGGCGTCCTTTCCGCCGTTTGCGCAAAATCCCGCTTCGGTGGCTGCGTCGCCGAATTCCCCAATTGGATTGTGCGGTTGTTACTAAGTCAGACGGCGAAATAACTGTGTTGCGAGTTTCAAAACGGGGAGGAGAGGTGCGCATTGGCCAGCAACTCAAAGGTGATGATGTGCTGCCTTATACGAAACTGATCCGGCTTATTAGAGAGAAACTTTATGATTCGGAAACAAAAGAGCTTCTGGCGGAGTACGACTTCATCAGGAACTACGGCTATGGCAAGGTTCAAAGAAAGAAGCTATTACCAACCGTCCGCGAGACGGTAGCGGCCTCGGCGAACATCTCTCCACCTCCAGATATCGCCGGCTGACAACTAACAGGCTGGTCCCAGAGCCTGCGACTCAACCGCTGCATTCTTTCGGCTCCAGCTTTAGACCACAAGAATTATCAAGATTACTAACTGGTGACGAAATAAGCGGCAGACGCGTCCCTTACTTCTCGTCCAGCTTCCTCCCTGCATTTAAATTATCAAAATTCAGGATCGTGTTGAAGACCAGGAAGTAGCTGCCCTTCGTCTGTCCGCGCCAGAACGGGTTGGTTGAAAAGAGCACGACGTGGCCGTTGCCGTAGGGCGCGTCGATCACCGCAGCGTGTTGGGCGATTTCGTCGCCGCCGTCGAGCAGGCCCGAGACAAACAGCTCCCGCATGTCGGCGTAGCGCAGCACGACCCGCGGCCGCAGGTTAGGCGGAATGATGCCGCCGTTGTTGCGACGCTGCTCGTCGGTCAAAGGCAGCGCCTGCCAGACTTCGGCCTTGGGCATTTCGGGAGCTTCGACTGGCGGCCGGCCCTGAACTGTGTCGGGATCGTCCGGCGTGCCGCGGCCGGTGGCGCGTTGCTGGCCACCGCCACCACGTCGCCCGCCGCCGCCAAAGACCGTGTTGCTGAGGTTGAAAATTGGCCCGTTGGAGCAATACATCGCCAGCGAATCGCCGTAGCCGTAGGCGATCGGGCTCGCCGAATCAACCGCCTTGATGCGCAGGATGTCGCCGATGGCGCGCAGACGTTGCGCCCGGCCGATCGAGACGCCAGGCGTGAAGTTGTAAGCAACCGCGAAATCGGAAGTGTCCATCGCGGTAATCAGAACGCCGCCGTTCTGAACGAACTTCTGCAAGTTCATCAGCCCGGTTAAGCCCAAACCGGGACGCATGTCGTCCGTCTCGTCGGTCTTTCCGAGATTCGGTGTCAGCGCAGTCGTCTTCCACGGCAAAGGGTTCCCAAACATGGGCAGGCCGTTGATAATCGCGGCTGCGCCACGCCCGACGGGGGCAAAGATGATGACGTCGTACTTGCTTCTGAGATCCGCATCCTTCGCTGCGTCCTGGGTGCTGATGTAGGCGAACGGCACCTGCAACTGATCGAACGCCAAACGCCACCAGCCTTCGTCCTGCGTGCTTAGCCAGGTGTGCATGACCGCAACGCGCGCGGCCTTCACTGGATGCGTTTTCACCGACGGCGCGCCGGCGACGGCGAAGACTTGTATGCCGAGATCGTTGGCGGCGCGCTGCAATTGGTCCGCCGATGCTTTGCGTATGATGAAAGAGCCGCGATTGAATTTGTGGCCGCCGGCCTCGAATGGCTCTTCCGCTGCTTCCATCGCGACGTCTTTCAAACGATAGCGCAGCGTCGCCAGCGTGTTGTCAGCGTTGTGATTGATAAGGTAGACACTGCCGCCGCTGTTCAGCGCTCCGGGCGAGCGCACTTCGCCGCTGACGAGCTCCATCGCGGCAACCAGAATTCTCGTGTCGGTCACGCGGACGGCCTCAACGTTGGCCAACTCGCCCATCGTCCAGGCGGTGTCGTCGTAGATGTCGGTCTGCGGATCGTTCGGCGCCCAGTATTGATAATCAAGCAGAGCGTCGGCGATGCGGCTGTACGGTTGATCCATGCGGACGATGTACGAGCCGGCGGGGAATTGACGGTCTTCAGTTTTTGAGTCTTTCTTTTGGGGACTCGCGGCCGCCCTGGGTGATGGCGAGCCGGTGGGCGAAGGCGCTGCCGTCGGAGAGCCGGTCGCTGACGCTCCCGGTTCTGATTTCTTCTTCGCTTTCACGGAAACCGTGAATGGAGCGGTGGCCCGGCTGATCTCGACGCCCTGGGCTTGTAGCGTACGCAGCAGTTCAGCTTGATTTCCGAGGCGCGGATCGTTGCCTGGCAGAACGTAGGCCGCCGGACCTTCGTTCTTTGGCTTGTCAATCGATCGCTTTGATTTCAAATAAAAGTTCTTCAGGAAGAGTCTGCGGTTCTGATTGAAATAATCCAGCGAGATCAGCAGGGCCGTTTGTTGGTAGTTATTGTTGTTGCGCTGTGACCATCTGGCTTTCGGCAGTGGCGGATTCTGCTTGTACCACGTACGCTGATACTCACCCGGCGACAATGTCCGCTCGACCGTGTCTGCACCCGCATTGCCAAAGGTCTCGTACAGCCGGCTGATGCCGTTGTGCGTGGCGGCAATGAACATCAGGTAGCCGGGCGACCAGGTGTCAAAGTTTCCGTGGGCGAACACCCCGGGCATGCCGAACTTGGTCATCTCGGATACGTTGTTCCAGCCGATCATCTGCCATTCGTCGGTCAGAATCGGATCGACCCAGGCGTTGTAGGGCCCGTCGCCAACCGTGTTGTCGTAAAGATAGGGAACCGACTCGTGGAGATCGTGAAGCACCTGCGGCTTCCAGGTGAGATAGGTGTTAAGCACGTTACGAGTGAGTTTCAGAGAGAGTCCAATCGCGTCGCGATTGTTGTCGTGCGCAACATAGTGGCCCCAGTAAACCAGTCCCGGCCAATTGTCTTTCGGATGCGCCAGGTGCCAGTTGTAAACGTCAACCATGCGATTGCGGCCGTCGACTTCAACCACGGGCGTGATCAGCGTGACCATGCCATCGCGAATTGATTTGATGTATGGACTCTCGTCGACGGCGAGACGATAGGCGAGCTCCATCAAAGCGGTCGGCGAACCGGTTTCGGGCGAGTGAATCGTCCCCGTGATGTAGTAAATCGGAAACGATTGATCAACCAGGCGATCTGCCTCTGCTTCATCGAAGTTAATCGTGCGCGGGTCGGCAAGCTTGTTAAGACGAGCGCGATTTTCATCCAGTTTGGCCAGTAGTGATTCAGAGGCAATGGCCACCGCGATCATCTCGCGGCCTTCTTCGGTCGTGCCAATCGAAAAGACCTTTACCCGCGGGCTCGCCTTCTCGAGCATGCGCATGTAGCGATAGACCTCTTCGGCGTACGGCAGCTTGCCCGGCGCGCCGGCCACGTCGCCCAGCACTGCCTTCGGCGTCGGCACGTTGGGCGAGGCCGGCAAATAATCGGTCAACGGCGAATTGAAGAAAGGTTCGGTCGTGTACTCGCGAATCTTCTTTGTGTATTCATCGTCGACGGGCTGGTTCGCCCCCCGGCTCAGGCGGCTTTGTGCGTGACTGGCGAAGGCAGCGGTGGTAACAAACAGGGCGCTTGTGATAAAGAAGCGCGCAAACCTTTCGAGACTCATTTTGGACTCCTCAAAGACTGGCGGCCGAGAATCTTTTGCTGATTACAGATTGATCGAAGAGAAGATGCTTTTAGGCTAATTCGGCCGGCAAGTCAAATGGTTATTGAGTCCGGGAATCGACAGGTTCCCTGACAGGCGACGTTGTAAACGGTCTGGTTGATTACTAGAATTAGTTCTACTTTCGTTTTCCTTAAATCGAGATGTCAGATCCCAAAGACAATGTGATTGGCGCAAAGGCCCAGCCGCCGGAAGAATCAGAGTCTCCCACGGTCACGCCCGTCAGCAAAGTCGCCGGCGGAATTCCCGCGGTGTTGAGCGCGGCCAGATACACCTTTGGAGAAATGGGCGTCGTGCGCGGGATCCGCACGCTGCGGCAATTGAATCAGAAGCAGGGGATTGATTGTCCCGGTTGCGCCTGGCCGGAACCCGACGGCGAGCGCTCCCATTTCGAATTCTGCGAAGAAGGCGCCAAGCACGTCGCGGATGAAGCCACGACAAAACGCGTGACGCCGGAGTTTTTTCAGAAGTGGACCGTAACAGAGCTGGCACTGCAATCAGACCAATGGCTTAACCAGCAGGGGCGCATCACGCAGCCGATGTGGTTGCGTGCAGGCGCGGATCGCTACGAGGCTATTGACTGGACAGACGCCTTTGCGTTAATCGCAAGTGAATTGAATTCCTTAGGCTCCCCCGATGAAGCGGTCTTTTACACGTCGGGCCGGACCAGCAACGAAGCCGCCTTCCTCTATCAACTCTTCGTCCGCCAGTTCGGCACGAACAATCTGCCCGACTGCTCAAACATGTGTCACGAATCCACCGGTACCGGAATGAAAGAGGCGCTGGGGTTCGGAAAAGGCACCGTCACGCTCGCAGACTTTGATCTGGCCGACGCGATTTTCGTCATTGGTCAGAATCCCGGCACGAACCATCCGCGCATGCTGACCTCGCTGCTGGCTGCAAAGCGTAGAGGCTGCAAGATCGTGCACATCAATCCGCTGCCAGAGACGGGCCTGGCCCGCTTCAAACATCCGCGGGAAGTCTGGACCTGGCTGGGCAAAGGCACGATGCTGTCTGATCTCTTTCTGCAGGTGCGGATCAACGGCGACGTGGCTTTGCTGAAAGGGATCATGAAGGAACTGTTCGATGCCGAAGGGCGCCGGCCGGGCCAGATCCTCGATCAGGAATTCATCCAAAGTCACACCAGCGGGTTCGAAGAATTCAAAGCGGCCCTTAGCCAAGCTCACTGGGGCGACATTCTCGACCAATCCGGAGTCTCGAAAGTCAAAATCGAGGACGCTGCGCGAATCTTCATCGAATCTGAACGCGTGATCTTTTGCTGGGCCATGGGTCTGACGCAGCACAAGAACGCCGTGGCCAACATTCAGGAGATCGTCAACCTGATGCTGCTGCGGGGGCAACTGGGGAAACCGGGCGCGGGTTTGTGCCCCGTGCGCGGTCACAGCAACGTGCAGGGCGATCGCACGATGGGAATCTGGGAGCAGCCGAGCCAGGACTTTCTTGATAAGCTCGGCAAGGAATTTAGTTTTAGGCCGCCGCGACGGCACGGACTCGACACCGTGCATGCGATTCAGGCAATGCATGAGGCACCGGCGAAAGTGTTTTTCGCGCTGGGTGGAAATTTTCTTTCAGCCACGCCCGACACTGAATACACGGCTGATGCTTTGCGTCGTTGCCGCCTGACGGCGCACGTTTCGACGAAATTGAATCGCGCGCATTTGATCACGGGGAAGCAGGCGCTGATTCTGCCGTGCCTCGGGCGCACCGAAATTGACGGGCAGCGCAACGGCCCTCAGCTCATCACCACGGAAAATTCAATGGCGGTGGTCGAGGGGTGGCGGGGACGTCTGCCACCGGCTTCGCCACATCTGTTGAGCGAACCGGCGATTGTCGTCGGACTCGCGAAAGCGGTCCTGAGCTCTCGGTCGAGTGTCGACTGGGACGGACTACTGGCAGACTACGATCGCATTCGCGATCACATTGAGCATGTCGTGCCCGGCTTTGACGGCTACAACCAGCGCGTGCGACAGCCCGGCGGTTTCTATCTGCCTAATCCGATTTGTAAGCTCGAGTTCAAAACCGATGATGGGCGCGCGCACTTCACAGTGCATGACCTGCCGCGGCATGATCTGAAGCCTGGACAGTTTCTTATGATGACCATGCGCAGTCACGATCAATTCAATACGACGATCTACGGGCTGGACGATCGTTATCGGGGAATTCAGAACGGCCGCCGCGTGGTCTTTCTCAACGCCGACGATATTCGGTATGACGGACTGAAGGATGGTCAGGTAGTGGATCTGATCAGCCACTTTGAAGGTGAGGAACGCGTCGCGCGCCAATTCAGAATCGTGGCATATAGTATTCCGCGTCGCTGTGCCGCGACCTATTTCCCGGAGACCAATGTGCTCGTGCCGGTGCGCAGCGTTGCCGACAAGAGCAACACGCCGGCTTCAAAGTCGGTAGTGATTAGTATCCGGCCGTCGGAGCCAGTGAGCAGTGGGCAGTGAGCAGTGGGCAGTGAGCACCGGAAATATGACTTGCTCGATCAGTTAGGGCTGTGCGGCTTTGCCGCCGCCCAGTGCGGAAAGCCTCCGGCTTTCCGTTGAGGATACACTTTCTTTCCGAGGCTGCGCCTCGGCTCTGAGGCAAAGCCTCGAAAGAGGGAAATGAGTTTCTCTGAATCAATTAGTTCACGGCCAAGTTCAAAAGGCGAACTATACAATCAGCTCGCATCGCAGCTTTCCAGTTTGCTCGCCGGCGAGCGCGATCTGATCGCTAACGCGGCGAATTTCTCCTCGCTCGTCTATCATTCGCTGCCGGATTTAAACTGGGCGGGCTTCTATTTTGAGAAAGACGGCGAACTCGTGCTCGGACCGTTCCAGGGGCGGCCCGCGTGCGTGCGGATTGCGCTGGGTCAGGGTGTGTGTGGCGCCGCGGCGGCAAAGTGCGTCACAACTATTGTCCCGAACGTGCATGAGTTTCCCGGGCACATTGCCTGCGACAGCGCTTCGAATTCGGAGATCGTGGTACCGTTACGGAAAGGTGAACGATTCATTGGAGTGCTCGATCTCGACAGCCCCGTTCCGGCGAGATTTGATGAAGAAGATGCTGCCGGACTTGAAACGCTGGTGAAAATTCTGCTCTCGTCAACCATTAGAGATGACAACTAAGGCACCAACGATTGTGGCAGTCAGCGGCTTGTCGTCGAATACCGGCAAGACGACGCTGATGTGTGATCTGCTCGAACGTCTGCCGGGTTGGGAAGCCATCAAGTTAACGCGCGGGCATTATCGTTCATGCGGCAAGGACCCGCTCGGGTGCTGTGTCAGCGATTTGATTCGTGACGAGCCACTGATTCGTTCCGGCCGCGAGGAGAATTACGAAGCCGGCAAGGACACCGGACGTTACTGGGACGCCGGCGCAGAGAATGTGCATTGGGTGATCGCGGGGGAAGACCAGGTCGAAGACGGGGTCAGGCAGGCGCTGTCGCGCGTGCAATCCGCGGGCGTGCTGGTGGAAGGCAACAGCTTTCTGGATTACGTCGCCGCCGATTACGCGATCATGTGCGCGCGCGCGGGCGAGAACAGACTGAAGGCGTCGGCGCGGCGAACCCTGGCGAGGGCCGACGCGCTCTATCTTTCAACTATAGACGATTGCGATGCCGGAACTGCACGAGCACAATTTGATGAATGGCGCGAGGGTCTATCAATTGACATGGATCTTGACGGCATCCCGGTGTTCACGAAAGAAGATATTCCGGGGATGATTAAGCGGATTCAGGAGAGACTACAGATGCCGGGTTTGGAGTTCCGCCTTCAGGCGGCAGGTTTTTAGTCAAGTTCCGCCTGAAGGCGGTACTCCAAACGACTTTGGCGACAAGCGGGGTCCCCGGCGCGGCAGCCGCGCTGGGGTGCTCGTGTCGCCGCAGTCCAAAATGATCACAATTCGCAAATCAGAAGATCGCGGTCACTTCGATTTTGGGTGGCTGGATACTTATCACACTTTTTCGTTCGACCAATATTACGATCCGGCACACCTGCATTTTCGTAGTTTGCGCGTAATCAACGAGGACCGCGTGCAGCCCAGTCATGGATTCCCGACCCACTCGCATCGCGACATGGAAATCATTACTTACATTCTCTCGGGTGCGCTCGAGCATCGCGACAGCATGGGCAACGGATCGGTCATCCGGCCTGGCGACGTGCAGCGCATGAGTGCCGGCACCGGCGTGTCGCACAGCGAGTTCAATCCTTCAGACACTGAGACAGTTCATCTCTTGCAGATCTGGGTCCTGCCGGAGCAACACGGTCTGCCGCCGAGCTATGAAGAGAAACATTTCAGCGACGAAGAACGGCGCGGACGGCTGCAATTGATTGCTGCAAATGACGGACGCGAAGGCGCGGTAACGATTCACCATGACGCGCAGATTTATGCGGCTCTTTTCGAAACCGGGCAGACTGTTGTTTATACGCTGAACGAGGGCCGCTACGCCTGGCTACAGGTTGCGCGCGGGACGATCAGTCTGAATGAAGTGGAATTGAAACAGGGAGATGGCGCCGCTGTCCGCGGGGAAAGCGAACTCAGGATCGCAGCGCACAATCAGGCGGAAGTCCTGCTTTTCGATCTTGCTTAGATTATTCTTTGGCGCGATTTACGGCGGCCACCGGCGTTTGAATGTCGCGCAACTCGCCGACGATCTCTTCGATCCTCTTTGCTTGATTCTCAATTGTTTCCGCACGCCTACGCGACTTCTCGCTCAGCTCTTCACGCAACATTAGTTGTGCCTGGCCCAGCAAAGCGGCCAGCGGATTGTTGATTTCATGCCTGACGCGCGCAACCAACGCGGCCGCGTCGGTCAGCTTCGTTTCGTAATCGGCGACCAGCGCGCGCAGACGCGCCAATTCGTTCGAGTCAGAGGGCGTTTGTGATTCGTTCATTAGCTCCAGGGACTTTGGGCGGTAATTAAGATCACGAACGTGAAGTAACGGCAGGAGTGTGAGAACTGCCGAGCGGGCCTATTGTGCTTTTATTGAAGCACTAAGCGCAAGAACTATTTTTCATAAAACCCTCATTCGGCATCGCAAGAAATTATGCCCGCGATAAGAGTTGAAGATGCAAGCACCGCCCGATTGAGTACTGGTGCAGTTTGAAAAGTGGCACGGGAATGCCACTCGTGAGTCACGCGCAAGATGCGTGTGCGATCGTCAAACACGCCCCGGCACGTCCGGTTGACTTGATCGGCGGAGTTACGTAAATTCGATTTCGCTGCTGGGAGGTCGTCCAATGGTAGGACTCCAGACTCTGGATCTGGCTATCGGGGTTCGAGTCCCTGCCTCCCAGCCAAAAACAAATCCAACAAGACACGGGCAAAGAAGAAGAAGCAGCACCATAGGCTGGGATCCGCGGTAGTGCTCCGTTAGCGAGTTTTGAGTTTCGGGTGTTTTCGTGTGATTTAGTGGATCGTATTCCACGGACAAGGACGATCCACGAAATCACACGAACCGGATAGATCTTACTGTCGAGACACAACACTGGATTACTGGCACAATATGTTTACGGGAGGAGAGCGAAACGGCGAACCAAACCGTAAAGCCGGACAAAGAGACCCTTGAGTCGAGAATCGACCGCGAGAAGAATCCTCTCAAGCGGCTTCTGATGACCCTCGGGCCGGGGTTGATTACCGGAGCTTCGGACGACGACCCATCGGGAATTGGGACCTACACCCAGGCGGGCGCCGCGTTTGGGTTTGCCACCTTATGGACCGCGCCCGTCACCTTGCCGATGATGGCCGCGGTCCAATTCATCTGCGCCAAAATCGGGATGGTGAGCGGCATGGGCCTCGGCGGAGTGCTGAGAAAGTACTATCCGCGCTGGGTCGTTTACGGGGCCATCTCACTGCTCGTGATCGCCAATACCATCAATGCGGGTACCGACATCGGGGCGATTGCTGCAGCCATCAATTTGCTCGTGCCCATTCCCGCACTCGCCCTCGTCGTACCTATAGCTGTGGGAATTGTTGCGCTTCAGATCCTCGGCTCGTACGCGCTGATTTCGCGGATCTTTAAGTGGCTGACGCTGACGCTTTTCGGTTATATCGTCGCCGCCTTTCTCGCCAAGCCTCACTGGGGTGAAGTCCTGAAAGCAACTCTCATCCCCAGGATTCATTTCGACCACGAATACCTGATGACCCTGGTCGCCATCCTGGGAACGACCATTTCGCCTTACCTGTTTTTCTGGCAGGCGAGCGAGGAGGTGGAAGAAGAATTGAAGATGGGACGCGCGACTATGGCAGAGCGCGAAGGCGCAAGCGACAGAGAGATCAAGATCGCCGAGATAGATGTAGACGTCGGGATGGTCTTTGCCAGCATGGTCTTCTATTTTGTGATTCTGGCATCGGCCGCCACGCTTCATGCCGCGGGTAAAACAGATATTCAAACAGCCACTGAAGCGGCAGAAGCCCTACGCCCGTTATCAGGCAGCGGGGCGACCATTTTGTTTGCGCTGGGATTGATCGGTTGCGGCTTTTTGGCAGTGCCGGTGCTGACCGGATCCAGTGCCTATGCGATGGGCGAAGCCTTTGGATGGAAATCTGGCCTGAATGAAAAACTTCGCACCGCGCCCCGCTTTTATGGAGTCATCATCGCCTCGACATTGGTGGGGATGCTCATAAACTTCCTGAAAATCGCTCCGGTAAAGGCGCTCTTCTGGACGGCGGTAATCAATGGTGTACTGGCCCCTCCTTTGCTCGTCATGATCATGTTCGTATCCAACAACAAGAAAGTGATGGGTAAACGCGTCAACGGAAGACTCACTAACTTTATCGGATGGTCTACGGCTGCGGTAATGTCCGCGGCCGCGCTGGGAATGTTTCTGACCTGGGGAAATTGAGAGGGGAAATTAGCCACAGAGTCACAGAGAAAAGAAGAACAGAGTTGATCAGAAACGCCAATAGACTTGACCTCGCTTGGGTTTCATCTTCCTCCGTGCCTCTGTGTCTCTGTGGCTAATCTGTTTTCAGTAGCCTGCTAGGTGATTAGACCAATTAAGTGGCATCTTTAGCACAGTCAAGAAAGGCATCCCGCGGTAATGGCCGAGAAGAAAAAGCGTCCGTCACTTTCAACTGTATGGCTCGACGCGAAGGAGTTGGTCTGGGCACATCGCCGCCGTCTCGCGCTGGGGCTGGCGCTCATGGTCGTCAACCGGCTCGCGGGTTTTGTTTTGCCTTTCAGCACGAAGTACCTGGTTGATGAAGTCATCATCAAGCACCAGGCTGATTTGCTGTTGACGCTGGCGCTCGCCGTAGGCGCCGCGACTTTGATTCAGGCAGTTAGTTCTTTCGGCCTCTCGCAAGTACTTGGTGTCGCCGCGCAACGCGCCATCACCGAGATGCGCAAGAGTGTCGAGGAGCACGTCGCGCGGCTTCCCGTCCAGTATTTTGATTCGACCCAAACGGGCGTGCTCATCTCTCGCATCATGACCGACGCCGAGGGCATCAGAAACCTCGTCGGAACGGGACTGGTGCAACTGGTCAGTAGCCTGGCCACGGCGTCGTTCGCGCTTTGCGTGTTGTTCTATCTGAGCTGGCGGATGACTTCCATCACGCTGGTTGCCCTCGCGATCTTTGGCGCGTGCATGTCGCTGGCTTTCAACCGGCTCCGGCCGCTCTTCCGCGAGCGCGGCAAGATCAATGCGGAAGTTACCGGGCGACTCGCCGAAACCCTGGGTGGCATCCGCATCGTCAAAGCTTATTCCGCCGAGAAGCGTGAAGAGATCGTTTTCGCGCGCGGCGCGCATCGCTTGTTTCGCAACGTCGCCCGTTCGATGACCGGCGTCTCCAGCGTTACGGCCTTTTCCACGGTGATCGTGGGCGGCATCGCCGTGATCCTGATTCTGGTCGGCGGGCACTCGATCCTCGCCGGACAAATGTCACCAGGCCAGTTGGTTATGTACGTCTCTTTCACGATGCTGGTGGCTTTGCCGCTCGTCGAGATCGCGAATATCGGAACGCAAATTACCGAAGCCTTCGCCGGTCTCGACCGCATACGCGAGATCAAGCGCATGGCGACTGAAGATGCGGACGACGCTGATCGCGAACCTTTGGGAGAGATTGAAGGTCAAATAGATTTCGCCGATGTCAGCTTTGAATACAACGAGAGCGTACCCGTCTTAAAGCACGTTTCCTTCCAGGCGGCTGCCGGATCGACGACGGCGCTGGTCGGCTCGAGCGGTTCAGGCAAGAGCACGCTGATCAGTCTGGTGATGGCCTTTAACCGTCCGCTCTCAGGCCGCGTGAACGTGGACGGGCGCGACCTTGCTTCGATCCGTTTACGAGACTACCGGACGCAGCTCGGCGTGGTGTTGCAGGACAACTTTCTGTTTGATGGGACTATCGCCGAGAACATTTCCTTCGCTCACCCACACGCCACGCGCGAGCAGATCATCAAAGCCAGCCGCGTCGCACACTGCGAGGAGTTTATCAACGGTTTCGCCGACGGCTACGACACAATCGTCGGGGAACGGGGTGTGAAATTATCAGGAGGCCAGCGTCAGCGCGTTGCGATTGCTCGCGCGATCCTGGCTGAGCCGAAGATTCTGATTCTCGATGAGGCGACATCAAGTCTGGATAGTGAGAGCGAAGCCATGATCCAGGATGGCCTGCAATCGTTGCGCCGGGGCCGCACCGCCTTCGTCATCGCGCATCGGCTTTCAACGATTCGCAGCGCGGATCAGATTCTGGTGCTGGAGCATGGCGAGATCGTGGAACGAGGCACTCATGAGGAACTGCTCCTGGTAGATGGGCGCTACAAGCAACTCTACGACAAGCAGTACAAGTTCGAGCGCAATCAGTTCATTAATCCGGGAGAGGATTTTACGCCGGAGCCGCCGCAGGCCCTGGCTTCCTCGACGCCGATGACTGACACAAGCCTGTAGAGAAGGATCGTAGTCCACAGATTACGCAGATTACCCAGACACTGACAAAGCGAGAATCAACGGCGGGCCTCCCTGATGTCTTGTGGTCTTCAACTCCGGCCCATCTGTGTAATCGGTGTAATCTGCGGATAAACCTAATTCCGAGAGGATAAGAACATGGCAGACACTTCGCAAACCTACGCCAACCACACTCGTTGGCATCCACCTTTCCATTTTTTCGTGTTACCCGTGATGCTGATCAATTTTGTCTGGGCAATCGTCGAATGCGTCAGGCATCCAGGATGGAACCGGGGTTGGTGGATTGTGGTTTCCCTCGCCCTGTTGGTGCTGGCCGTCGTGGTCCGCAACCGGACGTTGAAAGTACAAGACCGGATCATTCGTCTCGAAGAAAGGGTCCGCTACCAGCAACTACTCCCCACCGACCTGGCGCAGCAAGCCAGTTCACTCCGCGTCGGACAGATCATCGCCTTGCGTTTCGCTGCGGACGAAGAGCTCGAAAGGTTGGTGCGTGAAGTGCTGGGAGGGCGGCTCACCAAGCCGGCTGAGATCAAGAAAGCAATTAAGAATTGGCGCGGCGATACGTTTCGAGTTTGATCAGGAGTCCGCCGGGCGAGTGTCTCGTTGTATGACTTAGCGCAGCCTGAAGACAGAAAACGACGATGGAAAGCGCAAACACTCGAATTCTTTTGATTAGTAACTCGACCCTCTACGGCAGCGGCTATCTGGATCATGCCGCAGAGGAAATCCGAGACTTTCTGGGAGGCCTGCAACGCGTTCTCTTTGTCCCCTTTGCCCTCTACGACCGCGACGCCTATGCGTCACTGGCGCGAGAGCGCTTTCAGAAAATGGGTTATGGGTTGGATTCGATTCATCTTGCCGCAGACGCGCGCCAGGCCGTCAACGACGCCGAAGCCATTTTCATCGGCGGAGGAAACACCTTTCGTCTGCTAAAGGCGCTCTACGACTTTGATCTGCCCGGAGCAATCCGTCGCCGGGTTGTTGCCGGTATGCCTTACATCGGGTCGAGCGCCGGATCGAATGTGGCTTGTCCCACAATCAAGACCACCAACGACATGCCGATTGTGCAACCGCCTTCATTCGAAGCGCTCGGGTTGGTTTCTTTTCAAATCAATGCGCACTTCCTGGATCCAGATCCGAATTCAACGCACAAGGGTGAAACCAGGGAAGAGAGGATTCTTCAGTTCCACGAAGAGTGTGACACGCCGGTCGTAGGTCTGCGGGAAGGGGCAATGGTGCGGGTAGAGAATGGTGTCGCTATCTTGAAGGGGTCTTCGGGCGCGCGAATATTTCGCAAAGGACTCGAACCGGTTGAAGTAAAGCCGGGAACCAGGCTGGATGATCTTGTCTGGTCAAACGCTTCAGAGACTGTCGGGTAGCGAAAAAGACACTCAGAGCATTAACTGGCCGCCATTCACTTCAATCGTTTCTCCCACGATAAAGCTCGCAGCTTCAGAAGCCAGGAACGCAATCACTGTCGCGAATTATAGGGTTAACTGCTACTCGACTTTCTTAGGCGTATTCTTCCAGACGGTTTTCCCGGTCTTGTCGACGTAGCCGTACTCGCCATCCTTCCACGCGACGCTCGCAAGCCCATGCCAGAAATCTTGAGCGGAGATAAAACTCGGCGGTATCACCCAGGTGCCACTGGTATCGACGTATCCGCACTTCTGCTTTACACATGCTACGGCCAGTCCCTCATGAAATTCGCCAGCCGCTTCGAATTCGGGCACGTGCACAAAACGGCCAAGCTTGTCGATGATCCCGAAGAGCTTGAAATTCGCGGGTACAACCATCGCGTAACCTTCTGAAAAATACCCTGCTTCCTCAAACTGTAACGGAATCACTTCGTTGCCATCGCGATCGACGAATCCGTACTGGTAGCGATAATTTGGTTGCTCGCCTTCCAACGTCATCACGGTGCCGCTCGGAAAGTCGTTTCGCACTCGAGCCAAACCGTCCCGGAACGGCCAAACCATGTCATACTTGAGCGGAATCACGACCTTTCCCGACTGGTTTATGAACCCGGACTTGTGACCAATCGCAACTTCTCCGCGACCTTCAGAAAACTCATACGCCCAATCGAATTGTGGTTGAATCACAAACTGGAAATGCTTATCGACAAATCCCCACTTGCCGTTAGGCCCGGGCATCGACATCAGTCCCTCGGAAAAATAAGTGCCTTCAACGCCCATGCCTGAGAATACTAGTTTTCCGCTCCGGTCGATCCAGCCGGGCCTGTTATGTCCGCCATTCCTTACCCAAATGAGCACTGCGGCAATGCCTTCATGAAACGGTCGTCCCCATCCCCAGATCTGAGTTGGGCCGATCACGAACTTGCCTGAAGGATCAATGTAACCCGAGCCCCTACCCGCTTCGAACACGGGAGCAAGCCCATTTTCAAACCGCGCCGTGCCTCCAGCGTTGCTAAATCGTGGCGGGATGACTTCGCGTCCCTGGGAATCGATGAAGCCTACTTTGTCGTCTCTGCCGAACGGAAAGCGATCTTCTGCGGATTGGGCTACCCCGATCAGGCAGGCCGAGATCAAGATCGAGACCAATCCGATTGGTTTTGTTAGTGACACTTGCTTCACGGTTGCTTGTAAATTGCGCCGCTCTTCATTACCAGACGCACGCGGCGCAGGGTCGAGATGTCGCGCGTGGGATCGCCTTCCACCGCGATCAGATCGGCGAACAGTCCGGGCTGGACACGACCAATCCTGTCTTCCATGTGCAGCACGCGCGCGTCGACAGACGTTGCGGAACGCAGCGCATCGACGATTGGCATTCCCCACGCGACCATCGTTTCGATCTCGCGCGAGTTGTCGCCGTGCGCAAAGACGCCAGCGTCGCTGCCGCTGGCGATTGTGACGCCTACATTGAGCGCCTGTTTGAAAACTGCTTTCTTCTTTTCAACGTTGGCGCCGGACGCTACGGACAACGTTGGACAGAAAGCCGTGCCGCGCTCTTTCATCAAGCGAAAGATTTCCGGCGTGCCGCCGTCGCCGTGCTCGATGGTCTCGACCCCGGCAAGTATCGCGCGGCGCATTCCTTCGGTCGAAGTCGCGTGCGCGGATACGGGAATGCCTGCACTTTTCGCAACTTCGACGGCCAGCTTCAATTCTTCCAGCGTGAATGTCGCATGCGCCAGGCCCCCCGCGCCCCAACGATAATCGGCGTAGACCTTGACCCAGTCAGCGCCTTTGCCAATCTGTTCGCGCACCACGCGCGTAAGCTGGTCGACGCCGTCCGCTTCCTCTGCGCCCTGCGGCACATTCCACTCGGACGCATAACCCTTTGGACCATAACTGCCGGTGGCGACGATCGCGCGGGTAGCGACCACCATGCGAGGGCCGGGAATGATCCCTTGTTGCACTGACTGTTTCAGCCCCACGTCGGCATAACCGGCGCCTTCAGTTCCAAGATCGCGAAGCGTGGTAAAGCCGGCCATCAGAGTGCTGCGCAGATGATTCGTGGCGCGCGCCACGCGCAGGCTCAACGCTTCGCGCGCCACCTGATCGTTCCAAGAAGTTTCGCTATATGGGTGCAGCAAGACGTGCGAATGCGCATCGATAAGCCCCGGCATCAAGGTCATGCCTGGCAGATCGATTACCTTCGCATCCGGCGGCGCTTTGATTTCACCGGTCGGGCCAACGGCTTCGATCTTCTCGCCGCGTACTAATACTACCCAGCCATCGTGCAGTTGGGCCGACTCACCATCGAAGACGTGCGCGGGCTTGAGTAGATAGACGGTGTCAGGAGGTTTTGGAGCAGGTGATTGAGTTTGAGCCGATGGAGTGATTTGCGTGAATGGATAGAGAAGGATCAAACTCAGGCAGAACGCAAAAGCGATGCGCATCAGGAATCCTTTCGCAAGTGGTAAGGGCGAATAGGCCAAATCAAACACTAATCTCTGTGAGCCTACGGCCAAGAACTCGTTTTAGTTTAAGTAAATGGTTCACACACCATGTGCGGATTTCAGCGAGACGCTGATCAGAATCTTCAATCGCACCGTCTAAGTAAATCGCAACACGCGAGGCGGGCTTATCATCTTGCCGCTCCCATTCCAGCGGCTCGCCGAACTCTCTTTCAATTTCATCTTTCTGCGCTAGCAGCGCGTCGAACGTCGCTTTATTCTCGTGTCTCGGTTGCCGTAAGTTCGAGTTGCATGTCGAGCACCTGGCCGAGGTTGGTAATGTGAGAGGCAAGCCACGGAGTGAAGTCTCGAGCCTCGTTTGGCCATGCGACTCGCGGATTTAAGGTTTTCAGTTCGCCGAAATTCGGTATTGGTGAATTCATCTTATGACCTCCGACTGTGCAGGCGGCGCGGAGCGGCGTGAGTATAACAGTGCAGGCTCGACTCTCGCGAGCGTTACCTGATGAATTGTGAGAAGGATTCAGTGGGAGCAAAGCACGTCCTGCCGTCTAAGCGGCGCGCCTTTTTTCGCTAGCCTTACTCTTGCGCTTCGAGCTTGAGCGGTCGGACGAAGGTGATAACCCAATTAGGCCGCGAAGTGCGTTGTTGACGGCTTCATCGTTCGGAAAAGCTTTGGCTACTTTCGGGTCGAGCACAATGACGTTCGTCGATTCCCGAATACGCTTCGCATATTTGCCGCGGACCAACTTTCCAAAGTCAGATCGTTTGTATTCCGGTCGCGACCAATCGTTGAGTTCTGATTTAGCCTTCTTCATAGGTTTCTCTTTCTTGCTTCGTGGCGTGTCGCGCATTGATTATTCGAATTGATTCACCACGCTCCGTGTGTGAAATGGTCAGTAGTTGACCCCTCGAGGAGAGCCCGAACGTTATGAATCGATCCTCGCTGCTCGAATGATCTGGATCGGGTGCCGTTGCCGAAAACGGATCGCGGAATGCGGTAGTTGCCTCTTCGAACGAGATGCTATGCTTCCGTAGATTCAGCTTCGCTTTTCGGGTATCCCATTCAAACTTCATCTCGAATCATAGACCTTGTGCCGGATACGTTCTACCGCTAACCGGGCAGGCGTGAGTATAACAGCGCAGGCTGGGCCCTCGCGAGCGTTGCGAAAAGGAACGAGGAAATCGAGTTGAACCAAAGCGCGGTACGGGCTTCAGCCAATAGACACAATGTACTCGGTGGGCATTGATCGGCGGTCGCGGGCATGTTTCGCCGGTTCAATCATTTCGCGGACGGTAGCGATCAGTTCTTCGACTGTTTCAGGGGTGAAAGAGGCTTCACCATCTTGGGGGCAAACCCACGCGTAGATGTTCGGCACTCGAATCGAAACACCATCTTCACCGTATTCGAACGTGGCGGCGCGCCACTGTTTCGAGATGTGATGCTCACCACAAACTGGAACTGACTGACTAGGCATCATCGGTCGCCGTTGTCTGAGACAGGTAGGCCCTCGATGTATAGAGTCTCGGGGCTGATGTCTTGCTCATGTGGCCATTGAACAGTGCCGAAAGCGACGTTTACCTGTTTAAAATAATTCAGGTCCTTCAGTTCGCGAAAGACTTCATAATCCAAGTACGGCTTCACATCGAACCTCTTCACACTGCCGTCGTTGAACTGCAAGACCAGAGAAAAATCGTCATTCGCTGTTACCGCAGTAATCTTGTTCATCCAATTCTCTCGTTACTTCAAAGAACGATCGTGACATCTGCTAAGCCCCAACCGCCTCGCGAGCCTTCGCATCTTCATCTGCAGCGGCCTCTGCCGCAGCTTCCGACGCCGCCCTTGCTTCCGCTTCCAGCGATGCCTGCGCCGCGGCCAGACGCGCGACGGGAACCCGGTATGGAGAGCAGCTCACGTAGTCCAGTCCGATCTCGTTGCAGAAAGCGATCGAGCTCGGGTCGCCGCCGTGCTCACCGCAGATTCCGACTTTAAGATCAGGCTTGACGCTACGGCCGCGCTCGGCGCCGATGCGCACCAGTTCGCCCACGCCTTCGCGATCGAGCACCTGGAAAGGATCGTCGGCCAGAATCTTGCGATCGACGTAGGCGGGCAGGAATCGTCCTGAGTCATCGCGGCTCAATCCAAAAGTGGTTTGCGTCAGATCGTTTGTGCCGAAGGAAAAGAAAGAAGCGTGCTGGGCGATCTTGTCTGCGGTCAAACATGCGCGCGGCAATTCGATCATCGTTCCCACTTCATACTCGAACTTCATGCCGTGCTCGCCCATCACTTGCCGCGCTACCTCGTGGATCAGCTCAGCTTGCTGCGCTAATTCTTCGCTGACGGAAACCAGCGGCACCATGATCTCCAGAGTGACCTGCTTCCGTTCGCCCTTAACCTGAATCGCCGCTTCGAAGATCGCGCGACACTGCATGCGCGTGACCTCGGGATACAGCAGACCAAGGCGGCAGCCGCGGAAACCAAGCATGGGGTTGGCCTCGCGGATTTTGTTGACGTGATGCAGCAACTGGCGTTTCTCGTCGATCTCATCCAACAGATGATCCATGTCGGCAAGGGTCCCAGCCTGTCGCAAGACCATCTTCAACTCAGACAGTTCACTTAGCAGCTCGTCCACGTTCGGCAGGAACTCGTGCAGCGGTGGATCGAGCAGGCGAATCGTCACCGGAAAACCGGCCATCTCGCGAAAGATGCCAACGAAATCTCCGCGCTGAAGGGGGAGCAATTTATCCAGAGCTTTCTCTCTCGCGCCGGTACCGTCGGCGAGAATCATCTCGCGCATGCAGGCCAGACGCTTGTCGCCGAAAAACATGTGCTCTGTCCGGCACAGGCCGATGCCTTCGGCGCCCATCGATCGGGCCACGCGGGCGTCGTGCGGCGTGTCGGCATTCGCGCGCACCTTGAGGCGACGAAATTCGTCCGCCCATTTCATCAATTCGTAGAAATCGCTACCCAACGTAGGCTGAATAGTGGGTACCTTACCGAGAAAGACCCGGCCCGTTGACCCATCGACTGTTATCCATTCGCCTTTGGTAATGATTTCGCCATTAACGCTGAACTGTTGCTGGCTGTAGTCCACTTCCAGGGCTGAGGCGCCACTGACGCAGGTCTTACCCATACCGCGCGCGACCACCGCCGCGTGACTCGTCATGCCGCCGCGCGCCGTAACGATCGCCTGGGCCGCGACCATGCCATGAAAATCATCGGGGCTGGTTTCCTGTCGCACCAACACGACTTGCGCACCCTCTTTGGCTAACTCTTCCGCTTCGTCGGGACTGAAAACGACTGTGCCCTGCGCGGCGCCGGGGCT
>Ga0137442_1000017_pt1 | contig 107627 bp, 94 predicted proteins | sample EasRivERMGT266_2_FD_102329 | JGI IMG/M metagenome (GOLD analysis project Ga0137442, IMG submission 102329) | Soil microbial communities from meander-bound floodplain in the East River, Colorado, USA - East River MetaG ERMGT266_2 | ecosystem: Environmental > Terrestrial > Soil > Floodplain ... | reverse complement strand
CAAGAGAAAGGCCCTGATCATCAACTAAACGACGCGCCCGACAACTGGCAGCTTTTTCAAAGAACTGTGCACGATGTCATGGCACTCTTTCATGTAACCGATGTCGTGGCATTCATCACTTAGAGCTTAGAACTTAGTGCTTGGATGTTTGAGCTGCGAACCTGGTTTGGTGCGACGTTGAATAGACATCAAAATACTAAGCTCTAAGTACTAAGTTACTTCTGCTGTATGGAAGCTACCTTCATCATCATCCGCGAGGATCTACAGGTCGATCCGGTGACGATCGTTTCGGAAGGCCTGCTGGTCGGGCGTCTGCCCACCTGCGAACTGCTCCTTAACCATCCATCTGTTTCACGTCTTCACGCCGGTATTACCAGCGCCGACGGCGACTTTTACATTCGGAATCTTCGCCCCGGCAACCCGATCATGCTTAACGGCGCGAAGCTGGAAGAATACGAAGCGCTCGCGGACGGGGACGTCCTCGGAATTGGCCCGTTTGCTCTGAACATCGACTTTCCGCAAGGCGTGCTGGTTATCAAAGTGTCGCTGCAAATTGCCGCGACCGCGGGCGATGCAGTCACGCGCAGAGAAGCATCCGGGCTTTGGGAATTAGCCACTACTGCGAATCTGGAATTGCCGAGCACGCCGCCCGAAGGACAACCGGCGGAAGCGGCGCATAAGAAACCGCCGCCACGAAAAGCCAAACCCGCCGCAATCAGTTCCAAAGCCCTGGACGTTTTTTGGGACAAACGCATCACCGCGGCAACCAAGACGATCAAGCCGTCTCCGCTTTTTCCGCTCACTGGCCGGCCCAGCGGAAAAGCGCAATCGGTGTGGATCCCGACCACCGATCTCAAAAGACGATGGCCGGCCTCGTTGATGCTTTGGGGCGCGGTTCCATTTCTGTTATTGTCCCTCGCCGGCGCGCTCTTCTATGCCTCAGCGTTTTCGCCGGCGCCGATCTCAGATGCCCACACCAGATCTCTCATGACCTTGTCGCCGCCCGTCGCGAAGAATGCGAACGCGGGTTCGTGCACGTCCTGTCATGCGCTCAGATCCGGCATGGAGGCGAAATGCGCATCGTGTCATACGACTGACGCTTTCGTGGCCACGGTGATCCAGCCGCACATGAATGCCGGAATCGGTTGCGTGGCCTGTCACGCTGAACATCGCGGCGCAGAATTCAGTGCCATGTATGGCGCGCTGCTATCGTGCTCCGAATGTCATAACGACGGTAACCGGAAGGTCTACAATGGAACGCGCGTCAGCACTCCGCACGGCGGGACGTTTGGTTATCCGGTTGTTAATGGTAAGTGGAAGTGGGCGGGAATCGATAAGGAAGAGATGGCGCAACGTAAGGCGACTTTGAAACTCGAGCGCCTGTCCAGCGACAGTGAAGATCAGTGGCGCAGCAAACAATTTCACGCCGTGCATCTTTATCGAGTTAAGGCGGTGGGCGGTCTCGCGGGCAACAAAAGCGGCGAGTTGAGCTGCTCAAGTTGTCATGCTACCCAAAAACCCATCGACTTAACTACGCCACGAACGACGTGCGCCAAGTGCCACCACGGTCAACCCGATCCTCGCGCCGGCCGTCAGGTAATCGCGGCGGACAAACCCAACTGCACGTCGTGCCACGTACAGCACACGAAAGACAAGCGACACTGGAACCCGAGTTTGTTGGTGCAGCGGTAATGTCCGACAAACTTCAGTTTGTCGCTTCAAGTTGAGATGCCAGGCAGGCGTCGACAAACTGAAGTTTGTCGGACATCAAGAATCATTTCGCGACGTGGCATTTCACACAGCCCTTCGGATCAGAACCCGAAATCTTTGTAACGAGATCAGGTCGGGCTTTGATGGCGGCGTCGTGGCAGGCAAAGCAGTTGATGTGATAGGCGACCTCGTTGTCGAGCTTCACCTGCTTGTCGTCCTTCGTGATCACCGGCAGCGGTTTGCTGTCATCACCGGCTTGCAGGTGACATGGACGGCACGCTTTTACCGGCGCCGCGGCTGCGTCCTTCAGCACGTCAGCCGTGAGCACAACATCTCTTTCCGAGGTAACGAGCGGTGGCTTCAGATTAGCTTTAGGCTGATCGGTGTGATGACATTCAACGCAGGTGTTGAGGGTCTTGCCATCGGGAGTGTAATTCTTAATCGTGTGGGTTTCATGATCGAATGCGACCTCGCCCCACTTATCGTCGAGGCTGTCGGTGTCCAGCTTTATCTTCTTTGGTTGTTCTTTGCTTTCTTTGGGTATCTGCTGACCCAGTGAAGCCGACGTGCGCGCGGCCTCGCCTACAAGTACGAGCGCCACAGCACCCAGTCCAATAATCAACACAATCAGCAGCCGCCTCATGTTCGTACCCTCCTCGCCAATCTTATGGACGCGGTCGAAAGCTTGTCAATTCTGTTAGATGCAGCCTCTGCGGTCATCGCGTTTAGAGTACCATCAACTTTAGTCGGGCTTTTTCTTAGTCGGCCCTTTATTAGTCGGCAAGGATCCGACTGAAGTCCGCATTCCGCAACGCCGCCGGATGCGCTTCAAGTTCCCATCCTGAAGCTCTGCCCCGTATGACACCGGCGGCAAGCTTTGAAATCGAGATCACCTCCGAAGGATCGTCTCCCATTATGACAAGTCGCACAGGTGTTGTTTCCGGTGGGGAAGTGTTCCAAAGCGCGAGGCGAGCTGACTTGTCTTTTTTGTGGCAGGCCGGCCGTGTAGTTATGACAATCAGCGCAACCCAGACGCTGTCGCCCGCCGTGCTGCGCATGACTGAAAGCGAGACGAAACGCAGCGGCATCGGTTGAAGTTCTCGAGTACGCCTTCTGATCGTGACAGACGCCGCATGATGCGAGGTCGCGTCCATTTGATTGCGAGTTCGGAGTGTGACACGTGTAGCACTGGTCATGCGCCGAAAGCCCTGCCGGGATCGATATTGCAACACCGCGTCGCAGGGGCGCACCGTGGCACGATACGCAACCATTCTTTGGCCGCGCGGCGCCGGTCATGTGCTGCGCATGATCGAATTTCATGTTAAAGCTTTCTTTGAATTTGTCAGGAAAGGCCTTACGCGGGGGATCTTTGCCGTTCACGTCCGCGTGGCAAATAAAGCACATGGGCGTATTAGGCGTCCCGAACTGTGTCCCATGGCATTCAATACATTGTTTGTGTCCGGGAAAGCTGGGCCGGGCGGAGTTATCGGCGCGGTGGTGGCAGCTTGAGCAGGCAACTGACGCGTGGCGCTGGCTTGAGTGCAGGAACTTTGAGTAATCCAGATCGTTACCCTGCGGTGAAGCAAAGGAAAAAGGAAAAAGGAAAAAGGAAAAAATAATGGCAGCGCGTGCCACGAACTTCCGAAGGACCAAAAGGGAGGTCAAGAGTATGTGGATCATGCTCCTCATTTTTGCCTTTTTACTTTTTCCTTTTGCCTTCCCTATTGCACCGCCGCGTCGTGACTTGCTGGAGGCTTTTTCTTTCCCACCTCAGAAGTGTGGCAATACGTGCAGTTACCTGTCTTCTTCAATTGCGCGAACTCGTCGGTGAGCGACACTATCTTTTTCCACGTAACCTTCTTGTTGTCGTTGTGGCAGCTCGCGCACATGGCAATCGGTACATCAGGCGCAAGTCCGCGCAGCGTGCTCGCTCTCGTAATATTGATGTGGCAGCTAGTGCACTCCAGGACGTGCCCACCCTCGCCGCCGCCCTCGTGTAAAAACTTCGCGGACTTGCGCGTGGGCCAATCCGTCGGGACGAACGAAGCGGAAGCCTTGTGGCAGCCGGCGCAGTCGTCACTGGTAGGCTTCTGTCCCTTCCAGTGACAATCGAAGCAAGCATCGTGAGTGTGCGGTTGAGTTTTGAAAGTTCCCGCCGGCGGAACAAAAGAACCTGGCCAGCCCGCGGGCGGAGCGCCAATCGCTTGCTTGCGCGTTACGTGACAGATTGAGCAGTTGTTATAGTCGGGCTTTTTATCGTCTGCCGGTTCGGGCTGGAAGAATGAAGCGCGAATAAAGCCCGCGGCTTGGTTCGATGAACGACGAGGCCGGCTCGAGGCGATGACGTTCTGATGTTTGTCGTGTGGGAACTCGATAGTGAACTGCCGTTCATCTTTCGTTTTCATTGCCAGGCCGGCGATATTCGGTTTGCCGAAATTGAATCGCCCATCTTCGCGCGGCGCGGCCCGCACGTGACAGACCGTGCAAATCGCCGGACCCGTGCCCATGAAAGCTTGTCGTGTGAAGAATTGCTGTCGATGACAACGGACGCAGGCGTCATGGTTTGGAAAGTCAGCGACGTCGGGGAAGTCACGCTTCGCCGCCCCGCTTGTGGGCAGCTTGTGACATGCATTGCAAGTCAGGCTCTTGTGTTTTTCAGATGAATGCAGAAACCCAGAATACTTCGCAGCCGATCCTTTTGGTGCCTGTTGCTGGGTTGATGGTCTTGAGGCGCGTCTCTTCTGACGGGTCTGCGCGACTGCTAACACAACTGCGCCGCTGGCCGCGACAAGAACGAGGAAGCATGCAAGACAACACTTCACAAGGAGCTTTGAACGCAAAGGTCGCAAAGGGACGCAGAGAAGAATTCTTTGCGCCCTTTGCGAGATCCTTTGCGCGACTTTGCGTTTAGTTTGGTGCGTTACCATTACACCTTCATTGGTTTGGAGTTCCGCCTCTTAGGCGGCACTCGTTTGCTCAGAAGCCCACCTAAAGGCTGAACTCCGAACAGAGGAATTCACTTGGTATGCTCACAAATCGGCAGCGGTCGCTCGACGAATTCGCACTTGGCCTTCGGGTCCTTCTCGTTCGACAGAATCAAAGGCCGCATCGCGATCGCCAGATTCCCGGCCTTAACATCCTTCTCGCAGGTCCAGAGAATACTCGTCTTTTCAGTTTTGCTGCCCACAAGATTTGAGATCGTGTATGTGCCCGCCTCGATGTCAGTGAGATACGCCGTGCCCTTTCGATCGGTCATGACCGACATGACCTTTGTCTTGGTGGCGGCCTCAGCCAGCGAAATCAAATCTGCGATAGTTCGCTGCTTTTGGTTGTAGAAGCCGTCGCGAATGTCCGCGGCCAAATTCACCGTGAGCCAGCGACGCGCCAGCTCCGGAGTTTTGAAATCGCGCAAGCCCTGATTGTATGCGGCCTGGAATTCCGGCACGGCCTCATTGCCACTCAGGTATTTCTCTTCAATCTCGCGGCAATAAACCGAATCGCAATCGTTATCGTCCAGCCATCTGATTAGCGCCGGGCTTGCTCCCTTGCCGAGGTAGTAGCACTCGCGCGACATCGGATCAGTCTGTTTGATCCTCTCGATCAGACTTTTGTTTTCTTCCAGCGTGCCTTTAATCAGGAAGAAGCGCTTGCGCGCCAAATCTTTTGGTGAGTCGCCTGACTTGTATCTAACTTTCAGACGGATAACGCCGCGTGAGGCTGGCGGTGTTTGGGCTGCAAGGAAAAAGTAAAGAGGAAAAAGTAAAAAGGAAAAACCCAGGATTGCGCCCGCGACGATATTTCTTTTGGGCCTTTGCAAAAAAGGGACTCTGGTTGACGTGGGGAAGCGTGTCTTCACTTTTTGCCTTTTACTCTTTTACTTTTTCCTTCTTCAGAGGTTCGGGCTGCGCGGCAGCTTAACAAATGGCAGGCGCACGCTGCGCACAAAAAACTGGTCGGCGCGAATGTTGACCGGCGGCAGGTAGCCGACACTTCCGGCGGCGGCGATCAAATCGTCCTGGTCGATGCCGTCGCCGCTGATGCCGATTGCGCCGACCAACTCGCCATTCCTATAAAGCGGAATGCTGCCCGCAAAGATTTGCAGTCCATTCGCCAGGTTCGGAAGCGAAGTGCAGGGCAGCGATGCCCCGCCCAGAACCGCTTGCAGATTCGTCTTGCTCAGATCGAGTTGCAGTCCGACGTTGAAAACGCTCCACTGATCAATTGGCGGACTGAAACTTCCGGGCGCGGTGTTGTTGATGCCGTCCGGAAAGAAAGGACGGTGCAGAAAACCAATCGCGCGATCGCTGAGCGCAATCGCGCCGTTGAGTTGGACGCCGTCGCTCGCGGCCCGGGTGGCATAAGAAACAAAACCCGCGCTGCTAAGTAACGCTCCCGCATTTGCGCGCGAAAAGAACGCCGCCGTGCGCGCCTTCTGAACTGACACATCGAATCCAAACACCGGCGCGTCTGTCTGACGAAAGACGCCCAGAACCAGACCGTTTGCATCGACTACCGCAACCGTAACGCGCGCGTTGCTGCCGAGCGGTTGGCGAATAGCGGCCCGGGTAATATTCGCCTGTTGGGCGGCATGCGCGATGATTGTGCTTACATCAGCAGCAGTAAGCGAGTTCGGCGTAACCGTCGGGCTCCCGACGAAAGGAAAGAAACGTGTGTCGACTTCGCCGGCGATGCCTCCCACTAACGCCGCCGTGAATTGAGATGGTTGCGCGCCACGAATGGGAAACAACAGATCTACCGAACCTGGCAAACTTCCGAACGCCAGCGTAGGCGGGGCGGGCGCGTTGGTGACGTTGAGATAAGCGAGCCGGATTCCATCGACGAGAATGTTGTCGCCACGTATTAATGACGGAGCTGCGAAGCCGCGCGCGGCCGCCAACGCAATTACTTCTTCAAATGGCTGATCGAAATCCGACGGGTCGCGATCGACCGTGTAGACGCCATCGCCTTCGATGCCTACGCCGCCGACTGCCTCGCCATTCACATAAATCGGCACACTTCCGGGATCGCCGCTGAGACCGAGCGGCAACCCGGGAATCTTGATATCAGAACAGGGAAGCGAAGAAAACTGTACGCCGTACAGCGGACCGCCGGAACGAAAATCAACGCCCGGCGGAAAATGTTCCTGAATGATGAAGCCCGCCGTTCGCGCCGTGAACGCGTTGCCGCGCGTGCTGAACAGAGATGCCGTGCCGGCCTTTGAAATCGCCGCGAGCTTTGCCGGCACCACAGTCCCGTCAAGCCCGACGGGAACAAATCCGGTGAGCGGGCTGGGAATTTGCGAAGGCCCGGGTCCGCCACCTCGAAATTGAGTAGTTGCCGGAGCGCCGGTCATCTTGAAAACGCCCAGCACGTTTCCTTCTCTGTCAGTGACCGCCACGGTGACCGGACGATTCAACTGGGCCGCGGCAGATACCGCCTGCGCAATGATCGTTTGCACTTCCGAAGTCGAAAGCGTGCCGGCCGTGCTGGCAGGCTCCGGCGGCGGCGTAGTCATTCCCGGCGTGGGAACAGCGCCCGCGTCATCCGGCAGACCATCACCGACGTGACCGATGCCGACGCGCACCCGATTGCTCCGGATCCCATGCCAGGTAATTCGCACGAGGACATCGCCAGGGTCAGACATTTGGTCATTGAGCCGAAGGATGATCGAACTAATCCATTCCTGTTCCGGCACCGGCCCCACGTACTCAACTTCCAATTGGTAGATTCTGTGCGTGGCATCTTCAGCCTCGGCCGTAACGGAAGTCGCCGTCTCACCCGGCTGTAGATTCAAACCCATCGCAAAGATCATGATGCGGGTGCGATTGTCCGCACCCCAGGGCACGGTCGAAGTTGGAGAAAAGGGCTCGTGGGTTTGTGTCACTGAGTCGACGGCAACAGCGCGGGTCGAGGTTTCTTCACTGATAAGAGTCAGCTTGTCGCCTTGCGAGTGGGCGGGTCGAGACAGGCCCTGACTTCCGATAACCAGGAGCACGCAGAAAAATGTCGGGAGCAAAAAACGCGTTCGTTTTCCGAAAAGCATGGCTTTCATTAGACGTGCCTGTACGTCGAGGTACGATGTCGAAACGCATTCCCCGGGGGCCTTGGCAATCTATCATTAAACGACACCTGGTCAAACGTTTTTCTCCGACCCTTACATATCGCGAGATTTTGATTGCGGGGCCACATCTCGTATGTTACAAGACGATCAATCTTGGCACGGCTAATAATAATCCTGACTTTCTTGCTGGTCCTGGCGTCGTCTGCTTTTGCCCAGGGGCGGGGAACGATTAGCGGCGTCGTGCAGGGAGCGACTCCCGGCGTTACGGTCGTAGCCACAAATCAGGTCACCAGCCGTGTCACTCGCGCTCGCGTCGATTCCGGCGGGCGCTATTCATTGAAACTTCCGGCGGGCGCGTATCGTCTCAGCGTCGAAGCCCCGTACGTCGCGAAGTTTGATAAAGCAAAACATTATGGCGACCACGCATTGATTCGCGATGATTCGCTGGAAAACGTTATCGTCAACGCAGGCAAGGAAGCGACAATCGATTTCGCGGCCGAAAAGCCAGCAGAGAAACCGCTGGTCAACAGTCCGGCACCAAAGCCGCTGGGTGCTGCCGGTGAACCAAGCGTCGAATCTGAACCGCAAACGCAGACAGATCGTCGTGAGGTGCGCGATCGCTGGCGCGTCGGTTTCCCCGAATACGATCGCTATGGTGACAAAGGCGCGCGTGGGCGCGACATTCCGTTCAAGCAGGGTCACTGGTACGACCCGTACAATCAGAGCGTGCTGAAAGGCGACTATCCAATCTTCGGCAATGAGACGTTTATGATCCTTTCGGCGGTTAGTTCGACGGCGGTCGAGTTGCGCCGTACCCCGACACCTTCGGACGTAAGCAGTGCGAGAGCCGGCAGCACCGAGTTCTTTGGCCAGCCGGAATCGCTCGCAGTGAATCAGATTCTCCAGTTTACGTTCGAGATGTTTCATGGAGACTCGACCTTTAAGCCGCGTGACTGGGCCATCAAGATCTCGCCGACCTTCAGTCTTCCAAACTATCTAAACGCGCGCGAAAACGGAGTCGTGAACATTGACGTAAGGCGCGGCACAAACCGAACGGACACGCAGTTCTCGCTCGAAGAAGCTTTCGGTGAAGTGAAGTTGAAAGACGTGAACGCGAACTTTGATTTCATCTCGGCGCGCGTCGGCATCCAGCCCTTCGTTTCGGATTTTCGCGGCTTTATCTACTCAGATAACAATCTGGGAGCGCGCATCTTCGGGGCGTTTGATAATAATCGTTACCAGTACAATTTTGCCTACTTCGCCCAGCTCGAGAAAGACACGAACAGCGGCCTCAATCGATTTGATCGTCGCCAACAGAACGTCTACATTGCAAATATTTTCCGGCAGGACTTTATCAGGAAGGGCTATACGATTTCTGCGAGCGCGCTCTATAACGACGATCGCGCCGGCCGCAAGTTCGATCGGAATGGATTCCTGGTGCGGCCCGCGTTGATTGGCGACGTGCGGCCGCATGCGATTAAGGTTGGTTACGTCGGCATCAACGGTGATGGACATCTGGGACGCGTCAATCTGACGAACTCGTATTATTACGCGTTTGGTCGCGACGACCGCAACCCGATTGCCGGACGCGGCGTCCATGTTAGTTCGCAGATGGCGGCGGTGGAAGCGTCGGTCGATAAAGACTACTTTCGTTTTCGCGGTTCGTTCTTCTGGGCGCAGGGCGACAAGGATCCCACGGATGGAAAAGCGACCGGTTTCGACGCGATCTTCGACGATCCGAATTTTGTTGGCGGCCAGTTCTCGTTCTGGAACCGGAACGGCATACGCTTGACGCAAACCGGTGTGGGACTGGTGCAAGCAAACAGCATCTTGCCTTCGCTGCGCAGCAGCAAGATCGAAGGACAGGCCAACTTCGTAAATCCAGGGATCTTTATCCATAACGCGGGCGTTGACGTGGAGATCACGCAAAGGCTGAAAGCGATTTTCAACGTTAACTATCTGCGCTTTCATCGGACCGAGTCGCTGGAATACATTCTGTTTCAACCTCATATTCGTCACGAGATCGGTTGGGACTACAGCGTGGGCGTCGCTTACCGGCCGTTGCTGATCAATAACGTCACGCTCACCTTTGGAGCGGCGACGCTGAAGCCGGGACGCGGATTTCGCGACATCTACACGAATGCGAACAGCAATTGTCCGCCGAACCTGTCGGACTTTTGCACGGCGGACAATACGGTCATCAATCCGAGCAAGCCTTTGTTCAATTTGTTCGCGCAGATGAAGTTTGTTTTTTAGAGGAGAGATGAAGCCACAGAGACACAGAGACACGGAGATGGACAAATCATCGAAGGCACAATCGAGAAAGCGCTTGATTTGCTTGCTTGTTCTTTCTCTGTGCCTCTGTGTCTCTGTGGCGATTGTGTTCCGAACGCGCGCCGAACGAACAGCCGTCCCGGCCGCCGAAGCGCTCGAAGGTTGTCTTAAGTGTCACGACAAGATTGAACCGATGCACAGGTTTGGTCTGACCACCCTCGACAAGCTCGATCACGGCAAGGACGCCCAGGGTCAAACGTGCACGGCCTGTCATGGCGGTAATCCGGCCACAACCGAGAAAGACAAGGCGCATGTGCGTCCTCGCTTCCCGCGCGAATGGCAGCAAAACGGAAAGTTCAGAATCCCCGAACGGTCGGGTACGCTGCTCGCCAGAGAGAGTCTCGAGTTCGTGCGCTTCATCAATCCTGGCGACCTGCGCGTGGCTGCCAAGACCTGCGGCACTTCTGGATGCCACAGCACCCAAACCAATGCGGTCGGGAAAAGCATGATGACCCATGGCGCGATGCTCTGGGGCGCGGCGCTCTATAACAACGGCGGCTTTCCGATCAAGGACACGAATTTTGGCGAAAGTTACAGTGAAACGGGCGCTCCACAGAGGCTAATCCAAAACCCGCAGCCGACGAACGAAGAGCGAAGGCTAAAAGGAATTCTGTCCTTTCTCGATCCCTTGCCGCGTTGGGAAATTTCGCAGCCCGGCAATGTCCTGCGCGTGTTTGAACGCGGGGGCAAGCGTCGCCTGGAAGTTGGACTGCCCGATAGAGAGGAAGATCCCGGCAAGCCGGACAAGGGACTGAGCGCGCGCGGCCTGGGCACGGCCCAGCGGACTGATCCAGTTTATCTGGGCTTGCAGAAAACACGTCTGCTGGATCCAACGCTCAACTTTCTGGGCACGAACGATCACGCGGGTGACTATCGTTCATCCGGATGCACGGCGTGCCACGTCGTTTATGCGAACGATGGCGATTCGCGGCATTCGGCAATGTACAGCACGGCGGGGAACCTGGGGATGTCGCGATCGAGCGATGTCAGCATTCCCAAGAACGAATCGGGCCATCCGATCAAACATCAGTTGACCAACCGCATACCGACTTCGCAGTGCATGATCTGTCACATGCATCCGGGCGAAAATATGGTCGCGTCTTATCTCGGCCTGATTTGGTGGGACAACGAAACCGATGGCGACAAGATGTACCCGGCGCAACAGCATGACCCTTCGCAGACGGAGGAGCAGACAAAGCTCAACCGCAATCCGGAGGCAGCGAGCCTGCGCGGGCTTTGGTCGGAACCTGACTTTCTGAATAAGACGGGTACGCCTGAATTCAACGGTCAGCTCAAGCGCACGCAGTTTGCCGACTTTCACGGTCACGGGTGGATATTTCGTCAGGTCTTTAAACGCGATCGGGAAGGGAACTTACTGGACGCAAAGAACGCAGTGGTCTCGCCTGACGATCCGGATCGATTCACGAAAGCAGTCCACCTCAACGACATTCATCTCGAGAAAGGGATGCATTGTGTTGACTGTCATTTCAAGGGGGACTCGCATGGTAACGGCATTCTTTACAACGAACCACGCGCGGCGATCGAGATTGGTTGCATCGACTGTCATGGCACAATTCGCGCACGAGCGACGCTCGTCACTTCAGGCTTTGCCGCGGGCGCGAGCGTCAAAGACGGCAAGTTCGCCGAGGGCCCCAAACGTAATCTCGCGGCGATTCGCTTTCGCAAGCCCGACGGCGATCGGCTGTTCCTCTTTCGGCGCATTGGAAGCGATACAAAAATGAAAGATGAGAACGGAAATGACATCGAGTTGAAAGCCGGCGACATCGTCCAGAACTCGATGGTCGTGCTGGGCCGCTGGTGGCGGGTGAAGCAGACCGCCGATACTATCAATCCCAACGCGCCTCATCCGGAGGATTACAGTGTGAAGTCGCGTTATGCCAAGACCATGCGCACCGACAACACGACCTGGGGCGATGTGCCGGCGGACGACAAACAGCTCGCACATCGCGATTCCAACATGACCTGCTTTGCCTGTCACTCGTCATGGGTGACCAGTTGTTTCGGTTGCCATCTTTCGATGCAGGCGAATCGCAAAATGCCCAATCGTCACAACGAAGGCGGCGACAGTCGCAACTTCACCACCTATAACTATCAAGTCTTGCGCGACGACATATTTATGCTGGGCCGCGACGGCACCGTGACGGGCAATCGGATCGCGCCGGTGCGCTCGTCGAGCGCCGTGCTGGTCAGTTCGCAGAACCAGAATCGAGAATGGATCTATTCACAGCAGCAGACCGTTTCAGCCGAAGGTTTTTCGGGTCAGACTTTCAATACGCACGTGCCGCACACGGTGCGCGCGACCGAGACCAAAGGCTGCAGCGACTGTCACGTTTCAAAGAGCAACGACAACAACGCCTGGTTGGCCCAGACACTTTTGCTGGGCACCAACTTCGTCAACTTCATGGGGCGATATGTCTACGTCGCGGCGGACGATGCACTCGAAGTAGTGGTGGCAACTGAGCGCAGCGAGCCACAGGCGGTCATTGGGAGCACGCTGCACAGAATCGCGTATCCGAACAACTACGAGAAGTTTATCAAGGGCGGACGCCAATTGGGCGAGGCCTACGAACACAAAGGCAATCCGCGCGTTCTGCAGGTGCAACTGCGCGGCGAGTACGCCTATGTGGCCGCAGGCGAAGGCGGGTTGCGGGTGTACGACGTGGCGCAGATCGATCAGAAAGGATTCTCTGAACGTATCACGACCGCGCCGGTTTCGCGTTTTGGTCAGAGGTTCTATGTGAAGACGAAGTATGCGACGGCGGTGGCGGCGCCTTCGACGCTAGCCGTCGATCCGGCGCGCTGGCGCATGACGACAGATGGGCAGATGGTCGATCCGGAACGCGCCCGACAATTGCCGGCTGAGAAACTGCTTAATGAAGAACAGCCGATTCATCCGCTCTACGCTTATCTATATGTGGTTGATAAGTTCGAAGGATTGATTCTGGTTAACGCGGCCACGCTTCTGGATGGCGATCCGCTCAACAATTATCTGAAGCGTCAACTCGATCCAAACAAATACGCAAACGGCGCGTTCAATCCTGACAGTGCGCTAACGGGCGCGAACAACATCGTCATCGCCGGTAGCTACGCTTACATCACGACTGACCGCGAACTCGTAGTCGTGAACCTCGACGATCCGCTCAACCCGAGAATCGCCGGCCGTATTGCGGCGCCGCTACTAAGGCATCCGCGCTCTGTCGCCATTCAGTTCAGGTATGGCTTTGTCGTCGATGATGACGGCTTAAAAGTGATCGATGTAACTCAGCCCGAGCAGGCTCACCTGATCGAAGGCGCTCTGGTTTCGCTCGCCGACGCCCGTGACGTTTACGTAGCCCGCACGTACGCGTACGTGGCTGACGGCAAAGACGGCGTGGCGATTGTTGATGTGAAGCGACCTGAGACACCGCGGCTTGAACAGATGTATGACGCGGAAGGGAAGCTGAATGATGTGCACCAGGTGAAGATTGCGATGACTAATGCGAGCCTGTTTGCCTATGTCGCCGATGGCCGGAATGGCTTTCGGATTCTGCAACTGACTTCGCCGGAGACGATGGCGACCTATGCGGGCTTCAGCCCGCGACCTGAGCCCCACTTGATCGCTACCTTCAAGACGAAAGGCGAGGCGCTGGCTATTTCCAAAGCGCTCGATCGGGATCGCGCAGCGGATGAGAGCGGCAATCAGATTGCTGTCTTCGGCCGGCGTGGCGCCCGCCCATTCACGTTTGAAGAAATCCAGCGGACGGTGCGGACAAATGAGGGCCGGGGCGAATTCTTTACTGTGACCGACGAGCCCACCACGGAACCGCGCAACCCGAAAGCGGCCGGCCTTTCCATGTCGTCCGCGGTCATTGGCGGTTTGTTAGGAATTCTCCTCGGTGTTGCCGGTTGGCACGTGCGAAGACGTGGGGCGGTGTGATTTGGGCTGAGTCGGGCGCGGGTAGCCGCGGGCGGGTGAAGTTGATCGCCCTTCTCCGGGAGAAGGGCCGGGGAAGAGGGGCGTAGCCGGGGCCGCTCAATACTCAAGCCCTCTCCCCAACCCTCACCCAAAAAGGAGAGGGGGTTAGGATTCAAACTGAACCAGTGCTCTGGCGGTGCTGGCTCATTTTTTTCATTTTAGTGAAAAAGAAGATTGCAAAATCAGCGGGGCTGCGGTTAGAGTGACGGCGTAGTAGATCAAAAGGTCTCAAATACAAACAGCGTGCCCAGCCACGCCAAGTCTTCACTGGAGGTAGAAGAAGTGCCGACCGGAACGTGTCCTGAATGCGATGCCGATGTCCACGTGGATCTCGATGCGGACAAAGGTGACATCATTGGTTGTGACGACTGTGGAATTCAACTGGAAGTCGTTGGTCTCGATCCCGTCGAGCTGGATATCGTCGAAGAAGAAGCCCTCGACGATGATGACGACGACGACGAATACTGATCAGTGAGCGGTTGACAGTGGGCAGTGAGCAGCAAGAAAACAAAACGGCTCACTGTCCACTGCTCACTTTACCCGGCTCTGATATCCCGGCCTGCTCTGCCGCACAGTCAATCCACCTGGACCTTCAATTCTAACTGGGTGAAACCTGCCGTCATTCCGTTTCTCCTTTGAGGGATAGAAACCCAACACATAAGCCGCCGCCACTTCTTCGGCGATGGCCCGAAACAGCGGCCCCAGGTCCTTTTCGTTTGCATAAACACTTCGCCCGCCGGTTTTCTCAACCAGTCCACTTACGTCGAGCGGCGTCGGCAGCGGCGTCACCTGGGCCGACGCCAGCATCCGTGTGAACGACGGCATCGTCACTACGTAAACGCTCGTGTCTGAGGCGTTGGCGCGCTCGATTACAGTATCGGATGAAACCGTGTCGCCGACCGGAAAGCCGTCGGTGATCACCACGACTGCCCGCTTCATCAACTGATGTCCGCGCATGAGCGGTGCATGCCGCACGAGCATGCGCACAGCGTCGTCGACTGCGTCATAGGTGTGAGTGGACATTCCGTTGGGCTCGTGCCCGAGCCGTGCGAACGCCCGGTCCAGTTTTTCCCGATCGTTGGTAAAGGTCTGGAGTGTCTTGACGCGCATACCAAAGGTCATGACTGCAAAGACTGCCGGGTGTTCGGCCAGACGCCGCGAAAACTCACGCATCGCATCGCTGACCCGCGCAACTTCTTCCGGCGTCATGCTGCCGGAAAGGTCAAGCGCGAACACGATCGCTACCGGACGTGGCGCGCCTGCGATTGTTTCGACATTCAAAGAAGCGATCGTCTGTTCGACGCCGTCTTCAAAGAGCTTGAAGTCTTCTTTCTTGAGGTTGCGCACCAGACGGCCCTTGGCATCGGTGACCGTGATGTCGACCGCGACCAGGTCGGTGTCAATCTTAATGATGTCCTGTGGCTCGGCTTCAGTCGGAAGAACTCGGCGGGGGCGCTCTCTCTTCGTCGCATCGTCCTGGGCGACGACTTGCATCGATGCCGGGGCCATCAGGGCGAAGAGAAGGATGAGCTGGGCAACCGGAGGCCAGACTTTTTGCAAAGGCCGGACTATTTGCAAACCAGAGCCTGAGTACGGCGGTGACGACGAAAGGGAACTTGAGCGAACTAACATAATCCTGCGACGGATTATACGACCGAGCGAATTAACGCGCTACACTTGCGCGGGCAACGCCGGCGCACCCGCGGGCGTCAGTTAATAGCGCTCGACATGGGCCGAACGGCGGAACTAGTGGCGGCGCGGCATTTCGTGTTAATTTCATGATCAATTTCAGACCCAATTTCAGACGCAGGGAAACCGATATGAGATTAGTCAGAGCGAGTTCCATAATAGCGGCGTTGCTTTTCCTCCCGGTTGCGTGTCCTGCCCAGGATAAGGCCACTGGGGCCATCAAAGGCAAAGTGCAAGTTGAGCAGGGGTCTTCGAGTGGCGTGGCGGTGATCTTGCTCCAGGGCGAAAGTGAGATAACTCGCGTATCCACCGACAAGAAAGGCGAGTTTGCGATTGCTCACGTTACGCCAGGTGTCTACAGCGTTAGGTTCCGCAAACCCGGCTTGACCGTGGGGACAATTGACGGCGTCGAGATCAAAGCAGGTAAGACGCGGTCGCTCAGCCGCGGTGTGGTCTTGTCGGTCGATGAAGGCTCGATCGCGTTTCTTCGCGGCAGCGTGTTCACGGAATCCGGGCGCAGCATTCCCGGAGTGCGGGTCGAACTGGCGAAAATCGTTTCGGAAAACTCTACTCAAAAACTCGACTCGCGCGTCACGGGTGAGACTGGTGAGTTCGTTTTTCGCCTTCCTCCCGACCCGGCAAAGTATCGCGTCACCGTAAAAGCTGACGGAGCGCAACTGGCTTCGAGAGACGTCGAAGTCGACAGCGCGGCGGTCTATCGAGTGGCGCTGACGCTGAAACCGTTGCCGAAATAGACCGGGAATTTCAAATCTCAGATTTCAGATTTAAGACAATCTCAAGACCAGACCGTCGTCGCGTAGGTCTCAAGGTCAAGAAAAAACAGGATCTCAGTATGATAGTGATCGGCTTTGCGCCAGGATGAGTGCATAATCCAGGCGCACGCCAAATTGAGATGTCTGATCGCGAAGAGTTTCTAACGGCCCGGCAGCTCGCCGAAATCCTGCAGGTGAGCGAATCGACGGTGCTCCGCCTCGCAAGCAAGCGCCGCATTCCTTCCGTGCGCCTGAGTCCGCGTATTATTCGGTTCCACCTCGAAGCTGTGCGCGAAGCGTTGGATGTGCCAAGAGCTTCCAGTCCGCATCATCTTCAAACCGACGATGCCCAGTTGTCGTTTGAGGATCTGCTGTCGAGTTAGGATGAGATCTCAAATTTGGAATTTGGAATTTGAAATTCGTAATCTTCCTTCTCACTTGCCTGGCGGCCGGCCCAAAGGAATCTCTACCCACTTACCATCCTGCTGAACGAACGCCCGGGTTCGCTTGATGGGAAACTTTCGCGCAAAGCCGGGATTGCTTTTCAGAAAGCGATCAATGGTAGCGCGATCGCCGGTAGCTACGCGCCAGCTTCCATCCTCGCGCACCAGATACTGCTGCACGACCAACTTGCCATCTGCATTAACGGGCTGCAAGATGCGCGCGTACATCGTGGTATCGACAACCGCCAGGTTTCCCGACACGCGAGTCGAACCGATTTCGATCCGCTCGAGTTGATACATGTTCCGCGTGTTCTGAAGCGCCTTGACGAAACGATCGCGCGTCATGCGTGAACGCGAAGAGGAGGGAAGCGAATCGTAGAGCGTTTCGTACTGACCGCCTTTCAGTTGATCAAAGATGCGTTGGACCGCGCTTCGCACATCAGATTGGTCGGACGGCGCGGCGTAGACCGAAGGAAGACCCGCGGCAGCCAGGAATCCGCAAACCGTGAACACCAGCAAAGGATTCAAAAGCTTACTCTTCATCGGACTCTTCATAAGTTTCCTGGTCGTTCGACAGTTCGTCATTTGCGGTGACCTTTGCGCGCATCTGTGCGCGATAACTCAAGAACCATGCGACAGCGCCCAGTGTTGCAGTAACGAATGCGGCCGGAAAATTGTTCCGCCACAGAAGGACACCAGCAGCCAGAGCGAAGAGGGCGGCGACGATGGTCCAGATGCGTTCGGTCATCGTCGCGTCATTTCACTTCGACCGCGATCGCTGCGTTCACGGTTGCGGGTGGAAAACATTTTTCGTCGTCGCAGGCTTGCACTCTGACGGCGATTGGCAAAGATCGAGGTCCTGTGGCGGCGTTCTTTTCCGCGCGCAGCGGCAGCTTGATTAGTATCTCGCCTTCGTAAACGGCCAGCGGCTGTTCGGCGAACTGAAATTTCTTTTTTACCGCGCCAGGGTAGCCAGGCTTGCCCGCGCTGATTCCTTCAGCCTTGCCCGGCGTCACTTCCGTGGCAATCAGATACGAAAACGTTGCGGGATTGGCATTCACGTGAAAGCCGGACGAAATCGATAGCAGTACATTAGCGTCAATCTGGCCACCAGCCGGAAATGAAACGCTGGCCGCGCGGACCTTCACAACATCGGCGGATGATGAGACCGGCGCCGGAGAAGAAGGAGCAGCCGCCGGAGATCCGCCACTCGTTCCCGGTCGGCTACCGCTACATGCTTCGAAAGCGACAACAAGAAGCAGACAGGAAACCAGAGATGACTTAATCAACAATGGTTTCATCTTGGCTTGCACGATTAGACACCGCTTATCCTTCGGTTGATTCCTCTTCTTTTGTGTCCGCTCTCTTAATCCCAAATTTCTCCAGGCGATACTGTAAGGTGCGAAAACTTAGTCCCAGCAGCTTCGCCGCCTTGGTGATGTTGTAATCGGTCTGGTCCATGGCCTGTAGAATCAGGTTCTTTTCGACTTCTTCGAACGAAATTCCTTCGGGTGGCAGCTTGAAACCACCGGCGACGGCCGTCTGTGATTCCTGCCGAACCTCGTTAGGCAAATCGTCCGGCGTGATCATATCGCCTTCGCAAAGCAGGATCGCGCGCTCAATTGCCGACTCGAGCTGGCGCACATTGCCCGGCCAGCCGTAGTCTTGCAGGATGCGTCTGGTTTCAGTCGTCAGACCCTTCACCAGACGCGAGGTGTTCCGCGTATGCTTCTTGAGGAAATAATCGATCAGTACCGGAATGTCTTCGCGCCGTTCGCGCAAGGGCGGCACATCGACCGACAGGACATTGATGCGATAGTAAAGGTCGTCGCGAAAGCGTCCATCGCCGACCATCGCGCGCAGATCGCGGTTGGTGGCGGCAATGACGCGAACGTCCACGGGGATTTCGTAGGTCCCGCCTACGCGGCGAACTCTCCGTTCCTGCAAAGCCCGCAAGAGTTTCGCCTGCATGCTGACATCAAGCTCGGCAATTTCGTCGAGAAAGAGCGTGCCGCGATCGGCAACTTCGAACAGGCCTTTCTTGTCCACATGCGCGCCCGTGAACGAGCCTTTCTCGTGGCCGAATAGTTCCGACTCCAGCAGGTTTTCGTTGATCGCCGCACAGTTGACCGCCTGAAACATCTCTGAAGAGCGCGGAGATTGGTTATGAATCGCGCGGGCTATTAACTCCTTGCCGGTGCCCGATTCGCCGCGAATCAACACGGTCGAGCTGGAACGCGCGACTTTCAGAACCATTTTCTTAACCGCTTCCATTTTTGGCGAAGCGGAAATGATCTCGACATCAATCTTGTCCAGGTTGCCGAGGGCGCGCTTGATCGTTGCGAGCAACGCATCGCGTTCGAACGGTTTCTGCAAATAATCGAACGCGCCACGTCGCAGAGCGTCCTTGGCAGAGTCGATAGTGCCGTGCGCCGTCAGCAGGATGACGATAATGGCAGAGTCGAGCGCCAGCAGTTGCTGCAGCAGCTCGATGCCATCGATGCCGGTCATTTTCAGGTCAGTCAGTGCGAGATCGAAGCTGCGATCTTTTGCAAATTTCAGCGCGGCCTCGCCGGAAGCAGCCGACGTAACATCGTAACCGGCGCTGGTCAGGATCTCTTGCAGGATGTCGCGTTGCGGTTTTTCGTCGTCTACAACAAGTATGCTTTTTCTAGCCATAGAATTAGTTTCACGCGTTCACGGCGGGCAGTAGCCCCCGCCTCTAAGCCTTCACCGGGGCCTTGTCGGCAGAGTAATGGTAAACGTTGTCCCTTCGCCCACTTTGGATTTGACCGAAATCGTTCCGTTATGATCGTCGACAGCTTTCTTGACTATTGCCAGCCCGAGGCCGGTTCCCGTCTCCTTGGTTGAATAGTACGGCTCGAACACTTTTGAGATGTCTTCGGCGGCTATCCCGCGACCGCTGTCGGTCACATCGATGCGCGCGAGCCGGCCGTCGTCTTCACTCGACAGGACCACGGATAGCCTGCCGCCGTTGCTGTCCATTGCCTGAAAACCATTGATAATGAGATTGGTCAGCGCCGAGCGCAATGATATGGCGTCGGCCAGTACGGGCGGTACGTCCCCCTGTTTTTCAACGCGGGTCTCGACATTACTCTCGGCGGCCTGAACTTCAAAGATACGCATCGCATCGCTGGCAGCGGCGAATAAATCCAGCGGCTGCGGTTCGAGTTTAGCCGGCCGAGAGTAGTTAAGGAACTCCGTGATCCGGCTGTTGATGCGCGCGACTTCCACCTTCAGTTGTTTAGTCAGGCTGGCAAACTTTTCCTGTTTCCCCGGATCGGTTGGGGCGAATGTGGCGCGCAGGTGATCAAGGGTCAGGTTAATGTAATTCAGCGGATTCCTGATTTCATGGGCGATGGCCGAAGCTAATCGACTTACCACAACGGCTTTCTCGGCGTTGTAAAGTTGCGCCTCCAACTCGCGCGTGCGGCCGAGCTTGATGGTCATGTCATTGAACAGCTCGGTGAGTTCTCCCATTTCGTCCTGGCGTCCGCTGGTGGGAACTCGAAAAGCAAAGTCCCCGCCCGCGACGCGACGCGCACCAACTGACAAGAATTTGATCGGGCGCGTGAAGCGCCAGACCACAATCGCAGTCAAGCAGGTGGTGACCAGCAGCACCGCCAGGGTGTAAAGCAACGATTGTCGTGCCTGACGTTGAAAAATCGTCATGAGACTGTTGGCAGAGCCGAGCACTACGATTACATGGCGCCGGCCGTTGGTAGTCGTTACGGGGAAGTAGAAAGCTCCGGGGTCGTCCGCTGTCTTCTGCTGGGCGACGCTCATGCCTTCCGGCAAGGGAACGTGTTCGTAAGGAAGCTCGACCGCGGGCCTGAGCGGTGGCAAGGAAATGTCTTTGACTTTCACATAGCTGATCGATTTGTCGGAGTTCATTCGCGGAATCTGGTTCTTATCCAGGCTGTCTTTGATGTTTCCTTCGTCATCAACAATCAGCACGTTCTTCACGCGCTCAGCTTGCTCACCGAGCAATGGTTGCTGGGCCTGGTCACGCATCTGGTCCAGGTACAAGCCGCTCGAGAGACTGTTCACGCCGAGCGCTACGCCCGCCATGATCGCCTTCTGCTGCTCGACGATGAATTTAGTGTTGCTGCGGACTGATCGCAGGTTGACGTAGTACTGCACGCCTAGCGTAACCATCAAGAGGGCCGCCAGCAGCAGCAGTAACCGAACGCGAAAGCTGTTTAGCAATCTGGACAAGTCTCTCAATGGCAAGCAAAATGCGCGCCAAACATCAGCGTAAATTGATTGCCGCACCCATAATTTTGGGTTGCCGTTTCCTTAAGCTGATGTTATAGTTGGCCCGGCCTCAAAGCAAATTCCCCAGATAGAGGCTGCCCCCGGGATCGAATCCCGTCTCACGTTACGGCTGGCGATGGAATTAGAACTGGGGAGTTTGATCACAGGAATTTGAGCGCCCTTAACGGTCTCTAAAGCTCACAAGGATGAATAACGCACGTCGCCCCTCGACGAGCAAATCACAGCAGCGAGAGTTTTGTTTAGTTCCGCCTCGAGCGCACTGATATTTTTTTACGAGGGAGTTGCCGATGAAGCTTACAAGTTCCCCCAGGGTCGCACGTGTTGTATTCAGCCTCTTCATCCTCTTCGCACTAATTGGTTCACTTGCAATTGAAACGTCGGCTCGCGGAAAGCGCCCGCGAGGCCGTTCTGCGCGCAAGTCTGCGCGCAAGGCTTCGGCCAGGGTTGCGCGTGGCGGGAAGTTATCCAAGCGCGAGCGCAGGCATCTGGCGCGGTCCGGCCGTCGCGGTGGTCGCGTACACCTGTCGAAACGAGAAATCCGCGCTGAGCGCCAACGCGCGGCGCGTGAACAGGCCTCATATATTGCCAGGCTCGAAAAGCGTGCCGGCCATAAGCTGAGCAAGCGCGAGCGCGCGGCAGAGATGCGTCGCTTTGGATCCAAGCGCCGCCGCGACCTTGAGGTAGCTCGGCGTCGCCGGGAAGCGGCGCGCCAGGCGGCGATTGCCAGGCAGCGTGCCCTCGACGAAGGGATGCGCAACGAAGTCGAAGCGAATATCGCCAGAGACAATACCGTGGGCGAGGACCTGGAAGTACGCAACGCTGCGGTCGCGGCCCTCGGTCACCATGCCGGCACAGTGGTCGTGATGGATCCGAAAACGGGGCGCGTATACACGGTGGTTAATCAGGAATGGGCGCTACGGCGTGGGTTCAAACCCTGCTCTACCATAAAGCTGGTTACGGGCGTGGCGGGATTGAGCGAAAACGTCATTCAGCCTATTGAAACGGTCAGCGACGGTAGTAACTATCGGATTGATTTGACGGATGCGCTGGCTTATTCAAACAATTCCTACTTCCAAAACGTGGGCGGCCAGGTCGGTTTTGACAAAATGGTCACTTACGCTCGCGAGTTGGGCCTGGGTGAAAAAACCGGAATCAACTATGTAAACGAGTCTCCCGGTAGGGTGCCGCTATTCAAATCGGGGTACGCGGTAAACCATATGAGTTCCCATGGAGACGATTTCGAAGTCACCGCGATTCAGCTGGCAACCCTGGTTTCGGCGATGTCGAACGGCGGCAAGTTGCTGATGCCCCACGTGCCGCGAACGGTCGAAGAGAACTCGCAGTTCAAGCCCGAGGTTCGCCGCAAAATCAATATCGGCAATGAAGCCTGGAAGCGCATGGTTCCGGGAATGATTGGCGCCGTCAATTACGGCTCTGGCAAGAAAGCCTATCGTCCCGAACAAACCGTCGCCGGAAAGACCGGTACTTGCATCGGACAGGGATCGTGGCTGGGGCTGTTTACGTCCTACGCTCCGGTCGTCAATCCACGTTTGGCGGTAGTGGTGATCTCGCGCGGTGCGGATGCGCGTGGACACCTGCCCGCGGCCGTTGCCGGCAATATCTACCGGGCACTGAGCCCGCGCTTCGGCACGCAGATCAATTTCCAAATCGCCGAGGGTCCGGACGACGAGGCTACGCCTAACGGCGTCCGCGACAAGAAGGCTGCCGCCCTGAATGAAGAGGCCAGGGAAACAAAAGCCGAAACAGAAGCCGAGGAAAACGGCGATGACGCTGCGGATACGGCAAGCTCCGGGAATGCGAATGCCAACAACACGCCGACAGTCGAGAAGAGCAAGGTGAAGGCGACGTCGATGCCCATCGAGAACAGGCCCAAACCCGCGGTTAAGACTCCGGCGAAACCGGCTGCGAACGAGACCAACGATGGCCGGCCGCGTCGTATCCAGCCCAACCGGGAGTGATACACCGTCAGGCTCCATCGACTGGCTTTGCGACAATCCGAAGTAATGCCGAACTCTCGTGGTTTCTTGCGAGAGTTCGGCATTTTTGATGCGTTGTCGCAATGGTAGTGGGGACCGTTGATTAGTGCTTGACACAGGATGGCTCTTGCCCTGATTATTGCCGTTTCGCTTGTGGCTTTGGATTATCGAACGGGTTTACAATCCAGCGGTCAGCTTTGCGACTGACAACGAGCGGCTTGCGAATTGCATCTCAAACGGGCGGTGTTGAAGGAGCCGGACGACTCCGGGCAGATCGTGTCAGAACTTGTAAGAAGGAATCGATCGGAGGCTTGAAGTAAAACCAATGAGACGGACAATCATATTATTGGCAGTTGCTGTCATGTTGGCAGCATTCGCTGCACCAGCGCGGGCTCAGGCGAAAGAGTGCAATGACGAGAGTAAGGCCGCGTGGTATAACACTTTTCTTGCGAACTTCAAAGGCGACCCCGCCCAGCAAAAGATTGCTTACGATGCCGCTAAAACCTATTTGACCACTTGTCCCGAAGATCCGGAGGACAAGGTTGCGGCTTACATGAAGAATAAGTTTGTCGTTCCGTATGAAGCTATGACGGCGGGAGCGACAGTTAAGAAGCAGTTTGAAGATGCCTTCAAACAAAAGAACTATGCGGATCAGATAAGACTAGGCAAGCAAATATTGGCGACCGAGCCGGACAGCCCGGCAATCTACATTATTATGGGCGTCGTTGGTTTGGGTGATCCGTCGCTTCTGCCCGATTCAGCGCAGTATGCAAGAAAGGCGATCGAGTTGATCGAGACGGGAAAACCGTTCGCGCCTTATGAGTCAAAGGACAAGGCCCTGGCGGCGCTTAACTATACGCTCGCGAAGTCCTATCTCAAGAATGCACCCGCAGACGCGATCCCTTTCTTGTTGAAAGCGGCCCGCTATGAAAGCGATCTGAAGAAGAGTCCTTTGCTTTATCTTGATATTGCAGCTGCTTACCAAGATGGACCGCGCGCGAAGCAGTCCGAAGCCTACAAGCAGTTTTTGGATAAGCCGGAGTCCCCGGAGAGCAAACTGGCGCTCGCAAACATTAATCAAATCATCGATCGGCAGATTGATGCCCTGGCTCGCGCGGCGGCTCTGGCCACAAACGCCGCGGACAAGAAAAACGTTATGGACGTCCTGACTGAGACTTATAAGGATCGAAACAAGTCGGACGCGGGACTCACTGACCTAGTTGCCGGAATTCTTTCGAAGCCAATACCGGATCTGCCAACGCCGCTGACTTCGCTACCGACCCCGACCCCGTCATCGACTCCGGGAACGAGTGCCTCGCCGGGAACGAATGGAGGCGCAAAGACTGCGGGCACGACCACTGGGACGCAGACCGGAAGCGCAAAACCGGCGACGACTCAGACACCGGGAAACAAGCCGAAGCCGCCGCGATTGAATCATCGCCGAGTCTAAGATCCGAAGTTGGCGCCGGTCTGCAAAGCCGTACGCATTAGCGCCTAGATTCCAACGCCGAATACATCGTCGCGTCGACGCTGCGTTCGGCGTTTTGCTAGAATCGCCTCTGGTGAACACCTCCGAGCTTCAACAACTGGATCAGCTCCAGGAAATCCTGGGCTATCGATTCCGCGATAGTGCATTGCTCGCCCAGGCGATGACCCATCGTTCCTGGGCGCACGAACAAGTATCGGCTCGCTCACAGCACGATGCTCGCAATTTACACAATGAAGCTCTGGAGTTTCTCGGCGACTCGATTCTGGGGCTAATCGTCGCTGACTATCTTTTCAGAGCCTATCCGGGAGCCAGCGAAGGGGAATTGTCGCGCATGAAGCATCGATTGGTAAGCGCGCCGACCCTGACGATTGCGTCGACTGAATTGCAGCTCGGCGAGTTTGTCCGTTTTGGCCGCGGGGAAGAAAAGAGTGGCGGCCGGCGCAAACACGCGCTGTTGGCCGATGTCTTTGAGGCGGTAACGGGAGCGATCTTCGTGGACGGAGGATTAGAGGCGGCGAAACAATTTGTCGAACTGGCGCTGGGCGAAGAGTTGCGCGCTGCCGACCCGGTAGCCGCTGCCGCGGCCGATGCGAAAACAATGTTACAGGAGAAGTTGCAGGCCACCCGTCAACCTGGGCCGCAGTACACGGTGGTGGAGACCCTGGGACCGCCTCACCGTCGCATGTTTCATGTCGAGCTAAAGTGGAACGGCGGCGCTGTGCGGGGCGAGGGGGTAACCATCAAAGCCGCTGAAGCCGCGGCTGCGCAGGCAGCATTGAAGCAAATGGAAACCGAGTGAGCCAGACCTACTAGCTTGACCACTGCGCGCGCCAACATCTACGATGTCCGCAATGAACGAACCAGCCATCACGACCGAAGAAAAAACAACTGAGAAGGCCCGCGTGTTCAATCCTCGCTCTGTCAGGCCTAACGGTCGTGAGCGTGACTCAAAGGTCGAGACTGAAACAATAGGGCCGCCGAGGAGCGTGATTCGCGAGTACTTCGAATCGGCGGTAGTGACAGTCATTATGGCTTTGTTCGGGATGACTTTTATCGTGCAGGCCGTCAAGGTGCCCACCGGCTCGATGCAGAACACGATTGTCGTCGGCGATCATCTGCTGGTCAACAAGTTCATTTTTGCGCCGGGACCGCGCTTGCCGGTGCTGCCGCAGCGCGAGATCAGACGCTCCGACATCATTGTTTTCAAGTATCCCGGGAACCCATTTAATCAGGAACGCGACAAGGATGAAGACAATATTCCTTTCAAAGTTAATTATGTGAAGCGAGTAATCGGTCTGCCTGGCGACGAGGTGGAAGTAAAAGGGCTTCGTGTTTACGTCAACGGCCAGCCGCTGCCGGAACACATAATAGTCGCGAAGAGGCCGCTTACCGAAATTGACCAGAAGGCACCGCTCGAAATCATTGACTCAACTCCACGCAAGGGTGACGAGCTCTATGATGTTTATTACTTCGCGGAAAACGTCGCTGCCGCGCGTGAAGGTCGAGAAGGTGGGGCCAGCTCCGATTTTCACTTTGCCGTGAACGGCAAACCCGTCAAGGTACCCGACAACTCGTACTTTGTAATGGGTGACGATCGCGACAATAGTCTGGATAGCCGGGCCTGGGGGTTTGTCCCGCGCGAACTGGTCATTGGACGTGCAATGTTTGTGTACTGGTCGTACGACGAAACTAAATCATTTAGTAACCCTCTGGATTTCTTCAGTAATTCTCGCTGGAGCCGGACAGGCACGATGGTGAGATAGTGGCGCGCGACACTTCCGCGTTCAAGCGATTGCTGTCCAGGAATTTTTGGGTCTGCGTGTGGACCAGGGCCGAAGAAGATGAAGTCTTCAACCGCTCAGCGCAGTTGTCTTACTATTTTCTCCTCGCATTATTTCCCCTACTCCTTTTTCTAATTACGCTCTTTGGCTACTTCAGCGGTGCGGGAACGCATCTTCACGACCAGCTCATTTCCTATCTTAGTGATGTCATGCCATCGGCGGCCGTCCAACTGGTCGTGGCCACGATAGACGAAGTCACCCACGCGCGCGGTGGAGGTAAGTTATCGTTCGGATTGCTGGCTGCACTCTGGGCGGCTTCCAGTGGAATGAATGCCATCGGGCAAGCGCTCAACGCTGCCTATGACGTGCCCGAAACCCGGTCCTGGTGGAAGGTGCGGTTGATTTCGATAGCGCTGACGGTGGCCCTGGCCCTATTGATCATTTCCGCATTGGTGATAGTCCTTTATGGCGACCCAGTCGGTCATTTTCTCGCCGCCATGATCCAACTGGGGGGCGCGTTTACAATGACGTGGAAAATTCTGCAGTGGCCGATCTCGCTGGCTTTCGTCTTCCTTGGCTTCTCACTCATTTATCAGTTCGCACCTAATGCCCGGGCAAGACGCCACGGGAAACGGATACCCTCGGCCGATTACCGGCGACGCTGGGTGTCGCCGGGCGTGGTAATTGCGGTCGTGCTCTGGTTGCTCGTCTCACTTGGCTTCCGTCTTTATCTGCACTTCTTCAATTCGTACAGCGCTACCTACGGCTCACTGGGCGCGCTGATCATTATGATGTTGTGGTTTTATCTGACTGGAGCTGCGATTCTCCTGGGTGGCGAGATTAACTGCGAGTGGGAAAGCAGCGATCAGACTTCGTGATCGCCCGCCAGATCAGACTCTGTGCAGCTCGAATTGCTTCCAGTGTCTGTATTTCGATTTCTAGGGCTCCGGCAGAGGCTGAGATTGATGCATTCAATCGTCCCTTTTGATTCAAATAAGGCCGTATTTCAGCGCTCGGCCGCAGCAGACATGCTGGCATGACCATTGCTCCATATCCTCGGGCAAGCTGGTTAGTGTTCGAAGAAAGGACGCTTGCAAAGACATGCTGTGGACAATTCTCTTGGTTTTGGTGATTTTGTGGTTGCTGGGAATGCTCGGCCACATAGGAGGCAGCCTTATACACTTGTTGTTGGTGATCGCGTTGGTCGTTTTGATTATTCAAGTGATCACGCGTCGCCGAGCTGTTGTCTAGCGACCGGGCGTTTCCCGACGGAGCGCCGTTACATTCAACGAAAGATTTCAATCAGGAGGGAAGCAATGCGATACGAAGACGAAGTCAAAGGTAAAGGGAAACAGATTACTGGAGCAGTAAAGGAAGAACTTGGTAAGTTGGCCGGCAACCGTGACCTGGAAGAAGCAGGGAACCAGGAGCGGTTCGAAGGTAAGGTCCAGGAAAACGTCGGCAAGGTTAGGAGAAAAGTCGGGGAGGCAATTGAAGACCTCGGCGACAGAATCGCCGGCGAAGGGTGATGTGGCGATTCGCTGACGACTGGTCGCTTTAGGAGTACCGCCTTTTGGGCGGAAGACAGTTGGGAGTGCCGCCTTTAGGCGGAAGTTAAGGTAAGACTAATGCCCCCTTAGGGCGGAACTTCCAACCTGCCGCCTGATGAGTTCTTAACCTGGCTGAAAGTTTTTTGACAATCTAATTCCCAAATCGACCGGTTTTCGTGTAGGCTTATAACCCGCGCATGACCGAAAAGATTCGCAAGGTCCTCTCGTTTCCATCTCCAGTCCCCGCCAAGGCGGATTATCAACGCGTCAAATCCAGCTACTCAGTTCGCGAAATCAAACAACTCTTTGGTTTGAGCGAACGCACGGTTCGGCGCTGGACTGAGGCGGGGATCATTTTTGGCACCCCCGCCGGCGACAGCGGCGACTTCACCTACGATTTTCAGGCGCTCACCCTGTTTCGGCGCGTGCGTGAAATGCGCGCGCAGGGCCTGACCATCAAGCAGATCGAATCCGAGCTACAGGGCCAGATGAGTTTGTTTCGACCTGAAGGCGGGCAAGTTCAGGTCGCTCGGTTGCTCACGCCGTTTGAAGAAGCTCTCCTGCTGCATGAGCGTGGTGATACTAAGGCGTCTGAGTTTTACGTCGAGGCGATAAACGCAGGCGACAACGTGGCCGAAGCTTATTGTAATCTGGGGATCATAGAGCTGGATCGAGGCAACACGATCGGCGCCCTCGAGAACTTCACGCAGTCGCTCAAGAACGATCCGCGCCACGTGGAAGCGCATTACAATCTCGCAAATCTTTACTACGATGCCGGTGATTTTCCGCTGGCGCGTTTGCACTATGAAGCTGCGACGCAAATCGAGCCGAACTTTTCACTTGTCTATTACAACCTGGCGCTGGTTTATCACCGCCTCAACAACGTGCCTGCGGCTACTCAGTCACTGAACCGGTACAAGGAACTGGAACCCAGCGATGAAGAGATCGAGTTGGTTGATCAGCTCTTGAAAGCAATGGAAACGGGCCGGCCCGCGGGTTGAATCGTTTCAGGTTCCAAGTTCTTAATATCAAATTTGGAATCTCAAATCTGATTGTGAATCTTGAATTTTTGAATCTTGAGGAAGGTCGGTTCGGCCTGTGGGGTTTCAAGCACGAGACTCAATTGAAAGCTGATTCAACGCCTGGACTTGAAACTCGTCCGTGATTTGCGCTCCGACGATCTGTCTCTATAATTGACTTTCCGTGGCGGGGTAGCTCAGATGGTTAGAGCGTGGGATTCATAACCCCAAGGTCGGCGGTTCGATCCCGCCCCCCGCTACCAACTAGATCAACGATTTAGGGCTAGAAGATCAACGATGACGACGATCTCGCCTGTTCTTTCACGCGCGCCGGCGCGGCAAGCCCAGAACATTCTCCTGCAAATTCGTGAACACGTACCATAGAATGATACTCATGACTAACAGCTCACCTCCATCTTCAATAATGCCGAGCCGATGGTGCCACGGGTTAGAAGCAACTTCTACGTGCGCCATGTCGACCAATATCCCGAAGAACGCCAGGACGAGCACCATCGGGAGAAGGACCTTTGACTCATCTCTGGCCTTCCTTTTGCCGCGCCGGTAACTAATAGCCAGTAAGACAACGAAAACTAAACCAGCAGTGATCGACACGAGAAGCTCGCCGTAGTCCTGGGTGCGTAGACCGTAAGCGGAGGTGAAGTTATTACTCAGCCGTAACCCGAGCGTCTCATGAAGCTCAAAAGAGTCGTCGATGAACAAATAGGTAAAGAGCAGCGTCCAACAAAGATACAGGAGATCAGCGCCCTTAAGCAGGAGAGCGAAAGCGGCCAGAGCGACTGCTAATTGTTTTATGTGTTGATAGGATTCCGCATATCCCATTTCGTTCTCGATCGAGAACCTTTCCCCCAACATGCCTTGCAGGTAAAGGCAATGTAGCAGGATGAGAGCTGCATCCAATGGAATAAGAATGATGAGCGCAGACTTGAACCTGGCAAACGGTTTCACTACCGCTCCGTTGTAATCTCAGCGCCTGGCGTCCCAGTTGACCGAGCGTGGCGATCATCACGATGGAAAATGACGGGAGTGGCGTTAAGCCCGCCCGGTTTAGCGCCACCTGTCATTCCGGGTCCTTATTCCCGTCTTCAGAAAGCGCCGCGGCGATGCGAGAAAGCAGCGCCTGCTCTTCAGCGGAAATCTTGCTGCCGAAACCGAGGATGCCGCCTGAAGCCGAAGCAACCTGAATCGACTGACTCAGGACATCGCCCCTCTCTTCATCACCTGGCGCCAGATGGCCGATGACGCGAAGAGTTTGCTCGAAGAACTCTTCACCGGGACGATTCTCTAGCCAGTCTTCCAACTGTTCGTAAGCCGGGCTGGCTGCGTCCACTCCGCGCATGTTCGCCGCTTCCAGGATCAGCTCGCGCTCGGGACGGCTGACGTTGCCGTCGGTCCAGGCCACGTTAATCAGCGGCACGAGGTGGAGCAGCGCCAGCGTCTCGCGAGTGTACCCAAGCTCTTGCAGAGTCTTCAGGACTTCTTCGTTGGGAATGCCGGTAGCTTCAGAGAGTTCTTTCATCTGCGCTTCCGCAGCCCGGCGCTTTCGGAGTTTCTCAATCAGCTCTTTTTCCTTCCGGTGAAAATATTCATCCTCCAGAGCTTTTCCCCGCCTGGCCATTGCGTTATCGTCCCCCATTTTCGCCCTCCGCTTATTAAAGTGCCCGGCCCCTGCAAAATCCGAAGGAACCGGGTTTATGATCGATGTCTGCGATCCTAACAGAAGAGGTGTTCAGAGTACCAACTTCGGTTGGGTTGTTTGTCAGTCAACCCAGAGCCTGAGTGGGTAGGGATGCAGTTTGAAAGTGGCACGCTCATCTTGGGCGTGATTCACGGGCGGGGACGCCCGTGCCACTCGATACGTGCGCAAGCTGATGGCTTGCGCTACATTAAGTCGATGATTCCCCCGACCTTCGATGACATCCTAGCGGCGCACGAGTTTGTCGGTCAGTACCTTCCCAGGACGCCGCTGATGCGGGTCGAAAAACTTTCCGAAATCCTTGGCTGTGACTACTACGCCAAGTGCGAGAACCTGCAACCTGTCGGCGCGTTCAAAGTGCGCGGCGGAATAAATTTGGTAGGCACTGCGACCGATCAGGAAAAAGGCGCCGGGCTGGTCTCGGCCTCGACCGGGAACCATGGACAGTCGATCGCTTACGCCGGCCGTCTGTTCGGAGCGAGAGTAATCATTTACGCTCCCGTCGAAAATGTTAATGAATCCAAAATGCAGGCCATGCGCGATCTGGGCGCCGAGGTCCGCCTGCATGGCCGCGACTTTGATGAAGCGCGGCTGGAAGCCGAGCGCGTAGCACGGCAGCAAGGCTACCGCTATGTTCATTCGGCGAATGAACCGAAGCTGATTGCGGGCGTGGGCATAATCGGACTCGAGATCTTTGATGATCTGCCAGAGGTCGATGTGATCATCGCGCCCGCGGGCGGCGGCAGTTGCGCATCGGGCAACTGCATCGTGGCGAAACAGATCAACCCACGCACTCGGGTCATTGCTGTGCAATCGGAACGCGCGCCGGCCATGTGGCACGCGTGGAAGAATCGCACGTTGGATCCTTACCCGACGATGGAAACTGAGCACGAAGGCCTGGCCACGCGTGTACCCTTCGAATTGACGAACAAGATTCTTTGGGAGCTGCTCGATGATTTCGTTCTGGTGAGCGATGAAGAGATCAACGACGCTATCCGGCTGCTGGCGCAGCACGGAAAGCAGGTCGCGGAAGGCGCCGGCGCTGCGTCACTCGCCGCCGCCATCAAGCTGGGCGATCAACTGCATGGTAAGAGAGTCGTGGGCATTCTAAGTGGTGGGAATATTCCGTTGAAACGGTTTGCGTCGGTGGTGTCGAGTGCACCCAAAGGGAGTGGGAGAAATCAATTGCTGATCCGATACAGATGAGTCAGGCTGCGGACGAAGATCGAGCTGCTGGAAACTGCCATCGAGGCCAGGGTTTGCCCATCCAGTTGATTCTGCGCCAGCGGCTTGAATTGCCTGCCCGGTGCAATCACGACCGATTCGCCTTCCTCGCTGAGAAAGTAAATCCGGCCGTCGGCATAGATCGGAGACGCCGAGTGATTACCTCCCAGGCGGACTTGCCAGAACGGGTTGCCCGTCTTCGCATCGACACAACTGGCTATGCCGTTGTCGCTGATCAGGTACAGCTCGGTACCCACCAAGAGCGGAGACGGCGTCAGCGGCGCGCCGCGCTTGAGGGTCCACGCGATGTGCGACTTGGTGATATCCCCGCGGCCATCCAAACGGACGGCCAGTAACGATGGTTGCTGAAATCCGGTGCAGATGAAAACCAGTCCATCGCCGTAGACCGGCCGCGGCACATTCGAAAATCCCTCGCCGTACTTCACCTGCCAAAGCTCCTTGCCCGTGCGCGGATCATACGCAATTGCCCGGAACGCTCCGGGACTGATGACCTGATCGCCCGCGGCCAGCGGAACGATCAAGGGAGTCGTATAGGCCTGGTATCCTTCGCGTGACTTTTTCCAGCGGACCTTGCCGGTTAGCTTGTCCAGGGCCACCACAAATTGAACATCCTGGCCATCGCAACTCACTATCAGAAGATTTTCATAAATGACCGGAGAGCCGCCCGGACCGTGTTGGCCGTTATCGTATTCGAGCCGTGTCTTCCAAACGATTTCACCGGACTGAGTGAGACAGGCGGTTCCGTGGGCGCCGAAGTGGACGTAGACACGTCCGTCTTCAAGCACGGGAGTCGGCGACGCGTAACTGTTCTTTGAGCTTATCTGTCCCAGAGACTTCAGGCGAAAGACTTCGATGTTCAGCAGGATGGCGCCCGTGTTTCGATCGACCGAGATGGCGCGCAATGACTTACCGTCTTCAGTCGCCGTAGTCAGCCAGATCCGATCTGCCTGAATTACCGGCGAAGACCATCCCTTGCCTGGAATCGCAACCTTCCAACGGACGTTCTTTGACTCGCTCCACGTCAGCGGAAGTCCCTGTTCATCCGAAAGGCCTTGACCGGTGGGACCACGGAACTGTGGCCAGTCGCCGGCAAGAACTGGCGTGCAAAGGAAAAGCAGAAGGATGATGATGGGTTTAGTCATGGGTCGGGCCATTTTCCATATCACATTTTCCATTTGTCATCGCATTTTTCTTCGTGTCAGTTCGTGTGATTTCGTGGATCGTCGTTCATTACTCGGCCAAGCGAACGATCCACGAAGTGACACCAAGCAACGCGAAATAAATCCGGCAAATGGCAGTTGAAAAATGGAAAATGACAAATGGTTCGTCCGTACCTTAACGAACGGTCGGATAACTGATCCCCAATTGCTCCAGATACGTTTTGTAAAGGCACAGCATCACCACGGCAACTTGCGAGAGTCTTCGCATACGGATCTCCTTATTCAAGCTTGCTGGCTCGGACGATTGGAATCGAGTGCGCGCCTTGTATCACGGTTTGCGTGAGCGTGTCGAGGGAAAGAGTTATCCGCAGACTAACGCGGATAGGAGCGGATCAGGCAAAGGGTACAGAACCGTGAGGGCCGAGTCATTTTCCATCTATCATTTGACAGTTTTCATTGGTCAATGCCTGGCTCTCATTTCATGATATTTCGTGATCCTTCGTGGATCGCTTCTCTGGCTGAGAGATGAAGCCCGATCCACGAATCACACGAACGAACACGAACAATAGAATGGAGAATATGAAATGATAAATGGAAAATGATCCGAAGCGAGACTCCCAGGGTCGTCACTCATGACAGAGGGTACAGAACTGCCCACTGCTCACTGCCCACCGCACACAGGTACCGCTCACTGCTCTAGTTGAGAACCTTCGCTGTGAGAACGATGACTAAAGCGCGGCTCTTGATGGTGGCGGTGCCCACTACGACCTTTTCGCCGTCGCGCAGGTTGAGGGCCGTTTGCACCTGGGCGTTGTCCCTCTCGTTCAATGTCGTAAACGAGAATTCGTTAATCTGCACGGTCGGAGCCCCCGTCGCATTTTGCACCAGCGAGACGGAGCCGATGTTGTAGCGGTACGGAAGGTTGAGGTTGGGGATCCCGGAATTCCCACTCGAGACCTCGGCCGTGCCATTGCCTTGCCAGCCGCGGTTTGACTCCGTAAGACGCTGGACCACTGAAGCAACCAACTCATAATTTCGGTAGTTGAGAGTCCCGCGCAACTGTGTGAGCACATCTTTCAATTCCGTCGGGACCGCGGCCGGCGTGTCGCCGGCGCCACTCGTGTTAGAGGCTACTAGCACGTACATGTGCAGCTCTATGTTGGGACGCGGCGCGGCGGGGGTATCGAGCCGCTTGAGGGCCTCTTCGATGGTCGCGAGATTTTCGGGAAAGTCTCGTATTGTGATGGTCTTGAACTCCGAGTTGGCCCAAACCGACGCGCCCTTGAAGCCGCTGCCGAGCGGCTGCATCACTTTTGCGAGACTGGCCGCGTCGCGGTACTTAACCTCGAAGACCTTACCCTTGAAACTCTTTTCGGTGACGTAATCGGGCTCGGATTTTGGCGCCGGGCTGGGGGCCGGCTGCTGTGCGAATGCCGCGATAGAGACCAAAACCAGGACGAGTGCTGCCGCTGCGATTTTCATAAATTTGAGCATGAGACTATACCTCTCAGGGTATCTTTGTTAGATACCTTTGGAAAATTTATTTGGAGAATCTTGTTTAGTGGCTTGAGGAGTGAACCAGATGATGCGTATGTTCGGGTCCGCTGTCTGCATTTCCACCCGCAGAGTTTTCCCTGAAGTGGCTGGCTCGCGGGCAGGGCCGGCGTCCGGTTCAGACCGACCGTCCGGCAAGGTCTGGGCGGTCATCGGCTGGGTGTCAGTGCTATTAACTGTTGCCGAGCGATCAGGAGCGCCCCCAATTCTCTTACGTTTGGGCTGATGAGTAAGGCCGGCTAATCCTTGTACCGGGCCCCTATTCTTAACAGTGCTCGCAGGTGGGAGCCCCTCGCTCTCTTTGATCGAAGTCGGCCTATCTACCGTACGACCACTGTCGGCAACCTGCCGGTCATTCCTCCGGTTGGAAATAAGGTAAAAGGCAGACACACAGACGGCGAGCAGCAGCGCCGTCGCAACGGCCCAGCGGAGGCGTGGCCGGAACAGGCTTTCGAATAGTCTGGCCAAACCCGGCGCCGTGGCTTCTCGTCCAATCTTGCGCAACACCTGCTGGCGGATTCCGGCGTAGACGGCTTCGCTGAACGGCGGTGGCGCAAACTGTTGCAGCAACTGCCGGGTCTCGCGGTATTCGTCGGCCGCGCCGGCACACTCTGCACAGGATTGCACATGCGCCGTGACCAGCTTTACTCGGCTTTCCTTGAGGTCGCGGCCCACGTAGAGCGGCAGCAATTCCTGGATCTGCTTACAATTCATTGAGACCGCTCCTTTCTGCTCAGATACTGCTCGCAATAAATCTTGATCTTCTTACGTGCAGAGCTAATCTGTGAGCGCACCGTGGTCGAGCTGGACTTCATAATCCGCGCCACTTCATCTGTCGAGAGTCCTTCAACGTCGCGCAGCACTATGGACGCGCGCTCTTTGTCCGGGAGCGTGGCCATTGCTCTGGCGATCAGCTCACGCTGTTGGGTGTGTATGAGGGCCTCTTCGGCACCCTCTTGATCAGCAGGCACTGCCAGGGCCCCTTCATCGGCGCCCGCCGCGAGCGACGTGAACCGGTCGCTGTGGTGTTGACGCTTCTTCGCGATGTCGCGGCATACGTTAACCGTGATCGTGTACAGCCACGCGAAGAAGTCCTGATCCTGCTTGAAGCGTCCCAGGTATTTGTAGACTCTCAGAAATACTTCCTGCGAAGCATCGCGGGCGTCGGCCTCGTTGCCCAGAATCCGCCACGTCATCGCCATAACTCTGTGCTGAGAATGAATCATGATCTGCTCGAAGGCCGCGGTATCGCCAGAGGCAGCGCGTTCAATGAGACGAGTAAGTGATGTCTGAGTTTGAGTCAGGGCGTTTACCGGCAACAGTATTTCTACGGCCAGAGCCATTTCGTGAGCCCCACTCGGCATCTGTGCAAATTCTCTACTTCTCACTTACATATACTCCCGGCGGCGTCAAAACGTTGAGAAGAATGTTCTCCACAGATTACTCAGATTACTCAGATTCAAAAGAAGCAACCAGACCCCTGGTACTCACACGCCAACCCGTTCGCAATGTTCTGTATTCGTGTCAACTTTTTTGAGGTCTGAAATCTGTGTAATCTGCGTAATCTGTGGATAGTCCAGATTGAATCGCTGCTTACTGCCTACCGCTCCGCCTCCGGCAGGCGCTTTAGACTCATCGCCAACCCCACGATTGCCAGGGCCCACAAGACTCCTTTGATTATCGCCACCCATTCTGAAGAGATAGGAGCAGGGTCGGCCTCGTGCAAGCGCAAGTTCTTCAACTGCCCGAAGAAACTGTAATACCCCATGCCGCAGGCAAAAGCCCATGCGCCGGCCAGAAACCGCTGACCACTGCGAAGGTCTTTGCCCGTGCGCCAGGCTCCATAGAGCAGGAAGGCCCCGAGGATGTAGTCGTCAAAGAGACTAGCCGGAGACTGTTGCCAGGTGCTCCAACGACGGACGGTTTCGGCCAGCGGAACAAGGATGCCACCGACGATGGCGAGCCAGCGACTGAACTTGATCGTCATAATCCTCCTTCCTCGGGCGCTTATTCTGTCCACAGAATTACTCAGATGCAAAAAACAGTAGGACAAATCGCCACAGATTAACGCGGATAGTACGGATCAAAACAGAAAAAGGGGCGACGCTTGAAAGCCGCATGCAAGTCTTCTTAGCGACCGGCTCTTCTTATCCGTGCTTGATCTGTAGAGAGAACTAGACCACGCGGCGCCTCGCTTCCATCGTCCAGTAAGTGTAGTCTTTCGGCATCCGAGGAACCTCCGGCAACATAAGCCCAGCGCTGGGCGGTCAATTCAATTAGCAAAGGCTACCAACCGAATCATAATGGCAATTCAGCGAGCACTCATAGGGATCTTGCTTTCTTACCCCATGATTTGTTTTGCCCAAACACCTCTGGCAAGCAGGGTGAGTACTTCCCGCCCGGGGCAAACTCTCAGCTCGGCGCAAACTTTGGCGCGCAATCAAGAAGCGGCTTCACTCTTCGCTCCAGTTTTTTACCAGGCACTTGGGGATAAGCCTCGTAACGACTACATCACAAACTTTGATTTTGACGGCGATTGGCGCGGCGACAATAACTGGGACAACTCTGAGAATATCCGCTTTCCCTTGAAGGCCTACGTCTATTATTCAGTCTGCGAAACCTCTTCGCATATCTTCATTCATTACGCAGTCTTTCATCCTCGAGACTATAAGGGTGGTGAACTTAAAGGTGCAATTCTCAGCGAGCTCATGCGAGAAGGAGCAAGGCGCGCCGGCAAGTATGATCCCACCGGACTTGCAGAAGAGGCTTCGTTGGCGCATGAAAACGACATGGAGGGCTGCCTTTTGGTCGTGGTGAAAAGCGGAAGTGAACTTAGACGTGCGCGCGTAGTTTTCGTCGAGACGCTTCGTCACCAGGGCTTCTCGAAGTATGTTCCCGGCGACGCGGCCGCGCAGGGTTTCGAAACGATAAGGATGGATGGACCCCGCGTTTTGCTTTACGTGGAGCCTAAGGGGCATGGAATCGAAGCCTACAATGGGGGCGAGAAACAGACTGCAAAAAAGAAATTCATAGTCTATATGTTTGGCGGGAAAGCCGAAGAGCCAAAAGCAAACCACGAGGGCCCTCTCGGCTACGATCTGGTTCCGATCCAATCGACGCTCTGGTCAAAAGCGAGAACGCGAACGAGTAATCACGTGAATGATGGAATAAGCGCCACCTACGGCGCTGCTCACGATTACGGAAGACTGACCATCAACATAATGCGTCCTGATGGTCAGGCCGCCGGGATGAGAGTCGACGTAGGTAAAGCGGGCTCCGCGTTTCGCGGAGGGGTCGGTGGTCGAAATATGGCAAAACCTCCCTGGGCCTGGACCGATGGCAATAACCGTAACGAGCCTCTGGGCCTCTGGTTTTTTGATCCCGCTCGCATCATTAAGCGTGATTTCAAGCTCGACGACTCGTTCCCGACCACATACGTGCGCTTGCCTTTCTGGGCTGCGGGCGCCGTGGCCCTAGCGAAAACCGGCAAGAGATAGTGCCCTGCCTTCTGCCTATCCGTGTTCATCCGCAGGGAAATGAGGTCAGTACCACCCGGCGGTAGCGGGTGGGTTTCTGCTTTCTTCTCGGTATCGAGGACGATCATGTCACTGATTTTGAGTTCGGTGAGATATGCCTGGACTGCTCCCGGTCCGTCGGCGAGCTTCATCAACACATCGCTGGCGGTGCCATCACTCTCCAGAAGCATCCAAGCCATCAGTTCATTGACAGTCAACTCAGTTCCGTTCGGATACTTGTCCCGAATTGGACTGGGCGACGCCCGGCCAATGAAATCTTCCTTCGTCACCCGTACTTTTTGATCGAGCTTTATCTTTCCGGTATCGACTTGCTTCATCACCGCCATCCCGATCGGAAGCTTGTAGACGCTCTGCATCGGAAAGTGATCGCGAGGATTAAGCGCAACCGTCTCTCCGGTTTCGAGGACAACGGCGGCGACTCCCACCTTACCCTTAGCGGCTGAAGCAATCTGTTCGAGCTGTTTCTGTAACTCCTGGTTTTGTGCGTCGGATTTGTTGGCGGCCTGAGACGGCGTGGGCCTGGGTGTTGGACTTTCCTTCCAAATGTTAGTGCCGAATGAGCAAGCGGAGGTTAGGGAAATGACAAGTAGACCGTAAGTCGGCAAGATTCTCCTCATCCTTCAAAATCCTCAAGTCGAAACCGAACGTCCTTAGTCAGCTTCAGCACAGGGGCATGACGCTGAGAGGCCAGGAATCGATTCTATTAAGTCGTCGCTAGCCACTTATTGAGCCATTGCGACCAGCTTATCTATTATCTGAGCAGGCATGACCCCAATTACAGCTCGCTGAGCGGCTAAGAGCACTCGCGCGGCCTTTCTTAGGCCACTCGCAGAAGTGTCGCGAGAAGCCCCTAAGATTTCTGGAGCACTGCGCGACGGCGAAAGTAGCGCGAAGCGCTGATTGTCCACCACGTCGAGCCAAGCCTTTGATATAACTCGCTCAATAACATCCTCCATTTCGGGCCTCCAAAGGGAGTAAATGATGGCTGCATTGATAAGAAGACTGTTTGAAGCCAAGAGGTCCTCTGGCTTAAGACTGTTCTTTGAAGAAGCAATCAATGCCGCAACAGCTCTCGACTCAGCAGTCTGCTCCGGTTCCTTTACTATTTTTAACAAGTCGACTGCATCGGCATGTATACAACGCACGACAGAGTCGAGCCAGTCATCAATAGAAGAATCAAGAATCTCGTTGCCTGCGAGATCTGCTTTCCAGTTGTCAACAGGTGCTTCGTCGAGTCTTTGGACTCCCAATAGCTTAACTAAAGCAGCAAAGAGGAGGCTGAGAACCAGCTGCGTTTCACCAGCAAGGGGCATTTGTCCCGTTTGGGGGATTGCAAATTCCCTTACACTCTTTGCATATCGTGAACCTCGAACGACAAGGCCTTCGAGCTCAAAATTGCGTAACGAATGCAGTAGTTGGAGATGTTCAATTTGAAACCTTATTGCGGGTATTTTCAGCTTTCTATCTTCTTCCTCGAGGCGAGAAGAAATTGAACTCCCGAGCTCGAACTTGTATTCGACTCTCGCGAGATAAAGCCAATAGAACAGATAGTGCGGAATTGGCTTACTTCTCACCTTCTCATCAACACTCGGGACAGTGAAATCTCCTGGCTGAGGCTCGACATTATTCCCGTTATATTCAGGGCTCTGCTCCATCCATCTGATCGTATGCAGGACGCTGACATGTAACGCGTAGGCTCTGATATTACTGTTTGTATCGGGTAACGTGCCGAGCGCATCAATGATTCTCGAAAGTGATAAGAGTGCGTTTGTTAAATCTCCGGACTTCCATAGGGCGAATGAATGTTCCGCAAGAAAACCGACAGCTACGATGTCGCCCACCTCTATCAGTCTGTGAGCTACTTTTTCACCTATCAGCGCGTATTTCGCTACCAAAATCCAATCATCAAGCTTTCCAGCACACATTAGGGCTTCACGATAAGTGAAAAGGCGCGTGCTGGTTTCCACCGTCTCCGGTTCGACGGGAATATTTCTCCAGACTTTTAAAGCATCATGGTATCGGCCATCGAGCATGTAGACTTTGGCGAGGTAATCTTGAAGAGCGGGATGGTCAAAGCCTAGTTTGCTAGCACCTTCGGCCAACACCCGTACAGCAGCTTCACTATCAGGTTTGGGCAGATACTCTCTGATCAAAATAGCCTTTGCGCAGTATGCATGCACAAAAAGCGCATCAGCTCTTCTGGATAAGGCGAGTTCAGCGGCTCTTTCAATTACCTCCAGTATTCGCGGCCAGTTGGGCGACATCTCTTTGAGCGCGCGAAGCCATGCAGCGCTTATCAAATTCATTGCGACTGATTCGTTCTTTCCTAGCTGCGCCCAAAACACCTGAGCTGTATCCGCGTCCAAAGCGTCTAATGTATCCAGGAACTCAGCCACATCATCTGCTTGCTTACATCGCGCGGCGGCGACGAAAACGTAAATGTCGAAATCAGTTGTGGCCTCCGGACGTTCTCGCAGTATCTTCTGCATGATCACATCTCCAGATGCTGCAGCCGCCCGGCACTCCCGGTCCACAGTGATTGCTTTCGCGATATTGTTAACAACAGTCTTGATGGGTAGAGGGACTTCGTAACGAAATAAAACATGATTAAATAAAAACTGCCCAATCATTCTTAAAGAGAGATAAAACGGGAGCTCCTTGTATTCATCAAGTGTATCGAGTTCAGCTTCCCAACTTGCAACGACTTGGGGGGCTTTCACTGAGCTATCAGTTTCCGCTGCGATCTTGAATTGGATTACACGTAACATCAGGCTTGTGAACGGTTCGGATTTGAACAATTTCTCGCCAGGCTTGAGAGCTATGAGGGCGAACCAATCCAATTCCCGGCTTATTACAGGCCAATCCTTCTCTTCAATCTTAAATGCTGCCGTCGCTACAGCGAGGAGGGGTTCACCGATCTCGCCCACCAATCCATGAAGTAACACACCGCTCAATTCAGTTGGGGTCAAAGTCTTTTGAGTTAAAAATGCGTACGCGGCGGTCTTATGTAGATTCTTCACCTCTTCCTCACTAAACATTTGCTGGGCCGATCCCGCAAGTAGAGGCGATAATCTATGGTATCCATGCTCAAGACGTTCTACCCAAGGGCCCACCAGCAGGTCGAACGCTTCTCCGGAGCTTGAAAGCTCAGGGGGATGTTGCGCGAGATGCAGTGCGTGATTTCGCTTGAAATACGATGTGAAGATACTTAGACGGTAGGCAAGAGTGCGTGCATGATCTGAGGGAAGCTGATCCTGTAGTCTCCGGCGCGCTTCCTGACGCACACTCTCTACACCCTCAGGCTTGAAGAGGTCGTCAATCCGTGGATCGGGCCAGCCAGCGGTTGCAACATTCTTAATACGTGCATGAACCAATAAAGGATGACCTAGTGTATTCCCATGAATAACACGCTGCCAACTCTCGAGTTTTTTTCCATGTGGACATCCATAATTGAGAGCTACCTGTCCGATCTCTTCCTCGGTAAGTTGGGGTACATTAATAACAAGGTCTTGAGTTAAATCGAATCCAAGAAGAATTTGCCCTGGCATATCTCCCCGTGTAGTAATGATTATTCGACCACCGCGAGCGGTGACAGTATGAATGAAACCCGCAAGAGTGCGCTCATATGTCGACGGATGGTCATCGAAATTTAGGTCATCTATGACGAAATCCGCTTGGCCCGATCGTTTAGAGTCAGCAAGAGAGGCGTATAGCAGTTGCCCTTTGATCTGTTCGGGCTTCAGATCACGCAGATCCAGCCGGCGCCACTTACCTTTGTCTTTGGTGGTGATCAAACTGGCAAGAGTTGATTTGCCCATCCCCGAAGAGCCTTTAAGGGCAATGATACCTCTTCCATTCAATTTAATCTGAAGATCAGCTACCAAGCTCTCACGCCGTGCAAACTTGTCAAAAGAAGGTAGGGCATTAAGTTCGAGAGTGGTTTCCGCAATCAGGTCAAATGCCTGCCCTCCTTCAGCCATTCCTAGATCTAGACCCGTCATCGTACTAAGAGATTCGGCTCTGAGTTGCAAGGCTCGCTTTGAAATTCGGAAAGTGCTGAATTCTTCGAATAATCTAGTGAACTCACCATAAGTAAGTCGGCGATTTTCTTCTTGGACTATTACTGACCAGACATGCTTAAAGAGGTGGGAGACGACTTTGACCGACTCGGAATAGGAGAGTGCGAGATTATGAGTTCCGTAATAAATAGTCTTTTGTGTGACTAGTTCCTCAATATGCGCTTTGTCTTTCTGTCCTGTATCCCATTCTATTCGTTTGATCAGATCTTCACGTAATTCGTCTTCTGAACTAGTGGCGATACGATCACGTAAATCAGATGATAGATCCTTGTGAGAGCTTAGAAATAATCGCAACGGAGCAAGATCGGTATTATGGCGCTTGCATTGATCCCAATAATCGAGTCCTCGACGGCCGCCGAAAGGTTTTGATCTTTCAGCCCCCCTTTCCGATGTTGTTAGTAACCGGAGAGTAACTGTATAGCCAGGATTATTCTTTTGATGATCCGAAAAATGTTCTATAGCGTCAGTTATACTCTTTGAGTTAAGAGTAACGGCTCCTGTGCGGGAAGTGTCCTTGATTTGAACCGTTTCCGCTTCGCCCGCTCGGAGAACATCAAAATCCTCCGCAACTTCAAGGAATAACACCTCGTTTGCACCCAGGGAAATCCATCTATTGAGACTCTGCCATACCTGATAGTCATAGCCTCTTAGGGGAGGAATCGCCTGCCTTGTCGAGTTTTCTACGTTCAGACCTTTTGGCGTTTCACTTTCCATTTTGTTTGCTTTAATGATTCTAAGAGATCACGCATTGGGGACTTAAGCAGTTATGTGACTGTTTGGTTGTCGCTCTGCGACGCGAATCAGCCGCATCCCCCTCTTCATCAAGTCACGTTCGGCAAATCAACGAGCTTCTGTGCTTCATTCACGTTGTCCATGAACGAGCCACCGCCCTCCATGTTTAGCATTTTCACGACGTCAGACAGGTCGGCATACTGCACCACTGCTTGGGATGCTCTGTTAAGTTCCATCATCCTCGGCGAACTATGATATTCCACTCCCCACCCTTCGGATAGACCGCCGTGGCTCGAATTCGCCTCTCTTGAGATTGGTACGATTCGCAGATACGCGAAGCCCTTAAGACGCGCGACTCGCCGATTCATGATGTGGTCAATAACGAGACCAGTTAAGTTGACATCCGGAAATGCGCGGATGTACGCGCGCCGGTAAGCGGTGTAGTCGACCTGAACCCACACCTGTCTCGGGTAGTGGAGGACTGCCGCTTCAGACAGGCCCCAGATTGCCAGGCGCTCGTCGGGTTTATCTGGTTCGTGCGTCTCAACGAGTAGTGCTTTGCTCGGCGAACCGTGTGCGAGCGGCGCGAGAATTCTGCCGACGTATTTCTCAATAGCATTTGTGTCTCGTGCGGCGATTGGTATGTACAAGCACGGCAGCAGACCGGACTGCTGCGGGATACGCACTGCGTGCTGATCTATCGGTCTGCGAGTCATGGTGCGCTTGAGGACGGCGTTATGAGTGATGACTCTGGGACTCACGCTCGGGATTCGGCCCCTGAGGCGCGCTGTATCACGGTTTGCGTCAGCCGCGCTTGCGCCGGCTAGCTGGCTTACGTCGAGTAGCCGGCTTACGCAAGTCTGCGAGATCCGTCGCCGCTCGCGATATCGCCTGCACGCGACGAGTTTCGCGGTCGGATCCGGTTGCCCATATAGCGGACATTAGTCGCTGGAGTTCACGCTGTTTTTTCCGAACGACCGCCTTCTTCTCTGTAGGCTTTGGGGCGCGTCTCGCTTTTGCCGCAGGCTTCTTCGGCAGAACCACAGTGGGAAATGCGGGTCGCTCTCCGATATCAGGCCGTTTGCGTTCTCGCTCATCAAAGACATGCCGGAGAAGAGCTTCAAGCGGATCGCGGAAAGCTCGTCCGCGAAAATCAACATATAGTTTGCCTTTTAGATATGTTGGCAGAGCCTTCGCGGGCTCTCCCTGCCGAAGGATGGGAACAAATTTCTTCTTGTTCTTCGTTCCGCTGAAAATCTGGCCAGTGACGAGCGAAGTTTCCCAGCCCACTCCGCCCTTTCGGCCATCCGCCCGATCAGCGTACTTGGTGGTGCAGATGATCAAGACATGCGTGCTACCACGCACACTCGATTCCATATACTTGGCGATGTCTATTCCCGGATGTGTTTCCCACAAATCCAAGTGTACGTACACCCCGTTGGCAGCCAGGGCCTCCGCCAGGCGGTTAACCCAGTTTTCATGACGCTTGCCTTCCCAGGCATAGCTGATGAAGCATGTGACCCTTCTGCGTGCCATGTTGTTCGATTCTCCAGAAAATATCTGGCCGAAGCGCACCGGTTCAGCTTGCCGCCCTGGCCTAAATCTGATTAAGAGCTTCGCATCCTTTTCAAATACAGTTTGAAGTATAGAGTCGGGAGTCTGACGTTTCGGAATCTCACGACTCGCTCTGGAATCGTCGCCTGAGAAACGCTTTGTATCATGGTTTGTGTAAAGCTTGCAATAAATCTTGCGGCGCGAGGAGGAGGAGCCCAGACTGACGCGGATAAGCTCGGACAAAAGAAAAAGTGAATAGAAAGAGTAAGAGGGTAGGGCCTCGCCTCAAACCCGCCCCTAATCCCCTCCCAGGGGAGTGGAAGAAAAGCGGAGCCATCCCTCACGGCCGGGCTACTGACCCGCCGGATCCGGTCGCTACCCCGGAAGCGTCGGGGTTCTGTGCCGCTTCACGACTTAGGCTGCGCGTAGCCTTTGTCGGCGATTTCTCTGGCTTTGAGGTTGGGGGTTGGCGTTCCTTTCACCTTAACCGTCGCATCAATGTGCTCAAAGCCCTTCAGCCCTTTAACAATCAGAGATTCGCCGGTGACTTTGCCGCCGGTCGAGCATTCGTCGGTGCCGCCATATTCGTAAACGCGCATGATGACCGCGAAGGGCTTGCCGTTTGCCATTCGCCATTCCACGGTTCTTTGTTTCCAGTCTACCGTCTGCGTGGCCAGCGATATGCTCTCTTCTCCCCTGGTAGCCGTAAAAATCGAAGAGCAGGCGGAGTAATAGATGTAAATGTCATAGCCGCCATAACCCTTGCACCTGGTCGGAATGTCCGACCCATGTTCCTCTGCCTCCTGCTCCTCTTTCTTCGTCATGCCGCTGCCGCATTTTGTCAGGGCGGTGTACGCACTCGAAAACTTCGTTGCGCCTTGACCTGTGACGCTGCGCAGTCCAACCGGCATCGGCGCGACAAACCTCTCCGCCGAAGCGGTCGAGATGTTGTTGCTGCCAACGAGCGAGAGCACAACCAGGGCAATCGTAGTTAGCCGGATCGGTATCCTCATCTTAACTTTTTCCTTCGTCAACGCATTCCAAAGACTTCTATCGCTGGGTGTCTCGGTCTTTCTGAATCGGCTCGAACATCTGAGTTGTATGGTCCGTCACGCTTGATACGGGTTGACGAGGCGCACTAATCTGCGGCACAGGCTTTTCGCTTAACGTCGGCTGTTTGGACTGCTGCGGTTGAGCAGCGCTGCCTGATGGTTGAGCGACATCGAGCACTCGGGACAATTGACGGACGAGCAGCGAGGCGATCGCCAGGATGATCAGCAGAGCGAAGCCGATCAAGACCAGTCCGCCGCCAGACAGGTTAACGCCCTGACTGATGAGCGCCATCACCAGCCCAAACATCATGCCGAAGCCGCCCAGCGTGACCAGCACGACAGCTATTGAGATGGCCCAGGTCGCGCCGACCAATTTGGACGGCGATCCACCAGATTGATTTGAGAGCGGCTTCAAATTAGCCCCGCAACGGTTGCAGTAACTCAACTCTGAAGTCAATTCTGAGCCGCAGGACGGACAATACATCTTTCTTTCACCTCTCAACTGGTACGATACTTCGAACCAGCGAGTTCACCAACCGTTCAGCCGCAGTGTGTCGAGCAAGAAGAATTAGCCGCAGATTAACGCTGATAAGCGCGGATAAGATGACGTATCAGATAAGATTGCAGTGATACTCTCCAGGGTGTGAATCCAGTGGTTTTCTGATCTGCGTTTATCCGCGCTCATCTGTGGCTGATTTGACCCAGGTCGCTACCACGCACCGAGTGCGGCGATTGCTTCCGCTTCACTGATGGATCTCGCTTGTTTCTTCACCTCCGCCGGAACCCAGCGCGGGAAGGGAACCTCCTTGTTCACATGACGACCACTGGCCGTGTGTTCCTGGCTTACCTTGGAAATTCGGTTAGGCGGAAAACGCGCGGCCACTCGAACCAACGCGGGCCACAGCCTTCGATGCACCAGAGTGATCTTCCCATTCACCAGACGACAAACAAGCACGCTTTCAGACTCAGTCACGGCTTCGAGTATCGCGAATATCTGGTGACTCTTTGGATGGCCCCACCAACTCCCTTTGATTGGTCCGCCGGCGATTACCTCGGTCAGTCGCGGCACCTGGCCCGTGGCTGATACCAGGACCACGCCGTGTTCTTCGACAAACGCTAATGCCTCAGCAGCCGTCATGCGATTGCTCCCTACTCTATTTCCACTGGCTTGCCGTCTACCGTGAACTTTGTTTGCTTTATTTTCCTCGAAACCTTCATTGCTTGTAAGAAAGAATCCATTCCATGACCGGATCACGCGCTCCGCGGAACTCTTCCCAGGTCGGCGCTATCAGTTTGTCGGGGGCGATTTCTGAATCTGTGTCGACGCCGAACCGGTGGTACTGGGTCGAATAAGAGATGCGCAAGCCGGAATTTGGTAGGCGGAAATCTGCGTGGTCGCCGTAATGGTTCGGTCGTATTCCGGCGGGAGCACCGGCGAGAATTGCGTGCGCCCGGTTGCGCAAATCAAGCGCGTTCACGCCCGCGGCTGAGAAGGTCCCCGGCCCGATGATTACGAACAGGCCGCCTGGTTTGTTGATCGCCGGGCGAGCTTCGATGATTGGAAGCAGAAGCGTTCGGAAGCGCTGAAAATCCCCGCCTTGATTTCGCCGCAAGTCGATCACCAGTCGTCGTGCGCGCGATTCGTCAACCAGCCGGGCGAGCACGACGGCCCGCTCGCGGAACTCGGCTTCCGGTGGATAACCGTTGAAGGAAAAATAGACTGTCTGAGTGTCGGGCAGGAACTCTGTCCACCACGGCTCGTTCAAACGCCGAAGGTAAAGCGGCGGCTTCTCTCCAACGGCCATGCGCCAGGAAGAGAAATCGCTGAGTCGGACGGGCGAGAGCGTCACGGTAGTTCGCTCTCCCGCCGCGTTCTCCAGAACGAAGGGCGCCTTCTCGCGATCCGAGATGACCCCCATGCCGTGCAAGACTTCCGGAGATGTTAGTTGCATAGCAGCGGTGAGGCGCGTCCGCCCTTCGGTCTCGCCGCGCGGAACAAGTTGCGTTGTACGTGCCACCAACTCTGCCAGCGGCACCGTGCCGATTGCGATGACGCGCGCTCCTACCGCCGAGTGATACGGAGCCCCGGCGGCAACGACGCGTAATTCCTCGCCGAACCAGTCCAATTCGATCGGGTAACGCCGAAAGCTGGGAGGCAGATCCAGATGCGTGTGCCCGTCACCGACGAGGGCCACTGTCCGCATCAGCGCAACCACAACCTCGTCGTTGCTCAGGCGCGGAATAGCAGCATCAAGTTTTGCCACTTCATTAGCAAAGACGTCTCGGCTAACGGTGTGAAAGGCGTTGACGTGACGGCGGGGGAGTTCGCTGGCAAGGTAGCGAAGATCTTCGCGCCACGCGTCAGGCGCGATGTCCGTGGTCGCGTTCCGCGCCGCGCACGCGCTCAGAAGAATAACGAGGGTTAGCGCGCCTGTTAGAGTCCTGATCATCACTTACCGTTTTGCACTTCATATGATTGATCACGCATTACTTGATCGCAAACGCGCGGAACCCAGGGTGACGCGTTCTGCGCGCAACCCTGGGCTCTAAAGTGGAACGCCGTTGGCTTCCCCCGCTCACTGCCCATTCCCTACTCGCCACGGGTGACGACTGCTCTTTGCGGTGCGTAGTTGATGCGGCGCATCTCTCGCATGCGACCATCTTTCAAGTTTCCTTCGACGATCTCATAGCCGAGCAGCGCCAGGATCCGCCCGCGCACGAACAGCGGACGAGAGTTGCCGTACCAGTCAACGCAAGATGCGCGACATCCATCATCGACGGCTCTATCGCTTTCGGCGCCGAGTTCGCCGAGTTCGGTAAAGTGCAGCGACTCGTTCCGCAGAAAGAGAATCGCGGCCGATCCCTGGAACAGATGCTGATAACCTGCGCGGCCGGGCACGCTTATCGGCAAACCGAGAACGCCTGAGTCCGGGCCGTCTGCTTTATAGAAAAAGCCCTGGCTGCGCAGTTCACCCTGCGAGGCGTCCTTGCGAATGAATTCGTCCGCTACCTCTGGTGAATCGCCCAGCCGCACGGCCGTGAAGTGCAGGTCTTTGCCGTCGGTACCGACAACGATTGCATTGGAACCCAGGGCCTCGATCCGATCCACACCATGCGTCAGCGAAAGTTCGCTGGTGTCGCCATCCGTCCAACGCACCGCATACAGATTCGCTTTGTTCTTTTGTGGTGCTCCCCAGCCACTGCCGGTTCCGTAAAGCAGATAGTCACCGACGAATCGATTCTGAAATGTATAGCCGGCGGGTTTCGGCAGCGGATGATAGCTCCATGAAGAAGCGCTCTGGCTGCCGTCATTGAAACTCGAGAGTGGCAGACGCATCATCGCTACATCGCCCGCAGAGACTTCCGCTCTCCACATCCCGTCACCGCCTGAGCCAGATCGCACCAGCACGTTGAGGTGTTTGTCCTGGCTCTCCAAAAACGAGAACTGATCCACCGGACTTCCCGAAACGCCAATCGCGCTCGGGCTCGAACCGTCGAGCGGCATGCGATAGAGCGTCGAACTCTCGTTCATCCGCTGACCGGATCGCGACCAATCCGTCGTCCAGACGTAAACCGATTCCGGCGAGACATAGAACACCCGACCTGCGGGTCCAAGTACCGCAGTGGCTTCACACTTGAAATCGCCTTGAGCCAGGTCACATACCGTTACTGTGTGCAGCGCCAGTCCATAGGTTGCATTCAGTTGACGCTCTGGACGGTAGACGCGGGTGGCCGAGACGATTCGTTGAAATTCGGTGGCGGTTGCGCCTTTGTGCCACTTGCGCACGGCAGGGAACTGCGCGAAGGGATTGTCGCTGTAGGGCGACAGATAGAGCGGCGAGTAAAAAATCAGTTTGCTGCCGATCAGGCGGCTGGCATAGTTGCGCGATGAATAGTAGTCGTTCGACCGCAGATGATAAGTCGATCGATAACTGAGATTGCCGGCGCGATCGATATTGAACAGGCCGACTTCAGTCCCGCCGCGTTCGTAGCTGTAACCGATCACCGCCACGGTATCGTCTGAGACGAGCATCTCGTCGTACCAGGTGGAACGCGGATCAATGTCCGAACCGAACGCGTCGACCGCCGAGATCGGTTTCAAATCGCCGTCTCCAACCGCGACCGTGAACAAACGGCCGCGCCGTAAGACGACCAGGTGATCGCCATGAAGCTTGACGATGCCGCCTTCGTCGACGCCCGCATGCTGGGTGTTCGTGACCGACTCGTCCGCGCCTTTTGCGAGACCACTGCTGGCATTGGCGTCAGCGCTCGCCGCTTGATTCGCCGAGGGCGCCGGCGGGTTGGCGTTTGACTCTGATCGCGCCCGCGCTAATTGGCGCTTTCGCTCTTCGGCTAACTGACGAAAGTAGTTTCTTAGTTCTTCTTCCGAGCCGAACGCCCGCATAGTCTTCCTGGCGGTGCCTTTGGAGGGAGACGCACCTGTGCCGGGCGCGCTGCTGACCGGTCGGCCAACGAAGGCCGCGAGTGCTGAAATCACGAACAGCGTAGCGAGGGCGGAAAGGACGAAGCTGGTGGCCGAAATGGCCAAAGTTCTTGCGGGTCGGGCAATATTTCTCATGGCTAACGATGTCTCCTTCGGCTTGCGTTAATCGAACAACCAGTGGATGAACGCGACCGGCGAGACGAACTTGCGCCTATCTCGAGCCGGTAACGCAAACAGCTTGCTTTGCCGATTGACTCTGGTGATATGATGCGCCTTCGACGGAGGCCTAAAGAAACCTAAAGAGGATCAGTGCGATGGATAGATTGAGTCATCACAAACGCCCGTGGCTGCGCCTGATTGGGTTTTTGATAGTGCTGGCCCTCGGCTGGAGTTCGTGGACCAGTCTGCCGGCTGCGCAATCACAAGAGGCCCAGGGGACCGAAGCTTCGTACGACAGCGAGTTTCAGAAAGGGCTCGACCTTCTGCGGCGGCGCCGGTACGAGGATGCTTTGAAAAGTTTCAAGCGCGCGAACGAAATGCGCAACAAGCAGTCCGCCGAGTGCTTCTACGGAATGGCGCAGGCTTATATGGGATTGGAAGCCTATAAGACCGCCGCGGAAAGCTGCGACAAGATCATCGAATTTTCGGGGGGTGATGCACAGGGGTTGGCGCGGGCTTACAACCTTAAAGGAATCGCCGTCCAGGCGCAGGCAGGGTCAAAGGACCAAAAGAAACTGCAGGAGGCAGAGGCTCTTTTCCGACAGGGACTGGCTCTGGGAACTGACCTTCCAATCCTTCGTCACAACCTCGGCTTCACCCTGATGCAGGCGAACCGCGACGCCGAAGGCATTATCGAACTGAAGAAATATTTGGAGCTGGTGCCGGAAGGGGACAAGGCCGAGCTGGCGCTAAAGTTGATTGAGAACCCGCGGCGTGCCAGAGAGGCCTATGCTCCCGACTTTTCCATTATCACCTCAGAAGACGAGCACATCGCGCTTGAGGATCTCCGCGGCAAGGTGGTGCTCCTTGATTTCTGGGGAGCCTGGTGTGGACCCTGTGTGGCGTCAGTGCCGGCGCTGCGCAGCCTGAACAAGCGGTACGCGAAAGAGAAATTCGTGATCGTCGGGATCGATACGCGCGATACTGAAGAAACATGGCGCGCCTTCATCGCCAAAAACGAGATGGTCTGGCACCAGTACCGGGACCGCGGCGGGGTAGTTCAGCAAGCATTTGAAGTACGCGGATTTCCTACCTACATTTTGATTGATCACGAGGGCATCGTGCGGTACCGCAGCGTCGGCACGAGTTGGGAGCATACCGGAGCCCTCGACGACGCCATCAAGAAACAGTTGAAGATCCTGGCGAAGAGCCTGCCGACGGAGTGAAGTCGTAGTTTCTCTTCCTGTGAATCTTATCAATCCAGTCAATCCAGATCCGATAGTCACTTCGCGCGTGGATCCATCTTCACAATCAATGGCTGGGTATAGCTTTTCCCACCGACAGTTAACTTCACCGCGTATGTCCCCGGCAACACGGTTGCTACTCCACGGCCGCCGAAACCGCCGCCACCTCCGCCTGCTCCTGCCGGTCGCGGGGGCGGTGTGGGTCGCAGGTCCCAAATCCATCGATGCATCCCGGCCGCGGCTGAGAGTGGTTGCTGCGCACGCACCCAGAACGCAGGAATACTGAGCGTGTCCGGATTCACCGGCGGCGTTTTGTCTTCGCTGGAGTACTTACGAATCATCTCACCAGACGGATCGAGAATCTCGAGCGTGATCGGGCCCGAAACACTTGCTTTCAGGTAGTAATCCATCATCGCGCCAAAAGGAGGATTTTCGGCCAGCGGTTCATCGCGCGGCATGGGCGTGCCGTTGTCGCTGCCGGGCGTCAGGTTGATCGCCTCAGCAGGTCGAAATAGAAATGCAGTCGAGTTGGCGACCTCAGAACTGATCTGACGGAGCGCGGTGATGTTATCCAGGACCCAGAAGCCGCGACCGTGTGTCGCCACGATTAAGTCGTCGCCGTGAATGGCGAGATCGCGCATTGATGCTGCCGGTAGCTTCAATTGCAGCGACTGCCAATGATCGCCATCGTCGAAGGAAACAAAGACCGCGCGCTCAGTGCCCGCGAACAACAGCCCGCGTCGCTGCGGATCTTCTTTCACCGTCTGAACGTACACACCTTTCGGCAGTCCATCCGTGATCTCAGTCCAGGTTCGCCCTGCGTCGCGGGTACGATAGATGTGCGGCTCGTAGTCTTCCAGTTGGTGCCGCTCGACTGCCGCGTACGCTTCATCGACATCGAAATGCGACGCCTCGATCATCACCACCTTGCTCCAAGAAGTCATCGCGGGCGGCGTCACGTTCTTCCAGGTCTTGCCGTCGTCATTCGTTCCCTGGATCAGTCCGTCGTCCGTGCCGATCCAAATCATTGAAGCGCGCAAAGGCGAAGGGGCGATACTGTAGATAACACCCCGGCGCTTATCTGCCGGCGCGTCGGCGGCGGCAGCCTCGTTCAGGTTTGACGGCACGCCGGGATCTTCGCGAGTTAAGTCCTGACTGATTTGCGTCCAGCTCTCGCCACCGTTTGTTGTCTTATACAGAAACTGATTGGCGAAATAGAGCGCGCGCGGATCAGCTTTAGAAAACACCAACGGCTGGGTCCAGGCATGACGGAATTGTCCCGGAGTCCCGCCCCGCTCAGGCGAGACGTTTTTTGTTTCGCCCGTCATGACGTTGCAGCGGGAAACCGTGCCGCCGAAAAGAATTTCCGGGTGCAGCGGATCGGGCGCCGTGTAACCCGCTTCACCGCCGGAGCACAATCCCTCCCAATCGCGATTGGAAATTTCTGAATGCCGGCTGCGCGAGGGCGAGCCGACGGCGCCGCTGTCCTGTTGCGCGCCGGTCACCCAGTAAGGGAAGCGATAGTCGGCGGCTACGTGATAGATCTGCGCTGTTGGTTGGTTGTACCAGGAACTCCAGGTCGCGGCGCCGTCGACGGTGACGATTCCGCCCTGATCGCTGCCGACAACCATTCGCTTCGGATCGTCTGGGTTAATCCAAAGCTGATGATAATCGTCGCCCCCGGGCGCGCCTTTGATGGCCGTCCAGGTCTTGCCGGCGTCCGTCGATCGATAGATGGAAGTGTTCATGACGTAAACGGTGTCCGCGTTTTTCGGATCGACGGTGACCTTTTCGAAGTACCAGCCACGGTCCCATAGACGTTTGTCGGCGGAGAGTCTGATCCAGGTTGCGCCCGCATCATCCGATCGAAAAACGCCTCCTTCTTTTGCATCGACACAGGCGTATACGCGATTGCGATTCGTGGGCGCGACGGCGATTCCAATGTGCCCGCGTCCTTCCGCCGGAATGCCCGCGGAGATTTCTTTCCAGTTAGCGCCGCCGTCGGTCGATTTGAAGATGCCAGCCCCCGGACCATTCGCCGGGGTGTAGATGAACCATGGTGGCCGGCGCACGTTCCACAAAGTCGCGTAAACGATTTGTGAGTTGGTGGGGTCGAAGGCGAGATCAATCGCGCCTACGTCTTCGTTCTGGAACAGGACTTTCTGCCAGGTCGCGCCGCCATCGCGCGAACGATAGACGCCGCGATCCGGATGCGGCCCGTATACATGACCCAACGCAGCCACGAAGACAAGGTTTGGATTCTTAGCATCGACGATGATGCGGCCAATCTGTCTCGTGTTTTCAAGCCCGATATTCTTCCAGGTCTTTCCCGCATCCGCGGATTTGTAGATGCCGTCGCCGAACTGAATCGAATCGCGCATATGCGGCTCGCCCGTGCCCACATAGATAACATTCGAATTGGACGGTGCGACGCCAATCGCACCAATTGAGGCAACGTTGTTTGAATCGAACACGGGAGTCCAGGTGCGGCCGGAGTTCAAAGACTTCCAGAGGCCGCCGCCCACCGAACCAAAATAGAAGGTGTCAGGTTGTCCGTTGACGCCGCTAACAGCATTAACACGCCCCGCGCGAAATGGACCGATCATCCGCCAGCGTAAGCCGGAATAAAGACTCTGATCGTATTGTTGTGCGGTGACAACTGGCGCCAGCATCAACAGTGTGGCGGCGATCACGAGAGCAGTCGCTGCCCACACGCGCACACCGGTCGGTCGAATATCAGACATGAATGAATTCTCCTCAGTTGGACGACGAGTGTTTCATAGAACCGACTTCAGTCGGGCCTTTGTTGACAGAGAAAGAACCCAACTAAGGTTGGTACTCTCAACACCTGTAAAATCGGATAGTACTTTCGTCGCCTCTAATTGACTTAATTATTCCTGTCATTATAAGCTTGCGCACGCCTACTGAGCTACTAAGTTCCGTGCGCCTCCCGTAGTTTCTGGCCCCGTTGATTCGTCGCCAGGTTCCCACAAACTCGAACAGAATTTAGCCGACCGTAGGTGAAGTGTGTCGTTCGCCACGAAGGAGGATCTCGATATGAACGGAATTCATCAACCACTACCAAAGGCGCGCAAGAGCCAACTTATCACCAAAGAATTAGCCGGCGAGATGCTGGTCTATGATCTAAACACCAACCAGGCGCACTGTCTCAATCCCGCCGCCGCGCGGGTTTGGGCCCATTGCGATGGAACGACAACGGTCGCAGAGATGGCGCGACGGTTGGCTCGCGAGATGCAGACGCCGGTTCCAGACGAAGTTGTCTGGCTCGCGCTGGAGCAGCTAGTGAAATCAAATCTTTTGGAAGAGTCGTACGTAAGACCGCCCCAGATCGAGCACCTTTCCCGGCGCGCCCTCGTAAAGCGCTTGGGGGTGGCAGCGGCGGTGACGGTGCCTTTCATCAGATCCGTCACAGCACCGACCGCGGCCCAGGCAGCGACCTGCCGGCCGGCCGGCACCACTTGCACCGCCAACGCCCAATGTTGCAGTAACAACTGTGTGGATAACGGCCGGGGTGGCTTTGAGTGTTCGTGAGGAATCTCGTGCTTGTTTGGTCTCTCGGGCGGCGATTATCAACAACGTAGAAAGCAAAACACGAGTTGTGAATCGTCTGACGCCTCCTGCTCAATTCTGGGGCTTGGCGTAGACTGTCCCACCCTGGAAATCAATCCCCACGAAAGGCTCTTGCCCGACGATCCAGGCGTCATGTCCAGGGGGGATTATCCCAACGTCTCCAGGCCCGAACTCGACTTCGGTGCCGTCACCCATTCGGACACCCATACGCCCTGAGACCACGTGCATCAGGTGCGCGACCTCGCAGCTGTCGGTTCCCACAACTGGCTTGACACATTCGGACCACCGCCAGCCCGGTTCGAAGCGCACGCGCATCGCCGTCACGTCGCCGAGCTTGACGACGTCGATCTTGCCTTTGTCGACCGTCCGCGTTTCCTCGGGGGTGTCGAAGGTCTTGCGTTCCATCTTAGCCATCACTCATCTCCTCCTTCATTGGTTGTCGGTGCCGTGCGAGTCTACCCCACGCCGCGCGCGCGGCCTAACGTCAGTTGACCCCGTGAGATAAGCTTTCGTATCTCACGGGGCGATTATCAACAACCTTCAATTCAACAATCAAGTTAAAGAACGCGCAATCGCCGCTCAAGTCCAACTGTTCGATGCCGTGCAACGCGCGAGGTTCCTATCGAAAAACGAAAACGTCAATTGGTTCAAAGACGGCTTGACCATCGCTGTGCGCTGCGTGCGCCCGCAACGCGCTCATCCCAGCGTCAAAGTCGCGGCGACTCAACTTCGCGAGGACTGAGTCCGCTCCCGCCGCCAGTTTCTCTGCGTAAGCCGCGTAACTTGGCGCAATCTCCTGAGTAACGAGATCAAGGGTTACCATTTGAAATCCAGCCGCCTCAAAAACTTCACGCACGAACGTGCTTGTAGAAAGGACCTCTTCCAGAATTGGCACGCTTTCCGGGAAAAAATCAACGTAAGGATACGACGAAATGCGTTCGCGAGTACCGGCGCGCAGGAAGGCTGTTTCCCCGTCGCGATCTTCACCATCGCCACGAAGCACTCGGCGACATTCTTTCGCCGCGAGCTTGGGATTATCGAAGTGATGGAAAATCATCGACATAAAAATCAGGTCAACCGAATTGTCGGGGAGGGGGATCGATTCGCCACGGCCAGTCTCGTATCGAATCCTGCGATCAGGCTGTTGCTTCAGATCGCTCTGTTTGCTTCGTGCCTGTTCCAACATCTTCGATGAGGGATCAATGCCGATCACGTCCGCATCAAAACGAATCGCGAGAGCTTCCGTAAAGCGGCCCGTGCCGCAACCCAGGTCAAGGATCGTTTCGACGCGCTGATCTTTCACGTGGGACGCGACGACGTTCATCCAGAGCTCGAGAAACTCCGGCCCATGATCGCGACCCCGGTCATAGGTCGAGGCTATGTCAGTTGCGTCGTAGTCCATGTTTTGAGACAACCCGCGAACGACCGAACTGTCACGCAGCCAACTTGACCCACGGACTCTTCGTCGTCCCGTTTTGCACGGCCGTTAAGGAAGCGTCGTCATACATGTATCAGTTTGCCCACAAGCTGATTCAGTAACGGTGATGTATTTGCGAATGCTTGCAACAGGCATAATAGTAAAATCTTGAAGCCGATTGAATGCACCAGCGTGATGACCTTAAATGTCGGCGTGCAGGCATTGTTAATACCGAAACCTAGTGACCAGGAGGTTCGTAAACTGAAGGCGAGCGCGAACTTCAATCTCTTAAAAGCACTTTTCAATTTGTTTCCACCCGCTCCTAAAGCCCGGGTCTGCGTCAAATAAATAATTGTGAATAGCATTACCACAAATGACATCCAGCCAAGCAGTCTCAAGGGACGCACTCCGTAACCCCAGAAGAAAAGATCGAATCGATTGGTAAGTCTTTGCCATCTTCCAGCCTGACTGCCCTCCAGATATTTTCGTCGGTACAGGACCTCGTTTTGCCCTTCGAGATCGCCCGATTGTTTGAAGGCGCTCTCGAGCCGCTTTAGGGTATCAGGGTTTCTGGAATTGAGACTGCCGTCAATCTGTTTCCAATCGAGGTTGACGCCTTTCAAAAATTGCGCGCCTCTAAGGACAATTCCGGATTGTGCGTCCTTGGGAGTTCCCGAACCAAGGCGGGGGAATTGCGAGTTGTAGAAACTAACCCCTCCTTCAAAAATGGCATTGCTGAAATCGACATGGTTTGCAAATTTCGCTTCACTGAAATCAGCGTAATCTCGGAACTCCACATCGTGAAATTTTGCTCGGTTGCAGTCGAGCCCTGTGAAGGCTGATCGTTTGTCAAAAACTACAGGTGAGGAGGCGCCTGTCGAGGCCCCTTGTTGACCGGTGTCTTCGTTCTCAGCCATTTGGTAAGAGAACGAGAGTTCGTTCAACTTGGCGTTGTTGAAATAAGCGCGCTCAGAGAAGGCTGTGTCCGCGAAAGTTAAGCTGCCCGTCTTCGCCCCGGTTACACTGTTAAGGTCCGTGAAAAAGGCGTTTCCAGCTACCTTACAGCCCTCAAAGGAAACACTTCCCGTAATATTAGCTTCGGTGAAATCAGGTTCGCCGCCGAAGATTACCAGGACAAAGCTGAGATCCTTCTTGATGAAAGCCTTTTTGAAAGAAGCCAACTTATCAATGCGGAGTTCACTTTCGACCCAGCTGTTGAAATAAACATCATCCTGGAAATCAACATCGTCGAAAGTGACATTGTTCTTAAATTTAGATCCGTTAAAGAGGACCAGTTGCTTGAAAGTTGCCCCAAGGAAGGTGACCTGACTCTCGAAATTGCTCGAGTCGAACGATGCTTGTTCTTGGAACGTACTATTGTCGAATCTTACGTAAGCCGGTCCAAAATCCACCGACTCGAATATGATTTGTCCTTCAAAGATCGTATCGAGAAAGGTGAAGTTTGGAGCGTATTTTGAGGTGAATTGGGTGGTCGTGAACGATAAGCTCACCGGAATGACAATGACCTTGTCAATGCCGGCGTTCTTGTACCGTTGGGATAGTTCGGGAGAAAGCACATCAACCGATGTTTGAGCCAGAGCCGTCGTGAATTCATTTTCGTGATGCCTGGGGGTTTCACCCGATTCAAGGCCGTCATAAAAACTAAAGGGTCCTTCAACTACACACTCGTCCAGGTTGATGCCGCCTTCCGGCAAAGCTTTATGGAGCTTTGAGGCCTGCTGGGCCCACAGTAAGGCTTTGATTATTGCCGACGCCGGAACCCTTCTATTCGAGATAGTTTTGTTGGCTTTAACCAAATGCAAAAACGCTTTTTCGGTGATCGGACGCTTTGCCTTCGGGGGACTATCCGCAAACGCCAGCGATGGCACAGGGAGTAAGAAAATGATTGAAAGGAATATGTATCGGGGTGAGATTCTCATTTTTATGAACTCCTCCTGGATGCCGCCGACACCTGGCTCAGTCCGGAGGCTCAGTGTCAAAGTGTTATTTGGAATGCGTTAGTGAGTTTGGTTTCTCACGGTAGTGCATTGCAGGGCCTCTTAATTCTCAACCTTCTTCTCGTCTCTTGTTTCCTGCTTCGGCAACTCCGGTGCGGTGAAGTCCGGCAGCGGATCGCCCCAGATGAAATGATTGAACCAACCCAGGTTGTGCTGCATCACCGCGCGCATCGACTTTGGTTTGGTGATGCCGTGGCCAAAGCCTTTGTAGACCACCATCTCGACTTTCACTCCGCGATCTTCCAGACCCTGACGCAACTCGTACGCGTTGGCTATCGGCACACGGCGATCGAGTTCGCCATGCTGGATCAGCGTGGGCGTCTTCGCACTCTTCACATAAGACATTGGGGAAGTCTTCTGATAGATCTCCGGATCGTCTGCCGGATCGTTGCCCAGATAATTGATCGTGAAAGGCGTGATGTCGGTGTTGTAGTAATAGGTGGCCCAGTTTGAGATCCCCGCGCCGACCGAGATGGCCGCGAAGCGATCGCTCGACGTGGTCAGAAACGCCGAGATGTAACCGCCCTGGCTCCAGCCCATGCAGGCGACTTTGTTCTTATCAACCCAACCTTTGCTGACCAGGTGGTCGACTCCCGACAAAACATCCCAAGCGTCGCCCAAGCCGAGATTGCGCACGTTAAGTTTGCGAAAAGCCTCGCCGTATCCGGCACTGCCGCGATAGTTCACTTTCAAAATGAGTGCTCCGCGCGCGGCCCAAATGTCCGAAGGGTAATAGCGAGCGTCCGGAGTCAGGAGCAAAGGCCGATCGACTCCCGTAGGGCCTCCATGAATAATGCAGAGAAGCGGATACTGCCTGGTCGCGTCGAAGTTAGCCGGCTTGATCAGCACGCCCTCGATGGTGGCGCCATCCTGACTCTTCCATGAGATAACTTCACGTGTGCCCAGAGTGAAGCCGCTGGCTTGCACAGTCATGTTCGTCAATTGTTTGGGCGAAAACTTTCGGACTTCAGCTACAAAAACTTCGTTCATGCTGGTTGGCGAACCGGCGACAAACGACATGCGGTCCCCGGCACGTGTCAAAGAAAATGATCCGCCCATCAAATTGTCGGGCGCTGAGATACGGGTTATCTTATTGGTGGTCGCATCGACGCGGAATAAATGTGAAGCCGTCCGTTGCAGTCCGGTGAAATAGATTCCGTCGGCTTTCCATTCTACGAGGCCGGGATTCTCATCGAAACTATCTGTGATCGATTTGGGCGCGCCGCCTTCCACCGAGACAACGGCGAGTCGCGAGTTGCTGGCGAAAAACACCTTGTTTCCCATCGCGGAAGAAAAGACAATTTGCTTCCCATCGGGCGAAAACTGCGGCGCGTTGTCGGGGCCGGGTTGGAAAACGATCTTCTTTACTGAGTCGTCACTGAGCCTTATCAGGTAGATGTCTGAAGTAACGCCCTGAATCAGATCGGGATTGACTGTGGCGCTGAACACAATGCTTGAGCCATCGGGTGACCAGGAGAATGAACTTACGCTGAAATCTTTCTTCTTCGTGCGTTGCTTTCCCGCGACGGGGGCAGTCATCGCTTCGGCTACATTCAAGGTCCAAAGCTGCACATAACTGTAGCCGTTGCGCACGACGTCGTAATCGCCGAGGTATTCTTTGCGGTCCTTTAGCGGCTGGGGCACCGGTTCGGTCGCCGTGTAAGCGATGGTTCGGCCGTCTTCTGACCAGGCGAAGTTACTAATTGCCGTTTCAGATTTGGTTAACAGCTGTGCCTCTCCTCCGGCGGGATTGATCACAAAGATCTGGTTCTTGTCCTCCTGGCGATTGCTGAGGAAAGCGAGCCATTGTCCATCAGGCGACCAACGCGGATTGGTGGACGATTTATCGCCGCGGGTTAATTGGAATGTCTTGCCTGAGTCAGTTTGGGCCAGCCAAATCTGAGTGATGAAAGCGTCCTGCTTGAAATCACCATAGGCGACTGTGTAGGCGACCCACTTTCCGTCCGGCGAGATTTGCGTGCCGCCGACACTCTTGATCGTTAGCAGATCGTCGACCGTTGGGACACGGGTGTTGCCATCCGAGGCAAATCCCAGACTTCCGAAAGCTAACAGGGTCAGTAGGACAGGCAATCGTTTGATCATGGGTCCTCTCCAGAAGTTTCGAGTTTCGAGTTTCGAGTTCAGGTTTCGAGGTTTCAAGTTTTTCTCCTTAACTTGAAACTCTAAACTCGAAACTTACGTTGGCCGGCGCTTCTTTGCATAGATCTTTTTGACGGTTGATACGACGCCCGCAGGTTCTTTCGCCGCCGGTTCGCCCAGCTTGCGCGCATCCCGGAGCGCTTTCTTTCGCGCGCGGCGAATGTAAGCACGAAGCTCAGGGCGTTTGATGTCTTCAGGCGTCTTGATCGTAATATGCCGAATTCGATTGCCCGATCCTTGCAGAATGCCTTTCGGATCATCGAGCGTGGCGCCATCATTGAACCCCAGATTCACGTGCTGGGAATAAACCGCGATATGAAAAATGCCATCCTTCAAGCGATCGCTGGTGCCATAGCCGATCGCTACCGCACTGTACGCGTCATAGATGTTTTCATAGCAGGGCGCCATTTCTTCGAGCACCAGCTCGCGTAGTTGTAAGGCCAGGTCCCGGACCTCGCGATCGTAGGGCTTGAGAAACTTAATTAGTGCTGGTGGCGGTCGATGTGCCATCTGGTCGTTTGTTAAGCGGCGGGCTAATGCCCGCCAATCAATCGTGGTACGGAACCCGAGCGGGCAGTAGGTGTCCTTGAATTTACGGCGTTTAGAGTACCAACTTTAGTTGGGTTCTTTCTTCGCTTAAAAATCCGACTAAAGTCGGTACTCTGAACACCGCCCATCACAGTAAGACACGACCGAGCAGTAGCCAGTCTCTTTACGGTCACAAAACCACAAAGTCGATCGTTTGGGTAGCGCTGGTTCCGGCAATGCTGTCGGTGATCGTAACGCGCAAATCGTATGTGCCCGGCGCCAGGGTCTGGAGTGTCATTTCTTCTCCAAACGCAATTCGCTCTGGGTCAGGTCCGCCCTGGCTCACCTTGCGCTGTGGCGAGGAGAGCATTACCCGACCGTCACGCATGACCTGTGTCTGTACGGTCAGGCTGGGCGCGCCAGTAGCGTCTCGCTTCGCATTGTAGATGAACATCCAGTAGCCCAGACGCGCCAAACGCGAAAAGCGGTGATCGACGCTGAGTTGGATCTGCGGGCCGGCGTTTCTGTCTTTCGCGTTTTCCAGGACCTGTCCGCCGAGCAGCACACTGCTAGTCGTTAGTTCGCGCTTAGTGAGATCTGGAATGACGACCCACTGCATCGCGCTGCCGACGAGACCGCTCTTTTCATCACGCGCAGCTACGCGCACCTGATAAATCCCCGGCCCGAGCGGAGTGTGCTGATTGTAAATGACTCCAGCGTCGGTTTTCCCGGCGTCAAGAGGATTGACGCTCAACTGGTTTCGAAAACTGGAAGCTATCTTGCCCTTGTCGTTGAGAATTACGCCCGCAAGTTTGATCGTGGCCTGCTGTTTGCCGTCGTCACCGTACCGCAAACCACGAGTGGAAACTTGCATCGACGAAGTCAGGACAGTTTCATTCTTTGGCGTATTCAAATAGGTAAGCGAAAGCAGGGTCGGCAAGGATCCGTTCGGGTAATAGTCCGAAAGCGCACCCCGCAAATCAGATTCAGGAGTCTTCGCGGGATTTTCGGTTGCCGCCTTAGCGGCGGTTTCGGAAGCAGGCTGCGGGCCTTCGACGTAACCCCGCGGCGCGCGCACCGTTAGATCGGGCCGGCCCGCGACAGTCACCTTAACATGGCGAAACTTCGGGGCTTTTTCTTCTTCCTTGTCCGGACGCCAGGCCAGCAGATAGTAGTTCGACGTTTCATCCAGGACCTTCTCAACCCAGCGAGCAAAGTAGTTCGTGTTGCGCAGTGCTCGTCCACCCGTCTCGTCCGCCAGAGCGTGCAGGGCATCCTGATAGGCTTCGATCTCGCCGACCGGCGCTCCAAAATCCATGCGCGCATTTCCTTGCCTGACGTCGACCTGGTTCGCCGTGACCAGTCCTCTTGAATCAATGGTGTAGATGACTACGCCTGCGCGCTGAGCCGCGTCAATGATGTTGTCGAGCTTGCCTCTCAAATCGGGACCGTGCGGTCCCGAGTCCATCAGGAAACCGTCTGAAATAAGAAAGGCCAGTTTGCGTCCGGGAATACGAGCCGAAGATCGCATCAGCGATTCAAGTGACGCATACATGTTTTGGGTGATGGTGCCCGCTTGCATGAGCACAGCGCGCGCGCTATTTCGGACCTGGGTTTCGCAGGTTCTGGCAATAGCCGCCATCGCGACCGGAATCTTCTTTGGCAGGCTCGATTGGATCACGCATTCCCGGATGTAGTAATTGAGAACGGCGCTGGTTTTGTTTGTACTTGAACCCGAGTCGATGATGAGGGCATCGAACTCTCTCATCTTCGTGCTCCCTGTGCCGTAACCTCGAACATCGTACGGGCGAGGAGAGAGTCGCTCGATGGCCGCCTTGAGGACCTCTCTGTTATTGGTGAACTGTTGCAGAAAGCCGACCTGGCCGCTCGCCGACGCAATGGCGACTGAATCTTTCGCCGACATCTCGTTGTCCAGAAAATTGCGCAGCATGTCTCGGGTGCGATGCAGGCTGTCAGGCGAAAGGTGAAGGTCGTCCATATAGAAGACGATGGTGCGCCCACGCACTGTTGGGCTGGCCGTGGGGACTTTGATAGCCGGAAGGTCGGCAGCGCGACTCGCCAGTTGTTCTTCTCTGGAGCTGCCGGCCGTCAGGCGCTCAAAAAAACTAATGGGCTGCGGCTGGCCATCAACCAGCAACGTGAATTGACCGCGATCGAGACCGTCAACGAAACGCCCGTTCTTATCGACTACTGTCACCGCCGTCTGCACCAGATCGGTGTTGACGCGCAGCACGTCGTCCGTTTGAGGTTTTGATGGCTGCTGGGCATTGATCGTCGCGCTCGTAAAATTGACTAGCGTGGTAAGACACAAGATTAACAATAGGAACCGTAACGTGGGATTGTTAATGAATTTCATGTAGAGCGCTCCTCAAGAACTGAATGTGGGTGCCGGAAGTTTATCACCTAAACCCGCCGCCAAAAAACTTCCTGATCCTCAATCCCTCTCCCTTTGGGAGAGGGTCAGGGAGAGGGCGTAGTGTAGAACTCGAAGTGGAGCCCCACATTCACTTCTCTACACGATCTGTTGCCGCCTCAGACCCTCTCCCCAGCCCTCTCCCAAAGGGAGAGGGAGTCTTTCAGCAAGCACCTATGAGAGTAGTTCCGCGACGATTCGTTCGACGTGGATTTTCGTCGTGTCGAGGAAGGGAATTCCGTGGTGTTCCGTATCGCGCAGAATCAAAGGCAACTCCGTTCCGCCCAGGATTAGTCCTTCGATATCGTCCCTCGCTTTCATTCGATCCACGATCTCGAGCAGGTGTTCGCGCGTCTCGGGCAGAAAGATGTTATTCAGCAGTTCCTTCATGTACTTCTCGTGAATGTAGGCTTGCTCTTCTTCTGTGGGGACGACGATGGTCATGCCTGCTTTGGCAAAGACGTCCGGATAGAAGCTGCGCTTCATGGTAAAGCTGGTGCCGAACAAGCCAACTCTCTTCATCCCAAGGGCCTGGGAGGCGCCGCACGCAGATTCGACGATGCTGATCAGCGGAATCGGCGAGCGCCGGCGCAACTCATCAAAAACCAGGTGCGGCGTGTTGGAAGCGAGAGCGCCAAAGTCAGCGCCCGCCCGCGCCAGCTTTTCGATTTCGCCGGCGAGATAATCGGTGAACGCGTCTATTTCGTTGTCGGTAATCCAACGGATCAGCCTGGTGAGATCGACGCTATTGATAATGATCGAGGGATAGCTCGCGGCCCGCGCATCCTGCGCGTCGACCGGCGCGACGCCTGGGCCACTTTGCCGCTCGCGATAAGCATCGATAATCAAGCGATAGTACTCAATCGTTGATTCCGGCCCGATGCCGCCGATGATGCCGACAGTTTTCATTGCTGACCCTAAAATATACACGGCTGTCTTTCTCTTCTGCGCTTCGTCCAGGACTTTACGCAGTCCGATCAACCTTCACGACGTAAGTCTTGAACAGCACCTTCATGACCAAGAACCTCCTTCAATTCGATGCCGGGTGGATAAAATATTCGAGCCTAACCATTCCGCCGGCCATCGGCGTCGCGGATTTCAGCGTCAAGCGCCGCCTCCGTGATATACGAGGCCAGAGAGGAATACCATCTCCGAGAAGCAGCGGAATTACGTGAACTTCGATACGGTCGAGTCCATCCGTTTCCAGGAACTGCTGCTGCAAATCCGAACCGCCGATTACCCACACGTCTCCGGCAGCGGTTTTCCGCAGTCGATTCACGAGCTCGGCAATATCTCCGCTCCAGAGTTCAGCCCTTTCTGGAGGATCCTCGACGGCTCGATGGGTCACGATCACGGCTCGTTTGCCGGCGTAAGGCCAGCCTGGCAACTGCTGAACCTGGTCGTAGGTTCGACGCCCAATCACCACGGTGTCGATCTGCGCGATGAATGCGTCGTATCCGTAGTCGAGTTTGCCGAACTCCTCAAGCCAGTCGAAGCTGCCGTCCCGACTTGCTATGTAACCATCGAGAGTAGCTGCGATGAACCCTCGGATTTCAGCCATCAAACACCTCCTCGACCCCGGCCCTACTTCTACTCGACTCCCGCGTGACCAACCCACTCGCGCCTTAGCAGTCCATAAAAGAACGCATCCTGTATCTCGCCGTTAATTTGCCAACGCTCACGCAGATATCCTTCGCGCTGAAAGCCCAGCCGCTCCAGCGTCTTGATCGAAGCGGCATTTCGCGGATCTACATCGGCTTCGATGCGATGTAGCTCCAACACTTCGAAGGCGTATTTCAGCACGGCCATCAGCGCTTCGTTCATGTACCCTCGGCCCCAATAATCGCGACCGAGGGCATAGCCGATCTCAGCTCTAAGATGATTGAAGTCGAGATTAAAGAGCGTGATGCTGCCGATAAGTTGATCGTCGGGGCGCAGGGCTATGCCCCACTTCAAGATTGCCCGACGTTTCCAGCTTTCATGAATCTCCTTTATGAGATTAACCGCAGCTTCGCGGTCAGCCAACGGTGGCGTGCTCCAATACCGCATCACTTCCGGGTTGGAGTAGATGGCATAGAACGCCTCCGTATCCGCCGCGGAAATCCAGCGGAGAGTCACGCGACTCGCGTCGAGTGTTGGTAGGCGTTCCCAGTGCATGGCTGCGGCGGAGATTGTATCACTGCGTTTAAGTGAGGAGGGATGTTCAGGCGTGTTTAGAGTACCATCAACTTCAGTTGGGTTCTTTTTTCCCAGCAGAAAGGCCCAACTAAAGTTGGTACTCTAAACACCGCTTCCAATTTAGGACACCCCTCATTTTCTCTGCCACCGGTCGTCCTTATCCAGAATCTTTCTCGCCCCGTCTCCGTCCAGCCACTTCCTGGCGTTTGGATCGTCGCGCAGATAGGCATCCCAGAATGCCGTCGTCAGCGCCAGGATCGACCGGTGATGATTTGGATTGCGTGGTTGGCTGTCACCAGGTAACGGGCGGTCGGTGAAGGCGGAGTGTTCAGCGTTGAAGAGGACCAATTCATACTTGCCACCAACGGGAAGGGCCGGAAAAACCGAAAGCCGCGACGCCACGTCGGCCTCGCCAATCGGCGCCGTGTCCTTTGTTCCGGTGAGCAGCATCCAGGGAATCTTCACGTCGCCAAATGCCTGCGTCGCATTGCCGCCTCGGCGCGGACCGCTGGGACTCATGATCACGGCCGCCTTGATGCGCGAGTCAGTAAATCCTGCGCCGCGCACAAAACGTTGCCCGCTCACCGCCTGCGTCGTGACCGCGCCGAAAGAATGACCTGACATGCCAACGCGCTTCATATCGAGGCGAGCAGTTAATTGATTCCCCGCAGATTTGTTCCATTGATCGAGTTGATCGAGGACCGCGCGAACATCGTCGACCCGCAGCATGAAGTTTTCCAGGCCCGCCGCCGCTCGCATCGCCGCCATACGTTGGGCCGGCGGTTTGTCCTTCCAGACTGATTCATCGCTGCCCGGGTGCTGCAGGAACACCACCACATAACCACGCGCCGCCCAATGATTGCCGAGAAAGGCCGAGCCTTCGCGCGATCCACCCAGTCCGTGACTAAACAGGACGATCGGCGTCGGACTTTTCTGCTTTGGGAGATAGACGCGGATCGGAATCTCGCGCGATCGTTTCTGGTCGATGACCGTCAAATCCATCTGTAGCGGCTGATACTTGTCCGTCAGAAGTGGATCGTAGCCGGCGTCGGACCGAGCGATAAGAGCAGACGCCGAAATCACGAGTAGCAACGAGACTGTAAACAATATCCGCATTTACCCTCGATTTTTCTCCCAGTTCATGGGCGGTCGGAATATTAGACGCCGCTGTGATCGTTTGGAGTTCCGCCTTTAGGCGGCCCTGATTTCCGAACCACAGACCGCCTAAAGGCGGAACTCCGAACCAAAGCGCCGTCGTCGCTCTGCCGGCACATTCCAAAACGGCCCGCCTACTGCGCGACGTCGTATTCAGGCTTCGGCATTCCCATCAACCATTTATCGAACCAGCCGACGATGTGTTGCAGCCGCTCGATGCGATGCCAGGGTTGGCCAGAGCGCGACAACTCGTGCGACTCGTTGGGAAAGCGCACCATCACCGTCGGGATCTTTCGATACTTGAGCGCACGAAACATCTCTTCACCGCCGGCGCCGGTGGGCGTGCGGTAATCAGTTTCGCCCAGAATCAACATGAGCGGCGTCTTCACGTTGTTAATGTAAGTGATCGGTGAACGCGCCTTGTATTCATCCGGATTCTCGAACGGCGGTTTCCGGAACCATGTCGGTTGAAAGAGCGTGAAGTCGGCCACGTACCAGAAAGTGGCCCAGTCAGCGATGTCGCGCTGTGATACGGCGGCAGCGAATCGCGTCGTTTGTCCAATCGTCCAGTTCGTCAGAAGCCCGCCACCACTACCGCCGGTCACACCCAGCTTTTTCTCATCGATGTAGCCCCGCTTAAGTAGTTCATCGACGCCGGCCATCAGGTCCTTGTAGTCATCGCCGGGATAGTTGTATTGAATGATGTTGCCGAACTCCTGGCCATAGCTGGTGCTGCCGCGCGGGTTCGGATAGAGCACTACGTAACCCTTCGCCGCCATCCACTGAAACTCATGATCAAAAATGAATCCGTAGGCCGCATGCGGCCCGCCGTGGATATTGAGGATGAGTGGGTATTTCTTATTAGCATCGAAGCCGGGTGGTTTCTGCACCCAGGTTTGAATCCGCTTGCCGTCGAAACTTGTGTACCAGACTTCTTCCGGTTCGGTCAGGTTCAGCTTTGAAAACAACTCATCATTGAGATGAGTGAGCTGCTTCGGAACCGTCGCACCACGTTCCAACCAGAAGATGTCTCCAATGCGTGTCGGTGTGGAAATTGTCAAAGCGAACTTCGAAGCATCGGACGTCGCGCGAAAACTGGTGACGGCCTGGTTGCCGCTGGTCAAGTCAGTCTCTTTGCCGTTTGTGGCATCGAACAATCCGAGATTTGCCTTTCCTTCCTTAGCGTAAACCATAGCAATGCCGCGACCGTCCGCGCTCCAGACGGCCAGGCTGCCGCCGCCTCCACGTGGCGCGCCGTTGTCTCCACCGACTCCGGAACCGACGTCATAGTCGAACGCTCCGGTCAGGTTCTTCGGTTTGGCATTGGGCGCGATGTCCATCACCCAGAGATCTGGTTGTGTATAAGAATTGATTGGCTGGCCCACCGAGGCGATGAAAGCCATTTGCCTCCCGTTTGGACTCACCGAGAAACCGCGGGCGTCCATATCGAACGAAGTAAGTCTGACCGGCTCGCCAGCGGACACTGAGACCGAATAGAGAGTCGTTGACGGTAACTCGTAATAAGGCTCGTCAATTCGATCGGAGGTGAAGTAAATCTGCGAACTGTCTTTGGCCCAGATGACGGTGTCTTCTGAGTAGCGTCCGCTGGTGAGTTGTTTCGGCGTGACTTTGTCGTCGCCGTTTTTCGGCGCGGCCACGACCCAGATGTGTTGCGGGCGCTTCGGATCGGTATAGCCGGCGCCGTTGAAGCGATAGACGGCGCGCGTGATCACGCGCACGTCGCTCTCTCGCTCTTCCGGCTTTTTCGCGTCGGCAGCAGTTGGGGCAGGAGTTGGGCTCGGGGAAGGCTGGGCTGGAGGCTTAGCCGCCTTGGCCAGGTCCTCCGCGTTGGCGCTGTTAGCGAACGCGATCATCTTGCCGTCGGGCGACCATTGAGGCGCACCCGCTCCACGCGTGACGGTAGTGAACTGGAATGAATCGCCGCCGGCCATCGACAGCATGAAGAGCTGAGGCACGTCAGGGCGCCCGTCCTTCTCAGGGACGCGCACGAAAGCGAGGTATTTGCCATCCGGCGACCACCGTGGCGATGAATCTCTCGGGCCCGCAGTTAGTTGACGTGTCTCGCCGGTGGCCGGAGAGACGCTCCAGATCGCGGTGTTGTAGCCGTCCTTCTTTTCGTTCACGGTCACCCGCACGAACGCGATGCGCGAGCCATCGGGCGATACCTGCGTGTCGCCCGCCCAGACAAAGCTGAACAGGTCCTTCTCAGTTATGTTTCGCTTTTGCGCCAGCGCCGATGTGACGATAAGCGCAATAGTGATCAAGACAAACAAGAGACGAGATCGCATAGAGTTTCCTTTCGGGGACTGGATGGCAACGCGTCGGTATTCTACCGGGAACGGGCGAAAGGGGAAATAGGCGAGGCGTCAAAAGAGATTAATGGGAGTTCCCATTAGCACCTCGCTTTAGCGAGGTGATCATGGCGTTCTTGCAATGATCACCTGGCTAGAGCTGGGGTGCCAACGAGATGATTCCGGCTGAGGGATAGAAACAGTTGAAACTGTTTCCGGCTCTCAATCTAGTTTTGATCACCTGGCTGAAGCCAGGTGCTAATGAGACTCCACCGGCAGTTCTTCCAGCCCGCGCACGATCAAGCTCTTCCGCCAGCGCAATGTCTCTGCCGATTGTGCCAGGCGCAATTCCGGAAAGCGGCGAAACAAAGTCGTCAACGCAATCTGTCCTTCCAGACGCGCCAGCGGCGCGCCGATGCAGAAGTGCGCGCCCTGGCCGAAGGCGACATGCCGGTTCGGCTCGCGCGTGAGATCGAGAACTTCCGGATCGCGGAACTGGGATTCGTCGTGATTGGCTGATCCAATCATGGCCACAACCAGATCGCCCTGCGAAATATTTACTGACCTGATCATCATGTCCTCGCTGGCGAAGCGCTGCGAAGCGACGTCGACCGGACTGGTGTAGCGCAGAAGTTCTTCGATAGCTGAGTCGGCAACCGCCGGGTTCTGCAGAAACAATTCCCTTTGGGCGGGATCCTGGATGAGCGCGAGTGTGCCGCTGCCGATCAGGTTCACTGTAGTCTCATAACCCGCGAAGAGGAGCAACGCGATCATTGCGACCAACTCGTCTTCGTTGAGTTTGTCGCCCGCCTCTTCGGCCTGGACCAGCGCGGTGATCAGGTCGTCACGGGGCTCTCGCCGGCGCTCAGCGATCAACTTGCGAAGCTGGTGGGCAAGTAGTCTTTGATCGGGTATCGAACGCAGCACACTAAGTGCGCTGGAGGCCGAAAAACTGGTTCGTAACAGTCGGTGGAACCGGACACGATATTCGGTAGGAACACCCAGGAGTTCGGTGATGATCGTGAGTGGAAGCGGAAGCGCGTACCCACGCATCAGGTCCATACGACCTCTCTCCGTCAGCTCGTTCAGCGAATCGTCACAGACGGTTTGAATACGGTCGCGCAGGCGTTCGACGAAGCTTGGCGTAAACGCCTTGTGCACGAGAGCGCGCAGACGCGTGTGGTCGGGAGCATCCTTATTGAGCATGTTTCGGGTGACCGCGCCCGACAGCCGGTAAAGCCACTTGGTTGTGGGAAACCAATCCTTTAAGAACCGATCGTCTTTGAGAAGTTTCACCACGTCATCATAGCGAGTTATCAGCCATGTCGGTTGTCCCAGGAGGGTGGTGGGGCAGACGGGAGTTTTGGCGCGCAGGCGGGCGTAGAACGGATAGGGGTTGGCTTTGAATTGCGGGGTCGCGAGATTCGCAATCTTGAGCTGATCCACAGGTCTCTTTTTACCGCAGAGGACACAGAGAACAGAGAAAAAGAATTTCACGCAAAGGCGCGAAGGCGCAAAGAGGCAGAGAGGTTCTGAATGCTTAGGGAGTGAAAGGCTTTTCAGAAGAACGGTGCGACCGGTGTGAGTTTCTTAGCGCCTTCCGACTTTCTTCGCGCCTTTGCGAGAAATCTCTTTTGCGAGTTGTAGTCCACGCAAAGGCGCAAAGAAAACTTAAGGCGCAAAGAAGAAGAAGCTCTTACCCAACCTTCCGCTTCCGCGCCACCGGCTTTGCTTTCACCAGAGTGAGCGCGGCTTTCTTCTTTGCCGCTGGCGCCGCTTTGACCATCGGCTTGCGAGAAGAAGCCTGTAGGCTCTTCTTCAGCGCCGTCATGATGTCCAGGCGCGGCATCTCTTCCACCTTCTCGAACTCCGTGACCTTCTTACCCTTAATCTTCTGCTCGATCAGTTTCCGCAGGGCCTCGTGATAATGATCGACGGTGTCGATGTCGGCGAAAGATGTGATCATTTGCTCAACCAGCATCGTCGCCAGGCCCAGTTCCTTCTTGTCGAGTTTCTGTGCGCCGGCCAGTTCCGGAACGTCTTTCATGCTGCGGACCTCGGCTGGGTAGCGCAGCTTTTGCAGGACGATGCCGTTCTCGTGCGGGAAGACCGCGACCAGATCTTCGCGATCGCGCAAGACGACTTTTGCGAGGCCGACTTTGCCGGTGTCCTTGAGGACCTGGAGCAGGAGCGCGTACGGCTTTTCGGCCACCGGGCCGTCCGGGCCCAGATAGTACGGCGCGTCATAGAAGGTCGGCGGAATCTCTGACTCTTCGACAAAGCCGAGAATGTCCACCGCCTTCGTAGTCTTGATTTTGACCTTGGCGATCTCTTCCGGCTCGATCAACGCATAGCGGTCCGGCTCGTATTGATAGCCTTTGGTGATGTCTTCGTTGGTGACGACCTGGCCGCACTTCTTGCACTTCTTGTCGTAACCGATCGGACCAAAGTCTTCGCGGTGTAGTTGATTGAACTGGATTTTTTCGGACGCTTCGATGGCGTTATAGACGCGCACCGGAATGGCAACCAGCAGAAAACGAATGTGGCCTTTCCAAATCGATCGCATTGGTTTTTCTCCGCTACTTAGACACAAACGCGGGCATCGCGCCCGCATTTCCCCGAGCCGTCAATTGACCCGGCCCCGGCCCGCAGGGCCAAAGGGGAGGGAATTATGGGCCAGTTGGCCCATCAAGTCAAAAGAATTATTGGGTGTGATGCCTTCGTCACACCCACGAAGAGGGTCAGGCCGTTACAGGGAATGGGGACGGCTATTTTTTTCTATGCCTTCGCCTTTTGGCGCTTGGCTGGCTGGTTTCTAGGCGTGACGTCGCTCCGCGTATCAAGTGATTCCAAGGTGGCTGGGGATCGGAACTAACTTTCGCGTAATAGTCTTGACGACTGTTGCTGCAATCAATCATTCCACTTAGGTAGCTTGATTGAACACGAAGCTGGTCGGCGATCTTTTTCCAGAGAGTGTTTCCAATATCTTCTCGCGTGTGGGAGAACTTTGTGAGAATAGGGGGTAGTCCCGGCAAGATAAGCCGCAACCATCGATGATCCGCAGCTTTATCAGCGCGGATAAACGCAAATTTACTTAGTAAGGTATTCTCAACTTCCCGATTATCGCGGCGCATAGCCTTATGTTGTCGCTTTACTTGGGATGAAGATATGTCTGCAGATAAGAGAAGAGTTCTACGCTTGGCACATCGTCCTGAGACTGGAGTAGCGCATAGTACTCAGAAAGGGTACTAAGGTAATCACGTAGCGCCTCTTGACGAGTATTACCCTCTCCGTACATATAAAAGATGTCATCGCTCGCTATGATTTTGCCGCTGTCGCCTTGTTCAAAGCTCAGGACGATTGGTTGTGCGAGCCGGAAATGCGCGAAGACATTCCCCGCAAGCGTAACTTGCGAAGGCGCACTTGGTAGAGACGCCATCGTAGCTAGGACGGGTCGTAGATAGTCCCCACCTGCGATGGCAACCATGGCGTTCGGTCTGTACATGGACGGCAATGCGTTACTTAAATCCATTAGACTTTTGGGTCGCAGCTTTCTTCGCGTTAAAAGTGTCTAATTGTTTTTGAAGGGCTTCAATAAACTTAGATAACCGCTCCGGGGTGACTATGATCCTAGCAATGCATTCAGCGTTGACGCTTTCAATTTTCGCTACATCTTCTGGGGCCAGCACCACAGGTTGCTGTAACTCAAAAAATGAGATAAATAATTCTTGCTCTCCCGTTTGTACTAGAATGTTAGTCGCGTATCCGCTCAAAAGATCATCGGGAAAATTCCAAACCATTGGAATAATGCGCTCTTGAGGCTTTTTCTTTGCGGTTCGAGTTTTCGGCATGGTCTTTAGACTCTTTTAGCCCGAGCCTGATTGACGAGGCAGCGAGTATATCCTGATTAACCAACTTTTTGTCAACAGCCCTTCGGCGGCTTATCACAAGCCGAACATAAAACCTACTTTTTGCGAGTGGCCTTTTTCGGGGTAGTTTTCTTGACTGCTTTTGGTGGCGGGGATGCGCTGGGGCCGCGTTCTCCGCCTTACCCGTTGGGTGTGTCAACGAAATAATCCCGCATTTGTTGGGCGCTGGTTTCCAGCATCGAGAGTGTCAGAAGCCCGCGCGTAAGCGAGGGGTTACATCCCAACCAGCCTTCCCTGACGGTCGCGCTTCCGACACGCATTCGATTGACCGCCTTCGCCCGAGACCGTATTCTTGCGATTCGATTATGACGATTTGAAGGAATTTGCTCTACTGACCAACTATGCGCGAATGTCCACGATGTGAACACTGCTATGAAGACGAGGCCCTGCTCTGCCCGGAAGATCAGGCCAAGACGAAGAATACGCTTCCGGGCACGACGCTTTTGAACCGGCGCTATCGTTTGGAGAAACGTCTGGGCCGGGGCGCGATGGGCCAGGTCTATCTTGCGCGCGACGAAAATCTGATTACCCGGCGCGTTGCCGTGAAGACAATTCGGCCCGACGTGCTCACCGACGAAGACCTTCAGGAAGGCGAAGCGATTGCGCGCTTTGAGCGCGAGGCCCGCACCGCCGCTTCGATTCAACATCCGAACGTCATCGATGTGACTGACTTTGGCAAGAGCGATGAAGGTATCTTCTTTCTGGTAATGGAATATGTCGAAGGTGAATCGCTTTATCAACTTCTGCGCCGGGAAGGAACCGTCTCAGTGCAGCGCGCTCTCACCTTGCTGCGGCAGATCAGCGCCGGGGTCGAAGCCGCTCACGACGAAGGCATACTGCATCGCGATCTGAAGCCGGCAAACGTCTTCATCGTGCAAAGAAAAAAGAAAGACGGCGCCAGCATCGCCGGTGATGACATAGTGAAGGTCGGCGATTTTGGGCTGGCAAAAATTATCAGCCAAAGCCTGGCGGGTATTACTTCGGGGAGTGGTCCAGCCTCACGCGGAATCCTGGGCACGCCCGAGTATATGGCGCCCGAACAGATGCAGTCCGGAGTTGCTCTCGATGCGCGCGCGGACATCTATGCGCTCGGCGCGATGGCTTATCACATGCTGGGCGGCCGGCCTCCGTTCACGGGCGACATAATGCAGATCTTCGCGCAGAAGTTGACCCAGGAGACTCCGGCGCTGAGCACTCTGCGTTCCGACATCCCTGCGCCGGTCGAGCAGGCCGTGATGCACGCTCTGCAGAAGGAAGCAGACGCGCGGCCGAATAATGTGGCCGTTTGGTTCGAGGAATTCAACGTAGCCGCAAGTGGCGCTACCGAGCCGGAAGATCAAGGTGGCGAATCGCGTCTGGTAGTCATGGCGCCGACCGGCGCCGAAGTTTATGTGGACGATGAGCGTCACGGCAGCATCGGCCGTTCAGGCCGGGTCATCTTGAAATCGATCCCGCCGGGTCAGCACGTCTTGCGCGTGGCGCACGCGGGAAACGAAGACGACGAGCGGGTTATTGAGATTCGCGCCGATGCCGATGAGCAAATAATCCAGGCGCAATTCAAGTCAGCGCCGTCCAGTGGGCTGTCACCTTCGCAGGGCGGGAGCCTCGGCAGCGTTTCCGGCATGGCCCTGCCCACCCACACCGTGGTTGCGTGCACAAAGTGCGGGTCGCGGTTTGCCGGGGGAGCAAAATTCTGTGGCCGTTGTGGCAACACAAGCTTTCAGCCGGTTACGTCGGAGAGTTCGGCTCACTTAGGGAGTCCGTCGCCATCAGCTCCGGGGCTGCCGCCGCGGTCATCAGGCTCACCCAGCTTGAACCAACCCGGCGTGGTTGCGGCACCCGGCAGCATTCGCTGCACGCGTTGCAGTATGGAACAGCCCGCCGGCACGAAATTTTGTGGTCGTTGCGGTGCGTCGTTGGGCGGGTCCGCAATTGCCTGGACAGCGCCTCGGCCAGTGGAGAGTCTGTGTCCTGGATGCAACGCGACGTACCCTTCGGGCACAAAATTCTGCGGCCGCTGCGGACGCACGCTTTAGCATATCTAACGCGATCCGCGATATTTTCTCAGGGGCCGTGCTGTTACCGAAGGGCGCGGGTAACCAAGGCCCGATCCCGACTAACAAAATTAAGCTTGAGTGGTATTTACTTTCTCGTATAGACTTGCCGCGCGATTCTCGAAACACGTGACCGCCTGAGATGATCGATCTAACCGCTGGCTACCGCGGGCGGTTTCGGTACTTATGAGGAAATGAGGCCCACAAAATGAAGCGCTGTCCCCAATGTAACCGTACTTACACTGACGATGCCCTGAGCTTTTGTCTGGACGACGGCTCGCCGCTGGTTAGCGCCGGCGGGCCACCTCCGTCCGATCCAGGCGCAACCGTGCAGTATCCGCAGGCGCGCGACACTTCGCCTCAGCCTACGATCGCCTTCCATCCGGGACAGGCGCCGCCGCCGCCAACTCCTCCGCCCGCCTGGTCGCCAATGCCGCCGTCGGCGCCACAGAAGCGGAGTGTTTGGCCCTGGCTGCTGGGTATTGGCGCAGTGTTGGTGTTCATGGGCATCGGCGTGGTGATTCTGATTTTTGCGGTCGCCAGCATGACCAACAACAACAACAACAACAACTCAAATAACGCGAACCGGTTGGGGAACCGGAACACGAACAAGAACACGAACTCGGACGTCGATAACTCGAATACCCGATCGACGCTGTCTTCTTTCACGGATGATTTTTCCGCCAAGACCTGGGGCACCGGAGAGTCGACATATGGCAACCTCTGGTATCAGGACGAGGAATATCACATGCACGCCACCAAGGGCGGCTATATCGTGATGTATGGACCGGACAAGTCCGACTACAAAACGGAAAACGCCACGGTGCGCGTTGGTTTGCGCAGCATCGATGGAAATCCGCCAATTACGGGCTATGGACTGGTCGTTCATGGCGAGAAGAAGGACGGCAAGTTGGAAGACTACGGTTTCCTGATTTACAACGGCGACAATCCGAAATACAAGATTGTCGTTCACAAGGCCGGTGTGGAAAGCAGATTTGTGGATTGGACTCCGACCAGCACGATTCGGACGGGCACAACCCCGAACCAGATTGAAGTAAGAATCCGCGATCTGAAGATGGACTTTTACATCAACGGACAATTCGTTACCTCGATCACCGACACCGAGGGGTACCGACGTGGACGCGTGGGGCTATATTCCAGCGACGCGGGTGAAGTCGCGTTCGACGATTTAGAAATCAGTAAATGACTCTCGATGCGCGTAATTCTAAAAGTTCTCGCCGGCCCCTACACCGGACGTGAGTTCACTTTCGATCAGCATGATACTTTCCTGATTGGCAGGGCCGACACGGCGCATCTGTACCTGCCTGAAGACCGGTTCTTTTCCCGCCATCATTGCCTGCTCGAGATAGCCCCGCCGCGGTGTTTTCTGCGCGATCTCGGGTCGACTAACGGCACTTTCGTAAATGAACAAAGAGTGACGGAGGCTTTTCTGACCAGCGGCGATCGCATCCGAGGCGGAGAGACCGTGCTGGAAGTCGAAGTGCAGTCTGAGCAGTCCATAACGGTCAATGGCCTGGAAGCGCCGACTTTGACGCGTCCGACCGTCGTGGTAATCGAATGCGCTAATTGCGGGCGTCGAGAGCACACGGAAGCCTCTGCCGCGGACGAAAAGTTCACCTTCCTTTGCGAAGATTGCCGTGAAGAACTCAGGCGGCGGCCGCAGCCTGTTCCCGGTTACGAGATGATCAAACTGCTGGGCCGTGGGGGAATGGGCTGCGTCATGCTGGCGCGCGATGAAAAGACGGGAGCTGCCGTCGCGATCAAGACCCTGCTGCCCGAAGTCGCCGTAAACGAAATGTCGATGCGACGCTTTATGCGTGAGATCGACGTCGGCGCCGCTCTGGAACACCCGAACATCGTCCGCTTTATCGAAAGTGGAACGCACAACGGCGCTGTCTATCTGGTTACTGAGTTCGTTGAAGGGTCAGACGCGGCACGTCTGGCTGATGCTCAGGGCGGACGCCTGCCATTTCTCCAGGCGAACGAGATTGTTTCTCAGGCGCTCGACGCGCTGGCCTATGCCCACGCCAAAGGTTATATCCATCGCGACATCAAGGAATCAAATATTCTTGTCAGCGGGACGGCGCCGAATTTCACCGCCAAACTCACGGATTTCGGGCTGGCAAAAAGCTTCACCCAATCGGGAATGAGCGGCATTACCATGGCCGGAGATATGGCCGGCACCTTTGCCTACATGCCGCCCGAGCAGATCCGGGACTTTCGCAACGTCCGGCCCACTTCGGACATTTATGCGATTGGGATGACGGCATACAGCCTGCTTGCGGGTGATACGGCGCTGGATTTGGGTCCTCACAACGACATCGCCGGCACTGTCAGGGCCATCTTTGAAGGCCAGATAATTCCGCTGCGCCAGCGCGCTCCCGAAGTTCCGGAACGTGTCGCTGAAGTGATCGAACGCGCCCTCGCCAAAGACCCGGCGAACCGTTGGCAATCTGCCGCCGCCATGCGCAATGCGCTGATGCATGCGGCTTGAAGCCGAAGCAGGCAACCGCTGTCGGTCGCGCGGTGTCTCAACGTCGGAGAGGGGGCGCAGAGAATCTAAGATCAGGACACAGTCGCGCAGCGCAACCTTGCTCGTTCTTTCGGCATCCGTTAAGATTGCCGAACGACGTATTCGTCGTGGCCGAAGTCAATTGGATCGAGGCCGGGATAGATAGATCGGCTCCCCTCTTAATCAAATGGGTCTTGGGTTTCTTTTCCTGTGAGGTTCTAAGTGAAGAATAAGTTCTCGCTGGCGCTATTGGCGCTACTCGCCATTTCCCTGGTGGTTCCGGCTTTTGTTTTTGCCCAAAACAAGACTACCGGCAAGGCCGATCCTCCGGTGGCCTCGCCAGGTCGACGCCCGCGCCGCGCGCCCAGCACCGAGACGGCCGCGGTTGCGCAGGATTTCAAGGAAGCCCTGGACGTGATCAGTGAAAACTACGTCGACGGCAACAAGATTGATTACAACAACGTGTACAAGTCGTCGATTCAAGGCATGCTGCGAGTGCTGGATCCGCACTCGAACTACTTCGACAAGGAAGAGTTCGACGAGATGAAGACGGATCAGCGCAGCGAATACCTCGGTATTGGTGCGTCCATCCAGAACTATGCTGTCGGCGATTCAGTCGATACCTACATCGCCGCGACTTTCCAGAATGCGCCGGCTTCACGCGCGGGATTGCGCTTCGGCGACCGCATCGATGCAGTTGACGGCGTCTCGATGCACGCCAAGTCGTCAGCAGAAGTCCGCGACAAGATTCGCGGACCGCGCGGCAGCCACGTAAAGCTGACGATCACCCACGCCAGCACGGCCAGGGCCGATATCGTGGAAATCGTGCGCGACGCCGTGGCGCAGCCTTCCGTACCGGATGCTTACATGATTCGTCCCGGCGTCGGCTATATCGACATGACGCACGGTTTCAACTATGACACGGCGGAAGGTTTGCAGGGCGCCCTCGATTTTCTGCACGCGCGGGGCATGAATTCGCTGGTGCTCGATCTGCGAAACAACCCGGGCGGATTTCTTGAACAGGCTATTCATGTGGCAGAGACGTTCCTGCCTTCCGGCCAACCGATTCTCACGCAGAAGGGCCGCAACGGCATGAACGATCACACCTATGATTCACGCAACCCCGATCCGGATCGAACGCCGCTCGTGATTCTGGTCAACGACTACACAGCTTCAGCGTCTGAGATTGTCGCCGGCGCCATGCAGGATCACGACCGCGCGATGATCGTCGGGCAGACCAGCTTTGGCAAAGGCCTGGTGCAGAGCATTATTCCGCTGGAGTACGGCGCGGGGCTAACGCTGACGTCGGCGAAGTACTTCACACCCTCCGGACGTTTGATCCAGCGCGACTATTCAGACGGAGGTTTTTATAGCTACATCTATCGCGGCGGTACGCTCCGGGAGAACAAAGAGAATCAGAGTAAGCCCGCCGGTCCCGCCAGCCGCACCGACACCGGCCGGCCAGTGTATGGCGGTGGTGGGATTACTCCGGACGAAATGGTCAAGCCGCAACTTCTCACCCCGATGCAGAGTCGCCTGCGTGATCCCCTTTTCTTCTTTGCCCGTGACGTAGCGACTGGCCGTGTTCCGGGTTTGGAAAGATACAAGGTCGATCGCGCGATCGAGTTTCTCCACGATCTCGAGCCGGCCGACTTTCCCATGAATGATATGGTGTTCAAGGCCTTTAAGGATTACGTGGCTAAGGATCCAACCTGGAAGATTTTCCTGCCGCAGCTCGATCGCAACCGTGCCTTTCTCGAGACGCAGATAAGGTTCTATCTGGCGACCGCAGCCTATGGCACTGTGAGTGCGGTGCAGGTGTTGACCAAAGAAGACCCGCAAATCGCGAAAGCCATCGAAGTCGTGCCGCGGGCGCGCGACCTGGCGATGGCGGCGATGCGGGCGCGGAATCAGCAACCTTAATTTTCGAAACAGCCTGGTTTTGCTTAGAGGCGGGACTTGTCCCGCCTCTCTTTTGTGGCGCAAGTTGGCAACTTGCGCTACTCTGTTGCGACGATAAAACACAGTCTTGCAGCTAAAACTCAAGGAGTGGTATGCTTTACGCCATGACAAAGAAATCCGGAGTAAATACGTCTGAACTGGGCAGCGCAGTTCGTCGTCGGCGCGAACAGCAGGGCTTGAGTCTGCGCGACGTCGCGGACCAGACGGGAGTTTCCGCCTCGACCCTGTCGCGCATTGAGAATGGCACCGGCAAACCTGACGCGGACAATATCTCGCGTTTGGCATCGTGGCTCGATATGCCAATTGAGCGCGTCATGCATCATGGCCACCGCAGCCCGACAGATCCAAAACCGGTAGTCTACTATCCGCATGAGTCGACTCCTGAAATCGTCGAGGCACATTTGCGCGCCGACAAGCACCTGACCGCCGACACTGCCAAAGCTCTGTCGGAACTTTTCCGGGTCGCGTACGCACAGTTCAGTCAGACATCTACGCGAAAGCGCGGGTGATCTAGCGCAAGTTGTTAACTTGCGCTCCCTCCTGCGAACTACACCGCAAGTTAACAACTTGCGCTACAATAATCCCCGTGCGAAATCTCCTTCTGCCTCACTCAGAAAAGCGAAAACAATTCGAGTTGCGCGCACTGGGTCTGCGTGAATTCGCCGGCGTTACTGAAGATCAACCGCTCGACCCGTACGCCCTGGCCAGTTTCGCCAGGCTTCTGGTCGTCGACTTTGACAGCATCGAAGGACTATCCACGGCATCTCGCAAGCACTTGTTGGGCGCAGCAGCCGATGAGTGGTCGGGCGGAGCGTGTTCCCGGCCGCTGCCCAACGGCTGGCGCCTGGTAATCCTGAATCCGGCGCATGGCCCACAGCGAAACCGCGCCACGCTGATGGAAGAAGTTGCGCATGTCTTTTTGGGCCACAAAGCAAACCGGCTGGCCGCGATTACTAACGACAAAGAATCCGGCCGCACATCAGGACCTTCGAATAAAGTGTTGGCGCGCGACTACAATCAGGCGGACGAAGAAGCTGCTTACGCCGTCGGCGCGGCCGCGCTGGTACCTTACAGGGCCCTGCGACGCCTGGTGATGGAAGGCCGATCCGCGCACCAGATTGCCCGTCACTTTCGCGTCAGCCGGCAACTGGCTGAATACCGCATTAAGGTTACGCACCTCTGGACAATTTACCAGGGGGCTACAAACGGGCTGTGAACGCATTTCTGTGACACGGGCTGAGCACGTATAATCGAAAACCTAAGACCGTTGTCTGATGGTTGTTACTTTATGCCGGAAACAATTCAAAAAGCAGTGGGTCTGTCGACGGTCGACAAACTGCGCATGCTGCTCGACATCACCAAGACGATTAGCCGGTCGTTGGATCTCGACGAAGTGCTGAACCTCGTCATGGACACGCTGGATTCGCTGATCCCTTACGATGCGGCCGGCATATATCTGGTCGAGTGTTCGCGGCCAATTCCTGAACGGGAAGGAGGTCTGGACGATTCGTGCGTCTTTCACACCCAGGCCGTCCGCGGTTACGACATCGACGATTTGCAGGAGTTGCATCTGAAGATGGGTGAGGGCCTGATTGGGCACGTCGCGGTAAGCGGCAAACCATTTATCTCTCCGGACGTGCGCAAAGAGCCGCGTTACATCAACGCGCGCGCGCGCACCCGTTCAGAGATGGTCGCCCCGATCATCTCCAATGACGAAGTCATCGGCGTCTTCGATCTGGAGAGCGACGAACTGAACGCCTATGCCAAAGACGATCTGGAAGTGCTGATGATGCTCGCTTCGCAGGTGGCCATCATTATTGAGAAAGTGATGCTGCACGATCAGTTGATCGAAAAGCAGCGCTTGCAGACTCAACTCGAAGTCGCCCGGCAGGTGCAGCTTGAGTTGTTGCCGGCGCGCGATCCGGAGCTCGAAGGTTTTGACATCAGCGCGTACAACTTTCCCACTGAGGAAGTTTCGGGCGATTACTATGATTGGGTCCGGATCTACGACGATCAAATCGGGATCGTTATTGCCGACGTCTCAGGCAAGGGCGTGCCGGCCGCGCTGCTGATGGCTTTTCTGCGGGCCAGTCTGCGCGCCGCCACGCACATTGGTTATGCGCCGCACATCTCGATGTCCAAAGTTAACTACCTGCTTTGGGAATCGATCGAGCGTAATCAGTTTGTTACGAGCTTTTACGGGATCCTGGATGCGAGCAACCGGACGCTGGCGTACTCAAACGCCGGTCACAATCCGCCGCTTTTGATCGACGTCGACGGCCAGGCACATTTTGAAGAACGCGGCGGCGTGCCTTTGGGGATGTTTCGCGATTCGCGCTATTACGAGTACTACATGACGCTACAGCCGGGCCAGGTGCTCGTGCTCTATACCGACGGTGCGACGGAAGCAAGGAACCCGGCGCGGGAAGAGTATGGCCGTGATCGGCTGGCCGAAGCAGTGCGTCAGAGCCGGCATCTGAGCGCGCGCGAAATGGTCGATTTCATCCATCGCGACGTACTCAATTGGACTGACGGGCTCGGCGCGGATGACGATGTGACCTTCTTTATTATTAAGGCGCTCTAAATAAAAATTTGAGGAGCGTGCTCAAAAACACGGAGCTGAAAAACACAGATGAGTGCTATTCAAGAACCGCCGGCCCAGGAGACTCCGGCAACGACAGGCTTGCTGAACCTGGCGAAGGTCTTGCAGCAAATGCTCGAGGTCTCGGATAAGGTCAGCGATTTTATTTTTTCGCCCGGCCGGCCGCCACAAATTGAATTGCTTAGCAAACTCCAGCCGGTGGCGATCGCCGGCCTGGAAAAGCTCACGCCGGCCCAAACCTATGCGATAGCCAAGCTGGTCATCGGAAATCACGAGAGTTCGCTGGAGGCCCTGGAGAAGCTGGGCTCTGCGGATCTTTCTTTCGGCGTTCCGGGGCTCAGCCGTTTTCGCGTCAACATTTTCAAGCAACGAGGAACGTACGCGATCGTCATGCGCGTGATTCCGCCGCGCCCGCCCCGGTTTGAGGATTTCAATCTGCCGCAGCAGTTGCGCGACGTAGTAGAACTGAAGAACGGCATCGTGCTGGTTACGGGCCCGACCGGCAGCGGTAAGAGTTCTTCGCTTGCCGCGATTATCGATCTCATCAACGAGACCAAGTTCTATCATATCGTCACGATAGAAGACCCGATCGAGTTCCTGCACCAGCACAAAAACTCGACCATCCATCAACGTGAGCTGCATACCGACACGCCCAGCTTTGCGCTGGCCCTGCGGGCCGCACTGCGCCAGGCGCCCAAAGTGATTTTGGTCGGCGAGATGCGAGATCGCGAAACCATGGAGGTGGCCCTGGAAGCCGCCGAGACCGGACATCTTGTGCTGTCGACGCTGCACACAATCGACGCGGCGAAAACGGTGGAGCGAATCATCGGCGTCTTTCCCAAGAACGAAGAGAAAATCATTCGCACCCGTCTGGCCCAGTCGTTCCGTTACATCGTCTCGCAGCGGCTCTTGCCGCGCGCCGACGGGACCGGCCGGGTGGCCGCGATCGAGATTCTGAAAGCAACGTCGCGCACGAAGGAATACATCGAACGCGGAGAGACGGAAGGGAAGTCGCTTTTGGATGCCATGGAGCAGGGCGATATGGAAGGCATGCAAACATTCGACGGCGAAATTGAAAAACTGGTCCGGGCCGGAGTTGTGAGCAAGGAGAACGGTTTGGCCTACGCATCTAACCAGGGCAACCTGCTGTTGCGATTGGGTGAGTATAGCGCTGGTGGCGCGCCCAAACCGAAGCCCGAGCCAAAAGGTGAATCCATAATCGACATGATCGAAAGATAAAGTGGCCCAGACTTCAGTCCGTCTTAAGCGACTGTAATAGCGCAGGCTAAAGTCTCGGCCACTAATGAAGATGTTCTTAGCTTTACTAAAAGGACGTGCTCTCTTCTTCTCCCCCCCCAACTCATTCGGCTTGATTGCCGTGCTCTGTATTGCTCTGGTCGCTCAAGCCGGAGTGACTATTCCGCCGCCAAACTTCCAATCACCTGAAGGTCTGCGCTTTGAACTTCCGGCAAACGGAAACCTGCGGATCGAGAACCTCCGCGGTGGAGTGATCGCCGAGGTCTGGAGTGAAAACTATGTGTCGGTCGTGGCGATTACCGACAGTGGCCGGCAGAGTCGCTCGCCCGCCGTCATTTCTCGGACCGATGGCCTGCTTTCAATCCGGGTCGCTCGGGGCGCGGCCGGCGCGCAAAGCATTAATCTGCAACTGCGCATGCCCGCGCGCGCCCATGCCGCGATCGTTTCGGGTGAAGGTTCCGTTGAAGTCCAGGGCCTGCCTGCCGCGCTGTTGGTTCAGACGGTCTCAGGCGAGATCCGGGTCGACCTTCCCGAAGGCTCTTCTGCTGATGTGGTCGCCGATTCGAGGACCGGAAGCGTTTCATCGTCATTTGCTCAAGCCGTTGTCAGCCGGACCAGCCGTCCGCAGTTGCAGGCGAGGCTCGGTAGTGGCGGCAAAGGCGTCAGGCTGTTCTCGCAAGCCGGCAACATCACGCTGGCAACCGCCGCGGGTGAATCGCCGCGCATCGCGCAAAAACCTACTCGAACCCCGCCGGATAGGAGCGAGCCGCTGCAGCCGGCTGAAATGCCAACGCCTACGCAGAAGCCCGAGTTGATTGGGCCCGAAAGGAACAAGCCCGCCGCTGGAACGCCGGCGCCGGCCTCGACGGGACCCGAAGAAATTTCGGAAGGCGACGTAATCCGGGTCGACACCGAACTGGTCAGCGTCAACGTCAGTGTGGTGGATCGCGGGACTAATCGCGGTGTCAATGATCTTACGAAGGACGACTTTCGTTTGTACGAAGACAATGTTTCGCAACAGATCATGCACTTTGATTCTGCGTCGGCTCCTTTCAATCTCGTGTTGCTAATCGATCTGTCCGGGTCGACTGCGAAGGTCGTCGAATTGATCAAATCCGCAGCGCTCCATTTTGTCGACGCGGCCCGCCCGTTTGATCGCATTGGCGTGATCACTTTCGCGGGCGGACAAGTTGTGGTCTCGTCCCTGACCACCGACCACGAGGCTTTGCGACAACGCATCAACGCGATCGAGCGGCCACAGGGAAGCACAAAACTCTACGACTCGCTGGCCTTTGCCATGGATGAAGTGTTTCGGCAGGCTAAAGACTCTCGCCGCAACGCAATCGTCGTAATGAGTGACGGCCTGGATAGCGTGATGCCCAACGTGACCGGTGAAGGGTCGACCCTCTCTTACGAAGAACTGGTCCGACGGGTGAAAGAATTTGACGGCGTGGTGTATTCGATCTGGGTGAAAACCCAGAGTTACGTGCCTTTGAGCGTTAATGATATTCAACAGGAGACCTTCGACCTCGGGCACGATGACATGAAAGACCTGGCCGGCGATGGTGGGGGGGCCTTCTACGAATGCAAAAAGCTGGAAGACCTGGCGGGCGCCTATGATCGGGTGGTCGCGGACCTGGGCATGGTTTATACCTTGTCATACCGGCCGACAAATAAGGTACGTGACGGCTCGTGGCGCACGATCCGTATTAACGTTAACCGGGCGAATTCCGTGGCTCGTGGAAAACGCGGGTATTATGCGAAGTGAGCAGTGGGCAGTGGGCAGTGAGAGTGGGCAGTTAGCAGTGGCAGTGGGCAGTGGGCAGTGAGCAGTGGCAGTGAGCAGTGGCAGTGAGCAGTGGCAGTGAGCAGTGGCAGTGGGCAGATGAACATTGCTCTTTCGATTCTTCCGATGTGTAACAATCCGGTTTGTTGATGGACAGGTGAACTTCTCTCCTATTTCATCTCGCGGACGCGGCTTTCTGGCTGCCGTTTTCTTTCTGCTCACTGCTAACTGCTCACTGCTCACTGTTAAGGCCCAGACCCCCGAACCCATCGAGACTTTGCGCATCGACACCGATCTCGTGAATCTCAGTGTCAGCGTCTTCAACCACATCTCGTCCAAAACCGTGGCTCCGCTTGAGCAAAAAGACTTCGCCGTCTTAGAGAACGGCGAGCCTCAGGAGATTCTGTTCTTCGCTTCCGGCGAGACACCCTTTGATCTTGTTCTGTTATTGGATTTGTCCGGCTCGACCGTGGACAAGATTGAGTTGATTCGCCAGTCTTCAAGACGCTTCGTCGATGCCGCGCGGCCCTCCGATCGAATAGCGATTGTTGCTTTCGCCGCTGATATCCAGGTGGTTGCCAAGTTGAGTAGTGATCATACTGCCTTAAAGAAAAGCATCGACGACATTGAAAGACCGGGTGGGGGTACTAACTTTTGGGATGCGTTGCGGTTTGTCATGGAGCACCTCCTGGGACAGTCTCGGGCTGAGAATCGCCGTAGCGCGGTCGTCGTAATGACGGATGGCGTGGACAATGCGCTGCCAGGGAGTTTTGGTGATGGATCGACGACTAGTTTTGAAGAGTTGCTAAAGATTCTGCAGCGTTCAGACTCGATCGTTTTGCCAATTTATCTGGACACTGAGAAAGAAGCGGACAAACGTGGGATGCTTAAAGAGGCGTACGCGCTGGCCCGGCAACAACTCGCGATGTTGGCGGCCGAAAGTGGCAATGTGATCTATCAGGCCCGCAAAGTGAAAGATCTCGAAGGCGTCTACGAGCAGGTCATGCGCGATCTGAGCACGGTGTACAGTATCGGTTATCGGCCGACGAACCGCGTGCGCGACGGTTCGTGGCGCGCAGTCACAGTGCAATTACTCGGGCATCCTGATCTGGCGGCGCGAGCCAAGCGTGGTTACGTTGGCAAGTAAGCGATGAGGCGCGGAAAACAAATGATGAGAATGACGCCTGCGAAGGTTCGGTCGATTCCCAGGTTGGTTGCATTGCCCGGACTCTTGATCTGCGCGTTCTTTCCTGTCGCATGTTCTTCGGGTAATTCTTCGGAGGGGTTGGGTGTGTACCCGAAAGCAATGGGAGCGGCGGACGAGGGTTCCGCAATTCAAGCGTTGCGGACAATCGCCTCAGCCGAAACCCAGATGAAGGTTACGCGCGGATCCTATGGAGACTTTGACGCGCTCGTTCAGGCTGGCTATCTCGATCAGAGGTTCGCAGGCCGTACGCCCAACCTGAAGGGTTATCGGTTCACAATCACCGCGAGTGAGTCGAAATTTTCCGTGAATGCCGATCCGCAGACTACGGTGACGCAGCCAACTACGGGAAGCCGCCACTTTTATCTCGATTCGTCCGACAACGCGGTTCACGCTAGTCCAAAGCAGCCTGCGTCGAAGAACGATCCGGTGGTGGGTAACTGAAAGCCATTTGCCCCCAGGCTTCGCGCGACGCAGACACGGAACGCCCAAAAGCGCTGGACTTAGTCGAGAGTGGGCGTATAATGACTTCACACAGCCGGTACGCAACCCGATCACCTCTCCCCAAGAGGAGGCTTATCATGAAGAGTTTGTCACCCGCCATAAGGATATTGTCCATAGTGGCCGTCGCCGTCTTTTTGGCGCCTTTAGGCTCGGCGCAGAATCGCGAGAAGTTCGGCATCTCGGCCAAAGCCGGCGGTGTTAATACCGTCGTCGGCCAGGTATGGGTGAAGCGAGCGGGCCAGACCTCTGAGCAAAGACTCACCTCAGACGACGCCCTCGAGTCTGGCGACGTCGTTAGTACCGGCGTGTGGGCGCGTGCCGAAATACTGCTCAACCCGGGCTCTTACTTTCGCCTGGGGGAAAACAGTGAGTTCGAACTCGTTGATAGTTCTCTCGACAACCTCCGCATAAAGCTCACTAAAGGCAGTGCTATCCTTGAAGCGATTGGCGGCGAGAATACTGAGTTGCGAATCAACATTGAGACCGCTCAGCAACCGCTGGTGATTGTGCGAAGAGGCCTCTATCGAATCAACGCTGAAGCCGGTTCGACCCAATTGCTGGTGCAGAAAGGTCGGGCTCAACTTAGCAATAACCCACCTGAAATAGCGAAAGGCGGCAAAAAGATTGTGGTTAGTGGCGGTTCGCCGCTCATCGCCAAAATTGGCAAATACGATAAAGACGAGTTCGACAACTGGAGTAAAGAGCGGGGGCAAACTCTCGCGCAAGCAAATGTAAGACTCACAGCGCGCACCATGAGCGGTTACACTGCCTTGAACAACTGGGGATTCGGTTCCGGCTTTGGACGATTGGGCTTGTGGACTTACAACACGTCGTATCGTTGCTATACCTTCTTGCCGTTTTACTATGGATTCTCGTCGGTTTACGGTTTTTACGGTTCTTTCTACGACCTGCCGGGCATTCCGGGAAACGGGTGTTGCCGCGAACACATCAACCGACAGCCTAGAATTGCGAACAATCCAACCTGGCCGGGCGGATCGTCTGGAGGATCCGGAGGATCGTCGGGCGGTTCGGGCTCAGGCAGTCCGGGTTCAGGTGGTTCACCTTCGAGCGGACCGAGCGCGCCTTCGTCTCCGATGCCATCACAAGCGGGGCCACGTGATCCCGACTCGGGCAGTCGCTCTATCAACAGAATCAAAGACCCAAATTAAGTGACGGCAAGGCCCAAAGTTAACGATCGCGTTTGAATAACTGACCGATCTCTTCGTTTACGATCTCAACTATTTCAGAGCGCGGCAAACCCGCCAGCACCAGGTGCGCGAGACTCGCGCGTAAGCCCTTGCGCAGCTCTGCGTCGTTTTGTTGCCCTACTCTGCGAGCTGAAACCAGCGCCCCTGATCCATGCCGCACCTTTAACAGGCCTTCCTTCTGAAGCTCTCTGTAAGCAGCCGCTATCGTGTTCAGATTCACCCCAAGGTCATCGGCCACCTGGCGAACCGGGGGCAAGGCCATCCCCTCCAGGAGTTCGCCACGCGCAATGAGCCCTTTGATTTCATCGGCGACCTGACGATAGATGGGGCGGCGGTCTGATTCGTCGATGGTTATGTACATAGTCGATTGTCCGCAGACAATATACAATAGACTAGATTTGCCGTAAAGCCTGGGAATTCGGGTGATAATGGAGTCAGAGAGTACGACCTGTCAGCGTCCCCGCGAGGGCTGAGGCCGAAAGGGAGACGCCGGCCATTCCGAGGCCCGCCGATGCGGTGTCGCCCACGAGGAAGACATTCGGGAAGTGGGTCTTTTCCAGATGGCCAAACTGCCCTTCCGCTCCCGGTAATTCCGGAGAGGGACAAGGACGGCCAACCATTCCCAGTTTGCGCCGGGTGCTCTCGTAGAAGACACGCGGTGTCGCCGTCTCGATTACCTCAACGCTATCAACGAGCTCCGGCATCGCGGAGTGCAGGCGCGACCACAACGATTCCAGCGTCGCCTGATCCTGTTCTTCATGGGCCGTCTCGTCCTGGTGGAAAGCAAACCAGTCTTCGACCCGAGTAAAGGTAGAGACGGTTACCGCACGCTTACCTGACGGCGCACGCGAATCCCATTCCGGCGCCGCGGCGAAGACGAACTGTGCCTGCTCGGGTTCATACATTTGGTTCGACTGCCAATCAGTTAGCGCCAGAACGCAATTGGACCTCAAGCGGGCAGCCGCTTCTTCGTCCATTCCTAAAAAAACCAGGTAAGCTCCCCACGCGCTTAGTTGTTTGAGTTTGGCGGATACGGCCGGCGGAGTGCGGCTCAGACCAATCAGCTTCCCGTATGTGTCCCAGGTCGTCAGGTTGCTGACAATCGCGCGCGTGGCCATCACGCGCTCCCCGCTTAACAAGTCGACGCCAATCGGCCTGCCATCTGCACCATAAGCCAGACGCAGAACCGGAGAGTTTAGCCGCAGCGAACCGCCGCTCTTTCTCAACGAGTCGCCCAGCGTATTAGCCAGAGCTTGCGCGCCTCCGCGAATGGCCCACAAGCCGCGAATCGGCGGCATGAGAGCCAGGGCGGCTAGATTGAGTGAGCACTGCTCGCTCGCACATTGTGCAAAAGTTTGAAGTTGCATATCGACGAAGCGGCGGAATCTCTCAGAGCACTCAGTCAGATGCGCGGCCGTCGTGTCGCTACCGAACGCAAGGTTGGTTTCCACGCTACCTATCTCGGCCAGCTTGCGAAAAAAGCCAACCGCCGCTTCGGTACATTCCGGAAAAGCCAAACGCAGATCGTCTGCAAATTGTGCCGGGTTGTCAGAAACGGCGAGTTCAGTGTGATCCGGCAAACGGACTGTGTAAGCTGGTGAAAGGCGTCGGACCTCCGGCGGGTCGACTGGTAGTTCGGAAAAAATCCTCTCGTAGATTCCGTCCGGCTCCCAGCCCGAGTACAAGCCAATGGTGGGTTCGAAGGTGTAACCGAGGTGTTCGAAGTTGGCGACGCAACCTCCGAGGCCCGATTGCCGCTCGCAGAGGCATACGCTCATTCCCCGCGCGGCGAGCAAGGCAGCGGTAGTTAGTCCGCCGATGCCACCGCCAACAACGACTACTTCGTAGTTCATTTCGGTTAGCCGAGAAAGCGCGAAAGATAAATCAGAACGCCGGCGGGCACCTGAGGTCGCGAGTGTTCGAAAAGTGCGCGCAGATATGGTTCAAAAACGATGATGAGTGATTGAATTCCGTTGAAGACGAGGTGGATCACGAAGCAGGGAAGCAGTCGACCCGTGCGCGCGCGAATGGCTGTCAAAACGACGCTCAGCAACGTAATCGAGGAAATCGCAGCCGCGTTCGGCCAATACTGCGGGACATGAGGCGCGGCAAACATCAATGTGACTATTAATACGGCGGGTACCGCACCCATAGTCCGCTGGAGAGCGGGAAAGAGAACGCCGCGATAGACGATCTCTTCCACGAGCGGTGCAGTGGCGACCGCCACGAAGGCGATGAGCAACGCCGCCGCGCGCGAGCTCTGTAGGATCCTCTCGAGTTCGGTTTCCTGCCCGCCCAATAGGAGGCTAATGAGCCAGGCCACGATCAAGAGAAGAAATGCCAGGGCGACACTTCGCCAAACACCAAACCCTGGTTTCCAGTTCCATCCCAGCACCTTCGCTGGCGAGACTTTGCCCAACCTCGTGACCACCGCCCACGCCAGAATTAGCGTAATCAAGTGGGCCGGTAGGATTCCGGACAGAACTATGATGACGAAAGTCTTATCAGCCAGAAGAACTTCAGCTGTGGGGCGAATCCCCGGGTAGTGTCTCAAAAGATAAGGGGTGGCTATTAACTGCGGTAATATGAGCAGAACCACACTCGCCAGCCAGGTCAGGAACGCCTGCAGCAAGCTCCACGGAGGATTATTTGGATCCGGAATCGGAAGGGCTGTATCTGACGAATCTATTCGGCGAAAACCTGACTGCTCGGAGACTGCGGTTTCTGGCGGTGTGCTCACGATGTTTGCAGTCTAACCGAAGCCTGAGGCTCTCGCTATTGTTTGTCTGATGAATCGGGAGCTTTGCGTTGGCCGTTGTATTGCTCCAGCTTTCGGTAGATCGTCTTGCGGCCAATCTTGAGCAAACGCGCGGCGTGGGTTTTGTCGCCGGAGGTGTAGTCGAGCGTGGCCTCGATAGCGTGACGCTCGATGTCGTCCATCGAAGACGGCACGTCTATTTCCAGTTTTGCGCTCCGGCCTTCACTGGCCGCCTGCGCGCGCTCCACCCGAGCCAGCGCCTGTCGTTCTGAGGTGACGTTGGCGATTGCGGCCGGCAGATCGTCGAGCTCGATCTGGCGTCCGGCGGCTATGATCACTGCTCGCTCAACTGCGTTCTCGAGTTCGCGTACGTTACCCGGCCACTCGTAGCTGACCAGCGCCCGCAAGGCAGCCCTGGATATGCCCGAGACAAATCTCCCGGTGCGCTGCTTGTAGTACTCGAGAAAATGGATGACCAGCGGATGAACATCTTCGCGTCGCTCGCGCAGGGAGGGAAGGCTAATCGGAAAGACTGAAAGACGGTAGAAGAGATCGCGGCGAAACCTTCCTTCATCGACCGCGCGCTCCAGATCCACGTTTGACGCGGCGATAATGCGCACGTCAGCTTTCAAAACGTCATTTCCGCCGACGCGGGTAAACTCGCCGTCCTGCAGCACGCGCAACAAGCGTACCTGCGCTGCCAGAGTCATTTCTCCTACTTCATCAAGAAAGAGGGTGCCGTTATTGGCTTCTTCAAAACGGCCGCGCCGTCGCGAACGAGCATCTGTAAATGCTCCCCTCTCATGTCCGAAGAGTTCCGACTCGAGCAGCGTTTCCGGGATCGCTCCGCAATTCAGTTTGATGTACGGCTTGTCTTCACGGCCCGAGTTGAAGTGAATCAGGTTCGCCAGTAGTTCCTTGCCCGTGCCCGACTCGCCCTGAATCAAGACGGATGTTTGCGTATCGGCGACACTCAACGCCAGTTCTATCGCCCGACGAATCGCCCGCGCCTGGCCGATAATTCGGTCTTCGCCATAGCGATCATGCAGGGCGCTTTTCAGGCGCATTACTTCCGCCGAAAGATGATCGCGTTCCAGAGCCGTGCCGATTTGATCGGCGATGCCCTCAACCAGCGCCACCTCGTGATCTTTGAATTGATCGCGTGGTTCGCTCCAAACCAGACCGAGCAGCCCAAACGTGTGATCTCCGATGTGCACCGGAGCCACCAGGGCCGCGCGGCCTCCGAGCGTTGCATTGAATATGATTCTTAGCGGCAGCGGCAAATCGGTTTCCAGCAGTTTCAGCGTCTTGCCTTGCGAGAGCACGTCAACCATCGCCGGATACTCTGTGATGTCCAATGACTGCCCGTGCGCTTCGATTAGTCCGCGCACATTGTCCGTCACCGCGTGCGGCGCGGCCTTGAAAGCCGCCAGGCTAATGCGCTTTTCATCTGAATCGAGCACTCCCAGCGCACAATAGTCAGCACCCACCAGTGACAGCGCGCGCTCCAGGACAGCCGAAGTCACTTCGCCAAAGTCCGAACGCGCATTGAGCGCATCGGCTATTTCGAGCAGGGCCTTGGTGGTTTCCGCCTCGCGCTTCTTGTCGGTGTAGATGCGCGTGTATTGGTAACCAATCGCAAGTTGCATCGCGATCGATACCAGAAACGCCACTTCTTCATCGGTCCAATGGCGGGGCGTCCGGGTATGGTGCAGGCCAATCAGTCCCAGGACTTCATCGCCCAGAATAACCGGAACCACCAGCAGAGAGCGCGTCCCCAAACTCTTCGCAAAGAAGCGCACCTTGTAATCGTGCTCGGGCGCGGAAGTGTCGTCCAGTCTGATTGGTTGCCTGACGTCGAGATGTTGAGAAAGCGTTGCCACGTCAACCGGAATGCGAGCGTCGAGACTCGAAGGCACGTTTTCATTTGCCCGCCATTCGTGACTGATTCGGAGCTCGCCTTCCGCAGTCAGCTTGATGATGTCGCAGCGGTCGACTTCCATCATGCCGCCCAATTCCGCAACAATAACCTGCAAAAACGAGTCCAGGTTGATTGAAGTCGGCAGGTTGGCCGCCAGGCGCCCGATGATGGACTCGCGCGCCTCATGCAGCTTGAGCTTCCGTTCGATGGAAAGACTCTGCTCTGTTTCTGCTACCGGTTGCATTGTGTGAATAAACGGTAAATAGAATATCAGAAGGGATTGCCGCGGACTAACGAGGCACCTCTCCAGAACTGGCCGCGATCATAACGAACAGCACGGCAAGTTGCAAAAAAGCACAGCGGTCGTCACTTCCGAGGCGTCGTTTCGGGACCTAAGGTGCATCTCAAAAACTCCTGCGGTTGTAACTGTTCAGAGCGGTCTCGTATAATTCCGAGCTACTCGAAGATACCTTTACCGAGCTGAATTTACGATGCCGATTTACGAATTCCGTTGCCAGAAGTGCAACGACCAGATCGAGGTCTTTCAGAAACTGTCGGACAAGCCACCGACCCGTTGCCGCAAGTGCGGCGGCCGTATGGAGAAACAGTTTTCCCGGACATCGGCGCATTTCAAGGGCGAGGGCTGGTACGTGACCGACTATGGTCGCAAGGGAGACGTGGCCGAGAAAGTCGAGAAGGAACTCTCGACGCCCGAGCCAGGCTCCAACAGCGAGAAGACCAAGCGGAAGAAAACCCCAGCGAAGAAAGCCGGCTCAGATAAGAGCTGAGCGCAAGCGGTTAGCTTCCGCGTTCAAACTAACAGCTTGCGTTACATTAACGGTCAGCAATTGACGTTTGAAAGATGCGGCCGACACCCAAAGCCAAAGCTCCGGCAAAGAGAATCGGGCAACCGTGCGTCTGGTGGAAGGCGCTCGTCTTTCTTCTTACCACTGCTTGCCTGCTGAGTTCGCTGCTGGCCCAGGCCGGTCGCAAGGCGCATCCTTCGTCTGAAGCGTCTACGGTGCTGAACGTAGTTGCGGTGCGAACCAACGGCGCTACCACGCCAATAACCGCCAAGGACATTTCGTTATTCGACAACGGAGTCGAACAGACGATCAGGAATTTCGCTCCGGATCTTTCGCCCGCTAAGATCGTGCTGCTGGTCGATAACTCTCTGACGATTCGCGCCGACGTAGACAAGCTCGAAAAGGCCACCCTCGAGTTTGCCTATGAGATTTATGACGGCGACAAGTTGCTGATTGTGGGCTATGACAACAACGCCGAAATCGTTTCGGACTGGACGGATAATGCGAAGAAGATCGAGGCAGAGCTGAAGACCTTTCGCAAGAAGGGCGATCCGCATTTGTTCGATGCAATCATGGCGGTCATCGGAGACGCGCTACAGCCTTTGTCGGCGCAGAAACGCGCCGTCGTGGTTATCAGCGATGGTCTGGATCGCGGCAGCAAGGCGAAATTCAAAGAGGCGCTCACCGCCCTGCAAGCGCTTGATATTACCGTCTATTGCGTCCAGGCACAGGACCGCACGCGGGGCGCGATTCGCCGCGATGTGCCGAAACCTAGACAGGTGATCGACGATCTGGCCGAGGGCACCGGCGGCCGGATATTTCCCATCGACGATCCGGGCGCGGCAGCCAAAGCCATCTGCGATGAGCTGCGAAAGAACCGCTATGTGCTGTCCTATCTGCCGCAGAGCGTTCCCTACGACGAAGCGCGCCGACTCTTGATAATGGGCGAGCAGGGAATCAACGCCCGCGCGAAGACGATGCAACCGCCGGGTTGAAATCTTGCGTGGTGAGACAAACTAAACGCGAAGTCGCGAGTTGTCTTCCGATCAGGTTTTCTTGCGCGAGTATAGATAGAAGAGCGTCAGGATAATCGCCAGCAGAATAATCTCCCAGAAAGCGAACACACTCCCGTCAAAACGGCCGGCTTCATCGTGAGCGTCCATGTAAACGATGAACGTCCCAAACGTGATTCCCGTAACTAGCCAGATGACTTGTCTTTTTGTGTCCCACACAATAATTTGGTCTGGTTTTGGAGTACCGCCTTCAGGCGGCGTTATCTTCCAAAATGAAAGCCTGCCGCCTGAAGGCGGTACTCCAAACGAATTACCAGCCCGGCGGCTCTTTCTTATGCACTGATTCCAGGTCGACTGACATGCGCGGTAAGACCCGCGGCTTGCCTTCCATCTCCGCGGGCACATCGCCGATGCGTTTGGCGCCCATTCGCTGGTAGAAGCCTTCGGCGTTTGGGTCGGCCGAGAGTTCAATCACCGGTACTTTCAGATCTGCGGCGCGTTCCCGGGCCCGCGTGAACAGCGCGCGGCCTACGCCGGCGCCCATGTGCTCAGGCCGAATCCACATGTGTTCCAGTTCGGCCAGTGAATCTCCCGCCGGCGATTCGCTGAACACGATCGCGCAACAGCCTGTGATTTCTTCGCCGGCGAGTGCGACGTACATTTCGTTGTTGGCGAGGTAGTCAGGCGTGATCGTCAGGTCGGCCTTCCAATGTTCGATCCAGTTTTCCGGATAGCCCCAGTGGCGTTTCGCCGCGTGCGCGATCTCAGTCAGCACCTCGGCTTCGTCTGGTCTGGCCCGGCGAATCTGAACGTTCATATCATTTTGAAGTCTAGCACTCTTGATTCAAATGGCGAGCGCCCGGATCACGATGTAGAATGCTGCGACTGAAACTCGGAACGAACATGGAACGCATCGTCTTCTTGGAACGCAACACGGTTCAGGCAGATTTTCGCCGTCCGAACTTCGATCACGAATGGATCGAATATGGCGAAACTTTCTCTGAACAGGTTGTCGAGCGTCTGCGCGGCGCCACCATCGTCATTAGTAACAAGCTGCCTTTGCGAGAACCCGAATTGTCGCAGTTGCCGAAACTAAAGTTGATCGCCATTGCGGCGACGGGATCGGACAACATCGATCTCGATTACTGTCGCGCCCGTGGCATTGCCGTCAGCAACGCGCGCGGCTACGCGCTCAATTCAGTGCCCGAACACGTGCTGATGATGATTCTGGCCCTGCGCCGTAATCTGCTCGCCTACCGCCACGATGTGCAAACCGGAAAGTGGAACCGGTCAAATCAGTTCTGCCTGCTTACTCATCCGCTGCACGACATCAAAGGGAGCACGCTGGGCATCATCGGGTATGGCTCGATTGGCAAAGCGATGGCCCGGCTGGGGAAATCAATGGGCATGAAGGTGCTGATTTCGGAGCACAAGAAGGCCGCGGCAATTCGCGAGGGACGAACATCATTCGAAGATACTTTGCGGCAGAGCGAGGTGGTAAGTCTGCACTGTCCGTTGACTGACCAAACCCGAGATCTCATCGGGCGCGCGGAGTTTGCCATGATGAAGCGCGACGCGCTGCTGATTAACACCGCGCGTGGCGGACTGGTCGAAGACGCCGCGTTGATTCAGGCTTTACAGAAAGGTTCGATCGCCGGCGCCGGCTATGACGCACTGCGCGAAGAACCGCCCCGCGACGGCAGCCCACTGCTTGATCTGGACCTGCCGAATCTTATCGTCACGCCCCACGTTGCCTGGGCCAGCAATGAAGCCGTACAGGCCCTCGCCGATCAGGTCATCGATAACATCGAAGCGTTCATTGACGGAACGCCGCGAAATTTGTTGACTTGATTGAGCGACGCGTTGGGTTTAGGGGCGGCACTTGTGCCCCCATCGCGTGCCGTAGAAGTGCGGCATCTAAACGAGGCGTTGGTTAGTAGAGAGCGGTTTGGGCAGAAGAAATGGACTACGACGTCGCAGCTTCGCTCGTCGCCGCGTGTTCCACGTCCTCGGTGGTATATAGATTGAGGATCTCGCGGCCCTGGCGCGATCGTGGGTCAATAGTGCGCTGGTGTTTGCGCCCTTTCATTTCCCAGATGGCGGTGACGACACCGTCTTTCTCGACGGCCTGGTAGGTTATGTCGTCGTTTTCAGGCGCGGCCGGCGCACTCTCCGGCACGTCCTGAGGCTCGGTTATTGCGGACTCGCTTTCAGACATAGAAACTTTGACTTGCTCCTGGTTCGCTTTCTCGATTTCGTTCGAGGATTTTGGCACAGCGACAAAGGCTATGTCTAGCGAGCTAACGCGGCGTTCGGGTTCAACTGAAACTGGGGTTTGTCTCATCTAGCCCTTCAAGGCCAGCGCCAGTTCGACTGCTTGCCTGGCGGAAACCACTCCCCAACCCTGTCGATCCACTTCAATCTCGGGGACGCGCTCAGCCGTCTCGATCAGGATGCGTTTGATCTGCTGAGGGCTCAAGCGCGGATTAGCTTCCAACATGCAGGCGATGATCGAAGAAACAATTGGCGCCGCAAACGAAGTCCCATCTACATATTTGTAATGCTGATTGATGACATTGCCTTCGCGCAATTTGATTGTGATCAGTTGTCGCAGCAGCGGCACCCGCAGCGAACTCGCCTGGTCCAGGTCCCGGTCGAGTCCGGCATTACTCTCAATGATGGCCGGGAGTTCGTCATCCGCCGCCGCGTACAGCTTTGAGTAAAGTTCGGCTTCTTCGGCAGTCGGAGTATGCGGCAAGATCGGCGCGGCTACCCAGATTCCCGGCGCGATCACTTCCGGCTTTTGCAGCCCATCAATCGTGGGGCCATACGACGAGCGATACATGCCGCGGCGCGCGCGGTCAAGCGAATTCTTATCATCCAGACCGCCCACCGCGATACAGGACGGAGCGCTGGCGGGCGGCAGAACGGGATGCCCGGGTACGTGACCGGCGTTTCCGACCGCGCACACGACAGTCACGCCGGCCTTCACGCATCGCTCAACCGTCTGCGCCAGAGGGTTGGTGAGATAACTCTCTTCAAAGTCTCCACCGGCGGAAATATTGACCACGCGAATCCGATGTTCTTCAGCGTGAAGCAGCACCCACTCCAGACCCTTTTGAATTTGATCCTCGCTGATGCGGTGGGTGCGGCCGATCTTGACGAGCACGACGTTGGCCTCAGAGGCGATGCCGCGATAAAAACCCTCGGCCAGTCCGCCGTTTCCCGTGGCGACCACCGAGGTCATCATCCCGTGCCAACTGGCAACATCATTTGTTTTGAGGGAAGTGTGGTCGCCTTCGAAAACACTGTGATAGGCGAGAATGCGGTTGCCGGGCGTCGTCAGGTCGGGGTGAGCATAAAACCCTGAATCAAGAAACGCGATGGTCACCCCGCGCCCGGCAAACCTCTCGTCCGCGTCCATGCGCAGAGGCGTTGGCAAGACAAACTCGTTCTGTTCAAAAATCGCTGAGTGCGATTCGATCTGACGCTGGGCCCGTCTGAAGAGTTCGACGCAGCGACCGCAAGCCTGGCTCGCCTCAGTTGTCGCCGCATTTGGGGCGATGATCGATTGCAGTCCTTCGGGAAGCGCGGCGATCGAGAAAAGCTCGCCAGAAACCAGCCGGTCACATACCGGGCACACGCTCGCTCGAGTTTCGTTGAGCGATGCCTCGTCAGCAAGTTCGACCGCGTCTTCCGTCTCAGTCATAAGATGAATTCTAACTCAGTCCCCGGCTGCCAGGCTTGTTCTGGCAGCGGCCAAAGCTGCGGCAACTCGTTCTGGCGCTGTGCCGCCGGTTTGCGACTTGGTCAACAGAGTCCGTTCGAGGGATAAGCATTCAAAGACGTCCCGCTCGATTAACGGCGAGAAAGATTTGAGATCCTCAAGCGGAAGGTCGTTCAATTCAACCTTCTGGTCGGCCGCACGCATCACAATCCGCCCCACGGTTTCATGCGCTTCGCGAAAGGACAGGCCTTTGCGCGCCAGGTAATCCGCCAGTTCCGTGGCGTTCAGATAGCCTTGCGAGGCTGATTCGCGGGCGCGCTCTTCGTTCAGACGCAGGTTGCGCAGCACGGTGGCCGTCACCGCAAGACAGGCATTTACCGTGTCGACAGTGTCAAAGACAGCTTCCTTGTCTTCCTGCATGTCCTTGTTGTAAGCGAGCGGCAGACCCTTCATCATTGCGAGCAAGGCCGTGAGATGGCCGAAAACGCGCCCCGCTTTCCCGCGCACCAACTCCATTGAATCAGGGTTCTTCTTCTGGGGCATCAGACTCGATCCCGTGGCTATAGCATCGCTCAACTCAAAAAAGCCAAACTCAGTCGTTGAATAGAGAATGACATCTTCGGCCAGTCGCGACAGATGCAACATGATGAGTGAAGCCGCGCCGGCGAATTCAATGCAGAAGTCGCGATCGCTCACCGCATCAAGACTGTTGCGAGCGACCGCTTCAAAGCCCAGTGTCCGCGCCACCGCATCGCGATCGATCGGATATGAAGTGCCCGCGAGAGCCGCCGAGCCCAGCGGCAGAACGTTAACCCGTTTGCGAACATCGGCAAGCCGTTCGCGATCGCGCGCCAGCATTTCGAAATAAGCCAGACACCAGTGAGCGAATAAGACGGGCTGGGCGCGCTGCAAGTGCGTGTATCCAGGGATCACAGCATCGCGATTAGCTTCCGCGAGGTCGAGCAAAGCCCCCTGGGTCTTTCGCAATGCCAGGGCGGTGCGGTCGATTTCTTCGCGCAGCCACAGACGCAGGTCAGTCGCGACCTGATCGTTGCGGCTGCGTCCCGTATGGAGCTTGCGGCCGGTGTCGCCAATCATTTCCACCAGCCGTGCCTCGACGAAGGAGTGGACGTCTTCAGCCGCTACTTCGTCGAAGTATCCGGGTTTGACGCGGCCGTGTTCGAGGATGTTTGTGAGCGCAGACTTGATCTGCTCTGCTTCGTCTGTCGTTAACACGCCCGCACTCGTCAGGCCGTCGCAATGCGCAATGCTTGCCCGCACGTCGACCTCGAACAGCCGGCGGTCAAAACCGAAACTGCAATTGAACTCGGCGAAGCCGGGATCCGCTTCGCCTGTGAACCGTCCGCCCCAAAGATTCTTGTTCCGCTTTTCGCTCATCAGTTTGTTCCGCCGCCCATTCGCTGCCAAGGGGCGCATTGTGCCGCAACTGTAGGGCGGCCGCCAGGACCAAATTGAGATTACGCGTTCCCGTCTTGACGGAACTGCATAACTAGCGCTATTTTATGCAGCTATGCGGAGAAAATGCAACTATTGTGCATTAGCGTGCGTCTTAGAAGTCCGACAAACTTCAGTTTGTCGCTGAATGTGCGGGGGAAAGAACGTGAGGGAGTAACGACAAACTGAAGTTTGTTGGACATCGATGCTGAAACGAGAGCGGCAAAAGAAACTGCTGAATCTGATTCGCGCGAAGCGGATTGGCACCCAGGAAGATTTGCGGGCGCATCTCGAGCGGGCCGGCGTGCCGGCCACACAGTCGAGCGTCTCTCGCGATCTTGAAGAGCTGGGCGTGGTCAAGCATCGCGGCTCATATGCGTTGCCGCACGCGAACGGAGACTCGGCACGGGGACTGCTGAGTCTGGATGTTGCCGGGGACATTCTGGTAATCGCGAAATGCCTCCCGGGCCGAGCGTCCGCCGTCGCGGTCGACATTGATGATGCGGCGATCCCTGAGATTGTCGGTACCCTCGCGGGCGAAGACACGATCTTCGTCGCGGTCCGCGAACCAAAGACTCAGCGGTTGGTAATGAAAAAGATTTGGGAGCTGTTCGGATGAAGGGACTTACCACAAAGACACAAAGAACACCAAGACTATCTGATTGGGATCTTCGTGTTCTTTGTGTCTTGGTGGTTGATGTTTCCAGGGCCTGAAAAATGACCGATAGCAAAATTAACAAGATCGTTTTGGCTTACTCCGGCGGACTCGACACCTCGGTGATGCTTCACTGGTTGAAGGAACAGTACCAGTGCGAAGTGGTTTGTTATTGCGCTGACGTGGGCCAGGGCGCAGAGATGGACGGCCTTGAGGAAAAGGCAAGAGCGACCGGGGCGTCGAAACTTTACATTGAAGATCTGCGGGACGAGTTTGTACGCGACTACGTCTGGACTGCGGTCAAAGCCAACGCCCTTTATGAAGGTGTCTACCTGATGGGCACGTCGTTGTCCCGTCCCGTGATCGCGAAACGGCAAATCGAAATTGCGCGCCGGGAGAATGCCGACGCTGTTGCGCACGGCGCCACCGGCAAAGGGAACGATCAGGTCCGTTTCGAGCTGACCTACTATGCTCTGCAACCGGACATCAAGGTGATCGCGCCGTGGCGTGATTGGGAATTCAAGGGGCGCACCGACTTGATCGCTTACGCTGAGACCCACGGAATTCCGGTGAGCGCGACCAGCGACCGGCCTTACTCAACCGATCGCAACCTGATGCACGTCTCTTACGAGGGCGGAATTCTGGAAGACCCGTGGGCTGAGCCGCCTGAGAATATTTTTCAGATGACCCGGTCGCCAGAGAACGCCAGAGACGAAGCGCAATACATCGAGATCGGATTCGCCCATGGTGAACCAGTCTCGGTTGACGGCGAGCAGATGGATCCGGTGGCGCTCCTTTCCAAGCTTAACCAGATTGGCGGCGGGCACGGGATTGGCCGCGTAGATCTGGTCGAGAACCGTTTTGTGGGGATGAAATCCCGCGGCGTTTACGAAACGCCCGGCGTGACGATTCTGCAAGCGGCCCATCGGGCAGTGGAGTCGATCACGCTCGATCGAGAAGTCGTGCGCCTGCGGGATTCGCTTGGCGTGAAGTTTGCCGAAAACGTCTACTACGGATTTTGGTTTGCGCCCGAATTCGATTTGATGCGCAAGCTGATTGATGAAATGCAACAGCCGGTGACGGGTGACGTGCGCTTGAAGTTGTATCGCGGCAACGTGATTGTCGTCGGCCGGCGATCCCCGAATTCGCTTTACGACGAGCGCATCGCGACGTTTGAAGCGGACACGGTTTACAACCAGCGCGACGCGGAAGGGTTTATCAAGCTGAACGCATTGCGTTTGAGATTGCGAGGCGGCCGATGACCATGATCGAGGTAGACAAGATCGGATCCGCCACGTCACCGCTGCATCTCTCGCGAGTGCTGCAAGTCACGGGCGCGACTGACACTCCGCGTGCAGGCGACGTGATCGTGGTGCGTGTGCTGACCGACAACGCAACCTACAACATGCTGGAGTTGCCGACGGGCCGGCTGGCAAAGGTGAATCCGGGCGACGTGATGATGGGCGTGCTCGGCCGGCGCCGCGCGCTGAAAGGCTTCGTGGGCGACGTTCCGGACACCGTAAACGCGGGCGATGAACTTCATCTCTTGAACCTGGGTGGGGTGATTGGAAGTTGCAGTGGTCATCACTCCAGTCTCGACGATGCGATCAAGGTTGAGGTCATTGGCCTGGCCTGTGACGATCAAGGCGCGGTGCGAAATATCGCCGACGTGGCTTTGCCGCCGCGCGAGAGTCTCGGTGCCACCGCGCCGTTAGTCGTGATCGCGGGTGCATGCATGAACAGCGGCAAGACTTACGCGGCGACCGAAATCATTCAACAGGGGACGCGCGCCGGGCTGCGCGTGGCCGCCGCGAAGCTGTCGGGGATCGCCTGCCTGCGGGACACGCTCAACATGGCCGACCACGGTGCGATCGCCACGGCGAGCTTTCTCGATTGTGGCCTGCCTTCAACCGTGGGTGCGGGCGACCTGGCACCGGTAGCGAAAGCGATCATCTCGCGGCTGAACGAGAGCGCGCCCGATCTGATCGTGGTCGAAGTTGGCGACGGCATCCTCGGCGGCTATTCGGTTGAATCGATTTTTGAAGATGCTGAGTTTCGGGATGCGATGACGGCCCTGATTTTCTGTGCGTCGGACTACGTTGGCGCCTGGGGTGGCATTGAGTTGTTTCGGCGGCGCGGCATTGCAGTGGATTTGATCGCCGGCTCGGTCACTGATTCAAAGATGGGTGAGGAATTCGTCGAGCGTGAGTTCAAAGTGCCTGCGGGCAACGTGCGGCGAAATGGCGCGAAGCTGTTCGAGATAGTTCAAGAGAAAGTTTCGAGTTTCAAGTTTCGAGTTTCGAGTTTGCGCACGGATCAGAACTCGGACAAATCTGCCGCTTTGGTTGGATCGGACGACCCCGCACTCGCAGGCACGACCAGTATGCGAACTCGAAACTCGAAACTCGAAACCCGAAACTGAGCTTGAGAATGAACCCGAAACTCGAAACTCGAAACTCGAAACTTGGCGTAGCGATCTTTGGTGGCTCGGGCTACGGCGGATCGGAACTGCTGCGCATTCTGCTGCTGCATCCGAACGCTGAAATCAAATTCGTCACGGCTAATGAACAAGCCGGCAAGTCTGTCAGCGACGTTCATCGTAATCTTCTCGGGCTGACTGATCTGAGATTTACTAAGGCCCCGAATGACTTTGAAGGTCTGGCCGATCTCGACTGTGCATTCTTAGCCTTGCCGCATGGGCAGGCGATGGACGTGGCGCCGCGGCTGCCAGAGAACGTGAGAGTGATCGATCTCTCTGGAGATTTTCGTCTGAACGACGCCGGCGTGTTCGCGCAGCATTACGGTCGTGAGCACACGGCGATGAATGCCCAGACGCAGTTTGTCTACGGCCTGACGGAAACAAATCGGGAGGCGATCAAGACCGCCCGCTGCATAGCGAATCCCGGTTGTTTCGCGACGGCCACTTTGCTGGGACTGGCGCCGCTGGTCGCGAACAATCTGTTGAGTGGCCGCGTGATCGTGGATGCCAAGACCGGGTCATCGGGCTCTGGCGCGAAAGCCGCCGCGAACACGCACCATCCGCAGCGAAGCAATTCGTTCTATGCTTACAAACCATTCACGCATCAACACGTGCCTGAGATCGAACAGGAACTAAAGAGCGTCGGCGAATGGAATCACGAGCTCATCTTTATGACGCATTCGCTGCCCGTCGCGCGCGGGATCTTTTCGTCGATCTACACGGAAACTAAGAATGAGATCAGCGCCGCCGATGCGCGCGCAATGTTCGCGGAGTTTTATCGGGAATCATTCTTTGTGCGTTTGGTCGAAGGCAGCCCAGACATCAACTGGGTAAAGACGACGAACTTCTGTGACGTTGGATTCGCCTCGCGTGGCCGGCAACTCGTTGTGTTTACGGCGATCGACAATTTGGTCAAAGGCGCCGCGGGCCAGGCAGTCCAGAATATGAACTTGATGTTTGGGCTGGATGAAAAAACGGGGCTCGTATTGACAGGCAGCAACCCTTGATAGCGGTGTTTAGAGTACCAACTTCAGTTGGGCTTTTTCTTCGACTAAGGCAAATGCCCGACTAAAGTCGGTACTCTGTACACCGCTAGCCGTAGAATTCAACTGATGAAACCGCAAATGAGTTTGGAAGAGACAATCGCGCTTGAAGAGCAGTACCAGCTCGCCACCTACAAGAAGATGCCGGTCGTCGCCGAGCGGGGCGAAGGCGTCTGGATTTACTCGAGCAACGGCGAGCGTTTCCTGGATCTCTATGGAGGTCACGCGGTAGCCGGTACCGGTCATTGTCATCCACACGTGGTCGCCGCAATCCGCGCACAGACTGAGAAACTGCTCTTCTATTCGAACCTGGTTTATTCGGAAACACGTGCGCGCGCTGCCGAAAAATTAGTCTCCATCGCTCCGGCTTCGCTGACGAAAGCTTTCTTCTGTAACTCAGGCACGGAAGCAAACGAAAACGCGATGCGCATGGCGCGCATGGCGACCGGCCGCGAGAACATCATCACCTTCAGCGGCGGTTTTCACGGACGCACGGCCGACGCGATTAGCGCGACTTTCCTCGGTAAATATCGCGAAATAGGGAAGCCGAATGTGCCGGGTCATTTGCAGGCCGAGTTCGGCGACATCGGTTCGGTGCGTGCCGTGGCTGATGAATCCGTGGCGGCGATCCTGCTGGAGCCTATTCAGTCGATGGCCGGAGTTCGGATGGCGGGTTCGCAATTCTATCAGGCGCTGCGGGGGTTGTGTGACGAGCGCCAGATCGTTTTGATCTACGACGAAGTGCAAACGGGAGTTGGCCGCACGGGCGAATGGTTTTTTGCCGGCAGTGATGCCGGTGACGCCGTTGTCCCGGACATTATCACGCTGGCGAAAGCGCTCGGCAGCGGCATTCCGGTGGGCGCGTGCCTGGTGACCGAAGAGATTGCTTCGCACATCAAAGAGAACGACCTGGGCACGACGTTTGGCGGCGGCATGATCGCGATGGCCGCGGTAACGGCGACGCTGGAAGCAATTGAGAACGACGGCATGCTCGCGAATGTAAGAGAAGTCGAAGCCTATTTGCGAGAGCGCTTGAAAGAAGTCGAGCAGATAGTCAGTGTGCGAGGCCGAGGTTTTCTGCTCGGGTTGGAATTCGCGGGCAAGGCAAAGCCGATTCATGAAGCGTTGTTGAAACAAAAGATCATCACGGGGACTTCGAGCGACGGCCATGTGCTGCGCTTGCTGCCGCCGCTGTGTTTGAAGCGCGAAGAGGTGGATCTGTTCATAGAAGAGCTACGCGGTGTCCTGAATTGAGAATTCTCTGTTCACACAGAGAAAACCAGATCGTAAAAAGGGTGCAGAGTTTTCTAACCACATCTGATTTGACGCGCGCGGATCTCGATCAACTGATTGAGTCCGGGCTGCGTTTCAAGACCGGCAGCGATCAATCGAAGCCTCTGGCCGGGCGATCGATCGCACTCGTGTTTTTTAACCCGAGTCTGCGCACACGCGCGTCGATGCAGATTGGAGTTTATGAGTTGGGCGGCAATGCCGTCGTGCTGGAACCCGGCGGCACAAGTTGGACGCTGGAGCATCGCGAGGGCGCGGTGATGGATGCGGACAGAACTGAACATGTGGCTGAGTTTGTCCGTGTTCTTGGCCGCTATTGCGTGGCGATTGGCGTGCGGACCTTTGCCGCTCTGAAGAATTGGGAAGAAGAGCGGACTGATCCAATCTTGAAAGCTTTCGCAAAGTACTCTGACGTTCCGATTATCAATCTCGAATCGGCGATGCATCATCCGTGTCAGGCGATGGCTGACATGATGACAATCCAGGAGAAGCTCGGCGCGGGTCGAAAGAAAGTCTTGCTGACCTGGGCCTGGCATCCGAAGCCTCTGCCGTTTGCGGTACCGAACAGTTTTGCTCTGGCGTCCGCACAGATGGGGCACGACCTCGTCATCGCTCATCCGCAGGGGTATGAATTGGACGATGATCTGATGGCAACGATCACGCAACACGCGGCGGAAGCCGGCGGTAGCGTCAACGTAACCAATGATATTGATCAAGCGTTCGACGAGGTCGAAGTTGTTTACGCCAAGAGCTGGGGCAGCAAGAACTTTTATGGCGCGGCTGAAAAAGATATTGCGGCGCGCGCGAAGTATCGTGGCGGGTGGATCGTTGACGAACAGAAGATGACGCGCACCAACAGCGCCATTTTCATGCACTGTCTGCCGGTGCGACGGAATGTAATCGTGACGGATGGCGTGATCGATTCGCCTTCTTCAGTAGTGATCGACGAAGCTGAAAATCGGCTGTATGTGCAGAAGGCCATCATGGCGAGTTTGCTTGGAAAGGAAGACTAGCCGCGGATGAACGCAGATAGACGCGGATTCGAGCAAAGAATTTCTAACTGTGATTCCGATCTGATCCGCGAGTATCCGCGCTAATCCGCGGCCAAAATAAACATGACCGACACGACTGAAATTGGCAATCAACTGCGACTGGATCTCCTGCGCGAGGCGCTGCCGTATATCAAGCGCTTCAAAGGCAAGACGTTTGTCGTCAAATTCTCTGGCAAGGTGACGGAGGAACGCGAGCGTTTGATTTCGCTGGCGGAAGAGCTTGCCCTGATGCACCAGGTCGGCATTCGGATTTGCGTCGTGCATGGTGGCGGCAAACAGCTAAGCGAGCTGGCTGCGCTAATGGGTGTAGAGCAGACGATTATCGAAGGCCGCCGCGTCACTGACGACGCTACTTTGGAGATGGCCAAGATGATCTTCGCCGGCAAGATCAATACCGACATCCTGTCCGCGCTGCGTCATCGCGGAGTCGAAGCCGTGGGGCTCTCTGGTGTAGACGGGAATATTGTTCACGCTGAGCGACGGCCTCCAAAGGAGATCATGAACCGCGAAACCGGCGAGAGCGAGCACGTCGATTTCGGTCACGTGGGCGACATCATCCAGATCGATGCGCGGCTGTTGATGGTGCTTCTTGACCATGGCTACCTGCCGGTGATCTCGTCGCTGGGCGCAGATGCTGAAGGCACGGTCTTCAATATCAATGCCGACACGATCGCCGCGGAGATCGCTATTCAACTCAAAGCCGAAAAGCTCGTCCTGCTCTCTGATGTCGATGGAATCTATGTTCACGCCGGTGAGCCGGAAACGAAGCTTTCGCGGCTAACAGCAGACGAGGCGAAGGAATTGATTGCGAACGGAACCGCGACCGGCGGAATGCTTCCCAAGCTACAAAGCATCCTCGAGCTTTTGAGCCGGGGCGTGAAGAGCGCACACATCATCGATGGCACTTCGCGGAATGCCTTGTTGGCGGAGGTGTTCACCGACAAGGGGACGGGGACGATGATTACGGCGTAAGGGATCGTGCTTTGGTTCGGAGTTCCGCCT